>ENA-ORCR01000007-ORCR01000007.1-marine-metagenome-genome-assembly--contig:-NODE-7-length-495653-cov-8.605419_pt1 | contig 495653 bp, 539 predicted proteins | sample MGYA00237782_ERZ508514 | MGnify/ENA primary metagenome ERZ508514 (study PRJEB26185, sample SAMN06268960) | marine metagenome | isolation source: Eden Landing Ponds, San Francisco, CA, USA | place... | reverse complement strand
CGCCCGACTCGTCCGCCGGACTGGGCAGACCTACCTGGGCGAGCGAGCGGTCGCGGACGCGTTCGCCACCTCCCTGCTGCCGATAGCCGCCGGGTACCACGCCGCTCACTTCCTCGCGTACGTCATCTCCCTCCTCCCGGCCCTCGCCGTGCTGGCGGCAAACCCGCTCTCCCCGCCGGCGGCCGTGCCCGTGCTGACGATCCCGGGGTGGTTCGGAGCCCTCGGCCTCCTGTTCATCCTCCTCGGCCACGTGCTCGCCATCTGGATCGCCCACTCGATCGCCTTCGACTGCTTCACCGGTCGCCTCCAGCCCCTCCGTAGCCAGTATCCCCTCGTCGCCCTGATGATCGCCTACACGATGACGAGCATGTGGATCGTCATCCAGCCCACGGTGGAGGTGCCCTTCCTCGCATGAGCCGGTCGCTCCCGATCGAGGCGTTCGAGGTCCCACCGGATGACCCGCCCGCCGCCCGGTGTCCCCACTGCGACCGCCCGTTCCGCTCTGAACGACTCCGGGACCTCCACGTTCTGGAGACCCACCCTGAGGACGCGACCGATGAGGAGCGCGACCGCTACGAGGCCGCCAAGGAAGACGAGGACGACGAGCTGTTCGTCTTCCACCTCAAGATCGTCGCCGCCATCGTCGCGGTGATCATGGGCTACGTCTACCTCTACGGGTTCGTCCTGAGCTAGGCCCTAAGGACCCTGCTCAGCCGAAGAAGAGCTGGACCACGACGACGACGAGGACGACCAGTCCGACCGCGAGTGAGCCCATGCCGACGGCCGGCGCGCTCCCGTAGCCACGCCCGCGGACCGAGGCGTAGGTGCCGAAGAAGACGAATCCGCCGAGCACGAGCCCACCGACGCCGATGAGGGCGGCGGTTACCAGGGGGGCGGTGCCCTCGGGAAGCGTGACGGCCCCGACGAGGGCGAGCGACCCGGCGACGGTCACGAGCACGAGCAGGAAGAAGACGACCATCCACGCGGTCGGGCTCCGGAGCACCGCCGCGATGGCGTCGATCGAGGAGCCGGTGTCGGCGCTCACCTCGACCCGCCGCCAGGGCCGCAATCGGACGGCGAGTGCCACCATGGCGAGCAGGACGATCCCCATCAACAGCGTGGACAGGAGGGTGTTCGCGGCCATGGGTATCTCGGTTATGTCGGGGTTGGGTCGGGGCAGATAATAAACGTTCGATGTCGCCACGGAGGGCGAATTTCGGTCGGTCGAGTCGGGTTCGGCGGGGGTCAACACTTACTTAGCGCGCGACAGGCTAGGTCGTCCAGATGAGCGGACAGGAGGCCGAGTCGGCCGTCGACGACCGGCGACGGTACGAGTTCCGCAAGGTCATCGAGGAGCTCCGGGAGTACACCGGGTCCGGGACCCAGCTCGTCACCATCTACGTGCCGCCGGACCGACATATCTCCGACGTCGTCGCCCACGTCGTCCAGGAGCACTCGGAGGCCTCCAACATCAAGTCGAAGGACACCCGGACGAACGTCCAGGACGCCCTCTCCTCCATCAAGGCGCGGCTGAAGTACTACGACAATCCACCGGAGAACGGCATGGTGCTGTTCTCGGGCGCGGTCGACTCGGGCGGCGGCCAGACCACGATGGTCACCGAGGTCCTGGAGAACCCGCCCCAGCCGATCCAGTCGTTCCGGTACCACTGCGACTCGGACTTCTACACGGAGCCACTGGAGGAGATGCTCACCGACTCGGGGCTGTACGGTCTGGTCGTCCTCGACCGTCGGGAGGCCAACGTCGGCTGGCTCCGGGGAAAGCGCATCGAGCCGGTGAAGTCGACGACTTCGCTGGTGCCCGGCAAGCAGCGCAAGGGCGGGCAGTCCCAGCGCCGCTTCGAGCGGCTCCGCATCGAGGCCATCGACAAGTTCTACCAGGAGGTCGGGGAGATGGCGAACGACCTCTTCGTGCCAGAACGCCACGAACTCGACGGCATCCTCGTCGGTGGGCCCTCACCCACAAAGGACGAGTTCCTCGATGGGGACTACCTCCACCACGAGATCCAGGAGAAGGTCCTCGGGAAGTTCGACGTCTCCTACACCGACGAGTCCGGGCTCTCGGAACTCGTCGACGCGGCGGAGGACGCACTCGCCGACGCCGAGCTCATGGAGGACAAGCGGGCGATGGAGCGCTTCTTCTCCGAGCTCCACGACGGCGACCTCGCGACCTACGGCTTCGAGCCGACCCGCCGGAACCTCGTCATGGGCTCGGTCGAGACACTGCTGCTCTCCGAGGACCTCCGCGACGACGTCGTGACCTACGTCTGCGAGAACGGCCACGAGGAGCGCGAGGTGATCGCCCAGCGCGCCGAGACGCCGGTACACGAGTGCTCGGAGTGCGACGAGACGGTCGAGGAGGGCGAGCGCGAGGACTTCATCGAGCACCTGACGAACATCGCGGATCAACGCGGCACCGACGTCATGTTCATCTCGACCGACTTCGAGAAGGGCGAGCAGCTCGTGACGGCCTTCGGCGGGGTCGCCGGGATTCTCCGGTACGCGACGGGCGTGTGACGCTCGACGGGCCGGAGCCGCTAGCGGTCGAGCAGTTGCTCCAGCTGGGTCCGGGCCCGGCTGAGGTCGGCATCGGGTTGGACGGTCGGTGAGGCGGCCAGCCGCTCGAGGACCAGCCACGGGTCGTCGCCCGTGTCAGCGACGGCCTCGAGGAGCCGGGCGATAGTCTGCTTGTTCAGCACCATCGACTCGACGAGGAGACCGACGGCGACCGCCATCACCGCACCGGCCTCGCCGTCCGGGAACGACTCGACGATGCGGGCGAACGATGGCGTAGCGTCGGATGATTCCGCCTCGACCAGCGATAAGCAGGTCGGGCAGATGGCCGCGACGTCGCCGGGGGCGGCCTCCTGGGCGACGGCGGGCACCTCGAAGACGACCATCCCGTCCCCGCACTCCGGACAGTCCATGGTCGGGGAACGGGTCGCTGCGTGAAAAGCGAGCGGGCAACCGGGTGGTCAGGAGCCACCGAAGAGTAGCGCTTGCTTGGCCTCCTCGGCGCAGTCGCGGGCCCCACGCCCGAAGTGGAGCGTGTTCTCGTCGACTGGCGAGGAGAGGAAGCCCCCCGTGTCGTTCTCGACGCCGCGCTGTTCGATCTGGAGGTAGCCGATGGCGATGCCTTTCGCGTAGGTGACGTCGAGTATCTCGTCTCGCGGGATGATCTTGTCGTCGAACCTCGAGGGGCCGGCCCGGTCGATGACGACGCGGTCGTCGTAGACGGCGATCGAGCCGTCCTGGAACGCGCACTCGACGATGGGCTCGCCGTCGACGGGTGTGTCGTCGTCTTCGTCGTCCCCGTCGCGCCGCCATGGCTGCCGGACCATCGAGTCCCCAGACGGTGTCGACCGGTGAAAAGCTGCCGGGCGGAGCTCAATCCATTCCGAGTCTATGGAGGCAGTAATTTGGGCATCTGGAGGTCGCTGAACTCCATTTTACTTTCACGGTGCTAGGGTACAATATAAATATAATATTCGTGTGATTCTCCGTATGGTTTCCCGGGATGATCCTCGATCATGGTACGAGAATGCACGAGCACGTGTGCCCGTTGCTACCGACCGAGGACAAATATCAGAAGAAGATGTAGAAGCTATCTTCGAATTGCTCGACGCACTGGACGATAGGATCGAGGGTATTGAGTTTCGAACACGTCAGGGATACACCAAAACCCTCGCCAGTAAGACGTTGGCAAACTACACAACTCGGCTCCGTCTGGCTGCGACCGAACTTGACGGGGGATTACTCGCCCAAGAGAACTCTAGCATCGACCGATTGATACGAAAACTCGTCGACGGCAGTAGTAGCGTTGGACCTGAAAAGGGATACGCGAAGGGCACAATTGGTCAGTATCAATCCGCGCTCAAAGCGTTCTATCGTTACCACAACGGCCATCAGGTAGTCCCACGAGAAATCAAGATTACGCCGCCAGCGAAGACATCAATCGGTGTGGAAGATATGTTTTCGGTGGGGGAGATTCGTGCGATGAGAAACGCGATTGATACACCCCGAGAACGTTGCTTATTCGAGTTACTTGCGTACACCGGTCAACGCATTCGGGCCATCCAGACCCTCAGAATCAAAGATATCGATCTTGAGTCGGGCTTGATGAGGCTAAACGAGCAAGAGGAAGGTCTAAAAGGGGCGTCGGGGGTGCGTCCTCTCCTTGGAGCCGAGCCATATGTCAGAGAATGGATCGGGGCTCATCCAACGAATAAAGACCCTGACTCATTCCTAATCACACCATTACCCACCCATGGTGGAGGCGGAACACCCGGAGGCATGCTTACCCAGGAATCGATGCGATATCATCTGAGGAAAATTGCGCGACATGCGGGCATTGAAAGGGATATCCACCCCCACCTATTCAGGCATTATTTCACCACCATCGCAAAGACGAAGTATGGTCTCGATGACGCGTTCATCCGACACCTCCGTGGGGATTCACCTGGCTCGAAGGTGATGGAAACCACCTACCAGCATATCTCGGACAAAGATGCGGTTAATGAAGCGATAGCTTCCCAGCAGGGGAAAGAAGCCATCGTTGATAGCCCGCTCTCACCAGAGAGTAATTGTCCCAATTGTGGCATCAAACTCCCAACCGCTGCAAAAGCCTGTTTCAAATGCGGTGCGCTGTTCACCCCAGATGCGTTGCTGATCCGAGAGGCTTTTTCGGAGAGTTTATCAGAACCCCAATAATACCCGATGTGGCCTTAGTCGTCCGTCTGAACCGCAACGGCAGCCGTATCCTCCGCTTCCTCAGCGGCTTCCTCCTCTTCCTGTTTCTTACTTTTAATTTTCTTCATTCTGAAAATCTCCTCGCGCTCCTGCTCCTCAAGCTTCTGCTCGATGTACTCCTTGTTCTCGTAGAGATCGGGGAGGAGCTTGAACTCGAGCGCATTGACGCGTCGTTTCGTCGTCTCGATCTCCTCGAGCATCTTCCGCATCGCCGTTTCGACCTCGGCGGCGAGGATGATCGAATCCAAGAGTTCCTCGTAGGCGTCCGCCGCCTCGTCGATACGGGCGGATGTCCCGAGGACGCCGTAGCCGCGCTCGTCGAGGGACTTGCGCACCTTCGTCGACTCGATCTGGGGGACGACCACGCCCATGATGTTCTTCGACTCGAGGGTGATCTCGGGGTGCTCCTTCAGCGCGGCGGCCGCCCCGCGAACCGCGACGTCACCCTCCATGGCCCGGGCCTTATCGATGGTCTCCTGGGCGATCTCGTAGTCAGCCGACAGCTGCGACCGGACGTCCTGGGCCTGGTCGAGGATGTCCATGAACTCCATGATGAGGCCGTCCCGCTTCTGCTCCAGCGTGTCGTGGCCCCGCTCGGAGAGCTCGATGCGGTCCTCGATCGCCATGAGGTTCTTCCGGGTGGGCTTGACGTCCTCGGCCATTCGTTGGCCGAGATTGTGGGCCGAGGGGGTTAATCCTTTTCAGTCGTCGCTAGTGGCGCGGACTCGTCGGCGGCTGGCGGGACGTGGAAGACCATGGTGCAGCAATCACCGTCACGCGCTGTCGCTTCCCGACACCTATTTGGAAACTCAATGTGTTGTCGACGGTTACATCAAGTGATAGCATGTTCCGGCCGATGCTCACCACGGACTACCTGGACCGGGCCGTCGACCTCTTCGGCGACGACGTCGGGGTGATCGCCGACGACGGGACCGAGTACACGTACGCCGAGTTCGGCGAGCGGGTGGATCGGCTCTCGAACGCACTCACGGACCGAGGCGTCGAGAAGGGTGACCGAGTGGCCCTGCTGTCGCCGAACAGCCACTACTTCATGGAGACGCTGTACGCAACGATGCAGCTCGGGGCGCTGTTCGTACCCCTGAACTTCCGCCTCCAGTCTGGCGAGTACGTCTACCTGCTGAACGATTGCGACCCCGACGTGCTCGTCGCCGACTACGCCCAGGCTGGCAAGATCGACGAGATCCGCGACGAGGTGGACGTCGGCTGGTACGTGGGCTACGAAGCCGACCGCATCGAGAGCGACGGCTGGGACGACTACGAGAGCGTGCTCGCCGACGCCTCACCCGAGCCGCCGGAGCGCCCCGACATCGACGAGACCGACGACGCGACCATCCTCTACACCTCCGGGACGACGGGCGATCCGAAAGGCGTGGTCCACACCCACCGCATCCAGCACTACCACGCCATGATCCACGCCCACCACGTGGAGTTCGAGGACGACGACACCATCCTCTGGACCTCGCCGATGTTCCACATCAACGGCTGGGGCCACATCTACGGGCTGACGGGCATCGGTGGCACGCACGTGATCCAGCGGGACTTCGACCCGGCGACGGTGTTCGAACGCATCGCCGAATACGATGTGTCGTTCCTCGGGGGGGCGCCGACGGTGCTCAACATGCTGCTCGACTACCACGCCGACGCCGACGTCCCCTCGACGGGTGATAAATCGGTCCGCGTCGAGACGGCCGCGAGCCCGCCGCCGAAACAGACCATCAAGCGGACCGAGGACGAACTCGGCTGGCGCATCATCCACGCCTACGGCGCGACCGAGACCGGGCCCCTCATCACGACGAGCAATTCCCGTCGCAAGATCGCCCAGGGCGATAAGTACGACGTCATCAACAAGCCCGGGTTCGCGACGCTGAACACGGAGATCCGGGTCGTCGACGACGACGGGACCGACGTCCCGACCGACGATGAAACCTACGGCGAGGTGATCGCCCGCGGGAACCAGGTGATGGATCGGTACTGGGAGAAGCCCGGCGAGACGGAAGCGGCGTTCAATGCCCGCGCCGAGGGGTGGTTCCACACCGGGGACATCGCCACCTGGGACGACAACAAGATGCTCACCATCGTCGATCGGAAGAAGGACGTGATCATCTCCGGGGGCGAGAACATCTCCTCCATCGAGGTCCAGGACGTCCTCTACGACCACCCGGACGTGAAGATCGCGGCGGTCATCGGCGTCCCCCACGAGAAGTGGGGCGAGACGCCGAGAGCACTCGTCGTCACGCGGGAGGGCTCGGACCTGACGGAAGACGAAGTGATCGAGTTCTGTCGGGAACGGCTCGCCCACTACAAGTGTCCGACGAGTGTGGAGTTCCGCGACGACCTGCCCCAGACGTCGACGGGGAAAGTCCAGAAGTTCGAGCTCAGACAGCCCTACTGGGAAGAGGAAGAGTCGAACGTCGGATAGGACCGGTCGAGTCGAGGGTCAGTCCGCGCTGGCTTCGACTTCCTCGGCCTCGTTCTCGCCGCCGACGTAGTACTCCTCGATGAACTCCTCGTCGATGCGGTTGAGCTCCTCCTTCGGGAGCATCGAGAGGAGGTCCCAGCCGATGCCGAGCGTCTCCTCGATGGTCCGGGCCGTCTCGAAGCCCTGCTGGACGAACTCGTTCTCGAAGCGGTCGGCGAAGTCGAGGTAGGTGTTGTCCCGCTCGCTGAGCGCCTCGCGACCAACGATGTTCACGAGGTCGCGCAGGTCCTCGCCCTCCGCGTACGCGGCGTAGAGCTGGTCGGAGACGTCGGCGTGGTCCTCCCGCGTCAAGCCCTCGCCGATCCCCTCGTCCATCAGGCGGGACAGCGACGGCAGCACGTTGATCGGCGGCTCGATCCCCTGGCTGTTCAGGTCCCGATCCACGTAGATCTGGCCCTCGGTGATGTAACCGGTGAGGTCCGGGATGGGGTGGGTGTCGTCGTCACCCGGCATCGTGAGAATGGGGATCTGGGTGATTGACCCGTCGACGCCCTCGATGCGACCCGCCCGCTCGTAGAGCTGGGCGAGGTCGGTGTACATGTACCCGGGGTAGCCACGCCGGCCCGGGACCTCCTCACGGGCCGCACCGATCTCCCGGAGCGCCTCACAGTAGTTCGTCATGTCCGTGAGGATGACCAGGACGTGGTAGTTCTGGTCGAACGCGAGGTACTCGGCGGTGGTCAGCGCCAGCCGCGGCGTGACCGTCCGCTCGACGGCGGGGTCGTCGGCGAGGTTGAGGAAGACCACGGAGCGCTCCAGGGCACCGGTGCGCTCGAAGTCCTCCATGAACTCGTTGGCCTCCTCGGCCGTGATGCCCATGGCGCCGAAGATGACCGCGAACTCGCTCTCCTCGTCGTCGCCCTCCTCGCCGGCCTCCTCCGGCACGGTCGCCTGGCGGGCGACCTGGAGCGCGAGGTCGTTGTGGGGCAGCCCCGCGCCGGAGAACAGCGGGAGCTTCTGGCCGCGGACGAGGGTGTTCATCCCGTCGATACCCGAGATACCCGTCTGGATGAACTCCCGCGGGTACTCCCGCGCGTGGGGGTTGATGGCCTCGCCGACGATGTCCCGGCGCTCGTCCGGGACGATCTCCGGCCCGCCGTCGATGGGCTGACCGGAGCCCGAGAGCACGCGGCCGAGGAGGTCCTCGGTCACGGGCATCTTCAGGGTCTCGCCGAGGAAGCGGACCGAGGACTTCGTGTCGATGCCCTCGGTCCCCTCGAACACCTGGATGGCGACGAACTCGTCGGTCGATTCTAAGACCTGGCCCCGGCGCACCTCGCCGCTGCCGATCTCGATCTCGACCATCTCGTCGTAGCCGATGGGTTCGTCGACCTCGGCGAAGACGAGCGGGCCGGAGATCTCGGTGATGGTTTGGTACTCCTTCATATCAGTACAGCCCCCTGAGCTGCTCGGCCAGGTCGTCTTCGAGGTCGTCGACGAACGCGTTGTAGTCCTCCGCGGTGCCGATGCGGTTCAGCCGCGGCGCGGCGTCGACCGACTGGATCTCCTCGACCGGGACGCCGGCGTCGAGCGCCTCGAACGCCTCGTCGTTGAAGGTCTTGATCGCCCCGAGGACGCGGTAGGACTTCTCGGGCTCGCAGAACGTGTCCACGTCGTGGAAGGCGTTCTGCTGGAGGAACGCCTCGCGCAGGTATCTCGCGACCTCGAGGGTGAGTTGCTGGTCAGCCGGGAGCGCGTCCTTGCCCACGAGCTGGACGATCTCCCGGAGCTCCGTCTCCTCGTCGAGCACGTCGATGGCCCACTGGCGGATCTCCGGCCAGTCGCCCGCGACGTTCTCCTCGAACCACGGGTCCAGTTGATTGCGATAGAGCGAGTAGGACTCGTTCCAGTTGATGGCCGGGAAGTGCCGCCGTTCGGCGAGGTCGGCGTCCAGCGCCCAGAAGCACTTCACGATGCGGAGCGTGTTCTGGGTGACCGGCTCGGAGAAGTCGCCGCCGGGCGGGGACACCGCCCCGATGACGGAGATGGTGCCTTCGGTGCCGTTGACGTTCTCGAAGGAGCCAGCGCGCTCGTAGAACTCGGAGAGTCGCGCAGCGAGGTAGGCCGGGTAGCCCTCCTCGCCGGGCATCTCCTCCAGGCGCGAGGAGATCTCCCGCATCGCCTCGGCCCACCGCGAGGTGGAGTCGGCCATGAGCGCCACGTCGTAGCCCATGTCGCGGAAGTACTCCGCGATGGTGATCCCGGTGTAGACGCAGGACTCCCGCGCCGCAACCGGCATGTTCGACGTGTTTGCGATGAGGCAGGTCCGGGCCATCAGCGGGTTCCCCGTCTTCGGGTCGTCGAGCTCGGGGAACTCCTCGATGACCTCCGTCATCTCGTTGCCGCGCTCGCCACAGCCGACGTAGACGACGATATCCGCGTCGGCCCACTTCGCGAGCTGGTGCTGGGTAACGGTCTTGCCCGAGCCGAACGGGCCAGGGATGGCCGCGGTCCCGCCCTTCGCGATGGGGAAGAGCCCGTCGAGGATGCGCTGGCCAGAGACGAGCGGCGTCGTCGGCGTCTGTTTGTTCGCCGACGGTCTGGCCTCTCGGACCGGCCACTCCTGACGCATCGCAATCTCCTCGCCGGTGTCGAGCTCGACGACGGTCTCCTCGACGGTGAACTCGCCGTCCTCGACCGCGGTGACTTCGCCGCCATCGGAGTCCGGCGGCACCATCACCTTGTGCTCGATGGAAACCGTCTCCGGGACCGTCCCGATGACGTCCCCGGACGCGACCTCGTCACCGACCTCGACCTCGGGCGTGAACGCCCAGGTCTTCTCTAAGTCGATGCCCGGTGCGTCGACACCGCGGTCGAGGAACGCGCTGTTCATGCGCTCCTCGAGGACGTCCAGTGGACGCTGGACGCCGTCGTAGATGGAGTCCAGCATGCCAGGGCCGAGGTCGACCGAAAGCGGCTCGCCGGTGTTCTCGACCGGCTCGCCGGGGCCGACGCCTGAGGTCTCCTCGTAGACCTGGATCGTCGTCACGTTCCCCTCGATCTCGATGACCTCGCCCATGAGGCCCTCGGTCCCGACGTAGACGACGTCGTTCATCTTCGCGCCCAGGTCGACGGCCTCGACGACCGGTCCGCTCACACTCTTGATCGTGCCGTCCTCGCGGACGGTCGCTTCTGTGGCTTGACTCATAACCTGTCAGTCTCCCTCGTTTTCGTTGTCATCACTCATGAGATCGATACCTATAGCCCGTTTGATCTGCTCTCTGAGCCCCGAGCGCGCCCCGCCGCCCAGCGTGACGACGGTCGGCTCGATGCTGGTCTCGACGTCGGTCCGTACCCGTCGGGAGAGGTGGTCTAAGTCGTCGTCGCTCATGACCACGATCCCCACCTCCTCGTCGGTCAGGACGCGTTCGACCGCCTCGTCGAGATCCTCGTCCTTCTCATCGTCCGCGACCGTCTCGAACCGGCGGACGCCGGCCAGTCGGAACCCCGTGGTGAACTCCGGGCTGCCGACGACGGCGATCTCCTGGCTCATAGCACCACCAGGTCGGTTTCGATCTCCTCGGGGTCGAGCCCGGCCTCCCGGCCGCGGGCGATCGCCCGGATGTTGTTCACTTCTTGCTCCTTCGCCAGCACGTAGGCCAAGACCGGGCAGACGCTCAAGGGATAGACGTGCGAGAGGTGCGTCGAGTACTCGAGCAGCGCCGCGTCGAGGGCGTGCTCGAACCCGATGAGGCTCTCGCTGGATTCGAGCTCGTCCAAGGCGACCTCGAGGTCGTCCCCGTAGGTGCTCTCTCTGAGCCGGGCGACGAGGTCGTCCGGGTTCGTGGCGAGCGTCCGCAGCTGGGCCGGGTCGAAGAGCCGACCGCCCTCGATGAAGTACTCGGAGACGTCGATGTCGGCACCGCTCCGGGCGATCCGGAGCGCGTTCCGGACGTTCCGGAAGTCGATCTCGGCCTGGAGGAACTCGACGTAGAGCTCCGTGGCGCGGTCGCCGCTCTCGGTCTCGGTCATGAGCCGATCGTAGTACGCCCGGTCGACCGCGTTCTCGAGCGGGACGAGGAGACCGGTCTCCTCGAAGTCCGAGAGCGCCGCAGTCAACGGGTCTCCGAAGGTGGTCTCGGCGAGCCCCTCGACGACCTCTTCGACCGTCTCGAGCTCGACGAGCCCCGCCAAGAACTGCTCCTCGAGTTCGCCGGCGGGGATCAGGTCGTCCTGGATGGTCTCTGAATCCGCATCGGCGTAGACGCCCCTGAGCAGCGTCTTCACGTTCCAGGCGTCGAACTTCCGGAGGTACCGGGCGACCTGGTCGTAGAGCGGGCCCTCACACCACCGGAGGAGGTCCTCGAAGTTCCGCGCCAGGTTGGCGTTGAGCGCGTACTCGATCAGGTCGACGCCGCCGTGGCGGGCGCCGAGCGCGTTGACCTCCCGCTCGTAGGCCGACTCCTCCATGAACCGAGCGATCTCGCCCGGACCCATCCGGACCAGCTTGCGGTAGTCTTCCTCCGAGTAGAGCGAGGCCCGGCGCGCCCTGACGCGGGCGGAGACGTACTCGACGTTCGACGCGCCGGAGACGCTCATTGTCCGTCGTCCTCGAAGAGCCGGGCAGCGATCTCCTTGAGCTCGTCCTCCCAGACGTCCTCGACGATCGAGTCGAACGTGTTGTTCACGCGAAGGCGGGATCCCTCGCTCTCGACGACGACGCCACCGAGGCAGTCGTACTCGCCGGCGTACTCGTAGCCGCCGTAGTCAGCGACCAGCGATTCGAGGAGCTCGGCGTCGTCGGGGCGGCCGTAGACCGCCGCCGAATCGACGTCCGCGAACTCCTCGGCGGCCGCGTCGAGGAGCGTCCGCGTCAGTTGCTCGCGACGGTCCCCCGAGAGGTCGGCGAGCCGAGTTTCGACGTCGGCCCGGACCGACTCCAGGACGTCCCGCCTGGCGGCGAGGCGCTCCTGTTTTGCCTCCAAGTTCGCCGAGGAGAGCCGCTGCTCGCGTTGTCGCTCGGCCTCCCGTTCGGCCTCGCGCTCGGCGTTCGCGATGATCTCCTCGGCGTCGGCCTCGGCCTCTTCGATGATCTCTTCCGCACGGGCTTCGCCGTCCGCCCGAATCTCCTCGGCTCGCTCGCGAGCGGTGTCCCGGATGTCCTCGACGACGGTTTCTAGACTCATCTGGTCGCGGGGTTACACTAGGAAGATGGTAACCAGCGCGAGAATGACGATCGTCTCCGGGAGGACCGTCAGGATGAGACCGATGCCGAAGAGGTCTTGGTCCTCGGCGATCGCACCCATCGCGGCGGCGCCGATACCGCGCTCGGCGATGCCGGCACCGAGGCCAGCGAGGCCAACCGCGAGAGCGGCCGCGGCGGTCGGCGGAATGGCCGGTGCGGCGGCTCCATCGGCTTGTAGGACGGTGCTCCCCAATACGTCGGCGGCGGCTGCGAGTTCGAGCATGATGTTGATGTACACCTGGGTATCCGATGTCGTAACCGAACAGACGGAACTCGGCCGAGTAAATTCATAAAACTTCCCAAACTGGTCGGGGGAGCAGAGTCAGGCAGAGGTCCTCAACGGCCACCTCTCAACGGTGGGTGCAGAAACGGGGTCGGGTGGTACCTGGGGGACGACCGGTGCAGGCGGACCAGCGGTGCGGCCTCACTCGGTCGTCGAGAACCGGCGCTCGCTACCGAATGGTTCGTACGTCTCGCCGGCGCCGCCCTCGTAGTAGAACTTCGAGAAGAACTCGACGTATTCGAGACGGACCGCCTGAAGACCGGCGCTCGTCACACCAAGCGCGAGGACGATCAGGTGGCCGACGACCAGGATGAGGAGCCCGGCCACCAGGGCGATGATGCCGACGGCAGCCCCACTGTCGGCGCCCATGTGGATCAGGCCGGTGAACAAGATCTCATAGCCGTGTTCCTCGGCGTACTGTGGGCCGTGGGAGATCATGAAGTGGTACGCCTGGGGATCGCCCTCCGCGTACACCCCGAAGAACAGGAGGTTCACGACGAACGCCATGCCCGCCTTGGCCAGCAGCACTGCCGCGATCCTGGCGTACGAGAGGATGTTGACCAGGACGTTCAGGCTCTCGAGGAGGCCGATCAGCGCCCCCGCGGCCCCGAAGTGGGAGACTTCTGCGCCGACCATGAGCACCAGCCCGACGGCGGCGACGGCCAACCCGGCCATGCCGGCGGTCGGGGAGAAGCCGGCGAAGCCGAGCGCGAAGGGGTGGCCGTTGAGAGCGGTGAAGACGAACTCGGGCTTCATCGCTTCGGCCGAGGTCGACAGGATCCAGGTCCAGACGCCGAGCATGAGCATGATCCAGGAGGCCTTCTCGGTGATGGCGTGCCGCAGTCCATGGCTCTGCAGGTACTCGGCGAAGCCGAAGACGTAGCCGATGGTGACGTGGGCGAGCCCGGCGAGCATGACGACGAACAGCCACGCTCTGGCGTACTCCGCGCCGGCGGGCGAGAGACCCTTCTCCATCGGTGGGTGGGCCATCCCGAGTGTGCCTTGCCAGAGGTACTCCGTGATGAGGTGGAGCCCGAAGATCTCGCCGTAGAGGACGCCGAAGAGGGCGGTGAACCCACCGGCCCACATCGCGATACCACCGAGGGCCCGGATGGCGTCCGAGTCGAACCGGCTCCACATCGTGTAGCCGAGGGCCGCATAGAGGATGCCGTAGCCGAGGTCACCGATCATGAAGCCGAAGAAGAGCGGGAACGTCAGGAACAGGATCACCGTCGGGTCGAAGTTCCAGTACTGCGGCTTGCTGATCGTCTCGACGAGGAGCTCGAAGGGCTTGAACGGGGCCGGGTTCTTCTGCACGACCGGCGGGGCACCCGAGCCCATCGTCGTCCCGCCGTCGGTGGCGACCTCCTCGTCACCGTGGCCGTGGGCGGGGGGCCCGTAATCGGCCCGCTCGAGTTCCTCGACCTCGACCCGCTCGCCGGCGGCCTCGCCGACCGCGGTCTCGAGATCGCTGACCCGGTCCGTGGGAATCCAGCCCTCGGCGACGAACGCGTTCTCGGTCGTCGCGAACCGGAGCGGTGCCTCGGCCTTCTGGACCTCGATCGAGAGCCGCTCCTCCGCAGCGAGGAGGAACCGCGCCGCGTCGACCTTCAGCGACTCGATCTCCGCCTCGATGTCAGCGAGCTCGGACTCGATGCGTTCACGCTCCTCGTGGAGTTCCTCGAGGTACGCGGCCGGCGCCCCCTCGGCCGCCGGGACCTCGACCGCCGCGAACTCGACGCCGACCAGGGCCTCGTCGACCGCCTCCTCGTCGGCCGGGTGGACGAACGCGGCGAGCGACCGCTCGCCGGCGAACACCTCGTATGCGTCGATGGCGTCGGCGCTCGCCAGTGCCGCATCGACGGCGTCGGGATCGCCCTCGCCCACGCGAACGGCGAGGGAGTCGTACCCCGAGAGCAGGTCGAGGTCGAGGCCGACGTCGACCAGCGGTTCGAGCGACGCGGCGCGTTCCTCGACGTCCCGAAGGGTCTCTCGGAGCTCGCTGCGTCGGTCGTCGAGGTCGTTGACCTGGGCTCGAACGTCGGCGAGTTCGGCCTCGATGTCCTCCTCGGTCACCTGCGTCGACGACGCGTCCACGTCGACGTCCGCATCCACGCCCAGGATGCTCTCGATCGACCGGACCGTGACGAGTCGCTCGGAGGCCTCGTCGGCTGGTTCGATCGGATCGCCCGGGGCGAACCCGTCCCAGGACCCGTCGTAGTCCTCCAGATGGAAGAGGTTCAGGTCGTGGATCGCCTCCACGATGTCGACCATCACCCGCTTGGTCCCGGTCACCGAGACCCGACTCATCCGCTCAGGTCTGAGCATCTACCGCCTCCTCGAACCGTTCGACGACGTACTCGACCACCGCCTCGCGGTTCTCCTCGGCGCGCGTGCTGAGTTCCTCCCGTTCTGCTTCGCCCTCGGCGAGGATCTCCTCCCGCTCGGATTCGATCTCCTCCTCGGCCTCCTCGAGCCGTTCCTCGGTGAGCTCGGCCGCCTCCGCTTCGGTCTCCTCTCGAATCTCGGCGGCCCGCTCTCGGGCGTCGGCGATGACGTCCTCGCGCTCCGCCTCGGCGTCGGCGATGATGTCATCGGCGTCCGCCTCCGCGTCCCGGATCTCCTCCAATACCTCTGGGCGCGCCATGTATGCTGGCCACTCGAACGAGCGGCTATTTGGGGCTTGCGAAACCGCCGGGGCCGGCGGGCACGAGCCCGGTGGGGACCGAGACAGTGGGCCCCACCGTGCGAGTCGGTTGGCGCTCGCCACGCCAGCGATCGACCGGTGTTAGCGGGCCCGGGTTTCGGTGACGGCGATTCGGAGCCCGTCGCGGTATAGTTCGACGCGGACCTGGGAGTCTGGGGTTATGGCGGCCCGGTTTCCGTGAGTAGCAATGACCATAGCCTCCTCGCCGATCTCCCATTGAGGATCAGCCATCGGATTGAAAGGACCCTTCGGAAAGCGGTGGAATCCATCGGCTGAATAATATGGAACCGGTGGCTGGTGCGGTAGTGGGGTTCCGTCGACGATTATTCGGAGATCGATCTTACGCACATCAAGTGTCGGCCCAGATTGGTGAATGAGTGAGATTCGCCCATATGTCGCGTTGACGTTCGCAATTAACTGGTGAGGGGTAACCTCTGAGGCGCCCGGGTTTAGGTCGACCGCGAACGCCCCCACCGCCCCCGCGAGGACGAGCGTCAGGGCTGTCAGGAGGAGCACGCCCAGGACCGAGCTGACGGCTCGTGACACACCCTCCCGTGGCCACGTTCCGATATTTCAACCCTCGGGGGAGGAGCCGCTAACCGACGTCGCCGTTCATCTCGACCAGCGTCGGCCGATACGGGTTCACTGTGGTGGAGACGTTCCCCGACTCCGCGACCGCGGTGATCCGGGTCGCCCCGGCTGGGGCCACCGCCCAGACGGTCCCGTCGCTTCCGGTTCGGTACCACGTCTCGCCGACGAGTACCCTGGCGTCGAGCGTGGCATCGGTCGCGTTGTCGTAGGTAGCGATCCGAAGCGGGCCCCCGTCGTGGGTGCGGTTGACCACGAGCCGGGTGCCGTTATCCGCCGCGACGACGGGGTCCCCTGGTTGGATCGCCGCCAGATCGAACCGCTGGACTTCGTGGAACACGTTCCCGGTGTCAGCGTCGAGGTACGCGACGATCGTCCCCTCCTGGATCTGGATCGTGATCTCGTAGGTGCCAGCGCCGTGGGTCGCGATGCCGCGGCCCTGATTCCGGCTGGAGTTGAAGCCGAACGCCACGGGGTAGAGTTCGGCCATCCGCTCGGCGGCTTGGTCGATGCCGATGTTCCCGGTCGAGTCCGGCGTCCAGAGGTCCGTCCGGGACGCCTCGCGCACGTACTGGCCGCTGGTGACTGTCGAGAGCACCCGCCCGTCGGCTGAGGCGGAGACGTAGACCGTTGCCGGGGCCGAAGCCCCCCGAACCGCGCCCCGGACTCGGTCGGTCACCGGGCCGGCGCTACCGGTCATGACGACCCGGAGCGATTCGACCCGGGAGCGCATCGAGAGGCCGCTCACGTCCCCGGCGAGCGTTTCGATCACCGCCAAGTCTTCCCTGAGATGGTCGGCCCGAACCCCCATGAGCGCCTGCGTCCGGACGTACCGCTCCGTGTCGGTCGTGTCGTTCACGTACCCCTGGCGAACCGTGCGCCGCTCGGCTCCAAGTTCTGAGATCGCAATCTCGACGTCAGTCGCCGCCTCGAAGAGGAGCTCCCGTTGGGCTTGGTCGCCCGCCGTCCGCTCGAACGTGATCCGGAGCGCTCGCCGGTCGAGCTCGGCCGCCGTCGCCGATCGCTCGGCGGCCAGGGCTGTCGAGACGTCGAGGCCCTGCGTCGCAACGTCAGCGCGGGTCGTTCCGGTCAGGCCCAGCATCTCGACGTCGGCGGTGCCGCCGTTGTCGACCTGGGGAGCGACCGGATCCTGCGGGGACGCGGGACCGGCGCTGGCGGTCCCGACCAGCGAGAGGGTGACCAGGAGGGCGGCCAGGAGGGCTCGGTCCATCGGGGCCGGATTCGGGCCCGGCTGGTAAAAGCGGTGTCGTTGCTGCGAACGGGTAGAAAGGGTTTTCCCGACGGCAAGGTCACACGGGGACATGCGGTCACCGGCCGCCCGCGCTGCCCTCCCCGCGGTGGTCGTGGTGGTCGTGCTCCTCGCGGCCGTCGCGGTCGCGTCCCCGCCGGCACGTGCGCAGGAATCGGGGGACGGTGGCACGACTATCGCGATCGCCCTGGATGCGGATGGTGACGCCCACGTCACGGTCACACGATCACTGACACTCGAATCAGCCGCCGAGGTCGATGCGTTCGACCGGATGGCCGAGGAGCACGTCTCGGGCGAGAACCCACAGCTGTCCATCGAGCTCTTCGAGCAGGCAGCCGCCGGTGCGGCGGCGGTGACCGGTCGGGAGATGGAAATCACCGACGAGACGCGGACGGCGACCCGAGAGAACCGAACCGGGGAGTTCGCGCTCTCGTTCACTTGGACGAACTTCGCCCAGGTGGACGAGGATCAGATCGTCGTCGGCGACGCGTTCCGGAGTCCGAGCGGCACCTGGTTGCCACGCCTCGAGGCCGGCCAGGAGCTGGTCCTCACGTTCCCGGACGGCTATGCGGTCCAGAGCGTCTCCAGACCGCTCCAGAACGGCGCGATCCACGTGGAAGGGCCGGCGACGTTCCAACCGGGCAACCCCTCGGCCATGTTGGCCGGCGCACCCTCGCCGTGGTGGACCCAGCCCGTGCCGATCGCCGCCGGAATCGCCGCGCTCCTCCTGCTCGTCGCTGGCGGCGGGTACGTCTATCGGGACCGGCTCCCACCGCTTCCAGGAGGGGGGACCACTGACGGCGAACCAGCAGATAGAACAGCGGTGTCGGACGCATCGGCGGAGGAGCCGGCCGACGCCGCTGACGGGCCACTCCTCTCCGACGAGGAGCGCGTCCTGCGGCTGCTGGAGGCCGAAGGGGGGCGCATGAAACAGGTAGACATCGTCGAAGCCACAGACTGGTCCAACGCGAAGGTCTCCCAGCTGCTGACCGAAATGGCGGAGGCAGGCCAGATCGATAAGCTCCGCATCGGCCGCGAGAACCTGATCTCCCTCCCCGGGGAGGGCCCCGGGGACGAGTAGGCGGTTTCGTAACGATTACGTCCGGCCTCGCGGAAGAAGCGGCCATGAAGGTGCTCGTGGCGGTCAAGGAGGTCGTGTCCGTCGAGGACGACTTCGAGCTCGACGGGGTCGGCGTCGCCGAGCAGTACGTCGAGTACGACCTGAATGAGTGGGACGATTACGCCGTAGAGGAAGCCGTCCAGCTCCAAGAGGCGGGCGACGACGTAGAGGTCGTGACCGTGACGATCGGCCCCGAACGCGCCGAGGAGACGATCCGGATGGCGCTGGCGAAAGGGGCGGACCGGGCGATCCGGGTCTGGGACGACGCGCTCGCGGATCAACCCCTGCTCGACATCGGCGCCAAGACCCGGATGCTGGCCGCCGTCGTCGAGGCCGAGGAGCCCGACCTCGTCCTCAGCGGCGTGCAAGCTGGCGACGACGCGTTCGGGGCGACCGGCGTGTCGCTCGCCGACGCCGTCGGCTTCGAGTGGGCCGCCGTGGTGAACGGGCTCGAGATCGATGGAGACCTCGCCGCCGTCCGTCGCGAACTCGAGGGCGGTGTGGAGGAGCTCTCGGAGGTCGAGCTCCCGGCGGTGTTGACGATCCAGACCGGCATCAACGAGCCGCGCTACGCGAGCCTCCGCGGGATCCGGCAGGCCCAGTCGAAGGAGATCGCGGCGCAGTCGCTCGCGGACCTCGGCCTCGACGCTGCCGCGGTCGAGGCGAGCCTCGACCTGACCGACGCCTACGAGCCAGAGAGCGAGAGCGAGACGAGCTACTTCGAAGGGGGCGCTGACGAGCAGGCCGCCGGGCTGGCTGACGTGCTCCGCGAGAAGGGGGTGGGGGCGGAATGAGCGACGACGTCCTGGCCGTCGCCGAGCACCGACGTGGAGACCTCAGGGACGTGAGCCGGGAAGCCATCACGGCGGCCCGAGCCGTCGCGGACGGGACCGGCGGAGACCTCCACCTCGCGGTGATCTCCGGCGACGTCGACGCCTTCGCCGAGGAGCTGAACCTCGATGGTGTCGACGCCATCCACACCGTCGACCACGGCGAGGAGTTCAACCACGACGTCTACGCCCAGGCGGTCGCGGCGCTCCACGAGTCGATCGATCCGGCCGTCCTGCTGACGCCGAACAGCGTCAACGGCCTCGACTACGCCCCGGCAGTCGCCAACCGCCTCGGCCTCCCGTTGGTCACGGACTGCACCGACCTGGAGGTCGGAGACCGGCTGGTGACGACCCGGGAGATGTACGGGTCGAAGGTGGAGACGACCGTCGAGGTCGACCTGCCCGCCGCCGTCACCATCCGTGGCGCCGAGTGGCCGCCGGCCGAGGGGGTCGGCGACGCCACGATCGAGCCGTTCGACGTCGAGATCGACGAGAGCGCCATCCGGTCGACCGTCACGGGGTTCGAAGAGGCCGGCGGCGGCGACGTCGACATCTCGGAGGCGGACGTCCTCGTCTCGATCGGTCGTGGCATCGGCGAGGAGGACAACCTCGACCTGGTCTTCGACCTGGCCGAAGCCCTGGACGCGACCGTCTCCTCCTCGCGGCCCATCGTCGACTCAGGCTGGCTCCCGAAGAACCGCCAGGTCGGCCAGTCCGGCAAGACTGTGACCCCCGACGTCTACCTCGCGATCGGCATCTCTGGGGCCGTCCAGCACGTCGCCGGGATGAAGGGCTCGGACACGATCGTCGCCATCAACACGGACCCGAACGCGCCGATCTTCGACATCGCGGACTACGGGATCGTGGGGGACCTCTTCGACGTGGTGCCCGAGCTCACCGAGGAGTTCAGCGGGTAGGACGCACGATACAACGCCACCTATTTCCCCGCGAGGACCTCAGATTTTGCCAATGGAGTACCTCGAACGGCGGCGGTCGCTCGTCGAGGACCGGATCGGCGAGGTGCTCGACCGTGTCGAGCCCACGACGCTCGCAGACCGGGTCGAACACGTTACCCTCTCTGGGGGCAAGCGCGTCCGGCCAACGGTGACCATTCTGGCCTGCGAGACGGTCGGAGGGACCCCGGAGGACGCCGTGGACTTCGCCGTCGGCGTGGAGCTCATCCACAACGCCTCGCTGGTGATCGACGACATCATCGACGAGTCAACCGTCCGCCGGGGCACACAAAGCGCGTGGGCGGCGTTCGGTCACGGTCCCGCGGTCATCGCCTCGGACGGGCTGATCGGGGAGGCGTTCGCGCTCTTCTCGCCGAGCTCGCGGGCGATGGAGCGGGTCGCCGAAGCGATGGTCAAGCTCGGCGAGGGCGAGGCCACGGAGCTCGTGGCCCAGCCGACGAACGAGCGCGAGTACGTCGAGCTCGCCCGGCGGAAGACCGGCGCACTGTTTCGGGCGGCCGCAGAACTCGGCGGCATCGCGGCCGACGCGGACGCAGACACCGTCGACGCGCTCGGCCGGTACGCCGAACGGGTGGGCATCGCCTTCCAGATTCGGGACGACGTCCTCGACGCGACCGCCGATCCCGACGACCTCGGCAAGCCGACCGGACAAGACGCCGCGATGGAGCGGCCGTCGCTCGTGCGGGTCGCCGACCTGGACGCGGCGGAGTCGAACGCCCGGGCCAGACAGCGGGCCGACGACGCGATGGAGGCCTTAGACGAGGTCGAGGTGGTCGACCCGACGGCCCGGGACTACCTGGCAGACCTCGCAACTTTCGTCGTTACGCGCGAGCACTAGCCCGGGTCTCGTAGTAGGACTCGACGACCGCGAAGGCAAGCGTCGAGAGCACGCCGAGGAGCGTTCCCATGGTCAGCAGTGCCGCCAACAGGGTGAGCGAGATCGCCCCGACGAGGAACCCCGAGACGGCGTGGAGGACGGCCGCAATGGCGAGCACGTAGAAGGGCGCGTTGAGGTAGCGCCACTCGAACCGGTCGGCGAGGTACTCGTCCGTGATCTGCCCGAGGCTGCTCGTGACGCCGGCAGCGGCGAACCAGCGGATGGCGCCGAAGGTCAGGGCGGCCAGCGCCCGTATAGAGTCCGTCGCGGTGGCCGGGTCGTCCCTGAGCGAGGAGAGCATCTCGAACCCTTGGGCCGCACCGACGATGACGAGCACGAGGGCGACGACGTACGTGACGATGGTCACCCGGCCTGCGTAGAGGGACCGTCTAGCGGTTTCCGCGATGCGATCAAGGGAGTCCTCTAAGCCGAGTCCCCGGAAGAGGACGTAGAGCCCGAGGAGCGCCGAGGTTATCCCGAGCACCGCGCCCGGCAGACCCAAACGGTCGGCCACGATGGCGAGGGGATAGATGAGCAGCAGAATCCCGAGGGGAACGAGGATGGTGCCGCGCGTCTCCGGGTCGTTGAGGACCTGCTTGATCGTGTAGTACATCGACTCTAAGTCCTCGGCCTGGCGGACGACGACCCGCCGGACACCGTCGATGCGGACGCGGGATCGGATCGCGGGGAGGACAGCCTCGTCCTGGGCGCCGTCGGTGACGACGACCGCCCGAACGTCGTCGCTCGCCGACAATGTCGCGAGCACCCGGTCGAGTTCCTCCCCGACGGCCCGGGTGGCCGCGACGTCGCTGCCGGCCCGGCCGGTGACGGCGACGACCTCGGTGTCCGGGTCGTCCGACTCGTCGTGGATGTGGAGCCCCTCGAAGAGGACGTTCCCGTCGGAATCCTCGGGGTCCGCGGTGGCGAGCCGGACGGCGGCGTCCTCGACGGCGTCCCGGCCGATGACGGGAGTCTCCACGCCCGTCTTCCGGCCGAGGTCGTCGTCGAGGTCGACGCACAGCACCAGCAGCATCGGAGAGAGGTAGGCGATGGAGGCGTAATGGGTCTTGTCCCCTCCCAGAGTCGGCGCCGACCGTCGGCTCGGCGGCGAGACCCAGGAAGGCGTCGAAACCTGGCCCGAGCGAAGGAGTGTTACCCTTGGAGACGCTACAGACGCCCCAATGGAAGCGCGCGAATCGGCGGCCCTGGACGTCCAACGGTTCCGGGAGGACTTCCCCATCCTCGAGCGGACCGTCGGCGAGGACGTCCCGCTCGTCTACTTCGACAACGCGGCCACGACCCAGACGCCCGAGCCTGTCGTGGACGCGATCGTCGACTACTACCACCGATACAACGCCAACGTCCACCGCGGCATCCACCAACTCTCCCAGGAGGCGTCGGAGGCCTACGAGGCGGCTCACGACCGGCTGGCCGGGTTCGTCGGCGCCGACGGCCGCGAGGAGATGGTGTTCACGAAGAACACCACCGAGTCGGAGAACCTGGTGGCGTACGCGTGGGGGTTGAACGAACTCGGCCCGGGTGACGCCATCGTCCTGACCGAGATGGAGCACCACTCCTCGTTCGTCACCTGGCAGCAGATCGGGAAGCGGACGGGTGCCGAGGTGCGGTTCATCCAGGTCGACGACGACGGGCGCCTCGACATGGAGCACGCCGCCGAGATCGTCGACGACGACGTCGAGATGGTCTCGGCCGTCCACGTCTCGAACGTCCTCGGGACCGTCAACCCCATGCGGGATCTCGCCGACCTCGCCCACGACCACGACGCCTTGATCTTCGGCGACGGCGCCCAGGCGGTGCCGAACCGACCGGTCGACGTGAAGGCGCTCGACGTCGACTTCTACGCCTTCTCCGGGCACAAGATGTGCGGTCCCACCGGCATCGGCGGGCTGTACGGGCGCGAAGAGATCCTGCGCGACATGGAGCCCTTCCTCTACGGGGGCGACATGATCGAGAAGGTGTCCTTCGAGGAGACCCGCTGGAACGAGCTGCCCTGGAAGTACGAGGCGGGGACGCCGCTCGTCGAGCAGGGCATCGCCCTCGCGGTCGCGGCCGACTACCTCGACGACATCGGGCTCGACCGCATCCGACGCCACGAGTTCGAGCTGTCCCAGTACGCCATGGAACGGCTCGCCGAGTTCGACGACGTCGACGTGTACGGGCCACCGCTCGGTGCGGAGCGGAGCGGTGTCCTCGCGTTCAACGCCGAGGGCATCCACGCCCACGACATGTCCACGATCCTCAACGACCACGGCGTGGCCATCCGGGCCGGCGACCACTGCACGCAGCCGCTCCACGACGTGATGGGTGAGGCGGCCTCGGCGCGGGCCTCGTTCTACCTCTACAACACGCGTGATGAGGTCGACACCCTCATCGAGGGCATCGAGCACGCTCGGGAGATCTTCGCCTGAGCCCGTCGAACCGATAACCAACAGTACGGTACCCTTTTAGGCGACTCTCTCTTAGCCGCCGGCAACGATGGTCTCCGGCTCGGACATGTACCGCCAGCAGATTCTCGACCACTACCGCAACCCGCGGAACTACGGGGAGATTTCGAACCCGACCTACACCCACGTGGGGGAGAACACCTCCTGTGGTGACGAGATCACGGTCGACGTGCAACTCGCCGATGACGGCGAGACGATCGAGGACGTCGCCTTTCGGGGAGAGGGATGCGCGATTTCGCAAGCGGCGGCGAGCCTCCTCACGGACGAAGTCCGTGGCATGACACTCGGTGACCTCTACGAACTCGACCGGGACGACGTGCTCGACCTGCTCGGGGTCGAGGTGACCCCAATGCGGATCAAGTGTGCGGTCCTCATCGAGAAGGTCCTCCAGGACGGCGCCAAGATCTACGAGGGCGAGATCGAGCTCGACACGACCTCGACGGAATAGCCCACCACCAGTAACCGAGCGATACGTCGATTTATCCAGCCGGCGCTCTTGGGTTTCGAACGCACCATGGAACGCTGGTCCTCGCGCTTCGGGTTCCTGCTCGCGGCCATCGGAGCCGCCGTCGGCCTCGGGAACATCTGGCGCTTCTCGGCCGTCGTCGGAGAGAACGGAGGCGGTGCCTACCTCGTGCCGTACCTCCTCGCGGCGGTCGTCTTCGCCATCCCCCTGTTGATCCTCGAGATCGCGGTCGGTCGCCACCTCCGACTCGACGTCGTCGCCGCATTTCGGTCCGTTCGCCGGCGCTTCGCCGTGCTCGGGTGGGTCGTCACCGGCTCCGTCCTCCTCATCCTCTCGTACTACCTCGTACTCACCGGGTGGGTGCTCGCGTTCTTTCTCAGCGCGCTGGGCGGTGGAGGCCTCACGTTCACCGGGTTCACGGGGTCCTACTGGCCGGTCGCGGCGTTCGTTGTGACGACAGTGCTGACTGGAGGGATCGTCTCCTTCGGGGTGCGAGCAGGCATCGAGCGCCTCTCCATCGTCGTCATGCCAGTGATTTTCCTCCTCCTGGCCGGGCTCGCGGTGTACGCGGCCACACTGCCTGGCTTCGGCCGGGCGGCCTCGTTCCTCTTCCAGCCGGACTTCTCCGTACTCGGCGATCCGCTGCTCTGGAGCGCCGCCTTCGGGCAGGTGTTCTTCTCGCTCTCCGTCGGCCAGGGGATCATGCTGACCTACGGGAGCTATCTGGAGGAAGGGACCGACGTCGTGCGGTCGGCCCTCGCGATCACGGTCGCCGATATCGGCGTCGCGATCCTCGCAGGCTTGGTCATCTTCCCGGTCGTCTTCAGCGTCGGTCTGGAGCCTTCGCTCGGGACCGAACTCGCGTTCACGACGCTCCCACAGGCGTTCGCATCGATGCAGTTCGGCGGGGTAGTGGCCGTGGCGTTCTTCGGCCTCCTCTTCTTCGCCGCGCTGACGTCGTCGGTGTCGCTGCTCGAGGTGGGCGTCGCGGCGGCACTCCGGACGACGGGCCGCTCCCGCCGGGAGGTTGCGGCCGTCCTCACCGGGCTCGTCTTCCTCGTCGGCCTCCCGTCGGCGCTCTCCTACAGCGCCCTCGATCTCTCCGTCGCCGGCGTTCGCTTCCTCGACCTGATGGACGAGTCCGTGGGGGCGTATGCCCTCCCGATCACGGCGACGCTGATCGCGGTGGTCTTCACCTGGTATCAGGATCCGGACGTGCTCACCGCCCAGGTCGGCGACGGCGCGGTGCGGCGACTGGTGACCTACCTCATCCCGGTCGTCCTCGTGGCCGTGACGGCCCTGCGCCTGTTCGGGGGGAGCGGGTTCCCGTGGCAGTACACCGGACCGGGTATCGACCTCCTCGGCCGATTGCCGAGGGCGGCGGTGTTGGTCGGTCTCGGGGCCGGATTGTACCTGCTTGGGCGGTTCATCGCCCGGCGGTTGCCGTCGCGGGTTCGCCGGCGTCGCGACGCCAGAAAGTGACCGGCGGGGGCTCTACTCGGGCTTCAGGCCGGCTTCCTCGACGCGCATGACCGCCTCGCCGTCGGGGAGGTTCGGGGCGTCGACGAGCCGGACGATGCGCTTGTTGTTCTTCGACTTCCGGAGGTAGAGCCGGAACGTCGAACTGTGGCCCAGGATGTTCCCGCCGATGGGCTGGGTCGGGTCACCGAAGAAGGAGTCCGGGTTCGAGGAGACCTGGTTGGTGACGACGACGGCCGTGTTGTGGAGGTCGCCGATGCGCATCAGGTCGTGAATGTGCTTGTTGAGTTTCTGCTGGCGCTCGGCGAGTTCGCCGCGACCGACGTACTCGGCGCGGAAGTGCGCCGTCAGCGAGTCGACGGAGACGAGCCGAACCGGGAGCTCGTCGTCCTGGGATTCGCTCACGAGTTCCTTTGCCTTCTGGGCGAGGAGGATCTGGTGGTTGGAGTTGAACGCCTTCGCGACGTGGATGTTGTCCAGGACTGCTTGGAGGAGCGCGTCGATCGCGTCCTCGTCGTCCGGCGTACCGTCGACGTCGTGAAGGGCCATGAAGTCCGCCAGCACCTCGTCGTCGAGCCCGCGGACCATGTCATCGATACGCTCTGGTCGGAAGGTGTCCTCCGAGTCGACGAACACCGCCGACCCCTCGAGACCACCGTGCTCCTTCGGGAGCTGGACGTTCACCGAGAGCTGGTGGGTGACCTGGGACTTGCCGGCGCCGAACTCACCGTAGACCTCGGTGATCGACTGGGTCTCGACGCCGCCGCCGAGGAGGTCGTCGACGTCCGGGACCCCCCAGGTGAGCTTGCCGATCCGCTCGCGGCGCTCGAGGACGGCGGTACCCGTCTCGAAGCCGCCGACGTCAGCGGCCTTGCGGGCCGCCTGGATGATGTCGGCAGCCGTCGATTCACCGATGTCGGCCGTGTTCGAGAGCTCGCCGGGGCTGGCCACCGCGAGGCTCTGATACGAGTCGAACCCGGTCTCTTTGAGCTTCTCCGCCGTCGCCGGCCCCACGCCGGGGAGTTCCTCTAAGGATGCCTGTGTCGCCATCGCTACCCCTCGCTTCCGCTCCATGGGATATAAAGTCCCGTATACAGCAAAGTGGAAGTGAAACAGGCGGGTCCACAGGACGGGGAGATGGTTGGTGACGGAATCTGGAATGGAGGCGGGCGACCGGCTTACGCGCCGACGGATCCAGGCACGGCCACCGGCGACTGCTGCCGAGAGACCCAGCCGTCGGTGTCGTCGCCCGCCCGGACGCTGATCTGATAGTGCTGGTCCGCACGGACGTAGACCTTCGACTTGGGCAGGACGACCTCGTTTCTCGTGACGTAGTAGGACTCCCCACGGAGGTCGACCGTCTTCTGGGCGACTTCGTTCCCGCGGCCGTCGGTCACGACGATCTCGACAGTCCGGAGGTCGCCACCGGGCGCTTCGATCCGGAGGTGGCCGATCCGGAATCGACGGTTGTCCACGTCGACGGTCGGGTTCTCCAACGCGACGATCTGGGGCTTGCCCCCGCCGATTGGAAGCGGCCCGATCGACGGCATCGACACGGCAGGGATCGGCAATCGAACGCCCGGCCCACCACCGCGGGAGAGGATCCGGCGGATCAGGATCGCGAGCAGGAACGAGAGCAGCGCCACAGTTCCGAGCGCGAGCTCAAGGGAGACGCCGGACGCGATCCGATCGATGATGACGTCGGTCGCACTGACGGGGCCGATCGTGATCGTCCGCTCCAGGGTCGTGGTTGCGCCATACTCGTCCGCGACCGTCACACGGATTGGCTGATCCCCGCGCTCGAACGCGTATTCGGCCGTCAGCCCTTCCTGCTGTGAGCCGTCCGGGAACAGCCACGTCACCGTGGCGTTGCCGATCTCGTTGGTGACGTTCGCCCGGAGCGTGAGGGGTTCACCGGCCGTCCGGTTGGCCGGGACCTCGATGTCGACGCTCGGCCGGTCGTTGACGAGGACCCGGTAGGTCGCGGTGTTCGTCCGCCCGAACGCGTCGGTGACGTTCAACGTGATGTTGTGGAAGCCCGGCTCGTCGAACCGAGTGCGGAGTTCCTCGGCGGTGATCGTCTCGTCGTCGAGGCGCCAGGCGTATCGGACCTCCGGGGTCGCGAAGACCGCGAAGCGGCTGAACCCGGGCGTGCGAGCCTCGAGGATCAACTGGCCGTTTTCCTGTCCGACGATCCGGGTCGGGAGCATCTGCCACCCGTCGTCGGTTTCGCGCCCGACACGGGGGCGTGTGAGATCGGAGCCTTCAAACCGGTCCTCACTGACCCGCATCCGGATCGTCGCTGAACTCTCCTCTCGGCCAGCTGGCACGTTTATGCTCACGGCCTTGACCATCCGGCGCTCCGGATCGACGGATCGGACCGAACCGACCAGCGACCGGGCCGCGGAGAGGGTGAGCTCTTCGCCTTCCTCGACGATGGTGTTCGCTCCGGCGGCTTGGACTTCGGGACGGTCTTCGCAGGGGCATTCTCTGCCGATCGGGTCGCCGCCGCCGTGGGCGTGGGAGATCACGGCGCGCGGTTCACGGCGGTCGTCTTCGTCGTCCTCGTCGTCGAGGATCGCGCTCGTCGGGATCTCCTGGATAGTGATCGGGTCGTCGGTGGGCTCGTCGAGGATCACTTCGACGCCGCCCTCCTCGACACCGTCGGGTTCCGATGGCGTCTCGGTGGGCGTCGGTTCAGGGGTGGAGGTTTGATTGCTATCGCTCGGGGGCGCGCCCCCAGTCCCCGATCCACCGCCCCCGGTCGATGGTGAGGACGGCTCCTCGGGAGTAGCGGTAGGCTCTACGTCGTCAACGTGGATGTCGAATGACGTGAGGAGCGGTTCGCCACCTGCTTCGCGCCCCTTGGTGTCAATCAAGAGGTCGACGGTTTTTCCCTGGCCCGGTTCGAGCGTAAGAGCGTTTTCCTCCCCATATAGCGTGCCATGCTCGGAGACCGAGAACCGGACTGACTCAGCTGACTCGTGGGTCAGCCATACTTCGAGCGACACCTCACCGTTGTTGGCGATATCAAAGAGGTTCCGGATGGTGGTCAGCGCGTTCGGGTTGACCCCGACCGTGGCCAAGTCGATGGTGAGGTTGCCGTCAGTACCGATTTCCGCGTAGGCCTCGCCATTCGGACTGTCGGTTGGTGAGAGAGTGATCCCAGGATTCTCCCAGACCTTGTCACTACCATCGGCCATGACCGCCCCAGTCGGGATGATGAGCCCGAGAGCGATGAGGGCGATGGCGAGGGTGTTGAGGCTGTAGAGGTTCATGGATGTCGTGAGTCGAGGGGGAGATGGGACTGTTCAGCAGTCGATACGGCCAATACTGCAGGCGTCGGTTGGACTTACTGCGAGTTGGCCTCAATCGTTAGGGTCGTGTTGAATCCTTGGCCCTCGTTCAGATTGGTTGTATCGACCTCTATGCCGACGGCGATGGTACTACCAGAACTGATCCCAGTGACGTTCGCACCATTGGAGGGGGTGGAGGAGTTGTACAGGCTGATGTACTGACTATTTTCAATGAAGTCAATGTCGATGGTTGTATCGCCATTGTTAGTGACATTAAAGAGGTAGTCTACCCGAGTCGTCGCGTTCGGGTTCACACCCTCTGCCCCACCGGGGAAATTTGGATTATTTCCCGAGAAGTCAATTAGGAATTGTCCGTTGTTCTCATAAGCATACTGGCTCGTTGACTGAATTCCGACTAGAGCCGCGCTGTCACCGGCAATGTCAACGGACACAGTCCGCTGGGCACTTACACTTGTGAACGCACCCGTCGCCGTCACGAGGCCGATCGCCGCGAAGATCGCCAACAGGGCGAACAGCTTACCTTTTGGTCGCATGTTGTTGAGTCACCTTGTTTGGTGGCACACGTTCACCGACTGTTCGTCGCGTGCGCCTTACTACCCTCATATACCCCTATGTGCTTTGTAAGACCGACCTAACAGGGAGTTACGAGCCTCTAACGCCGTGTTAGGCAAGTCTAACACAGCAAGATTACACAATAGATTCGGAATATCAGTCCATAGTCGGCCCTTGAGACCGGCCGAAAAAGCGTTCAACCTCGCGGCCGTTGCTACTTACAGAGCAGCTCAATGGACGCCCGTACCGTCGCGGCCCGCGCAGTCACCGCCGTCCTCATAATCTTTGTCCTCTCCATGTTCCTCGGTCAGGTTTTGGGGCAGCCGATCCTCCTCTCGTTCGTAGAGACGGGGAGCATGTCGCCAACGCTGGAGCCGGGCGATGGGTTCATCGCGATTCCACCGGGACTTGCTGGACCGATAGAGCCAGGAGATGTCATCACATGGGACGCTGAGCAGCTCAACGGAGGGGGTTTGGTGACCCACCGAGTCGTCAGGGAGACCGATCAAGGCTTCATAACCCAGGGTGACGCCAACCCATTTACCGACCAGTCCAGCAATCCAAGCGAGCCACCAGTCCAACGTGAACAAATCGTCGCGGTCGCCTGGCAAGTAGGCGGCAATCTGGTCGTCATTCCGAAGATCGGTCTTCTTGTCACCGGAAGTCAGGCCTTGCTCTCAGGAATCCAGACCAGGCTCGCTGTCGTCTTCGGAACGCGTTCACTCCTCGGGACCCAAGGCTTGGCGTATCTCCTCTTCGCCGTTGGGATTCTTGCATATCTCGGGAGCATCCTCCTCGAACAACGAGAGGGCAAGCAGCGCATCCGCCAGCGAGAGCGGAACGTAGAAGTCGTCAACTACACCGGAATCGTGCTCACGCTCACGGTCGTCCTGGTCGCGCTGCTCACCGCTAGTATGGTTGTACCGGGAGGGACCCAACAGTTCGGCTTCGTGAGTTCGAGTAGCGACGCGCCCGGGGTAGGTGTCATCGGCAGAGGTCAATCCGAGAACACCACGTACCAAGTGCCCAGCACAGGCGTCATACCGACGGTCGTCTTTCTCGAGCCAACGAGTGAGGACATCGACGTTGCTCCGCGGGAGTTGTACATCCCTGGTGGCAGTACGGCGAATGCCACCGTCACGCTGCAAGCGCCGCCTCAGACAGGATACTACCGCCTCTACCTCGTCGAGCACAGGTACCTGGCTGTCCTGCCCCAAACGACGATCAGAGCGCTCTATCACGTCCACCCCTGGGCGCCAATCCTGGCGATCGACCTCCTCCTCGGCGGTGCGTTCTTCGGCATCGCCGTTGGGATGGTCGGGCTCGGCCGGACCAGAATCCGTTCACGCGGTCGAGATATCCCCCTCTCCAAGCAGATCGAACGCTGGTTGCGATAGATCAGGTGTCCAGCCAGACGTCGATGTTGAACGGATCGCTGCTGAAGTAGTAGACGAGGTCACCGTCGACGACTGAGTAGACATCAAGTGACGGGTCGAAGATCACCCGCTTGTTCGAGTCGATTGCGATGTCGACCAAATCTTCAAGCGTATTGATCGAAATGTATCGCTTGTCGGTGCCCGTCGGGAACTCGCCCTCGGAGATCCACTCGTCGTACTCCTCGTGGTAGAACTCCAGTTCGAGGGCGTCGACGTCGATCTGTCCTCGGAACCTGATGAGCCCATAGGCCCCGGCGATGCCGACCAGCCCGAGTATAGCGAGGCCACCATAGACGGCTGGATCTGGGCGACTGGTCACCTGTCTCGTCACCGTCTGGGAGTGCTGTCGGTTCGCCGACAGCGGGTCTGAAAGCCAGTATGCGCCACCGGTGAAGACGATCGGTGTCGACGCGGAGAGCGTTCCCTCGTACTGATCAGTCTGATAATCGACGGTCAGTGCGACCGCGATCTGATAGGATCCGACCGAACCGATCTCGTTCTGTATCTGACTCGATTCCTGGCGGATTGCGGTCATGTTAAGTTCGGTCGAGGCCGTGGCCGAATCCGACGTGACCCGTTCTGCAGAGTCGATCAACGTGCGATTGGCCTCAAAGAACGACTCGCCGTTCCGGGTCGCCTGTTGGCGGATTTCCAGCCGTTGGGAGACCTGGGTTTCGACGTTCTCCGGGGTGGATGTTTGGACCGTGACGGTCATGTTGGGGCTCGCACGCAGAAAGTAAACCGGCATGTTCTGGAGTCGCTCGCCCGAGTCGTAGAGCGAGGTGTTGCCGGTCACGATCGCGCTGGTCTGCACCCCGGTGCTGACCGATTGCTGCTGGGTCTGGTCGACCACCGTTTCGACCGGTGGGTTCGTATACACCCATCCCGCGCCAGCCACGGCCGCAACACCGAGGACAAGCAGGACGCCAGCGACGGCCAACCCCTGCCGAGAGATGAAGCGGCGGAGGCGATTGGCAGCGGACATGTTGGCAAACGACGCTAAGCAGAGATTACCTGGCTCAGATTTAGTCCCTTTGGTGGGAATCGGGGCAGGCGGCGGTAAACGAGGGCTTAAAGTCTCGCAGACCTAACTCATTGGGCGTGACCCGGAGGCGGCGGCGGTCGCGGGAGAGAGGTAGTGGCTTCAGCCGCCGCCGTCTCCTGCTGCTGCTTGGAGGGTCGTCGATGCTCGGGGCCCTCGTCTCCACGACCGGGGCGTTTTCGACAATCAGATCCCCCCGGCGGACCGATGTGAACGTTTCCGATGACACGGGGGGGCTCCTCGGAATCTCGCTGGCCTCCTACGTCGACGCGGGGCAGAGTGGGGAAGATCTCGTGACCATCACCAACAACTCGGATGTCCCACTGACGGTCACGGTCAATTTAGCGAACGCCTCCGGAACCGTCTCACCGACGAACCCGACGATCCAGCCCTCGGACTCCCAGCTCTTCTCGGTGGACCTCTCCGCGGAGGCGACGGCGGGCGAAAACGCGCTCACCATCGACATCTCCGCGACCGACGGTTCGTCGCTGAACATCGACCTGAGTCGGGCCCTCGGCGTGCGCAACTTCCTGCGCCGCCTCCAGGACAAAACGGAGAACACGAATGCGCTGTTCTATCTCTCCTACCGGCTCCAGAACATGGACAACTTCCAGTCCTACGAACTGATCGTCGAGAATCTCGGCCCATCTAGAGACGACCTCCCGACGCGAACGTACACGAGCACGAACATCGAGCACATCTTCCGGATTCCAGCATCTGGTACCGATGGTAACGCCGAAGGGGACACGTACCGGTTCACCATGCGGATCTACGACACAGATGGCCTCGCCATCGAACGCGTCTTGGAGGACGTCGCCGACGGCTCGAACCCGCCGGACAACGACGACATCGGTGGCGCCCCGGACGACCCGTTCGTCGTGGACTTCACGGTCACCGACACCACCGAGAACGACAACACCCACTTCAGCGTCGACTACGAGGTCGACAACCTGGACAACCTGAAGGAGGTCCAGGTCACCTTCGACAACCAGGCCAACAACTGGTCGGACTCGACGGTGACGACCACCGACGCGCCAACCGGGACGGTCACCTACGACGAAGGCGGGACCGAAGGCGACACCTACGACATCACGGTGGAGACGATCAACACCAACGACCTCTCCACCGACTCGCTCACCAAGACCGAGGTCGCCGACGGCGACGATATCGGCAGCACGCCCACCCCCACCCCGAGCCCCGGTGCCGAAGTGGTCGACTTCTCGATCACCGACAACACGAAGAACAACAACGGGAAGTTCACCGTGGATTACGAGATCACGTCCGATCCGACCCACGACTACGTCGAAGTGGTGTTCGACAACCAGTCGAACAACTGGGCCGACCAGACGAAGACGAGCAACCAGGCGCCGACGGGCTCGGTGAACTACACCCAGGGTGGCGTCCAGGGAGATACCTACGACATCACCGTCAGAGCGATCAACGATAGTGGGAACGTGACCGACTTCCTGACGAAGACCGACGTCGCCGACGGGACGGATCCCTGACGGGAAAACCCCGAGTTGCCGTCCGTCAGCCGGCCGGCACACAGGTTGCTAAAGGTACTTATGCGCTGACTGGCAACGGGTTCGAACGCGAACCGATCGTGATGACCGAGGACACCGGGGACCGGGGAGACGCCACGTCAGAGTCCGACGCGCCCGACGAGTGGATCGAGCGCATTGCCGAGTCGGAAGGCTTGTCCCGGGAGGAGGTCGTCGAGCAGCTCGTCTCGTCCTACTGGACGTTGAAGGAGATGCACGGGCTGATGGAGCACTCCGAGGAGGGGATCGATTCGGAGGAGCTCCCCCTCGACGTAGACCGCGTCTTCGCGGATTCCGTCTCTGAGGACATCGGCGGCATCACTAAGCGCCTGGACCGGCTCGAGGAGGCCCTCTCGACGGCGGAGGAGACCGACGACAGTGGGGAAATGGCCGCTCAGCTCGAGATGCTCTCCCAGCGCATCGATGGCGTCGAGGAGAAGCTCACGCGGCGGCAGGACTCGCTCAAATCGCGCTTCGACGAGGAGTTCGACAACTTAGAGACGATTCTAGACTATCTCCTCGATAGCACGGACGAGTTAGACGACCGGATCGATTCCATCGCGGCGGAGCAATCAATTGACCGGGAACACCGCGACGAGCAGGAGCGGCTCGTCGAGTTGAAGCGCCTGGCGAGCCGACTCGGCGTCCGATCGGCGAAGTGCGAGTATTGCGATTCGGCCATCGAGATCGCGCTATTACCGACGCCCGACTGTCCACAGTGTGACCGTCGCTTCACCGACATCCAACCGAGCTCCGGCTGGTTCGGGTTCGGGTCGAACGTCCTGCGGGTGACCGAGGAGCCCTACCTCGATGATGGCACGGATTCCGAGTCCATAGAGGAGAATACGGCGCCCGCGACCGACGATACCGACCCCTTCGAGTGGGGCAGCAGTCGGGACTGAGACGGTGTAGGGGAGTTGACCGGCGGTCACTCGCAGGCTAGCAGGATGTAGAGAAAGGCACTCGCGAAGCCGCCCGCCGACCACCCGACGAACACCGCTTCTGTAACCGACATGTTGAACGAAGCGAAGTGGAGTCCGATCGGCACACCGACGAGCAACCACGTGGCGAGTGCAAAGAGTGTCACGTAGCCCGGGACCCCCACGTCCTCGTAGGTGCGGGCTATCCGCGCTCGTGGTCTCATGGGCAACGGTCGGGGTCGGGTCTGGTAGTGGCGTCCCTCACGAGTGCTCGACGTGCACGGACCCATCCTCTTCGAATGTCAGGACCTCGTCGAAGAGTGGCCGGAAGGTGGCGATGGTTTGGTTGTCGTGGGCGCCACTGTCCATGTGGTAGTGCGCGTGGGCGCCCACGGACTGGACCCGCCCACGGAGCACGTTGACGAATCGGAAGACCGTCTTCTGGTCTGGGGCGAACTGGAGCAGGGCCGTCAGCGAGTGGAAACAGACCGCCGTCTCGCCGCCTGCGTCGGCCCACTCCGAGAGCTGCTTGCTCATGGCGATGCCGATGCGCATGAGGTCGGTCGGGTCGGAGATGTTCTCGATGGTGATCGCGCTGTCGTCGCCGGTGCTGATCGTCTCCCGGGAACCAGAGCGAGTCGAGTCGCCGACGTTCAGGACGGCCGTCCGTTCGGGGAGCTCGTCGAGGTATCCCCGCAGGACGTGCAGCCGTTCGTCCGGCGATTCCGTGAGAGTCACGAGCAACAGATTGTCGGGATCCCCCGGCAACGAGTGGGAGAGGGTCGTGCAGAGGTCGTAATCGGTCGGGCTCAGCAAGGGCCCGAGGAGCAGAACGTTCGCGGCGTCGCCAATCACCTCGATGATCGCTTCGGTCTTGGGGTCCGGGCCAAACCCGTCGACTGGTCGCTGGGGGTCCTCGACATCGATGTCCCATCGATCCGTCGAGAGGGAGTTCCCCGACCCATCGTCACGCGCGGGCCGATCCTTGGGGGCGCCGGACTGACGAGATCGAACCCGGTCGGCGAGATCACGGAGCGACGGTGAATCGTCGTCCTCGGCGGCAGGGTCCTCAGAGTCACCGAGGCCCGAATTCATCATCCGGCCTTTGGGATGTAGTGGAAAAAGGCTTGCTACTGGACAAATCCGGTAGAACCACCAGGCTGGCGGGGGCAATCGGCTTCGTATTCGGATGCCGAGGGGTTACGTACTCAGTGCAATTCCGGGGGCGGTCCTTCGTCACCGAAACGCATGCGCCGAGACTGGTAGGTCTGGAGGAAGGCCGAGGCCGCAAACGTCGTGAGGATGACGGCCGCCCACGCGATGTCGGGGAGCATGTCGAAGGGGTAGACGTCGAGCCAAGCGAGCGCGAGAACCACGGAGTCAGCAACGACGAGGCCGATGTAGTAGAAACTCCACGGGACGTTCCCCTTCGGGACGACCTCGAGGTAGATCTCGCGATCGGTCATCGACGCGGAGAGGCTGACGACGCCCCGGTCCGCGTCGTACTCGACAACCCCCTCCTTGTCGAGTGTCGGCAGGTGGGACTGATAGAGCGCGATGTAGACTCGTTTCCGTTCCTGGGAGGTGATCTCGTCGACCGACTTGCCGTTCTCCCAAGCTGCCACCTGTTCGGCGATCTCCCGGACAGGGACCTCTTCCCGACGCTGTTTGAGGTAGTGGAGGGTGTATCGCCGTCGCTTGTCTGCCAGGAGACTGTAGACGACATCGCTGGAGAGGTCACCGGGCGGGGTAACGTCGTCCGATTCAGCGTCCGGTGTCTCGGCGTCGGTCATGGAACGGGTTCGCGTGTCAGCGAATTGATTCTATTTGGGATAAGCGTTACGCTACGCCGGCTCCCCCCACGGCACTCCGCCGGGCGTGTCCGGCCAGAGGGGGTACCAGTAGGACTCGTCGTCCTCGACGTCCAGCTCGCCGTCGAGGACGCTCCGGAGCTTGAACTCGATGCCGTGGTCCCGCTCGTCCGTGTCCCGTGGCGCGAACGGGTAGTAGGCCCCACGCCGGAAGGAGTAGATCCAGTAGACGGGTTCGACCGTCCGGTCCCAGCCGTCCCGCGTGGTCCGCTCGAAGCCGAAAACGGCCGCGAGCAGCCGAGAGCCGTAGCCCCGGGTGATGAACTCGTCGGCTGCCGCGTGCACCCCGACGACGAGGTCCTCGAAGTCCTCGTCGGTCAACACGACCCACCGGTAGCCGTGGTCGTCGGTCGTGACCCGGGCGACGGTTCCTTCGTCACCGGCCTCGACGAGCGAGCGGACGGACGAGACGGCCCGCTCGAAGTCGGTGCTGTCGACGCCCGAGAAGCACAGCGCGGCCTCGTGGATCGGCTCGAAGTCGAGTTCGGCCGCCATCGTAACGTGGGCGGTGCTCATGCCGAAGAGGTCCGCCGGATCGGCTGCCTTCTGCGCCGAGGTCTCGGCGCCGAAGCCGAGGTAGCCCCGCAGACTGTCGAGGAGGCCCATTGGTTGGTGTTCGAGCGGTTGGCTTTTATCGGCGGTGGTTAGGTCGTCAATCAGACCTCAAGAAACCGTACCTCGTTCGCCGCGGTGTCGAGGACGACAACTCTGCGATGCGCATCGGGCACCGTCGGGAAGTGGGCGCCGGGGTTGAGCACGGTCGTGCCATCGACCTCGCGTTCGTCCGTCCGATGGAAGTGCCCATAGCAGACGTAATCGTGGTCGTTCGAGGCCGCGAAGTCGTCCACGGCGTCCATCCCCTGGTCGCCGTGGAGGACGCCGAGCCGCACGCCGTCGAACGTGAGCTCGGCGTACCGGCCGTGGAGGTGGCTGCCGTTCCCGAGGTCGTCGAAGGTTCGCTCCAGCCCGTCGAGCTCGCCGTCGTTGTTGCCGATGACGCCGTGGAGCTCCAAGCCGTCGAAGAACGGTAACACGGGCGGGGCGATGTAGTCACCGCAGTGGATGGCCGTGTCGACGCCTTCCGCCTCGAACGTCTCCACGATGCGCTCGATGGCGGAGACGTTGTCGTGGGTGTCAGAGACGATCCCGAGGCGCATTGCTCTCGGCGATTCGAGGAGCGATGCCTTATACGTAGGGCGGTAGAGGACCTCAGATCGTTTCCATCTCGCGCTCGAGGTCGCGGAGGCGCTCGACGCGCTGGTCCGTCGGCGGGTGAGTCGAGAAGAGCCGCCCGACGAACCCCGACCGGATCGGGATGATGAAGAACGCGTTCATCTCGGCCTGGTCGCGGAGGTCCTCGTTCGGGATCCGCTCGACGTTCCCGGAGATCTTGAGCAATGCAGAGGCGAGCGCTGAGGGCTTCCCCGTGATGACCGCGGCGCCGCGATCCGCGGCGTACTCGCGGTAGCGCGAGAGCGCGCGGATGAGCAGAAAGGAGATGATCCAGACGACGAGCGAGGCGAGGATGGCCACCCAGACGGGCGCGTTGTTCCCGCGGTTCCGGCCGCCGCCGAAGAGCCACCCCCATCGCACCACCATGAACGCGATCGTCGAGAGGAACGAGGCGATGGTCATGACCATGACGTCGCGGTTCTTGACGTGGGCGAGCTCGTGAGCGAGGACACCGTCGAGCTCGTCGCGGTCGAGCTGCCGGAGGAGGCCCTCGGTCACACAGACGGTCGCCGACGACCGTGACCGCCCGGTCGCGAAGGCATTCGGGACCCGGGAGTCGGCCACCGCGACCGTGGGCTTCGGCAGGTCCGCCTGCTGGGAGAGCCGCTCCACGGCGGCGTGGAGCTCGGGGAACTCGTCTCGTTCGACCTTGCGGGCGCCCATGCTCCAGAGGGCCAGCCGGTCGGAGAAGAAGAACTGCCCGAGCGAGAAGAGCCCCATCACCACGACGATGCCCAGCAAGCCGACCCCGGCGTAGGCTAAGACCCCGATGAAGACGATGTAGAGGGCGAAGAGCAGGAACATGGTGAGGAACATGCGGCCCCGCAGTCCCCAATCGGGCTTCCACTGCATGCCAACGAGTAGCCGGCGAGCCCGCATTAATCGTTCGTCCGGCCGGCGTCGGGTGGGGACTAGGCCGAGTTGTGGAGGCCGCGACGGTCGAGGAAGTCCACGACGGCGTCTCGGAACCCCGGGTCGCCGACGGTCGTCATGTGGTCCCGGTCGGGGACCACCAAGGACTCGCCGTTCGGGAACCGGCTCGCCAAGGTGATCGGGTCCTCGGCGATTCGGTCGTCACCCCCGGCGACGACGAGCACCGGCGCCGCCACCGCAGCGAGTCGGTCGAGGTCGAAGCTCGAGAACGCCCGCATGGCCGCCGCGAGCGCGTCGAGGTCACCATCCTGTCGTTCTGCGAAGCCCCGAAACCACCGGCCAGCGGGGTGGTCGACATCGTCAGCGCCTGGCGCTTCGAGGGCCTCGGCGATCGACTCTTGATTCGGCGCGTCACGCAGTACGGCGGCATCGGCACCACCGAGGACAACCGCATTGACGCGATCGGGGTGGTCGACGAGCAACTGGGCGGCGACCTGTGCCCCCATCGAGTAGCCGACGACGTCGACTCGATGGATCGAGCGCCGATCCAACAGCCGGAGAACGTCTCCGACCATGGTCTCCCGGCCGTACGCGGCCGGATCGTGGGGTGTGCCGCTCTCGCCGTGGCCCCTGAGGTCGGGCGCGATCACTCGCCGGCCGGCATCGGTGAGCGTCCGGTACCAGCCGGGGCGGCGCCAGTTCGTGATCCGATCTGAGGCGAAGCCGTGGAGCAGCAGGACGGGCGGCCCCTCGCCGACGTCGTCGTAGACGATCTGGACGCCGGCGGAGTCGAACGAGCTGGCCGCTTGGTCCATCAGCGAGGGCTGGTCGCCGTCGGCCGTTAAACCTCGCGATGTGGCCGGGGTCAGGCGCCCCGGATGCCGTCGCGGGCGGGCACGAGGCCGATCTGCTTGACCTCGGGGGAGTCCACGAGAGGCAGCCGCAGGCCGACCATGGCGAATCGGTCCTCGGCGTCGTCTGGGTCGACGATGTCGAAGCCCTGGTCGCGGGCGATCGCCAGCATCGGCTTGTTGGTCGTCTGGACGTGCATGACGAGCGCGGCCAATCCGTCGTCGGCCACCCGGACCACCACGTGGCGGAGGAGCTCCCGCGCGAGACCACGCCCACGGTGGTCGGGCCCGACGAAGACGGCGAACTCGCTGACGTCTTCGCCGGCCGGCATGGCGACCGCGTGGCCGATCGGAACGCCATCGTCGAGGACGACGAGGTTCTCGCCCTTCTCTAAGAGCCGGGTGAGCCAGTCGTCGAGGGCCTCGCGCCGCCGGTACGGCGGGTAGGAGGCGGAGTGGCCCTCCGGGCCACAGTCGTAGAGGTCGAGGAGCGCCCCTCGGGTCGTGGTGGCGTCCTCGAACGGGAGGACCAGGAGTGGCTGGTCCTGCTTGTCGAAAAAGCGAGGACACCGGGGTGGGCACTCCGAGAACCCCCGACAGTCGGCGTTGTCCCAGCCGTCACAGGCTGCGACGCCGTCCACGCTGGCCATAGCTATCGAAGGTACGACACCCCGGCACATACCCCTGGTCGGTGACTCCCACATGTTGAAAATCGGAGCCAACCGTCACGAGAGTGTGCTCGGTCGAATGCCTGGAGTTAATTGAATCGACGGCGTAGGCGAGAGGTGATGAGCGAATCCGGGGCGTTCTGCCCGAGTTGTGGTGAGCCGGTCCCCACGCCGAGCGACGGGGCCGGTCGCCGCGAGGACGCCCTCTGTGACGCGTGCTACCTCGAGCGCTTCGACCTCGTCGACGCCCCGGACCGGATGGAGGTGACAGTCTGTGGGAGCTGTGGGGCCGTTCGTCGGGGCGAGACGTGGGGGGACGTCGGGGCCCGTGACTACACCGACGTCGCCATCGAGGTCGTCAGCGACGCACTCGGCGTCCATGTCGACGCCGAGGGCGTGGGCTGGGGCGTCGAGGCCGAGCAGGTCGACCCGACGACGGTCCGGCTCCACTGCACGTTCGAGGGCGTCGTCCGCGGCCGTGCCATCGAGGAGTCCGTCACCGTCCCGGTGAAACTGTCGACGGGCACCTGCACGCGGTGTGGGCGGATCGCCGGGGACTACTATGCCGGGGTCGTGCAAGTACGAGCCGAGGGACGGGAGCCGTCGTCCGAGGAGACCGAACGGGCCGCCGAGCTCGCCCACGACGTCGTCGCCGAGATGGAGGCGACGGGGGACCGCGACGCCTTCGTCACGGAGATCAGTGAGGTCGACGGCGGCCTCGACGTGAAGGTCTCGACGAACAAGATCGGCGGGAAGATCGCGAACCGGGTCGTCGAGGAGTTCGGCGGAACGGTGTCGAGCTCGGAGACGCTCGTCACCGAGGACGGCGACGGACAGGGAGTCTATCGAGTCAGCTTCGCCGTCCGGCTGCCCCGATTCCGGCCGGGGACGGTGATCGACCCCGAGGACGGAGAGGGGCCGGTGCTGGTTCGGAGCGTCCAGGGCAACCTCAAGGGTCGGCGGTTGGCGACCGGGGAGGCCTTCGAGGCACCCCCCGAGCTGGACGCCGTACGGCTCGGGCCGGCGGATGAAGCCGAGGAGACGACAGTGGTGACCGTCGAGGACGACCGGGCGGTGCAGGTGCTCGATCCCGAAACATTCGACGCGAAGACGATCCCCCGGCCGACGGACTTGGATGAGGACGCGTCAACGGTGTTGGTGTTGAAGAGCCGGGCCGGGCTGCACATCGTCCCCGAAGACGCGGCCGGGCGACTCGTCGCAAGTGATGGGTGAGATGGAGCCGCCCCTCGCGGTGTGTGTCGACCAGGAGCAGTCAGAATCGACCATCGAGTCGCTTCGGTCGGAAGGCGTCTACGACGAGAAGCGGCGAGTGCAGCCGGGCGAGGACGGGACCGTCCTGCTCCCGGTCACGGCTCCACCGACCCAGACGGCAGTCCTGGACGTGGTGCGACAGGAGACCCCCGAACCTCGGTCCACCGACCTGGAGACCCTTCTCGAGGAGCGTGGCTGGACCGCGGAGGAGCTCGAGCACGTGCCCGGCTCCTGGGCCATCGTCGGGGACGTCGTCCTCGTCCGAATCCCGGAGGCGTGTCCCCGACCGGAGGAGGTCGGCGAGGCCCTCCTCGAACTGCAAGGGGCGGAGACGGTGCTCTCGAGAGCTGGTATCGACGGGCCACATCGAGAGCCGGACGTCTCCGTACTCGCCGGGAGCGGCGACGCCGAGACGATCCACACCGAGCACGGGACGAAATACGCCTTGGACCTCACCGAGGTGATGTTCTCGCCGGGGAACAAGGCAGAGCGCGTCCGGATGCACGAAGTCGTCGAGCCGGAGGAACGGGTGTTGGACATGTTCGCCGGAATCGGGTATTTCGCACTACCGATGGCGCGGGCGGGCGCTGCGGTGACGGCCGTCGAACGGAACCCGACGGCGTTCCGCTATCTGATCGAGAACGCGATGCTGAACGAGGTGAGCGAGCGTCTCGAGCCGTTCCGCGCGGACTGCCGGGACGTCGTCGAGTGGCATGCCGACCCAGCGACCACCGTCGATGTCTCGGCCGATCGCATCGTGATGGGCCACTACGAGGCGCACGAGTACCTCGAGTCGGCGTTGGCCGTTGTCGAGGACGGGGGCGCCCTTCACATGCACGCCGCCGTTCCCGACGCCGAGCTGCCCGATCGCCCAGTGTCACGTCTTGAGGACGCGGCCAAAGACGCGGGGCGGTCGGTTGACGACGTCGGGGTCCGGCGCGTGAAGTCCTACAGCGAGGGCGTCTGGCACGTGGTCGTGGATGCAGTACTCAGCGATATTGGCTGATCGGTATTTTTAGATTTCAGTTAAAGATCGAGAGGATTTGTTTCGTCCTGCCTTAAACCAACTAGATAGTCGGTTAATGAATTAGTTCTACGCAGATGGATTTTTTCAACCCCCTCATCTTCGACGATTTCGAGGGGGCATGGTTCATGGCCGGCCAAAGCATCAAGCAAATCGATAATTAGGGCATTTTCGGCCTGAAAATGGTCGACGAGGACCGATTTTAAAATGTAATCACCGCCAGATGCGCTGGCGGAGTCTAATGTTTTAAAGATGGCTTCCGCCAACTGAATTACATCATAGGGATTGTCACGGTCAACCATCTATAAAGGATTCAACGACTGTTTTATTCGGAATAATTTAAAACTGTTCGGATAATTAGTTCCATTAAGTATACCACTGGTATCATTGAGGTAGATTTCAATGGCAAAACGTTCCAGCATCGTTCGAACTTGGGGATTCCCTGTTATTGTACTCGCGTTACTTGGGGCCCTATTAGTCGCATTCTACCTTAACAAAGATCAAAACCCAGATTGGTTGAATTATCTAGAAGTTGGCACAAGTATCATCCTATCGACTGCTTTAGTCGTTATATATTTTGTTCAGAATAGAATACTAGATCAGCAGACTAATATATTGAAAGGGCGGCACACGCCCCTTGTTGGCCTAGAAAATATATCCATCCAGCAGGATGAAGATGGGGAGTTTGAAGGTAGTACCTGCGTGCAATTTGATGCAATAAATAGCGGCAACGATATCGCACAAAACATGAAGCTGAATTGTTTTATTGCGCCAGATCGCTTCCGATTTAAAGCCGCGGCCAGAGCTTCGTACTATTTGTCGAAAATCCCAATATTAAAGGTATTTGTTAATACCCCACATGTCTTATCGAAAAGTATTCAATTGGATTCAGATGATCTCCCCACTGATGTCCCCCATAGTGACGGCTTAGTTTTGCCTCCAAATATGGATGAAACTGTTGCTGTCTTCGCTCCAATCATTTTTGACTATCCTCATCCTGGGGAACCCTCGCCACTTCTAGATACGATTGATCTGTACGCAAATTCGGGTTTTTCAACACTCTATCTTGGTCTTGTGTTGACTTATGAGAATGCGTTTGGGAGCGATTATGTGAGGACGATCAAAAGTATCGTGATTTCACCCATTCAGGTAGGCATGGATTTGGACGACGTAAATAGCAACTCTAGAGAGTATCCAATTCAAAATATTCGGCCCAGTTCAGGTTACGAAATATTGAAAAAGTTAGACTAGATCTCTTCTCTCCAATTCCCGATCGCCGAGTCGCCTTCAGTGAGTCCCAAATGTGAATTAAGCCTACCTCCAACATCACCGCCAGTTGTGCCAGCTAAATCAACTGGGAGTTGGAAGGCGTATTTTAGAAATGTTTCACCCATATGGGCACCCATTCGAACCTGTTCGACTCGTCTATTCAGTAAGTCAATATGGAATCCGTCCTCGTACGGGAATATTTTATGGAATACTGCGAAGCCGGGTATCCCCCCAGCCTCACCAAGTGAAGAAACATAATGTTTCAATGAATTATTGGTTGCAATCCTGACTAATTGGATTACTAATTCCCTCTGTTCTTCACGCCCTACATCATCAATAATTTCGAAAGCGGCCATTGTCTTCATTTTCTCTTCTTCGCCTAAGTCATCGAAATCAGTAACAAAATCATGGATGTAGTGATCTTCCTCTATACCATTCCAGTTAACAAATTCTTCCGCCTGCCCCAATGAGAGATATTCAGCAATATCTTCCCAAACCATGTATTCAGATTGAATCCGAAAATACCTCTGCCCTTCTTCAGCGAAGATTCTGTAATCCGGTCCAAAAGGCTCTTCTGCATCAAGAACCCGAAGCCTTAGTTGCTCACTTTCTTCGTCAACCTCTTCAGGCTCCGATCCTTCCTCTTCAGAGTCTACGGCTGATTCTTCATCCCCATCCTCGGCTTTTTCTCGTGTGAATTGCAATCTGGAAACATCCTCATCTCGGATGTCCTCTAACCAAATCGCAACGTTTTCCGTTGCCTGCTCAAACTCCTCGCCGGTGTACATCTGCTACGCCGCCGTGCTTGCTTGAGGGGCAGGCCGTTGTCTTTCCTGAACTACGCCGTGAACCTCGTGGTAGAGTTCGCTAACGAGATCGGGATGAGATTGCATTAGACGGCGTATTCGTTCGCGGGTTGGTGTTGGCGTTTCCCAGTCCTGGTCGTCGCCTCTTCGAGGGACATCAGATTGTTTGAGCCGGTCTGAATCACCCATGAGATAGAGTTGCATCTTCTCCAAGCCCTCGACGACGGGATGATCCTGTACTAACTGGTATCGGGCGGGCCACTCTTCCACCCGGCGTACCAGCCCCAGATCAATGATTACCGGCAGATTTCGATTTACTGTGCTCTGGTCTACTCCAGAAAACTCCGCAATTTCACCTTCGGTAAGCGCGGCATAGGAATGCCTAACCAAGGCATCTAGGACCTTGACTCGACTCCGGGTTTCTAGTAACCGGACCAGTGGTGAATCGTCGGAGACATCGCTAAGGTCCAGCTCACTCCCATTTGCGCCCATAGATACACTAAATATGCAACCGTGCATAAAAGTAGTGATTGTGTCTAAATCCCAGAGAATGGCTTAGGCGTTTTATCGGTCAGTTTGAGCGGCGAATTCCGCCTGGCGAAGCAATTCAGGGGGTGGCAGGCCCTGCTCTGTGGAAATTGACTCAATCAATTCGTAGGCACGTTCTTGCCTCGGATCTACCTTATCAGGCGGCCCGGCCCAGTGCGCAAGCGCCTCGACAATGATGATCCAGTCCTGCGGGTGGAAGTCGCTGGGGAGTTCGTATGGCTGCATGACCGAGCCTGCCTGGCCGCGTCATGCTATATGAATTCTCGCATGGCCCACATACTCCGTGGCCCACTTTCAGTTCCGGTGAGCGGCTGGCAATCCTTCAAACTGATACCCTCGAATACCATCTCCAATGAGTTCGACTGGCGATCGACCTGCCCAACGCCGCCGCGTGGCCAACCGGTACGGCCACCCTTGGCCGTGGCAGTCAAAGACATTGGTCGAAGAGTATGCCATAGACCAAAACATCGATCTCCAATCCCTGGCAGACAGATGGGCATGCACGCCCTGGAAACTCCGGCGTTGGGTGCGCCGCCATGGCTTCCACATTGAAGACGGCCAGGCGAAGCGCTGATGGATTCAACAGACGAATAGACTCAATAATACATGTGCGGTCGGATGTCGCTCACAATCGTCGAGAAGGACCTGGAGGCCAACTATGGGATGGAAGCGCCGCCTGACTACGAGCCACGCTACAACATCGCCCCGCAGCAGGATCTAACCGTCATCACCGATCTCGACGCCGACCAGATGCGGTGGCAAAACTGGGGCCTTCGACCACACTGGGTCGACGATCCAAACGACTGGGGGCACCCGATCAATGCTCGGGCAGAGACCGTCGCCGAGAGGCCCTCCTTCCGAAGTGCGTTCCAAGAGCGTCGTTGTTTGGTACTTGCCGACGGCTTCTATGAATGGCAGGGTGATCGGTCCCCAAAGCGGCCGTATCGGATCCGTAGGGCCGACGATGAGCCGTTTGCGTTCGCCGGGCTCTGGGAGTCTTGGAGCGACAACGGCGACGAGCTCGAGACAGTGACGATCATCACCACAGAAGCCAACGATGTCGTTGAGCCGATTCACGAACGGATGCCCGTGATGCTAGAGGCCGACGAAGAGGAAGTCTGGCTGGAGGCGGAGGACCCGGACAAGCTACATGGGCTGCTAAACCCCTACCCTGATGAACTGACGGACACCTATGAGATATCCTCGGCGGTGAACAACCCCGATAATGATTCGCCGGAGGTTATCGAGCCGCTGGGGCACAACCAGTCCGGACTGGGGCAGTTCGGGTAAATTGTATTAGCGGGATCCCCGGCGCCGGCTTACACGTGTGTTTACTCCCAGTCAATCTCCCGGTTCCCAAATGGAATGGGGGCACACCTGAGTCTATCCATTATTTTTATTATAACATGATTCTCAGGTAGGGGTTACGGTTGCCAAACAATGTCGGGGGTAAAGGTTCTAATTGACACGAATGTCCTAATTTACCGAGAGGACGATCGGGTTATATCTGAGAACCTCCAGGAGCTTCATAGGCAACTACGGACTGATGGTCATGATATCTTAATCCATCCAATGTCGAAGAAGGAGATACAGAACGACACGGATTCTGAAAGAAGAGAAAAGGCAGAGTCGAAGATTGCTACCTATCCGGTATTAGAATACCCTCCCTTCCCTCGAGACGCGGACGAACCGTTCAGAGACGCCGTTGGCCATCCAACTAATCCGAACGACCAGATAGATGATGCTCTTCTATATACAGTTTATAAAGACACAGTCGACTTTCTTGTCACTGAGGATGAGGGGATCCATCGAAAAGCAAGACGCCTCGGATTGGAAGATCGAGTTTTCACAATTGAAGAGGGCCGCAATTACTTTGCGGAAGAACCTCCCGAGGTCCGTGGCCCTCCGTCGATCAAGCGGGTGAGAGTCCGAGATTTAGACCCTGATGATCTAATCTTTGACACACTGAAAGAAGAATATCCTGATTTCGAAGGTTGGTTGGCGAGGAAAGGCGATCGGTCAGCGTATATCAGCCAGAACCCAGATGATTCTCTCGGAGCTGTGCTAATCCTAAAACCAAATGAATTCGAGGAGATAGGCTATGATCCCCCTCTCGGTAAAGAAGAAAGGTTGAAAATTAGTACGATGAAGGTGGCTAAAGATCGCCGTGGTCAGAAAATTGGTGAACTGTTACTCTCTATAGCGTTTCGTGAAGCTATGCATCATGGAAATGAGGAAGTGTATCTTACACACTTCCCCCGAAATCCTGACTATCTAATCGATTTGATCTTTGACTATGGGTTCAAAAGAAAGTCAACGCGCCGAAATGGTGAGGGCATCTATGTGAAGCGGTTAACGCCTGGACTGGGTGATGACCCATCACCGATCGATACTGCTCACGACTTTTATCCATCTTTCTATGATGGTACTCGGGTGAAGAAATTTCTGATCCCAATAAATCCTGAATTCCATGATCGCCTATTCCCCAGTTATAGGCAACGACAATCTCAGTTGATGGAATTTAGTGGAGAGTTTATCCCGGAGGGGAATGCAATCAAAAAAGCCTATCTATGTCATTCTCCCACTAGACAAATCGATTCTGCAGACCTACTCTTATTCTATCGGACCAATCCCGAGATGGAGCTTACTTCCGTCGGCGTCTGTGAGAGTGCGAAATACGGCATGACTGATCCGGAAGAAATCACTCGTCGCGTTCGACGTCGAACGGTGTACTCTGATGAAGAGATTGGAGAAATGGCGTCGAAGCCGACAACAGTTATATTATTTCAATGGCATTTCCATCTTGAAAACCCAATCGCATACTCGGAGCTTCTAGAAAATGATATTCTATCCGGGTATTTGCAATCCATCACGGAAATTGAAGAGAGTAATTATAAGTACATAAAGAACGTGGGTAGGATTGATGAACGTTTTACTATCGATTAAACCAGAGTTCGCTGATAGAATACTCTCGGGTGAGAAGCGATATGAATTTCGAAAATCCGTATTCAGAGACCCCGGAGCTGTTGATTCCGTGATTATGTATGCTTCCTCGCCAGTGAAAAGAATTGTAGGATTTTTTACTTTTTCAGAAATTATCGAATTCCCACCCAAAGTACTGTGGCAGAAGTATGGGGATAGGTCGGGGATCGCTAATGAAGAGCGGTTTTTTGAATATTTTGAGGGTAAAGAAACAGGATACGCGTTGAAGATTGAAGAGGTGAGCGAATTCGCTGAACCTGTTGATCCTACGAGTGCCGTTGAAGGGTTTAGACCGCCAGTATCTTTTAAATACGTCAATGGTGAATTTGACCAAATACTCGAGAGGGCTGTCCCGTATCCCATGGAACAAACAATGGAACAGCCGCACCTTGTTGAGGCAGACTGATTCATAGTCCGGCGAAGCTACGATGGTTAGCGGACCGAGGTTGGTCATCGGGACTGTGGGTATGCCAGGAAGTGGCAAGTCAACCGTAGCCAAAGTCGCGGAGGAAATGGGCGTGACTGTCGTGAGTGGCGGGGATATCATTCGGAAACGTGTAGAAGAGCAGGGTCTCCCACTAACCGATAAATCCAGTGCGATGGTAACGAATGAGCTGCGAAGGGAACACGGCGATGCAGCAATTGCTACGGAGTGTATCAATGTGATCCAAGAACAATCGTATACGGAGATTCTTGTTGACAGTTTTCGAACCATTGAGGAGGTGCACCGATTCCGCCAGGTGTTCAGAGACGAGTTCTATCTTCTCAGGATCATAGCGGATTTCGAAACCCGCGCATCTCGGTTGCTGAAAAGAGAACGTTCAGACGACATCGAGTCCGTTGACGAATTGCGAAACCGAGACCAACGAGAAATTGAATGGGGCATCGAAGAGGTAATGGACGAGGCCGATTTGACTATTGAGAATAATGCTTCATACGGAGAATTCAAGAACCAAATCCAATCCCTAATTCGTCAAATGCGAAAATGAATGGGTGCGCGCTTCGTTGAATTTCTAACATCCAGTACCGCTGCAATGAATCGGTTTTGTGAGTTCGTATTGCGATCGGCGTTTGGCCTCCGGTATCCACAGGTTTGATGGTGCGCCCGCTGCAGTTGCCGAGTTCTGGGAGACGTGGGGCGAAAATCGGTGTCGAGCTCGAGACGGTTACCATCATCACCGCCGAGGCCAACAATATTGGTGAGCCGATTCACGACCGGATGCCGGTGATGCTTGAACCCGACGAGGAGGATGTCTGGGTAGAGGCGAAGGACCCGGACAAATTGCATGATCTACTGAACCCGTACCCGGACGAACTGACGGGCGCCTACGAAATCTCGACGGCGGTCAACAACCCCGAGAACGGCACTGCCGGAATCATCGAGCCGCTGGGGCATGACCAGTCTGGGCTCGGCCAATTCGGGAAATCTGGATAACAATGAAGACCGACGGGAGGTACAAGATCCGGCGTCAGATTCTAAGCGTTCTACGAAAACAAGATTTTCTCTTGTCAGTTTCAGATTAAGCTAATACGGATACCGCCTTGATAGCTTTCGATGATTCAGGAACTAAACGGCTTTCAACGTGATTGCCTATACGTGATCGCTCGGAAACGGGGGCAAAATGGACTTGAAGCAAAAGCTGCACTCGATCGCTACTACGGGCGGACCATCAATCACAGGCGGCTGTATCTCCACCTAGATACACTAGCGGAGAAAGGATTGATCAGGAAGGAAAGACTCGACGGACGAACGAATTCCTATGGTATAACACCCGAGGGTATGGCTGCGATTTCGGATAGGCGGCGATGGGAAGATAGAATGGCTAAGTCGTATATCCCTGGTGTAGGGTCCACATTTTCTGGGCCATGATGAAGGAGTTAAATTTGATTCCGGAGACTCTCGACATCCTCTGCCGTCACGTCCTTATCCTCCGGCAATCGCTCGATACACGCAAAACACAGAAAGTGCTCCGAGCCATCCGCTAGCTCCAGCGTCATCCCACCCGTCTCGGTGTGCTCGAGCGTCCAGAAGTTCGCGATACCGCCGGCGACTGGCACCTCCCGATCACAGGCATCACACCGACTACCGCCCATACCCATCGCTTGCCACGCCCACGGATAGCCGTTCCGGGCTGGGCTACCCAATCGGACGTGACGGAGCACCAGCTCTCGGAGGGTCGATAGTCGACCGCGTTCGGACACCGTCGCCTACCGCTCGGTCCCCCTGGACCGGGCTAGCGCGATTTGATCTCGTTGAACCGATCTAAGAGCTCCTCTGCCGACTCGCCGGAGTCGTACTCGAGTTTGCCGTGATAGTCCGTTCTGCCCTCCGCCGTGTCGGTCTGAATGGAACTCGCCTTGCGCTCTCGGCGCTCGTGCTCGTCCTCGTCATAGTCACCCATAGCCATGCTAACCACACCCGCAGTAATCCATTGGTCACTATTAATGTAACGCTCAGCTGTCAACGTCTTGATTCGACCGACACGCATGGCCTTTTGCGGCCGGGGGCGTAGGCTCGCCTGATGGCCGTCGTCGCCGATCTACACGTCCACACGACGAACTCCGACGGGGCTATCGAGCTGGCGGCGTTGCCGGCTGCGGCAGAGCGCGCAGGCCTCGACGCTGTGGCGGTCACCGATCACGACCGGATCCACCCCGATCTCGAGGAGCCAGTCACCGTCGTGGACGGCCTGACGGTCGTGCACGGGATCGAGCTACGGGTCGACGCCGGCGACCAGCACGTGGACTTGCTCGGGTACGGTGTGGAGCGGACGGCCGCGCTCACCCACGAGATCGACCGGCTCCAGCGAGACCGGGTCGAGCGCGGCGGGAAGATCGTGGCTCGAGTGGAGGACCACCTCGGGATCGACCTGAACCTCGAACCCCGCCCGGGGCTCGGTCGGCCGCACATCGCGCAGGCCATCGCCGAGCACCCGGACGCGTCGTACGACGTGCAGGGCGCCTTCGACGAGCTCATCGGCGACGGCCGTCCTTGCTACGTCGCCCGGGACGTCTCGAGCGTCGACCGAGGCCGGGAGCTCCTCGAGGCATCGTGTGCGTTCGTGGGGCTGGCCCACCCGCTCCGGTATGAGGACCCCGCCTCGGCCCTCGCGCTCACCGTCGACCTGGACGCCGTCGAGCGGTGGTACCCGTACGGCCGGGATCTCGACGAATCGGCGTTCGATGCGGTCGACCGAGCCATCGCCGACCACGAACTCCTCGCGACCGGGGGCAGCGACGCGCACGACGACCGGCTGGGCCTGGCCGGGCTAGATCGGGACGCCTACGAAGCGGTCAGCGCGCGCCTCCCGGCCTCCGACTGAGAGGCCCGGCAGGAATCCCCGTAGCCGCAGCCTTCAATGCCCCCGGGTTGCTAGGGCGCGTATGCGGTGTCACTACTGCGAGTCGTCTGCCGCGTTCACCGCCGAGAAGGACGGGATCCGCGTGGGGCTCTGTGAGGCCCATTTCCGGGAGCGGTTCAACGAGCTCGCGGACTCTGACACCTTCGACGAGCTCCGCGAGGAGCTCGACATCGACCGCGCCTGAGTGACCGGCGTTTCCGGCCCGACCCCCTGCTTCTTCGTCCCTGCCCCCGCACGGGCGTCCATGCCGCCAGTCAACAAGCGGAGCGTGGAGTGGGCCGAGACGGAGCACGGCGAGACGCGCTTCCTGCGGAAGGCGCTCTCCAGCGCGGCGAGTGATAATGGCGACCCGGGACTGGGCTGTAGCCTCTACGAACTCCCGCCGGGTGGACGATCGTGGCCGTATCACTACCACGCCGGGAACGCCGAGGCGATGTACGTCCTCGAGGGCGAAGGGCAGCTCCGGCTCGACGGCGACGAGCACGTGATCGAGGCGGGCGACTACGTGCCCTTCCCCGCCGGGTCGGCCGGCGCCCACCAGGTGCGCAACGATGGCGAGGCGCCGCTCCAGTACCTGACTATCTCGGACATGGACGAGCCCGACGTGACGGTGTACCCCGACTCGGAGAAAGTCGGCGTCTACACGGGTGCACCACCAGGTGGCCAGGAGGCGCGGCCGGTCGAAGGCTACTACCGGATCGACGACGACGTGAGCTACTGGGAAGGCGAGTGAGACGGCCGCCGCAGTCGGGTTGGGTACGCTTTTGGCCGGGGCGGTCATCCGGCAACGCATGCGAAAGATCGCGGTGACGGACGTCGATCGGGTGCCGAATCCAGCGAGCGTTCGTCGGCCACTCGCGAACGCGTTGGGCGCCGAGCACGTTGCCGTCAACTACTACGAGCTGGAGCCCGGCGAGTCCTTCGCCTTCGGGTATCACTACCACGAGGACCAGGAGGAGGTGTTCTACGTCATCTCGGGGACGGCGACCTTCGAGACGGCGGAGGATGACGTCGAGGTCGGAGCGGGTGAAGTTCTCTACGTCGCCCCGGGCGAGTTCCAGCAGGGGTTCAATCGCGGCGAAGAGTCCGTCGTCGCGCTAGCCCTCGGCGCGCCGAAGGAAACGTCGGGCGGTGGGGAGGTCCGGCGGGCGTGCCCGGAGTGCGGCGAGCAGACGCGCCACCGGTTCGCCTCAGAGGACGACGGGCGGACCCGGCTGACCATCTGTCTCGAGTGCGACACCGAAACCGGGCGCTACTCGGTCTGAGGGACTCCGGTCAGGCACGCTCAGGCCGGGCGGAGCCGAAGCGTGACGACGGTCCCCCGCGGGTCGTTCTCGGCGAATGACAGTTCCCCGCCGGCGGTCTCCGTGATCCACCGGACGAGCCAGAGGCCCAGCCCGCTGCCGTGCTGCAGCGCACTCTCCTCGCCCGCGAGGAGCGTCTCGATTTCCATCTCCGGGATCCCTGGGCCGTCGTCAGCGACGGTCACGACGGTCCAGTCCCGGTCACCCGCCGGCTCCACCGAGACCTCGACCCGTCGGGGCGATCGATCACCGTGCTCGAGGGCGTTCTCGACGAGGTTGCTGAACGCCACCTCGAGGAGCTCCGGGGCCGGCGAACGCACCTCCGCGGACGAGGGGACCCGGAGGTCGATGTCGGCGTCGGGCCATCGCTCTTGAAGCCCCGTCACGACCGAGGACATCGCAGCGGCCGCGTCAACCGTGACGGGGTCGCCGGACCGGGCCTCCAGTGTTTCCTCAATACGCTTGGCCTGACGACTCATCTCGGCGACGTCGTCGGCGACAGTTTGGATCCGATTGATCGCCGATAGAGCCTCCCCCTGGGCCCCGGCTTCGGCGACCTCGGCCCACCCGGAAATCTTATTCATGTCGTTTCTGAGGTTGTGTCTGAGCAGTCGGTTTACGACCTCCAAACGCTGTTCGTATTCTCGGTCGGTCGTCGCGTCCCGTAAGGCGACCACGTTGCCGACCTGTCGGTCGCGGAAATCTCGGAGTGGTGACACCGAAAACTCGTAGAACCGGTCACGCCCGGTCGCATCGATGGTCGCCACGTAGCCGTCGAGTGCCTGGAGGGTGTCCACCGGGACGTAGTCAAGCAGCCGCTCGCCGGCGACAATCCTGGGGATGACGTCGCGGGCAGTATCGTTCAAGTGAACGACCCGCAGATCGTCGTCTACGACGAGGACGCCGCTCCCGAACTCGTCGAGGACACGGCGGCGAGCGACCGGCGTGAGATCGAGGAGGTTGAATCGGAACAGGGCAAGGGCGAAGACGAGCCCGGTGAGGGCGAAGGTGGGGGTGGTGAAGTCGAGTCCTGGAATCGGGCTCACGCCGAGGGTGAAGGCCATGTTCGCCGACAAGGGAACGACGGCGCCGAAGATCATCAGCGCGGATTGCCGGCGATAGATCGCCGAGGAGCGGAGGAACACAAGGACCATCAGCCCGATGCCGATCAAGACCAAGAGGTACGCGTAGCTGATGTGGACGAAGTAGATGACGGTGAATTCGAGATCCAGACCGAGCTGCGCGGCCAGCTCCGCACCGGACCAGAGCAGCCCATGGGACCCGTTCGTCCAGGCGAGGAGGGCAAAGCCGACGGGGTCGACCAACAGGAGGGCCACGATACCCGGGGAGAGGTAGTCCTCGGCTTCGGTGTAGACCAGGGAGAAGACGAACCAGATGGTCGGAATCGTGCCGCCGATGGCCAGGCCGAGCCGCTGCCAAAACAGCTGTTCTGGGAGCGTCGTGTGGGAGAGCTGGATCGCGTAAGCGAGCGACCAGGCGGTAATTGCGGCGAGCAGGACGAGGAAGGCCTGTGTGAGCCGGTCGTGCCGGTTCCGCCAGACATACACCAGCAGGGCCGCGGAGACTGCCGCTGCCACCAAGGGTGGAATGCTGTACGGTGAGAACTGCCAGGCCACAGCCCCATCGTGTCGCAGTCAGCTAAATAGCTGGCGGGTTCGCGTGAGTCAACGACGGTGCCCGAAGGCCGCCGTGGCCTACTCGAAGGCCGCGATGCCCGTCAGGTCCTGGCCGAGGATCAGCGTGTGGATGTCGTGGGTGCCCTCGTAGGTGTACACCGTCTCCATGTTGGCGAGGTGGCGCATGGGCGAGTAATCGAGCGTGATGCCGTTGCCGCCGAGCATCTCCCGGGCGAGGCGTGACATCTCCCGGGCCATCCGGACGTTGGTGCGCTTGCCCATCGACACCTGTTGGGGCCGCAGGTCGCCGCGCTCCTTGAGGTCGGCAAGCCGGTGGGCGAGCAGCTGCGCGGTGGTGATCTGGCTCGCCATCTCGGCGAGCTTCTCTTGCTGGAGCTGAAAGCTCGCGATGGGTTGGTCGAACTGTTCGCGCTCGCCGGCGTACTCGCGGGCGACCTCGAAGCAGTCGCGAGCCGCCCCGACGGCGCCCCAGGCGATCCCGTAGCGCGCCTGGGTGAGACACGAGAGCGGGCCCTTCATGCCGGTGACGCCGGGCAGGACGGCATCCTCGGGAACGGAGACGTCGTTCAGGCCGAGCTCGCCGGTGATCGACGCCCGGAGCGAGAGCTTCTCGCCGATCTCGGTCGCCGAGAACCCGTCGGCGTCGGTCTCGACGAGGAAGCCCCGGACCGGGTCGTCCTCGACGGACCGATCGCGGGCCCACACGAGCGCGACGTCGGCGATCGGTGCGTTCGTGATCCACGTCTTCGCGCCGTTGAGCACGTAGCCGTCGCCCTCACGCTCGGCATAGGTCTCCATGCCGCCGGCGTCCGAACCGTGCTCGGGCTCCGTGAGCCCGAAACAGCCGACGGCCTGGCCCTCCCCGAGCGGCTCGAGCCAGCGGTCCTTCTGGGCCTCGCTGCCGAACCGGTGGATCGGATACATCACGAGGGCCCCCTGGACGGAGGCCATCGAGCGCATCCCGGAGTCGCCCGCCTCGAGCTCCTGCATAAGGAGGCCGTACGCCCGCTCGGAGACGTTCGGCAGGCCGTAGCCCTCGAGGTTCGGCGCGAAGAACCCGAGCTCTCCCATCTCGGGGATGAGCTCCGTCGGGAAGGTGCCTTCGTCGTAGTGCTCGTGGAGGATCGGCCGGTAGCGCTCGTCGATGAACTCCCGGGTCGTGTCCCGGATCATCCGCTCCTCCGCGTCGAGGTCGGCTTCGAGGTCCACGTAGTCGAGCATGCGCCACCCTTCGGGGGCTGGCTATTAAGCATCGGCCCGGCCCCGGGCCACTAAGGGCTCACTCTCCCTACGGGCTACCATGTCGGCGGCGACGGTGACCCACCGGGTCCAGCGCCTCCTTATCGCGGGGCTTGGCTTCTTCGTCGCCTGGCAGGTGGCCGCGCTCGCCGGGGCACCGCGGCACGTCCAGGTCGTCCTCGGCCTCTACGGTTTCGTGTTCCACGTGGCCTTCGCGAAGGCGTACTCGTTGGTTCCGTCGTACTTCGCCCGGGAACTGGCAGTCCCCCGGGCGCCCTCCGTCCAGCTGCCCCTCTCCGGTCTCGGCGTGGTCGGAATCGCAGCGACGTCGTTCGGCGCGCCGTCGTTCGTCGGCACGCTCGGCGCCGCGCTCTGGCTGGCCGGTGTCGTCGTCTTCGTCGGCGCGATCGCGTGGACGGTCAGGGACAATCCGACCGGCGCGGAGACCGGGACCGGCGAGGCGAAGGCCGACCGACGGACCGTCGATCGGTACGCCAACGCCTTCGTGCCACTCGTGCTAGCCTACCTACTCGCCGGCGCGTACGACCTCCTCGCGGCTCGCATCGGAGCGCCAGTGATCGGTGGGGGGTCGGCGACGTCCCACCTGCTCGCGGCCGGGGCCGGGGCGCTCCTCGTGTTCGCCGTCGGCTTCCGGTTGCTCCCCCGATTGCTCGTCGCCTCGCCGCCGCGGTCGCTCGTCGTGGTGGTGCTCCCGGCCGGCGCGATCGGGCCGCTGCTGTTGGCGACCGACTTCCTCGGGGGGCTCGTGTTCCAGGTCGGCGCGGCCCTCGAGGCGATCGCTGTCGTCGGGTTCGCGGCGACACTGATCGCGCTCTTCCATCGCTCAGACCGGCGCCGGGTCGGCGGGTACGCGGTGCTCGCCGGGGGCGCCGCCGGGGTCGTGGGCGTCGCGCTGGGCCTCGACTTCGCCTTCCGCGGACTCTCGGTGCCGTTGGCCGACGCACACGCCCGGCTCAACCTGCTCGGCTTCCTCGGGCTGACCATCGTGGGCGTCACCTACCACATGTACCCGCCGGGCGCCGGACGATTCCCGTGGGCGGGGGATCGGACCGCGCTGGCGACGGTGGTCTTCCTGGGTGGGGGCCTTGCCCTAGAGGTGCTCGGGATCCTGACGGGGGGGACTGCCCTCGTGACCGTCGGCCGAGTCGCCGCCCTCGCCGGGGGCGTCGGGTACGGGTACCTCATCGTAGGGCTGCTCCGCCAGCAGCGCGCTCGATGAGGCGGCGAGAGGGGGTGTGGCTGGAGCGTTCTCCCAGTAGACCGGGCTGGCGCTGTTTCCTGGCGAGTGCGCTGTTCGGAGTGGCAATCCGAAACGGCGCTCATCAAAGCAGCCATCACGCTGGACGGTGTATGTCGACTGCATGAACGTCCTCGTGACGGGGGCGACCGGGTTCGTGGGGCGAGCGCTCGTCCCGGCACTCGTCTCGGCGGGGCATACGGTGACGGCCATGGTCCGGGATCCATCGTCGTACGAACCGCCGGGGGGCGTCTCGACCGTCACCGGCGACCTCCTCGACCCGGCCTCCCTCGAGGGGGCCTTCGAGGGCATCGACGTCGCCTACTATCTCGTCCACTCCCTGAAGGCGGGCGAGGCGTTCGCCGAGCAGGATCGCAGGGCGGCCCGCAATTTCGCTCGGGCAGCCAGCGAGGCGGGCGTCGATCGGGTCGTCTACCTCGGAGGCCTCGGCGAGACGGGTGAGGAACTATCAGAGCACCTCCGCTCGCGGCGGGAGGTCGAAGCCCTCCTCGAGGCAGGTGAATACGCCCTCACGACACTCCGCGCGGCCATCATCATCGGCGATGGCAGCGCGAGCTTCACCATGATCCGTCAGCTGGCGGGCCGGCTCCCGATCATGATCACGCCGAAGTGGGTCCGGACCGAATGTCAACCGATCGCGATCCAAGACGTGATCGCGTATCTGGTGGGGGTGCTCGAGGTGCCCGAGACGGCCGGTGAGACCTTCGAGATCGGCGGACCGGACGTCCTCACGTACGAGGACGTGCTGCGCCGTACGACGCGGCAGCTCGGGCGAACGCCAATCATCGTCCCGGTGCCCGTGTTATCGCCCGCCCTGTCGGTGTACTGGGTCGACCTCGTCACCGACGTCCCGAAGGCCGTGGCCCATCCGCTCGTCTACGGCCTCAAGAACCCGGTCGTCGTCACCGACGATCGAATCCGCGACCTCCTGCCGATTGACCTGACCCCGTTCGACGAGGCCGTCGCGACCGGGCTGGGGGCGTGATCTTCGAGCATGGTCGAACAGCGACCTGACCGCGGGGCCAACTGGGCCTACGTGAGCCTCGTGACGGTGCTCCCGGGACTATCGCTCGACCCGAAGCTCGCCCTGGGGGTCCAGTTCGTCGTCTTCGAGGCCGTGGCGATCGGGCTCGCCGCGTGGTACGGGCTCTGGCAGGCGCTCCCACTCGCGACGGCAGCGATCGGCATCTCCACACTGGGGAGTGCCGTGATGGTCTCCTTGAGCGAGCGCATCCACGCCCTGGACCCGCCGATCCGCTATCGGCGGCTCCTCTTCGATTCGAGCGTCGACGTGGTCATGGGGGTGGTCGCGTTCATCGCGCTCGCCACCTACCTCCTCGTCGACGCCCAGGGGACGGGGATGGGGCTGTTCGAGCGCTTGTTCGGCGAATCCCTCCCCGCCCCGGCCGTGTACTTCACGCTCCTCGTCGCGTGGGACCTCGCCTATCGCATCGGCACCGGCTGGTGGGTGAGCGTGACGGGCCTCTGGCGGGCCGTCGCCTTCGGGGATCGGTTCGACGGTGCGGCGGCCGCTGGCTACGTGCGCACCGACCTACTCACGATGGGGTTCGCTGGTCTCCAGCTCGTGTTGGTCCCCGTCTTCTGGCCGGATTGGTTCCTCGTGGTCGTCGTACTCGGCCACGTCGGTGCCGTCTTCGTGGTCTCTGGGCTCGCCATCGGGGTGCAGCGACTCCGGCGGTGAGGTCGCCCTCGAGTATCGGGACATCGTGAGCGGTCAGCAACGCCCACACGACATTCACCGGCGATGGCTCAGTCAGCCGCCGCTCGCTCGGCCTGAACGATACGGACGTGGTCGAGGAAGTTGTCGAAGACCTGCTTGACCTCGCAGGCGGCGGCGTGGTTCTCCGCCGTGATCCCTGCCATGACCCGAGCCATCTTCTCCTCGGGGAGTGGCTTGCCCGCGGCGACCTTCTCCGCCGTGTCTTGGTCGTACTCGGGGTGGAACTGGACCGTGAAGACGTCCCCTCGTTCGAAACCGTGGTTCCCGTAGTCGTTCGCCGCGATGGGCCGGGCACCCGGGGGGAGCTCCACGACGCAGTCCTGGTGAGTGGTGAAGGCGAGGAACGTCTCGTCGACGCCGTCGAAGAGCCGCGAGTCGCCGGTGTGGGTCACCTCGCGGTAACCGATCTCGTACTCGTCCATGCCCTCGACGCGGCCGCCGAGGGCCTCGGCGAGGACCTGGTGCCCGAAGCAGACGCCCAGGACCGGGAGGTCGCGTTCGACGGCCTCGCCCGTCCAGGCGACGAGTTCGTCGATCCAGGGCTCCTCCCAGTACACCGAGGCCTTCGATCCCGTGACGACGACGCCGTCGACGTCGAAGTCAGGCGGGAGCTGCCGCTCGGTGGCATCGTACTCGACGAGGTCGGCCGCGAGCTCCCGCCGGAAGTTCCGGCGCGTGTGCTCCTCGCCGTGGGAGGCATCGAGGAGGGCGAGCCGCGGCCGTGACGCAGACATCGACGCGAGCTATGCTGCCGGCTCTGAAGTGCGTTACGACCAGACGACTCCAGGCGGGTTCAGGCGTCCCGGACGCGCTTCAACAACCCGGGAACCTCCGCGAGCGCGTCGTCGAGCTTCTCGGCGTCCGGCCCGCCGCCCTGGGCGAAGTCCGGCGGGCCGCCGCCTCCGCCTCCGACCGCCGCCGCGAGTTCGGAGACGACGTCCCCGGCGTCGACGTCGATGCCCTGGGGCACGCCGACGACGAACTGGGCGCCGTCCGCCCCGCTGCCCAGCACGGCGATCTGGCCCTCGGCAACGAGCGCGTTGGCGGTGGCCCGGAGCTCGTCCATGTCGGTGTCGATGCGACGGATGACGGCAGTCGTGCCGCCCACGTCGACCTCCTCGCCCCCGTCGCCGCCGGCCGCCCGGGCCGCAGCGAGCTGTTCCTTCAGGTCGTCGATCTCCTTCCCACGGGCCTTCCACTCGGCGAAGAACCGCTCGGCGGTCTCCGGCACCTCGGCCGGGTCCACGTCGAACGTCTCGGCGGCGGCCAGGAGGGCGTCCTCGGTCGCCTGGATGGACTCGATGGCCGCGGCGCCGGCGGCGAAGACGAGGCGCTCGACGCCGTCCTGAACCCGTTCGGTCGAGAGGAGCTTGATCGTCCCGATGTCGCCGGTGTGGGAGACGTGGGTGCCGCCGCAGGCCTGGACGTCGTCGTCGACGTGGATGAGTCGGATGTTGGTCCCGGCGGGGATGCCACCCTGGTAGAGGTCGAATCCGTGCTCGGCTTCGGCCTCGTGGCGGTGGGGCCACTCCTGACGCACCGACGTGTTCGCGGTAACGATCTCGTTGGCCAGCCGCTCGATCTCGTTGGCCTCTTCCCGAGAGATTCGGCGGTAGTGCCGGACGTCGATGCGGGAGGAGTCGACGCCCTTCTGGGCGCCGGCCTGTCGGACGTGGTCGCCCAGCACCTGGCGGGCCGCGTGGACGACGATGTGCGTCGCCGTGTGGTGGGCCATCAGCCGGCGGCGCCGGGTCGCGTCGATCTGTCCCCGCACGAACTCGCCGGTGCCGGGGTCGCCGTCGGTCCGGTGGAGGATGATCCCGTCCTCTATCTGGACGTCCGTGACGGACACGCTGGTGTCGTCGGTCGAGAGCGTACCGTGGTCGGGGGGCTGGCCGCCGCCCTCGGGGTAGAACATCGTCTGGTCGAGGACGACATCGTAGCCGTCCTCGCGCTCGAAGACGTCGAGGACCACCGCCTCGAACTCGGTGCGCTCCTGGTCCTCGTAGTAGAGCCGCTCGGTGGTCGGGAGGTTCGAGAGGTCCTCGGCGAGGCCGTCGTCCTCCCGGTCCTCGAATGCCTGGCCGCCGCCGTGGCGGCTAGCGACGAGCGAGTAGAAGTCGTCCGGGATGTCGATGTCGGCGCCGAACTCGGTGGCAATCTCGGCAACCATGTCGGGTTGGATGCCGTGGGAGTCATACAGCTCGATGAGCTCGCTGGTGGGGATCGACTCGCCGGACTCGGCGTGCTCGCGGGCGAGTTGTCGAACCCGTCTGGTCCCCCGCTCTAAGGTCTCGTCGTACTTCTCCAGTTCGGTGCGGACCATCTCCCGGACCGTGTCGCGGTTCCGGTAGCCGAGGCGGTCGGCCTGCATGTCCACGAGTTCGTCGAGCGGGGCGTCGACACCCACGCGGTCGGTCAGCCGCTTGGTCCGGCGGAGGACCATCCGGGCGAGGTAGCCCGTCCCGACGTTCGAGGGGACGATGCCGTCCCCCAGCATGTACGCGAGGGCCCGACAGTGGTCCGCGATGGCGTAGACGTCCTCCATCGGCTCCATGAGGTCTTCGAGCTCGGTGGTGGAGACGTCGAGCCGGTCGGCGATGGTGTCTCTGGCCGTGGCCATGTCCTCGGCCTCGTCGATGTCCATGTGGCCCGCGAGCTTCGCCGCCCGGTGGAGGAGTTCGGCCTGTTCTGCGGAGTGGGTGATCCCAGCGTGCTCCTTGAGGACCTCGATCATCTCGGGGTAGATCGCCTCGTACACCGTCGGCGTGCCCTGGCTCATCCAGGTCCAGCGCTCGAGCCCGTAGCCGGTGTCGACGATGTAGGTGTCCATCGGCGAGTACCGGTTGCCGTCCTTCATCTCGTACTCGCCGTCGGGGTCCTGCTCCATCGACATGAACACGAGCGTGGCCAGCTCGAGACCGCGGTAGATGACCTCGAAGGCCGGGCCGGCGTTCCCGCCGCCGACCCAGGGGTCCTCGATGAGGGTGACGGCGTCGCGGTCGGCGCCCATCGACTCTAAGAGTTCGACGCAGAGCCGGACGGTCTCGTCCTTCCAGTAGACCTCGCCCTCGTAGGCGTAGTCCTCCTCGGCGCCCTCCCGGACGTTGAACGCGTGGTGGGCCATCATCTCGAAGGCCATCGTGTGCCGGCCCGTCTTCCCCACGTTGTCGATGTCCTGCATCCGGATGCAGGGCTGGGAGATGGTCAACGGGTTGGCTGGCGGGGGGGATTGGCCAGAGGTGACGAGCGGCTGGAAGTCGTAAATCGATGCTTGGGTGAGCAGGACGTCGTCCCGCCAGCGGTTCGCCGCGACCGGGTACGGGGCGATGCGCTCGTGGCCGCGCTCTTCGAAGAAGGAGAGGAACGCCTCGCGCATCTCCTCCATGGAGTGGGCCGCGTCGAAGCCGGGGTCGTCGATGAAGTCGTAGTCCTCGCAGGGGGGCTCCCCACAGGTCTCGCGGTCGGGGTCCGTCGTCCAGAAGTGGGCGCCACACTCCGTGCACTCGGCGCGGCGGAACCCTTCTCGCTCGAAATAGTCGAGGCGATACGCCTCCTCGAGCTCGCTCATCGGTTGGCCTAGCCCAGCCCGGCGCTCGGCAAAAGGATTCCGGGTGGCGATTCGGTAGACAGCGTCGTGATGACTGTTCGTGTGGGGCGGTTTCTTCGGGCAGCCCGGCGCGCTCGATTGACCGATTCGCCCGGTGGGGACCCAAACCGGGAGGACGGGACCGCGACGAGTCAAAAGCTATGTGCATGCCGGGTGCCGCTTTCGGACGATGTTCGATGGGGCTCGGGCGTGGGCGCAGTCGTCGCCGGTGTACTACGGATGGGTCGTGGTCGGGGCCTGCTTCGTCACGATCGCCGTCCTCTTCGGGGCGACGTTCTCCTTCGGCGTGTTCTTCGAACCGATCCAATCGACCTACGGCCGGTCCAGAGCGGGCGTCTCGGCGCTCTTCTCGCTCCAGACCTTCGTGCTCTACGCGGGCGCCGCGGCGATCGGCGGCCTCGTCGACCGGTACGGTACGCGCCGATCGCTGGCCGCCGGCGCGGTGCTCCTCGCCGGCGGGCTCGCCATCGCCGGCGTGGCGGAGCCGTTCCTCGCCCTGGCCGTCGGGTTCGGCGTGATCGCCGCACTCGGTCTCAGCATCCTGCACGTCGTCGGGTACGCCACCATCCCGCGGTGGTTCGGCCGACGGCGGGGCTTCGCCGCGGGTGTGGCGACCGCGGGGCTCGGCATCGGCATGTTCCTCATCGCCCCCACGGCGTCGTGGCTGGTCGGTGCAGTGGGCTGGCGGCGGAGTTACCTCCTGTTGGCGGCGACCTTTCTGGGACTCGTCGCCCTCGCGACCGTCTTCATCGAGGACTCACCGGCCAGCCTGGGCATCGACGCGAGCGACGAGCTCGGGAGGACGGACGGTGGCGAGGGGGAGTCCCATGGCGAGACTGGCCGCTCGGTCGGGACCCTCGTCCGCATGCCCTCCTTCCTGCTCACCTTCGTCGGGTGGGTGTTGATCTACTCGACGCTCTTCACGATCCTCTCTCACCTCGTCCCTCACGCCGACGACATCGGCATCCGGTGGGCGGGTGTCTGGGCCCTGAGCCTGTTGGGGCTCGTGAGCGTCTTCTCCCGGCTCGGAATCGGGTACTTGGCCGACGTGGTCGGCGGGACCCGTGCCTTCGTGCTGAGCTCCCTCGGGATGGGAATCACGATGCTGTTCCTGCCCCTCGCGACGACCCCGCCCTTGCTGCTGGGGTTCGCCGCGGTCTTCGCCATCGGCTTCGGGGGGAACGGGGCGCTGCTGTCGGTGCTCCCGGCCGAGCTCTTCGGGGTCGAGAACATCAACACGACGTTCGGGCTCACGCTGTCTGCGTTCGCGTTCGCTGGCCTCGGTGCACCCTACCTGGCCGGGCTGACCTTCGACACCCTCGGCACGTACACGCCGGCCTTCCTCGCGGCAGGCCTGCTCGGAATCGTGGGAGCTGGGCTCGTGTGGGTGGCTGGCCGCTTGGCACCGCGGAGGTGAGGTCGTCTTGGGATCGGGCGCGCCCCACCGCTGCGGGCCGGGTCAACCCTTTACCTCAGGCCGTCCGTGATCGCGCCCATGGAGTACACCACACTCGGAAAGTCCGGCCTGGAGGTCAGCCGGATCGGGCTCGGCTGCATGAGCTTCTCCACCGGCGGCTGGCGGGAGTGGGTCTTAGGCGAGGCGGAGAGCCGGGAGATCATAGAGCGCGCGATCGACCTCGGCGTGACGTTCTTCGACACGGCTAACATGTACGCCGAGGGCGAATCGGAGCGTGTTCTCGGGCGTGCGCTCGACGGCTACGACCGGAACCAGCTGGTCGTCGCGACGAAAGCCCACCCGTCGATGGGACCCGAACCCTACCCCATCGGGGAGGAGGGTGGCGGCCTTTCTCGGAAAGGGATCGACCAGGCGTTGGCGAACAGCCTGGATCGCCTCGGAATGGACACCATCGACCTCTACCAGATCCACCGGTGGGACTACCACACGCCGGTCGAAGAGACGCTCCAGGCCCTCAGTGACGCCGTCCGCCGCGGCGAGGCTCGCTACCTCGGCGCCTCATCGATGTGGGCCTACCAGTTCGCCGAGGCGCTGCAGGCCAGCAACCACCTCGGCCTGGAGCGGTTCGTCTCCATGCAGAACCACTACAACCTCGCCTATCGCGAGGAAGAGCGGGAGATGCTACCGCTGTGTGCGAACGAGGGCATCGGGGTCGTCCCTTGGAGCCCAATCGCCCGGGGCTACCTCGCCCGCCCTCATGAGGCGTACGAGACGACGACCCGCGGTGAAACCGACAGCTACGCGGAGTACCTCGATTACACGCGGGGGGGTGGCCCGGCCATCAACGAACGGGTCGAGCACATCGCCGAGGAGAAGGGCGCCACGATGGCCCAGATCGCCCTTGCCTGGCTGCTTCACCAGGACGTCGTCGATGCCCCGATCGTCGGCACGACGAGTGTCGAGCACCTGGAGGAGGCCGTCGAGGCGCTCGACATCGACCTCTCAGAGAGCGACCTTGAGTACCTGGAGGAGCCCTACGAGCCGGTCGCGGTCGTCGGGCACGACTGAGGCTGGTGAACGAAAGCCGTCAGGTCGCGTGGTTCGGGTATCGGCCGAAGCCTTACTCGTCGGCTTCGATCGCGACGGCCGCCAGTAGTGCCTCCAGCTGCAACCGCTCGTTGGCGCCTTCGGCGATCCGGTAGTCGGCCTCTCCGATCCGATCCAGGAGCCGCACTGCGGCCTCGTCGTCGAGGTCGAACTCCCAGACGCCGCGGTGGAGCTGGTCGATGACGTCGCCCCCGGCGAGGCCCTTCTCGGTGAGCAGCTCTTCGAGCATCGCACGGGACGCCACGAACTCCCCCTCGAGCGCCTTCGTGACCATCGCCTGGATCTCTTCGGGTCTCGCGGTCGCGGTGATCGTGTAGACGGCCTCCTCGTCGACCGTCTCGCCGAGCACACCGGCGGCCTGGAGCGCGTTGATTGCTTTCCGCATGTCACCGTCGGCTGCATAGACCAGGGCCTCGACCCCATCGTCGGTGACCTCGATGCCCTCCTCGGCAGCGATCTCCCGGATGCGCTCGGCGACTGCTTCGTCGGGGATCGACGAGAACCGAAACACCGCACACCGAGATTGGATCGGGTCGATGATCCGCGAGGAGTAGTTACACGAGAGGATGAACCGCGTGTTGTTGGAGAACTGTTCCATCGTCCGCCGGAGGGCGGCCTGCGCATCACTCGTGAGGGAGTCCGCCTCGTCGAGAAAGATGATCCGATAATCGAAGCCCCCGAAGGATGCCCTCGCGAAGTTCTTGATCCGATCACGAACGACGTCGATGCCGCGCTCGTCGGAGGCATTGAGCTCTAAGAAGTTCTCCTCCCACTGCTCGCCGTAGACCTGCCGCGCGATGGCGACGGCGGCCGTCGTCTTCCCGACCCCGGCTGGCCCTGCAAATAAGAGATTCGGCAGGTCCTCCCGCTCGACGTACGAGGAGAGGCGGGCAACGATGTCGTCCTGGCCGACGACCTCGGTGAGGCGATGGGGCCGGTACTTCTCGATCCAGATCTCGTCGCGCCCGGCCGACGGCGCTGCCTCGCTCATGGGTCGACTGAGGCCCCTCCGAGGCATAAAGCCCGCGAGAACCGGGCGTCGGTGCCTGGAATTCCCAAGCCCTGGTAGTCCGCTCATACCCTTTTGGCCGGCGGCAGCGTCCCGTTGCCCATGAGCCGCCTACCCACTTCCCGGAGCCTCGCCGTCCTCCTCACCGTCCTCCTCGTACTCGGAGCCCTCCCGGGCGTCGTCGCGGCCGAGAGTCGCGCCGGGGGCACGGTGGTCGTCGCCCAGGGCGAGACGATCAGCGAGGACTTGGAGGCCTTCGGGGGCGACATCGTGATCAGAGGAACAGTCGACGGTGACGTCGCCGCGTTCGGGGGCAACATCCGTATCGAGGGGCAGGTGACCGGTGACGTGGAGGCCGTCGGCGGGAACGTCTGGGTCGCCGGCTCGGTCGGCGGTGACGTCGAGGCGTCCGCTGGGAACGTCTACGTCCAACCCGACGCGGAGATCGGCGGGTCGCTTTCGGTGGCGGCTGGGAACGTCGTCGTCGCCGGGTCGGTGGGCGGGAACGCGGAACTGGCCGGGGGAACGATCAGGCTCGCCCCCTCGGCGAGCATCGACGGGAACGTCGAGTACGCCGTCGGCGAGGAAGGCGAGTTCACGAACGAGGGCGCGACGGTCGGTGGGACGGTCACCCGCGTCCGTGATGTAGGGGCGGGGCCCTGGGAGGGCCCACAGATCCCCGACTGGACCTTCGGAGTCTACGGCTTCCTGGTGAACCTCGCACTGGGCGCCGTCCTGCTGCTGGTGTTCCCGCGGTTCTCCGCCCGGGTCGGCGATCGCGTCGGGGACGACCCGCTTCGGACGGGCGGCGTGGGGCTGTTGACGCTGATCGTCGTCCCGTTCGTGCTGCTGCTGGTCGCGATCACCATCATCGGGATCCCACTGGCCCTCGTCGGCGGAGTGCTCTTCGGGCTCCTCCTCTGGGTCGCACTCGTCTACGGTCGGTTCGCGGTCGGTGGCTGGCTGCTGGCACTGGCGGACATCGAGAACCGGTGGGGGGCCCTCCTCGTGGGGCTCATCGTGCTCGGGCTTGCCGGGCGGATCCCCTGGATCGGCGGCGTGATCGATTTCGTCGTCCTCCTGCTCGGGCTCGGTGCGGTAGCGGCGCTCCTCTTCACCGACTACCGGAACACGGCCTGAGGCTGGGCGAACGACCTGGGGAGTCTCCCCTGGGACGACACCCTCAATGCTCGCGGCACACAACGCTCACCAGATGCGGGTCACCGTCTCGGTCGCCGGAGGCGAGGTCCACGAGCTGACGGTCGAGGACGCGAATTACGGCGACCTCCTGGAGGCCGTTGGGCTCTCCGCACAGGAGGCAGCCGTGCTTGTCGACGGCCGGCCGGTGCCCGAGGACGCAGCTGTCGAAGCGGACCGGGTCGAGGTGGTCCGGCTGATCTCCGGCGGCTGAGCGTCGAGCCGGAGGGCTTCTATGGGTCCGTCCCGATCCCGGACACATGGCCGAGGACACGGCACACCCGCGCCGCCGGAGCTTCCGCGGACAGCAGCCGAGCGTGGCGGACTCCGCCTTCGTCTCCGAGCAGTCCTACCTCGTCGGTGACGTCACCGTCGGCGAGGAGGCCAGCGTCTGGCCGTTCGTCTGCGCCCGAGGCGAGGAGGAGCCGGTGCACATCGGGGACGGGACCAACGTCCAAGAGTTCACGATGCTCCACGGTGCGACGCTGGCCGATCGGGTCGGCGTCGGTCACAGCGCAGTCGTGGACTACGCGACGGTCAAATCTGACTCGCTCGTCGGCATCCGGAGCGCCGTCCTCCGCGGCGCGACGGTCGAATCGGGCAGTCTCGTCGCCGCCGGCGCGGTCGTGCGGCAGGGGCAGACGGTCCCGGCGGGCCACCTTGCCTACGGGGTCCCCGCGGAGACCCGGCCGCTCACGGACGACCAGCGGGCCCTGGTCGAAGACGTCCAGTCCCACTACGTCGACCTCGGCCGGGAGTACAAGGGAGAAGGGCACTTCGAGTAGGCCGTGCCTGGGGAGGGACTCGAGGTCCGGACGGCGACAGCATCCGAGCTACCGACGGTCCTCTCGATCCTGGACGCGGCGATGCTCCAGACGGACGCTAGTGCCGTCCGTCGCCGCATCGAGGACGCGGTCCTCGTCGCCGTCGAAGAGGGCCGGATCCTCGGCGCGTGCGTGGTCGAGTCCGAACGGACGCCGGCCGAGGTCGTTGCCATCGCGGTCAGACCCGGCCGACGCGGCCAGGGCATCGGGACGGCGCTGCTCGAGACGGCGACCGGACGCTGGGGCCGCCTGGCCGTCGAGTTCGACGACGGCGCTCGGCCGTTCTACGCCGCGCTCGGCTTCGAGATCGAGACGGTCGAGGCGGGGCGGTGTCGGGGCGTCTGGACCGGGAGCGAATGAGCCCGAATCCGCCGGGCGTGCACCACTCGCGCCGGTACACCCTTGGCCACGGGCTCCGTCGCCCCCCGCAGGCCGATGCTCGACCGCCTCGTCGACCGGCTCCGGCGTCTGCTCGCCGGCCCGTCGGTGGACTCGTTCCCGGCGCCACCGTTGGCCTTCGAAGACGGCGCAGGACGGTCGATCGACGTCCGGGGCTTCCACGAGGGCGATCGTGAGGCCCTCGTCACATTGTACGTCGATTTCGACCCCGCCCAACGGGCCCAGGGAACGCCGCCGATCGGGGAAGGCCCGGTCCGTGACTGGCTGGAGCACGTGCTCCAGGGGCCCTCGGCCGTGGCCTGGCATGGTGATCGGGCCGTCGGCAACGTCACGTTCGTGCCCGACGGCGTCGGTCGATACGAACTCGCCATCTTCGTCCACCAAGACTACCAGCGAGCCGGGGTCGGGGGGCAGCTCATCCGGGCCGGGCTCCGGCACGCCCGGTCCGAGGGCGTCGAACAGGTGTGGCTCACCGTGGAGCCGGGGAAGCGTCGGGCGCTGAAACTCTACAGCGACGTCGGCTTCGACGCCACGAACCCGTTCGGGATGGTCACCCGGATGTCCCGCCGGCTCTGACGGAAGCTACGAGTGCAAGCGTCGTCCGTCAGGGCGGCGTCAAGCGATCGCCAGAACGGGCAAAGGGAAATATTTATTGTCGATAACGTTGTTGATATTAAGCAACTCACTGGGGGAAAAATGGCGGTTGGATTGGGGTCCGCCTCACCAAAACGCAACCCTGCCCCAGCTGGGGCTCGCCACGTGGCTTCGAGGCGAGTGCGGCCGATGGCCCGGCCCGTGTGCCGCTAGCGGGGGAGTCCCCAGGGACTGGCGTCGCCACGCGCTCACCGCCCCGACGCGGAGCACGCCAACCCGTAAGTTACCGGCGGGGGCCCGGACAGACGGACGCCCAACGCTGGAATCCTCGCCCGCCAGGGGAGGAGGTCAACCTCACACGAGCGGCTCGACGATCCCGCGACCGGCCGCGAGCAGTGTCTCGACCCGCGCCTCTGTGGCCGCCTCCGCGTAGATCCTGAGCTTCGGTTCCGTCCCACTGGGCCGGACGAGGAGCCAGGTCCCGTCGACCAAGAGGACCTTGAAGCCGTCAGCGTCGTTGACGCGGTCGACGGCGACGCCAGCCACGTCATCGGGTAACGCGTCACCGATCGTGGCGACGGCCCGTTCCTTCGCCGCGTCGGGGCAATCGACGCTCACACGCGACTGGTGGACTTCGCCGTACTCGGCCAGCAGCCGGTCGACCCGGTCCTCAAAGGGGTCCTCGCTGGCGATGGCCGCGGCGAGGAGGCCCATCAAAACGCCGTCTTTCTCGCGGACGTGTCCGCGAACGGTGAAGCCGCCGGACTCCTCGCCACCGACGAGCGCGTCGTGGTTGGCCATCGCCGCGGCGACCCACTTGAAGCCGACGGGGGTTTCATAAACTGATTCGCCGTGGGCCTCGGCGATGCGGTCGATCAGGAACGTCGTGGAGACGGTCCGCACGGCCGGTCCGGTGTCATGCTCGAGGAGGTGGTCGTAGAGGGCGGCGAAGAAGAGGTTGGGATCGAGGACACCGTTGGCGGTCACGACGGCCACCCGATCGGCGTCGCCATCGTTGGCGATGCCGATGTCTGCGTCGCCGGCGACCGCCGCCACCAGGTCATCGAGGTGCGCTGCACTCGGTTCGGGCGGGTTCCCGCCGAAGGTCGGGTCCGACGTACACCGGAGTCGGTTGACAGTCGCACCGGCTCGCTCGAGGAGGGCATCGGTGACCCCTCGGCCGCTACCGTGCATGGCGTCGTAGGCGACCGTCAGTCCGGAGAGGTCGGCGTCGACGAGGTCCAGCGCGTGACGGGCGTGGGATTCGAGGAGGTCCACTTCGTGCTCGGCTCCCCACTCGGTCCGCGGCCGGGGCTCGGGCGGGGCGAGCCGGGACTCGATCGCGTCGGTGACCCTCGGGAGCGCCGGTGCGCCGTCGGCCGGGAGGAACTTTATGCCGTTGTACTCGGGCGGGTTGTGGCTCGCCGTGACCATCAGTCCCCCCGCGAGATCGCGGTCCACGATCGCCCAGGCCACGAGGGGCGTTGGAACGTCCCGTTCCGGAACCAGGACGTCACGGCCGCTCGCTCGGAGCACCTCGATCAGCTCGTCGGCGATGGCTGGCGACGATTCTCGGGCGTCGTACCCGACGACGACGGCCCCCTCGTTCGACTCGTCTGAGAGGTACGACGCGACGGCCTGGCCGACCGCTCGGACCCGGTCGTCGGTGAACGCGTCGACGGTGTCCCGCCAACCGTCGGTGCCGAAGGTAACGGCGTCCATGCACCGACGTTTCGGGGAGTGACCTAAAAGCGTGGGCGTCGACGGCGCGTCGGGTCGGTGCTATCACCGCTGATACGTCGAGGGGAGCGGTTTTGTGGGTCCAACCGGTACCGGTGCCCCGTGTCGATCGATTCGTTCGTGGCGTCGGCACCCGACCGACGGAAGACCCTCACCGTGCTGAACCGGACCGGGCCGGAGCCACTCCAGCGGATGCTCACCGCGCTCTTCGACGAGCAGGCGGTCGAGGTGGAGGAGGCCTCGGTCGAGGCGGCCCCGACGGACGCCGTCCTCCTCTCTGAAGACGGTGATCCGATCGGCGTCTCGCCGTTCGGACGGCTCCGGGACGCGCTCTTGCTCGTGAACTCCGACATCTACGTGACGGGCGCGAGGGACCTCGAGTCGGTGGACACACCGGCGGTTCTCGCCGGCCTCGACGAGGTCCTCTTCGACGTCCGGGGGTACCCGGACACCTCCAAGGGGAAGCTGCTACTCATCGAGCTCTCTCGGCATATCGAGGCGATGGCCTTCCGGGCCGGCGCCGGTCGAATTCACGCCGGCTTCCAGTCCCTCGATCGGCTGGACGACGAGCGTGGGACCCGAGCGGTGTACGACCTGCTCGTCGACGCGGGGCTGGCGGTCGCGGTGTACGGAGTCCCCGGCGATGGCCCAGAGGGGCAGTTCGGAGGTCAGCTGCGAGTCGAAGACTGTGAGGAGCTCAGGCGGTCGTGGTTCGTCGTCTTCCAGCGATCCGACGCCCCAGAGCAGAGCGCCGCCTTGCTCGCCCGGCAAGACACGGACAATCGCTGGCAGGGTTACTGGACCTACGACCCGGAGCGTGTCGCCACCGTCGAGGAGTATCTCGAGGCCGAATACGCCGACTGAAGCGGTCAGACGGCGAGTGCGGCCGCGATGGCTTCGATCGTTTCCTCGAAGGCAGACTGGGAGACGGGGCCCGTCCGGAGCGAGAAGTGGAGCATCGTCACCATCTCACCGTCGGGGGCGCCCACCACACGGTGGTCGGTCTCCTCGAACGGATATGGGGCAGTGGCTAAGGCGTCGACGACCGCGTCCCGGTGCAGGTCCGTCACCCGGATCTTGACTCCGAGCCGTTCGCCACGGGGGGCCCACACCAGACCGCTCCGGTTGAACCGGGTGACGAGGCTGTCGGTGCCGAGTCGGTCGACGACGCGAGGGTGGTAGAACTCGACGACACACTGGTCGCCGACGACCGTCTGGGAGGGGTCCTCGGCGACGCTGTCGAGGGCAGCCGTGACCGTCTCGAAGAACGATTCGCAGTCCATCTGCGCGTTCATAGCACCCGGCGGGAGAAAAGCGCGCCCGCTGGGGCGCTCACTCGACGAGTCGTTCCTTCTGTCGTCTCGAGAGCGCCTTCACCTCGTGCTCCCGGGCCATCGCGGCCGACCGGGATGCGAACCCTTCGGCGTGGACGAGGTCGACCGGCGTCCGGCCTCGGGTATACTTCGCTCCCTCGCCCGAATCGTGCTCGGCCACCCGGCGCTCGACGTCGGTGGTGTAGCCGGTGTAGAAGGTCCCGTCGGCGCATTCGAGGACGTAGACCCAGTGGCCCTCGGCGTCGGTCACAGCCGAGGGAACGGCCGGTGGGGCCCTGGCCGTTTCGGTCGTACTACGCGTTTTGGGTCCGGCGTCGGGCCGCCTCCGCGATGCCGGCGTTCGCCGAGCAGCTCGGACAGGCGAGCAGCCGGCCTTCCTCGTCGGTGAACACCCTGGCGAATCGGTCCGAGACGTGGTCGCCGCAGTGGTCGCAGGTTGGCATGGTGTGTGACGACGTGACGTCGCTAGGTGAGCGGTCGCCGGCAGCGGCTATATACACTTTCCAAAATCGGGCCAAATTCGGTCCCGAAGGCCGCGCTATCTCGCGGAATCGATCGCCCGGGCGATCAGGCCGGCCTGGGCGCCGGCGACGAAGCCCGCGTCGACGTTCACGACCGAGAGCACGGAGCAGGATTGGAGCATCGAGAGGAGGGCCGCCTCGCCGTCCCCACCGGCTCCGTAGCCCGTGGAAACCGGGAGCCCGATCACCGGCGTGTCGATGAGGCCGGCGACGACCGTCGGCAGGGCCCCCTCCCGACCGGCCGCGACGATCGCAACGTCAGCAGCCCGGAGGGCCTCGAGCCGGTCGACGAGCCGGTGGATGCCGGCGACCCCAACGTCCTCGGTTCGGTCGACCGACGCGCCCATCTCGGTCGCGATGACGGCGGCTTCCCCGGCGACGGGGGCATCGCTCGTCCCGGCCGTCACGATCGCCACCGTGGCGTCCAACGCTGGGGGATCGAAGTCCTCGGCGTGGATCACGACGGTGCCAGCCGATTCGTCCTCGGACACCAGCGCCGCCGCCGGCGCGACGGCCCGGGCGGCCGCGCGGCGCTCGTCGTCGGCCCGCGTGACGATCGCCCGACCGGTCGTCTCGACGGCGGTCTCGGCCAGCTCGGCCACCGCAGCCGGGGTTTTCCCGTCCGCGAGGATCGCCTCGGGGACGCCGCGCCGGGACTCCCGAGCGGCGTCGAACCGGCCGGATCCGGTCGTCGCATACCCGGCGAGGCGTGCTTCCGCCTCGCTGACCGTGATCTCGCCACCTGCGAGCGCTGAGAGGAGGTCGCGCATGGCCGACCCCACGGACCGGTGGTACTCGTACCTGCCGGCCCGGAGAAGGCCGTTTGGGAAGTCTTATATGGCGGCCTGGGCAAATCCAGCGCGTATGGCAGACCTGATCGTCAAAGCCGCCGTGAAGGAAGCGCTCTCCGGTCACAACGTCTCCTCGGACTTCTACGAGGCCCTCGACGACGAGGTGTCGGGCCTCCTCGAGGACGCCGCCGCCCGTGCGGACGCGAACGGCCGGAAGACCGTCCAGCCCCGCGACCTCTAATTCGGCATTCGATGCCTACGGCTCGATTCAGAACCGTTCGATAGCCACGTCGTTACCTCGGCCGACGTAGACGGCGTCAGCCATCCCGACGAAGAGTCCGTGCTCGAGGACGCCGGGGATTGCGGAAAGCTGGTTCGCCAGCCCGGCCGGATCGTCGATTTCGCCGACGGCACAATCGCCAACGAGGTTCCCGTTGTCGGTGACGACGGGGCCGTCCTTGCCGCTCCCCTTCCGGAGCGTCGGGTCCCAACCGAAGTCGTCGATAGCGGTAGCGACGGACGCCCAGGCGTCCGGGAGGACTTCTACCGGGACCGGTCGGTCGAGCTGCGGGGAGCGTTTCGTCTCGTCGACCACCACCAGGAACCGGTCGCTGGCCGCGGCGACGACTTTCTCGCGTGTGTGCGCGGCCCCGCCGCCTTTGATCAGGTCGCCATCGGCGACTTGGTCGGCGCCGTCGATGGCGAGGTCGAGGCGGTCGACAGCGTCGAGACCGAGCAGGGGCACGCCAACCGATCTAGCGAGAGCCCGTGCCCCGTAGGACGTCGGGACGCCCGAAACGTCAAGGCCAGCGTCGACGGCCCGGCCGATGGCCCGAATGGCGTGGGCTGCCGTGCTCCCGGTGCCGAGGCCAACGACCATCCCGTCCTCGACCGCTTCGGCGGCCCGCTCGCCCGCCCGACGCTTGGCCGCCTCGCGGTCTTCGGGGCTCATGGGCTGGCAGACCGCGGCCGAGGGTAAAAGCGGTTCGGGCGGCCCGATTCGGTTTCGCTGCTCGGGAGTACGCCCCGACCTATATCCGGCCGACGGCCGTTCCGACCACCAATGGCTGTGAAGGGTGGACCGGCAACGGGAGAGAACCGCGAGGGAGAGGCCCCAGAGCCGGTCGCGACCGAGGTCGAGGACGAGGCGACGGTCGACGAGGCCCAAGGTGTCGAGCTCGAGCGGACCATCGGGCTGGGTGGCGGAGTTGCCATCGGCGTTGGGACGATGATCGGCGCGGGTATCTTCGTCTTCCCCGGAATCGCCGCCGGCGAGGCCGGACCCGCAGCGGCGGCGTCGTTCGCCATCGGGGCGGTCGTTGCCCTCCTGGTGGCGCTGCCCGCCTCGGAGCTGGCGACGGCGATGCCCCGAAGCGGCGGGGGCTACTACTTCATCTCGCGCGGGCTCGGGACGCTCACGGGCGCCGTCGTCGGCATCTCGCTCTGGCTCGGGCTGGTGTTCGCCTCGGCGTTCTACCTCGTCGGGTTCGGCAGCTACGGGGCGGCGGTCCTGGCCGAGGTCGGCATCGTGCTCTCGGTCAGTCCGGTGACCGGGCTCGGGCTCGTATTCGGGGTCGTGCTCACCGCGCTCTCGTTGGGCGGCACGGAGAACGCCGCGACGCTGCAAAACGCGGTCGTCGGCATCCTCCTGGTGATCCTCACGCTCTTTCTAACCTACGGGGGGCTGGAGGCGCTCGGCCTCCTCGGGGGCGCGCCGAGCACGCCCGAGCGCTTCTTTCGGTTCGGGTACGCGCCGGTGTTCACGACGGCGGCCCTCGTCTTCACCTCCTATCTCGGCTTCGCCCAGGTGGCGACGGTGGCCGGCGAGATCAAGAAACCGGGGCGGAACCTCCCGATCGCCATGGTCGGGTCGGTGGTGATCGTCGGGGTCTTCTACATCGCGACAGTGTTCGTCGCGACGAGCGCCTTCGGGAGCCCCCGGCTCGCGACGTTCGGCGAGACGGCCATGGTCGAGGTGGCCCGGGAGTTCCTCGGGTTGCCGGGGGCAGTCGCGATCCTGATTGCCGGCTTGCTCGCCACGGTCTCCTCGGCCAACGCCTCGATCCTCTCCTCCTCGCGAGCCATCTTCGCGCTCGCCAGGGACGCGATCCTGCCGCGGCGGGCCGGCGTGGTCAACCTCCGGTACGGCACGCCGCACGTGGCGCTAGCGATGGCCGGCGGGCCGGTGCTCCTGTTGGTCGCCGTCGGCCAGGTGGAAGTGTTGGCCGAAGTGGCCTCGTTCCTCCACCTGGTGATGTACGGCCTCATCTGCATCGCGCTCATCGTCCTCAGACGGGATCCGCCGACCTGGTACGACCCGAGCTTCCGGATGCCCGGCTACCCGGTCGTGCCGGCCCTGGGCGCCGTGGCGAGTTTCGGGCTCATTCTCTTCATGCGGCCGCTCTCGCAGGTCGTCGGGTTGGGCCTGATGGTGGTTGCCGCGGCGTGGTACGCGTACTACGCGCGGGGCGTCGAGCTGCGGGGGGCGTTATGACCGTCGAGCGCGTCGAGACGACAGGAGGGAACCCATGAGCGGTACGGACCGACCCCGCGTGCTCGTCCCCGTCCAGGTCCTTGCGGGCGAGGGCGTCTCGCACGGCCTGATCACGCTGCTCGCCGACGCGGACGTCGTGCTCCTCGGCTACCACGTCATCCCCGAGCAGACCGCGCCCGCCCAGGCCCGGCTCTCCTTCGAAGACCGCGCCGTGGGGAAGCTCGAGGAGATCGAGACGGCCCTAACCGAGGCAGGCGCCCGGGTCGAGCGGACACTGGTGTTCACCCAGGACGCCGAGCAAACGATCGAGCGGGTGGCGGCGGACGAGGACTGCGTGGCCGTCGCCTATCCGAACCCGGTCACCGCCTGCCAGCGGGTCCTCGTCGTGCTCCACGGTGAGGTCGACGCCGCCCGGCTGGGGACCGTGACGGCGGGGTTGGCGGCAGGCCGGGACATCCACGTCGGCGTCGTCGAGGTCGTCGGGCACGACGAGCTCCCCAACCGCACCGGTCGGACCGTCGACGCCCTCGAGGTCGGTGGGGTCGACCGGGCACTGATCCACGAGTCGGTCATGCGGACCGACGCGCCGGTCCGGGACCTCACGGTCCTCGCAGACGACTTCGACGCGACGGTGCTCGGCGAGCGTGAGCCGACCCTGCGGGAGCTACTCTTCGGCGAGTTCGACGAGCGGGTGATCGCCGAGTCGTTAGGACCCGTCGTCGTGGTTCGGCGGGTGGAACCCGAAGCCGGCTCAGAGGACTAGTTCGCCGACTGGACGGTGCCCAGACTCACTCCGCGTGCGTATCCAGGCGCTCGCTGACCGCCTCGGGGTCGTAGGCCAGCTCGAGCTCCCGCGACCGGCCCCGGCCCTCGACCGTCGTGTAGGTCGCCTCGATGACGCCGAGCTGGTCGAGCTTGTTGACGATTTCCGAATAGCGGGTGTACCCCAGATCGGTGCGCTCGTGGAACGCCTCGTAGACGTCGCCGGCGCGCTCGCCCGAGTGCTCGACTAAGACCTCGACGAGGGCTCGTTCGGAGTCAGAAAGCGTCCGGAGGCTCCGGGAGAGGTGGACGTACTTCGAGGCATCGTAGGCGTCCTCGACGTCCTCGATGCTCACCTCGCGGGAGGCGCGCATCTCGGCGTTTAGTCCGGCGCGGCGGAGGAGGTCGATGCCGACGCGGAGGTCGCCGGTCTCGGCCGTGAGCTCGGCGGCGCGGTCGAGCACGTCGGTCCGCACCGCGCCCTCGTGGAAGCCGCGCTTCACCCGCTCGCCGAGGATGTCGACGATCTCCGGCTGGTCGTACACCGGGAAGTAGATCTCCTCGGGCCGGAACACGCTCTGGACCCGGCCGTCCAGCGCGTCGATGACGTCGAGCGACGGGTCCGAGGAGATGGCGATCGCGCCGATCTTGGCGCCGGCCTGGATCTCGTGGGCGCGCAGCAGCGAGTAGAGCGCCTCGGAGGCCTCGTTCTCGTAGAAGAGGTAGTTCACGTCGTCGAGGGCGACGACGAGCGTCTCCTCGTCCTCGACCAGTTGCTCGGTGAGTTGCCGGAACAGCTTCTTAAAGGAGATGCCCGATGACGGGGGCTCGTACTCGAAGACCGCCTCGAACAGCCGCGAGAAGACGGCGTAGCGGGTGGAGTCGACCTGACAGTTGACGTGGACCGTGCGGACCCCCGACTGCATCTTCAGTTCGTCGAAGAGCTTCTGGACGGCGGTCGTCTTGCCGGTCCCCGGCGGCCCCTGGGCGAGGACGTTCAGGGGGCGCGAGCCGCGCACCGCCGGGCGGAGGGCGTACTTGAGCCGCTCCATCTGGCGCTCGCGGTGGAGGAACACCTCGGGGACGTAGTCGATCTCGAAGACGTGCTCGTCGCGGAACACCGACTCGTCCCAGGAGAGCATCCCGTCGTCCGGGCGATCGTCCATCACTTTCACCACGCTCGCGGGGCCACTTAACTGTTCGGAGGCTGCTGGACGGAAGTGAAGCGGCACGGTCCAACGTTTCCGGTGGACTGAAGCCGGGTGGAACTGGATGGCTTCGCCGGGGGCGGGCCCGTCTACCGTAACGGCGGCGGGCTTTTTGCCTCCCGCATAGAACGCGGGACCATGGACGACGACCGCCGCGCCGCGTTCGACGGGATGCGGGCTGACCTCGCCGACCGGGAGGGCGTCCTGATCGCGTTCTCGGGTGGCGTCGACTCGAGTGTCGTCGCTGCGGTCGCCCACGACGCGCTCGGCGACGACGCGGTGGCCTGCACGGCCAAGAGCGAGACGCTGCCGGACGCGGAACTCGAGGACGCGACGCGTGTCGCCGACGAGATCGGCATCCGCCACGAGATCGTGACGTTCTCCGAGCTCGAAGACCCGGCCTTCGTCGCCAACGACGGCGAGCGGTGCTACCACTGCCGGACGATGCGCCTCGGCGCGATGTACGATCGCGCCCGCGAGCTCGGCATCGACACCGTCTGTGACGGCACGAACGCCTCGGACCCCGGCGAGGGCCACCGGCCGGGGCTCCGCGCCGTCGAGGAGCTGGACGTGTTCTCGCCACTACTCGCCCACGGCGTCGACAAGGACGGCGTCCGCGAGATCGCTCGCCACTACGGCCTCTCCGTCGCGGAGAAGCCCTCGATGGCGTGCCTCTCGTCGCGGATTCCGACGGGGCTCTCGGTCACCGAGGAGCGGCTCACTCGGGTCGAGCAGGCGGAGACCCTCCTCCGTACGTGGGGGTTCTCGCAGTTTCGCGTGCGCGACCACGAGGGGCTTGCGCGCATCGAGGTGGCTCCTGACGAGCTAGAGGCAGCCCTTGACCCAACCTTCGCCGAGGCCGCCGTCGAGCACCTCGAGGACATCGGCTTCGAGCACGTCACCCTCGACCTCGGCGGCTACCGGACGGGGAGCGTGAGTCCGGCCACCGACGATGGAGGGGCCGGCGGCGCTGCCGACGCGCTCTCCACGGAGTACCCGCTCGGCGACGACTGATCGCTGCGACGGGCCTCAGTCGTCCGACGCCGTACCACCGACGCGGGGGCGCCACCACAGGAGGGCGACGGCCGAGAGGAACACCAGCGTCGAGAGCGGGTAGGCTTGGTTCATCGCCGCCGTGGCGAGCGCCGACGAACTCCCGAAGACGCCGGCGGCGATCGTCCCGATGACGGGCCAGGTACAGGAGATACAGGAGAAGAGGCCGACGACCCCAGAGAGCGCGGTGCCGGCCGCGTCGAGGACCGTGACGTAGACGAGGTAGGCGAGGGCACCGTAGCCGACGACCTTGTAGGGCGCCAGGGTGAGGCTGATCACCCCACCGTCGTAGAACAGCCGCGGGCTGTAGCCGGGCGGGAGCAACCAGTTGAGGCCGGCGGCCCCGGTGCCCATCCCCGGCCCGAACAGCCCGCCTACGTAGCCCAGCAGCAGGAAGTAGCCGACGGCGACGAGCATGCCGACCCGACGGCGTCGGCTGCTGACCGCCGGTGGGGCCGTCGTGAGCACTGCGAGCAGGCCGACATCTATCCAGACGAACGGCTGGAGGATCACCACCGCATAGGTGACGGGGGCCACCACGTCGCCGACGGCCGGGCTCGTGACGTAGACCACGGCCAAGAGGGCCTGGACCACGACCAGGGCGAGGAGCCCCGCGCTCGCCGTTGGCCCGGGAGTGAGCCGGCGGAGCCGGGTGGCGACCGCTGAACCAGCCATGTGCTCGGTGTTGGCCACACGGCCACAAACAGTCTTCGACACCAGGGGCCCCGGCGGCGAGAGCTTTACTGGACCCAGCCCCATCGAACGGGCGATGCCTGCGGCCACGTGGCTCCTGGTACTCGTCGACGTGGTGGTGCTGTTGGCCGCCGTCGTGGTCGTCCTGTACCTCCTCCGCCGACGGGGGGACACCGAGTCCATGTCCCGGGCGGAGTGGTGCGAGGGGGCTCGCCAGCTCGCGGCGGAGGTCCGGGAGACCGCAGCGTCGATCGATCGGCCGGTCGATCGGGACGAAGTGTCACGGCGCCTCCTGCCGCTGGCGGCGCGTCTCGGAGGCCACGTCCGCACAGCCCCGCGGGCGGTCGAACCGACCCACCTCCAGTCGGTGTTCGAACTCCGCAGGTCCTGCGAACGGGTGGCGACCGAGGTTCGACCGGGGGAGACGACGGTGGACGGGCCCTTCCTCGAGGATCGACTGGAATCCCTCGCCGGGACTGCTCGGTCGGTCGAGGAACGGTTCGGGGCCGACTACTCGAAGCCTCGCTCGAACACCGAGAAGGCGAGGTAGCCGGACCCGCCGGCTAGGAAGAGCAACGCGCCGAGAATCGCGATCCGGGCGGCGGTCTCACGGATGCCAAGGCCGACGGCCGGTGCGATCACCGAGAGACCAGCACCCAGTAGCGCGACGACGGCACCGAGAAGCGTCGAGAGCAGGAGCCGGGGGTGGGCCGATCGGGCGATCCTGTCGAGCGGGCTAGCCGTCATGATCGGCCGAACCCGAACTCCTCCCCCCAGAGGAAGATCGCGATGCCCGCGGCGATAACGAGGAGGAAGAGTGGAATGGCGAGGAAGCTCACCAGGGCGACACTGCCACGACCGGTCACCGTCATGACGATCGGACTCGCCCAGATCCGGAGCGTCAACAGGAGGAAGAGCCCCACAGCGGCGACCGCCACCCCGAGTCGCCGGTTGTCTACGTTCATTGCGTCTGCCCCAGCGTCGATTGGCCATGTCATGAAGCTTGCCCACGGGATCTCGAGGTCGCATAGCCCCCGTCGCCTCATCCGCCGGACGGCGCGCCCATACCCTTATGGCTCCCGGAGGGAAATCCGGTGTACGATGGCCGGTGACGCATTGGCAAACCTCACGGTCGCGTTCTCCCTCGCGACTGGCTCGGCCGCGGGGCTCCTCTCGTTACTGACCTGGGAGACCCTTCGCCGCTCGCCGTTCGGACGCGCCGTCTTCGTCCTCTCCGTCGTCATGGTGCTCTTCATCCTCTACCACGTGCTAGTCCTGGTGGCCCCTGCGACGCCGGCCTACGCGGTCGTCTTCAAGAGCGTGCTGTTCACCGGCGTGGCGGTGTTCATCTGGCTGCTCGTCTGGAGTCAGCATCGTCTCCGGCAGCACCCCGGCAGCGGGCGTGCGTCGGAATGATCGGGACCTTCGAGCTGTACAACCTCGCCGTCGGGCTGCTCTCGGGCATCGGATTGGTCTATCTGGCCTACTCCCAACGGTTCGTCATCGGCTACCGTCGCTTCATCTACCTGCTCATCACCGGCTTCCTGGTGTTCTCGATTGGTGGTCCGCTCGTCGACATCTTCGCGCCGGCCCTCGCCCACGCGGTCCACGGAATCGCGGCGCTCTTCGTCATCCTCGGGCTGTACGACCCCGTCCGGAACGATCTGCGGAAGGACGAGTGGGCGCGACTCATCGTCCGGGACCCCCGCGAACTGCGTCATCCGGGCGAATGGATGGTGCCGATGGACGACGAGATTCTCGAGCTCTTCCACTCGGCGCACCTCGTCCTCACGCCCGCCATCATCGCGTACAACATCGACCGGAGTCGGGAGGAGGTCAACCGTCGGCTCTCCCAACTACAGGAGGAGCAGTTGGTCGAGCGCGTCGAGCGGGGGAAGTACCGGATCACCGCGCTGGGCGAGGAGTACCTCCGTGGCGAGTTGGCCGCGGAGCGGTGAAGACCGCCAGACTGCTCGCTTCCTCACTAATCGTTCGTCGCCAACGGTGCCTGACGGGGCGTCCGTCACGGTTCGCGGGGGATAGTCACACACCCGTTCGGTATCTAACGGTTTATTTCCTCACTAATCGTGTGGGGTGTGAAACATACCCACTATTTATGGGACCTTTGTCGATACAAGGCTCCTAATGTCCAGGGGGGTAAATCCGTGACAGACCGACAGTTGAGTCGCCGGCGATTCCTACAGCTCGGGGCGGCCGCAGGGGCGGGTGGGCTGGCCTCGTTTTCGGGCTGTGCGATGACCCAGGGGAGCATCGATCCCTCCATGTCCTACGTCATGGGGCGGGAGAATCTCATGATGACGAAGGGAGCTCCAGCGCAAGACGCCTATCCGGCATCGCCGAGCCAGATCGAGATGCAGATGCCGAACGGGGAGCACATGGAGATGGAGGCGGTGACGGTCATGGAGATCTCGCCGACGGACGACTCCAACAACTACCACTTCATGCCCCACGTGGCCTGGGTCGAGCCGGGCCAGACGGTGTTCTGGGAGCACTACAACGAGCCGGGGTTCTCAGAGCGTCGGACGCACACGGCGACCTCCTTCGGCTCAGGGGGGCTCTTCCCCCGAATGCTGCCCCAAGGAGCGCACCACTTCGACTCGCAGTTCCGAGCGGGGACCCACGGCGCCGCCGGTGGCGGCGACCCGACCATCGACGAGCGGTTCAACCGGAAGATGGTCCGGCTGCTCGGACAGGAGGGCGGCTTCGCCCACACCTTCGAGCAGGAGGGCGTCTACATGTACTACTGCCAGAACCACCACGAGTTCCGGATGGCCGGGGCCATCGTCTGCGGCGAGCTCTGGGGCGAGAACGGCAACGGTGGCGAGGGCGGCGAGCCGCCCGCCGGCTGGGCTCCGGCGATGACGCGGGACCCACACGAGCTGGAGGCGGCAGATGAGCTCCACGGTACGGAGGTCGCCCACCAGATCGAGGAGCTCCGGACCATCATCCACGCCGGGCAGGGTGGAATGGCCCACGGGGAAGAGGAGGGTGGTCACAGTGAGTGACGCTGCCCGCCGAATTATCAGAGGTGCACCATGAGTACTGAGACAGCCGACAGCCACGACCACGAGGAGGAGCACGGGCACCATGGACCGACCGGCTGGCGCTACTGGCTCTATACGACCGACCACAAGGTCATCGGGATCATCTACCTCTGGCACGCCCTCTTCGCCTTCGGGCTTGGGGGGCTCGCCGCACTCATCTTCCGGACCGACCTCGCGGCGGCTCCGGACTCGGTATACCTCTCGCTGTTAGGGTACAACTCGCTCGTGAGCATCCACGCGCTCACGATGATCTTCTTCGTCATCCTGCCGCTACAGGGGGCCTTCTTCAACTACATGCTCCCGTTGTTCCTGGGAGCCGACGAGATGGCGTGGCCCCGGATGAACGCCCTCGGGGCGTGGGGGATCACGGCCGGGCTGGCCATCCTCTACACTCCAATGGTGGGCAACTTCCTCGGGGTCACCGGCGTGCCGACGGCGGCCGGTTGGTTCCAGTACCCGCCGCTGAACACGATGATGCACTCGATCGGTCAAGACGCCGGGATCATCGGCGTCGGTGTGTTCGCCATCTCCTCGACCGGGAGTGCCGCGAACTTCTTCGTGACCATCCTCAACGAGCGCGACCCGGACATGGACTGGATGGACCTCCCGCCGTTCGTCTGGTTCACGGTGTTCACGAACATCCTCGCGCTCTACTCGATCCCGTGGGTGCTCGACGCCCTCGGGATGGTCTGGCTCGAGCGGAACCTAGCAATGAGTTTCTTCACCGCGCGGGCGGGCGGCGATCCGCTGCTGTATCAGTGGATCTGGTGGACCTTCGGCCACCCTGAGGTGTACGTGCTCGTGCTGCCGGGGATGGGTATCGCTGCCGAGGTCATCTCCCGGTTCTCGGAGCGGCCGATCTACGGCTATAAGCCGTTGATCGCGTCCGTGGCCGTGGTCTCGGTGGCGTCGATGGGCGTCTGGGCCCACCACATGTACGCCACCGGGCTGGCGGCCAGCCGGTACGCCTTCATGGTGTTCTCGATGCTGATCTTCCTGGGCTTCGGCGTCTACATCTACTCGATGGTGGCGACGATGTGGAAGGGTCGCATCCACCTGACCACGCCCATGCTGTTCTCGATAGCGGTCGTTGTCGGTCTGCTGTACTCCGGCATGGACGGGGCCTTCTTCGGCCAACCGGCAACCGACCTGCAGCTCCACTCGACGTACTTCGTCGTGGGGCACTTCCACTTCACCATCGTCACGGTCGGCCTCTTCGGGCTGCTCGCGGGCATCTACTACTGGTACCCGCGGATGACGGGTCGGATGTACAACGCCCGGCTGGCGAAGTTCCACGCCTTCACGACCATTCTCGGCATGATGGGGCTGTTCTTCACCATGAGCATGCTCGGCGACGGTACGTTCCCCGGCACCGGCGGCGAGATCATGATGCGGCGCTACGCAACGTTCACCTACGCGCCAGAGCTCCTCACTGGCCACCTCGTCGCGACCGGGTTCGCGTATCTCGCTGGAATCGGCCAGATCGTGTTCTTCATCAACCTCCTCTGGAGCCTCCGATCCGGCGAGGAGGTCTCCGACCCGTGGGACGAGCTGTTGTCCGGGCAGAACATGCCATCGCCAGAGTGGGACGGTCTCCCCTACCGCCCGCCGACGGCCATCGCCGTGAGCGAGACGGCCGACGGTGGCGAGGACGTCGTGTCCGACGGGACCAGCGATGAGACAGCCCAGGTTACAGGGGGTGACGACTGATGGCACTCGGCGACCGCGTCGAGACCGTCAGGGACGAGCGTGGAGACATGTTCGAGGCCGTCATCTGGAGCCTGGTCTTCCTCTTCACGCTCGTGCTGTTCGTCTGGGAGTTCGTCAACGGTGTGATCGAACCCGAAGAAGCTGGGTTGTTCCCCGTGGCGACCATCGTCGACTTCAAGCAGACGATGTTCCTGTCGGCCCTGATCGGTGGGGGCCTGTTTGTGCTCCTGATCGTCTGGGCCGTCTTTCGCTACTCTTCGGGGATGCGAGACCGGGCGGAGCGCATGGTGCCTGGGGAGGGTCGGTTCCTCCTCACGGTGTTCGTGCTCGCGGTCCTCGTCATCATGTCCACGACCATCTTCGTCGGGGCCTCAACCTTGGCCCAGACCGACGAGGCGTCGCCGGCCCAAGCCGCCGAACAGGTCGGCGCGAGCCAGCAGCTACACATGACGGTGACCGCCGGTCAGTGGTTCTGGCGCTACGACGTCGCGGGGATCAACCGGACGCAGGGGGAGCGGGTCGTACTCCCCGCGAACACGCTCATCGTCTTCGAAACAACGTCGGCTGACGTGATCCACAGCTTCGCGATCAAGTCGCTCGGAATCACGAAGGACGCGATACCCGCCCAGATGAACACAGCGTGGTTCTACGTCGGGGAGGTCCACGGCGAGACGAGCGTCCAGGCCGGCGGCCAGACCTTTGCTGCCGACCGCTACGAGGTTCGCTGTGCAGAGCTCTGTGGCAAGGGCCACTCGAAGATGATCGGTTCGGTCTACATCGTCAGCCAGGAGGACTACCACGAATGGGCTGAGGCGTTCGGCGGTGAGGCGGCCCTCGAAGCCACCGGCGTCGGCGGTGGCGGGCACAGCGAAGAGGAGGGCGGACACTCGGACGACGAAGGCATGGACATGGGCGGCGATTCGGGAAGCGGATCGTCGGGAGGTGACCACTGATGGCAACTGAATCTGACAACCCCGGAGAACCGGTCCGTCGTGGCGAGGGCGCCGAAGGGTTCCCCCACGGCAGCAAGTACCCGTTCATCGTCGGGATGGGGATGATGTTCACCGGCTGGGGCCTGATGTGGGCACCGGTGCTGATCGTGGGCGTCCCCCTCCTCCTCTGGGGCGTCTGGGGCTGGACCAAAGAGTACGCCATCGAAGAGTTCGAGGCGGGCGTCATCCCCGAGCAGAAGCGTCAGCTCCTCGGCGTCGAGACGGGGCTGATCGGGATGTACGTCCTCATCGTGAGCGAAATCCTGATCTTCATGGGCTTCTTCGTCGCGTGGTTTTACCTCGACGCGACGCGCGGGCCCTTCCCCGTCGAGGGGTATCCATCGCTGTCGCTGATGATGGGCACTGCCATGACCATGATCATGCTCCTCGGGAGCCTCACCGCGTGGTATGGTCGGGCGGCGATCACCTCGGACGACCGCAGCGGCCTCGTTCGGGGCTACGCCGCCACCTTCTTGACCGGGGTGGCCTTCCTGGCACTCCTCGGCGTCGAGTACAGCCGGCTGATCGCCGAAGGGCTCCTGTGGACGACCGGGCCGTACGGCGCGTCGTACTACGGCCTGACCGGCCTCCACGGCCTCCACCTGATCGCCGGGCTCGCCATGGTCGGCCTGGTCGTCTACCGGGCGTCCGCCCGGGGCCACTTCAGCTCGAACCGCAACCTCATGGTGCGGACGACGGAGGCCTACTGGCACTTCCTGACGGCCGTCTCGATCGCCATCTTGGTCTTCGTCTACTTCGGCACCAACTGATGGGAGTCGAGGCCCCGCTCGAACTCGACGGACGCCGGAGCCGGTTCCCGGAGCTGCTGGCCGGGATAGCCATCGCCATCTACGTGCTCGTGGTGGTGGGCGCGACCACCGCGCTGTTGGACGCCGGTGCCGCGTGTCACACCTGGCCGGCCTGTGGCGGTGAGTGGCTCGTCTCCCCGGGCGATTCCATTGAACGAATCGTTGCCTGGGGCCACCGGGTCCTCGCGCTTGCGGTCGCCGGACTCCTGCTCGTCGCGCTCGGGATCGCCTGGCGTCGGGGAGCAGGCGGTCGCGTCACGGCGAGCCTCGCGACCGTCGTGGTGCTCTATCCCGTGCAGATTGCCCTCGGCGCCGTGACTGCCGTCGATGGGGCGACCACCGCCCTCGCGGCCGCACACCTCACGGTCGCGATGGCGATCTTCGCCGGGGTGCTCCTCGCGTTGCTCTGGCAGCTCGAAGACGAGGTCAGGGAGATCGAAGGAGCGGCGTGCGGTGGCCCAACGGCGCGGCCTGGGACTGACCAGGACGCGGGGGCCCCGGACCCGGTCGTGGCAGGTCCGGGCTCGACCGAGGCCGACCCGCGACCGGGTCCGCTTCCGACCGTCCGTGCCTACGTCGAGCTCACGAAGCCGAAGCTCTGGTGGCTCCTCTGCCTGGTCGCGTTGGCCGCGATGACGCTGGCAGCCGGGCCGGCACTCGACATCGGGACAGCCGTGGCGACGGTCGTCGGGGGGATTCTCGCGATCGGCGCGAGCGGGACGTTCAACAACGTCATCGAACGCGACGTCGATCGCCGGATGGCCCGGACGGCGGATCGCCCGGTCGCGACGGAGACGGTACCGCCACTACGGGCGACGGCCTTCGGGATCGTCCTCGCCGGGGGCTCGGTAGCGGTGTTCGTCGGCTTCGTCAACGTGCTAGCGGCCGCGCTTGGGGTGATCGCCATCCTGTTCTACTCCGTCGGCTACACGGTGCTGCTGAAGCCGAACACCACCCAGAACATCGTCATCGGCGGGGCGGTCGGCGCGTTCCCCGCCCTGATCGGGTGGGCGGCGGTGACTGATACCATCGGGCTCCCCGCGATCATCCTCGGCGGCGTGATCTTCCTGTGGACCCCAGCGCACTTCTACAACCTGGCGCTGGTCTACCGGGACGACTACGCTCGCGCCGGCTTCCCGATGCTTCCGGTGGTCAGGGGCGCGGCGGTCACCCGCCGACACGTCCTGTACTACCTCGGGGCCACGCTGCTCGGAGCCGTCGCCCTCGGGGCGACCACCGACCTCGGGTGGGCGTACGCGGCGGTGATCGTCCTCGTCGGCGGGACGTTCCTCTGGGCAGTCCTCCGCCTGTTCCGGGAGCGGACGGAGGGGGCGGCCTGGCGGGCGTTCCACGCTTCGAACGCCTTCCTGGGCTCGCTGCTCCTCGCGGTGCTCGTCGACTCGTTGGTGGTATGACTGACGGCGGCATCGCCGTCCATTCGACGCCCGTGGGTTCGCGACGGGTTCGGGGGTGGGTCGGGCTCCTCGCCCTCGAGGCCCTCGCCGTCGTGGCCTACTTCGCGATCTCGGGCGACAGCGTGGGCGAACTCAGGTACGTTGTCTACCCGTTCGTGTGGATCAACGTGGGGCTCTGGGCCGCCATCGACACCTCGCCGTCGCCGGGAAGTCGCCGTCACCAGATCGTCGGGGTCGCCGTCGGCCTCGTGTACTTCCTCGCGGTGATGGCCGTGCCGGGGAAGATCGGTGTCGGGGTGGCCGGCGTCCCGGTCGACCTTCGGATCGGCTGGTACGTCCCGGGGTGGGGGCCCCTGCTCGCGTTCCAGAGTCCCTGGCTCCGGTTGTTCCTCGTCCCGTTCGAGGTGATCGGGTACGGGGCGCTCGCCTACCTGGTCTACGCCAACGCGCTCCAATTCGCCCGTGGGACGGTCTCTGGCGCGCTCGGCCTCGTGACGTGCATCGGGTGCACCGTCCCGGTGCTCGCTCCGTTACTGGGACTCCTTGGGGGGCCCGCCTCGAGCCTGACCACCACGGCGTACGCCTGGTCCTACGACGTCGGGACCCTAGTGTTCGTCGTCGCGGTTGGACTGCTCCTCGCGAGCCACGAGGGGAGGCTCCCCTGGCGATGACGACGGCGAGCGATGGGTCGGGGGGCGTGGCCTGGCTCCGCACGGTGGCCCGTCGGCCGTCGCTCGACGAGCTCTGGACAGGGCTCCTCGCGGGGGGCGCCGCACTCGCAGGGTCGTTCGCGTACGGTGGACCGACCACCGACTTCGTCGCGGTTCCAGTCACCGACTGGGTGATCGCCGTCACCCCAGGGCCTATCGTTGCCGTGGCGATCCAACGGCTCGGCCAGGGGAGCGAGCTCCTCGCACTAGGCGCCTCGGTAAGTCTGTCCGTCGCGCTCCTCGGTGCGGCCGCCCTCCTGGGATCCCGCCTCGGTCCGCGGCTCGACCGGTCGGTCGGGGGGCTCCTCGGGACGTACTTCGCCGTCTGGGTGGCGGCCCTCGTCGTGCTCCGGGCTCCCTTCGCCGCGGTCGTCCCGGCGGTACCGGCCGCGGTCGTTATCTGGGTCCTGTCGCGGACCGAGCGGCCGGCCGGCCCCCGGCCGGGGCGCCGGGCGACGATCAAGGCGGGCGCCGTCGTGCTGGGGTTCGGTGGACTGTCAGCGGTGGTCGGGCTCCAGCGGTCGACCGTCGAGACCTCCCCCCTCTCTGCCATTCCCCCGGCCGAGCGCGACGCGATCAACCGGCGGCTGACGGACGCCCGTGATCGGTCCCTCGACATCGATGGGATCCCCAGCCTGGTGAGTTCGGTGGGCGAGTTCTACGAAGTCGACATCAACCCGATCAACCCCGACCTGAACGCGGCGGACTGGTCGCTCTCGATCACCGGGGCCGTCGACCGGGCTGTGCGCGTAGACTACGGCGAGCTCACAGGCCGGCAGTTGGAGCACCGGCACGCAACCCTCCGGTGCGTGGGCGAGCCGCTGAACGGCCACGAGATGGACAGCGCACTCTGGACCGGCGTGCCCGTCGACGATCTCCTCGCCGTGGCCGGGCCGTCGAGCGACTGCGAGTGCGTCATGCTCCGGGCGGCCGACGGCTACTATGAGGAGTTCCCCCTCTCGGCCCTCAAACCCGGCCTGCTCGCTTTCGGGATGAACGGGCGGCTGCTCCCGCGAGGGCACGGGTTCCCTGTCCGGGCGCTCGTGCCCGGGCACTGGGGCGAAGTGAACGTGAAGTGGCTCACCGAGATCGAACTGCTCGAGCGGGAGGCGTACGGCTTCTGGGAGTTGCGGGGCTGGCACGGTACAGGGCCGGTCAACCCGGTCGCGAAGCTGCACGCCGTGAACCGGCTGAGCGGTGGTCGGCTCCAAGTGGGCGGCCACGCCTACGCGGGGACGCGGGGAGTCGACCGGGTCGAGGTGTCCGTGGACGGGGGTGACACCTGGGACGATGCCCGGCTCTCCCGAGCGCTCCCGGACGCCGACGTCTGGCGGCAGTGGGCCTTCGAGTGGGTGCCGACGGCCGAAACCCCCGAGGTCGTCGTCCGGGCCATCGATGGAAGGGGGGCGACCCAGCCCGGAGAAGCGTCGCCCCCGTTCCCGAGCGGTCCGTCGGGATGGGTCCGCCGGACGGTCCGGCCCTGACCCCCGCTATCGGAGAGTGTCGTCGGTGCCGATGGCCCAAGCGTAGAGGACGCCCGCGAGGAGGAGGAACAGGACGAAGGGGAGGGCGATCAAGAGGGCGGGAGAGGCGAGGAATTGGGGGCCAGGACTACCCGTCGCTGCAAAGAAGATGATCACGTCTTCGAGGACGATCTGGACGGCGGCGACGACGACCACGAACCCCACCAGGGCTGTGGCTCGCCGGGATGGCATGTGGGTCACTAACACACCGAGTGCCGAAAAGTGTTCCCCGGCGGCCATGGCTCGATGGGGGGCGCGAACGGTCACCTGAAGTACGCGTAGACGGCGAGCGCGACGATTCCCGGGATGATCCGGACGGCGGTTGGGAAGCCCTGCGTCGCCGCCTCCGAAGAGATTGCCAGGGCCACGAGCCCCGGCACGCTCCCAGTGACGAAGAGGCCCCCGACCACCAGCCCGATCCACGGGGCGAGCTCCCCCCGCCCGCGATTGCGCGCATCGAAGTACACCGCGACGCCAATCACGACGGCGATGAGGGGAAACAGTACCGCGAGGAGGAGCCGGCTACTGACCCCGACGACCATGCCTGCGAGAGGTCGCTCACCCGCAAAAGGGTTCCGTGCCTACCCTCGTCCGGTCCACTTCGTCAGCAGCAGTGTTCCTTCGAAGAGGACGATCATCGTCGCCGCGACGAGGATCGGCGCCATCCCGGTCGGATCGGGGGAGAAGAGGAACGAGATGCCCAGGAAGGCCCCCCAGAACAGGAGGCGCCGGTCGGCCAGCCACTGCCGGCTGGTGAGGCCCATCATCATGGCGAGCAGGATGAACAGCGGGATCTGGAACACGATCGCCATGTAGCCCATGAGCAGCAGGATGAGGTCGAACGTCCGGCCGAGCGCGAAGCCGATGGTGGCGACCGACTGGGAGTACTCGAGGAAGTAGAGGAAGATCGCCGGCAGCACCACGAAGTACGCGAAGCTCACGCCGACGAGGGCGAGGACGAGGCTCGTTGGCACTGCCGCCAGGTAGTATCGGCGCTCGTGCGGGTAGAGGCCCGGGCGCATGAAGGCGTAGGTCTGATAGACCATCACCGGCAGGGCGACGATCAGGCCCGCCAGGCTCGCCACCTTGATCTGGGTGAACAGGAGCTCTAAGACCCCGTAGAGCCGGGGGCGGGCGATCTCGCTCTCGACACCTGGCAGGATCGAGTACCAGAGAAAGTTGATGATGCGCTCGGCGAACGGGAACGCCAGGAGACTGACCACCCCGGCGATAGCGATGATCACGGCCAGCCGCTTGAGCATCTCCTCGATGTGCTCGGCCAGTGGCATCTCCCGGTCCTCGGCGGGGCCGCCCTCGAGCGGGGCGGGGGGGGCGGTACGCTCGGACTCGTCCGATTCGTCGGGGGCGTCGTCCGAATCCATCTCCGACGTCTCTTCAGTCGAATCGTCGGCGTCCACTGCCGCCGACTCGGCGTCATCGGCGTCGGCATCGTCCGAGCCGTCGCGCGGCTCCGGTCCAGTCTCCGATGCGTCGGCCGCCTCGCCGGTTTGGTCGTGTGCCGTCGACCAATCTTCGGTTGGTTCGGACCCCGCCGCTGGCTCGTCGGTAGAATCCTCCGGGTCGGGATCCGCCTCGCCGTCGGTATCGGGTTCGTCGTCACCCTCCTCGTCGGGCGGCTCCGACGGCTCGTCGCCGGCCATACTGCCGGAGGTTCGCGTCCTGCCGACTATAGGCCTTTTCGTGACGGCCCGCCGCGGTGAAGAAGATTGATAACCGGAACGGGGCTAGCCTCGCCGAGCATGTCGGCCGACGGCCCGCTGGACCCGGACACCCGCCGGACCCTCGCGGCCGGTCGGCAGACCATCGGGGACGTGATGGTGGCGGCGCGGTCGTATGGTCGGCGGCTGTTCATCGTCTTCGTCGTCGGCCTCCTCGGCACCATCTACGCGATGCAGGCCTGGATCTGGCCGATGCTGAAGGCCGACCTGCTGGCCCGCGGCGCCGAGGTCGTCGTCATCACCCCCTTCGACGTCATCCTCCTCCAGGCCAAGCTCGGCATCGTCGTCGGCCTGCTGATGATCCTCCCGCTGCTCGGCTACTACGCCCGGGAACCGCTGAAGCGCCGGGGGCTCTACCCGGAGGAGGGCGTCTCGAATTGGAAGCTCTACGTGATCGCCCTCTTCTCGGTCGTCCTCTTCTTCGGCGGCTCGCTCTACGCCTACGAGCTCTTCTTCCCGGTGATGTTCGACTTCCTGGCGAACAACGCCATCAGCGCTGGGCTCGCGCCGACCTACTCCATCGTCTACTGGACCCAGTTCATCCTCGTGCTCGGCCTCTCGTTCGGCGTCGCCGCCCAGCTCCCGCTCGTGATGACGGCACTATCGTATACTGAGATCGTCCCATACGAAACCTTCCGGGATAAGTGGAAGTACGCCGTCGTCGCCATGTTCGGCTTTGGCGCGCTGTTCTCGCCTCCGGACCCGTTTACCCAGCTGATGTGGGCCGGGCCACTCGTCGCGCTGTACGGTGTCAGCCTCTACCTCGCCCGGATCGCGGTCGCGCTCCGCCGGGGTCGAGACGCGCTCGACCTGCGTGGGACGCTGTCCAGGCGCTGGACGGTACTCGCTGGCGGATTCGTCGCCGGGGGCGGGCTGGCGTGGTGGTTCCTCACGTCGGGCTTCCGGCTGCTCAACCGGGGGCTGGAGGCGGTTCCGGCGGCGTACCGCCCCGCGGCGATCGACCCGGCGGCGTCGCTCCCGCATGGGCCAGTGATCGGGGTCGTGCTCGTGGCGCTCCTGATCGGGGTGGCCGTCGCCGTCCTGCTGCTGGCGTACTTCGCGTGGCCTGAACTGGAACCGCCCGAGCGGCAACTCGGAGATCCCGAGGCGATCGACTTCGACACGCTCGACGCCCAAGGGGTCCGCGCCGCCCCACCGGAAGCCTTCCTCGGCCGCACCGAAGACGAAGTCCTCTCCGCGGCGAGAGCCGCGATGGAGGCGGACGAGCCGGAGAAGGCCCAGGCGATCTTCGACCGCTACGACGAAGCGGAGGCGATGGAGACCGACGCCGAGGCGGTGGCCGCGGACGAGTCGGATGGAGCCGACGCGGACGACGAGGCCGCCACTGGCGCCGGACCGGAGGAAGGCGGCTTCCTCACCCGCCGGGCGGCCGGCGTCATGGACGCCATCACCGAGGAAGAGACCACCGAGGAGGACATCGGCGGGTACGCCTACGACATCGCGTTCGTCGCCGACAGCCTCCGCTCGCGGGGTTTCCGCATCTTCGCCATCTTCGGGGTCGTTCTCGTCGGCGTCTTCTCGTTCCTCTACTTCGGCGGCATCGGGGCCATCAAGAACGACTTCCTCCGCCGCCTGCCCGCCGTCGTCCGGCCCGAGGAGGTCAACATCATCACGCTGCACCCGGTCGAGGCGCTCGTCTTCGAGGTCAAAATCGCCACGCTCCTGGGCGTGATCGCGACGCTCCCGGCGATTCTCTACTACGCGTGGCCGGCGCTGGAATCGCGTGGGATTGCAAGTGGAGACCGAAACGTATTCTTCGGGTGGGGCGGAGCGATCCTCGCCGGGCTGGTGGCCGGAAGCGCGCTGGGCTACCTCTACGTCGCACCGGCCGTCGTCTCCTACTTCGTCTGGGACGCGATCCAGGCGAACATGATCATCGCCTACCGGGTCTCGAACTTCTTCTGGCTCGTGTTCTTCACCACGGTGGGCATCGGCCTCCTCGCCGACATTCCGGTGACGATGCTGCTCTTCCACCGCGGCGGCATCGTCTCCTACGAGACGATGCGGGAGCGCTGGCGGGTGGTGACGCTCGGCGTGATGGCGCTGGCAGCCGGGCTGACGCCGGCGAGCGTGCTGTCGATGGTGCTCGTGGCGATCCCAGTGATGTTCGCCTACGCCCTCGGGCTGGGGCTGCTCTGGATCTACACGTTGGGTGGTCGCCGACCAGGGCGAGGGACCGCTGGACCGGCCTGACGGCAGACGGCGGGGGGCTCACCACAAGACACTTCATTTCGCCGCAACTTGCCGCGAGACATGGTCCCCGAACGCCTCCTCGTCGGCAGCGCCGCCGCCCTGGTCCTCCTCTCGACAGTCGCGGCCGTCGCGGTTCCCGGTGCCCTCACACCGGCGGATGACGATCCCGCGCAGCCCGCCCGGCTCCTGCTCGCCGAGATGAACATAGCCCCGGATCAGGTCTCCGGCGACGACGTCACGCTCGGCGTCGAGACCCGGATCGCTCATCGTGGCGGACCGGCAACGAACGTGACGCTGCTCGTGCGTGCCGTCGGCGCCGAGTCGGGGCTCGTCGAAGCCACCCGGACGGTCGACGTGCCGCCGATCACGGAGGAGCGCGAGGCGGCGGTCACGGTGAACCTCACCGTCCCACGAGCAGGCGGGTACCGCATCGAGACGGTCGTCTTCCAGGACGGCCGGCGGGTGGCGAGCGGCTCGCGGACCGTTCGGGGGCTCGAAGCGCTCCAGCCGGCCTACGCACGCACCCCTGTCGAATTCCACCGGTTCGCCCGGACGGACCAGCCGGTGATCGCGTACGCGGTCGAGGACGTCAGCGATGGGCAGGTCAGCCTCCGTCTGGCCACCCACCTGACGAACACCGGGAGCGAGCCGGCCGGTGGCCTCCGGCTCGCACTCACGGCCCGCCAGGCCGACTCGAACGTGATCGCCGACCAGACCGACGTCACGATCGGCGAGATCCAGCCGGGGCGGACGGCCACGCCATCGGCCGACCTGGTCGTGCCGGAGGGGTACAACTACTACCTCGACGCGATCCTCTGGAAGGACGGGGTGATCGTCGGGACGGCTCGGTCGGTCGCGAACCTCGACCCGAGCGAGACGATCGCCGCGAATGTCACACGCCGGGAGGTCGGCCTGGACGTGAGCGACTTCGAACGAGAGGGCGGCGAACCGCGACCTGAGCCGGAGCCGACCGAGAGCGGCGGGCAGCCCGGATTCACCGCCGGCCTGGCGGCCGTGGCGCTGCTCGCGATCGCGCTCGTGGGCCGGAGGTGGTCGGCGTGAGCGACGCGTCAGGGTCCGAGAGAGCGGACGGGGAGACCACCGAAGACGAGTCGACCGGCATCGCCGACGCGGACGTCTGGCGCGTCCTCAGGCTGGGGGCGACCGGGTTGCTGGCACTGTTGGCTGTGGTCGCGACCATCCAACTCTACACGAACGCGTCGACGGCCATCTCGCGGTGGGTCGCCCCGGAGTTCGTCCCGGCCTTCCAGGCGGTGTTCAACCTCGTCGTCCTGCTGCTCGCGCTCGCGGGACTGGCGTGGCTGGCGCGGCAGCGGACCTCGTGAAGCCACAAGCAATCCGGGCCGACCGTCGGGGTCAGAAGGAGACCGGCTCGACCTCGTCCACGCCCGGCGGGTCGCGGTCGGAGTACCCCCGTCGGCCGACGGCCTCGCCCGGGAGCGCCCCATAGAGCGTCATCCGGAGCTCGTCCGGGGAGTCGAAGGTCTCGGTGCCGAATCGGCCCAGCACCCGGTCGAGGCGCTCGGCGCCGTCCTGGAAGGCGATCTCGCTCGTGCCGAACTGGCTGACGACGTCGTCTGTCGACGTGGGGTAAGTCAGTCGATCGAGTCGGGCGTCGAACTCGGTGAGTCGCATCGTATCCAGTCCTGTGTGAAGGAAGATTATAATTGTTTTCCATTAGCATGATAAAACGTTATTATTGCCTCTAGGGGCCTAAAGTGTGGGTCGTTCTCACGGATCAGGGGGCCGTGGGCCGGCGTGGGATCGTTCGGCGGGCTAGAGGTCCCGCTCGGCGCCGATGTTCAGGAGGTCGCCCCCGCAGTCGTCGCAGGTCCGGGTGGTGGGGCCGTCGATTCGCGACCCGCACTCCAGGCACTCGAACGCATCCTCGGCCTCGACCTCTGTGGAGGGTCTCACGGCGGTTGGCTCCGCTGTTCCGTGTTGATGAGCTCCCCCCCGCAGTCGGGGCAGGTCGCCCGGTATGCGCTCGCGGTCAGTTCCCTACCGCAGCCCGAACATTCGTATCGGACCATCCTGGTTTCCCCTGTGGACGTGCCGATATAAAAATTATTGGTTCATGTTTGTCCAGAATGTACGTGGCTATTAGCCTGGTTGGTCAGATGGTTTGGGCTGTCTGAGCCGCGACGGGGCCGGTCAATGGAACCAAGAGTGCTCCCCGAGTGCTCGTCGAGTATGCCCAAGATAAGCGTGGAAGTGCCCGAGGAGCTGCTCGCCGACCTCGACGCACACGTCGGCGATGGCGGGAAGTTCGTCAACCGGAGCGAGGCTATCCGTGCGTCCATCCGGAAGACGCTGGACGTGCTGGACGAGATCGACGCTCGACACGGGAGGCTCGATGGCGAGTGATCTGATGGGTGCGGGCGCCTCGCGAGGTCGCCCGGTCGAGCCCCTCTGGGTCGGCCTCGTCTCCCTGTTCGTCGCCGCGCTCGTGACGGCCCAGATCCTCGCCGCCAAGGTGCTCGGGGTCGCTCTCGGCACGACGCTGCCACTCGTCGGACCCGCGATCACCGTCCCCGCAGGGGTCCTCGCCTACGCGATCACGTTCTTCGCGACCGACTGCATCTCCGAGCTCTACGGAAAGCGGGCCGCGCGGCTGGTCGTCAACGCGGGGTTCGGGGCCATCCTCGCGATGATCGTACTGATCTACCTCGCGCTCGCCGCGCCATCGGCCCGAGCCCTCGGCATCCCCGCCGGCGTCGACCCGGCCGCCTTCGCGACAGTCATGGGCTTCACGCCCGGGATCGTCCTCGGGAGCGTCGTGGCCTACCTCGTCTCGCAGAACTGGGACGTGGTGGCCTTCCATGCCATCAAGGAGCGCACGGGCCCCGGGCGACTCTGGCTCCGGAACGTAGGTTCGACGGCGTCGAGTCAGCTCATCGACACCGTCATCTTCATCGCGATCGCCTTCTGGCTGGCGCCGACGCTGCTCGGCGCGGGCGAGCCCTCCCCGCCGGCCGTCCTGGTGTCGCTCATCGCCGGGCAATACCTCCTGAAGCTAGTCATCGCATTGGTCGATACGCCCGTCGTGTACGCCGTGGTCGGCTACGCCCGGAGCTGAGCCGACGGGGGTACGAGAGGTTCGGCGCCATCGCGGTGGCCAGGAGTCGCGACCGAAAATCCGGTCGGTTAAAAGGCCCGACGGTGTCGGGAAATCTACTGAGACAATGCCAGGGACCGACGACCACGCGAGCGCACTGGACTCCCGCCGGAGCTGGGTCGTCGTCGCCTTCGGCTTCCTCTCGCTCACCGTGCTCTGGGGGTCGGTGTTTACGTTCACGGTGTACGCCGACGCCCTCGCGACGGCGTTTGGACTCTCGGCGATCCGCACGTCGGCGGTGTTCTCCATCGGGACAGCAGCGTTCTTCATCGCGGGCGGGAGCGTCGGCATCCTCGTCGACCGCCTCCCGCTTCGCCCGGTGGTGATCGCCTCGGGCGTCGCCGTGGCGGCCGCGGTCTTGCTCCTCCAGACCGTGTCCAGCTTCTGGGGGCTCGCGGCCGCGTTCGGCCTCTACGGCGTCGCCGGCGGCACGACGTTCGTCATCGTGCTCTCGCTGGTCCCGCAGTGGTTCGACCGCTACGAAGGCCGGGCAATGGGCCTGACGGTGGCCGGCAACGGGATCGGCGTCCAGGTGTTCCCGTTCATCTGGCTGTGGCTGTTCGATCGGACCTCGATCCAGGGCGCGTTCCTGGTCGTCGGCGGGGCGGCAACGGCCGTCGTGCTCGCCGCGGCGGTCCTGTTCCAGCGCCCGCCCGGGCGTCGGGATGACAGCGCGGGCACTCCCGTCGACCTCGGCTGGCTCCGGTCCCTGCTGTCGAACCCCCGCTTCCTCGCGGCGTGGCCGGGATTGGTCTTGGTCTGGTCCTGGTACTTCGTCCTCTCGGCCGGGATGGTCGACATCCTGACCGGCGCTGGGATCGGCCGGTCGATCGCCTCCACGGCGTTCGGCTTGATCGGTGGCATCAGCATCGCCACACGGGTCGGGAGCGGCGGCCTCGCCGACTGGATCGGACCCAGGCCGACGCTGACCGGTGGAGTGGCCCTGACCGCCCTCGGGCTCTTCGTCCTCGGGACGACGACCACCGTGGCCACCATGTACCTCGCCCTGGTCACGTTCGGCGTCGGCTTGGGTGCCATCGCCGCGCTCTACGCGCCGATCGTCATCCGGGCATTCGGCCCGGAGAACGCGACGGCCGTCACCGGCATCTTCACGTACGGGAGCGCGACGGCCGGCTTCCTCGGGCCGATCGCGATGGACGCCGTTGCGGGCGCGATCGGGGGCTACAGTCTCCCGCTGATCATCCTCGGGGTGATGACCCTCCTCGGTGCGGGCCTCTTCCACTGGGGGACGAACCCGAGAGCCGACACGGCAGCCGCCCAGAGCGAGTGAGCCGCGCCGGGCGTCAATCGACGCGCTCGGCGAACCCGAAGCGGGGCTTGACGCCGGTCACGCGGACCGTGACTGACTCGCCGGGTGCCGCCCCGGGGACGAACAGCGTGAACCCGTCGACGGACGCGACGCCGTCGCCCTCGGACCCTTCGGACTCGATTGTCACCTCGAGCTTCTCGCCCTTGCGGACCGGTGCGGTGAGCCGGCCCTTGCCGACCAAATACTGCTCGGAGGAGGAGTCACGGGTAGCGTCGGGACGGACCGAGCGGACGTAGTCGAACTCGGCCTCGAGGTCCGCCCGGAAGGCGTCGAGGTCCGGCCCGTCGAACACCTTGACCGCCAGATCGCCGCCGGCTCCGAGCACGTCGAGCCCGACCTCGGCCGCGACCCGCGCGAGGTGGACCGAGCGAGCGTGGTCGAGTTCGTACTCGCCGGTCACGTTCGGGGCCATGTCGGAGAGGACCACGTCAGCACGCCGGCCGCCGACCCACTCCCGGACGGCCTCGCGGACGTCCTCGTCGGTGAGGTCCCCCCGCAGGGTCTCCACCGGTGCCCGGTCGTCGGTTTCCTCGATCGGGTCGATCCGTTGGCGGTCGACGCCGAGCACCCGGCCGTCGGGGCCGGCCAGCTCCGCGGCGACCTGGAGCCAGCCGCCGGGGGCCGCACCGAGGTCCACGACGACGTCGTCGGGTTGGACCAGCCCCGCCACCTCGTGGAGCTGCTTGAGCTTGTAGGCCGACCGCGCCCGGTAGCCCTCTTGCTTGGCCTTGTTGTACCAGTGGTCCTTCCCCGACATTCAGTTGATTCGGCCTTCGCCCCGGGCGGGGAAACCCCCTTCGCATCGGCCCGACAGCGACGGCAGCGAGGGGGAACCCTCATCCAGCTGCGAAAGGTACGGTCGGCTAGACGGGTGATGCGACTCGAGCCCGCAGACAGGGAGGACCGGCGGCGGATAGCCGGCCTGCTCCGCGAAACTGGCCTCCCCTACACCGACCTCGACGAGAGTCCAGTCGACCTCTATGTCGCCGTCGAGGACGGCCTGTTCGTCGGCGCCGGGGGGCTCGAACGCTACGGCCCGGGTGCCTTGCTGCGGTCGCTGGTCGTCCCCGAGACGCGTCGAGGGGGCGGGGTCGGGACGGCCATCTACCGCGAGATCGAGACGGTAGCGCGCGACGCTGGCGTGGAACGGCTCTACCTCCTCACTGACGACGCGGCTGGGTTCTTCGAGTCGCTGGGCTTCGTGGCCATCGACCGGGCGACGGCTCCCGACCGCATCCGGTCCACGGCCGAGTTCGAGACGCTCTGTGACGACGACGCGACGTGTATGCGCCGGTACCTCGAGTGACCGATCGCTGGGGGCGGCCGACCGCGCGACCACCGCCCGAGCGGGCCGCTCGGCCGGGCGAGACGGGAGTCTTTTTATCCGGGGTGGCCGTACCCCGAGCCAACATGTTCAAGGCCATCGTGGACGCCGCGACCTTCCAGGAGGCGCTCGACTCCGTCGGCGTCCTGGTGGACGAGTGTAAGATCCACCTCAACGACGACGGGCTGGCGATTCGCGCAGTCGATCCGGCGAACGTCGGCATGGTCGACCTCTCGCTCTCGGCCAGCGCCTTCGAGTCCTACGAGGCCGACGGCGGACTCATCGGGGTGAACCTCACCCGGCTCGAGGACATCGCCAAGATGGCCGACACCGGCCAGCTCGTCCAGCTCGAGCTCGACGAGGAGACCCGGAAGCTCCACATCCAGCTCGACGGCCTCGAGTACACGCTCGCCCTCATCGACCCCGACTCCATCCGGAAGGAGCCGGACTTGCCGGACCTCGACCTCGCGGCCACCGTCGTGCTGGAGGGCTCGGACATCAACCGGGCCGTCACCGCGGCCGACATGGTCTCGGACCACATCGCCTTGGGCGTCGACGAGGACGCCGAGGTCTTCTACGTCGACGCGGAGGGCGACACCGACGACGTGCACTTCGAGCTCGGAGTGGACGACCTCATCGACCTCCAGGCCGGGGCGGCCCACTCGCTCTTCTCCCTCGACTACCTGAAGGACATGAACAAGGCGATCCCCCGGAGCGGCGAGGTCACCGTGGAGCTCGGCGAGGAGTTCCCGGTGAAGATCAGCTTCGAAATCGCCGAGGGGCAGGGGTCCGTCACCTACATGCTCGCGCCGCGAATCCAGAGCGACTGAACCCCCGTTTCTCCCGTCACTCGACCGGCGACGAGTTCGTACGCTCGGCCAGCACGAACCCGACGAGGATGGCCAGGACCGGCAAGACGAGTACCGCCCCAACCAAGAACGGCCCGGGAATGGCGATCACGTAGAGTGCGGCCATCACGGGTGGCCCGACGGTCCGGCCGAGGCTGCCGGCACCCTGGGTCACGCCGAACGCCATCCCCTGGGTTTCGTCGCTGGCGCCGAGGGAGACGAGCGTCGAGAGCGAGATGTTCAGTAGCCCGAACCCGACCGAGAGGGCACCCAGGGCGACGAGCAGTGCAAGGAGTTCCCCGGTGAGCCAGCCCGGGCCGCCAACGGCCGGCAATAGCCGGCCGATGTGGGGAGTGAACGGGAGCGTCGCGACGGCGATCACCAGGACGCTGCCACCGGAGAGGGCCAACGTCGGCGCCGTGAATCGCCGGGACAACCGACCGACGAGGACGCCCTGATTGAGGGCACCGAGGACGCCGACGTACGTCAGCAAGAGCGCTGCGGCGGTCGCGTCGAAGCCGAAGACGTCGGCGACGAACGGGACGAACATCACCGTGACGCCGGAGAAGGCCACCGAGGTCACGAAGAAGGCGACCACGAGACCCCGGAGGTCAGGGTCTCGGAAGGCCTCGGCGAACTGACCGACCAACGAGGTTCGGCGAGCGGACGTCCGGGTCCGCTCGGGTTCCGGGAGGAACACGGCCGTGCCGATGCAGCTCAGCAGGCTGAGGGCGGCGGCCGCGAAGCTCGGGAGCGAGAAGACGGTCGCCGGGACGAACCCTGGGAACACGGCCGCCGCCGTCGCGACCACCGGCTCGCTGGCGAAGAACCCGCCGATCGCCGGGCCGAAGATGAACCCCAGCGAGAAGGCGGCACCGACGATGCCCAGCGCGGCCGCGCGGCGCTCCGGCGGCGTGACGTCGGCGGCGTACGCATTCGCCGCGGAGAGGTTCCCGCCCATAGCTCCGGCCACCATGCGGGCGCCGAAGAGCAGCGCCAAACCGGCGATCAGACCGGCAGAATCTGCCAGCGACCCCGCGAGCCCGAAGGCGACCCAGGCCACCGCGCTGCCGGCGAAGGACAGCATGAGCACCGGGCGACGGCCCCGCTCGTCGGAGAGCCGGCCGAGCAGCGGGGCAAAGAGGAACTGCATCGCGGAGTACGACGCCGCGAGAAGGCCGATCGCGACGTCGCTGACGGCGAAGCTTCGGACGTAGAAGGGGAGGATCGGGATGATGATCCCGAAGCCGACCAGGTCGACGAAGACGAGGCCCACCACGATGGCGAGCGCTCGACGGGGGCGCTTCACGGTCGCCGCGGAAGCCTCGGAGGCGCTCATTGGGACGGGCTCAGCCCGTCCGATCGATGACGCGCTTGGCCGCCTCAGCCTTCTCCTTCCACCCGTAGCCCGCCTCGTAGACGTGCCGCTTGCTGTCGACGAGCTCCTCCGGTGTCGACTCGTCGAACCCGCCTCGAGCCCACGAACCGCTGTCCTGGAGCCACTCGACGACGTTCTCGCGCGTCTCGGGCCAGGAGAACCCGACCATCTCGTACCATGCCACGAGGGCGAAGATGGCGTTGTCGTGACATCCCGGGACGGATCCGCGCTCGTAGACGGTCTTCAACGGCTCGAAGGTGGGTTCCGAGACCTCCTCGCGGCGCTGCTCCGGCGTCAGCAGCTCGAGGATGCCCTCGTCGTTCTCCCGGATTCGGTGCTCCCGGCGCATCGAGGAGAGGGCCGCCGCGTGGCGAGCACTCCACTCGTGTGCCGACTGTTGGAGCTCCCGCTCGGTCCGGGGCTCGGCCGAGAGGACCGAGAGGACGTCGGTGAAGGCTTTCTCGATGCCCGCCCGGGCCGCCCCCTCGAACCGGCACTCGGGCTCGTGCAGGTTCGTGGTGGTCCGGCACTCCGGGCAGGGGTAAGCGAACGCCGCCACGACGAGCGGTACGCCGGGCTCGTTCTTAGGGTTGTGGTCCGGGGAGGACGGGCGCTGGCCTGTCCGACAGGGGGCACCGGGGAGTTTATTCGCGCCGGCACCAAGCCCCGAGGGGATGGAACCGCTCCACGCCCGCTACCCGTTCCTCCCGGCCGCCCGGGAGTCGGTCGCAGCGGCGGATGCCGACCTCAACGAGGTGATCAACCGGGGTGGCCCCGTCGTGGAGCGTGCCATGGCTCGTGTCGAACACGCCATCGAGTCGCGGTCCGTCGGTGACCCACATCGCTCCGACCGCGTCGAGCTACTCTCCTATCCGGTCGCCCGAGTCCTGGTGTCCCTGGTCGGCGAAGTTGCGCTCGTCCGTCGCTACGCGGCCGCCGAGGCACAGACTGCGGTCGACCGGCTGCGGGCCGACGGCGACGATTCGCGAGCACTCCGGAGCGTCGAAAGCGATCGGCTCTCAGTGGCGGGGTTCCTGGAGGCCATGGACCTCTCGGAGTCGGTCCAGGTCCAGGGGGAGGGCTACGTCGTCGACGTCTCGACGTATCTCCGGCTCGCCGGCGGCTTAGACGCCGGTTCGTGGCGGCTGGTGAATCGGGCACTGGACGACGGCCGCGTCCCGGTCACGGAGTCCGAACTCGACGACCTCCTCGCCGCGGCCGTCGAGGACCGGGTCGGCGAGGACCTCCCCCTCTCCGTGCCGGATGCCATCGAGGATGCCTTATCGTCGCAGGTGGTCGACCTCCGCGCCCAACTGTCGGACTTCTCGGTCGAACGCACGTTCGACGCGGTCGAGCCCGACCTGTTCCCACCCTGCGTACAAGCCCTCGACGAGCGGGTGCGGGACGGCCAATCGTTGCCCGATCATTCCCGGTTCGCGTACGTCGCCTTCCTCGCCGCCGTCGGCATGGACCGCGAGGAGATCGTCAGTCGGCTGTCCGAACACCCCGACGTCGACCCTGAGGTCGCGGGGTACCGGGTCGACCACCTGGTGGCTCGAGACGGGGCGGCCTACCTCTCGCCCTCGTGTGCGACGATGGAGGCCTACGGGGACTGTGTGAACAAGGATCAGCTCTGTGCCAGGATCGCACACCCACTCGAGTACTACGAGAAACGGCTCGGCGGCGCCGACGCGGGCGACCCTCAGGCCTCGCGACCCGAGAGCCAGTAGCCGACGGCCGTCATCAGCACGATGAAGCCCACGATGAGGCCGACGAGCGCGAAGGCGCCCTGCTCGCCCATTCCCCCGTCCATGAACGTGCCACCGATCGCGAGGACGGCCGCGATGAAGAAGCCCACGGCGGCTACCGAGACCGCGATCTCGATCTGCGTCTCGCGATCGACTTCCATTGGCCGGCGTTTCGCCGGACCCCGCAAAAGCGCTTCGTTCGCCGGATCGGCCGCGATCGGGAGGTGGCGGGCCGGACGGTCCCCCACTACACCGGACCGGTTGACCCCCTCCCCGCCCTGAAGGACGACGCTTGCGCTCCTATCTTCCGTCAACCTCGATCGTCGCCAGCGATCGGCAGCCTCACACCGAGGCCGTCGGGGTCGATGGCCGTCGGAACGTCCCGGTCAGCCCTGCGGTCGTGTCCTGCGTCCGTGAGCCACGCCAGCACGGCCTCCCGGCTCTCCGCATCCGGCAGCACGACCTCGAACCAATCGAGTCCTTCGTGGTCGCCCACGGGGGTCGACCGACGGTTCCAGACGTTCAAGCCGACGTGGTGGTGGTACCCGCCGGCGGCGAGGAATCGGGCTCCGGGGTACTCGTCGGTCGTCAGGGCGAAGCCCAGACCGTCTCGATAGAACGCCGTCGAGGCGTCGAGGTCGCTCACCTCGAGGTGGACGTGGCCAACGTCTGTGCCGTCGGGGAGCCGCTCGATCGCAGCGCCCGTTCCCGCCTCGGCGAGGCTCTCTACGTCTAGCGGGAGCGTGTCCATCTCGACCTGCCCCTCTCGGGGCCGGGTCCAAGTGTCGCGTGGACGGTCTCGGTAGAGCTCGACGCCGTTCCCGGCCGGGTCGGTGAGGTAGAGCGCTTCACTGACGAGGTGGTCCGAGGCCCCGGCAAGTTCGAAGGACGAGCCACGGAGGCGCGCAAGCGCGTCACCGAGGCCCTTGCGGTCCGGGAGCCTGATCGCGACGTGAAAGAGCCCCGCAGCCGTCCGCGGGCGGGGTCCGGCGTTGGGGTCTTCGACGAGGCGCACGAGCTCGCGACCGTCACCGGCGTGGAGACTGACCGTGTCGCCGTCCCGGTCGACGGCACAGCCGACGGCGTCCCGATAGAACGGGATGACCCGCTCGGCGTCGTCCACTCGAATCGCGACCCGGCCGATGCGGGCTTCTGGCGGCAGCGCCACCGCGGGGGTCGCCTCGTCGACCATAGTCGACCGAACGGGTCGGTCGTGGAAAAGTGGGTCGCCAACGGCAGGCCCCGCCTGCTCCGTGGCTAGCCGAGCATGGCGACGGCGTCGTCGACGCTGATTCCGCCGCTGGCGACGGCTTCGAGGATGTCACGGAACCGGTCATCGTCACCGCTCTCGTCCGGTTCGTCGACGGCCGCGAGGTCGTCGATGGTCTCCCCGTCCAGAGCCCGCTCCTTCTTTACGCGCCGGTTCCCGGCGTCGGTCTTCCAGAGGTCGGCCGGGTGGAAGAAGTACCAGTCCTCGCGGTCGAAGCGCACGCCGACCTTCGGCCGCGCGCCGAAGTTCTGGGCGAAGTAGGTCAACGCGGCGACCTCTTCGTTGTCGAGGTAGATCGGATCGCCCGCGCTCGATTTGGCCTCGATGGCGAAGAACACCGTGCCGTTCCCGGCCAGGACGTCCGGCAGTTCGCGACCCGTCGCTGAGCCGGAGGCGGGCGCCCGCATGACGGCGAAGCCCGCCGCGTCGAGCCGGTTGACCAGCTCGCGCTCGCGACGGTCGCCCTTCGTGTTCACGCCGCCCATCGCTACGCACATCTCGGCGGCGGGGGACCTTAAGGGAGGCGCTACCTGGGCGAAAGTGAACGACGGCGGTCGATCCGACCCGGTGGCTCAATCGTCCGCGGACGGGGCGGACAGCGCGTCAGTTGAGCGGGCCGGGATCCGAGTGGCGAAGGCAAGCGTCACCAGCGACACGGCCACCGAGACGAGGAAGACCGTCCCCAGCCCAGCGACCAGCGCCTCCGTCACGCCGGGTGGGGCGTCCCCGGCACCCAGCAGTGCCCGCTGTAAGTCACCAATCGTGGACACACCGGGGACCGCCGCGAGCTGGTCGCGGAGGGTGAGGTTCAGGGTGAACCCGAGGAGGGCGACGCCGATCGTCCCGCCGAGGTTCCGGAAGAACTGCTGGCTCGACGTCGCGAGCCCCATGCGCTCGGTGCCGAGGTGGTTCTGAATCGCGGTCAACAGCGGCGGCGTGAGCGCGCCCATGCCGACGCCCATGAGGAAGACGTTGCCCACGAGCAACGGGGTCGAGATGGCAGTACTCCACGTCGCCGCGGCCAGGGCGAAACTCACCGCGAGCAGGGCGGAGCCGGCGACGACGAGCCGGCGCTCGCCGACGCGGTGAACGACACGCCCGGAGACGATGGCGGTTCCCGACCACCCGATTGAGATCGGGAAGACGGCCAGGGCGGCCGAGCCGGCCCCGCCACGGACGCTCTGGACGAACAGGGGGACGTAGGTCAGGGCGGCGAAGAGCGCGAAGGACGAACAGAACGCCGCGCCGTTGGTCGCCACGAAGGTGCGGTCTGCGAACAGTGCCAAGGGCATCAATGGCTGGCTCGCCCGACGCTCGACGAGGTAGAACAGGCCGAGACCGACGAGGCCGATGCCGATCAGCCACGGGGCAGCGGCGGCACCCGACTCGAGCAGCTGGAGCCCGACCAGGAGCGAGCCGACGGCCCCGACGAGCGTCGCGGCGCCGAGCAAGTCCACGTCGGGATCCGCGGCGCCGACGGACTCCTCCAGCGAGGTCGCGACGAGGCCAACGGAGACGAGGCCGACGGGCACCGCGAGGAAGAACACCCACCGCCACGACAGCGTCTCGACGATGGCGAAACCGAGGAGCGGGCCGATCACGCTGGAGATACCCCACACCGAGCTACCGAGGCCGATCGCCCGGCCCCGTTCCTCGGGCGGATAGACCACCCCGAGGATGGTGTACGGGATGGCGAACATCGCCCCGGCGCCGATGCCCTGGAGCGCCCGGAAGACGACGAGTTGGAGCATCGACGTGGCGAGTCCGGCGAGGACACTGCCGACGACGAAGAAGCCGACGCCGACGTAGAAGAGCCGTTTGCGGCCGTAGATGTCAGCGAGCCGACCGTAGAGCGGCATCGAGACGGCCGCGAGCAGCATGTAGGCGGCGAACGCCCAGGCGTAGTACTCGAGGCCACCGAGCGAGGAGACGACGGTCGGCATCGCTGTCGAGACGATAGTGCCGTCGACCGCCGCGAGGAAGATGCCGAGGAGGACACCCAGCGTCGCCAGGCGACGGTCCGCCATGGCGCATGCTCACGTCGGCTGGCGCTTAGGCCTGCCCATCTCGCCGTCGAATCAGGTCCCGTGCTCCCAACTGTCCACGTACTCGCGCTGGACGCCGGTCATCGAGTCGATGGCCACGCCTTCGGCCGCGAGCTTGATGGCCGCTACTTCCCGGTCGAGCTCGTCCGGGACCTCGTGGACGCCTGGTTCGTAATCCCCGTCGTCGACCAGCGCTTCGACCGCGACCGCCTGCATCCCGAAGCTCTGGTCCATGACCTCGACCGGGTGGCCCAACGCGACCGGCGCGGCGAGGTTCACGAGCCGGCCCTCGGCGAGGACGTTGAGGCGCCGTCCGTCGGGCATCGCGTACTCCCGGACCCCGTCGCGGACATCGTGTTCGGTTTCGGCGAGGTCGGAGAGCGCCTCGAGGTCGATCTCGATGTCGAAGTGGCCGGCGTTCGCCAGGAGCGCACCGTCGCCCATGGCCTCGAAAGCCTCGCGGGTGATCACGTCGCGGTTTCCCGTCGTCGTGATGAAGACGTCCCCCTCGGCCGCCGCCTCAGCCATCGGCAGGACCTCGTAACCCTCCATGTGGGCCTCTAGGGCTCGCCGTTCGTCGACCTCGGTGACCACCACCCGGGCGTTCTGGCCCGCCGCCTTCATCGCGACACCGCGGCCGCAGTGACCGTAGCCGGCAACGACGACCGTCTTGCCCGCCCACGAGAGGTTCGTGGTCATCGCGATGGCGGCTAACGACGACTCGCCCGTACCGTGGACGTTGTCGAAGAGGCGCTTCATCGGCGTGTCGTTGACGGCGAAGACCGGGTACCGGAGCTCGCCGTCGTCGGCCATGGCGCGGAGTCGGTGGACGCCCGTCGTCGTCTCCTCGCAGCCGCCCAGGATGCCGTCGATGAGCTCCGGCCGGTCACGGTGGACGGCGAAGACCAGGTCGCCGCCGTCGTCGACAGTCACCGTGGGCTCGTGGTCGAGGACGGCCCCGATGCCGGCGTAATAGTCGTCCTCGTCGACCCCGCGCCGGGCGTAGCTGGTCACGGCGTCGTTCGCGTCAAGGGCGGCACTCACGTCGTCGTGGGTCGAGAGCGGGTTGCAGCCGGTGATGGCGATCTCCGCGCCGCCGACCGCCAGGGTCTCGACGAGCGCGGCGGTCTTCGCCTCGACGTGCATCGCCATCCCGATCCGTTGGCCGGCGAACGGACGCTCGGCCTCGTAGCGGTCGCGGAGCTCGTCTAGGATGGGCATGTGGGCGGCGGCCCAGTCGATCTTCCGGCGACCCTCCTCGCGGGCCGCCGGCACGTCGTCGAGCTGCTCGGTGATGGGCGGATACTCGGTCATAGGCGGAGGACGCGAGGCTCGCGCAAAAAGCCCCTCGGTCCTGGCCACGGCCCTTTATGCGGCTCGGTGTGCACGTCGAGCCATGCGCGCTGCCACCTTCACGGACTACGGTGAGCCGCTCTCGGTCGAGGATGTCGACGACCCGGACCCGGCGCCCGACGGGGCCGTCATTCAGGTCGAGGCCTGCGGAGTGTGCCGATCGGACTGGCACGCCTGGCGGGGAGACTGGGGCGAGGTGTTCGAGCCGGGCCACATCTTCGGGCACGAGCCCGCCGGGACCGTCGTGGCCGTGGGCGAGGACGTGGAGACGGTGGCCGAGGGCGACCACGTCACGGTGCCGTTTCACCTCGGAGACGGGACGTGTCCGCGCTGCCGGAACGGCCAGTCGAATCTCTGTGAGAACGGGGTCAACCTCGGTCTCGAGCCCGGTTCCAGCGGGGCGTTCGCCGAGCGGCTCGCCGTCCCGGACGCCGACCACAACGTCGTCCGGCTCCCAGAAGGCGTCTCGTCCATCGACATGGCGGGGCTGGGCTGTCGGTTCATGACCGCCTTCCACGCCCTGTCCCACCGCGCCGAGGTGGGTGGGGGCGACTGGTTGGCCGTCCACGGCTGTGGCGGCGTCGGCCAGTCGGCCGTCCACGTCGGCGACGCGCTCGGGGCCAACGTGGTCGCCGTTGACCTCGAGAATGAGAAGCTCGACCGGGCCCGGTCGCTCGGGGCCGACGAGACGGTCAACGCAGCGGAGACCGACGACGTTGGCGGCGCGATCAAGGCGCTCACGAGCGGTGGCGCCCACGTCTCGGTCGACGCGCTTGGGATCGGCGAGACGTGCCGAAACTCGTTGCTCAGTCTGCGCGCGACCGGCCAGCACGTCCAGATCGGCCTCACGACCGCCGAGGAGGGCGGCGGCATCGAGCTCCCGACGGACCTCATGGTCTTAGAGGAGCTCTCGATGATCGGGTCGTTCGGCATGCCGGCGCCGCGCTACGATGAAATCTTCCGGATGATCGAGGCGGGCTCGATCGACCCCGCTGCCGTGGTCTCCGAGACGATCGGCATCGAGGACGTCTCGGCTACGCTCCAGGCGATGTCGGGCTTCGAGACAGAGGGCATCCCGGTCGTGGACGAGTTCTAGGGCCCAGAAGGCCAGGGTCCACGGGCCGCCACTCTTGGCTGCGATTCGGCGTTACCGGCCGTTTCCGTTGCCGTTCGATCCCGCGTGGTCGGGCGGTCCGCCGCGGTCGTCGTCATCGTCATCGTCATCATCCGCGTCGTCGTCATCGTTGTCCTCACCTTCTGCCTCCTCGCGGTCGTCGTCATCGACATCGTCTCGCTCGTCGGCCGCGTGGTCCGGTGGGCCGTTCTCGCGGTCGTCGTCATCGGCGTCCTCGCCCTCACCGTCGTCCGGACCGACGTCATCGGGCGGGCCGGCGTGGTCCGGGGCGTTCCCGGGGTTGTTCGCCGTCACCCACTGGGCGATGAGCAGGCCGAGTTGCCGCTCGTGCTCGTCACCACTCAGGAGCGAGTGGACGAACGCGGAGACGCGCTGACCGAAGGCCGACTCGTTCTGGTCCGCGCTCGAGGCGTTCTGGAGTTCGACCGTGGCGCTGCCAGAGAGGTTCTCCGCCGTCGCCAGGACCTCGACCTGGACCGGCTCGTCCGGGGCCGGGAGCTCGACGGAGCCGTTCTCGTCCGTGTCGTAGTCGCCCGTGCCGGCGTAGGAGTCGTTCTCGTCGACGGTCGAAACGGTCACGTCAGCGCCATCGACGGGATCGCCGCCGATGGCGTAGATGACCGAGACCGTCGGGACGGCGTCGCCGTCCTGCTCGACTGCGACGTCGAGGGAGGGGGCCTCGAGGTCAACGGTCGTCGAGGCGGTTTGGTCGCCGGAAACCGCCGTCACGACGACGGAAACGCTGGCGTTCGGGGACGGGAGCGCGACCGTGCCGTTCGCGTCGGTCACGTGGGCGCCCTCACCGGCGTACGTCTCGTTGGCGTCGGCCGTGTCGACCGAGACGGTGGCGTTCTCGACCGCGGTGCCGTTGTCGGCCACGGTGACCGTGACGTCGCCGTCGGCGTCCTGGGTGACGTCGACAGTCAGTGTCGATTCGGCGGTCTGGGCCGTGACGGCGGCGGGCATGGCGGCCGCCGCGACCAGCAGTACAGCGAAGACGATCACCGTGGTGGTTCGTCTGGACATTGCGCTCGGGGCGTGACCGTACTCCGACCTAAAGGGGGTCGACGCTCAGGCCGGTTTGGGCCCCGTTTAAGCCGGTTTAAGCCGGGTTAATGGCAAGACCGGAGGGGCGAGGGGCAGGATGGTTCACTGGGCCCGGCTGACCAGGTCCTCGGCCCGCTCGGCCGCGCGAGCGCGCACCGACGCCGCGTCGAGGGCCGTTACTTCGCGGTCGCGCATGAGGACCGACCCGCCGCAGACCGTGTGCCGGACATCCGAGCCGCGGGCGGCGTAGGCGAGGTGGCTCACGAGGTCGTGCTGGGGCGTGAGGTGGGCGGCCTCGAGGTCGAGCACGAGGAGGTCGGCGAGCGCGCCCTCCGCGACCCGGCCGGCGTCGATGCCAATCGCGTCGGCACTGCCGCTCGTCGCCATCCGCACGGCCTCGGGGGCCGCAACGGCGCTCGCGTCCTCGGCCGCGAGCTTGCCGATCATCGCCGCGTCGCGGATGTCGTCGAACATGTCCAGATCGTTGTTCGAGGCTGCGCCATCGGTTCCGAGGCCGACGGTGACACCCGCGTCGAGCATCTGCTGGATCGGCGCCATCCCAGAGGCGAGTTTCGTGTTCGAGGCGGGGCAGTGGATGACCGCCGCCCCCGTCTCGGCGAGGAGCTCGATCTCAGAGTCGTCCGAGTGGACGCCGTGGGCGAGGAAGTCGCCCGGCTCGAGGAGATTGTGCTCCCGGGCGTAAGCCAGGGGGCGCTGACCGTACTCCTCCACGATGGGGGTTACCTCGTCCACGGTCTCATTCGCGTGGAAGTTGATATCCAGGCCGTGCTCCCGCGCCCTCGGGACGAACTCGTCGAGGTACGCGGCCCCGACGGTCGTCAGACTGTGGGGCTGGAAGGTCGTCGTGATCCGGCCGTCGGCCGTGCCGTCGAGCTCGAGGGCAACGTCGAGGCTCTCCTGCACGTCGGCCCGGGCCGCCTCGTCGTCCTTCCCGACCGTGATGGCGGTGTGGCCGAGGACGGCCCGGAGGCCGCTCTCCTCGACGGCGGCGGCGATCTCGGGCACGTGGAAGTACATGTCAGCGAAGGTCGTGGTGCCCGACCGGATCATCTCGAGGATGCCCAGCTCGGCACCGGCCCGCACGTCCTCGGGCTGGAGGTGAGCCTCGACTGGCCAGATGTCCTCCTCGAGCCAGGCGCCAAGGGGTTTATCGTCGGCATACCCCCGCAGCAGCGTCATCGCCACGTGGGTGTGGGCGTTGACGAGCCCGGGCATGACGAGTCCGTTCGAAGCATCGAGCGTCTGGCCGCCGGCCAGCGACCCCGGCTCGCCGATGGCCGTGATCGTGCCCGCGTCGCCGTCGACGAGGACGTCGGCCCGGTCGACGGACATGTCGGGGCGAAGGACCCGACCGCCCTCGATCAGCGTGGTCGTCATGCCCCGCGGTTCGCCCCGGTGGGGCGTCAAAGCTCCGGGTCAGGGAGGGACACCGGTGAAGCCCCTTCGAAAGACAGTTGACCGGCGACCCCGAGGTGCCGGCAATGAGAATCGCCGTCCCCAACAAGGGGCGCCTCCACGAACCCACCCTCTCGCTCCTAGAACGTGCCGGCCTCCACGTCGAGAACGGCGCCGATCGGAAGCTCTACGCGGACACCGTCGACCCGGACGTGACGGTGCTCTACGTCCGGGCGGCCGACATCGCCGAGTACATCGCCGACGGTGCGGCGGACGTCGGTATCACGGGCCTCGACCAGGTCCGTGAGGCCGAGGTCCCGAACGTCGTCCCGATGCTCGACCTCGAGTTCGGCCGGTGCCGACTCGTGCTGGCGGCGCCGGAGGACGGCGACATCGAGTCGACCGAAGATGTCGCCGGGCGGACCGTCGCTACCGAGTTCCCGAACGTCACGCGCGCCTTCTTCGCCGAGCGTGACCTCGATGTCGACGTCGTCGAGGTCTCCGGCGCGACGGAGCTCACCCCCCACGTCGACATGGCGGACGCCATCGTCGACATCACCTCGACCGGCACGACGCTCGCGATGAACCGGCTGGCCATCGTCGAGGAAGTGCTCTCCTCGTCGGTCCACCTCTTCGCCCGCGACGACGTCGCGGACGACCCGAAGGTCCGACAGGTCACGACGGCACTGCAGTCGGTGCTGTCGGCGGAGGACAAGCGCTACCTGATGATGAACGTGCCCCGAGACCGGATCGACGACGTCGAGGACGTGCTGCCCGGGCTCGGCGGCCCGACGGTGATGGACATCGCCGGCGGCGAGAAGGTCGCCGTGCACGCGGTCGTCGACGAGCGCGACGTCTTCGAGACCATCAACGCGGTGAAGGAGCAGGGCGCGAGCGGGATCCTGGTGACGGAGATCGAGCGGCTGGTCGAGTAAACGGCACGCGCGCCGGGGGGAAGCCGCAGGGCGTTACATGAAGTCCGCAATGCCGGTCTGCTTGTTCTTGTCGTTCTCGAACACGCTAGACAGCGATTTCTCTAGGATCTTCAGCCGCTGCTTCGTGTACTCCCGGCAGCCGTACTCCTCGGCGATCCGCGTCGCCGTCTCCAGGTACTTGCTCACCGAGCCCTCGTGGACGGTGAGGTTGACGTTGCCGCCGCACTCCCGACAGCTGCCGGTGAGGGGCGGCCGACGGTACTTCGTGTTGCAGTCGAGGCACCGCGTCTCCTGGCGTGAGAAGGCCCGGAGGTTCCCGATGAGGTCCGGCAGGAAGTGGTACTCGATGATCCGCTCGGCGACGTCGGTCTCGTCGACGCCGTGGAGCTTCCGGGCGAGGGCCAGCTGGGCGTCGAGCTTCTCGTCCATCGAGCCGAGCGTCTTGTAGGCCGAGAGGCTCGGTCCTAGGGCGATGTTCGAGGTGTCGTGCGTGTGATCGAAGCCAGCGTACTCCATGTCGGTCTCGACCGTCTCCCCGGCGAGCGCGACGTCGACGGCATCGGGGTCGGCCATCTCGAGGGTGGCCTCGTAGAACTCCCGGGAGTAGGACTCGGCGACGTCCATGTTGTGGGCCTCGTCGTCGATCTCCGACGGGTCGATGCGCGAGGACATGACGAGGGGGGCGTCCATTTTCCCGCCTCTTTTATCAGGCAAGTATGATTTCGAGAAGTTTAGGAGGCCATCCATCAACAGCATCACGCAATCTTCGTCGCCGTCGCACTGGCCGGTGTAGAGGTCGTTGGCGATGAGGGTGTGAGTGTCCGCGACAGTAACAGAGTACGTGAAATCTGTATCAGTTTGGACGGTCTCGATCGAGGTGATCTCATCTAGCCAGAGGTCGCCGCCGTCCCCGAACAGTCGCTGTGGACGGAGCTCGGTCGTCTCAAGGGCTCCCTCGAGCGCGTTCATTTTTCGCTCGAGATCGAAGCCAATTTCTTGGCCGTAACGGGCGGCGTTCTCCGACGTAATCTTGAGTACCCAGCTCTCGAATTTCGGCGAGTCTTCGTAGAACTCGGCGATGACCCCCGACGTATGTGACCGACGCGCTCGGTAAGTTTTTACAGTGATTCCGAATCGCTTGAGGGCGCCAACGAGGTCCTCCTTCAATTCGTCGCTAACGGTATGGGCCCGAATCTCGACCCGGTCACGCGAGGCGCTCCCGTCGCCGGAAAAATACCCCGACAGGAATGCCCGAAGGACCGGCTTCGGTGAGGAGATGACGGCCCTCGGGATGCGTTTCTCCGCGGCACTGCTCCCAGCCTTCAGAACGTCGATGAAAAGGCTGGTTACCAGCCGACTCGAGACCGTGATCTTCCACTCGCTCTCCTCGTAGGCCTTAATGGAGAGCGCCTCGTCGAAAGTCCGGAGGATGGCCTTCCGAAGGTCCTCGTCCGGGAGACAGATGGTCGTCTGGTAGAACTGGCCAGACGTCCGCCGGCAAAACCCTTCCGCGGCATAGTATCCGAGGAGCGCGGCAAAATCTGCGGTAAGTTCGAGCCGTCTATCGATGGCAACCGTATCTCGTCGAACACTCAATGAAATGTCGTTCGGGAGGCGGGTGACCGCCCCATCGAGGCCGAAGAGGCTGACGAACGCAGCGGCCGGGACGCTATCGCGACTGACCCAATTGTAGATAGAGGACTGGCCCCGGCCCAGGAAGCTGGCGACAGGTTCCAGGTAGCCGTCCTCGGGAAGGGCCTCATCGAAGAGCCGCTTGATACGATCGGTCCCGAGGCCTCGAATCATCAGATCCTCGTTCGGTATCGCTTCGCTCTCGATGAATTCGCGGAGGAGATCGAACTCCGCCGTGGAGGGATCGATGTCCACATGTTTTGGCGAGGGAAGGGTATCCCCAACGGAGAGTTTCGACGCGCGGACCTCCTCGAGCGTCCCGTCCACTCGCCGCATCGAATGATCGGGGGTCACCATGAGCGCTCGGCCAGTCCGTGTCTCGATTTGGAGAAGGTGGTCGGGTGAGTGGTGCTTCGACACGGCTTCAACCCGCTTCCGAGTGACCTTCCCCTCCCCATCGACAGATGGCACTACGAGATCGCCGTCTAGTTCCTGAACCAGTGTCCCGAAGTCGTCCTCCCGCGGATTCTCCAGGCGTTCCTCGACGAGTCGTTGGATGCGCTCATAATGCCACTCGCCACCCTCGTCCTCGAACCACACCTTCGTGTCCGGGTGGAAGCAGTTCCTCCGTTTGCTGGCATGAAAGTACGGGTGCGCATATCCGACCGCCGCTGACGTGAAGCCAACCACCCGCCCGACGACTGCCGCTGACGTGTGCGGCGCCATGCCGAAGACGAGTTCCCCGACGAGGTCGTCGCGCTCCTCGACCCCGTAGAACGGCTCGAGATCGTAGTAGCGCTCGAGCAGGTCGTCGACGAAGTCGGCCGTCTTCATCAGGTGCTCGGCCGCGCCGTCGGAGAGGATGACGTCCTGGACGCGGAGGTGGACGAGCTGGTCGTCGTACTCGAGCGGCTCGCCGTGGACGTCAGTCTCGTAGCCGAGCTCCCGGAGCCGGTCGGGCGCGACGTCGATTTCCCCCGGCCGGACCGCCGTCACCGGCAGGTCCGTCATGTCGTAGCGAACGGTGCCGTCCTTGAAGGCCGAGACCCCGTGCTTCGCCCGGAGGACGCCCTTCTCGATGGGCTCCGGTGTCTTATCGCGGGACGTGAGTCCTTTGACGCCCTTGAGGATCTCGTAGGCGCTCTCCCGCTCGCCAACCCCGTCAAGGGCGTCGCGGTACGCCGCGCCGACGTCGACCACCCGTCGCTCGACCGCCGTCGGCGCGCCGCCACAGCGGGGGCACTCCACTCGAGCGGGGTCGTCGTCGACGTCGATGGGGGTCTCGCAGTCCCGGCACTGGTAGGTCGGGTAGGTGTGGCCCCCGCAGGCCGGGCAGTCGGATCGATACGTGGACTCGCCACAGTCGCGGCAGGTCCGGCGGCCGATCGAGACCTCGATGTGCCCCGGCGTATCGGCCATGTCGTCGCTGTGCTTCGCGGCCGCCGCCACGTCCCGCTGGTCGCCGCCGGCTTCGCCGAGCGGGAACAAGGTGTGCACGGCGGGCGACAGTTCGCGCACTTCCGACTTCTCCGGGCGACCCATCCGATTCCCGATCCGGGTCGGAGCCCGCTCTCGCAGCGGGAAGGGTGCGACCTCCCGGGCCGCCTCCATGGCGCTCTCGCCGTCGGCCCAGGTGCGGGCGCGGTCGGATAGATGCTCCCAGGGTCGCTCTAGGTCGGTAGTCAGCCCCAGCGATCGGACCAGCGGCAGCGCGTCCGGGATGGTGATCGTCTCCTCGCCTTGGGTGTGGGGGACGAGCAGGGATTCGAGGGCATCGGAGACGGCAGGGGTGCGCTCGACGACGAGCGTCGCGTTGCCACGCTGAGCGGGAACCGCGCCGTCGGCCTCGGCGTACCGCCCCCCGGCCACCGCGTCTGCGAGCGTCCGAAAGCCATCGACCGAGAGGTCGTGCCAGCAGTAGGTGTAGGCCGGGTGCAGGGGTGCGCCGTGCGTCTCGGCCCACTCCAGGGCGCGGTCGGCGCCCGGGTCGTCGAGGTCGGCGTCGGGGTCGTCCTCCAGCGCCCGGATGTCGGCCCCGGCGGCGGCCATGTCCTGGACCCACCACTCCCGGGCGTAGCCCGCCGGTGCCAGCGGGTGGTTGTTCTCGACGAACTCCCCGTAGTTGACGAGGTACTCGCCGAGGTCGAGGATCTCCACCACGCCGTTCCGGAGTTCGAGGGCCTCCTCCGGGTCGTCGATGCGGCGCACCTCGCCGGTGGCGAGCTTCACCGTCGGCCCCTCGATCGAGTCGACGGGAACGACGCCGGCCGCCTTCCCCGGCCGCTCGGTCTTGATCTGCGTGCCAGTCGCGAGGAAGTCGTCGACGAGGTGCATCGTCGCCGGGTGGACGCCAGCCGTCGCGAACCCATGGTTGCGGGCGCGGCCGTATCGGAGCCGGAACCCGCCGGACCGTGAGGGGTGGGCGAAGACGGGGCGGCCGGCGATCAGGTCACGGAGGTACTTCCCCTGGGGCTCGACGCGAACCGGCCCGTCGCTGGGCGTCGCACTGGCGTCTGCCGGTTCATCGGGGTCGTCCGTCTCAGTGGGGCCATCGTCGGCGCTCCCGTTCGCGAACGTGCCGTCGATGAGGTCGTCGAGCCAGGGCCAGTCGACCTCGTCGAGACGGCCGGTGTAGCGCTTGATCTTCGGCGCTTTCAGGGCGATGCCCTCGGCGAGGACGAGGCACATCCCACCACGTGGGTTGTTGGTGCCGACGCGGTCGAGGTCCCGGAAGCCCGACACCTCGGCGTCGCCCGTGGCCTCCCCGTCGAGCATGATCGGGCAGTGCTCGGCGATGAACTTCGTTTCCTGCTCCTTGGGCGTATACTGCAGGCCGGTCTCGCCGTTGTAGAGGTCGACCTCTTCGGCGTAGCGTTCGATCTCGTCCGCACGGGGTTTGTATCGGTCTAAGCCGAGCAGCGCTCGGGTGTAGTCGGCGACGAGCACGGAGAGCGCCTGGGCCGTCCCGCCGGCCGACCGGATGGGGCCGGCGTAGAACACCCGGACGAACTCGGTGCCGTCGTCGTTCGTCGCGACCTCGACGCGATCGATCCCCTCGATGGGAGCGGCGACGACCCCCTCCGTCAACAGCGCGACCGCCGTCCGGACCGCGCCCTCGATCTTGCCCGCGTCCGTGTCGAAGTCACCGACGCGACCCGTGGCGAAGTCCTTGGCGAGCTCGAGGGCGGCCTCCTCCCGGCCCATCTCGGCTTCCAGCTCGCGGACTCGCTCGGCCACGCCGACGATGCCGAGGAGATTCTCCACGCGGTCGGCCATGTCCGCGGCGACGGGAATTTCGACCTCAGTCGATGGATCACGCCCCTGCGCGCGGGCGGCCTCGGCGTGGTTCAGCGCTTGCGTCAGGCGCCGGTCGATCGATTCGAAGTAGCGCTCGTCCTCGGGCCGCACGGGTCAGGCCCCCTCCGGCGTGCCGGAATGTACCCGAGGACGAGGGCGCCAAGCCATACGAAGTACCCCACGAAAGGAGCCATCAAAAAGGTGTCTCGTCGATCGCCGAGGGGACTCTCGGGTGCCAGCCGGGCTCGGAATCACCACTCGGTCACCGTCGGTGAGATCGGGGCGAGCTGATCGGGAGGCCGGGGCTCGAGCAGGGGACTGGGGACGCCGGCAGGCTAGCACACTGGCTTGACCTTCACCCCGAGGCCCTCGAGGGTCTCGACGTAGTGGTCGTAGGCCGCCTCGACGACGGCGCCGGCCGCCTCGGTCGATACGTCGCTGTCCGCGTCGGCGAGCAGTTCGGTGGCCTCGACCCGTCGCTGGTCTACATCCGCGCGCATGTCGCGGAACTGGTCGGCGGCTCGGGTATCGGCGTTCCCGACGAAGAAGCCGACCGCCTGGGAGAGCGTGGCGTCGGTGAGGAGCGTCCAGGCGAGGAGGCCGCCGAGCCGCGCGTCCGAACTCTCGAGAGACCGCAAGGCGTCGTCGGTCGGTGTCGGGGCATCGGTCGGCTGGGCGTCCGAGGCCGACTCGGCGATGGCGTTGGCGTGGGTCCGGGCTACCTCGGCTACGGCCGCGAACGTCTCGCCGTGCTCGTCGTCGATCCACGCCTCGAAGGTCGTCGCCGCGGTCTCGGCGCGGTCGGCGAGGCCGGCGAGGACGGCCTCGGTTTCCATCTCGCCGTCGGTGAGCGCGTAGAGGGCCTTCGAGGAGCCGAGCCGGGAGAGCTCCGTCTCGTAGTCGTCCTCGACGGTAGCCTGGACATCGGGCATGCTCGGCCGTTGCGTGCTCGTGGGCTTGTATGCTCCGGCCCAATCGAGTCGGCAGTCGCGACGCTGGGCAGCGAGAACGCGGAAGAATCGGGGGGCGCCGCTAGGATCCCTTCTCGATGGGGGCACCGACGAGGTTGCCCCACTCCGTCCAGGAGCCGTCGTAGTTGATGGCATCGTCGTAGCCGAGCAGCTCGTGCAGGGCGAACCACGCGACCGAGGAACGCTCGCCGATGCGGCAGTAGGCGACGACGGTCCCCTCGCCGTCGATGCCTTCGCTGGCGTAGAGCTTCTCGAGCTCGTCGCGGGACTTGAACGTCCCGTCCTCGTTGGTCACCGCTGCCCACGAGATGTTCTTCGCACCTGGAACGTGGCCGCCGCGCTGGGCGGTCTCCTGGAGGCCCGGCGGCGCCAGGATCTCCCCGGAGAACTCCTCGGGGGAGCGGACGTCGACCAGTGGCAGGCCACGGCCGATGGCGTTCTCGACGTCCTCGCGGTAGGCCCGGATGCTCTCGCGGGGGCCGGAGGCCTCGTAGTCCACTGCGGAGAAGCTCGGCACCTCGTCCGTGGTCGGGTAGTCGTTCTCGATCCAGTAGTCGCGGCCGCCATCGACGAGCCGGACGTCGTCGTGGCCCCAGTACTTGAACTGCCAGTAGGTGTAGGCCGCGAACCAGTTCGAGTTGTCCCCGTAGAGGACGACCGTGGACTCATCGGAGATGCCGTGGCTGCCGAGGAGGTCCTCGAAGTCGTCCTTCTCGAGGATGTCCCGCTGCGTCTGGTCCTGGAGCTGGGTCTCCCAGTTGAATCCGATCGCCCCGGGGGCGTGGCTATCGTCGTAGGCTTCGGTGTCAACGTCGACCTCGACCAGCCGGAGGTCGGGGTCGCCGCTCTGAAACTCGTCGAGTCGGTCCTCGACCCAGTCGGCCGAGACGAGGACGTCGTTGGCATACTCGCTCATTGCACCCCGTCTGTATGGCGGCCCGGGTCTTAGGGCCTATACTCCCGGCAGAAGCCGCCATCCATGCCTGACGGTGGCAATAATTGCCGGTTGCCTCCTGCGTGGTTCAGGGGGAAGGGCTCGATCCCAGGGGACCGCCCGACGGCAGCGGCGTATCCCAGCCCTGCCCGTTGTCACGACACGGCTGGGTTCCACCCGGCAACAATTGCAGGTTTCTCTGATCGCGGGGGCATGGAGCCGCGACCCGTGCCGCCTAAGCGGGCGGCGGCGCAACCCCGGACCGATGGCGGAGGAGACGCCGCTGATCGTTGATGCCGACTGGCTCGACGCCAACCGCACGCGGGTGCGGGTGGTGGACGTCAGAGAGGCGTGGGAGTACGAGAGCATCGGCCACGTCCCGGGCGCGGTCTCCATCCCATTCGACTCCTTCCGCGGCTCGGGAGAGGAAGACGACGGCATGCTCCCCGGGGTCGGGCGGTTCGGGACGCTCCTCGGCGAGGCCGGCATCGGCTCCACCGATACCGTCGTGGCCTACGACGACGAGCACGGCGTCTTCGCCGCGCGGTTCGTCGTCACGGCACTGCTCTACGGACACGCAGACGTCCACTTGCTCGAGGGAGATTACAGCGCGTGGAGTCGGGCACACGAGACCTCGACGCAGCCGACAGCCGTCGAGCCGGTCGAGTACACGGCAAGGGTGCCGGGCGATCGGCCACTCGTCGACGCCGAGACCGTGCGTGAGGCGATCGACGACCCGGGCGCGGTGCTCGTCGACACCCGCTCGGCCGAGGAGTTCGACGAGGGCCACATCGCGGGCGCCGTTCGACTGGACTGGCGGGAATTGGTCGACCCGGAGAGTCGGGGGCTCAAGCCGCGTGGTGTCCTGCTCGGGCTCCTCGAGGACCGCGGGGTCGTCCCGGAGCGCCGCATCGTCCTCTACTGTAACACTGCGCGGCGGATCAGTCACACCTACCTGGTCCTCCGGGACTTGGGCTTCCCACGAGTCGACTTCTACGAGGGTAGCCTGACCGACTGGGAAGCGCGCGGGCTAGGCCTCGTCGCCGAGGAGTGAGCTCCAGACGACTCAGTCATCGTCGGACTCGCCCGCGGGCGTCGCGTTGACCTCCCGGGAGAGGAGGGACAGCGACTCGATCAGGAGGGCGATGATCAGCGGTCCGGCGATGATGCCCACCGCGCCAAGCGAGAGGATGCCACCGGTAAAGCCGACGAAATAGAGGCTCGCCGGGAGCCCCGCCGTCTCGCGGGCCAGCCTGGGCCGGAGCACCGCGTCCGGCATGAACCCGATGAACAGCAACCCGAGGACGAGGACGAGGGCAGCGCCTGCGACGTCCCCGCCGCTGACCTCGAACGCGGCGATAGCGACCACCAGCACGCTGGGGCCCACGACCGGGAGGAACTGGAGGATGCCAGCGGCGACGGCGAGCGTCACCGGGTAGGTGTAGCCGAGCCCCCAAAACACGACGAGGGCCACCGCGAAGGTGGCGAGCGCGGTCGCTGCCTGAATGACGTAGAGGGCGAAGAGGGTGTCGCGTAGCCGCCGATGCAACGCCTCCGCGACGTCGTGATAGGCGCCGGGGATCGGGAGGAGGAGCGCTCGCCTGAGGCGGGTTCGCCCGAGGAGGATGCCGAAGACCACGAAGGCGAAGACCGTGGCGTGGGCCGCCAACTCCGGTGCCGCCCGGACCAAATCAATGGCCAGGCGGGTGAGGTAGGTCGCGGCCCGGGACGTCGCTTCGCCTGTGTCGAGCACATAGGTGAGCCCGGCCACCTGGACCGGAATGGTGTCAGGGAGGGACTCCAACAGACCGAGGAGCTGGGCCCGCCGGAGGTACAGGACCCCGACGATGGGGAGGGAGACCAAGAGGGCCGAAAGGAAGGCGATGACGGTCGATATCGCGCTGGCCCACCACGCGGGGAGGCCGCGTCGGCGCAACCACTGGTAGAGCGGGACGAGCACGATCGCCACGGTGGCCGCGAAGAACACCGTGGCGAGGACCCGTCGAAGAAGGAGGGCGGCGGTGAGCGTCAGGAGTGCCGCGAGCCCCAACAACACCAGGCGTCTGTGAGATGGCACGGCTGGATGTCGTCGGCTGAGGGCAAAAGCCTCCCCCGTCATGTCAGTACCCACATAGGAAATGATGGGGTGGCCGCGGGCGGGATGGCGCCGTCAGGGAACAACGCCGACCGTCAACAGCGTACCCAGCTCCCGATACCGTTCGACCATGTCCGCCCGCGTCTCGTAGTGGTCGGTCGGGAACGTCTCGGATGGGGGAATCTCGGTTTCCCGATCGGGAACGTTGTCCTGGCATGCGACGTGAAAGCCCGCCTCCCGGAAGGCCGCTCGATACGCGGGCCGGTCCCAGCGGACCATGTCCACCCCGATCCGGTCGGCCCATTGGTGGGCGTGGTGGTTCTCCTCATAGTAGTTGACGGCACAGTAGAACGTCCCGCCAGAGCGAATCACGCGGTGGATCTCTTGGAGCGCCGCGTGTGGGTCCGGCGCGTAGTAGAAGGCCTCCATCGAGAAGGCGTGGTCGATGGCGTCGTCAACGAAGGGGAGATGTTCGAAGTCCCCGACGAGGAAGCCAATCGGCCCCGCCTCGGTGTAGCTGCGGGCGTTTCGGGCCATCTCGGGGGCACCGTCGAGGCCGTAGGCCCGTCCGGCGCCCTTCGCATCCTCGAGCGCCCGGGCGGCGTACCCGCTACCGGTGCCGAGGTCGAGTACCACGTCGCCGGGCTCGACGGGCATCCGGGCCAGCGCGTGCTTCGCCGTGTGCCAATGGCGGCCCGCCATCTCCCGGTCACGACCGTCATCTGCCCACTCGTCGAACTCGTCCGCGATGGACACACGTTGGAGGAGGGTGGGGCGGGGCGAAAAGGCTCCGGTGCGGGACCGTTTTGTATAGCGGTCCAGTAGCCGCCCCATGGTCGGGAAGAGCCGCCGATACGGCTTCGCGGACACGGCGCAGCAGATCGTCGGGGGCTTCCTGCTCGCGGGCCCCTTCGTCGTGACCGAGGAGGTCTGGGTTCTGGCGGCGGCGATGAGCGCGTGGCACGCCTTGGTGACGGTGGGGATCGTCGCCGGCATCGGGTACGGGGCCCTCTATTCCGCCGATCAGGGGCGAGACCCGGAGCAGGAGGTCGAGGTCAGCGGCGTCCCGATCCGCTTCCTCTCGCTGATGGGCGTGGCCTTCGGGTCGGTGCTCGCACTATCGATCGTCTTCGGGGCGCCCGGGACCTTTCTCTCGGGCGATTCGATGGCGGTCGCGGCGACCACGGCGAAAGCGACGTGTTTGGGCGCGGTGTTCAGCGTCGTCGGTGCCGCGACGGCCGATTCGGTGTTCTAAGGCCACGGATCGAGAGATTGCCCGTCTCGTCCACTCGTGGCGGCTTCGGTGAGGTACGTTTATGTCGGGCCACCTGGCCTCTTCGGGTATGGACTATCGGCTCGCGATCGAGGGGACGCCCGAGCGCGTACCGGGGGGGACCGGCATCCTGCTCCTCCATCCGAGCACCGGCGAAACCGACAGGATCGACACCGAGTTCCTGAAGGCCGACACGGACGCCTTCCTCGTGGTCTCGACCAGAACCTCCGCCCGCGAGGTACAACAGAAGCTCGAGTACTACGACGTCGACGAGTCGCAGGCGACCATCCTGGACACGATCTCGGTCGAACGGGGCTACGGCCGCCGGAGCTCGGACCACATCCACTACGTGGCCGCCCCGGACGACCTCGATGGCATCGTGGCCCAGGTCGCGCGTTTCCTCGAAGGAACCGAGGGCAAGCGGCGAGTGAGCGTCGACTCGGTGACAGAGATGGCCTACTACGCTGACGAGGACCAGGCCCTCGAAGCGGTCGAACAGCTGCTCGGACTCCTCGAAGAACACGACGCCGTGGGGCTCTTCCATCTCGCCCCGGAAGTCCACGAGCCCGGCGTGGTCGAGGCCTTCGAGGCCGTCTTCGACGCCGTCGTCGAACTGGCCGAAGACGGGACGGTCACCGCCCGGTTCTGAGGGGCGCTTGACGAGGGCGCCCCGGCAGCCGGTCGGACGGTGCCGGTTAGGCTACCGCGTAGTTCACGACGATGGCGAGAACCAGCGCGACCGAGAGGCCGATCGTGGCGAGGACGATCTTCGTGGCGTCGCTCATGGGCGGAACTTCGGCAGGGAGGGTCAATAATCGTCCCGGTACGGAGGGGGCCGTTTCGGGCGCCAGCGAAGGTTAGTCCTCGTCGCGCCAGGAGTCGGGGACGTCGATGACGTACCGGCCGTCTTCCTCCAGGGCGATGATGTACTCCTCTCGGTCGTAGAGCTCCATGAGGTTCAGCTCGTACTCGCCCGGGCGGAGGATCTTGATGCTCTCGAACTGTTCATTGAGCTCCTCGCGAAGTTGGGCAAGGTCGGGCCGCTCCTCCTCGTCAGGGATTGCGCCCGTGTCGGGCGTCGAGCCCTCCCCGCCGGCGGGTGGGAGCTCGTCCGCAGACACCAACGCTCGCCGGGCGGACGCTTGTGCACGATCTTCGCGGTCGTCCCCGGAGGCCTGGACCGGCTCCGCCGGCGCTTCGATGATGTCGTCCTCGGGGGCGGCAGCGGTGCCTGCGCGGGTCGCTGACTCGTCGAGCGTCGTCTGGGTCTGCTCCGGTGCGGCCGCTGAACCCGCATCGGGCGACTCCTCGACGGCGCCGGGGGGGATGAATTGAAACTTATTGCCGCCACAGTCGGGGCACCCGCCGAGCATGTCCTTCGAGCCGTCCGAGAACGTCCGACTACAGTTCGTGCACTGGTGGGGCATCGGTCAGGTTCGGGAGACCAGCGCACTGATGAGCGTCTCGTCCTTGTGGAGCGTTTCGATGCGGTCCGCAGGGCCGATCACGGTGAGCTTCGAGGCGCCCGGACGCTTGCCCATCAGACGGCCGATGAGCCCGGAGTCGGTCGACGCCGAGCTCGGGTACGTCTCGATCTCGATACCGCTGAACTCGTCGGGGCTGATCTCGGTCATCGTGACTTCGATCAGTTTCGACTCCTCGTCCGGCGAGAGGCCCTGTTCGAGGATAACGATCTTGCCCTCGTGGACGCCGTCGAGGATCATCCGGATTTTCTCCATGCTCGTCATCCCGGCCATGCGCTCGCCGCTGATCAGGTCGATCTGGACGCCGTCCCGCTCTTTTTCTTTGACTTTGGGCATCTCAGATCACCCGAAGTACTCCGCAATCTTGCCGTAGACCTCGTCCATGTTCTCGCCCTCGAGCGCGGAGAGCGGGACGGTTTCGTGCTGGGGGAAGGCGTCCTCGATTCGCTTGACGCTCGAGTCGTCGAGGTCGATCTTGTTCGCGAAGATCAGGACGGGAAGATCCCGGCTCTCGATGATGCCGATCAGCATCGTGTTGACCTGCGTGAACGGGTCGTCGGCGGAGTCGAGGACGTAGATGACGCCGTCGACGTCCTCCCGGAGCCAGTGCATCGCTTCGGCGACGCCTTCCGTGGCTTCACGAGAGCGTCGGACGGCGTCCTCCTCCTCCATGTCGAACTCGAGGAACTCCTGGTAGTCGACCTTCGTCGTCACGCCCGGGGTGTCGACGATGTCGATGGTGACCGATTTACCGTTCCGCTCGATCTCGACGTTCTCCTTCCGCCTGGCCCGTCGCGTCTCATGCGGGATGTGGCTCTCTGGGCCGATGGCGTCCCCGGTCCAGTCACGGGCGATTCGGTTAGCGAGCGTTGTCTTGCCGGCGTTCGGCGGGCCGTAGATTCCGATCCGCTTCGGGTCGGACTCCGTGAACAGCCGGTCTGTCACCCGCGTGATGCTGTCTTTCAGGTTCGTGAGCAGTCCCATCCTGGCCTCCGCCCCTCGCGGTTCGTCCCCGCCTGGGGCTGTTGTGTCAAACAGGCCCAGCTATCCACTTAAGGTTACGTCAGACAGGTGTCGGTCACCGACCGGCATCTGGCGATTCAGCAGGTCTCGAGACCGGCCGAGGTACGGATTCAGCGGTCGGCACTTGAGCGCGCAAGCGAGAATCATCGTTCACGGATCGGCTGTTGCCACCCACCCCCGTTCGTTTCGAGTGGAGGCGACAGCGACCCCCAGTTGATCGGAAGGGGTCGAGGGTAGCCTGTGGTCGATGTCCTCGTATCAGCTCAACGCTGGAGGCTGCTGATCTTTCGGTCTTCTAGACACAGTGGGTTACGGACCTCGTATAGATACATTAGCGCCGGCTGCGAATGCACGCAGATACACGGAGCTGATCAGATCGAGGCCTATTGCCTAATTGACGAGGGAGTACCGCAACCACCGCCACGCAGTTTCTCCATTACGGATTTTGTTCGTCAGTGGGTATAATAAATCTTTCCAAATTCAAGCTGCAATGTTCAGTCTCGGCCCTCTTGGCTGGTTTCCACCTGAAACAGTGGGGTGGGCGGGTTCCGGCGGTTATAGATGCGAGACCCGGATCACCCGGAAGTTACCTAACTTCGACTGTAAACTACCGAGTATGCAATCAACGTTATAGACGCTATAGCCGTCTAATAACCATTGTTCCATAGGAAACGATGGGGTTTCTACTCTGCGGCACTACGGCAGGCTATCGACTCGGCGTCACTAAGCCCGAACCGTCTTCCAGGACGGCGCAGTCTGTTGATTATCCGATACACCAACGCGATATCTGTCGATTCAAGATCGCTTCTGTCCAGCCGACCCGATCCCCCCGGGTGGAAGGCGACGAGCAGAGTGCAACGATGGAAACGATTTAATACCTCCCCCACCTCGGGTTCTGCTGCATCAACTGCACCGTCGAATCGTCACCATTCACACGAGAATCCACGGAATCGCCCGATTGCGGGGGGAAGGGCGTGCCGGTCGACGATCGACTCCACCTGAAACCATGCCAAAATGATCGCCATGCATGTCTGACGAACGCACGACGGAGGAAGGAACGCTCGGATCATCGGAGTTCGAGTGGGGCGCCGCGGAGGCCGACGGGCTGGACTTCGAGGATGTCGTGCTAGAGGAGTCCGGCGATGACGGGGGACTCTTCGACGACCTCCTCTCGGGCGAGCCCATCTTCGAGAACAAAGAAGTCCTGCGGCCGTCCTACACGCCCGAGGAACTCCCCCACCGCACGGACCAGATCAACAACATGGCCACCATACTCGTGGCCGCGCTCCGGGGAGAGACCCCGTCGAACATTCTGATCTACGGGAAGACCGGCACCGGGAAAACGGCGAGCGCGAAATACGTCAGCAAGGAGCTCGAGGAGACCTCCCAACGCTACGAGGTCCCCTGCGATGTCGAGTACATCAACTGCGAGGTCACCGACACCAAGTATCGGGTGCTCGCCCAGCTCGCCAACACATTCATCGAGCAGAACCAGACCTACCTCGCCGACCGAATCGCCGAGCTCGAGGAACTGCGGGAGGACGTTGAGTCGGGTCGGGCGACCCTGAGCGACACGGAGTTCGATCGAGCCGACGCGATCGGCGAAGAGATCGACCAGCTCGAGCGCGACCTCGAGGACATGGAAGACGTCCCGATGACCGGCTGGCCGACCGACCGCGTCTACAGCTCCTTCTTCGACGCCGTCGACTATCAGGAACGGGTGGTCGTCATCATGCTCGACGAGATCGACAAGCTCGTCGAGAAGTCCGGCGACGATACGCTCTACAACCTCTCGCGGATGAACTCCGAGCTCGAGAACTCTCGCGTCTCCATCATGGGCATCTCGAACGACCTCAAGTTCACCGACTTCCTCGACCCCCGAGTGAAGTCGAGTCTGGGTGAGGAGGAGATCGTCTTCCCCCCGTACGACGCCAACCAACTCCGGGACATTTTGCGTCACCGTGCCGAGGTGGCGTTCAAAGAGCGGGTCCTCTCTGACGACGTCATCCCGCTCTGTGCCGCCTTCGCCGCCCAGGAACACGGCGACGCCCGTCGGGCACTCGACCTCCTGCGCACGGCCGGGGAACTCGCCGAGCGGAGCGGCGCCGACCTCGTTCGGGAGGCCCACGTACGACAGGCCCAGGAGAAGATCGAACTCGACCGAGTCGTCGAGGTCGTCAGAACCCTCCCGACCCAGTCGAAGCTGGTCCTCTTCGCGATCATCTCCCTCGAGGACAACGGCGTCCGGAACATCAACACGGGCGAGGTCTACAACGTCTACAAACAGCTCTGCTCCCAGATCGATGCCGATGTCCTCACCCAACGCCGCGTCACCGACCTCATCTCAGAGCTCGACATGCTCGGAATCGTGAACGCCGTCGTCGTCTCGAAGGGGCGGTACGGCCGCACGAAGGAGATCAGTCTCTCGGTCCCGGAGGAGGAAACGCGGGCGGTGCTGGTGTCGGACTCACGGCTCGCGGATCTCGAGGATGGCGGGACGTTCGTCCAGGCCCGCTTCGGCGACTCGTAGGCCCGAGCCGACTCGCGTTGAACGAGGAATAGCCACCCACCAAGCGGCGACGATTCCGGCGGTCAGCCCGCGACGCTCGCATTCGTCAGGTGGATCTCTGTACCGGCCGCGCTCCCACTGCTGAATCTCGAGAAGTAGAGTCGCACGTATCCCAACCAGGGAATCCGGACCTCGGCGGTGCCACGAATCCAGGCCGGCCGAACGGGCGAGCTGATCACCCTGCCGGCGTTTCCATTGGCGACTTGGTCGTACGCCCCGTTTGCGTCGCCTTTCGTGATGAACCCCGCGTGTGGGGCCGGGCAGTTAGGCAGGCCCGTGTCCGTCTCGGGGTCGTCGTCCACTTCGCATTCGGTCCCCGGAAGGTAGGCCGGGTCGGCTTTCGAAACCCAGTTCTCCCCGTCCTCGACCCAGAACCGGGCCCGGTGGATGATCGGTGTCGAGCCTCCGCCGTCGGGGTAGAAGACGATCACGTCACCATGGTCCCCAAACTTCCGGTAGGCGTCGCGGTCGACCGCATCGCGATAGGTGACGACACCGGTCGAGCCCGCGGCGAACGAGGGGGCGAGACGGTGCTCCTCCATCACGAAGACCAGGTCCCCGGTGTGCATGTGCGGGGACATGCTCTCGCTCTCGACGGCGACCAGAGGCGGCCAAATGCCGCTGATCGCGAACAAGAGGGCCCCCACTAGGAGGACCCCGAGCACGCTCGCCACGACCTCTCGCACGAACTGCACCGTCGGGTGCTCGGTCCGGAGGCCCCACTGGAGCCAGTCCAGGGGCCCCTCGGGCCGGTCGGATTCGCGGCCCTCCCCGGGGTAGACCCGCTCGGGCGCCTCGTCGGGCCCCTGGTCGCGCATCGAGGACGGGTTTTCCGCGTCCGGCCATCAACCTCTCGGTATGCTTTTCCCCCGCCCCGCCCTGCCCAATCTACGTGCCGCGCCACACGCCTGCGTGGGTTGCTCGGGAGCTCGCCGAGCGCGGCTACAACGCCGAGCGAGAGGCGATCACCGTACTTGCCGGCGCCGACGACCCCGGCCGGGCCGTCGCGCGGGCGGTCGAGCACGCGCCAGGCGAGGCCCTCCGACTCTCAGTTGAGGACGCCCGCGCGGCGCTAGATAGCGATGGTTCGACTGCAGCAAATCCACAAACATCACCGCCGCAATCACCTGGTTCTCCACCTGAAATAAGGGGGTCGACTTCTGGAGGCGGTGCCGCCACCGTCGCGGTCGCAAACGACGTCACCGGCCGGAGCACCGGGACGGGGGTCTACGACGACTTCGTCGCGCTGTTCCGGGACCGCTTCGAGCGCCTCTCGGCGATGCTCCGACCACGGGTCAACCACCGGCCGGCCTCTTCGATCGAGCGGATGGGCGGGGGCGAGGAGGCCGCGATCGTTGGGATGGTGAACGACGTCCGATCGACGAGCGGTGGCCACCGCCTCATCGAGCTCGAGGACACGACCGGCACGTTCCGGAGCATGGCGCTCAAGGACCGGGACATCTCGACGCTCGTTGACGAGATTCTCTGTGACGAGGTGATCGCCGTCGAGGGTCGGCTCGCCAGCGACGGGGGCGTCCTCTTCGCCGATGCCATCCACCTGCCCGACGTCCCCCGGACCTTCCAGCCGACGACGGCCGACCGGCACGTCCAGGCCGCGCTCATCAGCGACGTCCACGTCGGCAGCCAGGAGTTCCTCGCGGACGCCTGGGGCAGCTTCGCGGACTGGCTCCACACGCCGGAGGCAGATCCCGTGGAGTACCTCCTGATCGCGGGGGACATGGTCGAGGGCGTCGGCGTCTACCCGGACCAGGACGAGGAGCTCGACATCGTCGACATCTACGACCAGTACGAGACGTTCGCGGAGCACCTCAAGGACGTGCCCGGCGACTTAGAGATCGTCATGATCCCGGGGAACCACGACGCCGTCCGGTTGGCCGAGCCCCAGCCGGCCTTCGACGAAGAGCTCAGGTCCGTCATGGCCGCCCACGATGCCCGGATCACCGGCAATCCGTCGACGGTCACGATCGAGGGTGTCTCGGTGCTCATGTACCACGGTGTCTCCCTCGACGAGGTGATCGCGGAGCTACCGGCGGCTGTGGCGTCCTACGACGAGCCCCAGAAGGCCATGTTCCAGCTGCTCCGGAAGCGCCACCTCGCCCCTCAGTTCGGTGAGCGGACCCGGATCGCCCCTGAGGAGCGGGACTACCTCGTCATCGACGAGGTGCCGGACGTCTTCCACGCCGGCCACGTGCACAAACTCGGGACGGGCCGCTACCACAACGTGACGGTCGTCAACAGCGGCTGCTGGCAGGCCCAGACGACGTTTCAGAAGCGCGTGAACATCGACCCGGACGCCGGCTTCGCGCCGATCCTGGACCTCGACACGCTCGACGTGACGCTCCGGAAGTTCACCTGATGGCCGGCACCTCCTGGTTCAGAACGATCCGAGGGTCGACTGATCCCCCGTCCCCGCCATCGTCGCGGCCTTCTCGATAACCCGCTCGAAGGCGGTCCGCTGGCTCCGGTCATAGAGCGTCGCGGCCGGGTGGAGGCAGAGTAGCACGTCGACGCGATTCCCGCCTACGTCGATCGACTCGATGGAGCCGGCCTCGCCGGTGATGGCGACGTCCCGGCCCAGGAGGTGCTCGCTCGGTACCTTCCCGAGCGACACGAGGACGGCCGGGTCGACGGCCGCGATCTCCGCCTCCAGGTAGGGCCGACAGTTCGCGAGCTCCTCGCGCGTCGGGTCCCGGTTCTCCGGCGGGCGACAGCGGACGCAGTTCGTGATACGGACGTCGCTCCGGGCGAGCCCGTTGTCACGGAGGACCTCCTCGAGCACGGCCCCGCTCCGACCGACGAAGGGCTCGCCCTCGGCGTCCTCTCGTTCTCCCGGCCCCTCTCCGACGAAGAGCACGTCGGCGTCCGCGGGACCGACGCCGTTGACGATCCGGGAGCGAGAGTCCACGAGGTCCGGGCACCGCTCGCAGGCCTGGACCTCGAGGCCGTCCATCCCGTCCATGGTCCCAGCTCCGGCCGCGGGGTTATGAATCCGCCCGCCACCGGTCCGCCGCCCGCGCGGCGAGCCGGGCGACTCGGAGTGGCTCCGGTCGGCCGCCCTCCGGGGTGAACGCCCGAACCACGTCGCCGGCCTCCTCGGGTGCGAGACCGACGGCCCTGACGAAGAGGGCCTCGCCGTTGACCGTCACCTGCGTGCGCTCCGGCTGCCGACGGTAGCGCTCGACGCGCGCCGCCAAAGCCTCGCCGTCGAACGCCTCGCGGAGTGCCGGCTCCAGGCCCACTGACGCCTCGAAGGAGACCGAGACGACTGGCCGATCGACGCCGGCACTGATCGCCGGGAGGTCGAGGACGTTGTACCAGGCCGGAGCGATTCCAGAGACCAGGACGTACCGGCCGTCATCCCGGTCGAGGCGTTCGACGAGGCCCACGACCGCCTCGGTGGCGTCGGTGCCGCCGACCGAACAGGCCCCGAAGGCGAACCCGTCGACGGTCCGGTCGACGCGAACGACAGCCGCCGCTAGCGTACTCCTACTCCCTGTAGAACTCGACGCATCGATCCCCGGGCTCGACTCGACGCCGCGGTACGACTCCGCGACCCCGATCGCCCGGGCGCCGGCCTTCACGCGTCGTCCTTGATGTCGCCCAGCCGGTCGAGGAGCTCGTCGTTGGACGCGGTGAACTCGAACTCGACGCCGCCGTCGTGACCAGTGCTGTTGGTGGACACACTGCTATCCTCGTCGAAGTCGGCGTCGACCTCCTGGTTCTCCTGTTCCGATTCGTCGTAGCTCCCGAAGCCCATGCCGTCCGTCACTATTGGCTACAGCGAGAAAAATCATGTGGGTCCGGAACCCATTAGCCGGCGCCGGCCCAGTCGCCTCGTATGGAAGTCCACAACGTCACCGCCGAGGCCGAGACGTTCACCTGCAACGCGTATCTCGCGCTGGGGGAGCGGCCGACGCTGGTCGACGCCGGGGCGATGGCCGGGGTCGTCGAGGCCGTTCGCGAGCACACGGACGTGATCGATGCCGTCGTGCTCACCCACCAGCACGGCGACCACGTCGAGCAGCTGGACGCCGTCCTGGACGCCTTTGACGCCGAGTGTCTGGCGTACGCCGCCCACCCGCGTCGTACGAGTGAACTCGGCGACGGCGACACTGTGACGATCGGCGATGAAGTGTTCGAGGCCATCTACACACCGGGCCACGCCGACGACCACCTCGCATTCGTCTCGGAGACGACAATCTTCTCGGGGGACGTCGTGGTCCACGACGACGGTGCCTTCGACTACGGGAGCTTCGGCCGCACCGACATGCCCGGTCAATCGAGGGAGCGCCTGATCGAGAGCTTGGAGACGATCCTCGACCGGCTGCCCGACGGCGTGGAGCACATGCACGCCGGCCACGGTGGCGAGTTCCACGGCGACGTCCGCGACGTCATCGAGACGGCCCTCGGTCGGGCCGAAAAGCGCGAGCCGAAGTACCCGGACGGGTAGGGGCTTCACCGTGGGGGGCCGCCAGGCAGCCTTGTCCGGCACGGTCTCCACTGCGCGGCCCGTGGTGGATCGCGACCGAGTGGAACGCGAACAAAAGGCGGGAAGAACGGGGCTCGTCTAGAACGTCTCTAAGTACTGGTCGAGCTCCCACTCGGAGACCTCGACGATGTACTCGCCGAACTCCTCGCGCTTGGCCTGGACGAACTTCTCGCCGACGTGGTCGCCGAGTGCGTCCAGCACGACGTCGTCAGCCTCGAGAGCGTCGAGCGCTTCGCCGAGGTTGCCCGGGAGGGTGTCGATGCCGTACTCCTCCCGCTTCGCCTCGTCGAACTCGTAGATGTTCTCGCGAATCGGGTCGGGGCAGTCGAGATCGCTCTCGATACCCTCCAGCCCGGCGTGAATGAGTGCCGCGAACGCAAGGTAGGGGTTGCACGAGGGGTCTGGGAACCGGGCCTCGATGCGGCTCGCCGCGGGGACCCGGGCGGCCGGCTTCCGGATCAGGGCCGACCGGTTCCGGTCGGACCAGGCGACGTACACCGGCGCCTCGTACCCGGGAACGAGTCGCTTATACGAGTTGACCGTCGGGTTCGAGACCGCGGTGATGGCCGGTGCGTGTTCGAGGATGCCGGCGGTGAACTGCTTCGCCGTCTCCGAGAGGTTGAACTCGTCGTCGTCGTCGTGGAACGCGTTCTCGCCGTCCGCGGTGAACAGCGAGAGGTGCGTGTGCATCCCCGAGCCGTTGATTCGAGCGATGGGCTTGGGCATGAACGTCGCGTGGAGGTCGTACTGGGCAGCGATGGCCCGTACGACCGAGCGGAACGTGGCGACGTTGTCCGCCGTCGAGAGCGCGTCGTCGTAGGTGAAGTTGATCTCATGCTGTCCCTGGGCGACCTCGTGGTGGCTGGCCTCGATGTCGAAGCCCATCTCCTCTAAGCCGTAGATGATGTCCCGCCGGACGTCCGAAGCCAAGTCTTTTGGCGCGAGGTCGAAGTATCCCCCAGCGTCGTTGGTAACCGTCGTCGCTCGACCGTCCTCGTCGTGCTCGAAGAGGAAGAACTCCGGCTCCGGCGCCGCGTTCACCTCGTACCCCATCTCCTCAGCCCGCTCGATGGCGCGCTTTAAGACGCCACGTGGGTCGCCAGAGAACGGCTCCCCGCTCGCGGTATCGAAGACGTCACAGATCATCCGAGCGCTGGCCGTCCCGTCCTCCCGGTCACGCCACGGCAGGATCGCGAACGTGGAGGGGTCGGGCTCCAGACGCATGTCCGATTCCTGGATCCGGACGAAGCCGTCGATGGAGGAGCCGTCGAAGTAAATCCCCTCGGTGAACGCCTTCTCGGCCTGGTCGGCCGGAATGGAGACGTTCTTGACGACGCCCAGGATGTCCGTAAACTGGAGTCGCAGGAAGTCTACGTTTTTCTCCTCGATTTCGTCTAAAACTTGCTGTTCTTCGTCAGTTATGGTTGAATCGCTCATGTTTCCGTTCGTCACCTGTATGGACATAGAATTCCAAAACATGCAGGGTTAAAACCCTACTGATTTCACCAATTGCCCATTATCTAAGTAATATTAGGATGTTTGTACACAGTAACCTCTCGGACATTCGTAAGGTTCTAACCGGGCGGGGCCCCATGGGAAGCCAATGACGTACGAAAACCTCGACGCCAAGCTGATCAACGCCCTGCTCCGGGACGGACGTGCCAGCCTCCGGAGCCTCGCCGAGGAGCTCGACGTCTCGGTGACGACCGTGTCGAACCACCTCTCCGACCTCGAGGACGATGGCGTCATCGAGGGCTACTCGCCCCGCGTGAACTACGAGGCGCTGGGCTACGACGTCACGGCGATCATGCACTTGAAGGTCGAAGGCAACCAGCTCGAAGAGATGACCGAGCGGCTCCAGGGCCATAAGCAGGTCATCTCGGTCTACGAGGTCACCGGCGACTACGACATCATCGCCATCGCGAAATTCACCGACACCGACGGCATGAACGACCAGATCAAAGCGCTCCTCATCGAGCCGGCGATCAAGGAGTCGAACACGAGCGTCGTGCTGAACGCCGCGGTGGAGAGCCGACAGTTCGACCTGGACGCGAGCGAGGACTAGTCGACCCAACACTCGGGCGACTTCTAAGTACCGAGGCGGCGTACGCCGGCGACGAGATGGCCGATTTCGACGTGGATCCCGAACCAATCCACGTCTTCCTCCTCGACGGCACCTACGTCTTCAAGCACTACTTCGAGCTGAACGACCTCTTCGACGCGCTCTCCGAGTTCTATGACGGTGACGAGTACCGCTTCGAGGTGCCCGAGCACGCGTGGGACGATGTCGCGGCGGTCCTCCGGGAGTACCACTACGACCCGACGGTCGTCGACGACGTCGCGACCTTCGTCGTCGTGAAGGAGCAGTATACGCAACACGCGAAGATTCTCAAGAACTCGGTCGCCAACTGGACGCGGCGCGGGCACAACTTCTTCCTCATGAAGGAACCGCTTGCTGTCGAACGGGCGGTCCAGGAGCACGGAGCGACGCCGGTGGCGGAGACGGACCTCGCCGTCGGCATCTGAGAACGGAAGAAGGGTGGTCGGCGGAGCGGTGCGGTGGTCGGTGGGGTGGTGTCTGCGCTATCGAGCCGCGCTTACATCGCGCCGCCCATGCCGCCCATGCCACCCATACCGCCCATGCCGCCCATACCGCCGCCCATGCCACCGCCGCCGGGCGGCATGTCCTCGTCGTCGCCGTCGTCGGTGCCGCCGCCCTTGAGGTCGCCGGCCGCGATGACGTCGTCGATGCGCAGGATCATCACGGCCGCCTCGGTGGCGGACTCGATGGCCTGGGTCTTTACGCGGAGGGGCTCGACGACGCCCTCTGACTCCATGTCGATGATCTCGCCGGAGTAGGCGTCGAGGCCCGCGGCGGTCGCGCCACCGTCGTGCTGGCTGCGCAGGTCGACGAGGGAGTCGATCGGGTCGAGCCCGGCGTTCTCGGCCAGCGTACGCGGGATGACCTCGAGCGCGTCTGCGAACGCCTCGACCGCGAGCTGCTCGCGCCCGCCAACGGAGTCGGCGTAGTCGCGGAGGCCGAGGGCGAGTTCGGTTTCCGGCGCACCGCCGCCGGCCAGCACCTCGCCGTCCTCTAGCGTGACGCGGACGACACCGAGGGAGTCCTCGACGGCCCGCTCGACCTCGTCCACGACGTGCTCGGTGCCGCCGCGGAGGACGAGCGTGACGGACTTGGCGTCCTCGACGTCCTCGACGAAGATGCGCTCGTCGCCGCCGATGTCCTTCTGGGCGACGGAGCCGGCGAAGCCGACGTCGTCCTCAGTGAGGTCGTCGAGATTCGAAACCACGCGGGCGCCCGTCGCGCGGGCGAGGGCCTTCTGGTCCGAGTCCTTTGTCCGGCGGACCGCGAGGATGCCCTCCTGGGCCAGGAAGTGCTGGGCCATGTCGTCGATGCCGCCGTCGACGAAGACGGCGTCGGCGCCGACCGCGACGAGCTGGTCGACCATCTCGCGGAGCTGGTCCTCCTCCTGATCTAAGAACTGCTGGAGCTGGTCCGGGTCGGTGACGTTGACCTCGGCGTCGATCTCGGTCTCCTTGACCTCGAGGTCACCGTCGAAGACGACAACACCGGCGTCCTCGACCGCGTAGGGCATGTTCTCGTGGACGCGCTCCTTGTCCACGATGACGCCCTCGACGAGCTCGGAGCCGTCGATGGAGCCGCCGACGACCTTCTCGACCTTGACGTTCTCCGTGTCGATGCCGTCCTCGTCAGCGACCGCCCGAACGGCGTCGACGACGAGTGCCGCGAGCTGCTCCTTGGCAGACTCCGCGCCCTTCCCGGTCATCGCCGTGGAGGCGATGGCCTGGAGGAGCTCGTCGTCGTCCTCGGAAACGGAGATCGCGACATCGTCGAGGATTTCCTTGGCCTTCGCGGCGGCCTGGCGGTACCCCTGGGCCAGGGTCGTCGCGTGGATGTCCTGGTCCAGGAGGTCCTCGGCCTTCTGGAGGAGCTCGCCGGCCACGACGACCGCCGTCGTGGTCCCGTCGGCGACCTCGTCCTCCTGGGTCTCGGAGACCTCGACGATCATGTTCGCCGCGGGGTGCTCGATGTCCATCTCTTTGAGGATGGTCACGCCGTCGTTCGTGACGACGACGCTGCCCGCGTTGTCGACGAGCATCTTGTCCATCCCCTTCGGGCCCAGTGTCGTCCGCACCGATTCGGCGACGGCTTTGCCCGCGGTGATGTTCATGGACTGTGCGTCCTTCCCGGAGGTTCGCTGGGACTCCTCCGAGAGTACGATAAGAGGCTGACCGCCCATCTGCTGTGCCATAATCGGATGAGGATTGATTGCTATTCTATATAAGAGTTACGCGTCGACGACGGGTCCGTGACTGGTTCACAATCGCTATAAAGCTCCACCACCGAGCCCGGCCATGCGCGAACTCGGAATGGACCTGCTCACCGACCTGCTGTTCACCCTCCTCTCGGCGGCCGGGGCCGTCGGCTTCACCGCTGCGGGCGTGTTCGTCGATCGGGCGGGCCTCCAGGCGCTTCAGGCCGGGTCGACCGCCCAGGGCGCCTGGGAGCTCTGGATGGGCACCCTCGCCATCTTCGTCGGGCTCTACCTGCTGGGCTATCGCACGGCGCTACCGTCGATCGCCAGCTTCCGGTAACACCACTCGGTCTCCCCCCACGTCACTCGATGAGCGGGAGGGCGATGCCGAAGACGAAGGGGCTGAAGAAGCCGATGACCAGCCCCACCGCCTCGATGTCGAAGAGCAGCGCCGTCTCCCAGGCCGGGAGCTCTCCGAAGATCGCGTGGCCGACAATCTCTCCGCCGGCACCAGCCAGGAACAGGGTCAACCCGAAAAAGAAGCCAAGCTTGGCCAGCCGGGCGTGGTCGATCGAGGAGGTTTGGGACATGGACCGACGTCCGTCGCTGGAGGGCTAATCGTTTCCGGATTCGCTCCTATCGACGTCCGACCCCTGCTCACCCCGTGTACTCGTGGTAATCCATCCCGGCGTGCTTGAGCTCCTCCCGGCGTTTCCGCTCCAAGAACGAATACACCGCACCGTGGGGGGCCCCGTCTAAGAGCATCTCCACCGCCGATCGGACGACGTCGACCTGCTTCGGCATGCCGATGACGCCGAGGGTCGAGCCGTAGATGACGACCGAGGTGCCGGTGAGGTCCTCCATGAGCTCCCGGGTCCGGCCGTCCTTGCCGATGAGCCGACCCTTCTGCCGCTTGAGGTCGTTCTCGTTCCGGGAGGCTCGCTTGATGTCGATGAGGTCGAACATCATCATCTCGTCCTCGAGCAGTTCGAGGGCGTCCTCGGGGGCGAACCCACGGCCGATCGCCCGGACGATGTCGGGGGCCTTGAGACCCTTGACCGGGTCGCCGGTCGTTTTGACCCGGACGGCGCCGTCCTGAGAGTCGATGTCGAGCCGGGCCTCGGAGCGCCGCTCGATCTCGCGCATCGTCTCGCCCCCCTCCCCGACGAGCACGCCGATCCGCTCCTGCGGAATCTTCACGTGTTGCATAATTGCGCACGAATAACGGGTGGGTGGGTTTGAAGCCTTCGACGGCCCGTGCCCGCTATTCGTCCTCTTCGGTCGTGACGAACGCGTAGAGGTCCTCCCCGGTCACGTCCAGCCCCTGTCGAGAGAAGAAGTTCGTCACGTTCTTGCAGTCACGCCGTAGGTACTCCTCGGCGTTCGGGTGGTGGACCGTCATCGCTTGGCCGAGGTCGATGACGCAGAGCTCGCCCTCGGGCGTCACGACGACGTTGTACTCGGAGAGATCGCCATGCACCAGGCCCGCCCGGTAGAGTCGCCGGGTGTACTCGGCCAGCACGTCGTACGCCGTCTCCGGGTTCTCGATCTCGACCTCGGCGAGGCGCTTCGCCCGGTCGCCGACTATCCCCAGAAACTCCATGACGAGGACGTTCCGTTGGACGGCGATCGGCTCTGGCACCTTGACCCCCGCGGCCCTGGCCCGTTGGAGGTTGGCGAACTCCTTCCGCGTCCAGGCCATGACGACCTCTGACTTCTCCGAGCCGATGCCCTCGAACCGCGGGTCGCCCTCTAAGTACTCGCGCATCCGCCGGAAGTCGCTGGCCTGGATCCGATAGATCTTGACGGCGACGTCGTCGCCGTCCGGGCCGAGCGCCTCGAAGACGCTTGCCTCCTTCCCCGTCGAGACGGGCCCGCCGAAGGCCTCGATGTGGCCGTCCTGGACGAGCTTGTAGATGGCCGCGAGCGTCGCCTCGTCGAAAACTGCCCCCTCGACCTTCAGCTGGTCGGCGTCCTTGATGCGCGTTCTGAACTGGTCGAACTCCCGGTCCCGCTTCCGCGCGATGCGGTCCGCTTCGGTGTCTGAAACGTCGATCTCTTCCCACTCGTCGCCGACGCCGTCTACGCCCTCTGGGTCGACGAGCCCGAACTCGGTCATGCGGTCATTGTCGGGGTCATGGGCGCGCTCACTCGATGTGTCCCTCCCGGCGGAGCTGGTCGGCCTCCTGCTTCTCGTACCGCCAGATGACGTCTGCCTTCTCGTCCTGCCAGTCCCACGGGTCCACCAAGACGACGTCGTTTTCGCGGATCCAGATGCGCTTTTGCATCCGTCCAGGGATCCGGGCGGTCCGCTCCACCCCATCGGCGCACCGGACCCTGATCCGGTTCGCGCCGAGCATGTCCGTGACGACGGCGAACACCTCGTCGTCCTCGGGCATGCGGAGGTCCGTTCGACCCCCCTCGTCGTCGCTCATGCCCATAGGTCTCGGGCGCGCGGCCTTTAAGTCATGCTGTCCGTCAGCCCCCCACATACCGGGCAATCCGGGCGCAATCGGCCAGTTCGGCGATACCCCCGATGGATGGTGGTTCGACCGGGCCATCGTGAACGCAAAGCGTTTACTCCGTAGCGGTACCGGTGGGAACGAAGAATGTCCCAAACGGGCGGCGACCGCTTGGCCACGGTTGCCGCGGCGCTTGCCATCCTCTTGGTGTCGATGGCAGCCCCACCCGCGGGCGCCCAGTTGGGCGCACCGGCGCTGCCCCAGACCCAGGCGTTCGACCCCGACACGGTCCTCCTCGACGCCTCACTCGCCACGGACGGTGACGCGAGTTGGGAGATTCGCTACCTCATCCGGCTCGACGACGAGAACGCGACCGCCGCGTTCGAGTCCTTAGATGCGGACGTCCAGGCCAACCGCACCGCCTATTCGGACCGCTTCGCCGATCGCATCGGTGGGACGGTGGGTGCCGCCGAGAACGCGACCGGACGGGAGATGGCCGTCCGGAACGTGACCGTCCGGACCACTCGCCAGGACCTCACCCGGCAGTACGGCGTCCTCGTCTACGGGTTCGAGTGGACCAACTTCGCCGTTGCAAACGACTCTGCCCTTCGGGCTGGCGACGCCATCGCCGGTCTCTTCCTGGACGAGACGACCTCGCTGATGGTCTCGTGGCCCGACGGCTACCGCGTCGTCTCGAGCGACCCCGCGCCCGACGAGACCGGCGACCAGTCGGCGACGTGGCGTGGGCCAGCCGACTTCACGACCAGTCAGCCCCGACTCGTCGTCTCCTCGGCCCCGCCGCCCCCGACCGACACCGGGGAGGGTGACACCATGCCGACGTCCATCGTCGCGGGAGCCCTCGTGCTGCTGCTCGTCGGTGCCGGCCTCGGCTGGTGGTGGCGCCGCCGGGAGTCGACTGACGACCCGGTGACGGCGGATGACGACGCGCCCCCGGAGGAGCTCCTCTCCAATGAGGAGCGGGTCCTTCGCCTCCTCCGCGAGCACGGCGGGCGGATGAAACAGCAACAGGTCGTCGAGGAACTCGGCTGGACGGATGCGAAGACCAGTCAGGTGGTCGGCGAGCTCCGGGAGGCCGGCGAGCTCGAAGGGTTCCGGCTCGGGCGGGAGAACGTCCTCCGCCTGCCCGAGGTCGATGGCCCAGCCGACCCCCCGGACGACGAGCCCGAGAAGTGAGGGACCGCGCGGCCGTAAAACCGCGTTAAACGGGGCTAAACCGGGACGACGGTCGGCGGTTTATATGCGGTTCCCCAACCAAGCGTTGCCCGTGATGACGCGACCCGTCGCCGTGTTCGCGATCGTGATCCTCGCCATCGCCGGCGTCGCCGGCCCCGTCGGCGGGACGCCGGCCACGGACGCGACCGCCGCTCCGCAGCTGTCCGAGGAGCCGGCACCGAACGCGAGCGCACCGGGGGCCATGCTCGCCGGTGTTGTCGACGTGCAGGAAGCGGAGGTCGGGGGCGAACTCGCCGACCGCGCCTTCGGACTGCAGATCGCCCGGGCCGAATCCAACGCCTCGCGGGCCTCGGCCGTCGCCGGGGAGGTCGAGTCCCTGCGCGAACGGTTGAGGACGCTCGAGCAGCGCCGTGAGCGGCTCGAAGCCGCCCACCGAAACGGTAACATCTCCGAGGCGCGGTACCGGGCGGAAACCGCGGCCCTCGTCGCTCGAAGCCGCATCCTCGAGCGCCAGCTCGAGCGGACGGGGCGCGTCGCCGTCGCGCTGCCCGCCGAACTCCTGGACGAGCGCGACGTCGACGCCGACGAAATCGAGCGGCTCCGGACGGGCGCCCGGAACCTCTCCGGCCCCGAGGTGGCAGCGATCGCCCGTAGCATCGCCGGCCCGCCGGTCGGCTCGGAGCTGTCGGACCGTGGCGATGACGACCGGGAGCTCCCGGACGTCGTCGGACCCCCCGACGACCGAGAGGACGATGACGACGAGGACCGCCCGGGCTTCCCCGGGGATGACCGCGACGATCGGTCGAACGAGACCGACCGTGGCCCAATCGAGGCACCGAATGGCACCGACGGACCCGGCGATGGTCCACCCGACGACGGCTTCCCTGGTGACGGTGACGACGACTCCGAAGACGACGCCGACGGAGGTGAGGGCCGTGAGCGGTAGCCTCGACGACGATCACTTCGACGAGCGTTGCGAGGACTGCGCCAGGAACACGCCCCACGTGGTCCGAATCGAGCTCAAGACGGAGAGCGAGAAGCGGGAGAACGCCGCGTTCTCCCGGGAGCCCTACCGGGTCTCGACCTGTGGCTACTGTGGTGCGACGACGGCCCAGCGGATGAACGACGCCTGACCACGCCCGCCTCAGGCCCGCTGTTCCTCTAACTTCTCCCGCCCCGGCTCGATCAGTTCGTTCAGGTAGCCGGCGAGCGCGCCCTTGGCGTCCGCCGGGTGAAGGTCGCCATTACCGAGGGCGTCGGCGAGGTCGTCGTAGGTCTCGTAGGTCACGTCACCGCCGTACTCGTCCGGCCGTTCGACGGTCACGGCGTCGAACCGCGGGAAGACGTGAAACTGGAACAGTTGGAGCACCGGGTTCTCCCGGTCGTTCCCCTCCTCGTCCGGCTCGGGGTCGCGGGCCGGTGGGCAGAACGCCGCGTTGACCTTCTCCTCGACGTCGGCCGCCGAGTCCTCCATCGAGATCGTGACGCCGGCGCTCGAGGACATCTTCCCGACCCCCGTCGCTAGGTCCGCCAGGATCGGCGTGTGTAGCGCCGGCCGTGGCTCGTACCCAAGGGCCGGTAGTTCGTCCCTGGCGAGTGCGTGGACCTTCCGCTGGTCCATTCCGCCGACGGCGAGGTCGAGGTCGAGGTACTCGATGTCGAGCGCCTGCATCAGGGGGTAGACGACGTGGGAGACCTTCGGCGCTTCACCGCCCTGGATCTCGGCCATGGCCCGCTGGGCGCGGTTCAGCGTCGTCTCCAGGCCAATGGCGTGGAGGTCGAGGACGTAGTCCTCGTCGAGCTGGTAGGAGGACCCCAACACGAACTCGGTCGCGTCCGGATCGAGCCCGTAGGCGACGAACTGGGCCCGCATCCGCTCGGCGGTCTCCCGAATCTCCTCGAAGGTGCCCTTGCCGTTGAGGTAGGCGTGGACGTCCGCGAGGAGCACCACGACCTCCATGCCGGCCGCCTGGAGGTCGATGAGCTTGTTCGCGGTGAGCATGTGCCCGAGATGGAGCACGCCCGATGGCTCATAACCGACGTACGCCCGGGCGCCCATGGGGTCCTCGGCGAGGGCGCGAACCTCGTCCTCCGTGAGGGCCTCCTCGACGTTCCGCGTGAGGAGCTCGAAGGCGTTCATGGCTGCCCATGGCCCGGCAGCCGTTTAACCCCTTTCGAGTCCCGGGCCGCTACGAGTCGAGGAGTTCACTCGGTGCCGCGCCCCGCCGGTCCGCCCGGTGCTCTGAGATGAGCCGGTCGACCATCTCCGCGTTCCGATCCCGACGGCGGACCTCGGCTCGGTCCTCCCAGTCGGCGATCACCGCCTCGACGTCGGCCTCCCGGGCCACCGCGAGGTCGTCGACCTCGTCGGTGGCGACCGTATCGGCGGGGCCGAAGGGCACCTCCCGCTCGAAGAGCACCTCCTCAGAGACGTCCGTCAACCCGCCCGATTTCAACACGGCACGGGGACGGAGCTCGGCCAGCCGCTCGGCAGTCTGGCGCCCCGCGCCGGTCGCGTCGCGGAGCAGAATGATGTCGCCCTTCGCGAGCCCGTACGCCTCGTCGGCGGCCTCGATGGCGTCGACGGTGAATTGTTCGACCGGCTTCACCGGGACGAGCCCCCGGCGCTTCTCCGAGACGTCGGCGAAGTTCGAGTGGTCGAGCCGCCAGAGCTCCTTCAGCCGCTCGAGCTTCCCCTCGAGACCGGCGACCCGTTCCCGCTCCGCCGCCAGCTCGCCCTGGAGCCGGTCGGTCTCACGGGAGAGCCGGGCGACCTCCCGACGCTCCTTCGCGTCCCGTCGCTCTTCCCGCCGAGCCTCGTCGAGTGACGCCTCGAGCTCGTCGATCCGCTCATCCTTTTCGACCACCGTCTCTTGGAGGCCGTCGACGTGGTCGGTCAGCCGGTCGACGCGGCCCTCCAGTTCCCGAATGCGCCGGCGCTCGGGCGATGGCTCAGGCGCCGGCTCCTCGCTGGGCTCCTCTTCGGCCCCGTCGTCGTCCTCGAGATCGGCGAGGACCGCTTCGACGCTCTCCTCGCCGGCCACGACCCGGGCTAAGACCTCGTCGATGTCGACCGTCGGTGGCACCTTCGACCGGATTCGACCGAACTGGTCGGCGTGGCCGTCGGCGGCGTACAACGCGGCCGCCAGCGCGTCCCGCTCGTGGTCGTTGTCATAGCCACAGTCGCGGGTCCGATGCAATTTCTCGTCGACTGGGAGGTCGGTCTCGGGCACCCAACCGGCGGCGTCGAAGCTCCGCCGGATCTTCTCCACCGTGCTCGGCATCGGCGTCACGTCGGCAGCTACCACCAGCGGTCGGCCGCGGTCGACGATCCACTCGACGACGTCGGCCATATCTGCCGTCCGGGCGGACAGGACGTCGAGCGGCGAGCCGTCGAGGGAAAGGACGGCGACGGCCGTCGTGGTGCCGGGGTCCACACCGACGATCACCGGGTCCCGGCGCTTCGCCAGCGGCTCGAACTCGATCCCGTCACGACGCTCCCGCTCGATCTCGACCCGCGTGTCCCCCGAGCGCCCACGGGAGACCGGGATGTCCTGCGGTCGACCCTCGACGGTGAAGACGGCGTTCGCGTAGCCGCCGTACTTCTCGGTGACGTCGGTCTGATACGCCAGCCCGGTGTCGTCGAGCAACCCCTCGACGTGCCGGGCCCTGGTCTTCACCGCGCCGTGGATCCGCCGCGTGTAGCGGTCCTCGCTCCAGCCACCCTTGCCGGTTGAGCGGCCCCTGGACACCTTGACCCGCGTCGTGTCGGTGAACGCCGTGACGGCGTAGCCGACGTTTCTGGCGGCTAGTCTCGCCGATGCCTCGGCCTCCGCCATCGGGTCCTTCGAATACGGGACCCCGTGCCGCGAGGCGACCCGCGAGAGGGGCTCGGGGCGCTCGTCACCGGTCACCTGGACCAGCCGCGTGCCATCGGGGAGGCCACCGAGGAGGTGGACGAGGGCGTCCTTGTCCTCGGCCAGCTCGTAGACGTTGTCCGTCGCCAGGAGGTCCGGCTCCTCGGACTCCACGAGGCGGAGCAGTTTCCGTCTGGAGACGACGTCCCGCTCGACCGACTCGCCGTCGAAGGCGCAGAGCGCGTAGGAGGGCGCATCGCCACGCACGTCACCGCTCTGGACGTCCACCCCGAACACCAGCGTGTCCAGCGCACTCGTCCGGGTGCTCACGCGCCGCGGTACGCCACGGCGGGGCATAAGCCCGACGCCAGTTCAATCGGGAAGCGGGACCTCGACTTCGAGCCCGTCGCGGGCGAGGACAACATCACCGTCGAAGGCTTCGCGAGCTTCGGCGGCCAGGACCGACGCATCGCCCGCATATCGGGGGGACACGTGGGTCAACGCGAGCCGTCGGACTCCGGCCTGTTGGGCGATCTCCCCGGCTTCCCGGGCCGTCGCGTGCCCGGTCTCCCGGGCTCGGTCGACCTCGGATTCGGCGAAGGTCGCGTCGTGAACCAACAGGTCCGCCTGGGCCGCGGCGTCCACGACCGAATCGGTCGGGCCGGTGTCGCCGGTGTAAACTACCCGTCGGCCCCGTCGTGCCGGACCGACGACCTGATCGGGTTCGACGACCGTTCCATCATCGAGTTCGACGGTCTCGCCCTCGTGCAGCCGTCCGAAGGCTGGACCCGGGGGCACGCCCAGCTCCTCGGCCCGCTCGCGTCGGAACCGGCCCTTGCGCTGGTCCTCGATCAGTGCGTACCCGACGCTCCGCGTCCGGTGGTCGGTCGCGAACGTCACGACGTCGTAGTCCGCCCCCTCGTAGGCGGTCTCTCCGGCGGCCACCTCGGTGACGTGGACGGGGTAGGGAAGATCGCCGCCACACGCCGTGATCAGGGTGGTGACGTCCGATCGCGTTCCTCGTGGCGTGTACACCGCCAACGGGTCGGTCCGATCCTGGAAGCCCCACGTCTGGAGGAGCCCCGGTAGGCCGAAGACGTGGTCGCCGTGGATGTGCGTCAGGAACACCGCCGAGACGCCGAAGCCGGTGCCGTAGCGCATCATCTGCCGCTGCGTCCCCTCGCCGCAGTCGAAGAGGAGCGACTCGCCCTCCCGGTTGACGAAGACCGCGCTGGGGTTCCGCTCCGTGGTGGGCACAGCCCCGCTGGTCCCGAGGAAGGTCGCACGCAGCGTCATCGACCGGTAGGCCGGCCGGGAGGGCTAAACGCGCTTCGGAACGCCGCGCCGTCCATCGGCAACGACGACGGTTAATCGGTGATTAACGCCGCCAACCGCCGAACACGCCCGCCACAACCGACCGATTCTTACCGATCCCGCGGGTACTGGGCGTCGATGGACTCCCCGCTGTGGATCGACGTCCACGCCCCGGACGTCGAGGACCTCCCGCAGCCGGACCTCCGGCGCTACCTCTCCCGGGCCGGCGGGGGACCGATCAACCTGCTACTCCACGGGCCGCAAGGGTGCGGGAAGACCGCCGCGGCACGGGCGCTCGCGCGGGAGACCCACGCGGACCCCGACAACGACTTAGTCGAGATCAACGTCGCCGACTTCTTCGACCGGACCAAGACGGAGATCACCAACGACCCCCGCTTCGGCCACTTCCTGACCGGGCGCTCCGACATGGCGAAGGGCGCGATGATCAACCACGTCGTCAAGGAGAGTGCGAGCTACGCGCCGGTCTCGGCTTCCTACCGGACGATTCTGCTCGACAACGCCGAGGCGATGCGCGAAGACTTCCAGCAGGCGCTCCGTCGGGTGATGGAGCGCCACTACGAGGCGACCCAGTTCGTCGTCGCGACGCGCCAGCCCGCCAAGCTCATCCCGGCGATCCAGTCCCGCTGCTTCCCCGTCCCCGTTCGAGCGCCGAGCCGCGACGGCGTTGTGAGCGTGCTCAAGGAGATCGCCGCCGCGGAGGACGTCCCGGCAGACGATGACGGTCTGGCGTTCGTCGCCGGCCACGCCGACGGCGACCTCCGGCAGGCCATACTCGACGCCCAGGCCGTCGCCGAGGAGACCGGCGAGATCACGCGCGAGGCGGCCTACGAGATGATCCGGGGGATCGGCCCCGAGGACCAGGTCGAGGACATGCTCGACGCGGCGCGTGCGGGTGACCACCGCGACGCGCGATCGATCCTCGACGACCTGCTTCTGGACGAGGGCTACACCGGGGACGAGGTCCTCGACGCGATCATCGAGGTCTCCCGATCTCGGGACGGCATCGAGGACGCCCAGCTCGCCCGGCTGGCCGGTCGCGTCGACCTGGATCTGGTGACGGGGACGAACGACCGGCTCCACCTCGCCCACCTGCTCGCCGACCTGGGCGCGCGGGCATGAAGTTCGCCCCCGGAGCCACGCGCTTTGCGGGCATCGCGGTGATCCTGGCCGTCGGCGGGTTCGTCCTGACGCCCCTGCTCTCGCTCGTCGCCGTCCTGCTCGGCGGATTCACCCTCTGGTTCTTCCGGGATCCCGAGCGAACCCCGCCGGAGTCCGGGATCCTCGCCCCCGCCGACGGGAAGGTTTCCGTGATCCGCGAGGAGGACGAGGGCCTCCGCGTGGGCGTGTTCATGAACGTCTGGCACGTCCACGTGAACCGGGCCCCGCTCGGCGGTGAGGTGACTCACACTGAGCACTCTCCCGGGGCCCACCGGCCGGCCTTCTCGAAGGACTCGGACCGGAACGAGCGGTTCAGGATCGACTTCGACGACCACGCGGTGATACTTATCGCGGGGGCGTTTGCCCGTCGCATCTCGCCCTACGTCGAGCCCGGCGACCGGATCGAGCGGGGCGAGCGCCTCGGCCACATCGCTTTCGGCAGCCGGGTCGACGCCGTCCTCCCGACATCGGTCGACCGGACCGACCTGCAGATCGATACCGGCGACCGCGTTCGCGCCGGTGAGACAGTCATTGCACCGGAGCCGTGAGGAGGTGGACGTGCCGGGTGAGCGACCGGTGTACCCGGCGCTCGAAGACGGCCTCGACGGTCCAACCCGCGGCCTCGGCCTCGTCCGTGTGTGGGCGGTCCGCGACCACGACCGCCCGGCCGGCGACCCGCCGGGCCTCCGCCAACACCGCCCGGACGAGTTCGTCGAGGTCGGCCGCCGCGACTGCCGACTGTCGGCCGTAGGGGACGTCGACGACGACGCCGTGGACGGCGCCGCTCCGGACGGGAAGCCGGGCGGCATCCGCCAGCCCGACGGCGAATCCGTCCGAGAGGAAGTGCTCGAGGTTCTCGCGACTCCCCCGGACCATCTTGGGCTGGGCGTCGAACCCGACGACGGTGGTGCCGACTAGCCCAGCCTCGATCAGGAGGCCACCGGTGCCGCACATGGGGTCGAGCAGCGTCGCGGACGGGCCCGCCCCGCCGAGGTTCGCCACCGCCCGGGCCACCATCGGATCCATCGACCCCGGCTGGAAGAAGGGTTTCTCCGTCGGCATCCGGTCGCCGAACCCCCGCGTCGCCTCGACCACGAGCCAACCGAGGGCGCCCATACCGTCCGCGAACACCGCCCGGAGCTCGTGGTCAGGCGTGTCGAGGTCGACCTCGTACCCCCGGTCGACGAGGAGGCGGCCCAGCGCCCGCTCGACGGCCTGGGTGTCCACCCCGGCCGTACCCCGCACGTCCCGTGCTCGAACCGCGACGCTGCCGGACCGGTCGACCCTGGTTGATTCGAGCAGGCCGGCTACGGCCTCGAGGCTCGCCTCGCTTCGTCCGAGGAGTTCGCTCCCCCAGCGAGTGAACGCGAGTCCCCTGACGCGTCCCTCGTCGAACGCGGACGCTGTGGCGAGGCCTGGCGCTATCCGCGTCACCCCAGTGGCGGCCGTCGCTGCCTCTGCGGCGGCGAAGGGGTCGTCGTCCCCCGCGAACTCCAGGAGGTACACGCCGGCGATGCGGCAGCCGGCGGAATGAGGGTGTCGGTGCCCGGTGTCGGTACTGCCAACCTTTATAAACCTTAAATACGACATTTAAGCCAAGCGTATGAGCCAGACCACGGACCCCAAAGAGACCATCAACATCGAGAACGTCGTGGCCTCGACGGGGATCGGCCAGGAGCTCGACCTCCAGAGTGTCGCCATGGACCTGGAGGGGGCGGACTACGACCCCGAGCAGTTCCCCGGGCTCGTCTACCGTACGAAAGACCCGAAGTCGGCGGCCCTGATCTTCCGCTCAGGCAAGATCGTCTGCACGGGCGCGAAGTCCACGGACGACGTCCACGAGAGCCTCCGCATCGTCTTCGATAAGCTCCGCGATCTCGACATCGAGGTCGACGACGACCCCGAGATCGTCGTCCAGAACATCGTCACCTCGGCCGACCTCGGCCGCAAGCTGAACTTGAACGCCATCGCCATCGGCCTCGGCTTGGAGAACATCGAGTACGAGCCGGAGCAGTTCCCGGGACTCGTCTACCGGCTCGACGAGCCCGACGTCGTGGCGCTGCTCTTCGGGTCCGGCAAGCTGGTCATCACGGGCGGGAAGCGCCCGGAGGACGCCGAACACGCCGTCGACAAGATCGTCTCGCGTCTCGAGGAACTCGGGCTGCTCGAGTAGGCGGCTCCCGATGCCGGCGCTCATCGTCTCGCCGACGCCGGCAACACCTCTGGCGGCCGTCGGTACGTTCCTTCTCGGCTGGGTGCTCATGGCCTTCACCGCACAGGTCGCCGCGAGCTTCTTCTTGCCTGACCCACCCTGGCGCCGAGCGGTGGTCGTGGGTCTGGCGCCCGCCGCCGTGTCGATGGCGCTGATCCGATTCTCGCCGGCCGTCGTGATTCTCGTCGGCCTCGCCGTCGACACCGTCGCGTTCCACCTCGTCTACGACGCCCGCCGGCGGACGACGGCACTCATGGTCGTCGTGCACTACGCGACGACCGTGGTTCTGGTCCTCCTGCTCTCGAACGTGGCCGCGCTGCTCTCGACTGCGCCGACCTAACCACCATTCCGCGGGTCGGCCCGGAAGCCGGGTTTAATGCCGTCGGCGGCCCATCGTCCGCCCAATGACCGACGGCGACAACCCACGGGTGATGGCCGGCGAAACGGTCTATGACGACCAGGGTCGGGCCCTCGGCACGGTCCGTGGCTTCGACGAGGATGGCTTCTACGTGACGACCCGTGACGGCATCGAGTCACTCTCAGTCCAGCACGAGCGGTCGGGCCACGAGTGGGGCGAGGCCGAACTCGTTTGGCGGTGCGCCGACTGCGGGGAAGTCGGCGACCTCGACACGCTCCCCGAGACCTGCCCGAACTGCGGGGCCGAGAAGGAGAACCTCTACTACTGGACCGAGGACTGAGATGGACGTCGTCGTGTTCGGCGCCGGCAGCCTCGGTAGCCTCGTCGGCGGCCTGCTCGCCGCCGAGCACGACGTGACGCTGGTGGGGCGCCCGGCACACGTCGAAGCCGTACGAGATCGTGGCCTGCGGATCACCGGGCAAATCGGGCGGACGGTCCATCCCAACGCCGTCACCGACCTCGATACGGCCGAGGCCGACCTCGCGGTGGTGACGGTGAAGGCGTATGACACCGAGGCCGCCACCGCTGCGCTGGCCCGCTGTAAGCTCGGGGCGGTGCTCTCTCTCCAGAACGGTATGGGCAACGAGGAGACCCTCGCTGCGGCGCTCGACAGTCCGGTGCTCGCAGGTACAACGAACTACGGGGCCGAGCTGACCGAGCCGGGCGTCGTCGAGTGTACCGGCATCGGTCGGGTAGTGCTCGGGCCGCGGCCCGGGAGAGAGGGGGACGTCGAACGCGCGGAATCGGTGGGCGCCACGTTCGCGAGTGCCAACATCGAAACACTGGTGGAGGCCGACATGGCCCCCCGCCTCTGGGAGAAGCTCGCGGTCAACGCGGGAATCAATCCAGTGACAGCCCTCGCGCGAGTCGAGAACGGCGCGCTCGGAACTGGGCCGGCCGCCGACCTCGCGGAGCGGGCCGCAGTCGAGGTGGCCGACGCGGCTCGCGACCACGGCGTGTCGCTCACTGAGGCTGCTGCCCGGGACGCCCTCGCCAGCGTCGTAGAGACCACGGCCGAGAACCGTTCCTCCATGTACCAAGACGTCGCCGCGGGGCGCCGGACCGAGATCGACGCCATCTCGGGGTACGTCGTCGACCACGCCCAGGGTGCCGTGCCGATAAACGAGACGCTCGCGGCGTTGCTACGAACGTGGGAATCGGCACGCGGGCTGCGATAGGGGACCGACCGGGGCCTAGAAGGGTGCCGCGGGGCTGTCGTCCCCGCCCGCATCGTCAGTCGTCTCGCCCGGGAAGGACGGCGACATGTCGCCGCCGCGGTTGCTGCCGTGACCGCCCCCGCCCATGCCTGTGTCGGCGTGGACGGTGTCGATCTCGGGGATCTCTTGGGTCATCCGGGACTTGATCGCCTGGATCGTCATCGGCGAGATGCCACACCCGGAGCAGGCGCCGCCGAGCATGACGGTGACCTCGCCCGACTCCATGTCAAGGTCACGGATGGCGGCCGAGCCGCCGTGCATCTGGATCTGGGGGAAGTTCCGCCGGAGGAAGTTGGCGATCTCCTCCCGGAGGTCCTCCTCTGTCTTGGTCTCGGTGCTCATGGTACTCTGGACTAGCGCGAGGAAGCGCTTAGGCCTTTGGGCTCCGGCCGCCTTCGCTCTGGACATCGATCCCTACGGAATCTACCGATTCTGGATCGATCCCGAACCCCCTGGTCAGGACTCGGCAATGTCGAACACCCGACGGAGCTCGGCCCTGATCTCCTCGACGTACCGGTCGAGGGTCGTTTGGAGCTTCTCCTCGTCGACGAGGACGCCCTGTACCCGTCCGGCAGGGTTCTCCGGGAGCTCCACTCTGAACCGACCGTCTCCTTCGTAGAAGGGCTCGCTCTCGTTCAGGATCTGCTGGTCGATGGCGTGGACGAGTTCGGAGTCGTAGGCGTCGTTCATCGTCTCGAACGCCCGCTTGTACGCCGTCTCGAGCTCCTGGAGGTAGTGGACGTACTTGTCCTCGAACTTCTCCGGGTCGAACTCGGCCATAGCGGACCCTCGCGGGGCGGTGGGAAAAGGAGGCCGGTTCGAGGACATTCTATATCGCGACATACAATTTATCGAATCGAAAAATCGCCACCTAATCGATAGATAGTGTGGTGATCACCATTGGCGCTTGGTTTCGGCCCTCTGACGGGCTAGTGATTGGCTCCTGACGAACTGTTCGGGAGGCGATCGGCAATCCAGCTCGCCCCCGCGGACTGCCATGGCGAACATGGGTCCTTCCTCGCCCGGACTGCGCCATACGCACCGCGTCCTGTTCCCTGCCTGTTTGCTACAGCCACTGACAGCGCGCGACGGGTCCTGGCGGGGTTCCCAGCGCGTGCCGCCGCCCTGGATCGCGGTGGTCGAAGTGGCCAGAACGTCGGGGTCCTGTGCGGGGTCTAAACTCGCAGACGTAACGGTGATTGGGTGGTTTTTGCCGGAAATTATAAACTGTATACCACTATACTAAAACCACGGCTCCAACTTGGCGAGGAGCCACGCCCTGGGTGTCGCATCGGCGGCGAAAACGCGGGAGTGGGCCGCAGACGCATGGCTCGGCGTCGGAGTGTCTGGGTCCCTGAATCACCCTTTCCCTGATCGAGGAGGGGCATGCGGCAACGACACCAGCATGTTAATATGTGGTATTATTCTATCAACAATCTCCACGAAACCTTAATGGGCTGCTGGTCGGTCGATCTGGATGTCTCACGCCAGCCCCGTGCTATGGGACGCGTGAGGCCGAATCGCCCAAGAAGCAACCCCCACCACACCCTGCGGCCGGGAGGACGTCGATTGGTAGCTCGCCTGGCTTGGTTCTCCCGGCTCCTTTCCTTACACAACGCAGGCGCTGTGACGTTTACGGGCAGCACGCGAGGCGCCCGCGTCTACGCGCTGGCCGACAGCCGGTAGACGGGACGCTGTCCAGTAGTGACGGCCCCCAACTAACCGACGCTACGCCTGCTCCCGACCGACTGACTCGACGAGGTCCCCCACGACGGCCTCCGGAATCCGTCGGAGTACGGGTGCCGGCAGCCGCTCGACCGCCCACTCGCCGAAGGCGACCATCGGCTTTCGCAGGAGCACGTAGACAGCCGACACGGCGAGGACTGCCCCGACGAACCAGCCGATAGGCGTCGAGAACACGAGCAGGACCGGAACTGCCAGCACGGCACCCAGCACCAGGTCCTCTGGTGCGCCGTCGTAGCGGACCAGCCGACGTGGCGCGATCCAGCCGCCGTGGTAGTGACTGAACACCGCCTTCTCCGAGGTCGCGCGCCACGGCTTGAGCTCGAGGCCGCCGCCCCAGGCGTCCATCGCCGAGTGAAGGCCGGCGGCGAGCAGGAACATGGCAAGTCCGACGGTCGCCGCGTTCGGAACGAACACGGCCGCCGGGACGGCCAACGCGGCCGTTAGCGGCAGATAGACCGGGAAGTGCAGGGTCTTCCGGTGGCCCGAATACAGGTCGAGGTCGGGCGCGATGCCGCCGAGCACGGCGGCGATGGCCGCCACCGTCCCGAACTCAGGGGCGACGGTGGCCACGGCACTCGCGACGGCGAGCGCGGCGAGGACGTGGGTCGTGGCCATCATGGCTGTCGGTCGTACGCCCTCGGACGTATATGGGCCTGTCGTGGCGGCGGGTGCCAACACACCACACTATCCCGGGGTGGAGACCGCCGGACGATCCTATCCAAGCTGTTCGCCCACGATCCGGTCGACGTTCTCGACGAAGGCTGCCTCCATGCCCTCCGGGATCGTGGCCCCGGCAGCGATGTCGTGACCGCCGCCCTCGCCGTCGACGGCCTTGGCGGCCTCGGTCATGGCGGCCGAGAGGTCGAGTCCCTGGCGGATCAACGCCTGGGACCCACGGGCCGATACTTTCGTCTCCGCCTCGTCGGCGTCGGCGAAGGCGATGATGGGCTTGTTGGCGTCCACGCCGTCGGTGCCCATCGCCATCCCTGCGACGATGCCGACGATGGTCTCGCGGATCCGGTCACCCGCGTCGAACCACTGGACGTGCGTCTCGCTGGTCACCCCCTCCCTCGAAACGAGATTCAGGCCCTCCGAGAGGTTCCGTCGATGGTTCGCCAGCAGACGGCGGGCTCTGGTCAGCGCCCCGTCTCGGTTCCCGAGACAGACCGCGAGCCCGACGTCCGGGCGCTCGTAGCGTGCCGTCGCGTTCAGCAGGGTCGAGAACTCGCTGGCGTCCCGCAGTTCGGTCCCGGCGAGTTCCTCGGCCAGCTCGTAGGCCGTGCCCACGATGCCGTCGATCCGGCTAGCTGGGACGCCCCGATCGACCGCCCGTCGGACGAGGGCACTAACCACCGCCTTCCGTTCCTCCGGCTCCAGGTCGACCCAGGTGCGCCACTCGCCGTCCCGCTTGAGGTCGACGTCCAAACCGTCGAGAAAGCGGATGGACCCGCCCTCGTCATTCGAGATGCCGGGGATCTGGAGCTCGCTCGCGTACTCGAGGAGCTTCGGCAGCGGCCGGGTCTGCTTGCCGTAGAGCGCGAGGTCCCGGCCGGTCTCGATGACACCGGCTGCTACCCCTTCGTCGACGATGGCCTCGTTGGCCCCCGTGAGCTCGCCCGCGGAGGCCTGCATGTCCCCGACGGCGCCGACGACGGCCAGGGCGGCGAGGTCTCGGTTTTCGGCCCGCGGATCGTGCCCGTCGACTTCGGCCAACGCCCGGGCGAGTAGGTAGGCCGCCCCGGCCCCCGAGAGCTCGGAGGCACCGTCGATGCCCTCGAGCAGCGGGTTGAGGTGATACTCGGTGTCTAGCCGATCGTCCGTCCCCGCGCCGGCCGGTTGGTGGTGGTCCGCGATGACGGGCGTGAACGCGCCCTCGGCCTCGTACTCGGCGATGACGTCGAGCTGACCGCTCCCGAAGTCGGTGAAGAGGACGACCTCGAAGTCGGTCGCGGCCATCCTCGCGATCGCCGCCTCGTCGAGTTGCTTCTCGAAGACCGTCTCGACGGAGATGTCCGCCCGCCGGAGGGCGGTCGTTGCGATCGCGCCGCTCGTCAGGCCGTCGGCGTCGATGTGGGAGGCGTGGAGGACCGCGTCGGCCTCCCGTAATCGGTCGGCACACGCCACGGCACGGGCTTCGAGTGCCGGGACGGGGACCGATGCCATTCACGCGCCCCTTCGCCGGGGGCGGGGTTAAACTCCCGGTCCGGGCCAAGACTTAGCCCCCCGGGACCGTGGGTGGATCCATGCCCGACTCCGACCCCACCGACCGTCGGCTCGTCGCCGGCTGGCAGGGCCGCTTCTTCGAGGACTTCACCGTCGGCGACATCTACAAGCACCCCTATGGCCGCACGGTCACCGAGACGGACAACGTCTGGCTCACCAACCTGACGATGAACGTCAATCCCATGCACTTCAACGAGCCCTACGCCGCCGAGACGGAGTTCGGCGAACGGCTCGTCGACGGCACCTTCGTGTTCGCCCTCGCCGTCGGGATGAGCGTCGTCGACGTCTCGGCCAACGCCACGGCGAACCTGGGCTACGACGAGGTCCGCCACCACGCGCCAGTGTTCCACGGCGACACCATCTTCGCCGAATCCGAAGTGCTATCGAAGCGCGAGAGCGAGTCCCGCGAGCACGTCGGCATCGTCCCGACCGAGCTCCGGGCGTACAACCAGGACGGCACGAAGGTGCTCTCGCTGCAGCGCACGCCGATGGTACTCAAGCGCGAGCACGCCGACGTCAGCGCGGCCCGTCCCACGGGCTGGCCCGAGGGCGTCGGCACCCAACCAGAGGACCTCGAATGAGCAGCGGCCGGGTCGAGGGGGACTTGCCAGTCGTCGACGCCGGGACCGCGGCCGACGAGATCCCCGATAACGCAACCCTCGCCGTCTCGGGGTTCGGCAGCGTCGGCTACCCGAAGGCGGTCCCGCTGGCCCTCGCCAGCGCCGACCGCGACCTGGCGCTCACCGTCATCAGCGGCGGCGCCGTCGGCGACGAGATCGACACCGAGCTCGCGGGCGCGGACGCCATCGCCCGCCGCTACCCGTTCGCCACGCGTGCCGAGGTCAAGGCCCGGGCGAACGATGGCCGGACGGCCTTCCACGACCGGCACGTCTCGGGCATCGGCGACGAGGTCCGGTTCGGCGGCCTCCCGTCGCCGGACGTCGCCCTCGTCGAGGCGGTCGCCGTCGGCGAGAACTGGCTGATTCCCTCGACCTCCATCGGCGCCACGCCGGCCTACGTCGCGGCTGCCGACCGGCTGATCGTCGAGGTGAACGACGCCCAGCCGCGGGGCCTCGAGGCCTTCCACGACGTCTACCTGCCCGGCGTGCCACCGAATCGAGAGCCGATCGACCTCCCGACCGTGGACGGGCGGATCGGGTCGTCACGAATCGCGTTCGACGCCGACGCACTCGAGGCGGTCGTCCGAACGGACCGTCCCGACGCCACCTACGAGTTCCGGGCTCCGACCCCGGCCGACGAGGCGATCGCGTCAAACCTCGCCGATTTCCTCGCTGCAGAAGTGGAGCGAAACCCGGCGCTCGCGGACGCCGTCGCGCTCGAGTTCGGCGTGGGGAGCATTGGCAACGCCCTGATGGGCGCGCTCTCTGACGTGGACGTCGGCGACCGGGACCTCGTCTACTTCGGCGAGGTCATCCAGGACGGCCTCCTCGACGCCCTGGACGAGGGCCTCCTCGGCGCCTCGAGCGGGACCTCGCTTGCACTCTCGGCCGACGGCCAGCGCCGCCTCTTCGCGGACATCGACCGGTACGCCGAGGACGTCGTGCTCCGGCCGGCCGACGTCTCGAACCACCCGGCGCTCATCGACCGCTTCGGCGTCGTGGCCGTCAACGCCGCCGTCGAGGTGGACCTCTACGGCCACGTCAACTCGACGCACCTCCACGGCTCGGAGCTGGTCGGCGGCCTCGGCGGCAGCAACGACTTCGCCCGCCACGGCCTCGTCTCGGTGTTCGCGATGCCGTCGACGGCTGGGGATGGTGAGATCTCGCGGATCGTCCCGATGGCGACCCACGTCGACCATACGGAGCACGACGTCGACATCGTCGTTACCGACCGCGGCGTGGCGGACCTGCGCGGGAACGCTCCCCGTGAGTCCGCGGAGGCGCTCCTCGAGGTGTCCCACCCCGACTTCACGCCAGACCTCCGGGCCTACCTCGAACGGGCGGGCGAGGGCGACGGGCACATCCCCCACGACCTCGGGACGGCGTTCGACTGGCAGTCCTGAGGCGCCCTCCGGCACAACCGTTAACCGGCCCGCCGGCGCGCGATAGGCCATGTCCGAGCCACCGATGGGGCGATTCGAGACGCCCGACGTCGAGGACCTGCCCGAGGACCTCCAGGCGCGCATCGAGGAGGAGACTGAGCAGGCCGGCTTCACGCCGAACGTGTTCCCGGCGATGGCGTATCGGCCGTCGCACTTCCGGGCCTTCTTCGACTACCACGACGGGCTGATCGAGGACACCGAACTCGAACGGCTCGAGATCGAGATGATCGTCGTCACGGTCAGCGGCGTCAACGACTGTCTCTACTGCGTCGCGGCCCACGGCGCGCTAGTGCGGTACTTCTCTGGCGACCCGACCCTGGATACGAAGCTCGCCACCAACCACCGCTCGGCCGACCTCTCCGATCGCCACCGAGCGATGCTCGACTTCGCCGTGAAGCTCACCGAGTCGCCCGGCGCGATGGAGGACGAGGACGTCGAGCGCCTCCAGGACGCCGGCTTCTCGAAGAAGGCGGTCTGGGACATCGCGAGCGTGACGGCCTTCTACAACCTCTCGAACCGGCTGGCCACGGCGACCGACATGCGCCCGAACGAGGAGTTCTACCACCTGGCGCGCGGCGGAGACGACTGAGCGCCCGGGAACCGTCCTCGGGTGCCGAACGAAACCTTTCTCCCGCCTGCCTCTCTGCGCGTTCCATGGAGCGGATCTCGCTCTCGAACCACGCCTTCGAGGGGGACAACAACGTCTATCTGCTGGACGACGGCCCGGAGACGGTGCTGGTCGACGCCGGCGACCGGATGGATGCGACGCGAGACCAGCTCACCGCAGCCCTCGCCGACCACGGCGTCGGGTTCGCCGACGTCGACCGGCTCTTCCTCACCCACTGGCACGGCGACCACACGGGCCTCGCCGGCGAGATCCAGGCCGCCTCCGGCGCCACGGTGTACGTCCACGCCGACGACGCACCACTCGTCGAGGGCGACGCCGACGCCTGGGCCGAGATGTTCGAGCGTCAGGAGCGCTATTTCGACGCGTGGGGCATGCCCGAGGAGAAGCAGGCCGTCCTCCTCGACCGGCGCATGGGTGCCGACGCCCTCGGCGAACTGCCCGAGGTGACGACGTTCGAGGGCGGCGACACGTTCGACCTCGGTGACCGCGAGCTCGAAGCCGTCCACGCTTCCGGCCACGCGAAGGGCCTCTGCCTCTTCGCCTTCGACGCCAACGGCGGCCGCGAGGCGTTCTCGGGTGACGCCCTCCTGCCCGTCTACACCCCGAACGTCGGCGGCGCCGACGTCCGGGTCGAGGGCGCCCTTGCGAAGTACCTCCGGGCGCTCTCTGGGATCGTCAGGGCGGGCTACCGCCAGGCCTGGCCGGGCCACCGCGACCCGATCGACGACCCCGCCGGCAGGGCCAAGCACATCATCCACCACCACGAGGAGCGCGCCTGGCGGGTCCTCGACGCCCTCCGGCGCCACGGCCCCACGGACACCTGGACCGTGAGCGCGGAGCTCTTCGGCGAGCTCTCGGGCATCCATATCCTCCACGGCCCGGGCGAGTCCCACGCCCACCTCGAGCACTTAGCGCGGGCGGGCGACGTCGTCGGCGACGACGGCCCGGTCACCCACTACCGGCTGGCCGACGGCGTGGCCGAGGCACTGGCAGAGACCGACGGTGAGCGCTGGCCCCTCGAGTACTGACCGGCCTCAGTACGACCGTGGGAGCCCCAGGGCCGTCTCCGCCAGGTAGGAGAGCGCGAGCTCCTGGGTCACCGGGACGAGCCGTGCCAGCCGGGCCTCCCGGAGGTATCGTTCGACGTCGTAGTCGCGGGCCACGCCACGGCCGCCGTGGGTCTGGACGGCCGCGTCGGCTGCGTCGAAGGCGGCGTCAGCGGCGAGGTACTTCGCGGCGTTCGCGTGGACCCCCACCGTCTTCCGGTCGGCTCCCTCGGCCGCTGACGCGGCGTCGTAGACGAGGCACTTCGCGGCCGAGAGCCGGGCGTGGGCCTCGGCGAGTGGGTGCTGGATGGCCTGGTTCCGGCCGATCGGCCGACCGAACACCTCGCGCTCGCTCGCGTAGTCGACGCCACGTTCGACCGCGCGCTCGCCGAGCCCGATGCACTCGGCGGCGATGACCAGCCGCTCCTCGTTCAGTCCATCCAGCACGTGGTGGAACCCTTTGCCAACCTCTCCGATGACGTTCGACGCCGGGACCTCCAGGCCGTCGAACTCGACGCGGTAGGAGTGGACCACGTTGCTGGCGGTCTTCTCGATCTCCTCGATGGCCATGCCGCCGTCGAGGGCCTCAGAGAGGTCCACTAGGAACAGGGTGATCCCGTCGGTTTTCCGCTCGACCTCGTCGCGAGACGTCGTCCGGGCGACCAGCACCATGAAGTCCGAGGCGTCGATGCGGGAGATCCAGTGTTTCTCGCCAGTGATCCGGTAGACGTCCCTGTCGCGCTCGGCCCGTGTCTCGATCGCCGTTGATTCCGAGCCGGCACCCGGCTCCGTGAGTGCGAACGTCTGGAGGGCGACCTCGCCGCTCGCGACGCCAGGCAGCAGCCACTCCTTCAACGACTCGCTCCCGTGCCGGACGATCGGCGCGGCGGTGTACACCGCCGCGTGGACGGTCTGGGCGCCGCCGAAGCCGGCGCCGCTCCGAGCGATCTCCTCGAACATGGCGACCGCCGCCTCCGTGCCGAGGCCCTTCCCGCCGTAGGTCTCGGGGAGCGTGACGCCGAGCCAGCCTGCGTCGGCCAGCCGGTCGACGAATGCCTGGGGATAGTTCCCGTCCCGATCGCACTCCCGCCAGTACTCGTGGCCGAACGCCGAGCAGAGCTCCCGAATCTCCTCGCGCACGGTGGCCTGCTCGGCGGTCAGCTCGACCGGGGCGCCGACGACCGTCGCCCGTCCAGTCATGTCACCGACGAGCACGCGGGAGGGATTAAGTCCACGGCGTTCATCGACCGCGGTCGCCTCGGATCAACCCTCTGTAGAGCGCGCGGCTCTCCCGGCGTCAGCTCCCGTCGCCCGTCGGACCCTGGCCAGGAGGACGACCGCTACTGCCATGGAGAGGGCGAGCAGCAGCCACCCGGCCTCGTAGGACCGAACGTCGACCAGCCACCCGAACGCGGGCGGGGCGAGCAGCGCCCCCGCTGTCAGCGTCGTCTGCCCCCCCGCGGTCGCGGCGCCGAGTTCGCCCTGCTCGATCAACCCCGCGATGCAGGTGTAATAGAGCCCGGTGAACCCGAGGACGGTGGCGCCGATCCCGCCCAGGACCAGGAGCGCGAGCAACCGTGGCGGGGTCGTCCACGCGAGCACACCGAGGAGCACCGTCCCGACGAAGGCGACGCCGAGCAGCGCCGTCGCCGCGCCACGGTCCTGGGGGATGCCGCGCGCCGTCAGCCGGTCGGCCACGTCGCCACCGAGGATGCGGCCTGCGCTGCCCAGTAGCTGCATTGCAGCGAACCCGACGCCAGCCAGTGCCGTCCCCGTCCGGACGGACTCGGTGAGATAGAGCGTCGCGTAGCCGGTCGTGGTGAACAGCGCGGCGCCGAGGAAGGCTCCAGCGCCGACCAGCGCCACGTACCCACGATTCGCCGAGAGGCCACGGAGGTCCGGCATCGAGAGGTGGCCGGACCCCGCTCCCTCGGGGTAGCCGAGAACGAAGGCGACGGCGACGAGCCCGGCGAAGGCGCCCGCCGCGAGGAAGCCCGCCCGCCACGTCGCCACGAGCGGTGCGAGGGTGACGACGAGCAGGGCGGCCAGCCCGCTGCCCGCCGTGACGCCGACCTGCTTGACACCCATGGCGACGCCCTGGCGCGCTCGCGAGACCCCCCGGACCACCGCACGGTTGGTCCCGGGCATCGCCGTGGCGTACGCGATGCCGATGCCGAACGCCACGACCAACAGTGCGGCGTAGCCCGAGACGACCGTCACCGCCACGACGCCGGCCCCCATGGCGGCGAGGCTCCCGGCGAGAACGCGCCGCTCGCCCAATCCGTCGACGGCGGCTCCGGCGGGAAACAGCGTCAGCGTCTGCCCGAGCGTGAGCGTCGCGACGACCACGCCGACGAGCAGGCGCGAAATCCCGAAGGACTCGCGGAGAAACGGCGCCGCGGCGAAGAGCGCGTAGTAACAGGTGCTCGCGGCCAGCTGCCAACTCGTGATGAGCGGCACGACGCGACGAGCGTGGAGGCTGCCGTCCCCGTCCACGCTATCCGCCGAGGTAGAGCCGGCCGACCTCATCGTCTTCTAACAGTTCGGTGCCGGTCCCCGTGAACTTGATCTCCCCGCTGGCGAGGACGAACCCCCGATCGGCGACGGAGAGCCCCTTCTCTGCGTTCTGCTCGACCAGCAGGAGGGTGGTGCCGAGGTCGTTGAGCGACTCGATCCGCTCGAAAACGTCCTCGATGAACCGCGGTTCGAGGCCGATGCTCGGCTCGTCTAAGAGCATCAGCTCCGGCTCGACGACCAGCGCACGGGCCAGTTCGAGGAGCCGGCGCTGGCCGCCGCTGAGGGTACCGGCCTTCTGCCCCCGCAGGTCGCCGATGACCGGGAACTCGTCGTAGAGCTCCTCGACTCGCCCGGCGGCCCGCTCGTCGTCGTCGAGGACGAACCCGCCCATCAGCATGTTCTCGTGGACGGTCATGTCCGGAAAGACCGAGGAGGACTGGAGGACGTAGCTCATGCCCGAGGCGAGGCTCTCTTGTGGGCTCCGGCCGGTGACGTCCTCGCCGGCGAAGGTGACGGTCCCCGACATGACGTCGGCGAAGCCGTAGATACTCTTCATCAGCGTCGACTTCCCAGAGCCGTTGGGGCCGATGAGGCAGGCAATCTCGCCCTCGGCGACGCCGAGGTCGACGTCGTGGATTACGGTGGTGTTCCCGTAGCCAGCGGTGACGTCCCGAAGTTCGAGTAGGGGGCCCTCCGGCCCGGCAGTGTCACTCACGTCTCACTCCCTCCCCAGGTACGCGTCGAGGACGCGTTCGTCGTTCTGGATCTGCTCGGGCGTCCCGTCGGCGATCTTCTGCCCGTGGGCGAGCACGTAGATGCGGTCGGCGATCTCCATGACGAAGTCCATGTCGTGTTCGATCAGGAAGATCGTCGTCTCCCGCTCCTCGTTCGCGTCTCGGATGTACGAGAGGAGACGTTCGATCATGGAGGGGTTGATGCCCCCGGCCGGTTCGTCCATGAGCAGGATTCGGGGCTCGGCCATGAGCGCCATGGCGAACTCGAGCAGCTTCTGCTGGCCGAAGGAGAGCCGGCCCGCCCGGACGTCCCGGAGCCCATCGAGGCCGACGTACTCCAGGAGGTCGTCGGCTGCCTCGTGGGCCGACGCCGCGGGCCGGCGCATCGTGGCCCCGACCCCATGTTCGGCTCGCCCGCTGACGAGAATGTTCTCCACCACGGACATCTGGCCGAAGATCCGGGTCTGCTGGAACGTCCGGGCCAGCCCCACCTTCGCAATCCGGTGCTCCGGCCAATCGGTCACGTCTTCGCCGTCGAGGTAGACCCGTCCTGCGTCGGGGGTCATCGTTCCGGTCACGCAGTTGAACAGGGTCGACTTGCCCGCCCCGTTCGGACCGATGAGGGCGACGATCTCGCCCGGGTCGATCCGGAAGTCGACGGCGTCCACGGCGGTGAGTCCACCGAACTGCTTCGTCAGCGTCTCGCCGCGGAGGACCGGCTCCTCGGAAGCCCCCTCCGTCGTCGCCGATGTAGTGGTCTCACTCATCGTCAACCCCGGGGCCGTTCGGCCCCCCGATGTCGGCCGGTTCCGTCACTTCACGCTCGCCGCCGCCGTCGGTCTCGCTGGCGTCCTCAGCCTGGGAGCCACCGCCGTACCGGTAGTACTCGAGCTCGCTGGCGTACTCCGCCACCGTCCCGACAGCGCCTCGCGGGAAGGCGATCACCACCGCGATCACGATCACACCGACGACGATGAGCTGCCACCCCGTGGCCAGCGTCTCGACGATCACGACGATGGCGTGGAGCCCGACTGCGCCGATCACCGGGCCGGCGACCGTTCCCGCCCCGCCGAGCAGCGACATCGCGATGATCTCGACGTTCCAGGCGGCGTTGTACGCCGTTTGGGGGTCGATGAACGTGTTGAACAGGCTCCAAGTGCCCCCGGCGAACGCGGTGAACAGTGCGGCGAGCATCCAGGCAGCCGTCTTGTAGTAGGTCGTGTTGAACCCCATCGACGTCGCCTTCTCCTCGTCGTCCCGGATGGCGTTCAACACGTAGCCAAAGCGGGTCTTCGAGAGGTAGTAGACCAGCCCGACCTCGACGACGAGAACGCCCAAGAACACGTAGTAGAACGTCGTCTGGGAGGGGACCTCTAGGAGGATCTTCCCACTCGAGCCGCCGGTGATCTCCAGGTTGCGTGAGACCTGCTGTGCCGTGAGCAACACGCCGAGGGTGGCGATGGCGAAGTAGCCGCCCCGGAGCCTGAGGACGATCGCGCCGATGACGCCCGCGAAGACGAGCGCGAGCAGCCCTGCGACCACGAACGCGGCCGGGAACGCGACCGCGTGGTCCTTGACGAGGATCGCCGTCGCGTACGCGCCGACGCCGAAGAAGGCCATGTTCCCGAAGCTCGGGTAGCCGGTCTGGCCGCCGACGAGGTCCCACGAGAGCGCCAGGATGGAAAAGAGGAACAGCTCGCTGGCGATCGTCATGTAGAATCCCTCCTGGAGCCCCACGAAAGGCAGCGCCGCGACGACGAGCGTCGCGACGGCGAGGAGGGCCCACCCGTGGCGGTCGGACGTGTCGAGGATCCACCGGGCCCGCTCCGGTGGCAGGAGCCATCGCAACACACGGCCGATGGGCCGCCAGACGCCGCCGAAGGCCCTCCTGGCCGCCGAAATCGCGGACTCGACGGCGTCGCCAGTCGCGGAGCTCACTCGCTGACCCCCTGGCCGAAGAGTCCTCGCGGTTTGACGATGAGCAGGACGACCAGCAAGCCGAAGCTGACTGCGAGCGTCCAACTCGAGGAGATGAGCCCCGTCGTGAGCTCCTCGACCGTCCCGAGCAGGAGCCCCCCGACCAGCGCCCCGGGGATGCTCCCGATGCCGCCGAAGACGACGATCACGAAGCTCTTGAGCGTGTAGATCAGCCCCATCTGAGGCTGGATCGAGAGGATCATGGCGATGAACGCCCCGACGCCCCCGGCGATGGCCGAGGAGAGCCCGAATGTGAGCGCCCGGGTGTGCTCGACGTCGACGCCAACGAGCGCTGCCGCGTCGGGGTTCTGCGCCACGGCACGGATGGCCCGGCCGCTCCGCGTCCGCACGAGGTAGAGGTACAAGACGGCCGTGAGTGCGATGGCGCCGAGGAAGGCGACGAGCTTCATCTTGGGGACGACCAGACCGAGCGTGCTGATCGAGGGGTCCTCGAACCCGACCTGGATCGCCCGTGGGTTGGCCGTCCAGGCCCGGATGGCCAGCTGCTGGATGGCGATACTCATCCCGAAGGTCACGAGGAGCGTCAGGAACACGTCCGTCCCGATGACCTGAGCGACGAGGGTTCGCTGGAGGATGTAGCCGACCACGAACAGCACCGCTATCGCGATTGGGACGGTTGCGAGCGCGACGATCGGTGAGCCCGCAGCGTCACCCACGACCGTCACGAGGGTCCAGTAGGAGACGTATCCACCGAGCATGACCATCTCGCCGTGGGCGAGGTTGATGATGTCGACGACGCCCCAGATCAGGGCGAAGCCGACCGCGACGGCCGCGAAGAGGGCGCCCACCAGCAGTCCGTTGACGACGAACTGGGCGACCGCCGCCATCGTCTCAGCGTTCGCTCCACGCGGGGGTCGGGTAGATGGGGTCGGACTGGGCAACGTCGCCGGGCCAGACGATCTGGAGGCCCGGATCGGGCTGCCACTGGTAGACGAGCATGCTCAGGTCGATGACACCGGTGTCGTCGAACTGAACCGTGCCGTAGAGCGTCTGTAACTCGATGTCGCGGATGTAGTCACGAACGGGCGTCGGCCCGAGTTCGTCCACGTTTTGGAAAGCCGACATGAACGTCTCGATGACGGCAGCGCCCGCCGCGCTGTGGTAGTCGGGGGCGTAGCCGTAGTTATCTTCGATCGCGGAGACGAAATCGCCGGTGGACCCGTACACCGGGTCCTCGAAGTTCGCGTTCACTGCCCACGAGGACGGGCCGTACATGTAGTCGGCGTTGTCACCGACCTCGTTTCTGAACGAGTCGTTGAGGCTGCCGACCGTCCCCATCGCCATGTCGGGGTTGACGTCCTGCTCTTCCATCTGCTGGGCCAGGATGATGTTGTGCTGTTGGTGGGCACACAGCAGGAGCAGGTCGGCACCCTCGGACTTCACCCGCGAGAGGTTCGTCGAGAGGTCCGTGGTCTCCGTCGGGAACGTTTCGTCGACGACGATGTCGAGGCCGGCGGAGTCAGCCTTCCCCCGCGCGCCCTCGGCCGTCGACTGGCTGAACGTGTCGTCTTCGGCCAGGATCGCCATGGTCTCTGGCGGCTCGTCCTGGGCTATCGCCATGTCGATGCCCGACAGCGCGTACTTATTCGCCGTCGGCAGCAGGCCGAAGATCCACTCGTTGCCCTGGGCGAAGATTTCCGGACTGGCGCCACCCCCTTCGACCATCGGCTTCTCGTTGTTCGCCGCCACTGCGCTGGCGGGAAGCGTCACCGTGCTCGAGTAGGGCCCGAGCAGGTAGTCGACCCCCTCGCGGTCGATGAGCTCCCGGTAGATCGCCTGGGACTGGGAGGCGTCGGTCTCGTCGTCCCGGAGGATCATCTCCAGCTCGTACGTGTTCCCGTCGCCGGCTTCGACGCCGCCGGCTTCGTTGATCCGCTGGATAGTCAGCTCGTAGGCGTCGGCGTAGAGCTGCCCGAGGTCGGCGTTGTCTCCCGAGAGGCTCATGCTTCCACCGAGCGTCAGCGTTCCCCCACCGCCGCCGTCCCCGGGGGTGCCGGTGGAGCCACCGTCGCCACCGTCACCGCCGTCGCTCCCACCATCGCCGCCATCCCCACCGTCGCCGCCGTCACCACTACACCCAGCGAGGCCGGTCAACCCGACGACACTAGCGCCGCCCGTCACTTTCAGGAACTGCCGCCGATTGGTGGTGTTTCTCATAGATACCAATCATATCATCTCGGGACGCGCTCCATAAGCATTTCTATGGAACTATCGTGAAAGAAATCGCTCACCGTGTCGGCCCACCACTGACGAGCAACTCGATGCGTCACTCGCCTGACTCCCGACGAATCACCCCGACCGGAGCCGCTCGACCACGGCTTCAGCCAACGCTTCGAACGTCGCTTCATCGGGCACGACGTCGACGGCGAGGCCAGCCGATTCGGCCGTCTGGCGGGTCGGCTCGCCGATGGCGCCGACGACCGCTTCCCCGAGCCCGGTGACCGCCGCGTCCCGGATCCCTCGTTCGGCCGCCGCTTGGAGGAAGTGCTCAACGGTGAGCGAGGAGGTGAACAGCGCGGCGTCGAGGTCCCCGGCCGCGGCTAGTTCCGTGGACTCACCCGCGGCTGGCGGTCGGACCAGTCTGTAGAGCACGGTTTCGTGGTGGTAGGCACCGGCCGCGTCGAGTCCGTCGAGGAGCGCCGCGGAGCCGTGGTCACTTCGGGCGACTTCGACCCGGGCACCGTCGACCCGGTCGGCGAGCGCCTCGACGAGCCCCGAGGAGGAGTACGTCTCGGGCACGAGGTCGACCGAATAGCCGGCCGCTTCGATCGCCCGGGCCGTCGGGTCGCCGATGGCACAGAGCGTCGCTTCACCCGGGTCCCAGTCCGCGGGGAGCAGCTCGGCGCCGGTCTTGCTGGTCAAGATGACGACGTCCGCGTCCGACCGCGGGGCTGCACCGGTGGGTTCCACGGAGAGCATCGGGTCGGCAACTGTGTCGACTCCGAGTGAGCGCAGCACCTCGACCGCGGTCTCGAGCCGATCGTCGTCCGGCCGGAAGACCGCGACCCGCGCCCCCCTCATTCCTCGTCGGCACCCTCGCGGTAGCCGTTCTCCGCGTCGGCCGTCGCCGCCGCGATCAGCTCGGCCGCCCCCCGATCGGCGAGCTCCGCCGCAAACTCGCGGGCGCCCTGGTCGTACGTGCGGACCGGAAGGTCCCGGTTCGCCGAGACCACCTCATCGCCGTCGGCCGAGAGCACCTGGACCGTCGTCCGGACGTGCTCGCCCTGGACGACGGCGTGGACGCCGATCGGGGCCACACAGCCACCGCCGAGCTCCGCGAGGACCATCCGCTCCACCGTGGTCTCCACGCGGGTCCGTGGATGGTCGACGGCCTCGTGGATCCACTCCCCGGCGTCGGTGTCGTCGAGTGCCGTGACCGCGATGGCGCCCTGGCCGGGCGAGGGGACGAACGACTTCGGTGGGAGCGGGGTGGTCGGGACGTCGGCGTCGAGGCCGAGGCGGTCGAGCCCGGCCGCGGCGAGCACGATGGCGTCGTACTCCACGTCGACGTCGCGGCCAAGGGCCCGTCGCTCGATCTCGGCGAGACCGTCGAACCACGCTTCGGCGGAGCGATCGAACTCACCCGACGTGTCCTCGTCGTCTTCCTCGGCCTCCAGACGCCGTTGGTGCTCGTGCTGCAGCGACGGTGCAAGCAGCTTTTCGACCCGTGTGTCGACGTTCCCGCGGAGCCCCTCGACCCGCAGGTCCGGGCGCTGGGCCAGGAGTTGGGCTCGCCGTCGGAGGCTTGAGGTGCCGACCACAGCACCCTCCGGCAGCACGTCGAGGGTGGCACCGTCGGGCGTGACGAGCACGTCACCCGCCGCAGCCCGTTCCGGGATGCCGGCGACGACCAGCTCCTCGGGGCTCTCCGTCGGCATGTCCTTCATCGAGTGTATCGCACCGTCGAGTTCCCCATCGAGCACCTTCTCGTCTAAGCTCCGGACGAACGCCCCCGTCGTCCCGAGCCGGTGAATCAGCTCGTCGCGGAGCTGATCGCCGGTCGTCTCGACCTCGACCAACTCGACCTCGTACCGGCGGTCCTCCAGGGCGGCCTGCACCATGGCGGCCTGCCGGCGGGCGAGATCGGAGCCCCGGGTGGCGAGCCGGAGCGTCCCGCGGTTGCGCATCACCCGTGGCTGGGCGGTCCTCGTTGAAACCACCTTCGTAACGTGACCCGGCTCACGGCACGCCCAGGTGCTCGTGTCGCCGGTAGAGATACCACCCGGCGACCGGGACGGTGAGCACGAAGCCCAGCGCCACGGCCCAGCCGAGCCAGTCGAAGGCCCCGTCGCCGAGCAGGTCGACCGCCCACGCGGCGACCGTCGCGAGTGGGCCGATCGCGGCGCCGACCGTGACGCCCGTCCGCCCTACCGCCCACTCGACGTCGGCGCGCAGCACAGCGGTGGCGTCGGCGAACACCGCGAAAGGGAACACCGCGACCAGCACCAAGAACGGCCCGCCGAAGGCGACCAGCGAGACGCTGCCGGCCCGGCCCACGGGATCCGGCCCGCCGAGCGGTCCGAGCGAGACGGCGACGGCCACCCAGGCGACGGCGACCAGCCAGAAGACGAAGACCGCCGGGGTCGCGGCGATCCAGTACCACCATCGGGAGTCGACGCGGCTGCCGCGGCTCGAGGTCCGCGTTCGCCGCCGTGGCCTGGCTCCCATCACTGAGCCGTAGCTCGCGGCGCTAGAAGTCGGTGTCGGACCGAGACCGAGAAGGATCGTGATGCGTTCAGCAGACGGACGACAGCACCGCTTCGAGACCGATCAGACCGCTTCCGTGCCCTCCTTGCCGGTGCGGATCTGGCGCGCGCTCTCGACCGGGAGGACGAACACCTTGCCGTCGCCCTTCTCGCCGGTGTTGGCCCCCTCGGCGATGGCCTCGACCACGTCGTCGGCTGGCACGTCGGCGACCACGCACTCGATCTTGACCTTCTGGTGCAGGTCGACGGTGTACTCCTCGCCGCGCCACTGTCCCTTCTTCGCAGGTTGGGAGCCGCGACCCGAGACGTTCGTCACGGTGATCGACGGGGCGCCAACCTCGACGAGCGCCTGCTTGACGTCCGAGAGCTTATCGGGCCGGATGTAGGCCATGACCAGCTTGATCCCGCCGGCGTTCGGCTGCCCGCCGTCGGTCACGAGGCGTGGCTCGTCGGACTCGGCGACGTCGACGCCACCGTCGGTGAGCGCGGCCTCGTCACCCACGTCGAACTCGGGGTAGGTCTCGACGCCGTGCTCGGAGATGTCGAGGCCCTCGATCTCGTGGTCACGGGAGACCCGGATCTGACCGATCGCCTTGAGGACGCCGAAGACGACGCCCGTCGCGAGGGCCGTCCAGCCGGCGATGACCGCGACGCCGATGATCTGCGTGGTCAGACTGACTCCCGCGCCCGAAACCGTCAGGAACGGGAGCCCGACCAGTATCGCGCCGAGCATGCCGGCGCTGCCGTGGACCGGGAAGACCGCACAGACGTCGTCGATGTTGAGCCGTTTCTCGACGAACTCGAAGACGATCGGGAGCTGGGCCCCCGCGAGCCCGCCGATGATCAGCGCGCCGTACCAGGTGATCAGGTCGGTGTTCGAGGTGATTCCCACGAGGCCGGCGAGCATGCCGTTGGCCACGTAGAGGGTGTCGACCTTCTGGGTCTTGGCCAGCGAGATCAGGCTCGCGCCCATCGCGCCGGCCGCCATTCCCAACGTGGTGGTGAGCGCGACGCGGCCCACGTAGGCGAAGGAGGCGAGCCCCGAGGCGTCACCGTTCAGCGGCGCCGCGGCGGTGCCGACGTTGAAGCCGTACCACCCGAAACAGAGGATCAGCGTCCCCAAGACCGCGAACGTGATCGAGTGGCCCGGAATGACGTTGGCCGAGCCGTCGTCGTTGAAGCGACCGAGCCGAGGGCCGACCACGTAGGCGGCCACCAGCCCGGCGACGCCGCCCATGCCGTGGACGATCATGCCGCCGGCGAAGTCGGCGAAGCCCAACGTCGAGAGGAAGCCACCGGCCCACGTGATGCCGGTGACGACCGGGTAGATGACCGCGGCGAGGATGAAGGTGTACGTGACGTACGCCCGCAGCTTCATCCGACCCGCGACCGCCCCGGAGACGATGGTCGCGGCCGTCATCGCGAAGACGGCCCCGAACAGCCAGCTGACCCACGACAGCGTGGAGCCCGGCGAGAGGATGGCGAAGAAGGCGCCATAGCCGCCGGCACCGGTCGCGGCGGCGACGAGCGCTTCGACGCCAGCGCCGAACAGGAAGAACACGGTGACGCCGACGGACCAGGTCAGCATGTTCTTCGTGAGCTGGTTCGCAACGTTCTTCGACCGGACCTGCCCCGCCTCAAGCATCGCGAACCCGGCGTGCATGAAGAAGATGAGGAAGGTCACCGTCAGCACCCAGACCGTGTTGACCGCGGTCGAGATCGACCCCGGGTCGGCCTGCAGCGGGGCTAGCGCCGACATTCCGCACCTCTTGCCTGTTTGATTGGACGTTCGTTCATCGATACGCGAATTTTCGTTTCGAACATGTCGTTTGCTCCGGTAGGTGGATACAAACGGCTCTATTTAAGGGTTGTTCTTGCAATATATGTAGAGTCCGGGTGGCTAATAGCTATATTAGTCCATATAAGGTCGCGCATGGTCCGGTTCCCGGACGGATATCGGCTCAAAGCCGACCGTTCGTCAACCAACAACCGGGGCTGACCCGCCCGTCGAACGTTGCACGGCTCGATTGCAGCCGCTTTGACCGCTTGCAGCAGGTCGTGCGGGTCGGCCGCACCCCCTTCAATCGAGTTGGCTGGCTACCCGCTCGGCGAAGTACGTGAGGATGAGGTCGGCGCCGGCGCGCTTGATCGAAAGCAGCGACTCGTGGGCGACCGCGTCGAGGTCCAGCCACCCGTTCTCCGCGGCGGCACACAGCATCGCGTACTCGCCAGAGACGTTGTACGCGGCGACCGGGTGGTCGAACTCCTGCCGCACCGCCGAGACGACGTCGAGGTACGGCAATGCCGGCTTGACCATCAGCACGTCTGCGCCTTCCTCGGCGTCGAGCCGGACCTCTCGCATCGCCTCGCGCGCGTTCGCCGGGTCCATCTGGTAGTGCCGGCGGTCGCCGAAGGCCGGGGCCCCGTCGGCGGCGTCTCGGAACGGACCGTAGAAGGCCGACGCGTACTTCGCTGCGTAGGCAAGGATGCCGACGTCGGTGAAGCCCGCCCCGTCGAGGGCCTCGCGGATGGCCCCGACCTGGCCATCGGCCATACCGCTCGGAGCGATGACGTCGGCACCGGCCCGCGCCTGGGAGACGGCCGTCTTCCGGACGTTCTCGAGCGTGGCGTCGTTGTCGACGGTCATGGTCGGGTCCTCGCGGGCATCCGACTCGAGGACGCCGCAGTGGCCGTGGTCGGTGTACTCGCAGAAGCAGAGGTCGGCGATGACGGTGACGTCCGTCTCGGCCGCGATACGGCGCGTCGCCTCCTGGACGACCCCGTCCTCCGCCCAGGCCCGGGAGCCGATGCCGTCCTTCGACTCCGGGATGCCGAAGAGGATGACGGCTTCGACGCCCGTGTTCGCGATCTCTTGCACGCGCTCGACCGCCGCGTCGATCGGCACGCGGTCGTGGCCGGGCATCGAGGGGATCTCCACCCGCTCGTCGGTCGTGGCGTCGACGAAGACGGGCGCGATGAAGTCCGTGGGGGAGAGCGCCGTCTCGCTGACGAGCTCCCGGATCCCGTCGCGCCGGAGGCGACGGGGCCGCTCGCTGAGGTCCATGGCCGAGCGTCCGTGCCCGCGGGCAAAAGCGTTCCCGGAGCCACGCGGGTGCCGTCGTCGGGGGTGCTGAATGCAGCAGTCCCTCCAATGGTAGAAGAGTGTACAGAGTTGAACGTACTACCGTTGCTCGATGGCCAGCTCTGTGAAGATGGACGAGGACAGCGGTGGCGCTAACCCGGACCCGAACGGGCAGCTTCAGGATTTCGAAGGCGATCGTCGATCGCATTCTCGGGCGCGGGGATATCTCGGCTGCGGTTGTGCTCACGCACGTGGACCCCGAGCGATTCTACCACTCGATCGAACTGTTTGAGACCTACCGGGACCACCCACTCTCGTTCACCGACTCGACGACGATTTCCATCATGAACGCACGCTTGCTCTCCTTCGACACCGACTTCGACGGGCTCGTCGACCGACTCGATCCCGGCGACGTCGAGAACTGACTCGATATCAGTCCGCGGCCGCGACGTCTGAACCCTCGCTCCCAGCGCCACCACGTTGGGTTTCAACCGCCTCGATGAGCAGCTCCGCGATGTCGACGATCTCCACGTCCTCCTCGTAGCCCCCGGTCTTCCGGCCGTCCTCGTACATCGTCATGCACTGCGGGCAGGCGACGACGAACTTCTCGACCGCATCGCCCGCCGAAGTGTCCTCCAGCGCCTCGCGGATGCGCTCCTCGCTCGGCTTCGGATCCTCGTCGAAGTCCATCCACACCCCGCCGCCACCGCCGCCACAGCAGAAGGAGTCGTCCCGATTCCGCGGCATCTCGACGAGTTCGCAGCCAGTCGCTTCGATGAGGGCGCGCGGCGCCTCGTACTCGTCGTTGTACCGCCCGAGGTGGCAGGGATCGTGATACGTGACCGTGTAGTCGAGCTCGTTCTCGGTCAGACCGAGCCGGCCGTCGGTCACGAGCTCCTCGACGACCTGCGTCCAGTGGAAGACGCCGATGCCGCCGTCGGGGTTCCACGGCCCGTCGACGTCGAACTCCACCATGGGGTCGTCGGCGAACTCGGCGAAGTCCACCTCCGGGTATTCGTTCTTGATGGTGTTGAACGAGTGCGGGTCGGTCGTGACGATCTTCTCGTAATCACACGCCTCGAAGGACTCGACGAGCCGGCCGGCCAGGTCGACGTAGAGGAACTCCTCGCCGATCCGTCGGATGTCGTTGCCGTCGTAGGTCTCGTCGTCGAAGAGGATGCCGTAGGAGACGTCCGCGGCCTCGAAGAGCCGGGCGAGCGACCGCGCGACCTGCTTGTTTCGGTCGTCGAAGCTCGGGAAGTCACCGACGTACCAGAGGTACTCGACCGACTCGTCCCGAGCGTCGGAGACGTCGAAGTCGAGTTCGTCGGCCCAGTCGGCGCGCTCGCGCTGGGCGTCGCCGAACGTGTTCCCCTTCTGCATGAGGTCGCCGAAGATGTCCTGGACGTTCGAGTCGACCTGCCCCGTGTCGACGAGCTCGCGGTTCATCCGGGTGAACGAGTTCAGGTGCTCGATCTCGACCGGGCAGGCATCCATGCAGGCCATGCAGGCCATGCAGGACTCCATCGTCTCGGCGTCGATCACGCTCGTGCCACCGTCGGCGATGACGGGCATCTCCTCACCGCCAGCGTCGAGGGACTCCCGGTAGGCCTTCAGGTCGAGGATGACGTCCCGCGGATCGAGCGGCCGGCTCGAGGCGTTCGCCGGACACACCGAAGAGCAGCGGCCACACTTCGTGCAGGCGTCCTGGTCTAAGAGCTGCTTCCAGGAGAACGAGTCGATGGACGCCGCGCCCGTGTCGGCCTCCAGGTCAGCCGGGACGCCGGGCAACCGCGTGCCCGCCTTCTCGTCGCGGGTGACGACGTTGGCGAAGGAGGTGAGCATGTGCAGCGGCTTCGCGTAGGGGACCGCCGCGATGAAGACGAGCGCCAGAAGCGCGTGGCTCCACCACGCCAGCGGGTAGACGGCCACGGCCAAGGACCGTGAGACGCCGGCCACGGCGAGGACGTCGGCGACGAACCAGCCGACGAAGCTCACCGTCTCGAAGGGTGGGTAGCCCGTCCCGAGGATGCGCACACCCTCGACGAGGTAGCCGCCGACGCCGAGCAGGAAGAGCGTCCAGATGAAGAGGTCGTCCTCCAGCCCGGTGTGTTTGCCCCAGAGCCGCTCGTTCCGGACCCAGTAGCGACGGTAGATCGCCATCCCGACCCCGACGACGAAGAGGAAGCCGAGCGCGTCCATGACCAGCGAGTACGAGAGGTAGAAGTCGCCGACGAAGAAGGACGGCTGGCCGAGGGCCGTCGTCCAGATGTCCATGTCGATCGCGAGGATCGTCGTCCCGATCAGCAGGGTCAGGAAACCCCACATGATGAACGCGTGCATCACGCCGGCGAACCGGTCGCGATCGAACTGCAGCTCGTTCGAGCCGACGATCTTCGCGGCAGCGAGGATTCGGCCAGGCAAGCGGTCGAGCCGGTCGAAGGCGTCCTCGTTCCCGCGTGCGTACCGGCCGACCCGCTGGTAAACGCCGTAGAGGAAGATCAGGATCGCGACCGCTGCGAGGTAGTAGAAGACCGCCTCCCCGAGGTGGCCGATCCGCCAGAAGGTCGGCCGGGTGACTGTCCCGCTCGCCTGCAGGACCACGAGCATGGTTCCCAATCCCGGCCAGGACCCGCTTAAGCGTTGCCAACGTTCAGGGGACCTGGCAGCCAGCCAACCCCCGGTTAGCCGGTCCTCAGACGAGGACCGTCGCGAGGAGTCCGACGATCCCCAGCCAGACGGCTCCGTCCAGTCGGCTGAACCGAAGGACCGGACCGGTTGGATTCCAGGAGAAGCAGCGGGCCTGGAGCGCGAGGCCCAGCCGGTCGGCCCGCCCGAAGGCCCGACGAAGCCCAGCGAGCGCGACGACCCGCATCCGGGCGTCGAGCCGCCGACGGTCGCCAAGGCGAGCCCGCACGGCGTCGCGACTCCGGCGGAGGTCGGCCCGCAGCAGCGGCAGCGACCGAAGAACGAGGCCGGTGCCGACGCCCAGGAACCGGCCCGCCCGGCCGGGCAGGACCCATTCGATCGCCGCGCGGGTCTCCCTGACCGGTGTGGTGCGCACGTAGGTCGCGCTCACGAGCAGGATCAGGACGACCCGGTACGCGGCGAGTCCCGGCGCCCACGCGGCTGCCGAGGAGAACCACGGCGGTCCGAGGGTGAGCCCCTCGAGGATCGGTGCGATGGCGAGAAGGAGGAGCGGGAACCGAAGCGAAGACAGTGCGCCGATGGGGTGGACCCGCGCAGCCGCCAAGACGAGGAGGACGGGGCCCGTAAGCCAGAGCAGCGCCCGCGGCGTCGTGCTGGCGAAGGCCACGGCGGCGAAGGCGATCTGTGCGCCCAGCTTCGTCCGGGGATCCAAGCGGTGGACAATGGTGTCGCCCGGCACGTAGCTCAGCACGGTGGATTGACCCCGAACCCTTCGAGCTCGTCGGCTGCTTCCGAGGGTGCGGCGTCGAGTGAGATCCGTCCCTCGACCATGACGACGACCCGGTCGGCCAGGTCGTAGACGATCCCTGGATCGTGCGTGACGACGACCACGCCGGTGCCCCGCGCCTTGAGGTCGACGAGCGCCGCACGCACGGCGGATCGGCCGTCGGCGTCCAGGCCGGCGAAGGGCTCGTCCATGACGAGGTAGGCCGGCTCCATCGCAAGGGCTCCCGCGATGGCAACGCGGGCCGCCTCCCCGCCGGAGAGCCGATCGACCCGATCATCCCGACGCCCGGCCATCCCGACCGCCGCGAGAGCATCGCCGACCCGCCGGTCGATCTCGGTCCTATCAAGCCCTAGGTTCTCCGGACCGAAGGCGACGTCCGGACCGACCGTCGCCGCGACGAAGGCGTCCCGGGGGTGCTGGAAGACCATCCCGACCCCGGTCCGGGCCGCAACCGGGTGCTCGTGAACCGGCTGCCCGTCGAGTAGGACGCGCCCGGCATCCGGCTCGAGCAGCGCGTTGAAGTGCCGGACGAGGGTCGTCTTGCCGGCACCGTTGGGGCCGGCGAGGAGCACGAACGAGCCCTCCTCGATGTCGAGCGAGACCCCGTCGACGGCCGGCGACGCGTCGCCCTCGTACCGGTGGACGAGGTCCTCGACGACGATCACGGCGGACCGTCCGGCGGATCGGTGCGCCCCCTCACGCTGCCTGAATCGCGTCGCTCCGGACGACGCCGACCGCCGCGGCGATCTTGAACGCCTCCACCGGGAGGAAGGCCGCCGCGCCGGCGAGGAAGGCCTCGATCGGCCCGACCCCCAGGACGAGCATGAGTCCAGAGACCCCCATGGTGTACACGATGCCCGTCCCGAGCACCATCGACCCGACGAGGCGAGGGAGGCCGACGGTCGTCGGGTCGCGGAGGTCGAGGCCGCCGTGCACGGCCAGCCCGACCGCCGCGGCGGCGATCGGATAGGACCAGAGGTACCCCCCCGTGGTCGAGAGCAGCACCCCCACGCCAGCCGATCCACCGGCGAAGACCGGCACGCCGGCCGCCCCTGCGACGAGGTAGAGGCCCATCGATGCCCCACCCCAGGCGGCGCCCAGGTAGACTCCGGCGAGGAAGACCACGAGCACCTGGAGAGTCACCGGCACGCCCGGCGAGAGCGGGTTCGGGAACGACACGTAGGCGCCCGCCCCCGCGAGTGCCGCGAACAGGGCTGCTCGGGCGACGTTCGTGGCGACCTCGTCACCGACGAGATCGACCGATTCGGCGTCGACGCTCACGACGCCCTCCTTCGGGCGACTCCGCTCTCCCTGGCGATGGTGGCACGCATATCGACCGGTAGGTTTCGTCAACCACTATTGAAGGTTGGGTTTACGGGTTCCCGAGGGCGACCCGTCCGCGACGAACTGGAGGCTTCAAGGTCCGCGGGCGGTTCAGGACTCGCGTGCACGAGACCCGCCGCGCTGTACTCGAGGCCATCGACGAGGCCCCGGTCAGTGGGCCTGCCCTCGCGGACCGGCTCGACGTCTCTCGGGCGGCGGTTTGGAAGCACGTGGAGGCGCTCCGGGCGTCGGGGTTCACGATCGAGAGCGGCGAGGATGGGTACGCGCTCGTGGACGTGCCGGAGTACGGCGGTGATGCGGTGGCGTTCGGCTTAGCGGCAGACTTCACCGTCGAATTCCACGAGCGCGTCGGGAGCACGAACGAGCGCGCCCGCGCGCTGGCGGCCGAGGGAGCGGCGGACGTGGTCGTCCTGGCGGACGAGCAAACCGGCGGCCGCGGGCGGCTGGATCGGGTGTGGGCCTCGCCAAGCGGTGGCGTCTGGCTCTCGATCCTCCTCCGCCCGGAACTCCCGCCCACCGACGTTCCACTGCTCACCTTGGCGGCAGGCGTGGCCACGGTCAGGGCGGTCGAACCGCTCGGGGTGGACGCTCGGCTCAAGTGGCCCAACGACGTCCTGGTCCCCACGTCCGCCGGTTCGACCGGCGAGCGGAAGCTCGCTGGCATCCTCACCGAATCCGCCGGCGAGACCGGTCGCACGGAGTGGGTGATCGTCGGCATCGGCCTCAACGCGAACCTCGACGCCGGCGCGCTCCCCGAGGGGGCGACCAGCCTCCGAGCGGCCGTCGGTGACGTCAACCGGCGTCGACTCGTCCAGCGGCTCCTGACCTCGTTCGATGCCCTCCGACGGGCGCCCGAGGAGGTCCTGCCCGCGTGGCGCGAGGTCTCCTCGACGCTGGGGCGCCGGGTTCGGGTGGAGACGCAAACCGAGACGGTGGTCGGGACGGCCGTCGACGTCGAGGCGCCCGGCCTCCTCATCGTCGAAACCGAGGATGACACCCTCCGCGTGCACGCCGGCGACTGCGAGCACCTCCGGCCGGCCTGACCTCCGCGAAGCCAAACCGTGTCGGCAGTGGCCCCCGTGGCCAACGCGTATTTATCCACGGACCGCCTGAGCAGGACTCCATGGACGAGAAGACGCGCGAGCTCCGGGAGCTCTTCGTCGAGGTGGCCGGCGAGGAGACGGTCACGGAGCCCCAGGAGCCGGCTCGGGGCTCCCTCGGGTCGGACCAGGGGGTGACGGACCGGCTGGCCGACGTGATCGAGTCGATGCGCGAGCGCTACGCGTTCCGCTCCAGCCTGTCGACCGACGCCCTGGTCGCGGTGGTTCGCGGCTTCGTCGCGGGCCAGTCCGATGCGGAGATCGCGGCCTCGATCGAGGGTGACCCGGCGCCGGAGACCGTCGCTCGTGCCCGACTCGACCTCCACCTGGTCGCCGATCGCGACCGCCAGGCCCCGTTCGACCTCGAGGCGCTCCGGGACGCCCTCGAGGACGATCGATCGGTCTCGGCCATCGCCGACGCGTTCGACGTCCACGAGTCCACCGTGCGGCGATACCGGCACGTCCTGACGGTCGAGCGCCAGCGCCGAGCGGTGAACGACCGCTACCGCGAGGAGTTCGAGCGGCTCCTCGCCGACCGGGACCTGGCCGAGCGGCTGACCGCGGAGGTCCGCGAGACCGGGCTGGAGGACGCCACCGACGGGATGGAGTCGAACGTCTCCTTCTGAGGCTCGTCGGCTGCCCGCGGCCCCGGACGTTTAAACCCGAGAAGGCGACCAGCGCGGGCTGTGCCCGACCCGTCCTTCACCGACCTCGCCCTCGTCACGTACTGTCCCCGGAAACTGTACTACCGACGGCAGGTGGCCGACCGTGCGCCGCCCGCCTCGACTACGGCCACCACCGACCTCGCGTTCCGCTACGCCACTCTGGTCGAGCCGGGTGGCCTGGCCGAGGCCCCCATTGCGGTGACGCCAGCGGCGTACCGGCGGAATCTGGCTCGGGCAGAGGGACGGCTAGAGGCCTGGCCCCAGCTCGTCGACCCACCCGCCCGGGACGTCTACCTTCGCGGCCGGCAGAGCCACGGCGTCGCCCACAAGGTGCTCGATCGGCCACTCGCACCATCCATCGTCTCTCCCGGTGAGCCGCCGACCGAGGGGGTCTGGCGGCCGCACGCGGTCAGAGCCGTGGCCGCCGCGAAGGCACTCGCCTGGGAGCGGGAGCGGCCGGTGGACCGGGCCTATCTGGAGTACGCCGCCCACGGGGTCATCCGACGGGTGCGGCTCACGACCCGCCGGAAGGCGGCCTATCGCCGGGCGCTCCGGACCGTCCGGTCGATCGACGGGCCGCCGCCACGGCTCCGCGACGTGTCGAAGTGCCGGACCTGCGAGTACCGAAATCGGTGCGGGGTCAGCACCCGGACGCTGCGATCCCTCCGTCAGTGACCTGCGGCGTCGCTACGTCTCGATCTCGTTTCCACACTCGGGGCACTCGAGGGTGATGCCATCCGCGTGGACGTGCGAGACGTGGTAGTCGGCCTCGCCACACTCCCGGCAACTCATGGGCACGCGAATCTCGCCGGACTCCTGGGGGGCGCCGAACGCGAGAGCCCGGAGGCGCCCGTCGCTCTCGTTCCGCCCCTCCTGGTACTCGCCGGGCGCGAACCGGACCGCTTCGCCCGGACCGACCTCGTGCTCGTCGTCGAGCGTCTCGAAGATCGCCGTGCCCTCCAAGACGTAGAAGGCCTCCTCCTGGTTCATGTGGGTGTGGAGCCCGCCGGAGAAGGAGTCTCCCGGCTCCAGCTCGTAGTAGTTCAGGGCCATGTCGTCGAGGCCGAGCGGGCCCGTCAGCACGTTGGTCACCGCGGCGGCTCGTGGGGTGTTCTCCAGGTCGTCGACGCTGGCTCGGTCCATGCCGTGGCCGATTCGCGGCGCAGTCAAAAGCGTTCGCCAACTTCCGATGGCTCAGGCGTGGGCGTCGAGCCAGGCGTCGATCTCGTCGGCGAGCAGTCCCTGTCGGTGGACGACCCGACGCTGGGGGTCGACCACGGTGCTCCCACCGCCAGGTGTCTCGCCACCGTCGACGATGACGGCGGCCGCCTCGGCGATCGCCTCGTCGAGGTCCGCGATTCGCCCTGCACTGTCCCCACCGCTCACATTGGCGCTGGTCGCGGTGATCGGCGCGACCCGGTCAAGGAGCGCTAACGCGATGTCGTGGTCGGGCACGCGGACGCCGACCCGGTCCCGACCGGCGGTGAGGGCGTCGGGGACCACGCTTCGCTTCTCGCAGACGACCGTCACCGGCCCTGGCAGGAACCGGTTCATGAACGCCCGTGTCAGGTCGTCGAGCCGGGCAATCTCGCTCGCCGCCTCGACGTCCGGAACGGCGAGCGAGAGCGGGTCCTCTCGGGACCGCCGTTTCGCCTCGAAGACCCGTTCGACCGCGACCGGGTCGAGGCCGTCGGCGCCGAGGCCGTAGACCGTCTCTGTGGGGTAGATAACGAGCTCCCCGCGGCCGATGGCTGCCGCCGCCGCGTCCAGGTCGTCCGTGGGGGCCGCCGGCGCCATCGACTCCTCAGCCCGCGATGACTGCCTCGACGTCCTCGTAGTCGGGCAGCTCGGGCCACGACGTCGACACCCAGGCGTACTCGATGACGCCGTCGCCGTCGATGACGAAGACCGAGGGCCGGGGTTCTTCGATGCCCGCCATCCCGTCGTTGTCGTGGACGATGCCGTACCGTTCGGCAACCCCGTTGGCCGGGTCCGAGAACAGCCGGTAGTCCATCTTCCGCTCCCGGATGAACCGCGTGTGCTCGTAGGGCGAGGAGATTGAGCAGCCGACGACCGTGGCGTGCTCGCCCCAGCCACGGTCTCGGATTTCGTTCCAGTAGTACGTAGAGGGGAAGTCGCCGTCCATCGGGTGAAAGACCAGGACGACCGGGTCCTCGCCGTAGAGGTCCGACAGGGCGGCGTCCTCCCAGAACTCCGCGCTCACGAGCGGCCGCGTGAAGTCGGGCGCCTCTTCGCCAACCTCGACGTGGTCCGCCGGGCCGAGCTCGGTCACCGGAAAGTCGACCATATCAGCCATTGCCGTACGTGGCCTCCAGGTACTCGACAATGTTCGCGCTCTCGGACATCGTCACGCCGGTCGTCTCGTCGACGATGGCCGGGACGCTCCGCTTGCCCGAGACGCGCTTGACGACGTTCCGGCCGGAGTGCATCGGTTCGACGAACCGAGAGCGGTACTCGAGACCGAGTTCGTTCAGCTTGCGTACGGCCCGCTCGCAGAAGGGGCAGGCCTGGAGCCGGTAGATGGTGATCGGTGGTCCATCACTCATACCAAAAGCTTGGCCGGAACGGCGGGTAAGGCCTTCGCTCCCGGCGTAATCCATGGCAAGTCTTAATTCGATGCCCTGGCAAGGAGCGGTACTACACTGATGCTGTCGTCGACGGTCCCCTTAGCCTCGGTCCTCGGGTTCACGATTGCCGAGAGCGCCGTTGCCTGGGTGGGTGTCGTCGCCCTCATCATCTTACTCGGGCTCTCTGCCTTCTTCTCGTCGTCGGAAATCGCGATGTTCTCGCTGGCCAAGCACCGCCTCGAGAAGATGGTCGAGGAGGAGACGCCGGGCGCCGCCCTCGTCGCCGACCTCAAACGGGACCCCCACCGGCTGCTCGTTACGATCCTGGTCGGGAACAACCTCGTGAACATCGCGATGTCATCCATCGCGACGGGGCTCCTCGTCTACGTCGGCTTCGGCCAGGGCGCCTCGGTCGTCGTCGCGACGATCGGCATCACGGCCGTCGTCCTGCTCTTCGGCGAGAGCGCCCCGAAGTCCTATGCGGTCGAGAACACCGAGTCCTGGGCGCTCCGGATCGCCCGGCCGCTGCACTACGCCGAGTACCTCCTCTTACCGCTCATCGTCACCTTCGACTACCTCACCCGGGTTGTCAACCGCGTCACGGGCGGCCGCTCGGCCATCGAGACCTCCTACGTCACCCGGGACGAGATCCAGGACATCATCGAGACAGGTGAGCGCGAGGGCGTCATCGAAGAGGACGAGCGGGAGATGCTCCAGCGCATCTTCCGATTCAACAACACCATCGCGAAGGAGGTGATGACCCCGCGGCTCGACATGGACGCTGTCTCCGTCGAGCGGGGTATCGACGAGGCCATCGAAGAGTGTGTCCGCTCGGGTCATAGCCGACTGCCGGTGTACGAGGGCGACCTCGACAACGTGGTCGGCGTCGTGAACCTCGGTGATCTCATCCGGGAGCGCCGCTACGGCGAGCGCGACGAGGTCACCCTCGGAGACCTCATCGAGCCCACCCTCCACGTCCCTGAGAGCAAGAATGCGGACGAACTGCTGGCCGAGATGCAGTCCGAGCGTCTCCACATGGTGCTCGTCATCGACGAGTTCGGCACCACGGAGGGCCTCATCACCATGGAGGACATGATCGAGGAGATCGTCGGCGAAATCCTCGACATCGAGGAGGAGCAGCCGATCGAGTTCTTCGGCGAGCGCTCGGCCGTGGTGCGGGGCGAGGTCAACATCGACGAGGTAAACGAGGCGCTCGACATCGACCTCCCGGAGGGCGAGGAGTTCGAGACCATCGCGGGCTTCATCTTCAATCGGGCCGGCCGCCTCGTCGAGGCGGGTGAGACGATCGCCTACGACGGCGTCGAAATCCGCGTTGAGCAGGTCGACAACACCCGGATCATGAAGGCTCGGGTCACCGTTCCGGAGGAGCAGGCGGCCGACGCGGCTGCCACGGGTGGCGAAAGCGAACGGGCCGTCGAGAAGTAGACCCCTACGTCGTCCGCGAATCGTCGTCCGAGCCGGTCTCGGGCGGCTGTTCGACGCCCTCTGCCGCCTCGACCGTCTCCGTGTCCTTCGCTGCGGAGACGTGCCAGCGGTCGATCTCCTCCTCGTAGGACGCCAGCTGGTCGGCGACAGCCGCCTTCAGCTCGTCGTCGTTGACGTTGACCTCGAGGACGAAGGGGTCGGCCCGCTCGCGGTTTCGAGCGACGTTCGCACTCACCAGGGCGTTGTCGAAGTAGTAGGGGGCGACCTGGGTCATCACTCGGCGGTACACCGTCCCTTCGACGGACCGGAGGGCCTTCCGTCCGGCGGAGTCCGCGGCCCTGGCGACGAAGTTTATCGAGTCCTGCCACATCTCGACCGCTTCGCCGCGCTCGTTCTGGCCGAGTTTCTCGTAGGATTCGGCCAGCTTCTCGCCCGCCGTCTGGATGTCCTCGTCGGGCGAGGCGCCGGCCCGTTCGCCGGCGCCCTCCTGGACGGCGGCGTGGTGGGCCGTCTTCTCCCGCAGTTCCGAGTCTAAGAGCTCGTTACTCTTTGGGCGCCAGTCGTCCCACTCGTCGAACTCGTCGGGGTAGGCCTCCACAGCACCCGCGTCACGCAGGGCTCGCGTGAGGCGCTCGCCGTGCTCGACGATCTCGCCCCAGTCGCCGGTGGCCTTGAAGCCGGAGACGGACTCCTCCATCGGTTCCCCGGGCGTTAGCCCCCGGTGGATAAACGTCTTTCCTCGGGCGAATCAGCGGCCGTAGGTGAACGAGGCGGCCCAGCGGTCGATCCGATCCTTCAACCGGCCCAGGGCCACGACGTGTGGTGACGCCGCGCGGAGCTCGTCGTCATCGAGCTCGATCCGGGGGCCGTCGAAGGGATTCCGGCCGCTGGAGTCGTCCTCCGCCGCCATGCCGACGACGGACGTCATCGAGCACCGGCCACACGCCTCGGCCTCGCCCTCACTGTCCGTTCCCATGTCCACTAATTTCGGCGTCCTTCGGGTTATAGCTTTCGCGGCCCCTGGTCGTCGCTGACGGTGCCTATTTACCGCCCTCGGCCCATGGGTACGGCAGGACGGCCCGCCCGACGGCCCGTCTGGGACCAATGACGACGACCGACCCACGCGAGACCGCGGACGTGCCGGAGTGGGAAGACGACTACTTAGACCGGGTGAGCGACCGGCTCCTCCACAACTACGACCTAGAGAAGGACCGCCGGGTCCAGGGGGGGTCGTTCGACCTCTACGGCGAGATGCGGATGCACTCGGAGAAGCACTTCCTGCACCCGGCGCTCTCATACGCCGAGCACCACTCGACGGAGCACCTGCTCGTCCGCCGACAGGACGGCGTTACCGTCGCTGACCTCGAGGCCCTCGTCGCGCTAGGCCACGACCTCGCCGACGCGTGGATCGAGCACGACGAAGAGCACTTCAGCACTGAGTTCATCTTTGGCGTCGTCGCCGACTCGATCCCCGATGACGTTCGGTCGTTCGTCGCCGACTTCAGCGACCGGCAGCTGCTGAAGTACGGGTTCGAAGGCCACTACGAAATCCACCTCCTGGCGGTCGCTCCGGAGGCGAACTCGCTCGTCGCGAGCCCGAACGCCGACGTCGAGCAGGCCTTCCGGCTCTGGGATCCGATCGAGACGTCCGAGCCAGGCTGGTGGGAGCTGTTCACCCGTCGGATGCAACTGTAGCGCCCCTCGACAGCGTCTGCTCGTCGGGATGGATCAAAGACAGCGAGCCGACTGGCTATCGAACGTTGCGAACGGGGAGGAGGACAGGACGGGAGCTGCGACTCGATTCGGCCGGCCGTGCGGTCTCAGTCGTCCGTCGGCTCACCCCCGTCCGCAGCGACCGCCTCGCCGCTACGGGCCTCCTGGATGTTCTCGTAGCCCATCTTCAACAGCGAGATGGCCAGGTAGACCAGTATCAGCGCGATCAGAATTTGGATGGCTGCGGCGACCTGCATGAGCATGGTCACCGGCTCGGACGGCCAGTTGCCCAGGACGAACTTCTGGTAGAGGTTCTGGTAGAGCGAGAGGTACAGCAGCGCCGTGATGGTGACCACGAACATGATCGCCATCGGCCCGCCCGTCGAGATGAGCTGCTTCGAGTCGGACCAGTTGGCGAGCCAAATCGTCGCGACCAGCAGTGCCAGCGCCGCGAGCGTCTGGTTCGCACCACCGAAGAGCGGCCAGAGGTCCGCCCAGCGGCCCGAGGCCACCAGGAGGTAGGCCGGGATACACTGAACCGCCGCGTTGATGTACCGGTTGGCACCCCACTCCTGGAGCGTCGTCTCGGGCGTGCCGATGACCTCCTCCAGCATGTAGCGGCCGAGCCGGGTCGCAGTGTCAGTGCTGGTGAGCAGGAACGACACCAGAACCAGGCCCATGAACGTGGCGCCGACGATCTGCGGGAGCCCGAAGCTCGTCAGGATGATCCCGCCGCCGGTCGCGAAGTTCGGGAGGGCGAGACCGATCCCACTGCCCGCGGGGATCGACGCGTACACCGAGACCGTGATGAGGGCGGTCGCGGCGAGCAGTCCCTCACCGAGCATGCCCCCGTAGCCGATGAGGCGGGCGTCGGTCTCCTTGTCGAGCTGCTTGGCCGTTGTCCCCGACGAGACCAGCGAGTGGAACCCTGATATGGTCCCACAGGCGATCGTCACGAACAGCAGCGGGAACAGCGGAGCTGCCGCCAGTTCCGGGTCGCCCATGAAGCCCTTGTAGGCGGGCAGGTTGATGACGAGTGGCTCGGTCGAGGTGCCGAAGAGGGTGCCGACCACGACGGCGAGCAGCGTGCCTCCGACCCCGACGTACAGGATGTTCGAGGTCAGGAAGTCTCGCGGCTGGAGCAGCACCCACACCGGTAGCACGCTGGCGACGAACGCGTAGACGATCACGACCGGAATCCACGCGGCGATGTTGGCCGAGCCGAGCACCGGCGGGAGTGGGCTCCCGCTGAGGAGCACCATCGCGCCGCGGGCGTACTCGCCCGGGACGAGCGCGATTGGGTACTGGATGCCGATCCAGACGCTCGCGAAGATGGCTGCGATGAATCCCACCGCTCCGGGGAGGAACGGCAGGTCGAGCTGGTAGAGGTACACCCCGAACAGCAACGCGAGCGCGATGAAGAGGAAGCTCGCGGTCGCGCTCTCGGGGTACGCGTTGAACACCAACGCGACGACCAGCGCGAACACCGCGATGACGAGGATGATCGTCAAGAAGGCGAACCACAGGATCATGTCCTTCCCGCGGTCGCCGACGTACTGGCCGATGATGTAGCCGATCGACTTGCCCTCGTGCCGGACCGACGACGAGAGCGACATGAAGTCGTGGACCGACCCGAACAGTGGGTTGCCGATGGCGACCCACAGGAAGGCCGGGACCCATCCCCACCACACGGCCGCCGTTATCGGGCCGACGATCGGCGCCCCGCCCGCGATGCTCGAGTAGTGATGCCCCAACAGGACTGGTTTCTTCGCCGGTACGTACTCCTGCCCGTCTTCGTACTTGTGGGCCGGTGTCTCCGCCTCTGCGTCCAGCTCAACGAACCGGGCCAGGTACTTCGAGTAGCTGAAGTACCCAACGCTGAACGTCGCGAGGACGAACACGACCAGCCATATCGCTTGAACCATGTGCACTCACCCCACGGGCGGGTCCATGTAGAACTAGACTATAAATATTTGTATATACTGATAAGGTGCCAACTTATAAGGGGCCTCGATCGGGCCGACGGAATCGCCGGCGAGTGCGGCTCAGACCGTGGCTTCTGGCGAGACGTCGATACCGAGTTCCTCGGCGACGTCGTCGAGCAGTCTCCCCTTGACCTCCTCGACCCGCGACTCGATTTCGGCGACGACGGGCTCGTCGAAGGACTCCTGAATCTCGCGAATTCGCTCCTGCTCCGTGGCCACGCGGTCCCGCAGGTACGTCGCGCCCTGCCCCGTTTCGTCCGCCGACGGCGACGGGGTGACCTTGTTGATGACTAGGCCGTCGACGGCCAGGTCTTGGCGAGCCAACTCGTCGATCGCCCGGCGGGTCTCTCGGATGGAGAGCTCGTCTGGGTTCAACACCAGGTAGAAGGCCGAGCGGTTCCGGAGCACGTCTGCCGCGAACTCGAACTTCTCCTTGCGCGCCGTGAGGTGGGCCAGGATCGGGTCGTCCTCGATGCGTTGCCGGGCCTTCCGCTCGCCGATGGCGGCCTTCTCGAAGAGGTCGATGCTCTGGGTGCGCTTCTTCGCGAGACGCTCGATCCACTCCCCCAGAAAATCGGGAAGGGCGAGCAGCCGGAGCGTTCCACCCGTGGGTGATGTGTCGAACACCACGCGATCCCACTCGTCGCCGTCCCGCATCACCTCGATGAACCGGTCGAAGAGGGCCGCCTCGTGGGCTCCGGGCGTGTTGTGGGCGAGTTCGATCTGTCGGTCGATCTCGTTGACGATGGCCGGGCTCACCTGCTCGCCCATCCGCCGCTTGATCTCCATCATGTGTTCCTCGACCTCCTCGTCGGGGTCGATCTCCATCGCGTGGAGGTGCTCGATGCCCTCGACGGATTGGGGTTCGTCGTCGAACGCCTGGTCGAAGACGTCGGAGGTCGAATGGGCCGGGTCCGTCGAGACGATGAGCGTCCGGAGGCCCGCCCTGGCGGCTTTCAGGCCGTAGGCGGAGGAGACGGTGGTCTTGCCGACACCGCCCTTCCCACCGAAGAAGACGAACTTCGCCATCAGTGGAAGTGGTACTGCTCGCCCTTGCGCTCTAAGAGCGTCTGTCGGTCCCACATCCGGCGTTCCCACGCCTCGAAGTCGTCGGCGAGGTAGGGCAGGAGCTCGACGGTGTAGTACGACACCGGGCTCGGGATGCCGAACGCGTCGGCGAAGCAGGCGAAGAGGAAGACGTCCTGAATGTCCTCCGCCTCGTGCTCGATTTTCTCGAACGCGGGGTGCTCGAAGCCGCCGTGGTAGAACCCGTGGAACCACTCGTGGAGCATCGCCCGGACGCGCTCGAGCCGCTCGGTGAGTGACGACTCGCTCGCCATGGATGTATATCGACCGCACGCGGTAAAAAGTGGTCGGCCGGTTCCCGTGGCCGGCTCAACAGGCGCAGCCAGTGGACGCCGCGGCCCGCTCGAAGGTCATCTCGTCACCACACTCGGGACAGGACGGTGGTTCCTCTTCCTGCACGTCCACGTCGCGGATGCGCTCGCCACAGTCGTCACACCAGTAGGCGCCCTTCGACTCGGTTTCGCCCGCCCCGCGGTTCGCCGACTGGCTGGACGCCTCGAGGACCTCGCGGACGGTGCTGAGGACGCTCATGGTCTATCGTGCCGGTTCGAGCCGAGATAGTAAAGGCTGTCGCCCGCGGCGAGGCGGACCGCTGCCCGCGCTCACTCGAAATCTGTGGCGAGTCGCTTCAGCGCGCGGTCGAGCTCACCACGTCGCTTCCAGGCCGCGATCCGATCCACGAGCGGGAGGGGCACGCCGAGGCTCACCGAAGAGCGAAGGGTGACCTCGACGCCCTCGTCCCGTGCGGCGATCGACAGCTCTGTCTCCATCTCGTCGAATGGCCCGGCCTCGCCGGCCTGTCGGTAGACGTAGCCGTCCTCGGTGGCTACAAATTCGAAATCAGCCCCGAGGACGCCGCCCCCGCTCCCGGTCACGAGCCACCCGTTCTCGGTCTCTTCGACGTCCAGCACGCTGAACGTCCCTTCATACTCGAGGATCGTGGCGGGGTCCAGGTGTCGCTCGATGACCGGCCGGGTCGCCTGGACGAACCGGGACGCCTCGACGGTGCGCATGTGGCGTCTGGTCTCGCGGGTTCGGTACACAAACCAGTACCGCCGACTGGAACCCCTTCGATGCGGAAACCGGTCGCAGCCGCTACCTGACGAGGAACAGCGGCAGCGCGAGCAGCGCCAGGGACCCGACGCCGATGAGCACGGCGTAGAAGAGGCGCTTGAAGCGGACCTTGGCTGGGACCTCGCCCCGGAGGTCCGGTCGGGCCCGCCAGACGAAGCGGTGGTGGGCCACGCCAGCTATCACCGTGACGACGGCGGTGCAGGCGAGGAGCGCCTCCGTCACCGAGAAGCCGAGGGCCATGAGGTAGATCGGCCCGTAGGAGTAGCCGATCATGACCGTCCCGAGGACGACGACCAGGAATGGGACAGGGTCGACCGGCGTCCCCTGGTCGTTGGCGAGGCGCATCCGTCGACTGGTCATGGCACCGGAGCGGAATAGCCCTTCTGCCGGTCCCGCGGAATTAAGGGTCCTCCCACCGACCCTGGTCTCGATGGCCTCACAGGGCGACATTCGCGTGCTCATCGTCTTGGACATCGTCTTGTCCTTCGTGTTCAGTCTGCTGGTCGTCTCGGGTCTCTCCTACGTGGACCTGGCCACGTTCACCTGGGCAAACGTTGGCGTGGCGACGGCCGCCCTCGCCCTGATCACGTACCTCGCGGTGCTCCGGCAGTAGCGTCAGCGGGCCGTCGGCGTATCTATAAGGCCACCCGGAATGAACCGCGGCCCATGCCCAACTCCGGGTCGACCTGCGACGGCTGCGGCGCCCACGTCACCGAGGGGCTGGCTCGCACCATCCGCCTCACGGTCGACCGAGCCGAGATCGACGTCCAGCGGCTCTGCCCCGACTGCTTCGCGTCGTGGGTCGACCGCTACCAGGCGGAGATGCAGCCCGAGGCGCCCGGCGGCAACGACGAGGAAATCATCGTCGATTGACGAACCCCTCCGCTTCGGGTAGAAACCGATAGACTGTGACTTGATTCACGGGCGAATTCTCCTGTGGAAACACCCCCTTACCGCGGGCACTTTCGACGAGTGAGCGACGGCCTCGCGGTCCGGTCAGTACGTCGTTCGTCGAGTCCAGGCCAGTCGCGTCAGCCGACCCGCACCTCGGCCCGGCCACTCGTCGCGCTCCGGAGCCGGTCGGCGACGCGCTCGACCTCGTCCGTGGGCGCTAGCGCCTCGAAGCTGACCCGCTCGCCGTAGTCGGCCTCGAAGTCGAGGGCCTCGCTCTCCAAGATGCCCCGGACGGTGCCGGAGTCGTCGTAGGTCGACTCGATCGTTAGCCGCCGGTGGGGCATCCGCTCTACGACGTCGGCCGCATCGAGCGCGCGCTTCGTCGCCTCGCCGTAGGCCCGGGCCAAGCCACCGACGCCCAGCTCGGTCCCCCCGAAGTAGCGGGTGACGACCACGACGACGTCGGCGACCTCCCGTTGCTGGAGGACGTTCAGGACCGGCTTGCCGGCGGACCCCGAAGGCTCGCCCTCGTCACTCGCGTGCTCGCGGACGATGCCGTCATCGGATCGGACCCGGTAGGCTGGGACGTTGTGGGTGGCGTCCGGGTGCGCTGCCTTGCGCCCCTCGATGAAACCCTCGGCCTCCTCGACGGTGGCCGCGGGTGCCACGTGGCCGATGAACTCGGAGCCGCGGACCGTCACCGACGCCCGGCCGAGCCCCGCGACGGTCCGAAAGACGTTGCCCTCGCCCGTGCCGTCCCCGCTGCCCATGCGGGGACGCGGACCTCGACGCTGATAGCCGTTCCCGTGTTCCGGACAGGAAACCTGGGCCGACGCGGACCAGCTATGGCTCGTCATCCAGCGCGGCTTCCAGCGGCATCGCCGTTCGGGCGATCGTATCTAGCCGATCGTGGGCCCACCGCACCGCCTCGGGGGCGTCGTTGACGATCACGCCCTCGAACGCCTGTGCTTGCGTGTAGACGGCGATGCCCGCCTCGGGGCCCTCCGGGAGCTCTGAAGCCAGGATGGTGTATGGGGGGCACTCTGGAGCGAGATAGGGGATGAACTCGCCGTCCGTCTGCCACCGCTCGAACGCCTCAGCGAGCTCCGCTCGGACCTCCTGGAAGAGCCGTTCGTCGAAGAAGAACTCCACCTCTGCGTCCCGATCGACGATGGCCTCCTCGAATACGTCGACCGCTCTCGGTTTGGCAAACGTCCGCGCGGCCCCTCGGATATGCGTCGCATCCTCGATCAACCGCTCGAAGACGTGGAAGGCACGGTACGGCCGCGAACCGTGCGCTGGCTCGACAGCCGCGTCGGTCACCATCTCCAGCCCCACCTCGGTGCCGGGACCGAGCGCATCCAGAAGGTCGCGTGACGCGTTGATCCCGGCGGTGCGGTCCCGAAACTCCCCATAGGCTGTTGCCGCAAGCTGGCCGGCGACCGTCAACCGACACCCGCCGGGCAGGTCTTCGGCGAGCCCGGCGCGGGTCAGCTCCGCGACCGCCCGGTTGACGGTCGACCGAGAATCGTCGAGACGGTCGACGAGCTCGGCTTTCGGCACCCGAGAGGGGCTCAATGCGGCCAGATAGCTCCGCCGGCGCGAGACCAGGTCGATGTCAATCTCTCCCCCTGACGACATGTCACACGCCGAGGGTCTGCGTCGCCCGACCGTCAACCTATCGAATAGCGAGACACCGAGCCTCGGCGCAACCACTGCGTCGAGACGCAACCGGTGAGAAAAAGTGCCCCCGGATCCCCCCGTCTGACATGGCCGGGCGGAACCCGACGGATCGTGCACGAGTCACCGGCGACCGAATGGACTGGCTGGCGCGCTTTGTCTCCTCGGAGACGTTCGCCATCGCCTTCGTGTGGTGGGCCATATTCGTGTCGCTCTCTCCGCTGTGCATCGTTTGTGCGCTGGAGTTCCACACGAGCGGTGCGATCGAAGCCACGATCGCGTTCGGACTCTTTGGGGTGGTCCTGGGCGTGGTTTCTCTTCACCGGCTGGGCTCCCTGGTCGCCGCGCGGGCTCCGGTGACTGCCTAGGCGCGACGCGGACACCCTACCCCCTGGCACCTCGGGACTGTCGCTCACTCCAATTCGACTTTCCGCACGAACGGGAGGGCGGTCAGCTCGTTGAGGAGGTCGCCGGGCACCGGCTCCTCGGTGACCACGAAGAGCTTCGGTTCGTCGGTGAACTCCGGATCCTCGCTGACGGTCTGACGGATGGAGATGTCACGCTCGGCCAGCATCGAGGTGATCCGAGCGACGATGCCGGGCTGGTCGGCATCGTGGACCGACACGGTGAGCACGTGGAGGTCGAGCACGGGCGCCAGGTCGCGCAGACTCGGGATCGACGAGATGTTCTGGAAGATTTGGCGGAGCTCCTCGTCCTCGAGGAGGGCGTCGGTCGTCGAGTCCACCACCCGGCGGTCGATGTCCAGTTCCCGGGCGATCTGGGTGTTCGGAATCTCGATGGAGCCCGAGACGACTCGCCCCTCGTCGTTCACCGAGAAGCCCCGCTCCAAGAGGAGCCGAACGACGGCCTGCTGGCTTGGGCTGCCCTCGAACTTGCCCATGATGTCTTCGAACGCCTTCGCCACGGTTGCCCCCGCCGCGCTGCAGCCTGCGCGGTCGGTCGAACCCACCCACCGTACCGGCTTAGAGGTTTGGCTCCGAACCGATGCCTGGGACCCGAACGCGTCGACGTCAGGTAGCGCAGACTGCCGCAGGCGTTTTGTCGATCCCCGTCCAACGGCCACCATGCGCCAGGTCCGGACCTGTGACTTCTGTGGCGACGACGCGACCGGCCTCTACGAGCCGCTCCCCGACTCCGTCCCCGACAGCCCTCGCCTCCTCCTCTGTGACGAGTGTCGAGATCAGCTCGGGTCGCTCATCGATCCTCTCGTGGCCCAGATCGAGGGGGGCACCGTAAGTTCGTCAGAGGACGCCGCGGGAGGGCCGCCGCCGCGGGACGCCCCCACTGAGGCGCCCGACGGCGGCGCGACGCCCGATCAACGCACCAGCCGCGAAACGTCCCCTGCCGAACCGGAGCAGCACGCGAGTTCGGTCGTCGGGGAGAGCCGCGACGCTGGCGGTCGGTCCCAGAAGGAGCGCGGCGGCACCCCGCACGGGTACCGGAAGGTGATGCGGCTCCTTGAGAACCGACAGCTGCCAATGGCTCGCGACGACGCCGAGCAGTTGGCGATGGAGGCCTACGAGCTCGAACCGGACGAGGTCGCCAAGACTATCGACCACGCCGTGGAGTACGGTCGGCTCCGCGAGATCGACGGCCAGCTCAAGCAGTAGCTCAAATCGTCGCCGTAATTATCGCAAGCTCCGTCCCAGACGCCCCCGACGCTGGGCCATGGGACGTCCTGCTGCCACGCTTGCTGCCCTCCTCCTGGTCCTCCTCGCCGGCTGCTCGGCGGCCGGCTCGATCACGATGGATCCGGTGTCTGACGCCGAACTCGCCGACCGAGCCAGCCGCGGCCTCGGCCCTGCCAACGCTCCCGCCGACGACGCCGAATCGCGAGCAATTCGGGGCGCCATCGAGAACGGATCGGGCACGATCGACGCGTCCTCTCCGCCGGTCGAGACCGGTCTCCCGTTCGCGCATGACGGCGCCTACTACCAGCTCTCTTGGTCGGTGGTCGACGAGCGAACGATCACCGCGGTGACGCTCGAGATCGACTACAACGCGACCGACCTCTCGGGACCCGAGGTCGCCTTCGCGGACTTGCCGGCCGTCGACCGGCGCGCACTCGACCCCCTGCTCCCCCAGCGACACGACCGCGAGATCGATGGATATGACTTCGGCGCGTCGAGCCAGTACACCGATTCCGAGCTGGATCGGTCGGTGTTGGTCACCAACCAGCGCACGATCGTCCGCTTCGAAGGCGAGGCGTATCCGGTGCGCGTCGATGGCCAGCGACCGGTCACGATCAACACGTACCGGTACACTGCGTCGGTGGTCGCCGACGACACGGATGCCTACGCCCGACAGCTCAGGGACGACCACCTCTTCCGGCTCTCCGATCTGACGGACGCCGAGCGCTCGGTGATCGAGACCGCCATCGAGGAAGGCTACTACGCCGAGGACACCGACGACGACGCCTTCCGGGCCCTCATCGACCGCTTCCGACGCCAGGAACGGGTCACGGGCGAGCGGGCCCACGGCGAATGGATCGTCCGCTACAACGGCTCTGTCTACTGGGTCGATCTCCAGTACGGCGGTTTCGTCGACGGATGATGCCCCACGATGGATGACTGTGGGTCTAGAGTTCGCCCTTCGTGCTCGGCGCCTCGCTCCGCCGCTCGTCGACCCGGGTGGCGTCATCGAGCACCCGGGCCGCGCACTTAAAGAGCGCCTCGACCTCGTGGTGGGCGTTGTCGCCATCGACCGAGGCGTGTAAGGTGAGCCCCGCGTTCGTCGCCAGCGTGCGGAGGAAGTGGCGGGCCATCACGCTCGGGAACTCGCCGACGTCCTCTTGGCTGAACGTCCCGTCGAAGGAGAACAGCGGTCGGCCGCTCACGTCGACCACGACGCTCGCGACGGCCTCGTCGAGCGGGACCCGCCGGTCGGCGAACCGGACGATCCCGCGCTTCTCGCCCAGCGCCTCCGCGAACGCCGTCCCGAGGGCGATGCCGACGTCCTCGACGGTGTGGTGGCCGTCTACCTCGAGGTCTCCGTCGGCCCGAACCGTCAGGTCGAAGAGGCCGTGGGCGGCGAATGACTCGAGCATGTGGTCGAAGAAGCCCACGCCAGTGTCGACGGTGGACTCTCCGTCGCCGTCGACGTCGAGGGTGACCTCGATTGCCGTCTCGGCCGTCTCGCGGCTCACTGCGGCGGTCCGCTCGCTCATACCCGACCGGAAACGGTCCTGACATAAGGTGGTTCCGCTCACGTCAGACGGGCGGCGTCGGCTGGACTTGACCGCCTGCCTCGACTGGAATAGATATCATCAGGAATTAGATATGTAACCGGCGCCACTCCTGATTTTTGAACCCACAGAACCAATAGGAGTAGGGGTTGACAACGGTTATCACTGCCTGCCGTGTGTTGATATCAACGATCGGATGTGTACGCAATCCTTTTCTCCTCAGCCGACCTCCTGTTGGGCATGGACCGAGCCACATCCATCGACGGTGGTGTATCGACCCGAGAGTTCTACCTCCCTGCGACCTACGGGTTCTCCCGGAGCCCGAGTCGACTCGAGCGATTCTTCGCCCGGCACCTCCGATCCCACGACGTGGGCGCCCGGTTGCCGGCGACCGAGGCCCGCCGTGACTTCTACCTCCCGGGAACGCCCCGATAGCGACCTTCTGACCACCCAATTTTTCGACGGCGTCAGCGGTTCGCCTTGTACTCGGCCACGAGGGCCTGCATCGACTCCCGGGCGTCGCCGAAGAGCATGTAGGTGTTGTCCCTGGCGAACAGCGGGTTCGGGATACCCGCGTAGCCTGGGCTCAGGCTCCGCTTGTTGACGATCACCGTGTCGGCCTCCCACACCTCGAGGACCGGCATGCCGGCGATCGGGCTCGACGGGTCGGTCTCGGCCGATGGATTCACCACGTCGTTCGCCCCAGTGACGATGACCACGTCCGTCCGGGGGAAGGACGGATTGACCTCGTCGAGCTCCTTCATCCACTCGTACGGGACGTCCGCGTCGGCGAGGAGGACGTTCATGTGGCCCGGCATGCGGCCCGCAACCGGGTGGATGCCGAACTCGACCTCGACACCGTTCGCGGCGAGCAGCTCGGCCAGCTCGGCGACCGCGTGCTGGGCCTGGCCGACCGCCATCCCGTAGCCCGGCACGATGACGACCCGTCGGGCCGCGTCCAGGAGCATCTCGACCTCCTCCGGCGAGGTGCTCTTCACCCGCCCCTCGTAGACGTCCTCGGCAGCCGCTCCCGCCGTCGCGGTCTCGCCGAACCCCCCGACGAGCACGTTCGCGAGCGAGCGGTTCATCGACCGGCACATGACGACCGTCAGGATCATCCCTGACGCCCCGACGAGCGTGCCGGCGATGATCAGGACGCTGTTGTCCAGGACGAACCCGGTCGTGGCGGCCGCGAGGCCGGAGTAGGCGTTCAGCAGCGCGATGACCACGGGCATGTCGGCCCCTCCGATGGGGGCGACCAGGAGCACCCCGAGGAGGGAGGCGGCCACCACGAGGAACCAGTAGGCTGGCACCCACCCGGCGAGCGGCGCCGGCCCGAGCACCCCCGGTTGGACGACGAGATACCCTCCGGCGAGGATCGCCACCGCCAGCACGATGGCCTTGACCGCGTGCTCTCCCGTGTACCGGATCGGGTCGCCCAGCACGTCCTGGAGCTTGCCGGCCGCGACGAGGCTGCCCCAGAACGTGACGGCGCCGACGATACCGGCGACTGCCGCCGCGCCGGTGACTTCGGGCGGCAGCGGGCCACCGCCACCGACCCGGTCGACGAGCTCCGCACCGGCGACGAGCGCGGACGCCCCTCCGCCGAACCCGTTGAACAGCCCCACGAGCTGGGGCATCTCCGTGAGGGCCACCCGCATCGCCAGCCAGGCACCGATCGCCGATCCAACCAGCAAGGCGGCGAGCAGCAGCCAGGGCGAGAGGATCTCGAACCAAAGGACCGTGACCCCCACCGCGAGGACCATTCCCGCGGCGGAGATCTGGTTCCCTCGCGCCGCCGTCCGCGGGTGGGTCATCTCGCGGAGCCCGTGGATGAACAGTACAGCCGCCACGAGGTAGGCCACCGAGAGCACCCAGGTGGGCAGGCCGGCGAGGAACCCAGCCACGGTCACTCCTCCCTTCGGCGACCGAACTGCCGGAGCATCCGGTGGCTCACGAGGTACCCCCCGACGACGTTGACCGCCGCTATCACGACGGCGACGAACCCCAGGGCCGTCGCGAGCGTCGTGTTCCCGGAGCCGGCGACGAGGACGGAGCCGATGAGCGTGATCCCCGAGATGGCGTTCGCCCCCGACATCAGTGGCGTGTGGAGGGTCGCCGGGATCTTCGTGATGACCTCGTAGCCGACGAAGGCCGCTAGGACGAATAGTGTCAGGTTCTCGACGAAGGTCACGTTGCTCCCTCCTGATCCCGACGGAGGGCGTTCCGCACCGTGCCCTCGTGGGTCAATAGCGTCGCGTCGACGACCTCGTCGGCCGTGTCGACGACCAGCTCGCCGTCGACGAGCAGCGCCGTCAGGAAGTTTGCCACGTTGTTCGAGAAGAGCTGGCTCGCGGTGCCGTGGACCGTGGCGGGCAGGTTCGTCTCGCCGACCACCGTCACGCCCGCGTGCTCGACAGTCTCTCCCGGGACTGTCGGTTCGCAGTTCCCGCCGCCTTCGGCACCGAGGTCGACGACCACAGAGCCGGGGGCCATCCCCTCGACCATCGCCGCGCTCACCAGCTCCGGCGCCGGGCGGCCGGGCACTGCGGCGGCGGTGATCAGGACGTCGACGTCGGCCACGACCGCTGCCATCTCCTCGCGCTGTCGGCGATAGAAGTCCTCGTCGCGTGCCCGGGCGTAGCCCCCGGCATCGGTGGTGTCCTCCGTCTCGAGCCCGAGCTCGACGAAGTCCGCCCCGAGGCTCTCGACCTCCTCGCGGACCTCTGGCCGGACGTCGTAGGCCTGGACCGACCCCCCGAGACGCTTCGCGGTGGCGATGGCTTGCAAGCCCGCCACCCCCGCACCGACGACGAACACCTCCGCGGGCCGAACCGTCCCCGCGGCGGTCATCTGCATCGGGAAGAGCTTCGGTAGGGCCTCGGCCGCCATCACGGCCGCCTTGTAGCCGGCCACGCTCGCCATCGAGGTGAGCACGTCCATGGATTGGGCCCGACTGCTGCGGGGGATGAGCTCCAGGGCGAACGCGCTGACCCGACGGTCGGCGAGCCTCTCGAGGACATCGTTCTCAATCGCGTAGGGGCCGAGCAGTCCGACGACGATCTGTCCCTCCCGGTAGGGGTCCAGCGTGTCGACGCCATCCGCCCCGAGCGTCCGGACCTGGACGATGACGTCTGCCCGGTCGAACACGGTCTCCCGGTCTTCGAGCACCGTGCAGCCGACCGCTCGGTAGGCCGCGTCCGCCCAGTCCGACCGCGCGCCGGCCCCCGCCTGCACGCAGACGTCGAGGCCTCGATCGAGGAGCCGTTTCGCGGTCGGTGGGACCATGGCCACACGCGTCTCGCCGCCGGCGCGCTCGGCCGGCACGCCGATAATCGGTCGCATCGCCGGCGATAGCCCGCCGTCGGGGATAAAACCGTACCGCACCCCCCACGGTCCTGGAACACCCCCGTCCACTCATTCGACCGCAGCTCGCGCCTCGGTCAGCGTGAAGGCCCCCTCGTAGAGGGCCGTGCCGACCACGACCGCGGCCGCACCCGCGTCCCGGAGCGCGACCACGTCTCCCACGGTCGCCACGCCACCGCTCGCGATCACCGGGATGTCGACGGCCTTGACGAGCCGGCGGACGGGTTCGTCTCGAACACCGGCCTGCCGCCCCTCGACGTCGACGTCGGTGAAGAGGATGGCCGCCGCCCCGAGGGCCTCGTATCGCACGGCCGCCTCGGCAGGATCGAGCCCCGTGCCCTCCGTCCAGCCCTCGACGACCACTTCCCCGGCCTTCGCGTCGAGGCTCACGACCGGGCCCTCGGGGTATTCGGCGGCGATCTCGCCGACGATCTCCGGGGTCTCCACGGCGGCCGTCCCGAGGATGACGCGTTCAACGCCGCGGTCGAGGAGATCCAGGGCGTCCGCGACGGTCCGAATTCCACCCCCGAGCTGCACCGAGACGTCGACCGACTCGACCACGCGCTGGACGGCCTCGGCGTTCATCCGCTTGCCCTCGAAGGCGCCGTCGAGGTCCACGACGTGGAGGGTTTCGGCCCCCTCCTCGACCCACCGCCGGGCCGCCTCCACTGGATCCCCATATCTCTGCCCGGTCCCACGCTCGCCCCCCACGAGCTGGACGACCTCGCCGTCCTGGAGGTCGACCGCGGGCACGACTTCGAATCGGGGGAACACGGCCGGGTGTTCACGGTATCCGGGGAAAACGCTACCGCTCCCCGCCCCTGGATTTATCCGCGCCCGCCCCGACGTACCCATACCCATGGACGAGGTCCGAGACCCGCCAGCCGACCTTGACGAGGAGCTGGAGGCCTTCGAGGAGGACGTCTCGGACCTAGACGAGGAGATCCAGTCCTTGATCGACGCCCTCCGCGAGCGGAGCGACACCTCGCTCCGATCGGCCGTGCGCTACAGCGGGGACGACTGGACGCTACTCTTCGTTAGAGAGGACCTCACAGAGCGCTACTCCGAGCCGGAACTGGAAGAGCGGATCCAGGCGCTCGTCGTCAAGGGACTCGGTGACCCGCCACGGGAGGAGTCGCTCTTCGACTTCGGCTCGCTCGACGCGGTCGTCCGCTGGTACGACTCCGTGCTCGTCATGACCTTCCCGATCCGGGAGTGGTCGGGGTTGGTGTTCACCTTCGACCGGCGGGAGTCTCCCATCGTGGACCTCGCCATGGAGCACCTCTCCGAGGACTGAGTCAGACGCGGGTCCACTCCTGCGGTCCAAACTCCCCCCCGCGCACGCGGAGCGCCAGCGGATCGTCCCGAAGTTCGACCATCGCATCGAAGAGCTGTCGCAGCCGGTTGAGCGTCTCGGCATCGGTGGCGGTGTCGATCGTAAAGACACCGGCGAACCCCGAACTCTCGATGCGGCCGGTGACGACGTGGATGAACTGGTAGACTCGCCGGAGATCGGCGTACATGAGGAGCGTCGAGAGCGAGTGGACCCCGACCCTCGCCCGACGACGATCGGGGTTATGATAGAGGTCCTGCATCCACCCCGATGTCGCGATACCGATACCGGTCAGGTCCCCCGCGCTCGAGATGTACCGGACGTTTCGGTTGTCCGTGACCGTGCCGACCGCCCGCTGTCGGGTGACGCAGTCGACCAATGAGAGTTCCCAGTCGTCAAGGTCCCGGCTCTCGCCGAACTCGGCCTGGACCTGGGCCGCGCTCTTCTTGGTCGTGACCACGATCCCTGACCGATCCGGCGCACCACCGACGAGGTCGAGCATCAGCCGCCGCTTGCCGGTCATCGCCGGCCCGGCGATGAGCACGTTCGTCCCCGGGAGCACCGCGTCGGGGTCCAGGGTCATCGGTTCCCGCTCGTCTCCACTCACGCCAACGATTCAGGGGCGCCCCCGTAATGAAGAACGGTGGTGACCCGTGCCCGACGTATCCTTCACGATTCAACCGGCAGAATCGGCAGCGTCGGACGCGCTGAACAGCAAGGTCTAACAGTGTGGCAGTCGAACCCCCGGCGATGCCAACGGTAGAATACGTGAACTACGAGGTCCTGGACGACCACGGCTGGTCGATGGACGACGACGACCTCTTCGAGAAGGCGGCGGACGCGGGGCTCGACGACGTGGACTACGGGACGCTCGAGGTGAACCAGGGCGAGTACATCCTGGAGGCGGCGGAGGCCAAGGGATACGACTGGCCGTTCTCCTGTCGCGCCGGCGCGTGTGCGAACTGCGCGGCCATCGTCAAGGAGGGCGAGATCGACATGGACATGCAGCAGATCCTCTCGAACGAGGAGGTCGAGGAGCGGAACGTTCGGTTGACCTGCATCGGGTCGCCGGCGGCGGACGAGGTGAAGATCGTCTACAACGCGAAGCACCTGGACTACCTGCAGAACCGCGTCATCTAGGGCGCCCCGGTATCGGCCTCGTTCTCACCACTCGTCTCGAGCCCCGTCGCTGATCCTCACCCTCCGTCGCGGTCCGCCAGCCCGCGCCACGCGTTCGTGACGTTCTGCATCGACGCCCCCTGCTTCGGGGCTGTCTCTTTCTCCCCACGGCCCGTCCCCCGATTCGGGACATCCTAGATGATTAACCCATGCATTTTCACTACTCGCTCCCGTCGACGGGTCAATGGACTCTCTGTCGAGGCGAGATGGCGTCTGGCTCACGCCGTCTACGATCACCCTGGTCTACCTCGCCTTCGGCAGCGGCTGGATTGTCGTCTCCGACCGAGCAGTGGTTTGGTTGTTCGGCCTCTCGTCGTTGACACTCCAGGCCCAACTCGCCAAGGGGCTCCTCTTCGTGCTCGGATCGGGTCTGTTCATCTTCGCTCTGATCACTCGCCGCGACCGCCAGATACGCGACCGGGAGGCCATCATCAACGCCGAGCGCTCGGAGATTCGGGACCTCGAGCAGGACGTCCAGTCCACCGAGCAGCTCTACGAGCTTATCCTCTCAAACATCCACGACACCGTCCTCCTCACCGACGAGGCGGGCGCGTTCACCTACGTCTGCCCGAACGTCCACCACATCTTCGGCCACTCGGCCGAGACGGTCCGGGATATGGGATCCATCGAGGCACTCCTCGGCGAGGACTTCTCGGTCTCGACCCTGCAGGGCGAGCAGCTGGTCTCCAACATCGAGCGGGAGATCCGCGACGCAGAGGGTGAGTCACACACCGTCCTCGTGACCGCGAAGTCGATCGAGGTAGAGCGCGGCGTCTGGCTGTTCAGCATCCGAGACATCACCGAGCGCAAGGCCCAGGAGGAGCGCTTCCGCGCCTACGTCGAGAACTCTTCGGACGTGATCACGGTGGTGGACGACGAGGGGACGATCGAGTACGTGAGCCCATCGGTCCGGCACGTCCTCGGGTATGAACCGGACGCGCTGGTCGGGACGGACGCGCTCGACCTGATCCACCCGGAGGACCGGGAGGAGCTCAGTGAGGCATTGGGATCCATCGACTCTCGACCCGCTACGTCGACGGCCAGCCGCCAGTTCCGGTCGGCCCACGCCGACGGCGGCTGGCTGTGGACGGAGTCCCGCGTGACGATCCGCGACGACGACCGACCGGAGACCTACGTCATCAACCTCCGAGACGTCAGCGACGTCCGCGAGCGCGAGGGGCGGCTCTCCGTCCTCGACCGGGTGCTCCGACACAACATCCGCAACAAGCTGAACGTCGTCGTCGGTGCCGCTCGCGACCTCCAGACCGACCCTGAGCCAGAGGTCGAAGGGAAGGCCGCGTTGATCCTCGACGCGGCCGAGAGCCTCCTCGGACTGAGCGAGAAGGCCAGGAACTTCGACGCGAGCGTCCGACGGGCGGGACGGGACCTCGCGACAATCGACCTTTCCACGTGCATCGGGCGCGTCGTCGAGGAGAAACGGTTGGAGTACCCCCACGCGACGATCGAGGTCGACACGCCTGAGACCGTCCGAATCGAGGCCCACGAATCGGTGGAGCTGGCCATCGCCGAGGTCCTCGACAACGCGATCGTCCACGCCGAGCGCGACGATCCGACGGTTGAACTCGAACTGAGGACGGACGACTCGATGGTCGACTTCACCGTCCGGGACGACGGGCCTGGCATCCCGGCGCGGGATCGAGAGGCGATCCAAGCGGGAATCGAGACGCCGCTGGATCACGGGATGAGCCTGGGCCTTTGGTTGGTCCGGTGGACGGTCGAGAACAGCGGGGGGGTCCTCCTCATCGAGGACCGCGATCCCGACGGGACCGAGATCACGCTCCGCTTCCCGGCGGCGGTCGAGCCGGCCAGCGAGACTGGCGTCTAGCGGTTCGGAAGGGCTTTTGCCCTCCCCCGTCCTGTCTCGCCCGTGCCCCTCCCCGACCTCTTCCGCCTCCTCGCCGTCCCCGTCTTCGCCTGGGCCGCCTGGCAGGACGTCGAAACCCGGCGCGTGCCCGGCTGGATCTGGTACCCACTCCTCGCCCTGGGTCTCGTCCTCCTCCTCTGGGACTTCCTCGCGCTACCCCCGGACCCATACAGCCAACGAATCTTTCTCCTGCGAGTCGTCGTCAGCGTCGGACTGCTCGGCCTCTTGGGTGGCGGCTTCTGGTACCTGGGCGCGTTGGGTGGCGCGGACGCCAAGGCCTTCTTCACCCTCGCCGTCCTCTTCCCTGTCTACCCCGCCTACGAGCTCGCTGGGCTCCTGTTTCCCCTCGTCCGCCCCCCGATCGGCGTGTTCTCCCTGACGATCCTCACCGACGCGGTGCTGCTCGGCCTCGCCGTCCCGATCGGCCTCTTCCTCCGCAACGCGGCGGCGGGCCGCTGGTCGGTCGTCTCCTTCGTGGGCCGGCCCATCGACGTCGATGACGTCCTCGAGACCCCCGGGCGCCTCCTCGAGACGCCGGACGGTTTCACGCGCTCGGGGCTGGACCTCGACGCGCTCCGGATGTACCTCCGATGGCGCGGCGTCGCCCTCGCGGACCTCCGCGAGCACCCCGACGACCTCCGCCGGCCGGCGACCCTCCCCGCCGAGCCCAACCCCCCGACCGACGGTGCCGTGGCCGAAGAACTCGACCCGGACCCGGTCGGCGGCATCCCCCCCGCCTCTTTCGGCGGCACTGATGACGACGCCTGGGGGGCGGCAGCCTTCCTCGAGGACGTCGGCGGCGCATACGGGACGACCCCCGCGCAGCTCCGGGACGGTCTCGACGTGGTCGCCGAGCTCGAACGGGTGCTGGTCTCGCCGGGCATTCCCTTCCTCGTGCCAGTCCTGGGTGGTCTCGTCGTCGCGCTCGTCCTCGGCGACCTCCTATACGGCGTCCTGGGGCTCCTCGGACTGGCCTGAGCCCCTCGCCCCGGAGGACAAGGCCTTTCCTCCGCTCCGTCCTTCCACCCCCATGGACGACGTCGCGCTCGCCTACGATGATGGGCCCCTCCCGGTGGTCGCCCAGGACGCCGACTCGGGGGAGGTCCTCATGCTGGCCTACGCCGACCGCGAGGCCGTCGAGCGGACCCGCGACACCGGCCTCGCCCACTACCACTCTCGCTCCCGGAACGCCCTCTGGCAGAAGGGAGAGGAGAGCGGCCACGTCCAGCGGGTCCGCGAGGTCCGGGTCGACTGCGATGGCGACGCCCTCCTCTACCTCGTCGACCAGGAGGTGGGGGCCTGCCACACGGGCTACCGATCCTGCTTCCACCGCACGATCGACGGCGAGGTCGTCGGCGAGCGCGTGTTCGACCCCGACGACGTCTACGAGTGATCGACGTTCCCAATCCACCCGTTCGATGAAGACGACCACAGATGGCCTCACCGAGGACCGATGACCGACCGATGAGCGAGGCGACCACGGCCGGTGCCGTCGCCCGGCTTGAAGCGGCGGACGACGAGCTCGATCGAGCCCGCGAGGCGGTCGAGGCGGTCGGCGAGGCCGAGGTCCGCCGGCTGGCCGACGCCTACGACGAGTTCGACGAGCTCCTCTCGCGCTACCGGGAACCCGCCTCCGGGTCCGGCCGAGAGACCTTCCAGCAGTACGTCGAGTTCGAGGGGAAGCTCGAGACGTTCCTCGACGAACTGCCCGACGACATTCGCCACCGAAACGCCTTCGAGGACGCCGAGAACGTCCTCAACCGTCGCCGGCTCGAGGAGCGTGACTTCGACCTCGCCCGCGAGGAGCTCGCGCCGGCCAGAGAGGTCGTCGAGCTCCTCGATGAACGACGGGCCGCCGAGCGCGACTATCGGGAGGCCCGGCGGGCGGTGACTGACCGACGCCGCCAGGTGGCCGACCGCCTCGACGAGCTCGAGTCGGTGCTCGCCTTCGACGAGGTCGACTTCGAGGCGCCCGTGGAGACCCTCCGGGAGCCGATCGAAGCCTACGAGCGGGCGGTCCACGAGGCCTTCAGCACCTTCCGCCGCGACGCGAGCGCCCGGGCGGTCCTCGAGCTCGTCGCGGCGACCGAGGCCTACCCGTTGGTCGAGTTTCCCGAGCCGCCGGCCGAGCTCCGTCGGTACCTCGACGGGCACCCTGCCGGCGAGGAGCCGATCCCGACACTCCTCGAGTGGGCGGACTACACCCGATCCAAACTGAGCCACTACGTCGACGACCCAGCGTCGTTCAGAGCCCAGGTCTCCGGCAACCGGACCTACCTCGCCCGGCTCGACGCCAAGCCGCTCGAGATCGGGTGGCCGCCGCCACCGGCGGGCACGCTCCGCTACCGGGGCCGGGAGCTGGTGGCCGTCGTCGAGCGGTTCGCTCCCGAGTCGACCGTCCAACGCCTCAACGACGTCCGCGACCTCGCGCGTCGCCACGATTACGAGGACTTCCGACGGGCCGCGGTCGCGGCCGACCGACTCGACGAGGCCGACCGGCGGCGGCTCCGCGACGGGTCGATCCAGGAGGAGCTCGCCTCGCTCCGCGAGGAGGCCGAGCGGCTCGACGACGCCCTCGAGGAGTATCCGGAACAGTGACGTCCGGGCGAGATCAGGCCGCTGCGTCGAGCGCTTGCTGGGCGCGATCCGCCAGGGACTCGGCCCGCTCGGACGTGTCGGCTTCGGCGTAGATCCGGACGAGCGGTTCCGTGCCGCTGGCCCGAACCAGGACCCAGGCGTCGTCGTGGTCGACCCGATAGCCGTCCACGGTCGAGACCTCGCCGTCGGCGCCCTCCGCGAACCGCTCGGCGGCCGCGAGGAGCGCCTCCCGCTCTGTCTCACCCTCGTAGTGGACCCGGCGCCGGACGTTGTGGTACCCCTCGTGCGGCGCCACGACTGCACTCGCCGGCTCGTCCACGACCAGCTCGAGGAAGCGGGCCGCGGTGTATGCCCCGTCACGAGCCGCCCGATAGCTCGGGAAGATGATCCCGCCGTTGCCCTCGCCGGCGATCGGCACGTGCTCCCCCTGAGATTGGAGCTCGCGGATCCGGGTCAGCAGGTGGGTGCTGCCGATCCTCGTCAGTTCGAGTCGGGCGCCCATGGACTCGACGACGTCGACGAGCCGCCGTGAGGCGTTCACGGCCGAGACCGCCACGTCGCCGGCCGACAGCTCTGCGGCCGCCAGCGCCGCCAGCGCGGCGTCCCCCTCGATCAGCCCTCCTGTCTCGTCGACGAACACCGCCCTGTCCGCGTCGCCGTCGTGCGCCACGCCCACGTCGGCGTCGGCCGCCCGGACCAATCGCTGGAGGCCGTCGAGATTCGGCGCCACCGGTTCCGGGTCTCGCCCCGGGAATCGGCCGTCGGGGTGGGCGTTGACGGTCACGACGTGACAGCCGAGCCGGCGGAAGAACTCGGGGCTCGTCGACGACCCGGCGCCGTGGCCGGGGTCCAGGGCGACCGTGAGGTCTGCGGCGGCGATCCGCTCAACGTCGACGGCGTCGAGGAGGCCATCGACGTAGGCCCGGTTGACCCCTTCGACGTGTCGGTCGGTGCCGACCGCATCCCACGCCGCAGCCTCGAACGCCTCGTCGACGAGCGTCTCCTCGACCTCGGCGAGGTCGGCGGCTGAGAGCTCCGTGCCGTCCGGGCCGACGAGCTTGATCCCGTTGTACTCGGGCGGGTTGTGGCTCGCCGTGATCATCAGCGCCGGCACGTGCTCGCGGTCGGCGTAGGCCTGCAGCGCCGGCGTCGGAACGACCCCTACCCGGTCGACGTCCGCACCGGTACTCTCGAGACCGCTCACGACGGCCGCCTCGAGCATCCGGCCGCTCGTCCGGGTGTCCCGGCCCACCGCGACCCGGTCGGCTCCCCAAACCGTTCCCGCGGCCGTCGCCACCCGGACGGCGAACGCCGGCGTGAGGTCGACGTTGGCGACCCCTCGGGTCCCCGACGAGCCGAACACCTCCATGGCGGGTGGCTGGCCCGCGCGGCTGAAAGCGGTTCCGGTGCCGGGTCCCGCCGCCCGACGCAACCCCTTAGTCGCTGGCACGCCGCCGGGGCCACATGGACGACGTCGCCGAGAAGCGGGTCTTCGAGGACCGGGCCGGCCGGACCGACCTCGTCGTGGCCGGGTCGGTGGGCGTCCTCGACGTTGCGGTCGCGGCGGACCGGCTCGGTCGGTTCGGAATCGCCCACCGCTGTGCCCCGGTGGATGTCGCGGCGTCCGCTGGATCGGTGGCGGTCGCCACCGAGGAGGATGTCCTGCTCCGGAACGCATCGGCCGAGGTGTTCGAGTCCACGGGCTTTGGGCCGGCCGTCGCGGTCGCATACGACGATGCGCCGGTGGCGGCCGGACCGGACGGTCGGATCGCGGCGTGGCGCGATGGCGGCTGGGCCGAAATTGGCAGAATCGACACTGTCGTCCGGGCGATCGACCCGCCACTCCTGGCAGCCACCGACGGTGTGTATCGGCTGCCCAATCTGGACTACGTCGGCCTCGACGACGCCTACGACGTCGCCCCGGCCGGCCCGTTGGCGGCCACCGACGAGGGCCTCTACTCGCTCGGGAACGGCTGGATGGACGAGCTCGACGGCTCCTTCCGAGTGGTCGCAACCGAAGCCGGCCGGGCACACGCGGCGACCCCGGACGACCTCTACGAACGGGAGGCGGGCACGTGGTCTGTGGCGTCGGCCCCGACCGACGACCCGGTCGTCGACGTCGCCTACGGCGACTGCCCGTACGCCGTGACCGCCGACGGTTCGTTGCTCGCCCACGGCGCCGAGGGGTGGCGGGCCCACCAACTCGGCGTCGATGGCGTCGTCGGCTGCGCCGTGGTGTGACCACCGGTGGCTTGGACCGACCGCAGGGTTTGACGGATCCGCCCCCGTTCTCTCACCCATGACGAGTTGGGACGAGCGGTTTCGATCCGGCGACTACCCACCGGACCCCGAACCGTCGGCCGTGCTCCAACGGTACGTCGACGGTCTTCCCGCCGGCCGGGCGCTCGACGTGGCGACCGGGACCGGCCGCAACGCGGTCTACCTCGCCGAGGCTGGCTACCACGTCGAGGCGATCGACCAGTCCCGCGAGGGGCTGCGTATCGCCCGCGAGCGGGCCCGGGACCGTGGGGTGGCCGACCGGCTCGCGCTCGTCCAGGCGGACGTGCCGAGCTCCGCGTTCCCGACGGCTCGCTACGACCTCGTGACCGTCAGCTATTACCGGGCCGTCGATCGGTTCCCAGATCTCAGGGAGGCGCTCGTCGACGGCGGGTACCTCTTCGTCGAGCACCACCTGCGGGCGACCGACCCGACGTCCGGAGGCCCCCGCGGCGACCGCTATCGATTCGCGGCGAACGAGCTCCTCCACGCCTGCCTCGACCTGACGGTCCTCCACTACGAGGAGGGCGCCGAGGAGCGTGCCGGTGGGGACCACCGCGCAGTCGCGCGGATTCTCGCGCGGAAGTCCTCCGGGACCAAGCAATCCTATCCCCGGTCGATCGCCCCGGAGACGCGGTGGTAGGCGGCCGTCCGGCCAACCGAAAATGGGTTTACGCGGGGGTGTGACCGGGCCACCATGATCGTCAGCGGGTCGGCCTCCCAGGCGCTGGCCTCGGCGCTCGCGGCCGAGACCGGCCTCCCGTTGGCCCCCACGCGCTATGACCGGTTTCCCGACGGCGAGGCCCTCGTCACGGTCGAGGCGGAGCTCGCTGGCGAGCGCGCTGTCGTGGTCGCCGCGACGGTCTCGGACGCAGCCCACGTCGAGCTCCTCCAGCTCCAAGACGCCGCCCGGGAGGCCGGCGCCGACGAAGTGGTGACCGTGCTGCCGTACATGGGCTACGCCCGTCAGGACGAGGCCTTCGCCACGGGCCAGCCGGTCTCGGCGCGGGCGGTCGCTCGGGCGGTCTCGTCGGGCACGGATCGGGTCCTCGTCGTCAACCCGCACACCGATTCTGCCTGTGACTTCTTCGACGTCCCGGCCGAGCCGATCGACGCGGCCCCGCGGCTCGCCGAGCCGCTGCCCGCCGACCTGACCGACCCCCTCTTCCTCGCCCCCGACGAGAACGCGGTGGCCCTGGCGACCGCGGTGCGTGACGCCCACGGCGGCGGCGACACGGACTACTTCGAGAAGACCCGCCACTCGGCTGAGGACGTCGAGGTCGCCCCGAGCGACGCCGACGTGGGCGGGCGGGACGTCGTCGTCGTCGACGACATCGTCGCCACTGGCTCGACCATGAGCCGGGCCATCTCGGTCCTCGACGAGCGCGACGCCGCTCGGGTATTCGTGAGCTGCGTCCACCCGGTGCTGGCGGGGAGCGCCAGGACCAAACTAGCCACCGCCGGCGTCGAAGCGGTCTACGGCACCGACACCGTCGAGCGTCCGGAGAGTACCGTTTCCGTGGCCCCGGTGATCGCCGAGCGGCTCTGAGCCCGCTCAGACGGTAGCGCTCGGCAGCGGTTCGATGGCGATCCGGACAGTCACGCCCTCGACGTCCCACTCCTCGGCGTGGCCGTCATCGACCTCGCCGAGGTCGGCGGCACGGACCTCCTCGGCGATGAGGTCCTCGTGTTCGGCGACCAGCTCGGCGACCCGCTCGTCGAACACCATCACGTCGAGCCGGATGGCCTCCTCGATGTCGAGGTCGAGCTCCTTCCGCATCTCCTGGACGCGCCGGATGACCTCGCGGGCGTAGCCCTCTGACTCGATGTCGTCGGTGAGGGTCGTGTCGACGTAGACCCGCCCCCCCTCGAAGTCGGCGCCCTCGATCTCGGCGGGCAGGTCCTCGATGAACCCCACCATCTCCTCGGTCAGCTCGACCGCCTCGCCCAGCGCGTCAGAGACGACTTCTGTGAGGTCCTCGAGGTCGCGGGCGTCGACGGTGGCCTCGTTCAGCGCCTGCATCATCTCGCCGGCGGTGTCGCCGAATTCGGGCCCCAGCACGCTCATGTCGGCCTCGGCCGAGTACCGGAGCTCGGCCCACCGGTCGCCGGGCTCGACCAGGACGACTTCGCGAGCGTTGAGCCGCTCGGCGAGCAGGTCGTCGTGCTCGCCGAGGGCGCGGATCACGGCGGCGTCCTCGGCGTCGACGACGACGCGGCGGACCGGCCACCGGAGCTTCCGACCGGCGCGCTGGCGGGCGTGGGAGCCGGCCTCCTCGATCGCGCGGATGGTCTCGATAGCGTCCTCCAGGCCCGGCTCCCGGAGCGTCTCCGTGGGCTCGGGCCAGTCGCACATGTGGACTGTCGGGTGCCCGGCCTCGCCGGTGAGTTTCCCATAGATCTCGTCGGTGAGGAAGGGTGCACAGGGCGCCAACAGCACGACGACGTCCTGGAGCACGCGGTAGATCGTCGCGTAGGCGGCGGTCTTCGAGGCGCTGTCTTCCTCCTCCCACATGCGCTCTCTGACGAGTTGGACGTAGTACCGCGAGACGTCCTCGACCACGAATTCCATGAGGGCGTCGACGCCACGGTCCTGCCGGTAGTCCTCCCAGGCCTCGGTGACGTCGTGGGTCACGGCCTGGAGACGCGAGAGGATCCACCGGTCCTCGCGCTCCAATTCGCAGTCCGACACGTCCACCGCCTCGGGATCGAAGCCATCGAGGCGCATGTACGGCATCGGGAACCGAAAGACGTTCCAGAGGATGTTGAGGCGGCGCTGCATCTCCGCCATCTCGTCCCAGGAGAATCGCATGTCGTCGCCCTGCGGGTTGACGGAGGTGAGGAACAGGCGCATCACGTCCCGGCCGTGCTTCTCGATGGCCTCACTCGGTGCGACGATGTTGCCGAGCGACTTCGACATCTTCCGCCCCTCCGGGTCCAGCGCCCAGCCGTGCATCAGCACGCGCTCGTAGGGACACTCGCCGAGCGCCGCGGTCCCCATGCCGAGCTGGGACCAGAACCAGCCCCGCGTCTGGTCGTGGGCCTCCATGATGAGGTCGGCCGGCCAGAGCTCCTCGAAGTCGTCCTGGTTCTCCGGGTAGTCGAGCGTCCCCCACGTCGCCACGGACGAGTCCAGCCAGACGTCGAAGACGTCCGGCACCCGCGTGTAGGTCGTGCCGCCCTCGGTGATGGTGAGGTCGTCGACGGTCGGCTTGTGGAGGTCGACGCTCGCTGGATCGATCTCCTGATCCACGCGGTCGGCGAGCTCCTCGCGGGTGCCGATGACGATCATGTCCCCGGCCTCCTCCTCGGGACTCGCCCCGTCCGGCGTCCAGATCGGGATGGGAATGCCCCAGTAGCGCTGCCGGGAGACGTTCCAGTCGGGCGCCTCCTCGACGAAGTCGCGGAACCGGTTCTCCCGGGCCCACTCGGGGTGCCAGTCGGCGTCCGAGATGTTCGAGAGGAGGTCGTCCTTGACGTCAGTGATCGTGATGAACCACTGGTCAGTGACGATCTGGACGACGTCGGTGTCACACCGCCAGCACTGGCCGTAGTCGTGGGTGACGGTCTCCGCGGCCAGCATCAGGCCCTTCGCGGAGACGTCGTCGATGATGTCGTCGTTGGCGTCCCGGACGAACTGCCCAGCGTACTCGCCTGCGGCCTCGGTGTACACGCCGTCCTCGGCCACCGGGCAGAACGGGTCGAAGCCCAACTCGGTGCCCCGTTCGAAGTCCTCGGCGCCGTGGCCCGGTGCGGAGTGAACGAGGCCGGTGCGGTCGGCCTCGACGTAGTCGGCGTGATACACCTCGAGGGCGCCCTCACCGGTGGGGTGCTCGGGCACCTCTTCGGCGAGTGGGTGCTCGTAGCCCCAGCCGACCATGTCGGCGCCGGCGAGCTCCTCGACGATCTCGTAGTCCTCGTAGCGGCCGCGGGACAGGACGTCCTCGACGACGGCCTCGGCGACGTAGAGCACCTCCGACTCGCCGTCCTTCTCGGCGCGGACGCCAACGTACTCGAGGTCCTCATCGACGGCGACGAAGGTGTTCGCCGGAAGCGTCCAGGGGGTGGTCGTCCAGATGACGAGTGCGCCCTCCCGCTCGGTCAGCGGGAGCTTCACGTAGATCGAGGGGTCCTCGACCTGGTGGTACTCGACCTCGTTCTTCGCGATGGCCGTCTCACACCGGGGGCACTGGGAGATGGAGCGCTTGCCGCGCTCGACGAGGCCGCGCTCGGCGGCCCGGTTGAACCCCCACCAGGCCGCCTCCATGTACTCGGGCGAGACCGTCTTGTACGGGTTCTCCCAGTCCATCCAGACGCCGAAGGAGATGAAGTCGTCCTGGAGCCCCTCGAGCTGCTCGTCGGCGTAGTCCTTGCACGCTTCGATGAACTCGTCGATGCCGTAGGCCTCGATGTCCTTCTTGTTCTCGAAGCCCAGCTCCTCCTCGACCTTCGTCTCGATCGGGAGCCCGTGCATGTCGTAGCCGGGGCGGTCACGGACGTCGTAGCCGCACATTCGCTTATAGCGGATGTAGCCGTCCTTCAGCGTCTTATTCCAGGTCGTCCCCATGTGGGCCGCGCCGGAGGTGTAGGGCGGCCCGTCGACGAAGAACCAATCCTCCCCGTCCTCGCGGTGGGCCTTCGTCCGCTCGTAGGCGTCGACGTCGTCCCAGTACTCGAACACCCGCTCCTCGACGGCGTGGGGGTCGTACTGGTCGTCGACATCGGCGAACCGTTCCATAGCCGCTTCGACTGTCTCGCCCACCAAAGGGTAATCGGTCCGTTCGACGGCGCGTCCCCGCCTCAATCACCGGCGACGACCATGGCGCCCTCGTGTTCTAAGAGTCGGCGCTTGAGCGGGAGGCCGCCGGGCGCCGAGTAGCCGCGGAGCCCGCCATCGCCAGCGACCACCCGGTGACAGGGAACAATCAGTGGCACTCGGTTCCGCCCGCAGCCTCCCCCGACGGCGATGGGAGCCGTGTCAAGATCGGCAGCCAGGTCGCCATAGGTCCGCGTCTGTCCGTACGGGATCTCCGCCATTGTGCGCATCACCTCGCCCGTGAAGGAGTCGGGTGCCTCGACTGCCAGGTCGAACGCACGGCGCTCGCCGCGCTCGTACTCGGCGACCTGCCGCCGGATCTCCTCGGCCGGCTCCGCGATCAGCGTCTCGTCGATCTCCAGCCCCCCGCCGAACACCTCCACGTCCATGCCCATGCCTCGTCGCCCAGGGGCTTAGCCTTGCACGTGGGCCACGCTCACCGCTCGCCGAGAAACCGCTCAGCGGTGCGCCGGAAGAGGTCCCCCCTCGTCCCCGCCGAGAGGTCCCGGTCGAGCAGCCCGACCCGCTCGTCGCGGTAGGGTTACGGGATGTTCGGGAAGTCAGAGCCGTACATGATCGACTCCGAGAGCGACTCGAGGGTCTCGTCTGTGACCGTCGACGGGTCGAAGCCGACGACCGACGGCGACCGGGGGGACATCGCCATGGTCGTGTCGAGATAGGCGTTGCCGTGCTCCCGCGCCAGCTCGAGGAACTGGGACGTCTCGAAGGCACCCATGTGCGCCGCACAGGCCCGGACGTCTGGGTGGGTCTCGAGGAACGCCGCGAAGTGCTCGACGCCGACGTTCGGGTCGTCCTCGAACATCGGCGCGGTGCCGGCGTGGAAGAGGACCGGCCGGTCGTACTCGGCGGCGAGTTCGAACGCCGGCTCGAGCCGCGGGTCGTCTGGCCCCGACCCTTGGACCGGGCACTGGAACTTCAGGCCCATGGCACCGGCCTCGAACGCCTCGCGAACGACGTCGTCGACGGCGTCATCGCCGTGGACGGTAGCGAACGGTACCGCCATGGATGACTCGTCCGCCCGCCCGAGTACCCAGGCGTTGAGCTCCCGCGCCATCCCTGGCTGATGGACGTACGGGAGCGCGAGATAGCGGTCGACGCCGGCGTCCCCGAGCGCCGCCTCGATGGTATCGCGGTCGGTCGGGTGGTCGAAGGACCACCCAGCTTGCTCGCCGAGACTCTCCCGGATGGCGCCCATGAGCCGGTCCGGCATGAGGTGGACGTGGGCGTCGATGGCGGGCGCGAAGCCCTCCTCCCCGTCGGCGTCCACCATCAGAAGTGCTCGCGAGCGGCCGCGGCGACGGCCTCAGGGGCGACGTCGACCACTCCTTCGTCGTGGAGCGTGACGAAGAAGGGCGAATCGCTCCAATAGTGCCGATCGAAGATCGACCGGCCGACGACCTCGATCACCGGCGGGCAGGCCGGCTCGTCCGCGAAGCAGTGGAGCGCGAAGTTGAAGGCGTTCAGCCCGGCGTCTGCGTAGCTCGCCAGCACTCGGACGAGCCCATCGGCCAGATCGGCGACGGCGTCGTCGTCTGGGCCGAGGCGCCCCGCCCGATCGACCACGCCGGTCACCTGGTAGTGGTGCTTCGGCGCGAACGGTGTGAGCCAGTCGACCGCCCCCGTCGAGCCGACGTACCGGTCGCCGTCGAGCTCCTCGTCGACGAGGTCGGACCAGTAGACGCCGCCTGTCTCCTCGCGGTACGCCCGGGCCGCCTCCGCCCGCCGGACAGATTCGTTCGTCCCGCGGTCGTCGACGAGCGTCTGCATGTGCGGGTGGACGATGCTCGCCCCGGCCGACCGCAGGAAGTTCATGTTCACCGACGCCACGGTCGCGTCATCGTCGTGGTCGAAGACGGCGTCGACGTACTCCAGGGCGGCGACCAGCCCGTCCGTGAACTCCTTGGCGGTGAACGCGTCGAGTGGCTTGTAGTGCTCCTCGACCAGCGCGACGACGTTCGAGTAGGCGCCATACGGGTTGAGGTTCGGGAAGGAGGTTGCCTCGCCGACGCTCCCGCGATCCATCCCCACCCAGTCCGGGTAGGTCGGCGTCACGTCCCCGACCCGCTCCGGACAGAAGAAGCAGCCCTCGTCGTCCTCGACGAAGGATGCGATGTCCGGTTCCCCCTCCGGCCTGACGAACCCGGCCGAGACGATCCGCGCGGTGCGTCCCGTGAGCGGGTCCTCCCGAACCTCGACCGGCTCGTCGACCGCCGCGAAGTCCTCGAGCGGACTGTGAAACGACGCCGTCTGCACCTCGCTCGTGAACTCGATGGCCATGACCTGACTTCACCGAGCCGAGCCAAAGGTCTTGCCTCCGGCCGGGGACCGATTTAACCCGATCCCGCCCCACCAACGGCCATGGACTGCATCTTCTGTGGCATCGTCGAGGGCGAACTCCCGAGCCGGACCGTCTACGAGTCGGACGACGTGCTCGCCTTCCTGGACGTCAACCCGCTCGCCGAGGGCCACACGTTGGTCGTGCCGAAGGCCCACCACGAGCGGCTGACCGACATGCCCGAATCGCTGGCGCCGCGGCTGATGGACGGCCTCTACCACGTCACCGAGGCCGTGGAGGCCGCCGTCGATGCCGAGGCGACGACCATCGCCTTCAACAACGGCGAGGCGGCTGGCCAAGAGGTCCCGCACGTCCACGGCCACGTGGTCCCACGGTGGGACGGCGACGGCGGCGGGCCGATCCACGCCATCGCCGGCCGGCGACCCGACCTCTCCGAGGACGAGCTGGACGACGTGGCCCAGCGGATCGCGGGGCGGCTCTGAGGCTAGCATGTCTGCCATCCGCTCGCGCCTCGCGACGCTCCCTCAGCGCCACCCGCTCGGCTCCCTCGCCCTCGCGATCCTCGCCTGCGAGCTCGTCGGCGCCTCGGGCTCGGTCTTCACCGCCATGGGGCTCGACGGCTGGTACGGCTCGCTCGCGAAGCCGGCCCTCGCCCCGCCGAACTGGGTGTTCGCCCCGGTGTGGATCAGCCTCTTCGCGCTCATCGGGGTCGCTGCCTGGCGGGTCTGGCGGACGGTGCCGTTCGCGGAACCCCGGCAGGTCCGACTCGCGACCGTCGCCTTCGTCGGCCAGTACGCCCTGAACGTCGCCTGGTCGGCGGCCTTCTTCGGCGCGCGATCGACCCTCGGAGGCTTGGCCGTCCTGGTCCTCCTCTGGCTCGCCATCATCGGCACGATCGTCGCCTTCCGGCGCGTTGATCGGCCGGCCGCCTGGCTGCTGCTGCCCTACCTCGTCTGGGTGAGCTTCGCGGGGTACCTCAACTACGGGATCTGGGCGTTGAACTGACCCCCGGCCTGCAACGACTTTACCTTCGGCGGCCTTACCCCACGACCGTGACACTCGAGCCGACGCCGTCCGCGGCGACCGACCGCACCCGCTGTGGGGGGCGCTGAGGATGGCCAGCCCGACCCTCGACGCGGCCGACGTCCCCCCAAGCCGGGCCGTCGGGGCGTCCATCCGACGCCGCGAGGACGCGCCGCTCCTCACGGGTGAGGCCCGCTTCAGCGACGACATCCAGGACCAGCGCGGCCTGCACCTGGCGATCCTTCGGAGCCCCTACGGCCACGCCCGGATCGAGGGTATCGACACCAGCGCAGCCGAGGCGGTCGAGGGCGTCGTCGCCGTCTACACCCATGAGGACCTGGTCGCCTCGGGCATCGACCCGGCCCTCCCCGGCGACGACCCCGAGTTCGGCACGGCCGTTTCGCGGCCGCTCCTCGCCGCCGAGGGGACGAACTACCACGGCGAGGCCGTGGCCGCCGTCGTCGCCGAGGATCGCTACACGGCCCACGAGGCGGCCGACCTGATCGAGGTCGACTACGAACGACTGGACGCGGTCGCCGAGGCGCGGGACGCCCTCGCTCCGGAGGCACCGGCCGTCCACGAAGCCGTCCCGGACAACGTCGCCCTCGAATGGACCGAGGGCGACCAGGCGGCGACGGAGCGAGCCTTCGGGGCCGCCGACAGAACCGTCGAAATCGACCTCTCGATCAACCGCATCGTCGCCGTGCCGATGGAGCCGCGGGCCGCCGTCGCCCGCTATCGCGCGTCGACGGGCGCGCTCACCCTCGAACACTCCTGCCAGAACGTTACGCGCAGCCGGAGCGTACTCGCCCAGGTCCTCGACCACCCTGAGTCGAAGATCACCGTCCGGGCACCCGACGTCGGCGGCGCCTTCGGCGTCAAGGCTCAGCCCTACACCGGGCACGTCCTGACGGCGTGGGCCGCAACGCAGCTCGGCCGCCCGGTGAAGTGGGCCGCCACCAGGACCGAGGCCTTCCTCTCGACCAACCACTCTCGGCGCCACGACGTTACGGCGCGGGCGGCCCTCGACGCCGACGGCCACCTCACCGGCCTGCACGTCGAATCGGTCTCGAACGTCGGAGCATACCTGACCACGTTCGGCTCCTACGTCCCCACCGGCGGGCTCGGCACCCGGCTGCTCGGGGCCTACGACATCCCCGCGGCCTACGTCGAGGTGACGGGCGCCTACACGAACACGACGACGCTCGGCCCCTACCGCGGCGCGGGCCGCCCCGAGGCCGCCTACGTCATCGAGCGGCTCGCCGACGCTTGCGCCCGCGAACTCGACGAGGATCCCGTCGACTTTCGGCGACGGAACTTCATCCAACCCGAGCAGTTCCCCTACGAGACGCCCCTCGACTCGAGCTACGACTCGGGCGACTACGAGGCCGCACTCGATCGCGCCCTCGACCTGGCGGACTACGACACCCTCCGGGAGCGCCAGCGGGCTGCTCGCGAGGAGGGCCGCTTCCTCGGCATCGGGGTCTCGACCTACATCGAGATCTGCGGCGGCTACGCGGGGGATCAACAGGGCGCCACCGTGCGACTGCGACCCACCGGCGACGCGGTCGCGATGACGGCGACCGTCGAGAACGGCCAGGGCCACCGGACGAGCTACGCCCAGATCGTCCAGGATGTCCTCGGGGTCGAGGACGTCGAGGTCGTCGAGGGCGACACCGACCGCGTCCCCGAGGGAGGTGGCACCGGCGGCAGTCGGAGCATTCCGATGGGTGGGAGCGCCATCCGCGAAGCCGCCGAGGCCGTGCGCGAGCGGGCCCGAGCGATCGCCGCTCACGAGCTCGAGGCCGCCCCCGAGGACCTCGCGTTCGACCAAGGCGCCTTCCACGTCCGCGGTGCCCCCGATCGCTCGATGCATATCCGCGACGTTGCCGGTATCGCCTACTCGGGGACCCTCCCGGACGACCTCCGCGGGCTCGATGAGACCGCGTTCTACAGCCCGACGGGCTCCACCGCGCCCTTTGGCACCCACCTCGCGGTCGTCGAGGTCGACCGGGAGACCGGACAGGTGATCCTCGAGCGGTTCGTCGCCGTGGACGACGTCGGCACGCAGATCAACCCGACGCTCGTCGAGGGACAGATCGTCGGCGGCGCCGTCCAGAGCGTCGGCCAGGCCCTCTTCGAGGGCGCGGTCTACGACGAGAACGCGACGCTCCAGTCTGGCTCGCTGCAGGACTATGCGCTGCCTCGGGCGGCCGACGTTCCCGAGGTCGAGTGGGATAGCACCGTCACCCCATCGCCGAACAACACGCTCGGCGTGAAGGGCGTCGGGGAGGCCGGCACCATCGGGGCGATGCCCGCCGTGGTGAACGCGGTGGTCGACGCGCTGGCGCCATTGGGGGTGGCTCCTGAGGAACTGGACATGCCGCTCACGGCCGAGCGAGTCTGGCAGGCGATCGAAGCTGCCGACTGACCAGCTTCGCCCCACCGGATACAAACCGAGGCTTTACTGGAAATCTATCAAATAAAAAGTCAAAATATATTATTGATATTAAAACAAACACCGAGGCGCAAATTTGCTCTGGATATCATGGAAATTTCCGCGCCGCAAGCAGATCGCCAACTATCCATTTCTACGGCGTAGATCGCCTAATGGTGGTGGTTCTTTCGTCCATGTGCCTCTCAAATACCTCGGCTCCAAAAGCTGGTCAATGCGTTATTATATACCCAAATCTCGACTGGTGTCCCGCTCAAATCGAATTATCCGCGTATCCATACTCTATACGGCATTTCGATAGGTTTCGGCTGGAACAATCTCCCCCGGACAATTAAAATCAAGTTTATTTAATGACGTTTCTTCGATCATTATGATGTTATATTTTAACCCGGTCGTGTTTGTCTCTTTTGGAGTCCCGATCAATCGACGACCGCTATCGTGAACCCACAACCGAGCGCGAGCAGTCCTGCCACCAGGAATATCGTCAGCATGGCGGTGGCGATTCCATATAGGCTCGCGAGCACACCGACGACAATCGGCGAGACCGTCACCCCCGCCATACTCGCAGCGGTTGCCGCGGAGTTGATCGGCCCCGAGTATTCCGGGGCTTGATCGACGCCATGCGCGAGCAGTGCCGGGAACACCCCCGAAATGAGCAATCCACTTGCGGGTATTCCCACGAACGCCAGTTCTGGCCGTAGGATGGCGAGGTACAGCGCGGGAAGCGCCAACAACGAAAGCACAAGGACGAACCGGAGGTTCTCGACGTACTCGATGAGCGTCCCCACGAGAATCCGTCCCGGGATGTACGCGATGAGGTAGAGCGATAGCAGCGTATTACCGGTCTCGATTGAGGCGAATCGCTGAGAGAAGTAGGGGTACCACGCGTAGATGATACCCTCGACACCGCCACTCAGAATCACCAACAACACGATACTTAACACCCCTGGTTGGCGAAGGAGTTGACTGAGCTCGGCGCGGTGGAGTGGTTGTTCGACCGACAGCCCTGGTGGCTCGTCGAGTCTGATGGAGAGGACCATGAACCCCAGCAACCCTGGCACGAACAGGAGAAAGATCGACTGCCAGGGCGCACGGCTGATCACGATGTTCGTGAGAAGCGGTCCTGTGGCCGCACCGACCGCCCAGACCGCTGCGTAGTAGCTGAACACCCGAGATCGGCTCTCAGGGAACATGTGCCCTAGGATCGGCCTATCGAAGGCTCGAAAGAGGCCAAATGAAAGACCTTGGAGGCCGAAAAGAGCGAGCATGATGCCGATCGTCGGGGCGTATGCCAGCCCGGCCGTCACGATGGCCGCTGCGGCTAGCGCCACGGCCATAAACCACTTCATGTCAACGCTCCCTGCCCGAAGCCCGCCGACGAGGATAGCAACGAGCGTCCCTGCCGTCGCAGTCGGCCCGACGAGGCCGAGGACGCTTTCCGAGACGGAGAATGTCGCTTGAATCAGCGGTAGGAGCGGACCGCGAATCTGCATGACTGCTCCGTGGAGGAACACAACTCCACAAATCAGACAGGCCCAGACAAGCCGGTACCCTGTCTTAGAAGAAATCGTCGTCATGAGTGCCATTTAGATTGGACTGAGAACGCTCATGAGTCGATGATTATTGAACTCACCACGGAAACCCGTCAGTACCAACGGCGAAGAGACCGCTCACCAAAAGGATTGGGAAGATTTCGAAAACGTGCGATTCTCGATTGGCCGGTTTCAGCTCAGAAGCCTTCTCGCTGGGAGAGGTTCCCCCACATCCATGGGGCGTCGACGTATTCACTACCCTGGGTGACACTCAGTGCATTCGTCCGGAAGTGGAGTTGTTCGCCGTCGGAGTACGAACTCGTCGTCACGTCGGTGGGTGCCCAGATGGGTTCTTGCCAGATGTCGACCCCGAGATGCTGACTCCCAGAGATATCTAGGTCGTCGGCGGTTACCTCCGTGTCCGGGCTTGGTAGCACGCTCTCGTCGAATCCGGATTCGAGGTAGTCGGTCATGTATTTCGCCGTGATGGGGCCATAGAAGGTGACCGGCTGATCGATCACGAGATCCATGTACCCCTCTTCGATGTATTGGAGCACCGGGTTCGAGGCGTCGATCGCCGATATCATGATGTGCCCATCCTCACCTGCCGGAGCCAACATGTCTGCGTTCCTGAGCGCTTCGACTGACCCAAGTCCCGTGTCCTGGTCGGGGCAGTATATCGCGTCAAGGTCCTGGTTGCGCTGCAGTACCGGGGTCAGCTTCTGGACGACGTCAGCGGTCTTGTTCGAGATTCGAAGCTGATTCGTGATTTCGACACCGTCCTCGTTCGCGATCTGATCCGCGAACCCACGGTGTCGGAGCTGGAAGGATTCTGAGCGTTGGGGCAGCACTAACTCTGCGATTTGGCCGCCGCCCTTCCGGTCTCTGAGCAGGCTTGCAAGATCCCGCGCGGCTTGCGCGGCCGCCTGTCCGTTCCCGAACGCGGTGTACATACCAACGTCTCCTGTAGCGGCGGTGCTATTTGCCGTGAAGACTGGCACGTTCTGACTCTGACCCTCTTTTACGACATCGACGAGTGCGGCAGAGTCGACGGGGCTGACGATGAGCCCGTCGGCCGGGCCCCGAATGAGGTCGAGCGCGCGGTTGACCTGTGAGGCCACCTGTGCTTGTTGCCCACGCGTGATACTGTACTCGTAGCCGTGATCCTCACACCACCACTGGAACGCCAACTCGAAGCTGCGAAGCCATGACCCGCCGAACCCCATGTTGACGAACCCGATATGGGGGTCTTCGACTGCCGATGGCCCGCTCGATGTTGGCGTCCCCGCCGAAGTGGTTTGGGTACTCCCGTCTCCGGAATCACCATCACCGCCATCTCCCCCGTCACCACCACCCTGACAACCGGCGAGGGCTACACTACCTACGACACCGATGCCTTTCAGGTACTGCCGTCTGTTACGGGACGACATACCAGATAGCCACATATCCCTGTATGAAAAATCTTTTCATCGTCAGCGTCGAAATGTTACGGTTATTGACTTCAACCAATTTGAAGCAACGATTGACCACCCCACGGTGACTCTCGCGGAGCAGACAGAGCAGCGAGCCAACTCCCGGGTACCTTCTTTATTGGGGACTGGGTGATTCCAGTCCGCCATCATTCTTAGAACGCTCGATCTCCAGAGCTGCTGCAGGTTCGATACCTCTCTGGCCGAAGTGGGTTCGATAATATTGAACTCATGCGATGCGTTCACGGGGCTTCCCCCCGGCACTCGGGGTGGCGTGGCTACATATTTTACAAAGATATCGATGTAATCTTTCCGAATCGATCCAGGGTGCTACAGTTGCTGAAGTTTGAGCTCGATCAGGTTTCGCTTCTCTGAGAGTTGGGGGACGAGGTCCTCTTCTATGCGATCCGGGCTCATACGGCTCAGGGGCCCACTCACGCTAATCGCCCCCAATACCGACCCTGACTTCGAAATTATTGGAACAGCAATGGCACAGACACCCGCGAAGTGTTCCTCTCGATTAACGGCGTACCCACGCTCGCGGGTCATCTCCAGATCTTCCCGCAGGTGCTCCTCGGTCGTTATCGTTTCCCCCGTAGCTGCCGGGAGTCCGATTTCACTAACCAACTCGTTGATTGTAGAATCTGGGAGTTCAGCCAACATCGCTTTGCCGTTCGCAGTAGCGTGTAAATACAGGTGAGCTCCGAGTGGGGCGTTGTCATCAATCGACTCCTGGCTTTCCGACTTGTACAGCTGAACCATGTGCCAATCCTCCATCGTCGCGAGGTTGGCTATCTCGCCTACAGTTTGCTGTAAATCGTCAACTTCTGACTTCGCCACCCGGAATAGAGACATACTGTCCCGGATGGCACCGCCAGTTCGAAGGAATCGCAACCCACATCGGTATTGCCCCTCCTCCTTGACGATATACCCCGTGCTGACGAGCGTTGAGAGATGGATATGAGCAGTACTCATTGGCATCTCGAATGTGTCGGCGATCTCAGAAAGCGTCGCTGGCCCCTCGGTGCGCAGGTAATCGATAATATCGAAAGCCCGGTCCACGCTCTTGAGGCGTCGACCCGATTGGTTCTGCTCTTCGGCCATATTGATCATGCAGGTACGAGCGATATAAGAACACCGAATCATCCAATAATATTGAAGGCAACTGCCGTTTCTTCCATTCAAGCCTTCGCCTCCTCGCAACGGGGACGATTGCGCCTCACTGGATTTACCGGTATGTTTATTCGGCGCGAACCAAGATTTTCGGGTGCAAATGAGCGTGGAAGAAGTGACCGATGGCATCCACGCCATCCAATTCGAGCACGTGCGTGTATACGTCCTAGAGGACGTCCCGGAGGGAAAAACGACCTTAATCGATACAGGGTTCGAAGAGAACGGCGAGGAACTCGTAGACACGATTCAGCGTGAGTTCGGCAGCTTGGATCGAGTCATAATCACGCACGGGGACCATGGCCATCACGGTGGCCTCGAACACGTGATGGATGCCTTCGACCCAGAGTTACTCGCGGCATCTAATGAGGAAAAACTCCACGAGGCGATTCAGTACGTCCCCGATGTCCTGTTCGATGATCAGGACGTCTTGGCTGGGAACGTTCGAGTGATTCAGATTCCCGGGCACACGCCAGCCACCTCGGCGCTGCTCCTCCAGGACCGTGGAATCCTGATTTCTGGAGACGCATTAGATGGAGCAGACCGTGCCGGGTTACCAGCGGGGTACCTCCTTCCTCCTCCAGCGCTGTTCAACGACGATCACGAAGCCGCTGAGATCAACCTATATGACCTCCTCCAGTACGACTTTGACGCGGTATTAGTGTTTCATGGCTCAAACGTATATGAAAACCCAAAGCAGAAGCTGGACGATTTCCTCGTCGAGCGGGAATGGGATCCGCGGCCGTAACAACGATTACCACGCCCTCTCGCTTCCTACCCGAAATGTCCGACCGGTGCGGTCAAACCAGCTGCACCAATTGTGGACGTCCTCTCCAGAGAATCGGTGTACTTCCCCACTCGAGACGGCGCTCGAGAAGCTGTCACACATCGATAGAGGCAGGGCCGGTACATTTTTAAAAAGATGGCATGAACTGTCACCCCATCCCATGCCAGGGCAACCAACACCAGTTGTGGAGATGCGGAATATCAAGAAACGGTTTGGAAACATCCAGGCGTTAGCAGGGGTCCACCTCGACCTTCGGGAGAACGAGATTCACGGACTCGTCGGAGATAACGGCTCGGGCAAATCGACGCTCGTCAAAGTTCTGGTCGGGTTACACAAACCGAACGACGGTGAAATCCGTATTAGGGGTGACCGGGTTCATATCGATAACCCGAAGGAGGCACGGGAATACGGTATCTCGACGGTGTATCAGGATTTAGCCCTCGCCCCTGATCTAACCGTAGCCGAGAATATCTACCTTGGGAGATACCCGAAAAAGCGTGTGGGGCCGATACCCGTGGTCGACTACGGCAAGATGAAAGAAACGGCTAGTGAGGTACTTCGAGAGCGCCTCAACATCGACATCGACCCGACATCGGAAGTCGAGAACCTCTCTGGGGGCGAGCGCCAGGCAGTCGCCATCGCCCGTGCCCTGATCGTTGACCCCGAGATCATCATCATGGACGAACCGATGTCATCACTCTCGGCCGACTCGGTAAAACGGGTCAAGCAACTCGTCAAAAATCTACGAGACGAGGGTGTAACTGTGTTGTTGATATCTCATAACCTTCAGGAGGTGTTTGACCTGACCAATACCCTCACTATTCTCGACAATGGGCATTATGTCGGCCGGGTTCAAACGGACAGCATCACTGAGGACGATGTCGTCCGTATGATGGTGGGCGGTAAGGTCCCCGAGGAAATCGAAGACCAGGTCGATACAACACCTACATTCAGTTCGGTAGCTGGTGATTAACTTGGGGCTTCGCTTGATCCTACTGCAATCAGCGTCCCGGTCCAGTGTGACCCCGTCGACCAACCAAACATCAACCCAAACGCCAATCTAGAACGATGAGTGAGTCTGACGCGACCACATCGACAGAACAACGGCTTGACCGAATCGTATCCAAGGAACTCGTCGATTTCGTCCGAGACAACATTATCTGGCCTCTCTTGTTGTTGGTGTTCCTCGGATTCAGCGTCCTTCTTCCAATCTTCAGCACCTGGAATAACATCGAGGCACTGCTCTATGGGAGTGCCGCGCTCGGTGCAGTAGTCTTAGCCGAGACGATCTGTCTACTGAGCGGCCATTTCGACCTCTCCGTTGGGTCCCTTACTGGCTTCACAGCCATTACCGCCGGCGTATTCATGGTTGAATGGTTCCCGAACGCTCCCGGAATTGTAGGCATCGTCTTTATCATCGGCCTCGGGGGATTTCTTGGACTCCTGAACGGCATCTCGATCGGGTATCTCGAAGTGAACCCATTCCTGCAAACGTTGTCATTCCTGATCATCTTCAGGGGTGGGATAGAGGTCGTCTCGACCGCGACGTTCATCGATCTGCCTGAAAGCTACCAGTTCGTGGGGGGCGGCTCAATCGGCGGCATCCCGTTCGCGTTGATCGTCATGCTGGGATTGCTCGTGGTCCTCCATTTCGTGCTCACCTACACGAGCTTCGGCCGTCATATCTACGCCGTCGGGAGTGACAAAGAGGCGGCGGAGGAAGCCGGCATCGACGTCAAGAACACGGTGCTCCTCGTCTACGTCATATCGGGGATGTTGTGTGGGCTGGCCGGACTCATGTTCACCGGGTACATCGGAGCTGCTTCGCCAACGATCGGTGCAAGGATTCTCTTCCCGGCCTTCGCGGGGGCAATCATCGGCGGGGTTTCCCTGTTCGGCGGGGCCGGAAAAGTGACCGACGCTGCAGGTGGCATTCTCCTGCTCGGAACCATTCAGGTCGGATTGACACTCCTCAACGTCGACCCAACTGCCATCGACGTCGTCAACGGTGCGATACTGCTTGGAGCGATCCTCCTGTACACGTTTGAAGAACGTGCAGCCGAGTTCGGGGGCGCTCCATCGGACGGCTGAACGGTCCTGTCCATCCGAGGCTGCCGATCGATCGAACCGGGGCCTCATTCCCAACCGAAGTGTCTGTCTCGGTCTGTTCGAGCAGGATGTCCCTCGGCAGGGCCCTCGTCTGAATCGGTCAAGCCTGAATCATATACAGCAGAACGGGGGAAATTTTTTATGCGGCTGTGGTGTGCCTTTTTCTATTGATGAGCCAGCAACGGGTACTGGTAACGGGACCGTATGGAGAGGCCGGTGAGGCAATCCTCCATCACCTTCTGGACCGGGACGAGTACGAGTTCACTTTTTTGAACCGGAGCGACCATCCCGAGTACGACACTGTCGTGGCGGACATCGCTGACTACGAGGCGATCCGCCCGGCTTTCGACGGGCAGGACGCCGTCATACACCTCGCGGCCCAGTCCGACGCCGGTGCTGACTTCGGAGATATCATCGACCCAAACATCGTCGGTACGTATAACGTCCTCAAGGCGATGCGCGACGCCGACGTCCCGAAGCTCATTTACGCATCTTCCCAGCGGGTGATGGGCCTCTACGAGGAGGATCACAGTCCGGAGCTCTACGAGGAGGACTACCCAAGCAAATTCGAACCGCTCCGCTTGGATCACACCACGATCCCAAAGCCGGACGGATATTACGGCGCCTCCAAGGTGTTCGGTGAGAACCTCTGTCGCATCCATGCTCGCCGGGAGGGTGCGCCAGAGCAGGTGTACTCGCTTCGTATATCGAGTGTCCGGACGCGCCGATACGACCACCCGTATGGCGACGCCGAACGTGGCGTCGACCGTGGTGATGAACACGTAGTAAACGACGAGGTCTGGGACCAGTCACAGACTGGCTCCTGGGAACGGGACAGCAAGAAGTACGAGGAAATGGTCAAGCGGCTGACGGCCTCCTGGACCTCCCAACGGGACTTCGCCCACATGCTCGACTGTTGTCTCCGGGACGAATCGGTGAACTATGGCGTCTTCTACGCAGTCAGCGGAAACGCTACCCGATGGTTCGACATCGAACACGCAAAAGCGGTACTCGGCTACGAACCTCAGGACGATGGCTCCGATTGGGACGGACCCCCAGCCAGGGCAGGGTCCCCCGAGTAATCACCTCAACTGGTCCAATGAAAGCTATCCTTCAAACCGACGCGAAACGGGTCGAAGTCCGGGACATCGCGAAACCAACACCGGGCCCACAGGATGTCCTCGTGGACGTCGAACACGCTGGCATCTGTGGAAGCGACGTGCACGCATATCTGCTCATGGATGGATTCGATTGGGTCAAGATCCCTCGCGTTATGGGCCACGAATACGCGGGATCTGTCGTTGAGACAGGCGAAGATGTCACGAATGTAGAAGTTGGTGACACGGTCATTGAAGCACCGATTCACCCCTGTGGCAACTGCCCGCAATGTGAAGTCGGGGACGTCAACGTTTGTTCGAATACCACGATCAGCGGGATGCATACGGACGGTGCATACAGCGAGTTCGTGGCTGTCGATGAGCAACACCTCCTCACCTGTCCAGATGGCCTGTCCTCGCAGCACGCGGCATTGACTGAGCCCTTGAGCATCGCCGCCAGAGCAGTCTATGATCGATCGAGCGTTACGCCCGGCGATACGGTCTTAGTACAGGGTCCTGGCCCAATCGGAATTCTGACCGCTGGCCTCCTTGACGCCATGGGTGCAAAAGTACTCCTTTCGGGCAAACAGCGCGACCAGAAGTATCGACTCCCGCTCGCGGATAGTCTGGACATCTCGACTGTCAATGTCAACTCCGATTCACTGATGGAATACATGGATGGGATGACCGACGGTACCGGATTCGATTCCGTGTTCGACACGACTGGCCATCGATCCGGGATAGAGGGGGCGGTCGACCTCGTCCGAAAGGGCGGGGAGATCATTGTCGTCGGCCTTCCAGGTGAGCCAGCCGAACTCTTTTTCTCACCGATCGTTCGGGCCGAACTCGATATCCTCGCGGCCTATGGGTCGACCCCCGAGAACTTCAAGCAGGCCATGCGTGGCCTCGACGCTGGTCATATTGATGCAGACCGTCTGATCGATACACGGTACGATGTCGAAACGATCACGGACGCATTCGAGGATTTCCTTGAGAGCAAGACGTGCAAACCGGTCTTGGCGTTTTGATGACCGAGGCAGTTGCCAGACGCATACGAAAATATAATTAACCAACTATATATAGAAACAATCGAATAATAGATATGTTATAGAATGTGAAAAATCCGAACTGATGGCCGTGTAGCTTTAGGCGCGTCCAGGGATGGAATACCCAGCTGAAAACCATCCCTGGTCCCGGTGGGCCTGCTAGTCACCCAACCGATTTACATCCGTCAACATCGCAGCTGCAATTTCTTCGCTCGACGTCGCCGAGCTTGAGACGCTCAGCCGTCCGGCGTGCCGCACGTCCAACTCGACGACTGTCCTAGATCCGGAGATGGCCAGGGAGCTGCCCGTCGGGATCGTACGCGGAGCGACGCGGAGCTTATCGCTCTGGACCTCGCCAATAAGCCGAACGGTCATGCCGTCCTCCTTCGCCAGTTCGATCGCACTCCCCTCGACTTCGGTAATCCCATCGATAGCGACGTCTTCGGTTGTGAATTCGCGGTCCGGCCACCAGAGTTCGTTCGCGAGGATGCTACACGTGAGGGCCGAGTCTGTACCCTCCACGTCGAACGTTGGGTCGACGTCGGCCACCCCAAGATCTTGAGCCTCGGCTAAAACGTGTTCATATCCTAACTCTTCGGTAGTCATCCTCGATAAGATGAAATTCGCAAATCCGTTAAAGACCCCCCTGACTCCCGTGATTCGGTCGGCCCCAACGTCGCCTATGGTCGAGAGGACGGGGAGAAGCCCATCGATGGTCGCTTCGTACCTGAGCTGCCCGTCACTCTCCGCCTCAAGCTCCTTGAGCGCCCCATACCGCTGCGCGACTGGCTCCTTGGCCCCGAGAACGACGTTCCGGTCGCGGCCGAGCGCGGTCGCGACGTGGCTGAACGCGGGTTCCGCGTCTCCCAACGCTGCCGCTGACACCTCGACCAGGCAATCGTATTCCGCGCCGATGGCCGCATCGACGGACTGCTCACCGAGAATTCCCTCGACCTCTTTTCGCTCGAGAACCGATCCGACGTCGATCCCCGCTTCATCGGTGGCCGCGCTATCTTCGTCAGCGACGGCCGTGACAGTGTGACCGAACGAGTCGGCGAGTCTCGCCGTACTCGCCCCGATAGCTCCCATCCCAACGATTGCCAGTCGCACTATCCATCACCGCCCAGCTCGAGCGGTTCGATCAGGTTGAGATCCTTCTCTGCCGCAATCTCCCGAATCACCCGCATCGTGTTCTCAACCTCTCCCGTGGCGGTTCCGAGCCGAAGCCTGGCGCTCGAGATGTCACGGGTTCCCTCCGGCGCCGCTAGCGAGAGCTCCGTAATCGAGGAGTTCGACTCATCGCGGATCCGCTGGAGGGTGTCTGAGAGCCCAGTATCTACCAGGTGGCCGGAGAGGATGACGGTGATCGACTCACTGTACCGCTCTCCTCCTACCTGCACGACGTTGATGCCGGCGTCTCGTAGCCCGGCGATGATCTCATCGAATCGTGACGGGGGCGCCGACACGTCGACCTCGACCGGAATGTGTCCCCGTGGCGTGATGTTTCCTCGCTCGTGGAAGATCGACAGCAGGTTTCCTCCATTCTCCGCAATTGGTTCGAGCGCCCGAAGAAGTTCTCCGGGTTGGTCGACGAGTTCGAGTCGGATCGTGTGGGTGTGCATCCCAGATTGCGATGAGGTCATCGTGAGCGCGGTGGTCCCTCCGTTGGCCGGCCGAGTAGTATCCCAACTGGCGACCCAGGCACTACATAAGTCCTTGCCAATTCGGACTCAGTATCGCCGAGGGTAAGCGAGAACACGCGGTGGCGTTACAGCGGCCGGAGCGTACCTCGGGCTGGAAGCCAACTCGGGATTACTCGGATTTGACGAGGCCTTTCGGTGATGGCTCCTCCTCCTTGGAAGCAGATGGCGTGGGCTGGATGCTCGCCTCGTGGAGTCGTTCGATCATCGCGGCCAGTTCGTGGATGGAAATCTGTCCGGGGGCGTACTGCTCATCGTCGGACTCCAGCGGTGCGTACCCGAGGGCCGACCCATAAAACGGCGCGACGACTCGCGAATGACTGCCAATCGGTCCCATCAAGATGCCCGCCACACGCTGGCCTTTCTGTGTCGCTTTGTAGACCGCATTGAGCATAGGCAGCGCATCGCCATACTCCTCTGCGAACGTCGCAACCTTTCCGATATCACCGTAGTGAGCACATTGTTCGAAAATCGCCAAGAGCGTCTCCTCGTCAGGCGTGTCCTCGAAGGCATGGTGTGAGATGATGATCTCGACGTCGTTCTCCCGGAACTCCGGGATCACCCAGTCACTCCCTCTGGCCGTCTCGAGTTCGATGTCGACCATCTCGACCGCGTCGAACTCTGACGCCGCGAAGAGCCGGTCCAGGCGCCCTGTGTCGGGCGCTTGTCCGCCGAACCACTGCGCTCGGTTTGTGGCGATAATCGAGAGTTCCCCGCGGTATTCCTCTAGTTGGCTTATTGGATCCGAGGCCTTGTCCATCCGAAACTCCACCATGTCCGCCGCATCTCTGACCTCAGGCTCCCGTGTTAGATCGTTCAATGAGGCGGCAAGCACGAACCCGTCCGGTTTCATTGACCCCCGTTAGCGGGTGAGTGTATAAAAAGGTTCTACGACCCCGGGGACTTCGTAGGTCTGACTCGGCCGGCCACTTGCATAAAACCGCGTTAACCTGTGGCTGTGGGGCCCCCTGAAATACGCCGGTGCCGAAGTCCTCCCTCTGATCTAATCATCTTCTGCCATATTTACTTCAACGATTATTGACACGCAATTTTATATCGGATACCGGCTCATCCCGGCGTGCGATGAGTGAAACGACGCCGGCATCGGAGTGCCCGGAGTGCGCTGGACGGCTCCGGGCAGAGGGGGACGAGACTGTTTGTTCGCGGTGTGGGCTGGTGGTCGCAGTCGACCGCCTCGATCGGGGGCCTGAGTGGCGACCGCTCGATGGGGATCGCCGGGAGCGCACCGGGGCCCCCTTGACCCGTTCGCGGCACGACCGGGGGCTCTCGACGGAGATCGGCCGCGGCAGCCGGCGACTGACCGGGCGCAAGCGACGCCTGCTGGCTCGCCTCAGACGACAGCATAACCGCGCTCGGATACCCAACAAAGCGACCCGAAACCAGGTCCACGGCTTCACCGAGATCAAGCGAATCGCCCAAGAGCTCGCGCTGCCCGCGTCGACGCGAGACACCGCCTGCATGCTCTTCGAGGGAGCCCAGGACGAGGACCTACTCCGGGGCCGGTCCATCGAGGGATTCGCGGCCGCCGCGGTGTACGCGGCTTGCCGGGCGGACTCGCTCTCGCGGACCGTCGAGGAGGTCGCCGACGTCGCGATGGCGGATCCCGACGAGCTCCGGGTGGCCTACGCCGCGATGAACCGCGAGCTCGGCCTCCCAACCGGGCCGATCGACCCCGCCGAGTTCCTGCCGCGCTTCGCCGACGAGCTGAACCTGCCGACGCGAATCGAACGGCGGGCCCGCGACCTCCTCGCCGAGCTCCGTGGGACGGGCCACCTCGCCGGACGGAACCCGTGCGGAATCGCGGCAGCGTGTCTCTACGCCGCGGCGAGGGCGGCCGACTTTCCGCTGACGCAGAAGCGGGTGGCGGCGGTCGCGGGCGTCACGCCGGTGACCGTGCGCGCGACGTACAGCGTGCTGAGCGAGTGACGCTACGCTCCTCTTCTCAGCCCATGTAGACCGGCGCCGGCTCGCCCTCGGGTGCGACGATGTCCGGCCGGTCGACGACGTTGGGAACGACCGACCGGTCCAGCGCGTCCGCGTCGGGCGCATTGACCTCCACCGGGTTCCCCGCCGGATCCCGGATGTAGAGTTGGGCGGCGCCCGAGGGGAGCACGTACACCGGCGGCTCGCCGTCGAGGAACCCCGCGTCGACGTGGGGCAGCGCCCAGCACTCGACCCCTTCGTAGTCCTTGACGGCCTCGTATACCGCCTCGAAGTCGTACGCGTGGAGCGCAGCGTGGTTGAACGTCGGCGGCTCGGCGTCGTTCTCGACGATGTGCAGCTGGATGTCCCCGCACCGGAACCACTGGATCGGCTCCTCGAAGTCGGGCGTCGGGATGCGCTCCAGCTGGAACACCGACTCGTAGAAGTCGACCGACGTCTCGAGGTCGTCCGCCTGAATGCTCACGTGCGTGTATCGGGTCTCGGCCATGCGACTACCCGTCGCACTCTGCCGGGAAAGCCGTTGGCCCGCCCCCCAAGGTCACGTCGTCCGAAGGTGGTCGTTCTGGGGTTCGTAGACCTCGCCGCGCTGGCGAAGCTTCTCGATCTCGTGTTCGGCCTTCGACTCGTCGATGCCGAGTTCGGCCGCCCGCGAGAGCACCTCTTCGACCGGCGCGCCCTCCTGGTAGTCGTCCTCGATCTCGGCGATGAGCGTCCGGATGTTCTTGATGCGGTCGCGCTGGGTCTTCGACGTCCCTGTCTCGATGACGTCGGCGTCGAACTGGCCGGTCTCGGGGTCGACGCCGATGTCCTGCAGCGAGGCGCGGACGATGTCGATGACCCGCTCCGCGTCCTCGACCTCGACGGTGTCGGAGAGCCGGACCCGAGCGCTCGCCTCGGCCAGGCGCACGAGCGCCTCGAGCTTCCGGGCCGTGATCGGCACCGGTGCGTCCTCCTCGGTGCCCCGCTCGCGGAGGTCGACGTAGAAGTCGCGGATCTTCTCGCGGGCCTCGTCCGCCATCGTCGGGAAGCAGTTCCGCTTGGCGTACGCGATGTACTTCCGGAAGAGGTCCGGGTCGATGGCGGGCTGGACGTTGGCTGAGGCCTCTTCGACGTCCTGCTCTGTTGCGTTGGGCGTGGCGAGCTGGGCGCGCTGGGTCGAGAGCTCGCCCGCGTAGTTCGTCATCAGGATGTGGTCGGCGAGCCGGCGGTCCTTCTCGCCGTCCGGCTTGTCGGTGACGGTGAAGATGAGGTCGAAGCGGGAGACGAGGGCTGGCTCGAGGTCGATCTGCTCGGCGATGGGCTCGTACTGGTCGAACCGGCCGTACTTGGGGTTGGCCGCACCGAGGAGCGAACAGCGGGACTTGAGGGTGGCGTTGATGCCGGCCTTTGATACGCTAATATGTTGCTGTTCCAATGCTTCGTGCATTGCCGAGCGGTCCTCTGAGTTGTGGACTATCATGCTGTTGGCGACAAAATTGTGTGTCCCCTTGACAGTAATATCGTAGACCTTCGGCCCCCGACGTTGATCGAGCTCGTCGAGGAGCACCTCGATTCGGTCGCGCTTTCGCTCGATGAGCTCGTGGCACGTTCGTCTGACAGTCTCCAGGTCTTCGCCGTCGACCGACCGGCTGAACCACCGGGAGACGGTGGATCCAACGACCGACATATGGCGGGCAACCATACTGAACGAGATTCCAAACCGTGATAGCTCGCTTTGGAGTTCCCTCCAGGACGAGCCGTCAAGCTGGACAGCGAGGAGGTCCCGTGCCCTCGCTCCGACAGTGTCCACGTCCCCGCCGATGAGGTCGGCCAACCGCTGTTTCACGACCTGTTTCTTGCCGTCCTCTGTCGGCGGTTTGACCCGGCCGACACGGCGGACGCGTCGCCACTTGACGTCCCCTGAAACGAGATCCAGGAGGTGCTCGAAATCCGTGTCCTCGACGTCTTCCACGATGGTACGGAGGCGCTCGTGAACGACCGCCTTCAACGTCTGTTCCTCTCCCCAGCAGGCCGAGACTTGCGGCTGGGAGTAGTCCGTATCGGCGGCGAGTTCCCGCTGGGAGACGTGATATCGTCGCTTGACCTCCTCGAGCGTCTCCCAGGAAGCATCGCCCTCGAGACGGTCGAGATCGGCTGCAGCCTGCTCGCGTCGGCCCGCAAAGGAAGACAGTACCGTCTCGGCTGCGTCGAACGAGAAGTTCGCGTCCCCGTTCTCGAAGTTGCAGAGCGTGGCACTGTTCAGTCCGCACTCGGCCTGATAGAGTCGGAGCGCCTCCCGGACCTCCCTGAAGCGTTCACCACAGTCGGGAATGACGTCGAGGATCGTTCGCGTTCCGGTGGTCCGCGAACACGCCGCGTCGAGTGCCGACTGTTTCCGATCGAGGGTGAACCCGACGTGGCGATTGAACAGCCGAAGGGAGTCGTCGGCAGTGATGACGAGGTAGTAGAGGTCCCGCTTGTCCCCGCGGGGCCGGGTCTGTATCTGGCAGGTAACCCCGAACTCGGAGAGCAGCATCTTGGTCCCGAGGAGGAGTTCATAACTCGAGGAGGCGATATTCACGTTGCGCTCGTCCATCGACCCTTCCGAGTCGGCGAGGGCTCGCACAAACGCTGCTTTGGTCGGTCTCGAAGCCCGGGTAACGGCCTCAGGTACGCGCTTCCCATCGTAGGTCTCCAGGTTCAGACCCGCGTCGAGAAGCTCGTCGACGTATCGCTTCCCGTGAAGCCTGACCGTCTCAACCCCATCCGGACGCTGCTCACTTGGATGCCGCACTGGAGTCGCATCGTCGAACGCCTCTGTGCAGACGCGTTCGAAGTCGGCCAGCAGTTCTTCCTCGGCGTTCGTGAATCGGATGCCGTAGCTGCCCTCGGATCGATTGTAGTAGACGTTCCCATCTCCGGCCAGATAGCCGAGGATCGCACCACGTGCCGGGGAGAGACCGCCCCCGGGATCGATCGGGTCCGGACGCATTCCGCCGGTGGTGTCGATCGAGGCAGTACCCCCATCCGACGCCGGTTGTGGAATCGCATCCGGGACGTAGACCCAGTCCCCCTCGTCGAGATCCTCCGCAGCCCGTTCGACCCGTCGACCGTCTTCGAAGACGAAGAAGGGGTGGTCGGCCGTCGACGTCAGTGACTCCCCCGATTCGAGGACGACCTGCTGGAGTTCATCCGGCGCGTCGTATTCGTGGATGGCTGTCACGTCACGTTCGACCAGCCGCCCATCGTCGGCCATCGTCCAGACGTCGAGGTCGTGTCCGCGGATCGTCCGGCCGTTCTCTAGTTCCTCGATGGTTCCCGCCACTGTTGCGTCGATCGCCAGGTCGCGGATGGGACGGATCCCGTCACTGGTGTGGACCAGCGTATCGCCGGTCACACACCGCATCTTGTCGAGCTCGTCGACCGCGGCGATGCCCTTGTCGGCCAGGACGAGCGCACCAGCCTCGAGAGACCACTGCTGCCCGTCACCGAAGTCGTCCCGTACCGCACTAGCGGTAAGCCCAGCGCTGGTACTGCCCTTGCCGGAGGTGTAGACGGAGCGTGGAGCGATGTTCCGAACGTACTGCAAGAGTTGAGAGTTATGCGAGACGATACCGTTCGAGATGTACGTGTGTGTCTCTGAAATCTCAAGGTCGTACACCCAGCGCTCGGCAAGGGGGACTTCTTGTATTTCAATAATTTCTGAAGACGCTATCGAGTTTCTTCGTCGGTTTTCTAGGACGGCCGTTGTGGACTCCGCATCGGATCTCTCTACGGCATGTGCCCCAGTCGAGATATTATGCGGAGCGGTTGCGATCTCCTGTCCGACGGACAGCTGATCCGCCCGACTTGCGATGAGTCGAGCCCCTCCGTGCACGAACAGCGGATGGGACGGCGTGACCTCGATTTCCTTCCCACTCTTGGTCCGCACCCGCAGCATCTTATCCGGGGCCTCCCGCTTCCAGACACGTGTCGCTCGTCCCTCGGTGATGCTCCCGTCGGGCTGCATCGTCGGGAGGGCGATATCGACCTCGCCGTAGACTCCGTCGTCGACCGGTTTCGGATCGTCCAGGTTCGACTCGACGAGCTCCCGAATCCGGACCTCTCGACCGTCCCCGAGCGTCACCATAGTGTCTCCGTCGACGCACTTACCGGTCCCCGGATCCCCGATTAAGAGCATGTGCATGTCCCCACGGATCCGGGTCTCGTCGGGGAGGTGCTTCGTCACGCCCGAGAAGAGCTGCAACGTCATCGCGAGCTTCGTGCCCTCGTAGCCGAAGATCGTCGGGGCGATGGAGTCGACCATCTGGTCGTAGAGGTCGTCCGCCCGGGAGAGCTCGACGATGGCCCGCTTGTCCTCCTCGGTGATGTCCATCTCCTCGAACTCCTCGTCCTCGACGACGAGCGAGTGGCAGTCCATGAACACGTCGAACATCCGGGACTTCTGGCCCTGGCTCTCCTGCTGCTCGATCCGGAGGACGCCGGCGACGGTGACGTGGTCGCCCGGGGTGACCTTGCCGGTCACGTCGTCCTCGATGTGGACGTCGATGCTCTGGGGGGTCTCGCCGCCGCGGAGGCCCTCGGGGGACTCCTGGATGCGGAGCTTCTGGGCGTCGATGAACGCCGACTGGTCGTAGTTGATCGTGAACGGGCCTTGGCGCTCACAGCCCTGGCACTCGTGGGGCTCCTGGAAGCCGCCGGACTGGGGGATGTAGGTCAACGTCCCGCAGCGCTGGCACTCGAAGGCGGCCTCCTGGACCTTGGGGCGGACGTCCGTTGCCTTCCGGATGATGCCCTGGACGCTCACCAGGGAGTTGACGTCCCGGGAGCGGATCTCCCGTATCTCAGTGATCTCGGGGAGGTTCCGCACCCGGACGTGGGCCTGTCCGAGGCTGACGTCGACCGGGAGGTCGTAGAGCCGGAGGGCCTCTTCGGCGTACTCCCGGAGCTGGTCGGGCTGGGCCAGGTAGTCTTCGGCCAGGTCCCGGTCGAACTGGTAGAGGTCGTTCCAGTCGACGTGGAGCGATCGCTGTTCGTTCGGATAGCGCTGGGCGAGCTGTCCGATCTGTCGCCGGTAGTATTCTCGGTAGAACCCTTCGAACCGGTCGACGAGTTCCTGGGTCCCTGCTTGGGCCACGTCTGGTCTATCCTGCCTCGGTCTCCCTTAAGAAAGTATTTTCAGTTAGTGCACTGGAAGTGAAGGGGTCGAACCCCGGCGGAGGCTGGCGATTATCTGGCGTATCAGATGGCGAAAGTGAACGGCGATTCTGCCGGGATCGAGAGACTGGAGGGGGAGAACCCACCGAACACGGTGTCGCGAGTGGTCGGTCGGATCGCCCCGCTACGCCGGCGCCTCGACGGCGGCCTTGCAGGTCGAGATGATCGCGTCGAGGTCCATCCCGGCCGTCCGATCCATCGAGACGAACAACCCCGTGTACTCGCCCCCGGTGAAGTGGAACATGGTGGCCTCCTCGAACCCGTACATGCTGCACTGGAGGTCACCGGCGTGAAAGAGTTGCTCGAGGAACTCCCGGGAGAGCCCCTGGATGACGAGGTCGTCGTAGACCTCCTCGATTTCGTCCGTTGAATAGGCCCCTTCGACGTCCTCACGGATGTATTCGATCTCGTAGCCCTCCTCGTCGTAGACCGCGACGCTCCGGAGGGCGTCGTCGACCTCGTCTCGCAGCGCCCGGACGAGCCCCGGATCGAGGTCCATCGTTGCTTTCGGGGTACTCGTTTTCGGACCAAAAGGGTTGGGACGCTCGTCACTACTGCGAGAGCTGCCGCCCAGCCCCGCCCCCCTCCCCGGCCGGTGTGACTAGCCCGTCGAACGCCGCCAAGACGTCGCCTGGGGTTGCGAGCGTCCCGACGGAGTGGGCGATGATGGTGCAGTAGGTCTCGTGGATCTCCTCGGCCGAGCGGGGGCCAAAGCCCGCGTCCGGGTAGTCGAAGGTCCCCGTGAGGTCCGGGAGGAACACCACGTGGTAGTCCCGGAAGTGCGCGTCGCGGGCGGTCGTCCCGACGCAGTTCTCGGTGGTCACGCCGGTCAGCACGAGGGTGTCGACGCCGAGCCCGCGGAGCACCACCTCCAGATCGGTGTTGTAGAAGGCGCTGAATCGGTGCTTCTGGATCACCACGTCATCGTCGTGCGGCTCGAGGGGGCCGTAGAGCTCGGCGCCGGGGGTGCCTTCGAGGAGCGGCCGCTCGTCCGAGCGCGGGACGAAGAGGTCGCCGAGTGAGTTCGCGTCGCAGCCGTTCTCCCGGTAGACGGCCTTCGTGAAGACGATGGGGGCGCCGGCCTCGCGACACCGCTCGACGAACCGCGCGAGGTCGCCGACGAACTCGCGCCCCATCGGGGCCTCGATGGGGGCGCCTGACTCGAGGAAATCGTTCTGCATGTCCACGACGAGGACCGCCGTGGCCCCGGGGTCGAGATCGAGCTCGCCCGTCAGCATGTCACTTCCTGGCATGCTGGAAGGGCGGTGGCAGCCGGCAATGAGGGTTTGGCGCGCTCGAAGTACGGCTCCTCACCCATCCCGGCTAAAAATCCTACACATCATCGACCAAATCGAGGCATAACTCGCCGCCGAGTTCGACACCTCCGTCGACGCCCAGGACGAGCCGATCGAGGCCGGCAAAGATGTCGATGGCGGCCGGAGTGGATTTGAGGGCGAGAACGGGGGTTAGAAGTGGCCTAGAAGGCTAAGGGGGACCGGTGAGTTGGCCGGGGGTATGGCTGGCTCGGAAGACGATATTGATGAAGCTGGAGGTGGGCTTATTTGGGGGACTTATGACTGGCTAAGAGACGGGTTTTGGAGGGCTCATGGGTACATCACGGACCTCCACCCGTTTGCATCATACGCAATCAGTTTCGCGATTTTTCTTCTCGGTGTCTACACTAGCCCGCAAATAAGAGCGGGAACCGATTGGATCCTAGGTAAGATTTCGTCGTCTCTAAATGTTGTTTCCTTTGAGTGGGTGCCGTCATCAGTAGACTACAATACAGTATTGCTTGGATTGGTATTGGCCGTTCTCGTCTACCAGTCCCGAATACTTATTCGGATGCAGGGGGAATTCGCTTCTATGGACGAGCCCCCCAGGGTCACGGATGGGGGAGATCGCGGTATCACCGGGGAGGAGGATCGGCGCTTGATTGGGGAAGAGCGGTCCGTGGAGGGGGGTTTACCTTCGAGCATTGTTGAGTCGGCACTAAAGCGTCACGAGGAGGAAATGGAGCAGCAGGCAAGGGCGACAACTGGACACGTCCACGCGAGGGAAGATCATAGGACCGATAATCCGGACCATATGAATCTTGAAACCAAGAAGGACGGGGCGATCTCCGGAGCGATCGCCGGCGCAGCACTCGGATCAATCTGGGGGCCTGGGGGAATTATCGGCGGTGCACTCGCAGGATTGATCCTCGGTGATGAGTGGGAAAAAAGACAAATACGGAAGAACCGGGAAGCAAAGGAAGCGGACCATGGCCCAATTGGCCCATAGATAGAACGTCGCAAGTTCTATCTCGGGCGGAAGTGTGAGCAGTCGTTGCGAACACCGTGAACCCACCCGTTCGCCGGTCCGCCAGCTGGATGCTCCTTGTCGACGAGCGTATCCTGGAGCTCATCGAAGATGAGGGCTGGTCCAGCCCCGATCTCCTCGCTGACCGGCTCCCCATGCGGATCACCGAGCGCCAAGTCGCCGAGAGATGCTTGGTTTTGGCCCACGCAGAACTCACCACGCCAATCTACGACGAGACCTACGAACTCACCGGCCAGGGCCAGCGCTACCTGAAAGGTGTTTACGATGCGGACTGGTTCGAACTCCCTGGAGAGGCGGTGAGAGCTGCGTATGGAGGGGCCTGAACGATCAAATCGGCACGATATGTTCCTCGCTTGCTTCATAGGCGAGACCTTCCATCAGTAAATTACGAATAATATTTTTGACTTCATCCTCTGCGAAGCCAATGTTTTCGCCAAGCTCGTAAATGGCTGTACGTGGAACACCACCTTCATACTCCTTATCTAGTTCTACGATTGTTTCTATAAAGAAATCCTCTACATCTGCTTCTTCATCGTAATCTGGGACGTTGAATTCACCAATCTCAGCTAATTCAATCGTATTAGATTCCTTGATAGATTCAATTCTCTCCTCATTCATCTCATGGTAGATGTCGGTAATTGTGCTTGCGACAATCATTAGAGTTCTCTGGGCCTCATATGAGTCGGGTGATTTCTCCGGGTGGTTCACTTCATTCCGCTTTTCCTTTAAATAGACGAGATTGGACATCACTGGCGGAACAGTACTTAGCTGGGTTAATACAGTATCATTAGAGTGCTCTTCGGTCGTGTATTCCTCGATTAACCTATCCAGAACCCGGCCCCAGGCCGCCTCCAGAGACTCATGTTCATCTTCATGCCATACGCGAAGACAATATTCGACTGCCCGTAAGGAAAGCATCACCGACGCGGTTGAACAACCTACAACTAGGGCTCTACTTGCTTCGATAATGTCTTCTTTTGGTCGGTCATCCAACCAGTTCCAGATGTGTTTTTCAAAGATATCCTCAGGATTCTCGATGAGCCGACTAACATCGAGAAGTCCGATATTCTCAACAGGGATCCTTTGTTCCCGCCCTAGGTCGTCTTCTATAAGGTGCAACCAGGTGTCTGCTTTTCTATGTAACTCCTCGGCATCCTCATCACTGAGGACATCATCCGGATCATATTTTTGCTCATAACTTTTTCTGAAACTAACGACTTGTCCTGTTGCCGATGTTTCAATATCCCGTTCCTTTAGGCGTTCTTCCAGTCCACTTAATGCCCCCAGAATATATCCCTCGTCTCTGGTTCCGATTCTTATACCACCAGTTGCCTTTGCTGTTCGGAGGTAAGAAAGACTGGTCCCTGTCTTTAGTGCGTCCACTAGAGAAAATGGCTGAGGCTTTCCATCCGAATCCCGAGGGGATAGACCCGGAAGGGTGGCCTTTGGCACGATAGCCTATCAACGGCTTCTTGGCAATAAACCCACCGTGCAATTACGGAGCTTTAGCGTCGTTATTAGGTTATTCTCCTGTCTTCGGGCTCGGGGAGGGGGTAGAGCATCCGCAGAATCGCTCCTTCAATAATGGCCACGAAATCGAGGAGGGCCGTGGCCATATTAACTCGGTCGCACCGACAACAACATCCGTTGTTCTCTGCTCGCTGATAGAAATCTGGCGATCGAGGGGGTAAACCCGGGTTTGAGTGAGGGGCATATGACTAAGTATCGAGCGTCGTGGCCACAGGTATGGCGGTCACCGACGACGAGATCCCCAAGCAAGTCCGCGTGCGAACCGACCCCGCGGACGGGTTGGCCTATCGCTACGATATCATTTAGGAAGCGGCCCGCCGCTTCAACTGCAACAAGACAGACGCGATTGTGAACGCCTGCGACGTCGCCGGTCCGATCGTCGACAGGATCGAAAAAGCACTCACCCACCTGGATCTACCACCGTCGTTCGCCGAGATGATGTGCTCACGGCACGCTCAGGTTGAGTACAAGAGGCCAGATGTCATCGCTAACATTGACTAGTTCTAGTTGGTAACGACCATTTTGCCGATAATTTATAGGCAATTGACACCGAAACCCTCCTAAGTGATTTCGTGCCCAATTTAGGTTCGGTAAGCGAGGAAGTTTTTGAGGAACTTCTTGCACAACAGGTTACTATACAACTCCACAACCGGAAGCAGGCCCACGCACTGGTTCGAATAGTCATCGCGGCTGTTGCAGGTATAGTAGCATTCGCTTCGCGTTACTTAGGCGATTTATTGGAATCAATTCCGGCCATTGATTTGAACGTATTCGGCACAACACCACCTGCCGATCCAATAATTGCATTGAATGAGGTAGGGTTGATAATGGTTGGTTTAGTTACATTAGTGACCGTAGTCAATTCATTAATCTGGGCAGGCGATGTATTACTCTCTCCCGAATTGAGGCCAGCGTTTGGTCATTCAGAATCATCAAAAATAAGTATAATAAAGACGAGTAGTTACGAAGAGATTGGGAAATACAACAGTAAATATTCCTCTTGGATTGAACACAATAACTCGATAATTTCTAATTCAAATCAAGCCCTCCGGTATTCCTACATCAATGCGGGATTATCCGCCGTCTTTCTCGTCGTGTCTGTAGCGATATTTCTCGCATCAAATCGAGGTATGATCCAGGTGTTACTTGTTCTTGATTTGGTCATTGGAGTTTTATGTCTTGCAATCGCATTGTTCCTCACTCTCGTGGGGTTGGCGGGGGTGGTGCTTGCTGTGAGAAAAGGGATTCATTTTGGTGCAGGATTATTCTCGGGGCCTATCGATCTAACCAAAAACCGTCCGACAGTTAGTATCCAAGACCTCCGAAAAGAAGGATGGAAACTGATAGCCGGGGTAAGGGTATTGTCAATTCTCAAGGGCACTTTCGTGATGATTACATCGGTCACAGTCACCTATACTCTTACAATATACTCGGTGATTGCCCTAGTAGTCTTAGAATCGATGAATATGATTTGAGCCTGATGTGAAATCTATCTAGACCCAATGGTTGAAATTTCGACGTCAGCTGGAACCAACACGAGCGCCCTGGTCCGCTGGTCGAGGTAGGCCGTCACCTGGTCGCCGGCCTACAGCTCCATCTTCCGCCGGGCGAGCGCGGGGAAGGTGACCCGGGGGTGGCCCTCTCGGTTGACCTGAAGGGAGTAGTCGCCGACCTTCCAGAGCAGTTCGACGTTGATCTCCATCGCCAACGCCTGGGTCTCAGTAGCGTCCAAAGTTCCGTTACTAACCTTAGGTGAATAAACCTCCCTTCCGCCATGGAGGCGAACCTGCTTACGGGTAGAGGCCTCGAAGACCCGTTTTTGCGCACTGGCCGCTGCCGGTTCCATGGTTCAGAGAGGCTTCCTTACTCGGCGGGTTCACCAGCACGGAGGACCTCCGGAAGTTAGTGGCCGTTGAGTACCCGCCCGAGATACACAACTCGCGGGCAGAGGGGGCTGCCCAAGCCTCCGAGGAGCTTCTGGTCGACGGGGGGCCCTTGATGCTCCGCCGAGGGCAAGACGATGGCATGGTCACCGGCAGCGAGTGGGTCTATACCGATCCCAACCCAGCTACGCCGAGTGGACTCCCGCGAGTGGGAGCTTGAGAGCCGGCATTACGGAAGCGATCGCAAGCGGATCAAGCAACCTTTCGACTAGTGCCTCTGGTACAAATCACGCTACAGCGACGATGCACAATGGTTTCTGGAAAAGAAACGCGAGGTATCTGAGCGGAGAGACAGCAATGAGCCAGGAAATGCTAAATTGGTCCGTCTGATGCTAGAGCAATTGACGTATGAATTGTTCAATGATATTCTAAGCTGCATAAAGATTAAATCACCGGGTTATGAGATAACAAGAAATGGTTTCGTCAAACACATTATTGCCATTAATTCAATTTGTCGCCTTAATCACACCGGCCTTAGCAATCTTAATGGAACTCTTGGTAAGATTCCATGGCGGCCTATCTGAGCTTCAAGAAACCCGAGATATTCCAGTAGAGATTCAGGTTCTGTTACTCGGATTCAGTGCATTGCTATTCGGGGGTATGATTATTGGGATGCAGCTCTTGACTACCTTTTCTGACAGGATAACTCAAATTGCAACTTTTCTAATATTCGGGGCATTACCTCTCTTGGCTTTTTCAGTCCTTATAGTGAATATCAGGCTCACCGATATCGGGCCTGATGACGTAGGGGTTTTCGGTAGACTACGGGCTGGTTTCAGGGTATCAGCTTCAATTGTATCCCCGATCCTTCTTTCCCTTGCATTATACCTGGGGATTGTTAACTCTGCCGAGAACTCAATCAATACATCAATTAATTGGTGGGTGTTCCATGAAATAATTGACCCTTCCTGGTTCTTTTACGCGGCTAGCATCTACTCGACGTATCTCGTATTATACGTACTTTGGTCCAATGGACTCATACCTACTAGTAATTTGTCATCCCCAATTGAAAATTGGTTCGTAGTATCATTTACTGTTCTATCGTTCTACCTACTTCTTGCAGGACCTGTGTTTATATTCTATTTCTTCCTGAATAACTTAGGCATGGCAATATTTTCCGACCCATCACCGGTCGGTGCAATCCCATACATTTGGATGGTGATTTTGATGCTGGCGCTCCCATACACAGACCTAAACCCCGATTCGGATTAGAACGAACTAGAGCTGTCCTCTTCTTCATATCTTCGTCCATTTCAGTAATAAATTCGTTTCTGCTACTTCTGGCTCTAACTCTGCCCCCCGTACCATCGGAAGCATGGACTTCGGTTCGGCATTCGATGAACCGAGCGACACCGACTTCTGGCTCCAGGAAGGGAGGAATTCCTCGGGTATTTCATTCCGACGATCCTCCAGAACGTCGTCGAGCAGCGTCTCAATCAGGACCTCCCAGACGAGGTCTACGGAGTCGTCACCATCGCGGCGCTGCGGCTCTCGTAGCCGACCTCGTCCTCCCAGAGACGAAGCTCACTGTTCTCGTCGAAGGCGATGTCGACCTGGACCTCACGCTGCCGCTTGGCGCTCACCCCAGGCACCCCCGAGAACAGGTAGATACCGAGAATGAGCACTTAGGGGATGGGACCACCCGGATTTGAACCGGGGTTACATCGACCCAAACGATGAAGGATACCAAGCTACCCCATGGTCCCGTACCCCTCCTAGACCGGAGTTTCGGGTAAGCGTTTCGCTGTGGCCGGTGGGTCGACGCAACGGCCCCAAGGCTCATGCCGTCATCCGACATCTCCCAGGGCATGGTCACGCCCATCGAGATCGGCCTCCTCGCGCTGGTCCTCGTCCTCCTCTTCGGCGCCTATCGGGTGATCAAGGCCGTCAAGCCCCTGATCATCAACGCCATCGTCGGCCTCATCGTCCTCGGGCTCGCCGGTTGGCTCGGCTACGGTGTGGTGATCACACCCATCGTGGTGCTGCTGGTGGCCTTCGGCGGGCTGCCGGCCGCGATCCTCGTGATCCTGCTCGCCCAGTTCGGCATCGTCTTCGACCCGTCGATGCTGCTGGTCCCGCTCTGAAGCCGGACAGCGAACCACTCCCGTCTCCTCTCGAGGTACCGCTACCCGGCCGGTTTTGCCGCTCGACAGCGAACACGTCCCCCATGGGACGGGACATGCTCGTCGAGGGGGAGTGGCGCAACGACGTGGAGCCCCACACGACGGGGGACGGCGAATTCGACCGGGTGACGACCACGTTCCGAGACTGGATCCGCGACGACCCCGACGCCGAATTTCAGCCGACGGCCGGCCGGTATCACCTCTACGTCGCGCGGAACTGCCCGTGGGCCCACGGGGCCGCGCTCACCCGACGCCTGACCGGGCTGACCGACGCCGTCACGATGGACGTCGTCGACCCCATCCGGGAGGACGAAGGCTGGCGGTTCTCGCCGGAGAAGCCCGAGTGCACCCCGGACACCGTCAACGGCACCGACTACCTCCGCGACGTCTACGTCAAGGCCGCCCCCGACTTCACCGGCCGCGTCACCGTGCCCGTCCTCTGGGACCGCGATCAGGAGACCATCGTGAACAACGAGTCCATCGAGATCATGCGGATGTTCGCGACGGCCCTCCGAGACGTCGGCGACGCCGGTGTCGACCTCTACCCCGAGGGCTACCGCGACGAGGTCGACCGGATCATCGACGCCCTCTACAACCCGATCAACAACGGCGTCTACCGCTGTGGCTTCGCCGAGTCACAGGCGGCCTACGACGAGGCCGTCGCCGACGTCTTCGACGCGCTCGACCACTGGGACGGCGTGCTCGCCGACCAGCGCTACCTCGCCGGCGACCGACTCACCCTCGCCGACGTTCGGGCCTTCCCGACGCTCGTCCGCTTCGACCACTGCTACCACACGGCATTCAAGTGCGATAAGCAGTACCTCCACCAGTACGACCACCTCTGGCCCTACCTCCGAGACCTCTACCAGACGCCGGGCTTCGCGGCGACCGTGATCTGGGACCACGTGAAGGACCAGGGGTACTACCAAGGGGAGATCACGCCGATCGGGCCGGACCTCGACTTCGAGGCACCCCACGATCGGGACCGGCTGCCTGGGGGACCGCCCGACTCGCTGCGTCCCACCCACGCCGACTGAACGTCTCGAACGGGGCGCTATTCGAAGGCTCGCTCGCCCTCTACGTCGAGGGTCCGGGCGAACACCGGCAGCGTCCGGATCACCGATTCGACGGGCCCGGTGTTGAACTCGCGAAAGAGCCCCTGGACGTCCTCGATCAGGTCGTCGTCGAACCCCGCCGAGTGGAGGTCCTCGGGCGCGAGCCGCGGCGAATACGGTAGCGAATCGACGTGCTCGTCGACGAGCGCGTTCGTCCGGTCCACGGCCTCATCGAACGTGTCGTCCTCGAAGGCCGGCGCGAGGTCCGTCCACGCTCGCGTGAGATAGCTGGGCCACTGGGCGAGACATCGATAGACGCTCGGCAGCCCGTCGGGTAAGCCGTGGAATCGCTGGATCGACGCGGCGGTATCGGCGACGTCCCCCTCGAGGGCGTCGAGCGTGGTCATCGTCGGCTCGCGACCGCGGTCGGCGTCGAGCCAGTCCGGGAACGGCGCTGTCGCGGCCCGGTCGGTCGCGGGATTCGCCCCGATCGGTTCGCCGTGGAGCCCCCGGTCCATCACCTCGAAGAGGACCGCGAGGCGGGCGGCGACCACGTCGAAGGTGGCGATCTGCCCCCGGAGTTCGGTGAAGCCTGCCGGCTCGACACCGACGTCCGGCCGGCGGTACACGGGGAGCTGGTGCGGACCGGCCTCGACGCTCGAGAGCACGCTGTCGCGGTAGGCCACCGACACCGACGCGAAGGCCCGTGTCTGGAAGATCGGCTTGACCTGCGACCAGGCGTAGCGGAGGAAGGCCGGGGCGTTCGCCATCGCCGTCCGGAAGATCCAGTTGACGATGGGCGCTCGGAACGTCGCCCTGATGTCGTCGTAGAGCCCGCGCTGCCAGCCCGTGGCGTCGACCTCGTAGACCTGCGCGCTCGTGTCCATGGGCGCCACTCGGGGGTGCCGACCGTAAACGGTGCGCCTCGGAAGGTGGACACCGTCACCCGGCAGGGAACGGCCGGCCTACCCGAGTCCCCAGAACGAGGCGATCCCGATCACGGTCACGACCGACAGCAGGAGCTGCAGCGGCGCGCCGAGTCGGAGGTAGTCCGTGAACTTGTAGCCGCCGGGCCCGTAGACGAAGAGGTTCGTCTGGTAGCCGACCGGGGTCATGAACGCCGTCGACGCGGCGAAGGTCACGGCGAGGACGAACGCGAAGGCGTTCGCGCCGAGCTGGTTCGCGGCCTCGATGGCCACCGGGATCATCAGCACGACGCTCGCGTTGTTCGAGATGACGTTCGTCACGAGCGCCGTCCCGATGTAGAACACCCAGAGGACGCCCACCGCGGGCAGGACGTCTGCGCTAGCCGCGATGGCGCCGCCGATGAGATCCGCGCCGCCGGTCTGCTCTAAGGCGATACCTAGTGGGATGACCCCGGCGAGCAGGAAGATGACGTTCCAGTCGATCGACTCGTAGAGCTCTGTGGGTTTGAGCACCCCCGTCACGACCATCGCCGAGACGCCGGCGAGGGCCGAGACGACGATGGGGAACACCCCCAGTGCGGGTAGGATCACGACCCCGGCGATGATGGCGACCGCGTGGGGGATCTTCTCGGTGCGATACGTCGGCCGTTCGGGCTCGTGGCCGACGATGAACTCGGGGTTCTGCGAGAGCCGGTCGATGCTGTCGGCGGCGGCCTGGACGAGCAGCGTGTCCCCGACCCGGATGCGGATCTCCTCCATCCGATCCCGGATGAGTTCGCCGCGGCTCCGGAAGGCCAGGACGTTGGCGTCGTAGCGCTGGCGGAACGACGCCGTCTCGAGCGTCTCGCCCACGAGGTCAGACCCGGAGGTGATGACGAGCTCGACGAGGGTCTGCTCGGCCGCGACGGCCTCGAGCTCCTCCTCGGTGACCTCGGTGCCGACGAGGTCCAGCCCGTCGACGGCCATGAGCTCCTCGAGCGTCTGGCGGTCGGTCCGTACCCGGAAGACGTCGCCCGCCCGGATCGTGACCCGCGCCAATGGCTCGATGAACCGCTCGTCCCCGCGGTCGATCTGGAGGATGTCGACGTCGAAGTCGGTCTCGGCGAGCGCCGATGCGACCGTCATGCCGACGAGCGGGGAGTCCTCACGGACGACGACTTCGGTCAGGTAGTCCGACAGCTCGTACTCCTCGATGAAGTCGTCGCGGGGCTTCACCCGCTCGGGCAGAAGCCGCGGGCCGATCGTCAGCAGGTAGACCGTGCCGACGACGAGGACGACGAGCCCGAGCTTGGTGAACTCGAACATCGAGAACGGGTGGCCGAGCAGCCGGTCGGAGACGTCCGAGGCGAGGATGTTCGTCGAGGTGCCGATGACGGTGAGGGTCCCGCCGAGCATCGAGGCGAACGAGAGCGGCATCAGGAGCTTCGAAGGCGAGGAGCGGCCGCGGTGGGCGAGATCGGAGATCACCGGGACGAGGATGGCCACGACGGGCGTGTTGTTGATGACGCCGGAGGAGGGCCCCGCGACGCCGACGGTGGCGGCGAGCTGTCGGAGCGGATCGTCCCCGGCGAAGTCGACCATGGCACTGCCCAGGCGCTGGACGGCGCCGGTTCGACTCACGCCGGCCGAGAGGATGAGCATCGCCAGGACGGTCACCGTCGCCGGGTTCGAGAAGCCGGATATGCCTTCGGCCGCGGAAATCTGCGTCCACGGCTCTAAGACCATCAGCGCCACCATCGCAAGGATAGCGGTGACGTCGACGGGCACCCACTCGACGGTGAAGAGGACGAGGGCGACGAGGATGACGGCGAAGACGACCAGCATGTCCACCGTCAGCGGGCTGCCCGATAGGGTGGACTGGAGAATACCGAGCGACACGCTTCCGACGTGGCGTCATGCGTCAATCAAGGTTCGGGTCGCCCGCCGGCGGCTGGCGCCAGTCATCTGACTTCGACGCTCGCTCTGGTCCCGCTCCGAGGGATCAGTCGTCCTGGTCTTGCAGTTCCAGTTCGGCGATCAATTCATGCGGGTGCTCCCCCCGCCTGACCCCCCCTAAGATCGCGAAGGCCGCGTCGGGCGAGAGGAAGTGCCGGGTCACCGCCCGTCCGAGCGGTGTCGGCGAAAGTCCGTCGATGAAGCCGTACTCGAGGAGTTTGCCGATGGCGTGCGTCGTATCGAGCTCACCGACCATCCGGTCGTTGAGCGCTTTCGCCCCTCGTCCGGCGACCACCAGGTTCGCGAGCGTCTCCTCCACCGCGGCGTCCTCGTCGTAGCGCATCGAGACGGGCTCCATCTCGCCCTTGAGCAGCCGGAAGGCCACCTCGTCCTCGGTCTCCTCCATCGAGCCATGGTAAACGCCGTCGGGCTCGACGAGCAGGTAGACGACGCCCCGGTCGTGGTAGTCGGGCCGGCCGGCCCGCCCGAGCATCTGCTCGAACGCCTGGACGGTGAGCCACTCGATGCCCATCGCCAGCGAGTCGAACACGACCTGGGAGGCTGGGAAGTCAACGCCGGCGGCGAGCGCGGCGGTCGTCACGACGGCGGCCAACTCCTGCTCGCCGAACTGGCGCTCGACCTGCTTGCGCTTGCCGTAGTCGAGCCCGGCGTGGTAGGGCGCCGAGGAGTACGTCAGCTTCCGGCTGATCTCGTGACACCGCCGCCGGGAGTTCGTGAAGATAATCGTCTGGCCTCGATAGCCCTTCGAGGACTCCCGGTCGAACTCCCGGCGGACGAGCGTGTCCTCCACGTCCAGCTTCTCCCGGCCGTCTGCGAACGTGACGTGTCGCTCGATGGGCACCGGCCGCTCCTCGAACTCGATGAGCCGGGCGTCGAGGCCCGCCGCGAGCTGCTCGGGGTTCCCTACCGTCGCGGACAGGTAGAGCCACTGCGTGTCTGGGCCACCGCGTCGCGATTCGCAGTAGTGGTGGAGTCGGGCGATGAGCCCGTCGAGCCGATGGCCGCGCTCGCCACTGCCGAGCGTGTGGACTTCGTCGATGACCACCGTGGCCACGTCGCCCAGGTCCCGGCCGACGCGGAGCGCGTGATCGATCCCCTCGTAGGTCCCCACGACCACGTCGGCCGAGGGATCGAAGGCCGCCCCACCCCCGCGGATCCGGCTGGCGCCGACCCGGATGGTCACGTCGACGAGGTCGCCGTACGCATCGCGGAAGTCGTCGTAGGTCTGGTTCGCGAGGGCGACGAGGGGCACGAGGAAGAGGAGCTTGCCCTCGCCGCGGAGCACCCGGTCGATGCCGGCGAGCTCGCCGATGAGCGTCTTGCCGGTCGCCGTCGCCGAGACGACGAGCTGGTCCTCTCCCTCGAGTAAGCCCTCTCGTACCGATCGACTCTGGACCGGCAGGAGCTCCTCGAACTGCTCGCGCACGACGGCCGCGAGGTCCGGGTGCAGGTCGAGGTCCTCGACCCGGACCGCGTCCACGTCGTCGACCGTCGCCGAGATCTCGTCGAACTTCGTCAGATCGGGGTCGAGCTGTCCCGAGAGCAGGTTCGTGATCCGCTCGAGGTCTTGCACCGAAAGGAGGAGTTCCTCCAAGCGGTCCCGCGCGGCGGCCGATAGCCCGCCGGAGAAGGAGAGCTCGCGCTCGAGCTCTCGCTTCGCGCAGTCGGGGCAGATGTCCTCCTCGCCCGCCGCGATGGCCGTCTCCTCGGTGATCGGCGAGTACCGCCCGGCGTCGGCGCAGTAGCGGCACGTCCGGACGACCTTCGCCTCGAGCTGGTAGCCAGCGAGGACGTCCTGGAGCTCTCGCCGGCCGGCCTGGTCGGTCTGCTGGGAGATCCGAATCCGGTCGGCTCGCCGGGCCAACTCGACGAACTGGTCCGGGGCCCGCGGCTCCTCCGCTGAGCCGTCCTTGATGCGAAACCGGGCGGGTCGCGGGCCGGCGTCGGTCTGGCCCACTTCGAGGACCGCCCGGAACAACCGCCCCCCGTCCCGGGTGGCGACCACGAGGTAGTCGTCACCGGCGCCGTGGAGGAAGAGCGTGTCGACCCGGCCGGCCTGGTTCGCCACTGGCGGCGGTAGGCGGAGGCCACACTTAGGGGCTCCCGTCTCTTCGCCGGCCGTCGAAGGCCGGCTACAGCATCGACTCGAAGTACGGCACGATTCGCTTGCGCAGGGCGGCATAGACCATCCCGACGAGGACGATCGCCGCGACGACGAGCTCCACCGTCCCGTCGAAGACCACGACCACCGGGAGCGCGAGTACGCCTGTCGCCAGCAGGTCCTCCGGCGCTCCGTCGTAGCGGAAGACGTAGCGGGCCCGAAGCCATCGACGACAGGCGTGGCAGTACACCGCATAGGGGTTCGTCCGCTCCCAGGGGCGCAGTTCCTCCCCGGCGCCGAGGACGTCGCTCGCCGCGTGCAGCGCGAAGGCGACGACACCGACGGCCAGGCCCCACGCGACGCCCGACGGCCGGCTGATGGCGACCCCGACCGCCACCACCGCCGCCGGCCACGCCAGTACCGGGAAGTGGAGCGTCTTCCGGTGCTCGCCAACGAAGAGGTCGACGTCCGGGAGTGCGCCGCCGACCAGCGCGCCGATGGCCGCCGGCACCCCGTACGCCGGCTCGTAGCTGGCGACGACGCTCGCGACCGCGAGGCCGGCGCCGACGTGGGTGGGGCTCATCATGATGGGGCGCGGTAGAGTAGGTCGTAGTTGTGGGCGAGGTAGGTCAGCTCACCGGCGTCGAGCTGGCGGCGGCGCTCGGCCAGCCAGCCGGTCGCGTCCACGTCGCGGTCGGCCAGCGTTCGCTCGACGAACCCGAGGACGCTCGCGAGGAAGTGGGCCTCCTCGGCCGGGTACTCGCCCTGCCTCGGTCGGACGATCCAGTCCGATGCAGCGACGGCCAGGAGCTCGCCCGGTCGGCCGTGTAGGTGCTCGATCAGCTCGCGGCCGGCTCGACTGCTTCGACCCGGTTCGCCGTCGATGGCCGCGTGGTAAGCGTCGACGACGGCGCCGTCGTCGGGGTGCCCGGGCTGGAACACCGACACCCCGTCGAACGTGATGGGCAGGTACGCCACCCCGCCGGGCTGGAGCACCTCGTCGATCGCCTCCATTGCGGCCGGGATTGGCACCAGATCGAGGAGGGCCTGGGCGACGACCAGGTCGACCGGGTCGTCTGGGGGATCCAGGACGTCTCCGACTGCGAAACGGGCGTCGAGCGACTCGACGCGGAAGCCCCTCTCGGTCGGCTCGACGGCGTAGGCCGATTCGAACGCAGCCGGCAGTCGATCGCTGCACCACTCGATGAGGCCCTCGGCGCGGTCGATACCGACGTACGTCCCGTCGTGGACGCCCCAGTCGAGGAGCGCTCGGAGCGCCGCGCCGGTGCCGGCGCCGAGGTCGAGGACGGCCGGGCTGTCGGCCAGCTCGGCGAGCAGGTGGTCCCGGACCAGCCGGGACCGCGCCCGCTGGTCGACCGACCGCTTGCTCTCGAGATACCGGACGTCCGCGTGCTCCATCAGCACTCGCGCTCGTAGCTCGCCCAGGCGTCGGCGTCCTCCCACATCCGCACGCGCATCGACGTCGGCGTGCGGGTCGGCGTCTGGGTCGCGAGCCGTTCGCAGAAGTGGCGGGCGAAGCGCTCGACGCTCGGGTTCTCGCCGTCGAACTCCGGGAGGTCGTTCAGCAGCGTCCCCCGGTACCGGTCCAGGAGGTCGTCGAGCGAGGCGTTGACGTCGTCGATGTCGACGAGGTAACCGAACTCGTTCAAGCTCGGGCCGGCAAAGCGGACTTCGGCCCGGTAGTCGTGGCTGTGGGGGTCTCCCTCGGCCCCGGGGTCGGGCACCGTGAGGAAGTGGCGAGCCGTGAAGTCGCGAGCCACCGAGAGCGAGTACATGGCCCTGCCTGAGGACTGCGGGATTAAAACTCCCGAGGCTGCCCGTAGGTGAGCAGCACGCCCAGCGCCTCGGCCGGCTGCGCGTCGAGGAGCTCGTAGGCCCGCCGGGCCTCCTCGATCGGGAGCCGGTGGGTGACGAGCGACTCGACTGGCAGCGCATCCAACTCCTCCCAGGCGACGGCCATCCGGCGCTCGGTGTCCCACCGTCCGCGGAGCTCGGGCGAGATGGTCGATACCTGACTCGAGACGAGTGAGACCCGCTCCCGATGGAAGTGTCCGCCCAGGTCGACGTCCGCCCGCTTCTCGCCGTACCACGAGCCAACGACGACCCGACCGTCGTACCCGCAGCGGGTGACCGCCTCGTCCAGCGCCGCGGGCGACCCAGAGACCTCGACCAGCAGGTCCGCGCCGTCGAGGCCCGCGCCATCGACTGCCTCCGGCGAGACGGCGTCATCGGCGCCGAACTGGGTCGCGAGCGACCGCCGTGCCTCGAGGGGTTCGACGACCGAGAGCCGGTCGAGTGGAAACGACGACAGCACCGAGACCGTTGCGAGTCCGACGAGGCCCGCGCCGAAGACGACGACCCGCTCGCCCAACCGGGGCGCGGCGTCCAGCACGAGGTTGACGGCCGTCTCCACGATGGGGAGGAAGGCTGCGGTCTCCGGATCGACGTCCGCCGGGATCGACACCAGGTCGTCCGGCGACGCCACGAAGTGGCTCTCGTGGGGGTGGAAGGCGAACACCGCCCGGTCGAGCCACCGTTCCTCGACCTGAGCGCCAACCTCGGCCACCGTCCCGACGTTGGCGTACCCGTACGTCAGCGGGAAGGAGAGATCGCCCGAGAGGGCCTCGATGGTCGCATCCGCTTCGAGCTCCGCCGGCGCCTGGCCACGGTAGATCAGGAGCTCGGTACCGGGGCTCACCAGCGAAGTATCGCTCCGGACGAGCACCTCGTCGTCGCCCGGCGTCGGGACCTCGTGACGTGCCACGCTGACCGCCCCTGGCTCGAGGAAACGGAGCTGGCGGGCCGTCACGTCCTCCACCGCTGGCCGGATTTGATCAGGGCCTGCTCGCCCCGTGTGTCGTCGCTCGTTCGGTTCTGCACACCCGCGCTGAGGATTCGCTCCCCTTTATTCTTCGTACCGTGGCAATCGCCCCGAGACGGCCAGCCAGTCGCGACCGAACAGCGCGAGGGAGGGCAACATCGCCAGGACGGCGGCGGGGTGGACCACCTCGACGGGGAGCACCGGGAGCAGGGCGACCGTGATGACCGCCATCTGGAGGGCGGCTAAGCGTCGCCGGAGCGGGCTCTCCGGGAGCTGGTGGACCGGCCGGCCGGCGTGGCGTCGCCAGGCCTGGCCACCACGGAAGGCGAACCGGGCGACGGCGATCGCGAGATAGGCCACCGGCAGCCGCCCCCAGACGACGCCGACGAGCGGGGCGAGGAGGAACCCGAGCGTGTCGAAGGCGTGGTCGAGCCGCTCCCCCAACGCGGTCGCCCGCCCGGTCCGGCGCGCGAGGTGGCCGTCGACGGCGTCCAGCGCCGCACCGGCCCCGTAGCAGAGCCCCGGCGCCCACCGGATCGCCGGACCCGTCGGCGGCACGAGCAGGAAGCCGGCGGTGGCCGCATAGAGCAGCCCCCGGAGCATCGTCACGGCGTTCGCGGCCCCGAAGCTCCCGCCCGGGAGGTCTCCCAGTTCTCGAGTCCGGACGAGGTGGTAGCCGACGAAGGCAACTTGGTAGGCGACCACGGCGCCGGCGACGAGGAGCCAGCGGTGGGCCGCTTGCCCCGCTGATCCAACCAGATGGGCGCCGACCGACAGGAGCAGGCCGCCACCGGCGAGCAGGGCGAGCCACTCCAGCCGGAGCCGCCGACCGACGGCGTTGGTTTCGCCGCTCATCGCTCGAAGGACGGGTCGGCCAACCCGTCGATGCGCCGGCGCTCGGCCTCGTCGAGTCGGACGCCCGCGGCCGCCGCGTTCTCCACGACGTGATCAGGGTCGACGCTCGATGGAATCGGCACCACACCGTCGCCGACGTTCCAGGCGAGCACGGCTTGGGCGGGGCTGATCCCACGCCCCTCGGCGACGTCCGTGATGGCCGGCTCCTCGAGGAGCCCCGGCGCCGAGAGCGGCGAGTGGGCCATCACCTGGATGCCGCGGTCCCGGCAGAACGACACGAGCGGCCGCTGTGGCTGGTACGGATGGCGCTCGACCTGGACGATGGCTGGCGGTACTTCGCCGACCTCGAGGATCACCTCGAGGGTCTCGCGGTCCACGTTGCAAACGCCGATGTGTCGCGTCAGCCCTGCGTCCCGGACCGCTTCGAGGCCGCGCCAGGCGTCCTCCAGCGACGCGTCGCCGGGGACCGGCTCGCCGTCGTCGTCGCGGGGGAACGTCCTTGCCTCGGCCTCCTCGGGCGGGAGCGACGCCAGGTCTCGCAACGAGCCGGTGTAGGCCCAGGCCTCTGGCCAGTGGAGCAGGTAGGCGTCGAGCGTCTCGATGCCCAGCGCATCGAGCGTCGACTCGCAGGCCTCGCGCACGTGGCCGTGGTTCGTGTTCCACACCTTGCTCACCAGGCAAAGCGCTTCACGGTCGGGGCTGCCCGGCGCGGCGAGCAGCTCGCCGATGCGGGATTCGTTTCCATAGAGTTCCGCGGAGTCGAGTAGCCGGTAGCCCGCGTCGAGGGCCGTCTCGATCGACGCGATACGGTCGACGTACTCGCCATCGCGATACCGTGAGCAGCCGAAGCCGACGGGCGGGAGCACCATCGCTGCTGGCGGGCCGTCGCCCGCCGACGGTGCGGTGCGTGGGGGGCCCCGAGCGAGCTCGGCCGGGCCCGACGGCTCGACGCCACACGGCGCAACCGTCACGCGCTCGCCGGTCTCCGCGGCGATTTCGATGGCGGCACAGGCGGTCACGACGTGGGCGGCCCGACGGGCCGAGGCCGTGGCCGTCTCGCCCCGGCGAACCGCCTCGGCCAGCGAGACGACGCCGGCGATGTGTGGGGTCTCGGTCGGCTTGCGCTGGAGTGGGACCGGCGTGTATCCCCGACCCGCCCCGCCGACGGACACCAGGGGCTCTCGACTCCCACCGAGGTCGCCGGTGTCGGCGAGGTAGAGCGACCCGTAGTCGCCGTGGACCTCAACCCCGTAGAACTCCCGGGCCCGGTGGGGCACGTAGTAGCTCGCGGTCAACCGAACCTGCGGCCCCGCCTCGAGCTCGAGTGTCGCGTCGACGTGGGTGGGTGCCGAGGGCTCGGCGGCCTCGCGCTCGGGATAGGGATGTGACGCGTCGGCGGTCCGTACCGCCGTCACCGGGCCGAACCACTCGACGAGCAGCGTCAGCGGGTAGACGCCCCCGTCGTAGAGCGGCCCGACTTCGAGGAAGGAGCCCGGCCGATCGTGCCACTCGGTCACCCGTCCGACGTGGGCGGTCGCGCTGACGACCCGCACCGCTCCCAGGGAACCGTCGGCGAGTCTGCCGGCGGCCAGCCGCTGGTGCTCGGCCCGGTGGTTGATCGGCGCACAACCGAGGCCGAGACCGGCGGATTCAGCTACCTCGAGGAGGGACTGCGCCTCATCGGCCTCGAGCGCGAGCGGCTTCTCGCTATAGACGTGGACGCCGGCCTCGAGGCACTCGCGGGTGACCGGGGCGTGCTCGCGGTGGCTCGTGAGGTTGACCACGAGGTCCGGATCTGCCCGGTCGAGCATCGCACCGAGCCCGTGATACGCCTCGCTCCCCGTCGCGTCGGCCAGGGACGCCGCTCGCTCCGAGACGGGGTCGGCCACTGCGACCAGGTCGAGGTGGTCTGCGTCGGCGAGCCCGCCAGCGTACCGGCTCGCGACGCTCCCACAGCCCGCGATGGCCACCTCCATACGACTGCTCGCTTCGACCACGCGCTATTAAAGCCGCGGCCCGCCGCGAGGGTCGCCGGGAGTGGGCGGCACGGATTAGTGGGCCCGGGACGGAGGTGGGGCCATGGCCCGCGTCGCCGTCCTGCACAACACCCTGGACCTGCGGGGCGGTGCCGACGCGGTCTGTCTCCACGTCTGCGAGGCGCTCCAGGCCGACCACGACGTCACCCTCTGGACCCTCTCTCGGGCGGGTGTCGACGACCTCAACGCGCTCTTCGGGACGGCAGCTGACGTCGACGTCCGGACCCCCACCGGGACGGCGGTCCTGAACCGCACGCTCGACGCGGTCGCGGCCCGAACCGGCCCCCTGCTCCCGCTCCGGAGCGTCCTCCTCGACCGGTACGTCCGCCGGCAGGCGACGGACGTCGACCTCGCCGTGAGCACGGCCAACGAGTTCGCCCCACCATTTCCCTCGGTGCAGTACGTCCACTACCCGCAGTTCAACCTCGACCGGATCGGCGAGGGCAGTCGCACCAACGGCCTCTGGAGCCGGCTCGCGGGCGTCGACTCGCTCCCCGCGGATGCGAGTATGGTGACCAACTCCGACTGGACGGCCGACGTCGTCGAGCGAATCTACGGCCGACGCCCCGACGTTCTCAACCCGCCGGTCGAGCCCATCGACAACCCGCTTCCGTGGACGGACCGAGAGAACGGCTTCGTCGTGCTCGGCCGCATCGCTCCGGATAAGCGAACGCTCGATGCCGTCCGGATCGTCGAGGGCGTCCGCCAGCGTGGTCACGCGGTGGACTTGCACGTCGTCGGCTCGGCGAGCGCCACCTACCGGCCCTACGTCGAGCGGGTTGAGCGCGCCGCGGCGGCGCGGGACTGGGTGCACCTAGAGCGAGAAGCAACCCGCGAGCGCGTCGAGACGCTCCTCCGGACCCGCCGCTACGGCCTGAACGCGAAGCCGGACGAGCACTTCGGGACAGCCGTCGCGGAGTGCGTGGCCGCCGGCATGCTGGTCTTCGCCCCGGACTCCGGGGGGCAGGTCGAGGTGCTCGACCGCCGCGAGGACCGACTCTTCGCGACCGTCCCAGAGGCGGTTGACATGGTGGATGAGGCCATCCGAACGGGGGCGCGCCCCGACCTGCCCCGCGACCGGTTCAGGCCTGATCGGTTCCACGAGGCCATCAGGACCGCCGTCGGTGAGCGGCTCGCCCCGTAACCGCCGTGGGGTTACGGCTCGTGGACGGTCACGTCGAGCGCTCCGTCCTCGACGTCGACCGTCATCATCGTCGCGCGGTCGGCCGGCGCCGCCCCCGTCACGCTCCCCGGATTGAGCAGTCGAACACCGTCGACGACCGTGTCCAGTACTGTGTGGGTGTGGCCAGCGACACCGACGGCGTCGTCGCCCCCCTCCTCCCGGGCGACCCCCGCTACTCGGTCCTCGTATCCCGACGGCGAGCCGGTCCCGTGGGTGACGACGACGGTGACGCCCTCCACCACGAGGCTCGCGACGGCGGGGAGCTCGAGCGCCCGCCCGTCCATGTTCCCGTGGACCGCCGTCAGTTCGTCGGCCAGGTCGTGGACGTGCTCGAGGGCCTCAGCAGACGTGAAGTCCCCGGCGTGGATCACGTGGTCGGCCGCTCGGATGCGCTCCTCGAACCGGTCCGGGATGGCCGCTGCCCGAGTGGGGATGTGGGTGTCGGCGATGACGGCCAGCTGCACGTGCAGGTATCCGGCCCGGGACTCAGAAAAACTTCCGCCCGAGACGCTTTGCCTTCCTAAATCGACCCTCGGTTTGGCTTCACATCGATAGCCACAATCGAGGAAAACCAGCCGACCGTAGGGACAGCCATGCGATCGATGTCTCGTACTCGGGACCGCAGTGACGACGCCCGAGAGGTGTCCCACTGATGGCGGTCGTCGAAACGGTGGTCGCCGGCCTCGAGTTTGCCGGCGAGATGGCCTGGCAGACGTGGTGGGCGCTCGTGCTCGGCTTCACCATCGCCGGTGCCGTCGAGACGTTCGTCTCCGAGGAGCGGATGAGCCGGGTGCTCGGCGGTGACGGGTGGCGCGAGCTCGGCCTCGGGACCGCCTTCGGGGCCGCCTCCTCATCCTGCTCCTTCGGCGCCGTCGCGACGACGAAGTCGCTGTTCAAGAAGGGCGCCTCGCCCGTCGCCAGCCTCGCGGCCTTCCAGTTCGCCTCGACGAATCTGGTGATCGAGCTGGGGCTGGTGATGTGGATCCTGCTCGGCTGGCAGTTCGTCGCCGCCGACTACGTCGCCGGCCTGATCCTGATCGTCCTGCTCGCGACGACGTTCAAGTACGTCGTCCCAGACGGGTGGTTCGAGGCCTCTCGGGAGCATCTCCAGTCCGAGGAAGGCGTCCGTGACCCGTCCTGCGGCATGGCGGTCGACCCGACCGACCCGGACACGATCGGTCTCGAAACCGAGGGCGGCACCGAGTACTTCTGTTCCGAGTCGTGCAAGCGCAGCTACCAGGAGTCCCAGCGACAGTCGGATGCGAGCCTGACCGATCGGCTCCTCACGCCGAAGGGCTGGCGGCTCGCCTCCCAGAACGCCGTCGGCGAGTGGGGGATGCTCTGGAAGGACATCGTGGCCGGCTTCCTCATCGCCGGGCTCATCGGCGCCTTCGTCCCACGGACCTGGTGGACGGCGCTCTTCGGCCTCGGCGCCGAGGGCACGCTCACCTGGGTCGCGGCAAGCGCGGCCATCGGGGTGCTCGTGGGTGTGGTGACCTTCGTCTGCTCGGTGGGCAACGTGCCCTTCGCCCTCGTGCTCTGGACCAACGGGATCGCCTTCGGCGGCGTCATGTCGTTCATCTTCGCCGATCTCATCGTCCCGACCATCGACGACGCTTACCGGCGCTACTACGGGCTGCGGATGGCGGCCGTCCTGTTCATCTCGATCGCGGCGACCGCCGTGATCGCCGGCGTGATCATCCACTACCTCTGGGCCGGTATCGGTCTGATCCCGCCGGCCGGGCAGGCGGGCGGCACGGCGCCGGAGGGGTACACGATGTACCTGAACGCCGCCTTCACGCTCGTGTTCGCGGCCCAGGTGTGGGTGACCTTCGGACCGGGCGAATCGGGTGGCGAGCAGTCGGCCGACCACAGCCACGAGAACCCGGGCTGATCGACGGTCTCGCCTACTCGACGAGTTCGATCGCGTCGTCGCCGTTCGGCACCGCACAGAGGAACGCGCCAGGCTCCGCCGACTCGTTCCGGTACCAGTGGACGGTCCCAGCGGGAATCAGTAGCGAATCACCCGGCGAGACGTGGTGCTCCTCGTCGTCGACCCCGACCACGTACTCCCCCTCGAGGACGTACTGCTCGTGCTCGACGGCGTTGGTGTGTCGCGGGACCTCGGCGCCGGGCGCGAGGGTGAATCGGCGGATGGCGAAGTTGGGTGCGCCGTGCTCCTCAGCCAACAGGACCCCCTTCTGCAGACCCGACGCCGCATCGACGGGCTCGTAGTTGATCTCGTCTCGTCGCCGGAGGCGTGGCATCGTCATGGGCACCCGTAGGTAGCCATCGGGCAAAACCGTTGGTGACACCACCGAGCGGTCGGTGCGTTCCTGTTATGTGTCGCGCGCCGCTATGACGCCCATGCGAAAGTTCAGGCTCGGGTCCCTGTTCGGCATCCCGATCCAGCTCGACCTGACCTTCTTGATCGTCCTCCCTCTCTTTGCCTGGCTCATCGGCTCGCAGGTCACGGAGCTGGCCTCGGTGCTCGGGGAGCTGTGGGGGGTGTCGATCGACCCGGCCATTCTGACCGCCGGCTCGATGCCCTGGATCGTCGGCGTCGTCGCCGCCCTCGGGCTCTTCGCCGGCGTGGTCCTCCACGAGCTCGGTCACTCGCTGGTCGCGATGCGCTATGGCTTCGAAATCGACTCGATCACGCTCTGGATCTTCGGCGGGATCGCCCAGTTCACCGAGATGCCCGAGGACTGGCGCCAGGAGCTGGCCGTCGCCCTCGCGGGCCCGGCGGTGAGTGTCGCCCTCGGTGCGATTCTCTACGGCCTCTTCCTCGGCGTCACCGCCATTCCCCAGGCCCTCCGGTTCGTCGTGGGCTACCTCGCGATGCTCAACCTCGTGCTCGCGGTCTTCAATCTGCTCCCAGCGTTCCCGATGGACGGCGGCCGAGTGCTCCGGGCGCTCCTGGCCCGGAACCAGCCCTACGCCCGAGCCACCAAGATCGCGGCCGAGGTCGGGAAGGTCTTCGCCCTCCTACTCGGCCTCGCCGGGCTACTCGGCGGGAATCTCATCCTCATCGGGATCGCCTTCTTCGTCTACATCGGTGCCTCTGGAGAGGCCCAGCAGACCGTGATGAAGGCGGCCTTCGAAGGAGTCACCGTCCGGGACGTGATGACCGACGCGGCCGACGTCATCACCGTCTCGCCGGAGACGACCGTCGAGGCGCTGATCGAGCAGATGTTCACCGAGCGCCACACGGGCTACCCGGTCGTCCAGAACGAGCGCGTGGTCGGGCTGGTGGCCCTCGAGGACGCCCAGTCGGTGAAGCCGGTCGAGCGCGAGGCGTTCACCGTCAAGGACGTGATGTCGACGGAGCTCGCGACCATCGACGCGAGTGCGGATGCGATGACGGCGATCACCGAGATGCAGCGGAATGGGGTCGGCCGTCTGCTGGTCGAGGAAGCCGGCGACTTCGTCGGCCTCGTGACGCGGACGGACCTCATGACGGCGTTCAACATCATCGAGTCGTCCGGACGGGTCGGGGGTACTGGTCGGCTCTCGGGGACCTCGGTGACGCCGGACGTCGGGCAGGGGCGGCTGCGGTAGCCCAAATCGTCTCAGAGCCGTGGGTTCAACCTCCGATCAGGTCACGGAGGGTTTCTGCCGGAATCTTGCCAAACTCTGCTTTTCGATGGCAATCGATGCAGAGCGAGATGACGTTATCCAGCCTGTGGGCGTCTTCTTTTTCATGCTCGTCCGACTCGATGAATGTTCGAACGGGAACGATGTGGTGGACATCTGGATTTCGACCGATCTCCTCTCTTGACTTTCCGCAATGTTTGCATCGAAACTGATCGCGTTCGAGTGCCTGGCTTCTGACCCGGGCCCAACCCTGCCCATAGGGGCCGTTCGTTCCTCCTTTCCAGTTCGGATGTCCGTCACCGACGAAAGCCTCCGATAGCCATTCACTCTGACAATCGGCACTACACAGAACGATGTCGCTTCCGAATTCGCTAGGGTAACGACGCACTTCTCTTCCACAAACCCGACACGGGACTCCTCGTTTGCCGCCCTTCCACCTCGGGTTCTCCGCTCCGTGGATGTCGGGGACCGTTTGCCACTCGTTCCGGGCCACGCACTCGGCACAGTAGAGGCCTTCCTTCTCCGAGGGGTAGTACGAAAATTCAGTCCCACAAAGACGACAATTAGTTACTGTTTTTCCGCCCCGATAATTCGGATTTTGTTCGCCTTCGAAGGAACTCCCCGACTTTCGACAGTCAGACGAGCAGTATTTCTTTTTGTAGTCTGAATAGAATAACTGTTGACAGTTTGCGCACGTCCTATTCGGGAGGCGCTCGCCATGGGCCTGAACGTGGTGGACACCCAACCCTCTACGGGTGTCGAATCGCCGGTCACAGGTTGGGCAATCGAACTCGCCCATGGACCGCCTTCCTAGCGTTATACAATTTGAATGGTCGCCAGCGTTCTCCAGACCGGACTCGCTCGAAGGGAAATATGTGTTTAAAATTGAATAATACGGAATAATCCGCACACTCCGGTGGTGTAGAAAGTGTAGTCCGGGTGCGAGAATCGAACCCGCCTCTGAGCCTCCACAAGGCTCAAGGATAACCACTACCCCAACCCGGACACGCAATAGAACGTACTCGCTTGCCTGGACAAATACGTTACGTCTGCCGGCGAGGCTCTATCTGTCCCATCCACTGGGCACTCTATAGCAGCTCTTTGACGGTTCGGGGCCTTTTCGTACACCACTCCATATCCACCAGACATGTCTGCCTTCGGCGAACTCGTCCCGCTCGTCCTCTGGTTGGTCGCCCTCGGGGGCCTCATCGCCCTCGTCGGTATCGGCCGGGATCTCCTGCTCCGCACCGGTATCGCCACAGTCGGGAGCGCGTTTGTCGCCTACGGGCTCCGCGACATGCTGCGCACCTGGGGCGGCGGCTATTACTGCTGCAATCACGCCATCCACGCGACCGTTGGCCTGACGATCGCCGCGCTCGGCTGGGTCGGACTTCTGGTCGCGATCCGCGGCCCGATCCTCGAGGACGCCTGAGCCGTCGGCCTTATCTCTCGGAGCGGACAATCGTTGAGCAGCGTGGCTATCACCGACAAGGTCTACGTGAAGAATCACCGCCAGATCGGGAGCCAGCTCGACACCCGGATTCCGAAGGGCGCCTTCAGCGGCGCCACACTCGACCTCCTCTATGGCGGGGACTTCGACGAGCTCGACGACGCCTTCCGCGACCACGTGGTGGCCTTCGTCGAGGACTTCTTGGACTGCGACTGCAATTCGAACCCCTACTGTGACCACCCCGAGCGCAAGTTCATCCGATACCTCCTCGAGCTCCGTGCCGAGGGCTTCGGCCCCGAGGCCATCGTCGACGCCATGGGGGCCGACTACGGGCTCTACGCCTACCCCGGCGACGTGCTGTCGTTTCTCGATGACGCCGTCCGCACCCTCGACGCTGCGGAATCGCTGGCCGAGGTCGACGGCGCCGAGGCTCAGCGCGAGCGTATCCGCGAAGAACGCGACGAGTTGGTCTGAGGCGCCTACCCGATCCGGAACGTCTCTTCCTCGGAGAGCTCCTCGTCCAAGTCTTCGAGGTAGATGACGTCGTCGTCGTTCTCGATGCGGTTCTGGAGCGCCTCGATGTACTCCTTGTGCTCCTCCAACCGCTCGCGGAGGTGTTCCACCTCGAGCTCGAGGTACTCCTTCTCGAGCTCGAGCCGCTCGTGCTCCCGGATGAAGTCCTTCGGGACCTCGACCCGCGGGGGGAAGTCCTCGTCTTCGTCCCCGAGGGTGTCCTCCGAGAGCACCTGGACCTGGCCCTCGTTCGCGACGAACGTGTCCACGTAGTCGCGGAAAACGGCGGAGAGGGAGAGATCGTGCTCCTCGGCGATCTCCCGGAGGGACTCGAACGTCTCCTCGTTCACCCGGAAGGAGACGGTCTTGTTCTTGTTGCCCATCGCCCGAGGAACTCGGGGAGCGCGGTATATAACGATTCGTCAGACGGACGTCAGCCGACGGCCGTCTTGCGACCGACACTCAGTCGGCCTCGGCGGGGACCTCGTCCTCGATGCCCTCGAGCGCGGTGACGACCGCGGACTCGTACTCCGAGAGGTCCTCGCCGTAGTGCTCCGTCGCGAGGGTCACGTACTCCCCCTCGCCGTCGGCGAACCGCTCGATGCGATCGATCGTTCGCTCGGCCGTCTCGACCACCCAGCGGTCCCGGGTCGCCGCGTCGACGATCGTGATCGACTCGGGCCGGAGGGAGACGTTCACCGTGCCGTCGTCGGTCTCGTAGGTCCGGGGCTTGCCAACGACCGAGACGTAGGCCGGTGGCTCGGTGTCCCGGAGGACGCCCGCTGCGTCGGGCTGGTACTGCCCGGCGTAGACGAAGAACGTCCCCGTCGGGTCGACGACCCGGCCGCGCCAGTACTCGGACTCGTCACCGACGTCCTCCGTCTCGGTCAGCGTGCCGACGACGAAGACGCGGTTGGCTCGCTCGCCGGTCGGGAGCAGGGAGTACACCGGCGCGCGCTCGTCGTCCGATTCCTTGAACGAGTAGGTCGCGTCGTTGAACTCCCGGGCGAAGACCCGGCGGGCCACCTCGCGGGTGGGCACGGCGCTCATGCGATCGACCTCGCCTTGATGAGGACCGCCTCTGGATCGGCCGGCCCCGAGAGCTCCTCGACGTCGTCCGCCAGGACGTACCGGGTGAACGTCGGCCCCTCGACCCTGTAGTAGCGGCCGAGGATCAGGTCACGCATCTCGTCGGCCACGACCGCCGTGTCGAGGGCGTCCATCGCCATCTCCCGGGCCTCCGAGAGCGAGATGCCCGTCAGCGTCTCGGTGGCGTCCTGGTCGAAGATCACCTCGTGGACCTCCTCGCCGTCGTCCAAGACGCCCTTGATGCGGAGGTCGAACTCGCCCTCGACCTCGCCGTGCTCGGAGCAGCGGCCGTTCTGGAGGACGCGGGTGCAGTCCTCCTCCGGACAGCGCTTGATGAGCCCCGAGCCGGACTGGACGTCGACGAGGGCCCCCTCGACGACGACCTCGTTGTCGCCGACCTCGAGATCTTCCTCGAGCGCCTGGATGGTCGTCGTCCGGTTGAGCTTCACCGAGTAGCGGCCCTGGTACTCGTCGGTGACGACGTTGCCGAGCCGGTAGACTGCGCCTTCTTCGAGTTCGGGCAGGTCGGACTTCGCCCACTTGGTGAACTTGATCGTCCCCGACTCGTCGCCGAGGAGGCCGACCTGGGCGATCGAATCACTCCGGGGTTCCCAGAGCTCGACGACCTTGGCGGTGACGTCGATCCAACGCTCGGGCTCGTCGACCTCTGCCAGCGCCACCTGGTCGTTGGCCCCGGCCATCTCCTCGCGCTCGATGCCGGCTTCCTCGAGGTAGTGGTTGACGACGCTCCGGCGTGCCTCCTCGACGGGCACCTTGTACTCCGAGACGAGCGTCTCGAGCCGCTCCTCGACGTCTTCGACGGTCAGGTCTAGGCTGTCACTGAACTGGTCGCGGATCTCCTCCGCGTGTGTACGTAAATCGGTCATGTGCGTGCAGTCTCCGCGTGGGTTTCGGTGGGAGACATACGTCTGCTGGCGCGCGATGGTATTTAAAGTACCGTCAGCGGGATGAAAGTGATCACCTCTGGCGGTTCACGAGTGTAGCACCGACGCGTCTGGTGGACGGGCCGCCGCGTCCGGCCTACGATCCCCAGAAGTTGTCCCGGCTGCCGAGGTGGGGTCGGGCCGGGCCCTCGTCGGCATCGTCTTCCTCCTCCTCTGCCTCCTCCTCGTCCGCGACGTCCTCGTCGTCGTCGACCGCCTCGTCGTCCTCGTCCTCGGGGTCGAGCTCGAGCCGCTCAACCTCGTCGGCGCGGGCGTGGTTCGACTTCACGTGCGTGATCTTGACTCTCGCCCGGGCGGGCGGCAGGATCCCGTCAACGAAGACGACGAACCCATCCTCGGTGTGACCGACGCCGGCGCCGCTCTCGTGGATGTCGTCGACCTCGACCACGACCTCCTCGCCGACCTTCACCGGCTGGGCTTTCAGCTCGGTGATCGGCATGCTGTAGTGGTTGCACCACTCCGCCCCGCCGCGGTTCCCGTAGTGCTGACAGCCCAGTCCTTCGATGCGTTCCTGAAAGCTGGGGCAGTCATCCGCGAGGGGGCAGTCAGGCATTCACGACGGCTAGTGGGCCGGTCGTCTAAACCCTTACTGTTGCCCCGTTCGGCCGTGCCCCATGCCCAGCGGGCCTGCCCAACGGCCGGCGTGGGCCCGTCGAATCCTCTGACGATAGATATTTCTCCGGCGCACCGGTACCGCGAAACAATGGCGAACACCACGTCCTACGGGTTCACAATCAAGCCCTTCGCCGGTGTCTCGCGCGCGCCGTTCCTGCTCCTGTCGGTGGCCGTCGTCGCCAACGGTGCCGCGGCGGCGGCGTTCGGGGGGACGTTCGATCCGGTCCGGACGCTCCTGGCCCTCGTCGGGCTGATGGCACTCCACGTCGCGGTGAACGCGCTCAACGAAGCCAGCGACTACGAGAGCGGCATCGACCTGCACACCGACCCGACGCCGTTCTCCGGGGGGAGCAAGACCCTCCCCGAAGGCGACCTCGGACCGAAGACGACCTACCGCTTCGGCTACGCGATGGCGGCCATCGGCGCGGTCATCGGCCTGTGGTTCCTCTACACTGTCGGGCCGATCCTCGTGCCGTTCATCGTCGTCGGCGGGGTCTGCGTCGTGGCCTACACCGACTACCTGACCAAGCTCGGCATCGGCGAGGTGGCCGCCGGCCTCGGGCTCGGGGCGCTGCCGGTTGCGGGTACGGCGGTCGTCCAAGGGGGCGAGCTCTCGACGGCCGCTATCGCCGCATCCGTCCCCGCCTTCTTCCTCACGTTCAACCTCCTGCTGCTGAACGAGTTCCCCGACCACGAGGCCGACAAGCACGGCGGCCGGTCGAACCTCACGCACATCTTCGGCCGCCCGGGCGCGGCGTGGCTCTACGTCGCGGCGGCGCTCGCCGTTCCCCTCTCCATCGTCGCCGCGGTCTGGATCGGAGCGCTGCCGACCGTCGCGCTCGTCGCCGTGCTCCCGTCGGCGCTCCTGGCGCGGCCGGTGAGCTGGGCGATGGAGCGCCCCGAGGTCGTGCCCTCGGTCGACGAGCTCCGAGACAACGTCATCTGGGTGCTCGGGACGAACTTCCTGTTGGCCCTCGGGCTGTATCTCTCGCTCCCGGCTGGCTCGGCGCCACCGGTTTCGGGTGTCTCGGTCTACGACAGTGCGTTTCTGGCCGGCCGCCTGCTCTTCGGCGGCGGGGTCGCCGTCATGGCGATCAACAACTTCGTCGACCTCGACAACGTCAGCGAGAAGATCGGCGATAAGGGTGTCATCCACCCGAAGGCCGCCACGGTCATCACGACCGTCCCCCTGCTCCTCTCGGCGGTGGCGATCATCGCGGGGGTCTACCCGGGCGTCGCCGCCATCTACGTCATCCTCTTTATGGTCGGCTCGACCTTCGTTGTCCACAACTTCTGGTCGGTCGAGGACCCCGACGACCAGGACAACGAGGCCTTCCACTTCTTCAAGAACATCGTCATCCTCGCCGGCGCGCTGTTCGTCTTGGCGGCGAGCGCGTCGGCCTGGCCGTACGTGGTCCAGATTCCCGGCCTGCCCTGAGGCCGAGGGGAGGCTCGGGACCCGACGGCCACTGAGGGGGTGGGCCCACCGTTCAAATCCGCACCAGCTGCGCGTGCCGCGTCTCGCCGATCTCCAAGACGTGGGCGTCGTCGATGACCCCGGCCTCGACGGCGACCTCGACGGCCCGGGACCCGACGATGTTCGCGATGTTCGCCCGGGCGAGGCTGTCCACGACGTCGTCGGCCTCCGCGGGGTCGCCGCCGTAGAACTCCTCGTTGACGGTGATCGAGACCTCCCCGTTCTCGAAGGTCTCGCCGAGGACGTCCTCGTCGCAGACGGCGACGAGTAGGCCCTGGTCCGTCGAGCGCTCCCGGAGGATCATCCGACGAGCTCCTGCTCGGCGCGCTCCCTGATCCGCTCGGCCTTCTCGGCGACTTCCTCGGCCTCGTCGTACTCGCCCAGTGCCTCGAGGGCCCGGACCTTCTCCTCGAGGACTGGCGCGGCCTCATAGCCCAGGCGGATGGCGTTCTCGACGCTCTCTAAGGCCTGCTCGGCGAGCCCCCGCTCGTTGAGGAAGAACGCCCGGTTGAACCAGGCCTCGGCGAACCGCTCGTCGATCTCGATGGCGCGCTCGGCGTGCTCGAGCGCCTCCGCGTCCTGGCCGAACTCCCAGTAGGCGTGGGCGAGGTTGTTCTCCGCGGTCGCCGCGTGTTCGGAGTCGTCGTCGATGTATATGGCTTCCTGGAAGGACCCGATGGCGGCGTCCCACTCCTCGGTCTCGTTCGACTCCGCTACCGCCGCGAGTTCGGCGTGGGCCGCGCCCTTGTTGACCCACGCCTCCTGGGCGATTCGGTCGTCGTCGGTGAAGCGGGCGACCCGCTCGAACGTGTCCGTCGCCTGCTCGAAGCGCTCGATCTCCATGTAGGCGAGGGCGACCTCGAGGAGGTCCTCAGCGTCCACCGCGTCGGCCGGGATGGCGCCCTCCTCCAGCATGTCGGGGAGGGCGTGGGAGTCGACGGGATCAATCTGACTCGGGTCCAGGTCGACCGTGAGCTCGGCTGGGTCGAAGTCGAAGCCCTCGTAGGGGTCGTCGAACCCTTGGCCCTCGGAGTACCGGTGCTCACGGTCGGTCATGGACGACGCTTGTCGGTGGGCCCGGTTAAGCCCTGCGACCCCCGTCCACCGGGGCGGGGACGGGCGATTCCCCTGCCGCCTTGCCCGTATACCCGGCCTTTTCTCGCTCTGGGGCGAACCGACGGCCAATGTCACCGCCTCCCGACGAACAAGTGAGCGCGACCCGGCCCGAGAGCCCGGTCGGCGTCATCGGCACCGACCACGTGACCCTGGAGGGGACCAACACCGATGCCACGATCGAGTTCTACCGTGACATCCTCGGCATGCCGCTGGTCTTGGCCCAGCCGAACCTCGACCGGCAGCACCTCACTCACCTCTTCTTCGACCCCGGCGACGGCCGGCTGATCTCCTTTTTCGTCTCCGAGGACCGCGATGTCCCCGACGACCCCCTCGACATCCAACCGGGCGAGGTCCACCACCTGGCGTTCCGGATAGACGGGACGCGCTTGGACGAGATCACCGCCGGCCTCGAGGACGCGGGATACGAGTACAGCGAGTTCGACCGGGGGGCGTTCCACTCGCTCTACACCCACGACCACAACGGGCTCACGATCGAACTCGTCGCCGAGAAGTACGCCATCCCCGACGACCGTCGTGGCGAGGTGCTGGCGCGAGCGCAAGCCGCCCGGATGGAGGACGGGGCCGACTTCGTACACGACGAGCACATGGAGGCCGCGCTCGCCGCGCTCGACCTGCCGGTCGACCGGGTGGACGTCGGCGAAGCGCCCTCCGGCCGGGACTACTGACCCGCATCTACCCTCGACCGCGATCGCCCGATTCGACCCGCTCGGCACCCGATACCCCCCGAATCTCGCCGGTCTCAATATGCTTTTCTCGGCAGCCCGTGTCGCGTGGTATCGCCTGCCATGTCAGAGCAAGCTCTTACCAACGACTACGAGCTGTACGAGCCGGACTGGGACGACGCCTACGCCTTCGACATCGAGTTCGAGGACGGCGTCAACATCGACCTCATCGAGGAGCTAGGGCTGGAGCACATTCGGCCCCGGCTCTGGAAGATCCAGCCGGGGGAGAAGCTCTCCTACCACTACCACAACGAACAGGAGGAGCTCTTCTACGTCGTGAAAGGGACCGGCCAGATGCTTATCGGCGAGGACAAGGAACGCGTAGAGATTCCGGAGGGGGCGTTCATCAAGCCCGGCATCCGGACACCCCGATCGCTCCGGAACGACACCGACGAGGCGGTCATCTGGCTCATCGCCGGCGCGCCGCCGGTGTTCGAGGGGATCCTCTGGGACGCCTACGACGAGGAGGGCTACCCGGCCGAAAGCGGTGAGTTCGTCGACGTCGCGGACCTGCTCTGAACGACCGCCCCCAAACTGGTTTGTGGCCCCTTGTCGAAGCCACGCGTCAGATGGACCCGACACCGAGACGACCACAGGGCCGGTGACCCGATGGGCGAGCTGACCGACATGGAGACCGCGATCGGCCGGACCGTGGGCGACGGCGATGGGGTCTACCTCGCCGGCTTCACCCACCACATCCCCTTCTCTGCGGGCCACGAGATCATCCGGCAGGGCCGCGAGGACCTCCACCTCATGCGGGCCACTCCCGATCTCCTCTACGACCAACTGATCGCGGCCGGCTGTGCGTCGGCGCTCACCTTCTCCTACGCCGGGAACCCGGGCGTCGGGAGCCTCCGAGCCTTCCGCCGGGCCGTCGAGGACGGCGTCCCGAACGAGCTCGAACTCGACGAGTACTCCCACTTCGGCCTCACGACGCGGTTGACCGCCGGGGCGAGCGACCTGCCGTTCCTCCCGCTCCGGACGTTCGCCGGGTCGGACCTCCCCGAGCACAACGACAACATCCGCCGGGTCGAGGACCCCTTCGGGGCGGAGGACCTCTACGCGGTGCCGCCGTTGAACCCGGATGTGGCGGTCGTCAGGGCTCAGCGCGCCGACCCGTCCGGTAGCGCCCACCTCTGGGGCATCCCCGGCGAGATCGTCGAGGCGGCCTTCGCCGCCGACCGGGTCGTGCTCTGTGCCGAGGAGATCGTCGACGAGTCGGTGATTCGGAGCGATCCGAACCGGACCGCGATCCCGGGGATGGTGGTCGACTACGTCGTCGAAGACCCCTACGGGGCCCACCCCTCCTACGCCCAGGGCTACTACGACCGAGACAACCAGGCCTATCTCGAGTGGGACGACGTCTCTGCCTCCGTCGAGTCGACGATCGAGTGGCTCGACGAGTGGGTCCACGACGTCGACAACCGGCGGGAGTACGTCGAGAAGCTCGGCGCCGAGCGGCTCGTCGACCTCCAGCCGACGACCGCCTACGCGACGCCGGTCGACATGGGGTGGTACGGGTGAGCGACTACACCGACACGGAGCTCATGGTGGCACGGGCGGCCGCCGAGTTGGCGGATGGGGACACGGTCCTCGTCGGCGTGGGGGTGCCGAACCTCGCCTGCAACCTGGCGAAGCGCACGCACGCCCCGGACCTCCAAATGCTATATGAGTCCGGCGTGGTCGGGTCGAACCCGTCCTCGCTCCCGCTCTCGATCGGCGATCCGGTGTTGGCGACCGGCGCCCACTCGGTCCTCCCCATGCAGACCGGCTTCTCGCGATATCTGCAGGCCGGCCGGGTCGACGTGGGCTTCCTCGGCGGGGCCCAGATCGACAAGTACGGCAACATCAACTCGACCGTCATCGGGGACTACGACGACCCGACGGTTCGGCTGCCGGGGAGCGGGGGTGCCTGCGAGATCGCGAGCAACGCCCGCCGGACGCTGATCATCACGCCCCACCGCGAGCGTCGGTTCCCGGCGGAGGTGGACTTCGTCACGAGCCCGGGCTACGTCGGTGGCCGCGAGGGTCGCCGGAAACTGGGCCTCCGGGGTGGCCCCGAGGCGGTGATCACGGACAAGGCCGTACTGCGGTTCGACGACGCCGGGGAGCTCTACGTCGAAACGATTCACCCGAGTGCTGACCGCGAGGCGGTCCAGAACGCGACCGGCTGGAACCTTGGGTTCGCGGACGAGGTGGGCGAGACGGATCCCCCGAGCGCGGAGACGCTCCGCATCATCCGCGAGGACCTCGACCCCGACGGCGTCTACACGGGCGGGAGCCGCTGAAGGCCGGCCCTCGACGGGTATTAGGACGACCAGCGCCCAGATTCCCCATGAACGATCGGACCGCCGGCATCCACCACGTCACGGCGATCTCGGGGGACCCCCAGGCGACCGTCGACGTCTACACGGCCGTCCTCGGGCTCCGGCTCGTCAAGCGGACCGTCAACTTCGATGACCCCTCGACCTACCACCTCTACTTCGGCGACGAGACCGGGACGCCGGGGACGATTCTGACGTTCTTTCCGTTCGGTGGCGGCCACGGTGGACGGGTCGGCGCGGGTCAGGCGAGTGCGACGGCGTTCGCCGTCCCCGAGGGCTCGATCGACTACTGGGTCGGTCGGTTCGCCGACCACGACATCGAGGCGGACAACCCGGTCGACCGGTTCGGCGAGGCCGTCCTGGGGTTCCGAGATGGCGACGGCCAGCCCCTCGAGCTCGTCGAGACCGACTCCCCCGTCGAGCCGTGGGCCGACGGGCCCGTGCCGGCCGAGCACGCCATCCGTGGCTTCCACGGCGTGACGCTGACGTCGGCTCGGCCCGACGCGACGGCCGAGGTCCTGGAGACGCTCGGCTACGAGCGGGCCGACACGGTGGGAGATCGCACCCGGTTCCGGGCGGCTAGTGACCGTGCGGTGGTCGTCGACCTCCTCGAGCCCGGCGACGCCACCTCGGGCCGGCAGGGTGCCGGCACCGTCCACCACGTCGCCTTCCGGACGCCGGACGACGAGTCGCAGTTCGCCTGGCGCGACCGGTTGATCGATGCAGGGCTCCAGGTCACCGGCCAGAAGGACCGCCAGTACTTCCGGTCGATCTACTTCCGCGAGCCCGGCGGGGTCCTCTTCGAAATCGCGACCGACGGCCCCGGTTTCACCCACGACGAGTCCGTCGAGGACCTCGGCCGCGACCTGAAGCTCCCGCCGTGGCTCGAGGAGAACCGCGCGTTCCTCGAGGAGCGGCTGCCGACGATCGAGATCGGACCGGCGGCGGAGGCCGACTGATGGCGGGGGACCCCCACGCCGACGAGCAGCGGCTGACGATGGGCCCGCCACTCGCGCAGGCCGACGCCGCGGTGCTCGCCCTCCACGGCCGCGGGGCGACCGCCCGGAGCATCCTCCAGGTCGTCTCCCAGCTCGGGGTCGACGGCGTCGCCGGGGTCGCGCCACAGGCGTCGCGAAACACCTGGTACCCGACCGGGTTCATGGAGCCCATCGAGGAGAACGAACCGTGGTTGAGTGCGGCGCTCTCGGTGGTGGGCGAGACGATAGCCGACGTCGAGGCCGCCGGCATTCCGCCCGAGAGCGTGGTGCTGCTCGGCTTCTCCCAGGGGGCCTGTCTCGCCTCGGAGTTCGTCGCCCGGAACGCCCGACGCTACGGCGGTCTCGTAGCGTTCTCCGGTGGCGTCATCGGGCCGCCCGGGACCCCCCGAGATTACGAGGGGTCCCTCGACGGGTCGCCGGTGTTCTTAGGCTGCAGCGACCGCGACCCCCACATACCGGCCGACCGGGTCGAGGACACGGCCGAGGTGTTCGCGGCGCTCGATGGGGACGTCACGAAACGGCTCTACGAGGGGATGGGCCACACCATCAATGAGGACGAGCTCGACGCGGCCCGGACGATCGTCTCGGGCGTGGCGCGGGACGACTAGCGCCTCCGTCTTCGGGGGCGAGATCGATGGGACGGTGGCTGGCCACGGGCGCCCTCCAGACTGAGCCCCAGCGCCAGCCGATGGCAACCCGGAGCGGCTCGCGGCGATCCGTGTCATCGGTCCCGAAGTACGCACCGCAAGACCGATAGCGGCGCCAGCCGGTGTGGATCACATGCGCCTGTTCGTGAGCGTCGACCTCCCCCCGTCCCTGACCGAGGCGGTCGCGGAGGTCCAGGCGCCCCTCCGCGAGGCCGCCGGCCTCACACTGACCGACCCCGCGCAGGCCCACGTGTCCTTGAAGTTCCTCGGCGAGACACCGCGCTCACGGGTGGGTCGCATCCGGTCGGCCATCGAGGCGACGCTGGACGAGGTTGCACTCGACCCGTTCGAGGCCACCTTCGCGGGCGTCGGAGCGTTTCCTTCCCCGGAGTACATCCGCGTCGTGTGGCTCGGGGTCACCGACGGTGGGGACGAGTTGACCCGACTCCACGAATCGATCGAAGACCGCCTGGTGAGCCAGGGCTTCGACCCCGAGGACCACGAATTCACCCCACACGTGACGCTGGCCCGCATGAACCACGCCGCCAGCAAGGCGCTCGTCCAGCAGTACCTCGAGGAGCAGGACCCCTCCGCCGGGACGACGACCGTCGAGGAGATTCGGCTCACCGAGAGCGAGCGAGGCGAGGGCGGCCCCGTGTATTCGACGGTCGAGCGGTTCCCGCTGTAGCGAGCCGTCGGATTAGGCCCACCGAAACCTATCTCCGGGATGATAATTCTTAACCGGCCTCTCCGCCCACCGCGGACATGGCCCTCCTCGAGAACCTCCTGCTGGTCTTCGTCGCTGGGCTGATCACGGCGCTGGCCACCGGCCTCGGGGCCGTGCCGTTCTTCCTCGTCTCGGACATCAGCGACCGCTGGAACGTCGCCCTCTGGGGGCTGGCCTCCGGCATCATGGTCTCCGCGTCGGTCTTCGGATTGATCCTCGAGGGACTGGCACAAGGGACCCTCCTGCAGATCGCCCCCGGCTTGGTCGTCGGGGTACTCCTGGTGATCGGGAGCCACCGGCTGCTCTCGGGCACCGACGTCGACCCGGGCGATTACGCCGAGGCCGACTTCAAGAAGCTCGTCCTGATCCTCGGCATCCTCACCGTCCACAGCTTTCCGGAAGGCGTCGCCATCGGCGTCTCCTTCGCCGAGCTGAACTTCGTCGGCGGCGTCCAGTTCCTCGGATTCGTCGTCCCGATCCTCGCGATCTTCATGACCGTGGCCATCTCCATCCACAATATCCCTGAGGGCGTCGCGATCTCGATCCCGCTCCGGTCGATGGGCGTGAGCGAGTACCGGATGGTCTGGTGGGCGGTCTTCTCCTCGCTCCCCCAGCCCATCGGCGCCGTCATCGCCTTCTACTTCGTCCGCATCGCCCGGGAGTTCCTGCCCTTCGGCTACGGCTTCGCCGCCGGGGCGATGATCTACCTCGTCGCGACGGAGTTCATCCCCGAGGCGCTCTCGCTCGGGGAAGGCCTCCCCGGGGGCGGCTACCGCGAGCTCGTGAGCGGGCTGGTCGTCGGCGGGCTGCTGATGCTGCCGCTGGCGTTCATGGGCGGGTGAGGCGACCCGCAGGACACCGCTGCGCTCCCCCGAAAGGACAGGGTTTTAGCCCAGCGCACGATATGGACGCCCATCATGGGCAAGAAATCGAAGGCCAAGAAGAAGCGGCTCGGGAAGTTGGAGCGGCAGAACAGCCGCGTCCCGGCGTGGGTCATCATGAAGACGGACCGGGACGTCATGCAGAACCCGAAGCGTCGGCTCTGGCGCAGCAGCGACACGGACGAGTGATCCGATGAGCGCGAGCGACTTCGACGAGCGCGTGGTGACGGTCCCGCTCCGAGACGTGACGAAGGTCCCGAACCACGAACAGGCCAGTCAGGCCGTGAAGATCGTCAGAGCGCACCTCGCCCTCCACTTCTCCGTCGAGCCAGAGGAGGTCCGGCTCGACGCCTCCATCAACGAGGCCGTCTGGGAGCAGGGCGCCCGGTCACCGCCCCGGAAGCTCCGCGTCCGGGCGGCCCGCTTCGAGGAAGCCGGCGAGCGCGTCGTCGAAGCCGAGCGCGCCTGAGCCCTGTGCTGCGAGCCGCCGTCAACGGCTCACCCTACGTCGGCGTCTTCGCCGCCCCGACGGACGACTACGTTTTCCTGCGGCCTGACCTCGACGACGAGCTGGCCGAGTCCATCGCTGACGAACTCGAGGCCCAGGCGATTGAGACCACGGTCGGCGGCTCGACGACCGTCGGCGCGCTTATCGTCGGCAACGGCTCGGGACTCTTGGCCAGCTCTCGCCTGACGGACCCCGAGCGGGAGGCCCTCGCCGACGCGACCGGCCTCGCCGTCGCCGAACTCCCCGGCCGGATCAACGCGGCCGGGAACGTGGTGCTGGCCAACGACACCGGCGCGTACGTCCACCCGGACCTCTCTGAGAACGCCGTCGCCACGATCGAGGAGACCCTCGACGTGTCGGTCGAGCGAGGCTCCCTGGCCGGCGTCCGTACCGTCGGGACCGCCGCCCGGGCCACCAACCGGGGGGTGCTCTGCCACCCCAAGGCGAGCGACGCGGAGCTCGACCGGCTCGAAGCCGTCCTCGACGTCCGGGCCGACGTCGGCACCGTCAACTACGGCGGCCCGCTGGTCGGCGCCGGCCTCGTCGCGAACGACCACGGCTACGTCGCCGGCCAGGCGACGACCGGCCCGGAGCTGGGCCGCATCGAGGACGCGCTCGGCTACATCGACTAGCGGGCCAACTGGTTAGGAAGATTCTTCCGGCTCGCTGCCATCCATCTGCCCATGAGCGAGTTCACCGTCACCGGCCGCTATCGCTCTCGCGACGGCTGGCGCGAGTTCTCCACGGGCGTCGAGGCTGACAACGAGGCCGTCGCCGAGGAGTACGCCTACTCGACGCTCGGCAGCCGTCACCGGCTCAAGCGCACCCAGATCGAGATCGAGGGGGTCGAGCCCGCATGAGCGGTGGCGAGGAGGAGCTCCAGCAGCTCTCCCAGCAGCTCCAGGAGGTCGAGTCCGAGCTCGAGTCGCTCCAGGCCCAGATCCAGACCCTCCGCCAGCGCAAGGGCGACGTCGACGAGGCGATCGAGGCCATCGAGACGCTCGAGTCTGGCTCATCTGTCCAAGTTCCAGTCGGCGGCGGGGCCTACGTCCGCGCCACGGTCGACGACATCGACGAGGTGATCGTCACCATCGGCTCTGACTACGCCGCCGAGCGCGAGCAGGACGGCGCGGTCACGCTGCTCGAGGAGCGCAAGGACAACATCGACGACCGCATCGAGGAGCTCAACGAGGCGGTCGCCGAACTCGAGGCCCAGGGTGAGGAGCTCTCCCAGGAGGCCCAGCAGCGCCTCCAGCGGCTCCAGTCCCAGCAGGGCGGGGGCGGCGGCCTTCCGGGCGCCGGTGGGGGTCTTCCCGGCGGGAACGGGTAGATGTTCGACGGGCTCCGGGACTCGCTATCGCGCTTCAGCGAGGACGTCGACGAGGCGGCCGAGGTCGTCGAGGAGCCCGAGGAGGCGGACGACTCCGACGGCGAGGTCGAGCCCACACCCGACGAGGACGACCCCGACTCGCCAGGGCTCGCCGGCCGGGCCCGCTCGCTCGCCCGGGGCCGCGTGGTCATCGACGAGGACGACCTCGAGGGCCCGCTCCGGGAGCTCGAACTCGCCCTGCTTTCGAATGACGTCGAGCTGGGCGTGGCCGAAGCCATCCTCGACCGCGTCCGAGACGAACTCGTCGGCGAGACGAAGGCGATCACGAGCCGGACCGGGAGCGTCGCCGAGGGCGCCCTCCGGGAGGCCCTCGAGTCGGTCGTCTCCGTCGGCCAGTTCGACTTCGACGACCACATCGCCGAGGCTGAGAAACCCGTCGTAATCGTGTTCACCGGCGTCAACGGCGTCGGCAAGACGACGACCATCGCGAAGCTCTCGCGGTACCTCGAGGACCGCGGATTCTCCTCGGTGCTCGCCAACGGCGATACCTACCGGGCCGGGGCGAACGAACAGCTCCAGGAGCACGCCGAGGCCTTAGACCGGAAATGCATCGCCCACGAGCAGGGCGGCGACCCGGCGGCCGTCATCTACGACGCGGTCGAGTACGCCCAGGCCAACGACGTCGACGTCGTGCTCGGCGACACCGCGGGCCGGCTCCACACCGACGACGACCTGATGAACCAGCTCGCGAAGATCGACCGGGTCGTGGACCCGGACCTCGTGCTGTTCGTCGACGAGGCCGTCGCGGGCCAGGATGCGGTCAACCGGGCCGAGCAATTCAACGACGCGGCGGCCATCGACGGTGCGGTGCTGACCAAGGCCGACGCGGACACCGCTGGTGGCGCCGCCATCTCCATCGCCCACGTCACCGGCCGGCCCATCCTCTTTCTCGGGACCGGCCAGGGCTACGACGACCTCGAGCCCTTCGACCCCGAGGCGCTGGTCGACCGGCTGCTCGGGGCCTAGTCACGACCGATTCGACGAACGAGGTGATCTGCTCGCCTCGGAGTCGCCACTATGCCTGCGCCGCAGCCGATCCCGGAGCGACGGGTCCGCTTCGACGAAACGGACCGCCACGGTCACGTCTTTGTCGACGAGTTCTCCATCTACGCCGGCGAGACGTTCAACGAACTCCTCCGCTGGCTCGACTACAGGACGACCGGATGCACGCCGAGGGCTGGACCACGAACGCCGTCCACGCCGAGCCGGATTACGAGGGGCCCGTCGACTTCGGCGACGTCCCCGACAACCGGTTGGCCATCGATCCCCTCGGTGAGCAGCGCTTGACCGCCCGATACGAGGCCCACTCGGGTGGCGAGCGCCTCGCGACCGGTAAACTCGTGCGCGTGACGGTCGTCCACGGCGACGAGGCCGACGCGTCCGGGGCGATCCCGGGCCCGGATGCGTTCCGTGAGGCGGTCGAGACGTTCCAGCGCGAAGGGCGTTGACCGGAGCGCGAAGCCAGGGAGGCCCCATCCTGGCCCGTGGTCCCTCGGGACGGGAAAACGCTTTAGCCGCCGCCGCGGGAGTGCGAAGCATGGAGGATTTCGAGGAGCTCATCTCCTTTCTGACCCCCAGAGAGGAGAACGAGGCGATCAAGTCGTACCAGAACACGACGGCCATCGCGTGCCCGGCGTGCGAGGACCCGTTCGACGACCTGGTCGTGGTCAAGCAGGACCCGACGAGCCTCAACCTCTCCGAGCCGATGGACCTCTGCGTGGGGACGACGCCCGAGGGGCGGCCGATGCTGTTCACGCACAAGCGGTAGCGCCCCGGCCAGCCGCGAGTGACACTCGGGCCCTCGGAGTCACCATCTCAGGTTTCTCGCTGACCGCCTCAGCGTCATCGAGGAGTGCGCTGACCCTGAAACGCGCCGTTGATCCTCCGCAACTTGTTTTGGGGTTGCGGGACGCGATGGCGTGTGCCACGTCGTCCTTGGGGTCTGGTCGCCGCGGGCGTGCTGGTCCTCCTCGCGGGCTGCGTCGGTGGTGGCGCCGCCCCCGAGACTGCGCCAGCGCCGAGCCGGACGGCCGCGGCGTCCTGTGACCGGCAGGTACCATCGCCGATCCCCGACCTGCGGTTCATCAACCGACTCGACGAGCCGCGGTCGCTTACGGTCACTGTCGTTCCGAAGAACGGATCGACACCGATCATCGACGAGACGGTGACACTCGATGCGTCGGCCGATGTCGACCGCGTCGATGTGGTAGACGAGTCCGCAGCGTACCGGATCACCGCAACGCTCCCGGACAACACGTCGGCGAGCACGGTGATGGAAATCGAACCAGGCGACCGATACGGCATCGTCACGATCACCGTACAGGCGGACCGGGTCCTCATCGAGCGGCTCGGCGTGCATCCGGAACCGACGCCGACACCATGCCCGGCGTAACGAGGCCGGCAGGGAATGGCGAGCCGGCGGATCGGTTGGCGCACTGACCCTCGAGATTAAGCGCGAGGCGGTGCTAGGGGCCCCGTGACCCTCTTCGACGCCGTTTCTGACCTCCCGCTCGCGATCGAGGCACTCGACCTCGCTGTCACCGAGCGCGAGACGATGGCCTTCACCCGGAAAACCACCATCGTGACGCTCCACGCCGATGGTCATACCGGGCTGGGCGAGGACGTCACGTACGAGGCGGCGCCCCACGACGATCTCAATCTCGACGACCTGCCCGACCTCTCGGGCGAGTACACACTCGCGTCGTTTTCCGCGACCCTCGACGACGTCGACCTGTTCCCCGCCGGTGCCCCCGAGCGAAACGTCTTTCGCGACTACCGCCGGTGGGGCTTCGAGAGCGCCGCGCTCGACCTCGCGCTCCGGCAGGCGGAGACGGACCTCGGCGCCGAAGTCGGCCAGGACTACGACCCCGTTCGGTTCGTCGTGAGCCCCCGCCTCGGCGAACCGCCGACGACTGACCGGCTCGACGAACTCGCTGACCTCCACCCCGACCTGGAGTTCAAGCTCGACGCCGACGAGACGTGGTCGGACGACCTGATCGCTGAGCTCGCGGCCCGCGACCGGACCCGCGTGGTCGACCTGAAGGGACAGTACGTCGGCACCGAGGTGGACCAACCGGCCGATCCCGAGCTCTACCGTCGCGTGATCACGAGCCTCGACGAGGCGCTCATCGAGGACCCCGGTCTGACCGCAGAGACGCGCCAGTTGCTGGAGCCGGTATCTAACCGCGTAACCTGGGACGCGCCGCTCCACGACGTCGCGGACATCGAGGACTTCCCGTGGGCGCCCGATTGGCTCAACTGCAAACCCTCCCGGTTCGGATCGGTCGAGTCGCTCTTCGACTTCCTCGACCACTGCGCGGAACACGACATCGGTCTGTACGGCGGCGGACAGTTCGAGCTCGACGTCGGCCGCGGGCAGATCCAGCTGCTCGCCTCGCTGTTCTACCCCGACGGCCCGAACGACGTCGCGCCCGGCGGCTACAACGACCCCGACCTCGACGCTGGGCTGCCGGGCAGTCCGCTGACCCCGCCCGACGGCGTCGACGGCTTCCGGTGGTCCTGACGGTTCCACCGGCCTGACCCTGAAGGCTTTAAACGGCGCCACCGCTTACGCCTCCTCAACATGGTACTCGACGACCTCGGCAGCTCCCTGCGGGGCACGCTGAATAAGCTCCGCGGGAAGTCGCGCATCTCCGAGGAGGACGTCGACGAGGTCGTCAAGGAGATCCAGCGCTCGCTGCTGTCGGCCGACGTCGACACGTCGCTGGTGATGGCCCTCTCGGACGCGATCCGGGAACGGTCGCTCTCCGAGGAGCCCCCGGCCGGCACGACCGCCCGAGACCACGTCCTCCGGATCGTCTACGAGGAGCTGGTCGAGCTCGTGGGGGACAGCACCGACCTCCCGCTCGAACCCCAGACCATCATGCTCGTCGGCCTCCAGGGCTCGGGGAAGACGACCACCGCGGCGAAGATGGCCTGGTGGTTCGAGACGAAGGGCCTGCCCGCCGGCGTCGTCCAGACGGACACGTTCCGCCCGGGCGCCTACGAGCAGGCCGAGCAGATGGCCGAGCGCGCGGAGGTCGACTTCTACGGGGATTCAGATGAAGACGATCCAGTTACGATCGCCCGCGACGGCCTGGAGGCGATCTCCGGGGCGGAGATCAAGATCGTCGACACGGCGGGTCGGCACGCCTTGGAGGAGGACCTCATCGACGAGATCGAGGAGATCGAGGCCGCGGTGGCCCCAGACCGCACCATCCTCGTCCTCGACGCCGCGATCGGCCAGGGCGCCAAGGAGCAGGCCCGCCGGTTCGACGACGCGGTCGGCATCGACGGCGTCGCCATCACCAAGCTCGACGGCACGGCGAAGGGCGGTGGCGCCCTGACGGCGGTCAACGAGACCGACTCGACCATCGCCTTCCTCGGGACGGGCGAGACGGTCCAGGACGTCGAGCGCTTCGAGCCCTCGGGATTCATCTCCCGGCTGCTCGGGATGGGCGACCTCCAGCAGCTCGCCGAGCGCGTCGAGCGGGCCATGGCCGAGACCCAGGCCGAGGAGGAGGACTGGGACCCTGAGGACATGCTCTCCGGGGAGTTCACGCTGAAGGACATGCAGAAGCAGCTCCAGGCGATGAACAAGATGGGCCCCCTCGGGCAGGTCATGGACATGATCCCTGGCATGGGCGGGGGCATCATGGACCAGCTCCCCGACGACGCCATGGACGTCACCCAGGAGCGGATGCAGACCTTCGACGTCGTGATGGACTCGATGACCGACGACGAACTGGAGAACCCGCGGTCGGTGGGCGCGAGCCGCATCGAGCGCATCGCCCGCGGCTCGGGCACCGACGAGGAGTCGGTCCGGGAGCTGCTCGAGCAGTACAATCAGATGCGCCGGATGATCAAGCAGCTCCAGGGGATGGGTCAGGGCGACATGCAGCGCATGATGAAGAAGATGGGCGAGGGCGGCGGCATGGGCGGCATGGGGCCGTTCGGCTAGCCGCAGCCCGCCCCCGATCGCGCCAGCTCCTCACCGTCTCTCGATGCGGTCGTGGAAGCCGTTGACCGTTTCGTACAGCACCGTCCGTCGCGGCTCGAACTGCAGGAAGTGGCTCCCGCCGGCCACCTCTGCGTAGCCATCCGCCGCGTCGCCCAGCGCGTCGTAGAGCCCGAGGGCGTCGTCCCTCGCCGACGCCGTGTCGAGCGAGCCCCGCACGACGAGCGTCGGGACATCGACCGCGCCGGCGTCGTACGGTGGCGCGTCGATCGCGGTCTGGATGTCGACGAGCGTGCCGTTCGGTGCGAGAATCTCGCCCTCGCCGGCACGCTGGCCGGAGGAGGCGAGCGCGTCCCAGAAGGCGTCGAATGCGTCGTCGGGCAGCCGCCCGTCGGGGCGCTGGTCCGCCCAACGCTGCCTCGCGTCCGCCTCCGAAACGCGTCGGTAGGCCGTCGGTGGGTCGCCCGGAGAGAGCCGGTCGCGGTGGGACTCGGGTGGCCGGAACACCGGCCCGTACTGGACGAGCGAGTCCGCGTGGACCTCGCGCTCGGTGAGTGCCACCCCACAGATGATCGAGCCCCAGGAGTAGCCGACGAGGTGAACGGTGTCGTGGGCATCGCGCACGTCGGCGAGCGCCGCCTCGACGTCCGCTGCGGCGGTCGCGGCCCGGACCACTGGTTCGTTGGCGGTGGCCGGCTCGTCGATTTCGGGCGGTCGCGCCGAGTCCCCGTAGCCCCTGACGTCGACGGCGTACGCCGCTCGGCCGGCGTCGGAGACCGCGCTCAGCCACGAGTACCCGTCCGGGTCGAACGCGCCCCGGCCCCCGTAGGTCGCGCCGTGAACGAAGCAGACGGCCGCCGTCGCGTCGGCCGGCCCCCGCCGCCAGCGTCGAATCGTCGGCCCGTTCGACGCCGTCAAGTCGACGTGCTCGAGATCGGCCATACCGACCCGTCACCTGATGGCCACAAAAGGCTACGCGCCGTCGGGTTCAGAGCGGCCCGCGGAACGTCACGATCTGGCCCATCACCCGCTGCTGCTGAGGGTAGTACATCGAGGAGATCTCCACGGCGAACCGGCGACGTCCGCCGTCGCCAGACAGGGTGATCTCGTCGTTGTAGATGCGCTCGCCGGTCTGGGTGAACACCGGACTCTCGGCCGGCAGGACGGCGTCCAGGCCCAACCCCACGGCTTGTGCGCGGTCGACGCCGAGGACCGACTCCGCCGCCGGGTTCATGTCGACGATCTCCCGGTCGGTGTTCAAGAGGACCATCCCGGTGTCGGCCGCCTCGAAGACCCGCTCGCGGAACCGTTGGGTCGGGTTCAGGAGCTGCTGGTGGTAGAAGGCCCAGAGGAAGAGGCCGCCACTGATGGCGAAGCCGAGGTGGGTGATGTTCAGCGGTGGCGTGGGCTTTACGCCGACGTTGAAGAGGAGGTTCCCGACCCAGGGCAGCGTCCCCCCGACGATGACTGCCCCGACGCGCCGACGGTGCCAGGCCGAGATGCGGAGGAACTGCTTCGCGAGGAACCAGAGACCGACCAGCACCAACCCGTACGCGTAGACCGTGTTGACCCAGAACGCCGGGCCATAGCTGTAGGCCATCACGAGGATGTCGCCGAACGGGATCGGCATGGTGTCCGCCCAGATGAGTCCGTGGGCCTCGTTGGTCCAGACGAGTACCGTGACGACGACCGGCTCGATGGCCAGCAGCGCGAGGAGCGACCGCGATGACCACCGTTCGTTCCCGCTGTACTCCAAGGCGAAGAGGATCCACGCGACCGGGAGTATTTCGATACCGAAGTAGGACGCTTTCGCCCAGAAGAGGGTGCCGGCCACGTCGGTCGAGAGCAGCTCCATCGTGTAGGCGAACGCCCAGGCGGCGACCGCCAGGAGGACGACCGTGAAAGGCGCGGCGCCGAGCGTCCCCCGCCGGCTCCAGGCCGTGATCGCCAGCATTACCGCGACCACCGTGGCGGTGGCGGGTACCAGCACGTACACCACCGGCAGGCTGACGGCCATCGTTTACCTCGCTATACCTGCCAAACGAAATAAGTGGCCGCTCTCTCGCGGGGTTTGGCGGGCGGTCCGCACGCGGCTCACGGCGACGCTCATTGCCGGATCGCCACGAAGCGGAGGCGGCGGTAGTCTGCGATCCAGTTCCCCTCCCGATACTGCTGCGGTCGGAGCCGCTCCTCGACCGCCGAGAGTACCGCGGCCCGCTCCTCATCCTCGACCGGTGCGAGGAGCGACTCACCGAACATCGCGAGCCAGCTCCGGAGTCCGTCGTCACCGCCGTCGAGGACGGTGGGTCGGTCGAAGAGCTCCGCCCGCCTGACCTCGAAGCCGTGGCGCTCCAGCGCCGAGGCGAACGTCCCGACGCTCGGGAAGTACCACGGGTTCTCGACCGCGTATCCCCGAGACGCGAGTTCCGTGGCGACCGCCTCGACGATGGCGGCGACGTTCCCCTGCCCGCCGAACTCGCCGACGAACCGCCCGTTCGGCTGGAGTGCGTCTGCCACCGAGGAAAGGACGGCGTCGGGGTCGTCCACCCAGTGGAGGGCGGCGTTCGTGAACACGGCGTCGAAGGGCGCCGAGACGGCGAACGCCTGGGCGTCCGCTCTGACGAACGGCAGGTCAGGATAGTCCGACCGGGCCGTTTCGAGCATCGCCTGGGACGTATCGAGGCCGACCACTTCGGCCCCGGCCGCGGCGATCTCCGCCGTCAGGTGGCCGGTCCCACAGCCGAGGTCGAGCACGCGCTCGCCCGGCTGCGGCTCGAGGAGGTCGAGGAGGTCACCCCCGTACTCGTAGACGAAGGCGTGGTCGCCCTCGTAGCGGTCCGGGTCCCACCCCGCCTCCTCGTCGCCGTCGGTCATTGTCTCTGGCAGGCCCCCCGGGGCCTTGAAGCGACCGAGACGCGCGTCGCCGACCCGTTCCCACCTGCCCGTCACCGACGGTCGACTTTTTGTCCGGGCCGGCCGTCCGTCACGGACATGCCTGCGGCCGACCCGCCGAACCCACTCCAGACGGCTCCCGGCCAGCTCGGCCCGGAGGCGCTCGCCGATTACTGGCCACTGTTGGAGCGCGCTGGGTGGTTCTTCCTGGGCGTCCTCGTGGTGTTGCTCCTCGGCTGGTACGTTCTCGAGCCCGCGCTCTCCCGGACTGTCCGCCGTCGCAACCAGAACAATCCGACCCTCCACGAGGCCGTCACGCGGTACGTCAGGCTACTGGTCGTGGTCGTCGCGCTGTTCATCGGGGGTGGCGTCGCCGGATACGGCCAGTTCCTGACTAACTCCGCCATCGTCGTCGCCGCAGCCACGCTGGCCGTCGGCGTCGCCGGCCAGACGGTGATCGGCTCGCTCATCAGCGGCCTCGTGCTCGTCCACGATCCGGAGTTCAACGTCGGGAACTACATCAAGTGGTCCGGGGGCGAGGGGGTCGTCCGCTCCATCACCCTCCGAGTCACCCGGATCCAGACACCGGACGGCGAGCTGGTGACCATCCCGAACACCGAGCTGACGAGCAAGGCGATCACCCGGCCCTACGGCCGTGGCCGCTACCGGGTCGTCGAGCACATCGGCCTCGCCTACGAGGACGACGTCGACGCGGCGATCGAGCACCTCGAGGCGGCGGCCGCGGGCGTGGAGGGCATCCTCCCCGAACCGGACCCCACCGCGTACGTCGACGACTTCGGGAGCGACGCCGTCGTCGTCCGGGTCCACTACTGGATCGAGGACCCGCGTCGACGCGACATCTTCGGCATCCGGTCGGACTACGCCCGTGCCGTGAAGACGCGGCTCGACGGGGCGGGCGTCACCATCGCCCCGGCCTCGAAGCGGGATCTCCGAGGTCGCATCGAAGTCGACGGCGCGGCCTGAGCGCCGACCGGCGTCCCGCCCGATTCGCGACCCATTTTTTGTACCGGCCTGCCGACGGCCGGCCATGGGCATCCGCGCGGTCGCCGTCGAGGCCTATCGGGAGGCCCTGCCCGCCCTGGCAGCCAGCGCCGTCGGGGGCCTGCTCGCGGGCCTCGTCCTCGGCGGGATGCGGGGGGAGTTCCGGGCCGTGCCCGGCCTGCTCGTGTTAGTCCCGGCCCTCCTCGCGACGCGCGGGAACGTCTATGGCGCCCTCGGCGCCCGGCTCTCGACGGGACTCCACCAGGGGCTCATCGAACCGCGACTCCCGCTGGCCGACCGCCGGGTTCGGGCCGCGATGGCGGCCGCGCTCGGGAACGGGCTCCTGGCGTCGACGTTCGCGGCTGTGGCCACGTACGTCGCCCTGGTTGTGCTCGTCCGACCGGTCGCGCCGGTGACACACCTCGTCGCTATCGCCCTCGTCGCCGGCCTCCTCTCTGGCCTCTCGCTGCTCGTCGCGGTGGTCTCGGTCGTCTTCGTCGGCTACCGGCGCGGCCGAGACCCCGATACCCTCGTCGGCCCGATCGTGACGACCACCGGCGACGTCCTCGGCGTGGCCTTCCTCCTGCTCGCGGTCCGGCTGCTGTTGGGGGTGACGTAGCATGGTCTGGACCGTCCGGTCGATCACCCGGGCGATGCTGCCGGTGCTGCTGGTCCTGACGCTCGTCGAGGTCGGCAGCGGGCTCGTCCTCGGCTCGTTCGAGGCCACGCTCCTCCGGTACCCCTCGTTACTGGTGCTCGTCCCGGTGACGATCGGGACGGCCGGGAACCTCGGGTCGATCCTGGCCGCCCGGTTGTCGACGGCCTTCCACCTCGGCCTGCTCTCGTTCTCGCCGGCGGACGACCGGCTCGGCGGCAACGCCCTCGGGACGGCCGGGCTGGCGGTGACCCTCTTCCCCCTCGTCGGCAGCGGCGCCTGGGCACTCTCGTCGCTGACCGGAGGCACCCGCCTCGGGCTCGCGACGGTCGTCGCCGTCGCGACCGCCAGCGGCGTCAGCCTGGCCCTCCTCGCAGTCGTCGTCGCGGTGGTCGCGACCTACCTCGCCTACCGCCTCGGGCTCGACCCCGACGACGTCGTCGTGCCGGTGGTGACGAACACCTGCGACGTGCTCGGCGTGGTGGTCCTGTTTCTGGTCGTCGGCGCCCTGGTCTGACCGGGGTCCGCCAGTCGGGGTTATCGGACGACGGCGAAGGCGTGCTCGTACGTCCCGAGGACCTCGCCGATCCGGGCCCAGAGCGGGACCAGCGCCTCGAGGTAGCGAGACGCCGTAACGTCCCCGACGTCCAGCGCCCCCGGCCAGCCCAGGTCGACCAGGATCGCCTCGGTCCGCTCCTTCGCCGCCCCGTCGTCACCACAGATGAGCATCGGCGGCGTCCCCTCGGCGAAGTCGGGGTCGACCATCTGTGCGTTCGAGACCGTGTTGAAGCACTTCACCACCGTGGCGCCCGGGAGGTGGGCCTGCACCCGCTCACCGAGCGAGTCCGTGCCGCCGTAGAGAAGTTCGGGTGGGAACCCGCCAGAGAGGTCGAGCGGGTTCGTCGCGTCGAGGACGAGCGATTCCGTGAAGCGCTCCGGCCCGGCGAGGTCGAGCACGTCCTCGGCGGCCTCACCCAAGACGGCCAGTATCACGACGTCGCCGTGGCCCGCGGCCTCGGCGAACGAGCCGACGGCCACGGCCCCATCGAGGCCGGCCCCCTCGACCTCGTCGAGCCAATCGGCGAGGGCCTCGGGGTTCCGCGTGCCAACGAGGACGTCCCACCCGTGTCGGGCGAAGCCGCTGCCGAGGGCCTTGCCGACGTCGCCACTCCCCAGGATACCGATTCGTTCCCCTGCCATGCCTATCGGAGGCGCGCTCGGGAGATAAGCTGGCTGTCGGTGCCCGGCTACCAGACCGCGAGCAGCACGCCGATGCCGGCCAGTGCGACGACGTTGTACCCCGTGCTCAGCAGATAGACCGGCCAGGGTCGCTCCTCGAACGGGACGGCCTGGAGCCCGGTCGTCGCGACGAACCCGACGCCGGCGAGGAGGCCGATCGAGAGCCCGGCCGACCAGGTCGCGGCCCCGCTCCAGTCGACGAGGACGGCCAGTGCGAGCGCCGCGACGAACGCGCCGATGGCGGTCATGGCGTAGCCCATCCGGGCATCCTCACCCCCCATGTCGTCGTGGTCCGCATAGCCCATCCCGTCCATCCAGACCGACCCGAAGAGCGGCCCGTACCAGAGTGCCCCGAGCACCTGATAGCCGATCGTCCCCGCCACCACGGCGACCCAGTTGATTTCGACCATGCGGACGCTGGAGGTTACGAGCGGGCATATACACGTCGGCGATCGGAGGCGTTCACGCCCCGGCCTGCCCGTCCGCTCAGCCGTCGGCGTCCGAACGCGGCGCCAGATGGTCGATGAAGGCTTCGGCGTCCGGTTTCACCACGCGGACGCGGACGTGGAGGTCGCCCAGCTCGTCCGGATTGCCCACGGCGAAGTTGACCACGCCCTCGTGGGCAGCCTGTTTCTTCAGGTCGAACGCGAAGGTGTCTCCCCCGAGGTCCCGCCGGAACACCTCCCGGGCCGTGTCGACGATGTTCTGCTCGTGGAGTCGCTCGGCGAGCCGCTCCAGCGAGTGGGCCTCGGCGAGCAACTCGCCGTGGCGCTCCTCGACCTCCGCCGTCGGGAAGAGGTTCGTGATGGCCGTCTCGACCCGCTCCCGGCGTTCGGTCGGGTTCAGCGGGGTCGTGACCTGGACCTCGATGCGGTGGATCATGGTCGGTCAGCGGTTCACTGTTCGTCGGTCAGTAGCGCCTGAATACGGTCGTGGAACGCCTCGAGGCTGTCGGTGTTCTCGATGACAACGTCGGCCTGCGCTATTGCCTCCCCCATGCCGAAGCCGCGCTCGCGTTCGTCGCGCTCCTCGAGAGACTCCATGGTGGTGTCGTCTCGGCCCCTCGACTCGAGGCGATCGGCACGGACCTCGAAGGGGGCCTCGATGGCGACGAGGGTGAAGTCGTCGCCGAACGCCTCGACGAAGCGCTCGACCTCGGCGTCGCTTCGGATGCCGTCGACGAGGACGGTGTCGTAGGCGACGAGCGCGTCCTCGATCATCGGCACCGACTTCTCGGCGATGGCGGCTGGCCCGCCCTCGTTCCGGAGGGCCTGGGCCACCTCCCCGTGGTGGCTGGCCGGGTCGAGGCCCCGCTCCCGGCACGCCCGCCGGATGACGTCCCCCATCGTCACGACGGGGATGCCCCGTTCGTCGGCCACGGCTGCGGCTTCGCTCTTCCCGCTCCCCGGCAGCCCGACGACGCCGATGACGCCCATCGTCGCCGCGTAGTCCGGTGGCGCGCATAAGCGTGGTGAACCCACCCGGATGGCTTTTTACGGACCCGCCGGGTAGAGACCGCGAGGGCACGTAGCTCAGTCCGGACAGAGCGTCGGACTTCTAATCCGACGGCCGCGGGTTCGAATCCCGTCGTGCCCGTGCAATGTGAATTCGTTTCTAGCCGTATCGGCGGGTCGTCGTCTATCCCTCTTAACCCACTTAGCGTCCTTCAATGCCTATAGGTCAACGACTATAGGTTCGACGAACATACAATTCAACCAATAGAACCAAGACAAATGTCTGCTATCTACATGACAAACTGCCAGCTCCAACGAAATCACCTGGCTCACTTTCGACGCACTCCCACTGGGAGGTCAGTCTCCCCGTGAGCGACACCGGCGCCATCCAGGACTCCCCGAACTACTACTTCGCCATCCTCCCGGGCAGTGCGGTGTACCACGTGGCCCACGACGGCGAGAGCCTCTGTGGGGAAGCCCTCCACGAGAAGGATCGCTGGTACAAGCGGGGGAGCGAGAACGTCATCCCGCCCGGGCTCCGGCTCTGCCAGCGCTGTGACGCCGAGTTCCACCGGGAACTCACCCTCTCCCGGCGCCACATAGAGGACGAGCTCATGACGCGCATCGGTCGCGATCGGACCGGTGGCGACCGCCTCTCGAAGGAGGATCTCGCCGGCCTGCTGAAGGAGCTGAGAGCACTCACGGAGGGCCCAGTTCGAAGCGACCCCGCCCACTCAGAGGAACCCGCTACGGCCACCGCTCAGGACGGCGACTGAGAGCACACCGAGGGCTGCACCAGCCAGGACCTGGCAGGCAGCGTACGAGCGATCGCCGACTCGATCGGCGACGCCGAAGGCGAGACCGACACCGGCTCCGAGGATCCCCATCGTCACCGTGATCGCGACGGCGTAGACGGCCACCGCCAGGGCGACGACATCCGGCCCGTAGCTCGGGAACATCGTCGAGGCGAACGCGATCATCGAGAGCGGCGGCGAGAGGGTGAACAGCGCACCCACGACGCCCGTCTTGAGGAAGTCCCGCGGCCGGTGTTCGTGCGCGTGGCCCGAGCCCCCGGGAAGGAGGTGGAGATGAGGGTGCTGGTGGGTGTGGTCGCCGTGCTCGTGTTCGTGGGTGTGGATGACGCCCCGGATGCCACGGATCGCCATCGCCGCCCCGAGGACTCCGAGCAGGACGCCGACGCCGACGGTCCCCACTGTCTCGAAGACCGCCGGAAACGTCGCTCGACCGAGCAGGACGTAGCCGAGGAGCACCCAGCAGACGACGAGTCCGACGTGACCGAGGGCGAAGCAGGCACCGGCCAGCATCGAGAGACGCGAGTCGGCGTACTCGCTCGTGAGCGCCGAGATGCCGGCGACGTGGTCCGGCTCGATGGCGTGGGTGATCCCGAGGATGCCGGCGATGGTCAGGCCGGCGAGGAGGGACGTCGTCACGGTGCTCCGCCCAACCGCGGGTCCCGGCGGTCAGGAACAGCGCCCCGGTACACGACCGACAGCGGATGCATCGGGCGGTACTCCACGAACCCGCGCCAAGCCCGTTCGTCTAGGGGTAAATATTGTCTCTTCATGGGTCCCGCACGCGTTTCCTGGCAAGGCACGGGTGCTCCATGACCGAACGCCCGTCCACCGCTTGTTCCTCCGGCCATTCTGGCCTGAGGAACACCTAAGTGCGACCCCGGGCGTGGTCCGGTATGACACACGACGAGCGGGGGACCGCCCACCGACCGGCTGCCTCTGCAGCCATCCCGCACTGGCACTCACCCGATAGCTCGACTTCGACCATCGTCGAGGGCGCCGGCGCGCGGGTCTACGACGACGAAGGGCGCGAGTACTTGGACTTCATGTCCCAGCTGTACTGTGCGAACGCCGGGTACGACAACGAGGCCATCGGCACCGCGATCCAAGACCAGATCGCCCGCATCCCGTACGTCTCCTCGGCCAAGGGCAATGACGTCCGGGACGCCTTCGCGACCGAGCTGGCCGAGGTCGCACCGGGGCACCTCTCCGACGTGTTCTTCGCCGTCTCGGGGAGCGAGGCCAACGAGGCCGCGATCCAGTTCGCCCGGGAGCACCAGGATGCCTCGAAGATCCTCACCCGGTGGAACTCCTACCACGGGAGCACCTACGCGGCTGCTGGCCTGACCGGCGACCCGACCGCCCGGAACGCGGTCGAGCAGCACGCCGCTGCCACTGGCGTGGTGAAGTTCCTCCCACCGCTCGACTACCGATCACCGTTCGATGCCGACACCCCCGAGGACCTCGCTCGGCAGGCGGCCGACCACCTCGAGTTCGTCATCCGGAATGAGGGCCCCGAGTCGATCGCCGCGCTGCTGACCGAGCCGATCGGCGGCACGAGTGGGGCCTTCACGGCCCCGCCAGGGTACTTCGAACGCGTCCGCGAACTCTGTGACGAATACGACATCCTGCTCATCTCGGACGAGGTCATCACGGGCTTTGGCCGGTGTGGCGACTGGTTCGGCATCGCGACCGAAGGTGTCGAGCCGGACATGATCACGTTCGCGAAGGCGGCGACCGGGGCGTACGTGCCCCTCGGCGGCGTCATCGTTACCCCCGAAATCGCCGAACGCGTCCACACCCAGGGTACCGACGTCGGCCAGACCTTCGCCGGCCACCCCCTCGGCTGTGCCGCCGGCGTCGCCGCGATCGAGGAGTATCGAGGCGGACTCATCGACAACGTCGTCGAGTTGGCCCCGCAGCTAGAGGAGGGACTCCGGGACATCGGCCGGCGCCACGACGCCGTCGGCGACGTCCGCGGCCGTGGCTTCCACTGGAGCCTCGAGTTCACCGACCCCGAGACTGGCGAGCCCTACCTCGACCCCTGGCTCGAGGAGGGCGACAACCCCGTCAAAGCGGTTCGGTCGGCCGCCGGTCACGCCGGCGTGCTCTTCGGTAGCGGCCGTCCGGATACGCAGATCCTGGTATCGCCGCCACTGTGTGTCGATGCGGCCGACATCGAGCACGCGGTCTCGACCCTCGACGAGGCCATCGGGGCGGTGTTCGACGCATGACGGTGACCCTCGAGCACGACCGGTTCGTCGAGACGATGCGAGAACAGGCGGCCATCGGCGGGACCGAGGGCGGGGGCCTCCACCGACTGGCCCTCTCGGACGAGGACCGCGAGATCCGGGACTGGTTTGCCGAACAAGCCGAGGCCGCCGGCCTCGACCTCCGCGTCGACGCCTTCGGAAACATGTTCGCCCGGCGCGCCGGGACGGACCCGGACGCCGCGCCGGTGATGGTCGGTTCGCACCTCGACTCCCAGCCCTACGGCGGGATCTACGACGGCGCACTCGGCGTCGTCTCAGCCCTCGAATTCGTGCGGACGCTGAACGACAGTGACCGCGAGACCCGCCACCCCGTCGAGGTCGTGAACTGGACGAACGAGGAGGGCTCCCGGTTCCAACCGGCGATGCAGGGCAGTGGCGTCTGGGTCGGCGCCCACGATCTCGAAGAGCAGTACGCGAGGACCGACGAGGATGGCGCCGTCTTCGAGGACGAACTCGAGCGGATCGGGTACAAGGGCGACGAGCCGGTCGAGCCCGGCGAGGACTACGAGGCCTACCTCGAGCTCCACGTCGAGCAGGGCCCCTACCTGGAGGAGCACGCCGCCGACGTCGGCGTCGTCACCGGCGTCGTCGGGTTCACCTGGGGAGCCATCACCTTCCACGGCGAGGCCGACCACTCCGGCCCGACGCCGATGCACTACCGGAGCGATGCCCTCGTCGCGGCGGCCGACGTCATCACCGCCATCCGACGGATTCCCGGCACCCTCGGCGAGCGGACGGTCGGCACGACGGGCTACATCGACGCGAAACCGAACTCGATCAATATCATCCCCGAGGAGGTGACGATCACCTGGGGCTTCCGAGACCCGACCCTCGCGGTGATCGAGGAGGCCAGGGAGCGCGTCCTGGCCGAGGCCGAGGCGGCGGCCGAGCGCGAGGGGGTCGACTGGGAGTTCGAGGACCGGATGTGGTCCGACCCCGTCCACTTCGCCGACCGATGCGTCGACGCCGTGCAGGCGGGCGCCGACGACCACGGGTACGACAGCATGCGGATATTCAGCGGTGCGGGGCACGACGCGGCCCACATGACCTCGGTGTGTGACACGGCGATGGTGTTCGCCGTGAGCGAGGACGGCAAGAGTCACACGGAGGAGGAGTACACGAGCTGGGACGACTGCTACGCGGCGGCGAACACCCTGGCGACCGCGGCCGCAGATCTCGTCGACGTCCAGTGACCACGGATGGGTCGCCCCACTGGTCGACGGCGGCGACTCAGGCGGACCAGTCGGGCCGCTCGCGTTCGACGAACCGGCCGTGGCCGGGCTCACCCACGACCTCGCCGTCGTCGGCGACGAGTTCGCCACGAACGAACGTCTGCTTCACCCGGCCGGTCACCTCGCGGCCATCGTAGATCGAGAAGTCGGCCGCCGAGGCGTTGTCCTCGGCGTTGATCGTGTACGGCTCGTCGGGGTCGAAGATCAGGATGTCGGCGTCGGTCCCGACCTCCAGGGTGCCCTTCTCGGTGAGCCCGAAGATCCTCGCCGGGTTCGCGCACATGAGCTGGACTAGCTTCGGGTAGGACAGCCCGCGCTCGTTGACGGCCTCGTCGTGGAAGACCGGGAGACTCGTCTGGAGGGCGTTGGCCCCGAAGGTGCTGTCCCACCAGTTGGGCACCTCCTTGCTCGCCCGCTTGTAACCACAGTGGTCAGTCGAGACGACGTCCAAAACGCCCTGTCTGAGGTATTCGAACATCGCCTCGACGTCGTCCGGCTTCCGGATGGGTGGGGCGATCATCGGGAGGTTCCCGAGTTCCTCGAAGACGCTGTCGTCGTGGACGGTGTAGTGCGTACAGGTCTCGGCGCGGACCATGCTCTTATCCGTCTGGTACCGTTCGATCACCTCGGCGGCTTTCCGGGAGGTCGTATGGATGCCGTAGTACTTCGCCCCGGCCTCCTGCGCCATCCGGAGCGCGTCGTCGGCGGCCATCGCTTCGGCGTAATCCGGCCGCGAGCGTGGGTACCACTCCGGGTCGCCCTTGCCCTCGGCCTGGAACTGTTCCGTCAGGACATCACACACCGTGGCGTCTTCGGTGTGGAGGACTGCGACGGCGTCCTCCGCGGCGATGCGCTCGAACACCCGGTTCATGAAGCCGTTCGGGAGGCCGAACTCGTAGGCGGTGAACAGCTTGATCGACGGCACTCCGGCCTCGATGACGGCCGGAATCTCGTCGAGCACCGCGGGGTCGGTCCGGGTGATGGCGCCGTGCAGCCCGTAGTCGACGATCGCGCCCTCCCCCTTCTCTTGCTTGCGCTCGATCCCCTCGAGCAGCGTGCCTTCTTCCTCGAAGATGCTCAGGTCCCCCAGCCAGGCCTGCCAGGCGAAGTCCACGTACGTCGTCGTCCCGCCGAGCGCGGCGGCCGCCGTCGCCGTCTCGTACGTGTCGATCGAGAACATGTCGTCGATGTGGACGTGGGGGTCCACCACCCCGGGCATGACGAGGTTCCCGCCGGCGTCGATCTCCTCGTCGGCGGGCGGCATCGCGTCCCGAGCTCCGACGGCGACGATCGAGCCGTCGTCGATGGCCAGGCAGCCCTCGACGACCCGGGATTCCGTTACGAGCGTTCCGTCCACGATGAGGGTATCCACGGTCATACCCTCGTGGTGGCACGGTGATCGCCATAACCGTTCGGTCGGTGGCCCCCGGAGAACTCTCCGGCCATCCTCGGCGCCGTCGGCGCGAGGCAGGGGATCGCCGTCGAGGACGCCTGATTGCTCTGTTATCACGGCTTCGCCACCGAGACGCTCGGCGTCGCCCAGCGGCTGATGGCCCGCGGCCAAACTGCCGCCCAGCGCGTCCGCCGTGGCGCCGCTCCGCGAGCTGAGGCCACGCCCGCGACGCGATCAGACCACGTCGAGCCGGTGGAAGAAGGAGACGCTCCGGTACATCCGACAGCCGAGGCAGATCCCCGTTGTCGCGGCCAGCCCCGCGGCCAGCGCGACCAGGCCGGCGACGACGTAGCCCACGATCGGGAGGCCAGCGAGGAGCAGGACGCTCGCGAGGGCGGTACCCGTGGCCCCCATCAGCTTGGCGAAGCGGTGGGGGGCCGCGGGCTCGGGGGTCGTCGGCTCCAGCATCCTCGAGACGACGCGGCGCCAGAGGACCGCGTAGAGGTCGAGCCGCCACTGGGAGATGACCGAGACGACCAGGATGGCGGTGATCGCGTAGACTAGTGCCGGTACTTGGAGGACGACCCCCAATGCCAGGACGGCGGTGGTGATGGTCTGGCCGAACCGAGGGGCCCGGGGGTCCACCATCGGCGGGTCGGCGGTGGTTGATTGGCTCATTGCCCCGGATAGCTCCTGATAGAGGTAAGCGGCTCCGGCACCGGCACCCGCTGCCGTCAGCTACGACGGACCGTGGGGGTTCGCGAGCGGTCGTGCGGTCTCTCCGACCGGTTCGACGTCCAACACCGACAGATGAAGCGCTGGTCCGTGGGCACCGACCGGGTCCACAGCCAGCGGTCGTCGGTCACCCGCCGCTCGCAGATACCGGCAACACTGTCCGGGGCAACCCGCCCAGTCGCGCGGTTACAGGTTGGACCAGGCGTCCTCAACGAGCGCGCCGGTCTCCTCGACGATCGACGCCCATGCCTCGTCGTCGGGTGCCATGCCGGCGAGCCGGGCGATGCGCATGATCGAGACGTGATAGACCACCTGCACGCCGGGCTCCTCCTCCCAGACGATGACGTTACACGGGAACAGGCCGCCGATGCGGTTCTCGCTGGCGTCCAGGGCGCGGTCCGCCATGTTCGGGTTGCACGCGCCGAGGACGTAGTACGGGTCGCGTCCGGCGTCGATCTTCTCGTTGAGCAGCTCGGAGGCCGAGAACTCCACGGCGACGCCGAAGCCGGCGTCCATGAACGCCTCGCGGACGTGCTCGATGGCCTCCTCGTGGGCCATCTCCAGGGTCATCCGGTGCTCGCCGATGTCACCGGGGTCGATCGCCGTCGGGTCGATCGGCAGTGCGGGCTGGCTCATACGGCGGTGTACGCCCGGTTCAGGCAAAAGGGTTGAGTTCGGCGCGACGACGGTGACTCGTGCGAGCCCCACCCCTCCCGGGCCGCCCGATGGCGTGCTGGACGCGGGTGAGCTCAGAGCAGTTCGGCGACGTCGTCGAAGTCAGTTCGGCAGAAGGGGCACCGATAGTTCGTTTCAAAACCGCTTGTGCGTGCGACCGTCTGTGTGTCCAGTTCGTGCATCGCCACGTTGCGACCGCAGTCGGGGCACGCCAGCTTCGGCATGCGTATGTCATACATACACGGGCACTTAAGCGCCCCGAGACGTCGCCGGGTCCCGAACTCGCCTGCTGACCCGCGGCTACCGCGACGCCCAGACCCTGACGACCCGCCGACCCAGCACCGTGCCGATCCCGTTCGCCGACGCCACGGCGACGGCCAACCCGCCGGCGATGAGGACGGCCAACCAGTGGCCGACGAGGAGGTTGATCCCGCCCCAGAGCACGAGGAAGCTCACCAGGTCGTCGAGGAGGTAGGGCGTGCTCGCGATGCGGTCCCGGACCGCGCTCCGGTCGAGGGCGAGGTCGACCACCGTCACGGCGACAGTCCCGGTCACCAGCCAGCCGGCGAAGTTCGACAGGGGGACACCGTAATAGGGCCCGCCCGCGGCGTAGGCCCAGAATCCCACGGCGACCGCGCCGGGATCGAGCACGAGGTCGACGAGCAGGAGCGCGATGACCCCCGTGGCGATGCGGGCCGACCGGCGCCCTGCGAGGGTCCCGAGCGAGACGACCCCGAGGAGGTAGGCGTCGAGGACGAGCGGCAGGTAGAGGAGCGGGAGCGCCAGCGGGACGATGCCACCGAGCATTGGCCCGAGGTCGGCGGTGTAGACGAAGGCGCCGTAAGGCAGGCCGGTCGTGACGCCGACGGCCTCGACGCCGTAGGCGAACAGCGAGAGGCCGAGGAGTCCGACCGCGGCGCGGCGGTCGATCGCGGGCAGTAGCCCCGCGATCAGCGGCAGCCGCATGGCGCCCACCGCGACCAACAGCAGAGCCGGGTGGAGCACGAGGTCGGCCGGCACCAGGCCCCACCTCCCGGCCACGAGCAGGACGGCCCCGACCGCCGGGACCGTCACGGCCAGCGTGACCCGATTGTCGCGGACGACGCGGTCGAGCATCGCCTCGACTCGCTGCCGAGCCGTCTTGGTCTCAGCCACCGGCGATCACCCAGAGGCCGGCCACGGTCAACGTCGCGCCCACCACCGTGTTCACGGCGGGGAACCACCAGTAGGCCCGGTCGACGGCGACCGACGAGCGCGAGACGCCGACGAGCAGCAGCGGGTAGCCGAGCATCAGGACGCCCAACCGGCCGTCCACGGCCGCGAAGGTCGTGGCGGCGAGCAGCCAGCACCCGGCGACGTAGCCCATCGCGCTCCGAGGCCCGAGGAGGGTGGCGGTCGTCTGGATGCCTGCGCGCCGGTCCGCCTCGACGTCGGGAATCGCGGAGAAGGTGTGCATGCCCATCGCCCACAGCCAGCCGCCGAGGATGGCGAGCGTCGGCGGCGCGGCCCCGGCCAGTGCCGCGTACGCCGCGACACCCGGTAGGACGTAGAGGCCGTTCGAGAGCGAGTCGAGCGGTGGGCGACCCTTCAGCCGGAACGGCGGCACGCTGTAGGCTGCCCCGAGAACGAGGAAGCCGAGGACGGCGGCGCCTGCCAGGCCGCCGAGGGCGGCGGCCAGCAAGAGCCCGAGCGCGCCCCCTAGGACCGTCCCTGCGACCACGACCGGCTCGCCGTCGAAGCGAGCCTCCCGCTCGGCCTTCCGGGGGTTCAGCCGGTCGGCGGCGGCGTCGAAGACGTCGTTGATCCCGTAGAGGAAGGCGTTCGCGGGCAGGAGGAAATACGCGACGAGTGCGAGTGCGACGGGCGATGCGAGGTCCCCGAGCGTGGTGGCCCCGAAGGCGATCCCGACCAGGGCGGGCCCCGCGAGGTAGAGCCAGAAGCGGGGCCGGGAGGTGACGAGCAGTGTGCTCGTCGCCCCGGCAACCGAACGCGGTTCGGCGGCCGTCCGGGTCATGCCGTCACCGGCCACGGTCGGCCAGGACCGCCTCGGCGGTGTGCTCGCCGCTGATCAGGCACATCGGGACGCCGATGCCGGGCGTCGTGAACGCGCCGGTGTAGTAGAGCCCGTTGAGGGCGTCAGACCGGTGGGACGGACGCAGGGGCCCGGTCTGCCGGAGCGTGTGGGCGAGCCCGAGCGCGCTGCCTCGGGTGCTGTTGTACCGGTCGGCGAACTCCGAGACGGTGAAGCACTCCTCCACGACGATGCGGTCGCGCAGGTCGACACCGGTGTTCGTCGCGACGTCCTCGAGCAGTGCATCTCGGTAGGCCTGTCGGGTCGCCTCGTCGTCCTCGAGGCCGGGGGCGATCGGCACGAGCGCGAAGAGGTTGCTGTGTCCCTCGGGCGCGACCGTGTCGTCGGTCTCGCTCGGGACGCAGAGGTAGTACGCTGGATCCTCCGGCCACCCGGGCTCGTCGAAGATCGCCTCGAAGTGGCCGTCCCACTCCTCGGGGAGGACGAGCGTGTGGTGGGCAAGCGGCTCCACGTCACCCTCGACGCCGAGGTAGAGCAGAAACGCCGACGGCGCGTAGGTCCGCTCGTCCCAGTAGCCGTCGTCGTACTGTCGGTCCTGGGGCGCGAGGAGCTCTCGCTCGGTGTGGGCGTAGTCCGCGTCACTCACCACAATGTCTGCGAACAGCGGGCCCGCGTCGGTCTCCACCCGGAGCCCGTCCTCGGCCGACCGGATGCCGGTCACCGGCCGGCCGGTCTCGTACGTCACGCCCAGCTCGGCGCCGAGCTCCACGACGGCGTCGACGACGGCGCCCAGCCCGCCGTCGGGGTAGTGGACGCCCAGGCCGAAGTCGACGTGGCTCATCAGGCTGTAGAGTGCCGGCGTGTTCGACGGCGAACCGCCGAGGAACACGAGTGAGTACTGGACGAGCTGGCGCAGCTTCGGGTGGTCGAAGTACTTGCCGACGTGGTCGCCCATCGAGCCGAGCAAGGTGAGGCCCCGAGCGTTCCGGAGCACGTCGAGGTCCACGAAGTCGCGGAGTCGGCTCCGGTCGGTGTAGACGAAGTGCTCCATGCCGACCTCGTAGTTCCGCTCGGCCTGCTCGAGGTAGCGCTCGAGCGCCTCGCCGGCCCCGTCCTCGTAGGACTCGAAGACGGCCTTCATCGCGTCGACGTCGGAGACGGCGTCCACCCGGTCGCCGTCCTTCCAGAACACGCGGTAGTGGGGGTCGAGGTGGGTCAGCTCGTAGTAGTCCTCGGGGGCCCGACCGAAGTGGCCGAAGAAGCGCTCGAAGACGTCCGGCATCAGGTACCAGGAGGGCCCCATGTCGAACCGGAAGCCGTCGACCTCCAGCCGGCTCGCGCGGCCGCCGAGCTGCTCGTTCTTCTCGACGACCGTGACGTCGGCGCCCTCGGTGGCGAGGTAGCAGGCCGTCGAGAGGCCACCGAAGCCACCGCCGACCACCACGATGCGCTGGCCGAGTAGCCGGCCGGCCGTGGACGCGGTGCCCGCGTTCGCCAGCTCAGTCGCCACGGTTGCCTCCCGGAAGGGCTGGCAGCCGGACGCGCCCGAGCGTCGTCCGCACGACGTCCAGGCGGCCGCGTTCCGGCTCGTCGGGGACACGGGGGACGGCGCTCGCGGCGTAGAACGCCGCTTCGGGGTCGCCGGTTCGCAGCCAGTGGTAGCCGACGCGGGCCAGTGCGGCGAGCTTCCTCGCGAGGCCGAGACTCGGTCGGTCGGAGACGACGTCGAAGCCGCGAGCCCGGATGAGTCGGTGGTACTCGGCGTAGAGCACCGCGGCCGCGAGCACGGGGAATTGGCATCCCTTGGGGAGGTACCGGATCCCCGCAACACCGTGGCGGTACTGTTCCTCCGCCCGGCGGAGCTCCTCCCTGACGGCGGCGGCCACCCGGTCGTCGAAGACCAGCCGCTCGATCTCGTCGTGGCTCGCGCCGTGGCGCTCGAGCACTCGCTCGGGCAGGTAGATTCGGTCGAGGTCGAGGCGGTCCTCCCGGACGTCCCGGAGGAAGTTGGTGCGCTGGAAGGCGGCCCCCAGCGAGGCGGCGTGGGGCCGCGCCGCGTCGTCCCCGACGCCCATCACGGCGGTCATCATGTTGCCAACGGCGGCAGCCGAGCCGTGGATGTACGCGTCGACCTCTTCGGTCGTCGCGTAGCGGGCGCCCTCGCCGTCGACGTCCTCGGCCATCGAGTCGAGGAAGGCGGCGACGTCCTCGTCGCGGATGCCGCGAGCAGCTTTCACCGTCTGGAAGGCGGCCAGGACGGGGTCCTCGGTTGGTTGATCATCGATCGCGATCCTGTGGAGGCGCTCGATGGCCTCCCGCTGGGCGGCGGGCTCGGCCGTCTCGGGCCCGTCGACGATATCGTCGGCGATGCGGACGAAGCCATAGAGCACGTAGGTCGCATGGCGAATCTCCGCTGGAAAGAGGCGGGTCGCGAGGTGGAAGGTCTTGCCCGTCCGACGTTGGATCTCCTTGCCGGCTGCCCAGCCCCCCGCGTCGATGCCTGGCTCGCCCAGCTCGTCGGACGGGGCGGTCGCCCCGGGTGTGGTAGTCACCCGGTTTGGAAGGCGGCCACCGGGCATATCCTCATCAGTCGTTCTCATGGCGTAGGGAACGCCGTAGAGTGGCTTCAGGAGGATACCTAACAGGTTAGGTAGATTGCCCGTAGAGCTCCGAGAACACCTTCCGCTCGGCCGCCCGCAGGTGCTGGTGGAAGGTCGGCCGGGAGACGTCCATTGCGGCCGCCAGCGCGCCGCCGTCGACCGTCCGCGGCCACTCGAAGTAGCCGGCGTGGTAGGCCGACTGCAGCGCCGTCCGCTGGCGCTCGGTCAACCGGCCGTCGATGGCGCTCTCTACGCCACGCCGGGTCCGGGCCGGCCGCTCGCGCTCCCGGTAGGCCACGAGCGAGGTGTCCGGGTAGCGCTCCGTCAGCATCGCGTAGACCGCCCGCGCGTCGGCCTCGTGGGGAATCTCGAGAGTGAGTCGCGCTTCGCCACCGTCGACCTCGAGGCCAGTGGTCAGGCCGCCGTGTTCGGCGACCGCGAGGACCACCGACTCGGTCACGGCCAGCTCCAGCAGGACGTCCCCGTCGTGGTCGGCGAGCACCGTCGCGGACTCGAACGCGTCGAGGTCCGCTGCGGCTCCAAGCAAGCCATCGCCGTCGTCCGTGGCCGCGGTGACGAACAGCAGGAGCGATCCGTCGTCCCGGTGGACGGCTCCTTCGAAGCTGAGCGAGCACGCCGCGGCCTCCGCGAGCCTTCGCAGGGGGAACGACCGGTCCGCGATCGAGAACTCGAGTTCGATGACGGCGGTGGTCGCGAGGATCCGCCGGCCTTCGATGGCGTTGATCGTGCTGGCCGCCGCCCGGGAGAGGGCCGAGAGCACGGCGAGCTCCCGCTCGTCGAAGGCGCCGGCCCGGTCGGCGCACACGACGAGGGCACCGTAGGAGACGTCACGGACGGCGAGGGGGAAGGCGGCGACCGCCTGGGCGCCCGCCTCGATCGCCCGGCCGAGCCAGCCTGGGGCCGGTGGCTCGAGCGGATCCACGATGACTGGTTCCCCAGCGGCGACCGCTGTGACCGCCGGGTCGTCGCTGGTGTCGAGGTCGACGCCGTCCGGGACCGCCTCGGTCGACCCCGCGGAGTCCCGCACCACGAGCCGGTCGGCGGCGAGGTCTCGCTCGGCCACCCAGGCGATCCGATAGGGATCGGTCTCGACGAGCCGGGAGCAGAGGAGCCGGTCGACCTCCCGCCGGCTCGTGGCCCCGACCAACCCGTGGGTGATGTCCTCGAGTAAGCCGTTGATCCGGGCGACGAGGTGCTCTAAGTGCTGCCGCTCCCGGCGGACCTCCTCGGCCCGTCGCTCGGCCTCGAGTTCGGCGAGCTTCCGCTCGGTGATGTCGCTGTGGGCGACCACCAGCCGGGTCGACGCGTCCCGCTCGAACCGCGTGACCCGCATGAGGAACCAGCGCCGTTCGTCGGGCGAGTGGCAGGGGTACTCGAGGGTGAAGCTCTCCTGGTCGCCTTCGAGAACCGCCACTAGGCCGTCCAATGCCGCCGCGGCGTGCTCGTCCGTCTCGGGATCGATGGCGTCGAGGTAGTTGACGCCCACCTCCTCTGGGGGCGGCCGCGTCGGATCCTGGCCGCCGAAGGCCCGCCACGCGCGGTTGGTGAAGAGGATCTCCCCGTCGTTGTTCAGCACCGCGACGTTGATCGGGAGCGTATCGAGCGTGGCCCGGGAGAGGTCGCGCTCGGCGGCGTCCATACGCGCTGCCGTAGGTGTGGGCCGGTCAAGAGCCTTCGCTTGGCCCCGATCGAACGCGGGGCGCAGCGATGCCCGACGTCAGCCGTCGGCGAAGCCGGCCATGTCGTGCTTGTCCTCGAAGTGGTCGGTCAGCTCCGTCTGTCCGTCCATCGCTCGCCCGCAGAACGGACACACGAAGTCGGCGTCCTCGGCCTCTGCCATGTCGCCGACGAGACCGGCGTCCGGTATGAGCGTTGCCCTGCAACTATCACGTGCGATATCACCTCACGTGCTCCCCAGCGCTCGGGTCCTACTGCTCGAACCCGTCCTCGAACCGGAACGTCCCGTCCCGCTGGACCACCTCGCCGTCGACCTCGATCCGCGACTCCTCGGCCATGTCCACGATCATGTCGACGTGCATCGCCGACTCGTTCCGCTCGTTCCCCTCGCCGACGGTCTCGGCGTAGGCGCTCCCGACGGCCATGTGGACGGTGTCGCCCATCTTCTCGTCGAAGAGCATGTTGTAGGTGAACTGGTCGATGCCGCGGTTCATCCCGATGCCGAGCTCGCCGAGCCGACGGGCGCCATCGTCGGTCTCGAGGATGGCCGCCAGCAGGTCTTCGTTCTTCGCCGCCGCGTGGTCGACCACCTCGCCCCCTTCGAAGTGCAGGTAGACGTCCGTGACCTCTCGACCGTTGTGGTAGAGCGGTTTATCGAAGAGCACCTCGCCCTCGACCGAGTCGGCAACCGGCGCGGTGAACACTTCACCGCCGGGGAGGTTCCGCTCGCCGTAGTCGTTCAGGGTATGATTTCCGGCGACGCTCATCCGGACGTCGGTCTCCGCCCCGGAGGTGATGCGCACCTCGTCGGCGGCGTTCAGGATCTCGACCATCTCGGCCTGGTGCTCCCGCTGGGCCTCCCAGTCCCTGATGATGGCGTCCCAGACGAAGTTCTCGTAGGCGCCCGTGCTCATGCCGGCGAGCTGGGCGTTCCCCATGGCGGGGAACTGGGTCAGGCACCACCGCTTCGAGAGCCGCTCCTCCTGGATCGGTCGCTGCGCCTTCGACGCGGCGGTCATTCGCGTGGGGTCGAGGTCGGCCACCTCCGCAACGTTCTCGAAGGCGCGGACGACGAGGAAGGCGTCCGCGGCCTCGAAGAGCGCCTTGTGGTGGGCCGGGGTCTCGAACTCCTCGCGGTTCCCGAGGTAGGCGCGAGCCGCCCGCGGGTTCGTCCGCCCCTCGAGCGGGGACGTCGCCGCCACCGGGTTGGCACCGACGTCGGCCAACAGCTCGTAGACCGCGACCACGAGGTCCTCGGCTACGGCCGGCGCCGCGACGACGACGTCGTCGCCGGCCGCCACGTCGAGGGAGTGCTCGACGACGATCTCGGCGTGCTCCCTGATGCGGGGGTCCATGGGCCGTCTCCACGGCCCAGGTCAAAGCCCCTTTCGGCCCGTTCAGATGATCGCTGAGAGGTTCTCGCCGTACACGGCGGCCCGCTGTTTCTCGGTGATGTCCATCTCGCCGACTGCCTCGACCTCGGCCCGCATGAACGCCCGCCCCTCTTCCGGCCCGAATGGATAGTCCGTCGCGAACACGAGACGGTCCGACCCGTAGAACTCGAATCCGTCCTCCAGTACGCCCGTGGCTCCCGCTCGTGCCGTATCGCCGTAGAACCGGCCGAAGAGCTCCCGGACTTGGCCCCGGTAGTCCTCGACCGGGAACGGATACAGGTCGCCGTACTCCACCGTCACCGCGTGGAGCATCTCCATCCGGTCGACGAAGTGGGGGATCATCGCCCCCATGTGGTGCGGGATGAACGCGAGGTCCGGGAACTCGGTCAGCACGCCCCCGAACACCAATCGGCCCATCGCGAGGCTCGTGTCGAAGGGCCAGCCCAGCATCTTATGCAGGAGGTAGTCCGAGTCCCAGGGCTGCCACTGGTGGAGCTGGGGGTGGATCCACACCGGGACGTCCCGGTCGGCCGCCACTTGATAGAGATCGCGGTGGCCCTCGGAGTCGACGGGATGCTGTGGCGTGTGCGAGAAGATCTGGACGCCGGCCATGTCGAGCTCGTCGAGACACCGGACGAGTTCTTCGGGGTACCCCTCGCCGACGAACGGGAGCGTCGCGACGGGGATGTACCGGTCCGGGTGAGCGTCGGCGAACTCCCGGACGGCGTCGTTGGCCGCCCGGACGAGCGGCAGCGCGTCCGCCGGGTCCATCCCGAGCCAGACCGTCGGCCGCGCGAGCGTGAGGACCTGTCGGTCGATCCCGAACTCGTCGAGGTCGCCGAGCCGCTGTTCGTGGTCGTGGAACCGGGGGTCGTCGAGGGCGGCCAGCTCGTCGCTCGAGTGAACCGACATGAGCTCCTCGAGGAAGGGCCGGGGCATGACGTGGGCGAACGCGTCGATCCGAGCCATGGTCAATGGGGCGTCAGTTTTCGCATAAACCTGTCGAGACCGCCGGCGGAATCCCCCACAGGAACCTTTTTCATCCGAAACCCCTACGCTCGGCTATGGCACGCGAGCACACGACGAGCAGACGGGCGTACCTCACCGCGGCCGGTGCGACCGTAGCAGCGACGATCGCTGGCTGTTCTAGCGGTGGCGACGGCGGAGACGGCGGCTCGACGCCCACCGAGGATAGCGGCGACGGTGGTAGCGACGGGGGCGCGAGCACGACCATGGCCCCCGAGCCGACGTCGGTGAGCGTGGCGACGACCCAGACCGGGAGCCTCGGCGTCCTGACGGCGATCATTCAAGAGGAGGGACTCGACGAGGCCAACGGCGTCTCCTTCGAAATCCAGGACGCTGTCCCGCCACAGGCGATGCAGCTCCTCCGGAACGAGGCCGTCGACGTGAGCATCTTCTCCCCGCAGGGCGCGGCGGTCGCCAACACCCAGGGCTCGGACATCCGACTGTTCGGCCCCGGGCTGGCGAACCACATCTCGTTGATGACCACGCCCGAGAACGACGGCATCCAGAGCTGGGACGACCTGGTCGGCGAGGCCGTGGCCATCATGAGCCCGCCGTCGGGCATGTGGAACCACACGATGCTGCTCCTCGCCGAGCGAGGTTACTCCGTCGACGACTTCGACTTCCGGCAGGGCGCCCCGGGCGCGATCCACACCTTCAACGCCCGCGGAGACACCGCCGCCCACCTCCACTTCATCCCGGTGACCATCGGCGCCATCGCGAGCGGTGACATGCGCGAAGTCGAGTTCATGCCCGACGCATTCCAGGAGATCTTCGGGCACAACCTCCAGTTCGTGCCGATCGCCGCCCACCAGTCCTGGCTCGACGACAACAGCGAGACGGCCCTGAACGTGCGCTCCACGTTCGTCGAGGCCGAGCAGCTCTTCAAGGACGACCCCGAGGGCACGATCTCGGCCTATCAGGAGACCATCGGCCTCCAGAGCGACGCCGCGGTCGAGGCGGCGGCCGAGCGGATGCCGGCGACCTACCCGGCACAGTGGGGATCGACGGAGGCGGAGAACGTCGTCGAGCAGCTCGAGCGCTCGAAAGCGAACGGCCTCATCCCCGAGGACGCCCCAACGGACATCGTCGCTGACCTCTGATGGCGACCCAGGGCTGGCTGTCCGGCCGAACCGGTGAGACCTCTCTCGCCAAGCTGCGACGGTTGTTCGTCGCCGACGTGTTCCCGCGTCTAGTCTTCCTGCTGGCCTTCCTGGTGGTCTGGCACGTCATCGCGATCTTCTTCTCGAACGACCTCCTGCCGACGCCGATCGCGGTCCTCGACGAGTCGATCGTGATCCTCGGGAGCGGCAGCTTCGCCTTCCACATGCTCAACACGCTTCGGCGGGTGATGGTCGCCTTCGCCGGGGCGTGGGTCGTCAGTATCATCCTCGGGGTCTGGATGGGGCTGTCCGAGCGGGCCGAGAAGTTCTTCGACATGGGCGTCGTCATCGGGATCACCATCCCCGGCCTCGCCTGGGCCATCATCATGGTGATGCTGTTCGGGCTCCGCCCGCTGACGGCCTACCTGGCGGTGTTCGTCGTCGTCTTCCCCATGATCACGTTGAACTTCTGGGAGGGGGTCAAGGACATCGACATGCAGCTCGTGGAGATGGGCGAGGTCTTCGACTTTGGGCCCGCGCGGACCATCCGCCACGTGGTGCTCCCCCAGCTCATCCCGTACATGCTCTCGGCCGGCCGGCTCGCCCTGGGGCTGGCCTGGAAGCTGGTGGTCGTCGTCGAGTTCCTCGGCTTCGGCAACGGCATCGGCTACCAGCTCACGACCGAGTACAACCTGTTCAACATGGCCGGCGTGCTCGCCTGGACGGCGCTGTTCACCGTCATCATGCTCCTGATCGAGTACGGCGGGTTCAAGCTCCTCGAACGGCGCTACCTCGCGTGGCGCCCGAGCGTGGAGATCCGGAGGCGGGTCGAATGAGCCAGCTCGACGGACAGCACGTCCTCGAAGTCCGAGACCTCCAGAAGAGCTATCGCGACGGCCAGGGGCGCTTCGAGGTCTTAGACGGCCTCGACCTCACGCTCGACCGCGGCGAGTTCACTTGCATCCTCGGCCGGTCGGGGAGCGGCAAGTCGACGCTACTGAAGTGCATCGCCGGGCTCGAGGACTACGACGGCGGCGAGATCCTCGGGAACACCAACGAGATCGGGTACGTCTTCCAGGAGGACCGGCTGCTCAACTGGAAGACGGTCGACGGCAACCTCCGGATCGCCCTCGAGAGCGAGGGCGTGCCCAAAGCCGAACACGACGAGCGCATCGAGCGGTACCTCGACTTGGTCGACCTGGCGAAGAACGCCGACGACTACCCGCTCACCCTCTCCGGCGGGATGCGCCAGCGGGTCTCGATCGCCCGCGCGCTCGTCATTGAGCCGGAGATCCTCCTCATGGACGAGCCCTTCAGCAGCCTCGACGAGATCACGGCCCGCGACCTGCGCAAGCGGTTCCTCGACATCCTCACCGAGCTCGACCAGTCCGTGCTGTTCGTCACGCACAACGCCACGGAGGCCGCCTTCCTGGCAGAGACGATCGTGGTCCTCGAACACGAGCCGCCGGCCGAGGTCAAGACCGTCATCGACAATCCGCTCCCCTACCCGCGCGACATCGACTCCGAGGAGGTCCAGTCGCTGAAGCGGGAGATCATCTCGTACATCTGAGCAGGCCGTCTGAATATTCGCCGCAGAGCCCACCGGGCCTTCGTCGTAGTGGTTAGGAGAGCATCCGTTCGAGGTTGCCACCGAGCACGGCCTCGCGCGTGGACTCGTCGACGTCCATGCGGCGCACGGCGCCGACCTCGTCGGCCAGGAACTGCTCGCCCTCGTCCGGGCCGAACGGGTAGTCCGTCGCGAACACGAGCCGGTCTGCGCCGAAGAACTGCAGGCCGTCTTCGAGGATTGCCGTGTCACCACACCGGCAGGTGTCGCCGTAGAACGACCCGAACTGCTCTCGGAGCTCCCCCCGGAAGTCACGAACCTCGTAGGGGTAGACGTCCCGGTGCTGGACGAGCATCTTGTGGAAGAGCTCGAGCCGGCTCATGAAGTGGGGGATCATCGCACCCATGTGGTGGGGGATGAGCTTCAGGTCGGGGTGGTCGGCCATCACGCCGCTGAAGACCAACCGGGCGAGGGCCATCGAGGTGTCGAAGGGCCAGCCGATGATCTTATGCAGCATGTACTGGTCGTCCCACTCGTGCCAGTCGTGGAGCTGTGGGTGGAGCCAGACGGGCACGTCCTCCTCGACGGCGGCGGCGTAGAGCGCCCGGTGGTCCGCCGAGTCGATCGGCTGCCCTTCGACGTTCGAGAAAATCTGTACCCCGGCCATGTCCATCTCCAGACAGCGCTCGAACTCGTCCTGGAACGGGCCCCCGACGAACGGGAGCGTGCCGACCGGGATGAACTCCTCGTGCTCGTCGGCGATCTCCCTGACCGCGTCGTTGGCCAACCGTGTGAGGTCGAGTGCGTCCTCGCGGTCGATCCCGCGCCATATCGGGGGCCGGGCGAGGTTGATGACCTGCCGGTCGATGCCGTACTCGTCGAACTTCTCGAGCCGGATCGACATGTCCCAGAACCGGGGCGCATCGCCCAGGGCCTCGATCTCGTCGGAGGGATAGGCCTCGACCAAGGCGTCGTAGAACTCGCGGGGAAGTACATGCGCGAAGGCGTCGATGACGTCTGCCATACCAGAGGTGCCGCCGGTGCGGTGATAAAGCTACCCGAGTCCGTCGTTAGCCCCCGTGCGGGTGACGGTCTGGTGGCCGCGTGGATTCACCGAGTTGCGGGGGTTGTGCGACGGGGCCGGGCGGTCAGAGGTCGAGGACGACCGAACCGCCCTCGACCCCGACGTCGAAGGTCCGGAGCCGCTGCCGCTCGTCGACGACGAAGCGCCCCGATGCCAGGTCCCACTCCCAGCCGTGCCACGGGCACTGGACGCTGCAGGCCTCAGCATCGACGGTCCCCTCGAACATCGGCCCACCCTTGTGCGGGCACCGGTTCGACAGCGCGTAGAACTCGCCATCGACCCGATAGACCGCGATCGGCAACCCGTCGACCTCGACGCCGACACCTGTCCCTTCGGGGAACTCCGATGGGTCACCCAGGACGTGACGGGTCATTCGATCCCGAAGAGATCGAGGGCGTTCTCCCGGAGGATCCGCGCGCGGACCTCCTCGGTGACGTAGGACTGCTCGAACACCCAATTGGGGACGTCGAAGGTGTGGTGGGGCCAGTCGGAGGAGAAGGCGAGGGTGTCCTCGGCGTGGCACATCTCGAGGAGTGACCCGAAGTGGCTCGCCTTCGGGGGCAGGGCGATCGGCTGGGTAGCGAACGTGAAGTGCTCGAAGAGGTACTCGCTCGGCAGCCGGTCGAGGTAGACCTCGCCGATGTCGTGCATGCGCTCGGTGATCTGCACGTCCTCGGGGTGGTCCTGGTAGAACTCGTCCAGTCGGTAGGCGGCGAACGGCAGCCAGTTCACGCCGCCTTCCTGCACCAGGACCTGCAGGGAGGGGAACTTATCGAACGTGCCGGTCATGATGAGGTTCGAGACGAACATCATGGCGTGCATCGGCCAGCCCATCCCGAGGATCTCGGTCCAGGTCCGCAGCCCCTCGCCGATGGGGTCATAGCGGGGCCAGTACCCACCCGACCCGTGGAGCGCGAGCGGCATGTCGTTGGCCACCAGGACCTCGAAGAGCCGGTCGTAGGCCGGGTCGCCGAGAAGTCGGTAGGGTCCGAACCAGCCGTAGGCACCGACGATGCGGTCCGCCCCGGCGACGCGTTCGACCTCCGCCGCGGCCGCCTCCGGATCCCACTGGGGGATCATGGCCTGGGCGTAGATCTGATCGCCGGCGGGCAGGACGTTCTCCAGGACGTAGTCGTTGTACGCCCGGCAGAGGGTCGTCTTCAGGAGCGGGTTCTGGGTGGAGGGGAGGTAGTTCAGCCCGGAGGTGACGACCGGGACATCGACGCCAACCTGCTCGATGGCCTCGAGGATGTCGTCCCCGTCGTGGGCCTCGCCCTGTGAGGAGAGTCCACGACCCTCGCCCTTCGTCGCGTACGCCCCGGTCCAGTGCTGGGTCCCAGGGGGGTGCCCGACCTTCTCTAACTTTGCCCGGACGACGTCGTCGTCGACGTAGGGGAGGAGTTCCTCCACCGTGACGTTCAGGTGGAAGTCGACGTCGACGATCGTCTCTTCCCGAACGCGCTCGGGTACTGGTTCGAGGTCGACGATGCTCATGGTTTGACCCTGGCGCGAGCGGCTAATAACCATTCGGTGCGCCCCCGCGGCAGTCCCGGCGAACTGACCATCTCCTTCGACGGCGAAGCTCGCCCCTCGTGCCGTTATCGGGGAGTGATACTCCCGGAGCAACACCTATCAGGTTGGACCGGCGGACAGCCACCGTGCCGATCGACATCGACGAGTTCCAGACTGCCTCGGAGGAGGAGCTCCGGGAGGACGGGTCGCCGATCCAGGAGGCCGTCATCGAGTACCTCTCCTACAATCCGGACCTGGCCTATTCGAGGGCCGAGCTCCAGTCTGCACTCGACACCGAAGCCATCCACCTCCTCCACGCGCTCTCGGCCCTGGAGCGCAAAGGAATCGTCCGACAGAAGGGTGGGTACTGGGCGATCAACGAGGGCCACGAGCGCGTCGAAACCGAGGACTGACCCCGCGCCTTTTACCTCCGCTCGGCCCGTCTGGCGGCACGTGATCGACCTCCGTTCGGACACCGTCACCCGGCCGTCCGACGCGATGCGCGAGGCCGCCGCCGAGGCCGACGTCGGCGACGACGTCTACCGCGAGGACCCGAGCGTCAACGAGCTGGAGGCCCGAGCGGCCGATTTGCTCGGCACCGAGGCCGCCCTCTACTGCCCGTCCGGGACCATGGCCAACCAGGTCGCGGTCCGAACGCACACCGAGCCCGGTCAGGAGGTCCTCGTCGAGCTCGAGAGCCACGTCTACCGGTGGGAACTCGGCGGGCTCGCCCAACACTCCGGCCTCCAGGTGCGGACCATCGATGCGGCGCCCCGGGGCGTCGTGACCTCTGCGCAGGTCCGGGACGGCTACGTCGAGGCTGACGCCCACCGGCCCGGGACCGGCCTGCTCTGCCTCGAGAACACGCACAACGCCAGGGGCGGAGCCGCCATCGAGCCGACGGCGATCGACGCCGCGGCCGAGGCGGCTGCGGAGCTGGGCGTGGCCACCCACCTCGATGGTGCCCGGCTGGCCAACGCCGCGGTGGCCCACGACGAATCTATCGAGCGGTTCACCCGCGAGGTCGACACGGTGTCGATGTGCCTCTCGAAGGGGCTCGGCGCGCCCGTGGGTTCCGTCCTCGCCGGCCCCGAGGCCTACGTGGACCGGGCCCGCCGCGTCCGGAAACTCTTCGGGGGCGGGATGCGCCAGGCGGGCATCATCGCCGCGCCGGGGCTTCTCGCTTTAGCGAACGTCGACCGGCTCGTCGAGGACCACGACAACGCCACCCGGCTGGCCGCCGGGCTGGACGCCATCGACGGCCTGTCGTCCCGCGAGCCGGAAACGAACATCCTCATGGTCGACCTCGTCGACGGCGACGCTTCCGGCTTCGTCGACGCCATCGAGGCGGCGGGTGTGCTCGCCAGTCCACTGGACGAGACAACCGTGCGCTTCTGCACCCACCTCGACGTCGACGCAGAGGGCATCGACGAGGCGGTATCCCGCATCGAGCGGGCGGTCTGACCGCCGTCGCTCAGCCCTGACGGCCCCGATCGACACCCTCGCGGAAGCTCATGAGGGTTCGGCGGACCAGCAGGTAGATGAAGAAGAAAAAGAGGACGACCGCGGCGATGATCCCGAGGAAGATGGGGTCGTCGAAGGCCATGGCGGAGGCTGCGCCCGGCCGGACAAAGCCGTTTCGGCGCCCGGCCGGCGGCGTCGGGCCTCGCGGGGGATGGGGAAAGTTGATGCGGCCCACTCCCCAACGCGGCGCTGTATGGCCCGTCTCCTACCCTCCACCCCGGACCTCTCGGCCGCCGAGGAGTCGGCCCCCCGCGTCATCGGTATCGACGGGGACGACGCCGACGACATGCTCTCGGCCATCTCGTCCGGGACCGCGAGACAGCTCCTGACCGCCCTGCACGAGGAACCCGCCTCCCCCTCGGAACTCGCCGACCGCGTCGGCACCTCGCTCCAGAACGCCCAGTACCACCTGGAGAAGCTCTCTGGGGCGGGCATGATCGAAGTCATCGACACGGTGTACTCCGAGAAGGGGCGCGAGATGAAGGTGTACGCCCCAGCCGATCGGCCGCTGGTCGTCGTCGCCGGCGGCGAAGAGGAGACTCGGAGTCTCCGCTCGGCCGTCTCCCGACTGCTCGGCGGCGTCGCCGTCCTGGCCGTCGCGAGCATCCTGGTCCAGACGGCGCTCCGGGGCTTCCCGATCGCCTTCGGGATGGCCGGCTCCGCCGACGGCGGGGGCGCCGGTGACGGTGGCGACGGCGGTGGTGCCGGTGGCTTCACCGCCGCCGAGGCCACGCCGCAAGCCTCAGACGTCGCCGCGAGCACCGGGGGCGGGACCCCCTTCGACGTCCTCGCCGAGCCCGGCGTCGTGTTCTTCGCCGGTGGGCTGGCGGTGCTCCTGGTGCTCCTCGCGGTCTGGTACTCGAGACGGTGACCCCGCGACCGCTCGAACGGTCAATACCGGGCCGTTACGACCGCTTGCGGCCGGATAGCTAAAACGGGCGTTTGTGCTTCCGTCGGGGTGATTAAAAGGGCCCCCGTAGCCTGAGGTGCCGCCGCCCGAACGGCGGTATCTCCCCCCGCAACGATTCGGCCCTCCACGGCCGTGCTCCCTTCTCCCCGTACTTGCGCTGCGAAGTGGGATCTCAGACGCGGAACCGGTCGACGGTCGCTCCCGCCCGATCGAGAATCGACCCCTCGAGGCGCCCGTCGACCGGTTCGAGCTCGGCGTGGGCCGGGATCGAGCCGCGCGGGTCGGCGTGGCTCCCGGGATTCAGGAGTGTCACGTCGCCGGCATCCGCGACACCGGGCCGATGGCTGTGCCCGGAGATCACGAGGTCGACGCCGGCCTCCCGGCCGGCCATCGCCAGCCCGGTCTCCGAGTGCTCGTGCCCGTGGACGAGCAGGATGCGGCGGTCTCCGACGTTGATCGTCTCGGTGGCCTCGAGCCGGCTCCGAACCGCCGATCCGTCGACGTTCCCGTACACGGCCACTAGCCGTGCACTCGCGCGCTCGAACGCCTCGAGGACGGTCGGCGTCGTGAAGTCACCGGCGTGGAGGACCAGGTCGGCAGCATCGACGGCTTCGCGGGCACGGCCCGCCAAGCGGTGGTCGTCGGTCCCGTGCGTGTCCGAGAAGACGGCGATCACGCTTGGATTCCGGCACGGGCGGCCCCTCAACCCATCGGTCCCGCTCAGCTTCCGCTCTGGGCTTCCTCGATGGACTCCCAGATCACGCACCAGTCGTCGGCGGCGATGTAGCCCTCCACCTTCGCACAGGCGCCAAACCCGTCCCCGTTCTGATCCGGGATGAACTCGGCACAGTTCCCACAGCGGTTCCCCTCCTGGGCCAGGCCCGCCTCCACCGCTTCGGCGGCCTCTTGGAATTGGACGTCGGCCTGCGTCTGGAGGTTCTCCGGGTCCCGCTCCTCGCCGGCCTGGGACGACGCCGTTCGGTACGCGTCAGGGACCGGCCCATGAACGAACGCCTCCGCGGAGACCCCCTCGGGCCGCTCCTCCGCGTGACCGTCCTCGCCGTCCTCCGTGGGAGATGCCGTGCTGTCGCTGCCGTCCGTCGGTGCGCCGGCACACCCGGCTACGCTCAAGAGCGTCGCGGCGCCCGCGAACCTGACGAACGTCCGCCGGGACTCTGATTCGAACCGCATGGTCCGACCTGGTGGTGGACCAAGAAAAGGGCGGCCGCACCTCTCAGCATTTGACAATTCCCCCGACCCTCCGCCGGAGTTAACCCGGCCCCCGTCGAAGCCGGCCTCGATGGCCTCCAGTCGGTCCGTAGTGCTGGCCGCCCTCATCGCGAACGCCGCCATCGCGGTCATGAAGTTTGGCGGCTATCTGCTCACGCTCTCGCCGTCCATGCTCTCGGAGACGTACCACTCCATCTCCGACACGGGGAACCAGGTGTTCCTGCTGGTCGGCATCTGGTACGGCGGACGCGGGGCCACGCGCCAGCACCCCTTCGGCCAGGGCAAGGCCCAGTTCTTCTACTCCTTCCTCGTGGCCGTCCTGCTGTTCGGCATCGCGGGGTGGGAGAGCGCAAAGCACGGCTATACCGCGCTCATCCACCACGAGACGGCGGCGCTCTCCGGGACGGTCACCCTCTTCCAGACGACGTTTCCCGCGGTCTACGTGAACTACACCGTCCTCCTGGCCGGGATGGCCTTCGAGGGCTGGGCATTCTCGAAGGCTTACCGAGCGATGCGGATCGAGATCCGCCAGCACGGCTGGTCCGGCTTCGTCGAGGGCTTCCGGAAGACGGCGAACGTGACGACCCTCACGGCCCTCACCGAGGACACGATCGCGCTGCTCGGCCTCGGCCTGGCTTTCGCTGGCATCTGGCTCTCCCGGTTCACCGGGAACCCGATCTACGACGCGGCGGCGGCGCTCCTGATCGGCCTGATGCTGATGGGCTTCGCCCTCGCGCTCGCCTGGGAGAACAAGCGACTGCTCCTGGGCGAGAGCCTCCCGGAGCCCGACGAGCGTCGCCTTCGAGAGATCGTCGGCGAGTGGAACGGCGTCGTCCACATCGACGACTTCCGCTCGGTCTACTTCGGTCCGAACCAGGTGCTGGTCACGGCTGACGTCTCGTTCGACCCCGAGCTCGACACCGGCGAGATCGACGAGCACATCACCGGGATCGAGCGGCGCATCAAGAACGCCTACGAGGACGTCACGAAGGTGTACATCGAGCCAGAGGCCTGAGGCCGCCCCCTGTCTCCCACTCCAACAGAGTCAGGTACCCACCACCGTAAGGCCCGACATGGCCGGTCGACTCGCCGTTGGCCTCTTCGTCGTGCTCGTCGCTCTGGCGGGCTGTGCCGCGGCACCGATCGGCGGCCAAGCCCCGCCGACCGACGCGCCCACGAACCCCTCGGCCGGCGACGGCGCCGGGCAACCGACGAACTACACTGGCCTCTACCGGGAGACGATCGACTCGGTGGTCATGCTCCGGGTCTCGACGTCCGAGGGGACCGTTGGCGGCTCGGGCTTCGTCTACGATCGCCGGGGGTACCTCGTCACCAACCAGCACGTCGTCGAGTCGGCCGGAAGCGTGGAGGTCCGGTTCCACGACGGCGAGTGGCGGACGGGAACGGTCGTCGGCACGGACGTCTACTCCGACCTCGCCGTCATCCACGTCCCCGACCCGCCCGGCTACGCGACACCGCTCCCGCTCGAGGACTCGAAGCCACGCCCCGGCGAGCGCGTTCTCGCCCTCGGCAGCCCGTTCGGCCTCGAGGGGTCGGTGACGGCCGGGATCGTCAGCGGCGTCAACCGGTCGATGCGCACCGAGAACGGCTTCTCGATCCCCGACACCGTCCAGACTGACGCGGCGATCAACCCGGGCAACAGCGGCGGCCCCCTCGTCTCGATGGACGGCGCCGTGGTCGGGGTCAACCGAGCCCGCGGCGGGGAGAACGTCGGCTTCGCCATCTCCACCGCCATCGTCGAGCGCGTCGTCCCGGCGCTGATTCGGAGTGGTTCCTACGCCCACTCCTACGTGGGCATCCTCTCCGTCGAGGTGACGCCGGCGGTCGCCCAGGCAAACGACCTCGATGACGTCACTGGCCTGCACGTCGTCGACACGCCGACCGGCGGCCCCGCAGAGGGCGTCCTCGAAGGGACGGACTCCCAGACCCTGGTCGACGGCCAGACGGTGCGGACGGGGGGCGACGTCATCCTCGCCATCGACGGCCGGTCGATCACGTCTCACCAGGACCTGGCCCGGTACCTGGCCCTCCACACCCGACCCGGCCAGACGGTGACGTTCACGATTCTCCGGGACGGGACGAGACAGGACGTCAAGCTGACGCTGGGCGAGCGGCCAGATCCATAAGCGGCCTCTCGGTCGGTCGCGGCGACCCGGACCGCCACGAACCCGAGTGTTTTAGCCGGAGACGGCGCAAGGGGCTCGCGTGAGCGGCCAACGGGACTACCTGCGTTTCTTCCCCTACGACGAGCCCTACGAGTCCCAGGCCGCGGCGATGGACCAGATCCACGGGGCGCTCCAGGGCGGCCGCGACGTCCTCTTCGAGGGCGCGTGTGGCACCGGCAAGACGCTGGCCGCGCTGGCGCCGGCCCTTGAGTACGGCCGCCAGTCGGACAAGGCGGTCGTCATCACGACCAACGTCCACCAGCAGATGCGCCAGTTCGTCGAGGAAGCCAGCGCGATCGCCGAGACCGAACCGATCCGGGCCGTGGTCTTTCGCGGCAAGTCGTCGATGTGTCACATCGACGTCGGCTACGAGGAGTGCCGGGCGCTCCGGGAGACGACCCGCGACCTGGTCGAGGCCGAGCGGGACCAGCGCGACCTCGAGCGCCGGGAGCGCCAGCTCACCGATCAACTCCGGGCCGGTGGTGGCGGGGCTGACGTCGGGGAAGCCCGCCAGGCTGTCGTCGACGAGCTCGACGCGGTCGAGGACGACGTGACGGAGCTCCGAGAGAAGGCGACCTGCGATCACTACTACCAGAACCTCCAGACCGATCCCTCGGCCTTCGAATCCTGGCTCTTCGAGGACGTCCGCACCCCCGAGGAGATCTACGCCCACGCCCACGAGCAGACCCTCTGTGGCTACGAGCTGCTGAAGGACGCCATGGATGGCGTCGATCTCGTGGTCTGCAACTACCACCACCTCCTCGACGCCGAGATTCGCCAGCAGTTCTTCCGGTGGCTCGGCCGCGATCCGGAGGACGTCATCACCGTCTTCGACGAGGCCCACAACATCGAACGGGCGGCCAGAGAGCACGCCACTCGGACGCTCTCGGAGCGGACGCTCGACGCGGCGATCGACGAGGTCCGAGACGTCGAGGACCCCCGGGCCGACGCCGCCGCGAACGTCTTCCGGGCCTTCCGCGACGCCCTCGTCGCCGTCTACGAGGACGACCTCGGGTTCGGCGGTCGCGAGCGCGTTGGCGACGAGTGGGAGGACGTCCCCGTGGACAACGACGAGGGCCGGGACGACCTCACGATCGCCTTCCTCGACGCCTACACCGGGCCTGGCTACGAGGCCGACCTCGAGGAGGCCCTCGCTCTCGGCCGGGAGCTCGACGACCGCTACGAGACCGCGTACGTCAACGGAGAGACCGGCACCCGCCGGGACTGCCAGACCCTGGCCGCGGCGGCCTTCGTCGGGAGCTACCTCGCCGAGGGCACCGAGCTCGGCCAGCACCCGATGGTCTCGGTGCGCCGGCACGAGGGGACCGACGAGGTGTACGGCCGGGCGGAGCTCTACGCGGCCATCCCCCGGGATGTCACCCAGACGCTGTTCGACGCCGTGCACGCGAGCGTCCTCATGAGCGCCACGCTCCGCCCCTTCGACGTCACCGCCGACGTCCTCGGGATGGACGACCCGGCGACGATGGCCTACGGCCTCTCCTTCCCCCGGGAAAACCGCCGGACGTTCGCCGTCGGCTCGCCGCCGCTGTTCAGCCGGAACCGCGACGACCGTGAGGTCCAGGCCATCGTCACCCGGGTCCTAGAGGACACCCTGCGGTACTCGCCGGGGAACGCCCTGGTGTTCTTCCCGAGCTACGGCGAGGCCGAGCGGTACGCCGACCGCGTCGAGGCGCCGGGTAACCTCTACCGCGACGAGGCCGGGACGCCCGTCGAGGACCTCAGAGAGCGGTTCGTCGCCGACGACGGCGCGGCCCTGTTCACCTCGGTGTGGGGCACGCTGACCGAGGGCGTTAGCTTCGACGGTGCGGACGCCCAGACTGTCGCCGTCGTGGGCGTGCCCTACCCCTATCTCGACGACCGCCTCGAGGCGGTCCAGCGGGCCTACGAGGATACCTTCCGCGGCGAGGACGCCGGCTGGCACTACGCGGTCGAGATCCCGACGATCCGGAAGACCCGACAGGCCGTGGGCCGGGCGCTCCGCTCCCCCGAGGAAGTCGGCGCCAGGATCCTCGTGGACCGTCGCTACACCGAGGCCGACATGGGCCGCTACTCGGTGCGCGACACCTTCCCCCCGGAGGAGCGCGCCGAACTGGTCGACGTCGAGGTCGACCGGCTGAAGTTCGCCTTGCTCAACTTCTACGGCGAGCACGACGCGTGGGGCGGCTCGCCGCCGGCCCCGTAGGGGACGCTTACCCCGACTCATCCGAGGAGGAGCACCGCGACCGTCGCCACGCTCGCGATTCCGAGGGTGCCGATGCCAGCGAGGGCGACGCGTTCGGCCGCCTCACCCCCACCGCGAGCGGCGCCAGGGGCCGACACGGCAAACAGGGCGAGCGGCCCCAGGAGCCCGACGAGCCCGACCGCGCCGACGGTCGGTTGGATCGGGGCCACGAGCGCGGCGAACGCGCCGATCCCAACGACCAGCACGAGCCCGTCGAGGGCCACGGCGCGCCGGTGTCCCAGCCGCACCGCCAGCGTCCGCTTGCCACCGGCCCGGTCGCCGGCGACGTCGGGCAGGGCCGTCGAGAGCGAGGTGGCGAAGCCGAGCACGAGGAGCGGGGCCACCACCTGCCCGAGCCTCGCGTCCAGTTCCGGGGTCTGGAGGAGGTACGCGACCGCCGGGACAAGCCCGCCCGATATCGCGGCGACGGCGAGTTCGCCGACTCCGCGGCCGACGAGCCGTACCGGCGGGCTCGAGTACGCCCAGCCCCCGGCGAGGGCGACGGCGACCACGCTCACGAAACGCCACCCGGCGTCGAGGAACCAGAGGCCTACGCCAGCGAGCCCAACGGCCACCACCAGGCACGCGACCGCCGCGACCATCGCGGTTCGCCGCGGGACGAGGCGGTCGACGAGCACGCCGCTCCCGCCGGTGAGCGCCGTCGCCGTGGGCGACGCGGCGTCGACACCGACGTCCCAGTACTCGTTGGCGTAGTGGGTCATGGCCTGGACCGTCCAGACGGTGGCGAGGCCGAGGACGACGGCCGGCCACCGGACGGCGACCCCGACATACGTCGCCCCGGCGACGCCGACGGCGTAGAGGGGGACCATCCCGAGCATGAACCCCGGCCGAGCCATGGCGAACAGGGCGTACGCCCGGTGGCGGATCGTCCCGGTGCCGGCGTGCCTGGCCACGTCCCGTCGGTCGTCGCCCGACGGGTTAACGCTCCGGGTACCGCCCGCGGCTCGGGGGCACCGGTGATCCGGTCAGGCCGGCAGCGACACCCGTCCGGTGGCCTCGTCGTACCGAGCGTCCCAGAAGACGAGCTCACCCACGGTCCAGGTGACGGGCTCGACCTCCGTCTCGAGGAGCCGTTCGACGGCTGCCGTGGCCGCGTCGCCCCCGCCGCGGGCCAGCGTCACGTGCGGCAGGTAGTTCTCGCCCTCGATGCCCATCGCTGGCGCGAACCGATCACAGAGCCGCTCGTGGATCTGGACCAACCCCGGGCTCTCGACGGCGAGGTAGACCACCGGCGCCGACCCAGCCGGGGGGTCCTCGAAGGTGCCGATCCCCGCGACCCGGGCCGCACACGCCGGCGCGCCCGCCAGCGCCTGCCGGACGCGCGTCTCGAGGCCATCGCGGTCCCCCTCGTCCAGGCGCTTGAGGACCAGCGTGTGTCGGTCCCGGATCGATTCGAAGGCGGACAGCGCTGGCCGGAGCTCACTCGCGATGGCGGCGACGCGACCGGGCACCGGGACGTTCAGACTGAACTGGAGGGGGTCCGCGTCGTGGCGACGGCCGGTCCCCGCCATCGATCAGAGCCGATCCAGGAGCCAGAGAATGATCAGGACCAGGATGAGCAGGCCGATGATCGGCCTGAGGAACCCGAAGAACCCGAGGGCGAGGTCGATCACCTGGCCGAGGATCTCCAAGGCGAGCCAGACTAGAACGAGCACCAGCACGACCTTCAGGAGGGTGTCGACGTCGACGGCGGCACGATTCGTCATGGACGCCCATTCGCCGGCCGCGCCAAAAGCTTCACGGCCAATTCCCCCACTACGCGGGCCCAACCGACAGACTCGGCGCCGGTCGGCTCAGAAGTCGTCCAGCCGCAACTGGTCCCTGTGGGGCCCAGATTCCTCCCGAGCGCCCAGCAGCGCCGGCAGCGCGGTGTCGGCGAAGGTCAGCCCGATGACCAGGACGATGGGGGCGAAGAAGAGGCCATAGAAGCCCAGGACCACCGGCCCGAGGGTGTAGGCGAGCATCAGCAGGCCGACGTGGGTCCGCTTGCCCGATAAGATCGGCCGGAGGAGCAGGTCCGGGATCGTATCGACGACGACGACCGCCAGCACGAGGAATCCGACGACGTACACCAGCGCCGACTGATCCGGCCCGAGGAGGATCGGGACCGCGCTGAAGCCTGCCAGTGGGACGTAGACGATCTTCATACCGACGACCGGCACCAGGCTGGCCACGCCCGTGAGCGCGCCGGCGAGCGTCGGGTAGGGCACCTCAGCGATCCCGGGCACCAGCGTGTTGTAGCCCTGAAAGGCGGCGATGGCGATGAGCGAGACGGCGATGACGTTGAGCAGGTTCCCGAAGAGGACCGCCTCGAGCTCGTCGTCGACCGCCTCCAGGTACTCCCGGATGATCGACTCGTCATCGAACCGGAGGAGCCACTGCTTGATCCGGCTCCCATCGACCAGGAGGTAGTACGTAACGACGATCACGATGAAGAGGTTGAGGAAGAACCCGGAGACTACGTCGGTGAGGACGGCGGCGTTCTCCGTGGCGAAGTCGATGAACACGTCGAGCTGCCCCGTCCGGTAGGCCCCGTAGATGCCCTGGACGGTCAGCTCCGGAAACGTCTCCACGCCGCCGATCCACCCGACCTCCGTCGCCGCGACGTCGATCACCGAGTACTGGTCTACGAACCGCCGCGCCTCGATGACGAGGAGCACGAGCGTGTAGCTCACGAGCAGCACGAGCGGAATCGCGAGCGAGGCGAGGACGATGACCGCCCGGAGCCTGGCTGGCAGCCGGAGTCGCCGGAGTGCCTTGTAGTACTTCCGCGTCGAGTAGTAGAGGAAGACAGACACCGTCAGCGCCGCGACGAACCGGTAGGCGATCGCCCCGATGACGACGGTGACGGCGATCCCGAAGAGCGAGAGCGCGAACCGTTTCTCGTCCACGGTCGTTGCTGTCCCGAGTGGCTAATAAAGCGTCCGGCGCGGGCTCAGAGCCCACCGAGGGCGTAGACCGTCAGCCCGAGGACGACCCCGTAGACGAGGTGGCCGCCGGCGAGCTCCGCGAGGGGCCGCGGCTCCGGCACTCCACCGACCATCACCCGCTGCCAGAACCCGACGGCCACGACCAGGAGGACCGCCGACCAGCCGACCGCCCAGAGCAGCGCCCCGCCGAGGGTGCCGATGCCGAGGCCGGCCCCCCCGGCCAGTACCACAAACAGGGCACCGGCGACGGCTCCATAGAACAGGTGGATGACCGCCCCGCGCCGTTCGTAGCCGGCTGGGACCCCATCGCCGAGGTACTTCGCCCACACGACCGTCGCGGGGATCGGCTCGTCGGTCGCCACCATCGCGGCCACGCCGGTGACGATGGCGCCGAGCAGTCCACCCAGCAGGCCAGCGAGGGTCGATACCATTGGTCCTCGCCCGACCTGTCAGCCGGTGCCCATATATCTCCACCGGGCGCGCCGCGGCGTCGACCGACCCCGCGATACCCGCCGTCAGCGCCGGTCATGGCCGCCAGGCACACGAAAGCGTTTAATATGGCGGGTCGAATATCTCGCGGTGATGACCCGGACCCGCCGCCACGCCGTTTCGCTGGCCGTCACCGGCGGGTCCGTCCGACCGCCGCGACCGGGCCGCTAGGCCCACACTCATCATTCTCCATCGACGGCGCTCGAATCGACCCATACTTCAGGGTCCGAACCATCCGACCCAGCAACCAACATGACGACACCAACCAACGGACGCGTCGCTCTCGCCTTCTCGGGCGGGCTCGACACAACCGTGTGCGTGCCCCTCCTCGAGGAGGAGTACGGCTACGACGAGGTGATCGGCGTCACGGTCGACGTCGGCCAGCCGGAGGCCGAGTTCGACGAGGCCGCGGAGACGGCCGAGGCGCTCGACCTCGAGCACCACGTGGTCGAGGCCACCGACGAGTTCGCCTCGCTCTGCCTGGATTCGGTCCGGGCGAACGCCACCTACCAAGGCTACCCGCTCGGGACGGCCCTCGCCCGCCCGGTGATCGCCGAAGCCATCCTCGACGTCGCCACCGAGCGTGACTGTGCCGCCCTCGCCCACGGCTGCACCGGCAAGGGCAACGACCAGCTTCGCTTCGAAGCCGTCTGGCGGGCCTCCGACCTCGACGTGATCGCCCCCGTGCGCGACATGGGCCTCACCCGGGAGTGGGAGCTCGAATACGCCCAGGAGCGCGGCCTACCCGTCGAGGGCGGCAACGAGGGCGACTGGAGCATCGACACCAACCTCTGGAGCCGCTCCGTCGAGGGCTCCGAGCTCGAGGACCCTGGCTACGTCCCCGGCGACGAGATTTACGAGTGGACCGACCCGCCGACCGAGGACACGGACGTCATCGAGATCACCTTCGAGGACGGCTACCCGGTCGCGGTCGACGGCGAGCGCTATAGCCAACCATACCTCATCGAGTACCTCAACGGCTTGGCCGGCTCCTACGGCGTCGGCCGGACGGACATGATGGAGGACCGCATGCTCGGCCTGAAGGTCCGGGAGAACTACGAGCACCCCGCCGCGACAACGCTGCTCTCGGCCCACGAGGCCCTAGAGCAGCTCGTCCTCACGAAGGAGGAGCGCAGCTTCAAGCAACAGATCGACCACACGTGGGCCGAGAAGGCCTACGAGGGCCTCCTCTCGGCGCCCCTGGTGAACGCGCTCGACGGCTTCATCGAGGCCACTCAGGCCCGTGTCACCGGCACCGTCCTGATCAAGTTCGAGGGCGGACAGGCCCGCCCCGTCGCCCGGGACAGCGAGTACGCCGTCTACTCCGAGTCGGCGGCCTCCTTCGACACGGAGGACGTCATGGGCGGCATCACCCAGGCCGACGCGACGGGCGTCGCGAAGTACCACGGCTTCCAGGCACGCCTCGCGAACCGCGCTATCGACGCGGTAACGAGCGTCGAGGCGGCCGCGGACGGCGGCGAGGACCAGGACGGCGCAACCGACACAGACGACTAAGACCATGACCGAGGAGGAGCCCACGACCGACGTGGTCCGCCGCGAGCGCTTCAGCGGCGGTCCCGCCCGGGGCTTCCTCTCCTCGATGGACGCTGACGAGCGCCTCTTCGCGGCGGACCTGGCCGTGGACCGCGCCCACGTCGTGATGCTCGAGGAGCAGGGCATCGTTGCCGACGCACCGGTGAGTGCCATCCTGGCCGCCCTGGACGACGTCGAGGCGGCTGGCTTCGAGGCCCTGCCCGAGAGGGCCGAGGACGTCCACGCCGCCATCGAGACGGCCGTCATCGAGCGGGTCGGCGACGACGGCGGCCGGATGCACACCGCCCGCAGCCGGAACGACGAGGTGGCGACCTGCATCCGCCACCGGCTCCGCGAGGACCTCCTCGACGCGATGGAGGCAACTCTGTCGTTCCGCGAGGTGCTCCTCGCGGCCGCGGCCGGACACACCGAGACCGTGATGCCGGGCTACACGCACCTCCAGCCCGCCCAGCCCACGACGGTCGCCCACTGGCTCTGCTCCTACGAGAGCGCCGTCGCGCGGGACACGGCGCGGCTGCTCGACGCGTTCGAGCGGGTGAACCTGTCGTCGCTCGGGGCGGCGGCCTTCGCCGGCACGCCCTACCCTATCGACCGGGAGCGGGTCGCCGAGCTACTCGGCTTCGACGGGATCGTGGAGAACAGCACCGACGCGGCGTCGGCCCGGGACTTCGCGCTAGAGTCGGTCGGCGCCCTCGTGGCGCTCTCGACGACGCTCTCGGGGCTGGCGGAGGACCTGATCCTCTTCGCCAACCGCGGGTTCCTCGAGCTCGCAGACGACTACGCCTCGACGTCCTCCATCATGCCCCAGAAGAAGAACCCGGACACGCTCGAGCTCGTCCGGGCCGCCGCCGGCGACGCGATGGGTGCCTATTCGGGCCTCCAGACGACGCTGAAGGGGCTCCCACGCGCCTACAACCGCGACCTCCAGTCGGCGACGCCCCACGTCTGGGCGGCCGTCGACGCGGTCTCGGCGGCCACCGAGGTCGCAGCCGGCGGCGTCGCCACGGCGTCCTGGGACGAAGACGCGCTGGCGGACGCCGCCAGTGAGGGCTTCTCGACGGCGACCGGCGTCGCGGACTTGCTCGCGATGCACGGCGTCCCGTTCCGCCGGGCCCACGAGGTCGTCGCGACGGCCGCCGAGACCGGCGGCGAGGACTACGCTACGCTGGACGCGGCCGCCCGCGAGGTCCTGGGCGAGCCACTGGAGGGGTACCTGGACGCCGAGGCCGTGGACGCGGCCCTCGACCCCGCCGAGAGCGTGGCGATGCGCGATTCGGTCGGGGGACCCGCGCCCAAGGTGGTCACGTCTGCCATCGAGACCGCCGAATCGGCGCTCGCGTCGGACCGCGAGGCCCTCGCGGGCCGCCGGTACGCCCTCGCCGACGCGGCGGCGACCCTCGACGCGGAGGTGTCCGCGCGGACATGACTCCGATCGTGCAGCGCCCCGCCGGGGGAAGCCACCACTCACCGAGCGACAACGGACGCACCGACCGCCGGATCGACCGCGCGGCACCGACCACCGCCCTGCCCGGGACGGCAGGACCACCCACCGAACACGAGAACCAATGACAGACACGGCCGAATGCGTCGAGTGCGGGGGCGAGGTCGCCCTCCCCGACGACGCCGAGATCGGAGAGATCGTCGACTGCCCCATCTGCGGAACCGAGCTCGAGGTCGTGGGCGTCGACCCGGCCGTCCTCGAGCTCGCCCCCGAGTTGGAGGAGGACTGGGGTGAGTGAATCCATGAACGTCGGGATGCTGTACTCCCGGATCCGCAAGGACGAGAAGCTCCTCCTCACGGAGCTCCGCGACCGGGGCCACGAGACGACGAAGATAGACGTCCGCAGCGAGCGGTTCGACCTGACGGACCCGCCGGCGGCCTTCGAGGACGTCGACATCGTCGTCGACCGCTGCCTGGCGACCAGCCGGAGCATCTATGCGACGAAGTTCGTCGACGCCTACGGCATCCCGGTCGTGAACACGTCGGAAACCGCCGAAGTGTGTGCGGACAAGGTCAAGTGCAGCCTCGCGCTCTCGGGCAACGGCGTGCCGACCCCCCGGACCGAGGTCTCCTTCACGAAGGACAGCGCCCTCGAATCCATCGACCGCTTCGGCTACCCCTGCGTCCTGAAGCCGGTCATCGGCTCCTGGGGCCGCCTGATGGCGAAGATCGAGAGCCGCTCGGCCGCCGAGGCCATCCTCGAACACAAGGAGACGCTCGGCCACTACGAGCACAAGATCTTCTACATCCAGGAGTTCGTGGAAAAGCCCGGCCGGGACATCCGTGTCGTCGCGGTCGACGGCGAGCCTATCGCCGCGATGGCCCGCTCCTCGGAGCACTGGCTCACGAACGCGGCCCGTGGCGCGACGACCGAGGAGTTCGAGGTCGACGAGGAGGCCCGCGAGCTGGTCCAGCGCGCCGCCGACGCCGTCGGTGGCGGCCTCCTCGGCGTCGACCTCATGGAGACCGGCGACGCCTACACCGTCCACGAGGTGAATCACACGGTCGAGTTCAAGGCACTCAACGAGACGACCGACGTCGACGTGCCTGGCCGGGTCGTCGACTGGCTCGAGGCCGTCGCCGAGGACGCGGTCGAGGTAACCGCCTAAGTGGCCAGAGGGCGTGCCAGGACCATGACACACACTGTCTCCGTCATCGGCGGCAGCGGCTTCACCGGCGGGGAGCTCCTCCGCCTGCTCGCCGACCACCCCGAGTTCGAGCTCGTCCAGGCCACGAGCCGGAGCTACACCGGCCGGGCCGTGGGCTACGCCCACCCGAACCTCCGCGACCTGGACCTGAAGTTCACCGACCCGGCCGAGTTGGCGTCGGTCGACGTGCTCTTCGCCGGGACGCCCCACGGTGTCTCGATGGGCCGCATCGACGAGTTCCGGGACGCGGCCGACACCGTCGTCGACCTCTCGGCCGACTTCCGGCTCTCCGACCCGGCCGCGTACGACCAGTACTACGACGGTCACGAGCGCCCGGAGCTCCTCGAGGAGTCGGTCTATGGCCTCGTCGAACTCACCCGCGAGGACCTCCCGGGCGCCGATTTGATCGCCTGTGGCGGCTGCAACGCGACGGCGACGCTGCTCGGGCTCTACCCGCTCTACCAAGCGGGGGTCATCGCCGCCGACGACCGCCTGCTCGTCGACGTCAAGGTCGGCTCCTCGGAGGGCGGCGCCGGTGGCGGCCAGGCCTCCCACCACGCCGAGCGCTCGGGGATCGTCCGGCCGTACGCGCCGACGGGCCACCGACACGAGGCCGAGATCGAGGCGTGGCTCGACACCCAGACGGCCTTCACCGTCCACGCCGTGGACATGATCCGCGGCGCGTCGGCGACCTGCCACGCGTTCCCCGGCGAAGTGGCAAAGAAAGACGTCTGGAGCGCCTACCGCGCCCACTACGACGAGGAGCCGTTCGTTCGGCTCATCGGCGCCGGCGGTGGGGTCTACCGCTACCCCGAGCCGAAGGTCGTCGCCGGGACGAACGACGTCGAGATCGCCTTCGAGGTCGACGAGAAGAACGGCCGCCTCGTCGTCTTCTCGGCCATCGACAACATGATGAAGGGCTCGGCGGGGCAGGCCGTCCACGCCGCGAACGTCGCGCTCGGACTGGACGAGATGGCCGGCCTCGACCACCGCGGACTGCACCCGGTGGGGGCACCGTAGCATGACGACGCGGTGGTCGAGATGACGGTGGTCGTCAAGATCGGCGGCGCGAAGGCTGTCGAGCCCGCCGAGGCCCTCGCTGACGTCGCGGCGCTCCGCGACGAGGGCGAGTCGGTCGCGGTCGTCCACGGCGGCTCCACCGCGGTCGACGACACGCTCGAGCGCATGGGCATCGAGCCCGAGTACGTCGAGACGCCGAGCGGCGTCGTCGGCCGGTTCACCGACGAGCAGACGATGGACGTCTTCAAGATGGCCATGGCGGGACTCGTGAACACGGACCTCGTCACCGGCCTTCAGAACGCCGGCGTGGACGCGGTCGGCCTCTCCGGCGTCGACGGTCACCTGTTCACCGGCAAGCGCAAGGACGCCGTCCGCGTCGTCGAGGACGGCAAGAAGAAGATCCGCCGCGGTGACCACTCCGGGATCATCCAGGCCGTCAACGGCGACCTCCTGCGTTCGCTGCTCGACGCTGGCTACACGACGGTGGCGAGCCCCCCGATGCTGGCGGACGACGGCGTCGCCGTCAACACCGACGCGGACCGTGCCTCGGCCGCCGTCGCCGGCGAACTCGGCGGGACGCTCGTCTCGCTGACGGACGTGGAGGGCGTCTACGCCGACCCCGACGACCCGTCGACGCTCATCGAGCGCGTCGAGACGCCCGAGCAGTACCAGCGCTTGCAATCCGCCGCCGAGGGCTTCATGGGTCGGAAAGTGATGGCCGCGACCGAGGCCCTCGACGCCGGTGCCGAGGCCGTCATCGTCGCGAGCGCCAACGCCGAGGCGCCGATCCGCTCGGCGCTCGCCGGCGGCGGGACGCACGTCCTGCCCGGTGCGGTCGCGAACCGCGAGGAGGGCTCGGCGTGAGCGAGCACAACTTCGTCCACTCCGAGAAGCCCATCGCCCTCGAGCGCGGCGAGGGGATCTACCTCTACGGCGAGGACGGCACCGAGTACGTCGACGCCGGGGCGAGCTTCGCCTGCACGCCCCTCGGTCACTGCCATCCGACGGTGGTCTCGGCGATCCAGGAGCAAGCCGCCCAACTGACCTTCGTTCAGGCGTCCTATCCGGTCGAAGCCAGAGAGCGCGCCTACGATGTCCTCGCGGCGGCCGCCCCGGGCGACATCGACAAGGTCTGGCTCTGCAACTCGGGCACCGAGGCCAACGAGGCCGCGCTGAAGTTCGCCCGGTCGGCGACCGGGAACTCGAAGATCGTCGCCACGATGCAGGGCTTCCACGGCCGGACGATGGGCGCGCTCGCGACGACGTGGACCAAGAAGTACCGCGAGCCCTACGAGCCGTTGATCGGGGACGTCGAGTTCGTCCCCTACGGGGACGCCGAGGCCCTCGCCGACGAGGTCGACGACGAGACGGCCGCGGTCATCGTCGAGCCGGTCCAGGGCGAGGGCGGGATCAACGTCCCGCCGGAGGGGTACCTCGAGGCGGCCCGCGACCTGACCACCGACGCCGGCGCCGCCCTGGTCATGGACGAGGTCCAGGCCGGGATGGGCCGCACGGGGACGATGTGGGCCAGCGAACACGCCGGCATCGTCCCGGACGTGCTCACGTCAGCGAAAGGCCTCGCGAACGGACTCCCGGTCGGCGCGGCGCTATGTGCCGACTGGATCGCCGAGGGCGCGGGCTCGCACAACTCGACGTTCAGCGGTGGCCCGGTCATCTCTGCCGCCGTCGACGCCACCGTCTCGACGGTGGTCGAGGAGGGCTGGCCCGCCCACGCCGACGAGATGGGCACCTATCTCCGGGGAGCGCTCGAGTCGGCCCTCGGCGACGCGGTCCGGGAAGTCCGCGGCCAGGGCCTCCTGGTCGGCGTCGAGCTGAAGGGTGGCGCCAACGCGGCCGCCCGCGACCTCGCCCTCGACCACGGCGTACTCGCCTTACCCGCGGGCCGGACGGTGCTCCGGCTGCTCCCGCCGCTGATCATCGAGCAGGACCAGGCCGACGCCGTCGTCGACGCGATGGCGGCCGTCGTCGCCGGGGAGGGCCACGGGTGATGTCGACGTGAGCATCCAACAGGCGGACGCCCGCGAGCTCCTCACCGACCTCGTTACGATCCCGTCGGTGAGCGACGAGGAGGCCGAGGCCGCCGCGCACCTCGCCACGTTCCTCGAGGACCACGGTCGGGAGGTCTGGCTCGACGACGTCGGGAACGTCCGGGCGCCGGCGGACGACGCGGTACTGCTGACTTCTCACGTCGACACCGTCCCCGGGGACATCCCCGTCCGCGTCGAGGACGGCGAGCTCTGGGGCCGCGGCAGCGTCGACGCGAAGGGGTCCCTCTGTGCGATGGCCGTCGCTGCGGTCGAGACCGGCGCGAGCTTCGTCGGCGTCGTCGGCGAGGAACGCGATTCCCGCGGTGCCCGTCACCTCATCGACGACCGCGCGGCCCCCGGCGCCGTCGTGAACGGCGAGCCCAGCGGGTGGGACGGCCTGACGCTCGGCTACCGCGGCATGCTCTCGGGGACGTACGTCGCGACGAGCGAGTCCGGCCACACCTCCCGGCCCGAGAACAACGCCATCCAGGATGCGATGGACTGGTGGGCTCGGGTCGGCGACGCCGTCGCCGCCGACGAGTGGGAGCCGGTCTTCGAGCGGGTGACGGCCAAACCCGTCGGCTTCGCCGGCGGCACCAGCACCGACGGCCTGTCAGTCGAGGCCACCATGGACGTCCAGTTCCGCATCCCGCCGTCGATGAGCCCGAGCGGCATGCGCGAGATCGCCGACGGCGAGCTCGGCCCAGGCACCGTCCGGTGGAAGGCCGCGATCCCGCCGACGATGCAGAGCCCCCGGACCGAACCCGCACGGGCCTTCCGGGCGACCATCCGCGAACTCGACGGCGAGCCGCGACAGCTCCGGAAGACCGGCACCAGCGACATGAACCTCTACGCCGACGCCTGGGACTGCCCGATGGTCACCTACGGCCCGGGCGACTCGGCGCTCGACCACACGCCGACCGAGCGGATCCAGCTCGACGAGTTCGACCGCGCCGTCGACGTCCTCAACCGGGTGTGTGACCGCCTGCTATGACCGACGCAACCACAGACGTCCTCGACCTCGACGACCTCGACGACCGCCTCCTGCCGGTGCTCGACCGGGCGGCCGAGCTGAAGGCCGCCCACTACGCCGGCGAGTCCTACCGGCTGCTCCCCGACCGCACGCTGGCGATGCTCTTCGAGAAGCCGTCGACCCGGACGCGGATCTCCTTCGAGACCGGGATGACGCGCCTCGGCGGCCACGCCATCATGCTCTCGCCCGAGCACATGCAGCTCGGCCGCGGCGAGCCGATCAAGGACACGGCCCGCGCGCTCTCGGGCTACGTGGACGCGATCATGGCACGGGTGGGTGACCACGGCGAGCTCACGGCGCTGGCCGACAACGCGACGGTCCCGGTGATCAACGGACTCTCCGACCGGGCGCACCCGTGCCAGACGCTCGCTGACCTCCTCACTATCCGCGAGACCTTCGGCGACTTCGACGTCTCGGCGGCCTGGGTCGGCGACGCCAACAACGTCGCCGCCTCCTTCGCCCTCGGGTGTGCCATGGTCGGCATCGACCTGACGGTCGCGACGCCGCCGGACTACGCGCTCCCGGAGGACGTCCTGGCCCGGGCCGAGTCGCTCGGGGGGCGCCCCGACGTCACGACCGACCCGGCCGAGGCCGTCGCCGGCGCGGACGTCGTCTACACGGACGTCTGGGTGAGCATGGGCCAGGAGGAGGAACGCGAGGCGCGGCTCGCCGCCTTCGAGGGCTACCAGGTGAACGCCGAGCTCTTGGCCGGCACGGACGCCGCGTTCCTGCACTGCCTGCCGGCCCACCGTGGCGAGGAGGTCACGGACGAGGTGCTCGAGAGCGAGCGAGCGCTGATCTGGCCGCAGGCGGAGAACCGGATGCACGCCCAGAACGGGCTCTTGGTCGAGCTAATCGACTGAATTCGTCGCTCCGGTCCAGCCGCCCTCAGGCCACCGGTGCCTCGTCGCTGATCTGCACGTAGGCCCGGGCGGTGGTGGCGAGGCTGAATATCGAGTAGACTGCGCCGAGGACCCCGTAGACGACGAGCGTGAGCCAGGGCGACCCGGCCCAGGTGACCGCGAACAGGACGCCGTAGATCACCGCGCCGACGGCCATGACGATCAGGCCGAGGCCGAGCAGGGACCACCGGTTCCCCTTCGCGATCTCGTAGCTCCGCTGGAAGGCCGTCCAGAAGGGCTCGTCCTCGACGGTGACGATGACGAACCAGAAGTACAGGTTGACGAGCGCCCAGACGCCCGGGAGGATGAGCAGGAGAAAGCCGATCCAGAGGGCGAGGAAGAACAGGATGTACCCGATGACCAGGTTCGCCAGGAGCAGCGGCAGGTTGCGGGTGAACCGCCCAGCGGGGAGCGAGCGGGTGTCCTCGGAGACGAACGTGCGGAGGGCCGCGGCGACGACGACGATCGTGACCAGGTAGAGCAGCGCCGTTATGACGGCCGCCATGACCGGCGAGATCGGCAGCGTTGGCCCGAACATCGCCGACGGGGGCACCGTGCCTGCGGGGAACAGCGCCAGGAACGCCGTGTTGTAGAACGTCATCGTCACGGCGGTGAGTGCCGCCATGACGGCGGTGAGAACGAGGCCGTTGCTGGCGATCGTCCGGGCGAGGCCTTCCTGGAGGGACTGGCCGATATTCAGGGACATGCGTCCCCGGGCTCGGTTGGACGTGGTAAAATTCCTCCCCTTCCGCGGTGTGAAGAACCCGAACGGCTCGGGTCAGCCGGTCAGCTGCTCGTACGTGCGCGCCGCGGTGGCGATGGTGAAGACCGAGCCGAAGGCCGAGCCGAGCTGGGCGATCGCGAGCCCGAGGAAGCCCGGCAAGAACGCCCGCGGGACCCCGAAGATCGCGCCGACCACACCCGCGATGATCACCACGACGACACCGAGGACGAACAGCATGATCCGGTTCCCACCCGTGAGCGCCCAGCTGTTCTGGAACCCCTCGATGAAGTTCTGGTCTTCGACGACCACGTAGACGTTCCAGAAGAACAGCGAGACCAGCAGGAACAGCCCCGGGATGACCAGGAGCACGAGGCCGATCGCGACGGCGATGCCGAAGACGATCCCACCGATGATCAGGTTCAGCAGCATCCAGACGAGGTTGCGGGTGAAGTGCTCGCTCGGGAGCGTCTCCCGCTCGCCGGTGACGAACGTGCGGAGGGCCGCGGCGCCGACGATTGCGAGGGCGAGGCCGACGACGATGGAGAGGACCCACGCGACCCCCGACGGGAGGCCGAGCCCGGGGCCCATCGCGGTGCCTGCCCCGGGCCCCATGCCGCCCATCCCTGGCCCCATCCCGCCCGGGAACTGTTCGAACATATTCCGGGCGATCGTGTTTCCGACGAGGCCGTTGAGGATGCCGAGCACCCAGATGATGCCGACGAAGTACAGGCCGTTCCGGGCGATCGTGCGCTTTCCACCTTCCTCGATGGCTTGACCAATGTTCAGGGACATCATCGATTCATCGCACCGACTTGTCATAACTGTGCCGGGACGCCGCCCCTCGACACCGAAGGGGCGGGCGAACCACCGGGAAGGACGGACGGGATCGACGGGCCAACCCACGCCCTTTTGCCGGCCGCCGACCTCTCCCCCGCAAATGGCCCACCTGGATCTCTCGCCGGGATCGGCGCCCGAGGTCGCCGACCGGGGCATCTGGCTCGTCTGCATCGAGTGCGGCCACGCCGCCGCCCCGTTCGACGACGTGATCTACCGCTGCCCGGCCTGCGATGGCCTCCTCGAGGTCCGCTACGCCGACTACCCCACCTTCGACGACTTCGAGGGCCGGGGCGTCTGGCGGTACGCCGAGACCCTCCCCCTCGTGGCCGGCGTCACCATCGACGAGGGGAACACGCCGCTCTATGCAGTCCCGAAGGTCGAGGCCGACGCCGGCGTGGCCGACCTCAGGGTGAAGCACGAGGGCATGAACCCGACGGGCAGCTTCAAGGACCGCGGGATGACGGTGGGCGTCGCGGTCGCCCGAGCCCTCGGCATCGACCGGCTCGCCTGCGCCTCGACCGGGAACACGAGCGCCGCGCTGGCTGCCTACGGCGCCCGGGCTGACATGGGCGTGCTCGTGCTGCTCCCCGCCGGCAAAGTCGCCGCCGGGAAGGTCGCCCAGGCGAGCCTCCACGGGGCCCACATCCTCGAGGTGGACGGGAACTTCGACGCCTGTCTCGACCTCGTCTCCGAGCTGGCCGACCGCGGCGAGGCCTACCTGCTGAACTCGCTGAACCCGTTCCGGCTCGAGGGCCAGAAGACGATCGGCCTCGAGATCTTAGAGCAGTCCCTCGACACGACCGGTCGGTTCCCCGACCGCGTCGTCCTGCCCGTTGGCAACGCGGGGAACACCGCCGCGCTCTACAAGGCGTTCCGCGAGCTGGTCGCCTCGGGCGCCCTCGACGAGGACGAGGTGCCGAAGCTCACCGGGGTCCAGGCCGAGGGCGCCGCCCCGTTCGTCGAGGCCATCGAGAACGGGTGGGACGACGTCCAGCGGTGGGAGTCGGTCGAGACCCGGGCTACCGCCATCCGCATCGGCAACCCGGTGAACGCGCCGAAGGCCCTTCCCGGCGTCCGGGCGACCGGCGGCACCGCCGTGGCGGTTTCGGACGACGCGATCACCGAGGCTCAGCGCGACCTCGCCGAGGACGGCATCGGCGTCGAGCCCGCCTCGGCGGCCTCGGTGGCTGGCCTCCGCGAGCTCCGGGATCGGGGCGAGATCGACGCCGACGAGCACGTGGTCTGCCTGACGACCGGGCACCTGCTGAAGGACCCCGACGCGGCGGCGGCCGCCGGTGCCGAGCCGGTACCGGTATCGAACGACGTCGAGGGCGTGCTCGAAGCGATCTGACGGGGCTAGCCGTATACGGCTACCACGAGGCCTGCCACCAGCAGGCAGCCGACGAGGGCGATGAACGCCAGCCCGAAGCCGGCGACGTCGGCCACCAGCCCGACCGCCGTCGGCCCGAGCGAGCCCAGGCCGATGTAGACCGTGCGCATCCCGCCGAGGTCGCCACCCATGCTCGCGTCCGGGAAGGCGTCCATGAGGGCCGCCTGCATCACCGGCGGGTACGCCATCAGCCCGACCGCGAAGACGAGCACGGCGAGGATCACGGCAGCCGTCCATGTCGACCTCACGACGACGGCGAGGGCGGCCGCGCCCATGAGGAGCGACCCCGCGGCCACGCGTGTCCGCCCCAGCGAGTCGCCAACCCAGCCCGATACCGGTTTCGTAGCGGCGCCGACGACGAACAGGGCGCCGAAGCTGGCGGTCGCGATCTCCGGCGGCAGCCCTTTCGCCGACCGGAGAAACAGCGGGAGGAACGCCACCGAGGACTGCCAGGTCAGCGCGAACAGGACGTACGCGAACAGCAACCGTCGGGTCGTCGCGTTCCCGAGGAGCCGGTGGAGCGTCTCGGCGATCCCCAGGTCGACCCGGCGCAGGTCGTAGGTCTCGTCGCTCCAGACGTGGATCGCGACCGCCGCGAGGAGGAGCACGACCACGAAGGGTGGGTAGGCGAATCGCCAGGAGACGGCGAGGACCAGGGCGGCCACGCCCGCCGCGAGCACACCGCCGACGTCGCCCGAGGCGGTGTGGAGGCCGAAGGCCTGGCCGCGACGGTCGACGTAGAGGTCAGACAGGAGCGCCCGCGCGGCCGTTGGGTACACGCCCGCGCCGATCCCGACCACGACCGCGCCAAGGAGCAATGCCGGGTAGGCCGGCGCCGACCCCAGGAGCACGAACCCGACCGCGGCGACGACGAGCCCCCCGACGAGCAGGGGTTTCCGGGTCAGCCGGTCTGAAATCCGGCCACTCGGGTACTGGAGCAGGGCGTAGACGCCCCACATCACCGTGAACGGGATCCCGGCCTCGACGTTCGAGAGTCCGAGCTCGACCTGGACCGTCGGCAGCATCGGCGAGAGCACGAGCCGGCCCGCTTGAATCATCGCCCAGCCGACGGAGCTGACCAACAACAGCCGCCCTGCATACCCGCCGAGGAGGCGCTCGCCCGAGGTCATCGACTCCGCCCCCGTCTCTGCCCCACGGGATTAGGCGCTGTTTAGGGCGATGTACTTCGCCTCGACGATGCGCTCGTCCGCTTCGATCTCCGCCAACACGTCCTCGGGCACCGGGTCGTCCAGGTTGTAGACCGTCAGCGCCTGGCCGCCGATGGTCTCCCGGGCGTTGAACATCCCGGCGATGTTGATGCCGTGGTCGCCCAGCACCGTGCCGATGAAGCCGATGACCCCGGGCTTGTCCTGGTTCCGCGCCATGAGCATGTGTCCGTGGGGGATCGCGTCGACGCGGTAGCCGTCGATGCGGACGATCCGCGGGTCGTTCCCGGTGAAGAGCGTCCCGCACACCGAGGACTCGGTCTCGCCATCGCTGACCGTCACCGTCACGAGGCTCTGGAAGTCCTCCGCGCGGGAGGACTTCGACTCGGTCACCTCGACGCCGCGCTCGTCGGCGATCCGCGGGGCGTTCACGGCGTTGACCTGCCACTCCAGCGGCTCGAAGATCCCCTTCAACGCGCTCGCGGTGACGAAGTCGACGTCCTCCTCGGCGATCTCGCCCTCGTAGCGGACCTCCACCGACTCGATCCGGTGGCCCAGGATTTGGGCGGCGACCAGCCCCGCTGTTTCGGCCAGTTCCACGTAGGGCCGCAGCCGGTCGAAGGCCGTCTCATCGATGGACGGGGCGTTCAGCGCGTTGAGTACCGGTTCGCCCGCCAGTGCGGCGACGACCTGGTCAGCCGTCACCGTCGCCACCTTCTCCTGGGCGGCTTCGGTCGAGGCGCCCAGGTGTGGCGTGACGATCACGTCGTCGACCGACAAGAGCGGGTTGTCCGGCGCGACCGGCTCTTCGGCGAAGACGTCGACAGCCGCCCCGGCGAGGACGCCATCCTCGACAGCCTCGGCCAGCGCGGGCTCGTCGACGATCCCACCCCGGGCGCAGTTGATGACGTAGCCACCTTCCATCTGCGCGAGCTCCTCTTCGCCGATCATGCCCTCGGTCTCGGCCGTCAACGGCGTGTGGACGGTCAGGAAGTCCGCCTCCGTGATGCACGTCTCGAAGTCCACCAGCTCCGCACCGAGCTGGTTGGCTCGCTCCTCCGAGATGTAGGGGTCGTACGCGAGGAGTCTCATTCCGAGCCCGTCGAAGCGGCGGGCGGCCTGCTGGCCGACCCGGCCGAGACCGACGACCCCGAGCGTCTTCCCGTTCAGCTCGGTTCCGAGGTACTCGCCCTTCGCCCACTGACCCGCCTTCAGCCGAGTGTGGGCCTGGGGGATCGACCGGGCCGCGGCGAACGTCATCGCCACGGTGTGCTCGGCCGCCGCTCTGACGTTCCCCTCCGGCGCGTTGGCGACGATGACGCCCTGTGCCGTCGCCGCCTCGATATCGATGTTGTCGACCCCGACGCCCGCCCGGCCGACGATCACGAGCTCCTCGGCGGCCGCGAGCACCTCAGCCGTCACCTCGGTTCCCGACCGAACGATCAGGGCCTGGGCGTCGGCGACGGCCGACAGCAGGGCGTCGCCGTCGACGTCGTACGCCTCCACGACCTCGTGACCGGCCTCGCGGAGCCGGGCGAGGCCGGCGTCCGCGATGGGGTCCGTGACGAGTACTTTCATGCCGAAACGGAGCGGGACGAACCGGATTAACGCTTCCATTTCACGGCGGTCTCCCGCCAACGCGTCGCCGGACGCCCACGGGAAACCGGGGCGTTCACGTGTCGGCGCCCGAACGACCGGGCATGCCGCTGATCGCCTTTGACTTCGACGGCACGCTCTCGGACGACGAGATGATCGTCCTCCTCGGCGAGCAGGCCGGCTGTGCCGACGAGATCTTCGAGATCACCGAGCGGGCGATGGCCGGAGAGCTCTCCTACGCGGAGAGCCTCCGGGAGCGGGTGGGGCTCCTGGCCGGCCTCGACGGGGCGGCCATCGACCGAGCGTTCGCGGGCGTGGAACTCCGCCCCGGCGCCGGCGACCTCATCCGGGCGCTGAACGAGGCCGGCGTCGTCACGGCCGTGCTGACCGGGGGCTTCGAGGCCGGCGTCGAGGACGCGTTGGACCGGGCCGGTGTCGCGGTGGACCGCCTCGTGGCGAACCGGCTCGTCGCCAACGATGATCGCCTGACGGGTGAGGTCGAGGGCCCCCTCGTCGAGGGTACGAAGGACGGGGCCCTCCGGCGCGTCGCTGACGAAGCCGACGTCGACCTCGACCAGACGGTCGCGGTCGGCGACGGCGCGAACGACGTGCCGATGCTCGACGTCGCTGGGACCGCGATCGGGTTTCAGCCGAAGCCGGCGGTCAGGCCTCACTGTGACGTCTCTGTGGAGACGATGGCGGCGCTGCACGACGCATTAGTCGCCCACGGCGTGCTCCCGTCCGGGGCGTGAAGCCCGGAACCCCTGAAACTCTGAAACGAGCGACAGGTTTAATGAGGGATTCAGCGTACGCATGCTCGAAACGAATGGGGGGAAATCCGGAGACGGAGCTGACGGCGGTCGACATCCACGACGTGCTCTCGAACGAGCGCCGACGGATGGTTCTCTCGATCCTCAGGGAGCAGCGCGACGACGCGATGACCGCGCGGGAGCTCTCTGAACTGATCGCGGAGTCGGAGACGGGACAGTCGCCCCCGCCGCGGAACATCCGACAGAGCGCGTACGTTTCGCTCCATCAGACCCACCTGCCAAAGCTCGACGAGCTCGGGATCGTCGACTACGACGAGTCGGCCAAGACCGTCTCGCTCACGGATCGCGCGAACCAGATGAGCGTCTACATGGAGACGGTCCCCCGTTACGGCATCTCCTGGAGCGAGTACTACCTCGCGGTCTCGGTCATCGGACTGCTGTTGGCCGCGGCGGCCTGGATCGGGGTCCCGGTCCTCGCCGCAGTGAACGCCGCCACGTGGGCGGCGTTGGTCCTGGCCCTCGTCGGCGTCTCGGCGACCTACCAGACGATCCAGCAGGGGAGCTCCATCCTCCACCGGATGCGCGAGGCTGAGGACGACGGCCCCTCGAGTGCCGAGCCGGAGGATTAGGCGGGGGGCCGGCCGGGGCGCTCGCCTACGCCGTGTCCGTGACGGACTGCCCCGTCACGCCCTCGTCGAGGAAGTCCTCGAGCGGTGGTCCGACGTGCTCGGGTTCGACTAGGAAGGCGTCGTGGCCGTGGTCCGACTCGACCACGTGGTGGGCCGTCGGCGTTCCCCCGGCCCGGAAGGCCTCTGCGAGCCGCTCCGACTGGCCGACCGTGAAGTGCCAGTCGGCGGTGAAGCTCATCAGCATTGACTCGCCATCGTAGGCTGCGAGGGCGTCCGCGTTCGAGTCGTAGCCCGAAGCGAGGTCGTAGTGGTCCATCGCTCGGGTGAGATAGAGGTACGTGTTCGCGTCGAAGCGCTCGGTGAACTTTCCGGCGTTGTAATCGAGGTAGGACTCGACGTCCCGGTAGGGGAAGAAGCTGGCAGCCGGGTCCGTCGGCGTCCACTGGTGGGGTCCCTCGCGCCCGGCGGCGCGCCGGCCGAACCGCGCCTCCATCGAGTCCTTCGAGAGGTACATCACGTGGCCGATCATCCGGGCGAGCGCGAGGCCGGCGTCCGGGTGCTCGCCCCCGTAGTAGTGGCCCCCGTTCCAGTTCGGGTCAGCGGTGATCGCCCGCGTGGCGATGGCGTCCAGGGCCAAACACTGCGCGTCGAGCCGGGCGGCGGCCGCGATCGGGGCGACGCGCTCCACGTCGTCGGGGAATCGGCTGGCCCAATCGAGGACGTTCATGCCGCCCACGGAGCCGCCGGTCGCGGCGTGGAGCCGGCCGACGCCGAGGGCGTCGAGCACTTCGCGCTGAACCCGGGTCCAGTCGCCCACGGTGACCGGCGGGAAGTCGGTGCCGTAGGGCTCGCCGGTCTCGGGGTGGATGGCGGGCGGTCCGGTCGTCCCGTAGCACGACCCCGGGACGTTCACACAGACGACGTAGTAGTCGGTCGTGTCGATGGCCTTCCCCGGGCCCACGATGGTGTCCCACCAGGCCCGTGCCTGCCCGCCCGTGTCGGTTCGGTCGTGGCCGCCGGCCACGTGGGCGCTACCAGTCAGTGCGTGGCAGACGAGGACCGCGTTGTCGCCGTCGAACGCACCGTAAGTCTCGTATGCCACTTCGAGCTCCGGGATCGATTCGCCGCAGGCGAACTCGTACTCGCCCAGTGAGACCGTGTCGCGCTCGACGTCCACCGTCAGGCACCCCCCGCGACCGCCCCGAGGGCCTGGTCCAGGTCGGCGACGATGTCCTCGGCGTCCTCGATGCCGACCGAGAGCCGCACGAGGTCCGGCGTCACGCCGGAGGCACGCTGCTCCGCTTCCGTGAGCTGGGCGTGCGTCGTGCTCGCCGGGTGGATGACGAGCGTCTTCGCGTCACCGACGTTCGCCAGGAAGGAGGCCAACTCGACCGCCACACAGAGCTCTCGGGCGGCCTCGTATCCGCCGGCGGGCCCGAAGGCGATCATCCCGCCGTAGCCCCCATCGAGATACTCGCCCGCCTCGTCGTGGGTCGGATGCACGTCGAGGCCCGGGTAGGTGACCCACTCGACGGCGTCGTGCTTGGCGAGGAACTCGGCCACGGCCTGGGCATTCTCGCAGTGGCGTGCCATGCGCAGGGGGAGCGTCTCTAAGCCCTGGACGGTCTGCCAGGCGTCGAAGGGTGACTGGGCGTGGCCGATCGAGCGGACCGCCCGGTGGCGGACCGCTTGCGCGAAGGCCCGGTCGCCGAAACGCTCGGCGAAGGTCACGCCGTGGAAGGCCGGATTCGGGCCGCCCACTTCCGGGTACCGCTCGGGGTGATCTCCCCACGGGAACGAGCCACCGTCGACGACGATCCCGCCGACGGTCGTCCCGGCGCCGTGGATCCACTTCGTCGTCGACTCCCAGACGACGTCGGCGCCGTGCTCGAGCGGCCGACAGAGCGCGGGCGTCGCGAACGTGTTGTCCACGACGAGGGGGACGTCCGCCGCGTGGGCGACCTCGGCCACCCGCTCGAGGTCCGGCGTCACGAGCGACGGGTTGCCGATGGTCTCGACGTGGACGAACGCCGTGTCCCCGTCGATCCGCTCGGCGTAGGCGTCGTAGTCCAGAGGCTCGACGAACCGGGCCTCGATCCCGCGGTGACGGGCGGTGTGAGTGAGATAGGTGGTCGTCCCGCCGTAGATCGCCGAGGAGGAGACGACGTTGTCACCAACGTCGGCGAGGACGCTCGTCGTCGCGTCGAAGGCAGCCAGCCCCGAGGCGGTCGCGACGGCGTCGACCCCGCCCTCGAGGTCCGCCAGCCGCGCCTCGAGCACCCGCGTCGTCGGGTTGGAGATCCGCGAGTAGACGTCGCCCTCCGCCTCCAGGGCGTAGAGCGACGCCGCGTGGTCGGCGTCGTCGAAGACGTAGGACGTCGTCTGGTGGATGGGTGGCGCCCGGGCGCCGGTCGCCGGGTCGGGAACCTGGCCGGCGTGGAGGGTTCTGGTCGCGAAGCCCGCTCGCTCGCTCATGTCTCACATGTATATTTCTGGAGGGAGATATAACGGAGAGTTACGGCAATATCTGCGGCTACCGGGCAGGGACCCGGATTCACCCGTCCGAACGGCAGATTGCGGGCGGATGCCGCTGGTCGGTCCGGCTCGCAATCTGTGGCGTGATAGCTCCCGGCTACAGCCCGGCGACGTCCTCGATGGCGTCCGTGAGCGCACGGATGCTCTCGACGTCGTGTTCGCCCATGTGGCCGATGCGGAACGTTCGCTCGCCGAGCGCCGACCCGTAGCCGTTCGAGAACACCATGTCGTAGCCCTCGGAGACCGCCTCGATGGTCCCGGCGACGTCCATGTCCCGTGTGTTCTCGATGCAGGACACGGTCTGTGATTCGTAGCCTGCCTCGGGGTACATGTCGAAGTGTTCGCGGGCCCACGACTGGGTGTACTCGGCCATCGCCCCGTGGCGCTCTGCGCGCTCTTGGTGGCCCTCATCGAGCATGTGCTTCATCTGCTGTCGGTAGGCGAGCATGACCGGGATGGCCGGGGTCGAGTGGGTCTGGCCCTTCCGCTCGTAGTAGTCGATCGACCGCTGGAAGCCGCCGTACCAGGACGCCGAGTCCTTCGCGACCTCGCGCTCGTAGGCGTCCTCGCTGACGACGCAGACGGCCAGCCCCGGCGGCATGGCGAACGCCTTCTGGACAGAGGTGAAGATGACGTCGATACCGTGGGTGTCAATGTCGACGTAGTCCCCGCCGAGGGCCGAGACCGCGTCGACGATGAAGTACGTGTCCGGGTAATCAGCGACGACGTCGCCGATCTCCTCGATGGGATTCCGGACGCCGGTCGAGCTCTCGTTCATCACGCAGGTGACGGCGTCGTAGTCGGTCTGGGTCGTCTCCAGGGCCTCCTTCACGTCATCGGGCTTCACGGCCTGGCCCCACTCGTACTCGAGGGTGTCGACCGACTTGCCAAGCCGCTCGGCGACGTTCGCCTGCCGCTCGCTGAAGCTGCCACAGGTCGTGACGAGGACGTCCTCGTCGACGAGGTTCAGGATCGAGCTCTCCATGAACTCGGTGCCCGACGCCGTCAGGACGATGACGTCGTTGTCGGTCCCGAGGAAGGTTTTCGTGTCCTCGACGACCGTCGTGTAGAGGTCCGTCATCCGGTCCATCCGGTGGCCGAACATCGGCTGGGCCATCGCCTCGATGACGTCCTCGCGGACCTCGGTCGGCCCCGGGATGTAAAGCGTCTTTTCGGGGTAGTCGTCCGTGTACTCGCGTTTCTCCATGGCGTGGATCACCGAGGTGTTCTGGGTCCCCGATCGCTCGCCAAGCGCTCCTCTTGCATGGATACGGGTTCCTGTGCGCGGGGGTTAAGGCCACCGAGTCGACGCCGACGGACGCCCGCCCCGCGAAGGTACTGCCGATCGCTCCTGATCTAGAGGTCAGTCTCCTCGAACACCCAGTAGCCCGCCAGCGGAATCGCGACGACCCAGAGCGCCAAGATGATCGCCACCGCCGGGTCCGAGAGGTAGGCCGGGACCGACCCCCCCATCGCCTGGGCGTAGGCCTGCCGGTTGAGCTGGCCCTGGAGGCCGCCCCCGCCGACGAGGCTCACCCGGGCGAAGAGGGGTTCCCCCGAGAGCAGGCTCAGGACGAGCGTGCGGTAGGCCTCGGTCGGGTTGAGCACCGAGATGAACAGGTGGAGCGGGACGAGCGTCTCGCCCCCCATGTCGGTGTTGTTCGAGAGCAGCCGGATGACGCCGTTGGCAAAGCGGCTCCATATGAGCGTGAAAAGGACGAACATCGTGACCGTCCCGACCATGGCCCGGCGACTCGTGTCCGCCGCGGCCGAGAAGCCGACGCCGATGCCGACGAACGAGAGCCCGAGCACGACCGTCAGCAGTGCGAAGCCGAGGTAGTTCCCGAGGGCGAGCTCGATCGGCGTCGGGACCATCGCCACCGCGGCGACGACGAACGCGATCAGGATCGCGACCGCGACTACCGCCCCACGGCCGAGCGCCTTCCCGACGACCACGTCGAGTCGGGAGTGGGGCAGCGAGAGCAGGAGCTTCAGGGTGCCCGAGTCGCGCTCGCCGGTGATCGAGTCGTAGGCGAGGACGATGGCGACGGCGGGCACGAAGAAGGTGAGGATGCCCACCATCACCTGGGCGTAGAGATCGCTGGTGACCCCGCCGCCGTTCTGGGGCTGGCTGATCTGGATGAAGTCCGCCGCGATCAGGATCGGGCCCACCGCCAGGAACACCGAGAGCACGACGGTCAGGCCCCACAGCCAGTACGACCGGATCGCGTCGCGGATGTCCTTCTCCGCGACCGCCTGCCAGCTCATGTCGAACCCGCCTCCTCCTCTGTGCGTGTCTCGCCCACGGTCTCTGCCGCCTCCTCCGTGTAGGCGACGAACAACTCCTCCAGCCCGGCTTCCTCGGTCTCGAAGTCGACGACGGCCATCCCGCCGTCCTCGAGCGCCGAGAGCACTCGCGTCTTGGCGTCGTCGTCGCAGCTGACCGACACGGTCGTCCCGTCCACGTCAACGCGGGAGACGCCGTCGAGCGCCCTGACCGACTCGAGGGCCTCTTCCTCGACCGCCTCGACGGTGAGCCGGAGGGTCGACTCGGTGCCGACGGCCTCCCGGAGCCCCTCGACGGAGTCCTCGGCGACGAGTCGGCCCTCCCGGAGGATCCCTACCCGGTCACAGACCGCTTCGACCTGGCCAAGGATGTGCGAGGAGAAGAACACGGTCGCGCCACGCTCGTTCTCCGCCCGGACGATCTCTCGCATCTCCCGGGCGCCGTTAGGGTCCAGCCCGGCCGAGGGCTCGTCGAGGATCAACAGCTCCGGCTCGCCCACCAGCGCCATCGCCAGCGCGAGCCGCTGGCTCATCCCTTTCGAGTAGCCCCCGGCTCGCCGGTCCGCCGCGTCGCTGAGGCCGACCCGCTGGAGGATGGCGTCCGGGTCGCCGTCGACCTCCTTCGATGCCATCGCGAAGTCGACGTGCTGGCGCCCGGTGAGCCGGTCGTAGACGTCGAAGGCCTCGGGGAGCACCCCCGTCCGTTCGCGGATGGCGACGCTGTCCTCGCGGGCGTCGCGACCGAGGACGTCGACCGTCCCGACGGTCGGCCGGACGAAGTCGAGCAGCATGTCGATGGTCGTCGACTTCCCGGCCCCGTTGGGCCCGAGGAAGCCGTACACTTCGCCCGATTCGACGGTGAGGTCAAGGCCTGAGACGGCGGTCACGTCGCCAAATCGCTTCGTCGCGCCACGCACCTCGATGGCCGCCATGGCCGTCGCTTGCGCGACCTCGTGTATAGGTGTTGGCGTTCGGCGTCTGCCGGGCGTCAGCCGGGCCCCTCGAGGCCCGATCAGATCTCCTCGTCCGGATCGTGTCGCTCCCGGACCCGCTCGACCTCCTCGCGGTAGCGGTCGCTGGTCGCCTCGTCGGTGACGGCCTCCAGGCGGTCGGGGCCGAGGTCCATCGACGCGGTCACGCCACGGTCTCGGAGCATGGCGGCCGAGCGTTCGCTCACCAGCCGTCGCTCACCGTCGGGGGTCGCGTAGACGAGGCGGACCAGACCCTTGTCGTCGTAGTCCCGCTCGACGAGCCAGCAGCGCATGGCGTCTGGTTCTCCCCTGGTTCGGTTGAATCTGGCGCCCGGGCGCTATCATAGCCGATACTGCACGGGCGAAGTTTATCGTCGTCCTCCGAGGACCCCCGGACCATGACGAGTGCCCCCTCCGACCCGCCGGCGGCCATCGACCGGCTCTGCTACGCCGGCGAGTCGGTTCTCGACACCGCCTGCGTCGGTGGGGCGACGGTCACGGTGACCAGCCACCGCGTGCTGGCGCTCACCCCGAGCAGCGACGGGCCCACCCTCCAGGAGGCCGCGCTGCCGAACGTCGAGGACGTGGAGCTCACCAGCGCCGGCGACCTGGCCCACGGCTGGCGGGCGGTCCGCTATGGGGTCTACGCCCTCGCGCTGTTCGGCGCGAGCTTCGTCGTGAACTTCGATGGCATCGCCGGCGTCGAGCCCCCGGCTCAGGCCGGCGCCGGCCAGGTGGTGAGCATGGCGGTCGCGATGACGAACATCCTCGGCCTCGTCGACGACGCCCTCCGGGTCGGCGCCGTGATGGTCCTGATCGGCGCGCTCGGCTTCGCCGCCCTCTATGGCTACAGTCGGGACCGCCAGCTCCAGGTGACGGTCGCCGACGGCGACCACCTGCGCGTCCCGGCCGACGGCGCCGCCCGCGCGGCCGCCGACCGGCTTGGCGTGGCCCTGGAGAAAGCGTCAAACCCGTCCGACGGCTAGGCGCCACCGATGGAGGCCGAGCCGGTCAAGGCGCGCGCTGCGTCGCTCCCCCGCGACCCGGGCGTCTACCTGTTCCGGGACGGGGAGCGCGTCCTCTACGTCGGCAAGGCCGTCGACCTCCACTCGCGCGTCCGCTCCTACGCCGACCCCCGCTCCGAGCGGATCGAGCGCATGGTCCGGGAGGCCGCCGAGGTCGAGATCGCCGTCACCGACACCGAGACGCAGGCGCTCCTGCTCGAGGCGAACCTCATCAAGCGCCACCAGCCGCGGTACAACGTTCGGCTCACCGACGACAAGTCCTATCCGCTCGTCCAGCTCACCGACCACGACTTCCCCCGGATCCAGGTCACCCGTGACCCCGAGGACGACGCCACCGTGTACGGCCCGTTCACCGACAAGGGCCGGACGGACACGGTCGTGAAGGCCCTCCGGGAGACCCACGGCGTCCGGGGCTGCTCGGATCACAAGTTCGCGAACCGGAGTCGGCCCTGCCTCGACTACGACCTCGGCCTCTGCACGGCGCCATGCACGGGCGAGATCGGCCGAGACGCGTACGTCACGGACGTCCAGTCGGTGAAGGACTTCTTCGAGGGCGGCACCGGAGTCCTCGCGGGCCCGCTCCGCGAGGCGATGGACGCGGCCGCCGAGGCCCACGAGTACGAGCGGGCGGCGAACCTCCGCGATCGGCTCGACGCGGTCGAGGCCTTCCACGGCGGCGGTGGCGACGCCGTCCAGCACCACGCGGACCGCCGGACCCTGGACGTCCTCGGCGCGGTGGTCGAGTCCGCCCGGTCCGTCGTCGCGCGGCTCCACGCGGAAGGCGGGAAGCTCGTCGAGCGGGACCGCCACGTCCTCGACGCCCCCGCCGACGCCGAGGCGGGGGACGTCCTCGCCGCCTTCATCCCACAGTACTACGCCGAGCGGGAGCTCCCGGACGCGCTTGCGCTCTCGCACCACCCCGGGGACGACGAGCTGTCGACTTGGCTCGACACCGAGGGCGTCTCGGTGACGGTCCCCGGGACCGGCCGCGAGGCCCGTCTGGTCGACCTGGCGCTGAAGAACGCCCGCCGGCACGTCGACGACGCCGACGAGGGGGCGGTGCTCGCTGATGCCCTCGGCGTGGCCGATCGGATCGACCGCATCGAGGGGTTCGACGTGAGCCACGGTCAGGGCAAAGCGGTCGTCGGCAGCGACGTCTGCTTCCTCGGCGGCCGTCCCCAGAAACCCGACTACCGTCGGAAGAAGCTCACCGAGGGGAACGACGACTACGCGGCCATGCGCGAGCTCGTCGGCTGGCGTGCCGAGCGAGCCGTGGCCGGTCGCGACGATCGGCCCGACCCGGACCTGCTCCTAATCGACGGTGGCGAGGGGCAGCTCTCGGCGGCGCGTCAGGCGTTGGACGCCGAAGGGTGGGAGATCCCCGCCGTCGCGCTGGCGAAGGCCGAGGAGGCCGTCGTCACGACCGACGGCCGCCGACAGTGGCCCCGGGACGCCCCGCACCTCCACCTCCTCCAGCGGGTCCGGGACGAGGCTCATCGCTTCGCGGTCGCCTACCACCAGACGGTCCGCGACGAGGTCGGCACGGCCCTAGACGGCGTCCCGGGCGTGGGTCCCGAACGCCGTCGCCGCCTCCTCCGGCGGTTCGGGTCGGTCGAGGCTGTCCGGGCGGCGTCGGTGGCGGAGCTCCGGTCGGTCGAGGGGATCGGCGCCGAGACCGCCGAGGCGATCAAGGGGCGGCTGTAACGGCCACAGCACGGCCGCTCCCCCGTCACGAGCACCCGTTTTCAGCCGACGGTGTCGATGGAAACATCAATACGCCCCCTCTCGCTTCCGGGTGATAATGGGGCAACGCGACGAATCCGACTGGCGGTATTACGGCTGGCTCGTCGTCCTCACCTGCTTCGTCGTCATCGCCATCGGTAGCGGTGCCCGCTTCGCCTTCGGGGTGATCCTCGACCCCCTGGTCGTGACCTTCGAGGCCTCCCGGACGGCCATCTCTATCACCCAGTCCGTTCAGCTCGTGGCCTACGCGGTGAGCCAGCCGGTCATGGGCCGGTTGATCGACCGGTACGGTCCCGCGCCCATCTTCGCCGGGAGCATCCTGGCGGTGGCGGGCGGGCTCGCGGGCGCCGCGTTCGTCGGCTCCGTCCTCGGCCTCTACCTCACGCTGGGGGCGCTCGTCGGCTTCGGCTACGGGGGGATCGGCGCGCTGGCCATCGTCACCATCCTCGCCGGGTGGTTCCGCGACCGACGGGAGTCGGCCGTCAGCCTCGCGAACTCGGGCTTCAACGTCGGCCAGCTCGCCATCGCACCCGTGCTCGGGTTCGCGCTCACGGTCATCGACTGGCAGACGGCCCTCGTGGCGCTCGGGGTGCTCATGCTCCTGACGCTCCTCCCGGCGGTGGCGGTGCTCCGCCGGCGGCGGAGTGCCGACGCGGACGTCGACGGCGACGGGGGCGAGTTCGCCGGGACGCTCGACGTCTCCTCAGTTCGTGAGGCCGTCCGGGGCCGATCGTACGCCGGCCTCCTCTCGAGCTACTTCATCTGTGGGTTCACCGACTTCGTCGTCATCGTCCACCTGGTCAGCTACCTCGTCGGGGTCGGCTTCTCCCGTCCGATCGCCTCGACGGCGCTGGGGCTCGTCGGCGGGGCAAGCTTCGTCGGGGTCGTGGTGTGTGGCTGGATCGCCGACCGGACCCGGACCAAGGACGTGATCGCGGGGCTCTACGCGATGCGGATCGGCGGTTACCTCCTGCTGATCCTCGTCGGGAGCGTCGCCTCGCTCGAGACGGTCCTTCTGTACGCGTTCGTCGTTGTCTTCGGCTTCTCGCTCTACGCGACGGCGCCGCTGACGTCCACCCTGACGGCCACGCTGTACGGCGACTCGCTCACGGGCACGCTGTATGGCTGGGCCAGCGCGACCCACCACGTCGGCGCGGCGATTGGCGCGGCCGCCGCGGCCTGGGTCTTCGACACCACCGGGACCTACGAGCCGGCCTTCTACCTCTGTGCTGGCCTCCTCGTCGTCGGCACCGTGGCCGCCTACGCCATCGTCGAGCCCCGGTCGACGAGCTCGGGGTCGGCGTAGGATCCAGACGAGGCGGTCCCGCGACCCCGCCGGAACCGGTTTCTCGAGGTGGGTGCCACTCAGAACTCGCCGATTTCGGGCTCGACACCAGCGTCCCCCTGTCGCCCGCCGAGGTCGTGCTCGTCCCGGAGCTCCCGGATGCGGTCGCGGATGTCCGCCGCAAGCTCGAATTCGAGGTTGTCGGCGGCCTCGGTCATCCGCTCCTCTAACTCCTCGATGAGTCGGGCCGCCTCGTCGGCGTCCTCCGGGGTCGCCGTCGCGACGTTCCCGGTGTTGGTTTTCGAGCCGGGCAGGTCGGTCTCGCCGATCGCCTTCTCGATCGTCGTCGGCTCGTAGCCGTGCTCCGCGTTGAACGCCTGCTGGATCCGGCGGCGGCGCTGGGTCTCGTCGATCGCGTCCCGCATCGAGTCGGTGACGTCGTCGGCATAGAGGACGACCTCGCCCTCGACGTTCCGGGCCGCCCGGCCCATCGTCTGGATGAGCGTGGTCTTCGAGCGCAGGAAGCCCTCCTGGTCGGCGTCGAGGATGGCCACGAGGGACACTTCTGGGATGTCTAAGCCCTCCCGAAGCAGGTTAATGCCGACGAGGACGTCGATCTCGCCCAGCCGAAGCTCCCGGATGAGCTCGTGGCGCTCGAGCGTGTCCGTCTCGTCGTGCATGTACGCGACGTCGATACCGGCCTCCTCGAGGAACTCGGTGAGGTCCTCCGCCATGCGCTTGGTGAGGGTCGTGACGAGCACGCGCTCCTCGCGCTCGATCCGCACGTCGATGCGGGCCATCAGGTCGTCGACCTGGCTCTCCGCGGGCGAGACCTCCACCTTGGGGTCCACGAGGTGGGTCGGCCGGACGATCTGCTCGACGACCTGCTCTGAGTGCTCGCGCTCGTAGTCGGCCGGGGTGGCACTGACGTAGAGGGTCTTGCCCGTCTTCTCCTCGAACTCCCCGAAGGTGAGCGGCCGGTTGTCGAAGGCCGTCGGGAGCCGGAAGCCGTTGGCGACGAGGGACTCCTTCCGGGAGCGGTCGCCCTCGAACTGGCCCTTGATCTGGGGGATGGTCTGGTGGGACTCGTCGACGACGGTGAGGAAGCCGTCGGGGAAGTAATCGAGCAGGCAGTAGGGCGGGTCGCCGGGCTCGCGGTCGTCTAAGTGAACCGAGTAGTTCTCGATGCCCGAGCAGTAACCTGCCTCCCGGATCATCTCGAGGTCGAAGCGGGTGCGCTCCTCGATACGCTGGGCGGCGACGAGGTCGCCCTGCCGCTCGAAGTGGGCGATGCGGTCCTCGAGGAGGTCCTCGATCTCCTCGATTGCCTGCTCGAGCTGTGACTCCTCCGTCGCGTAGTGCTCGGCGGGGTGGATCAAGACGGCGGGCTCCTCCCCTTTCAGCTCACCCTCGAGGGGGTCGAGCTTGGCCAGCCGGTCGATCTCGTCGCCCCAGAATTCGACACGGACGGCGTACCGGCCGTACATCGGGTAGATCTCGACGGTGTCGCCCCGCACCCGGAACGTGCCCTGGGTGAAGTCGACGTCGTTCCGGTCGTAGTTCAGGTCGACGAGGCGGCCGAGGAGCTCGTCCCGGTCGATGGTGTCGCCGGGTTCCAATCGCATGGCCATCCCCTCGTAGTTCCCCGGGTCACCGAGGCCGTAGATGGCCGAGACGGAGGCGACGACGATGACGTCGTCGCGGGTCAGCAGCGAGCGGGTCGCCGAGTGGCGCAGCCGGTCGATCTGGTCGTTGATGTTGGCGTCCTTGTCGATGTAGGTGTCCGTCTGCTCGACGTACGCCTCGGGCTGGTAGTAGTCGTAGTAGGAGACGAAGTACTCGACGGCGTTGTCGGGAAAGAGGCTTCGGAACTCCTCGTAGAGCTGGGCGGCCAGCGTCTTGTTGTGGGCGATGACGAGGGTGGGCGTCTGGATCTCCTCGATGAGCCAGGAGACGGTGTTGGTCTTGCCGGAGCCCGTCACGCCCAACAGCGTCTGCTTCTCCATGCCCTGGCGGAAGCCCTCGGCCAGCTGGGCGATGGCTTCGGGCTGGTCGCCGGCGGGCTCGAAGGGGGCGTCGACGCGGAACGCCCGGCCCGCCTCGGGCCGGTCGGGCTGGAGCGGTCCCGAGCGCGTGTCGCTCACGGTGTACAGGGTTGGGGCGCCGTGCACTTGACCCCCTCGGCTGTGGGGTTCGTCCACCGGGGCAGCAGGATCACCCCTCGATCCGGACGTGGAGCCACAGTGAGCCAGCGAGGGCGATCGCGCCGGCGACCGCCGCGACCCCGAAGGCGATCCGGTAGCCGATGAGTGTGTACACCCGGGCGCCGGCGACCGTCGTCCCGGTCCAGAACCCGTCCAGGACAGCGCCCATGACCGTCGGGAAGATCGCGGGGCCGAGGAACGCGATCGTGTTCACGGTCCCGATGGAAACGCCGCTGGTGGCCGCGTCGTGCCGCTCCTTCACCACCGTGTACGCCAGAGCGAACCCGCCCACGAGGCCGCCCGCGGCGAAGAAGACGACGGCCACGGCGACCAGTGGCGGGTTGCCGACGACGGCGAGGGCCGTGAAGGCAGCCGCGTAGACGGCCCCCACGGCGACCATGATCCCCGTTCGACGCTCCAGCCGATCCGAGAGCCACCCGAGCGTTGGGGGTCCCACGAGCAGCCCGAGACTCCCGAGCAGGGTGTAGGTCGAGGCCTGGGTCACCGTCAGATCGTAGGTCTGGACGAGGTACGGGATGCCCCAGAGGCCGAGGACGGTCACGCTGACCCCGGTCGAGCAGAAGAGCACGAGGCCGAGCACCCAGGTCTCTGGCTCCCGGAGGACCTGCCCGGCGGCGGAGCGGATCTCACGCAGGGTGCGCTCGGGGGTGGGCCCGACCCCGTCGATCTCGGCGAGGCCGGCCGCCGCCGGCGTGTCGCGCACCACCACCGCGACCGCGATCGCGATCCCGAGCCCGATCCCGGCGAGCCCGAGGAAGCTCGGCCGCCAGCCGGCCGTGGCCACGGCCACCGCCAGCGGCGTGGTGGCGAGGATCCCACCGAGGCCGGCCATGGCGATCGTCAGCCCGTTCACCGTGGCGAATTCGTTTGCCCGGAACCAGTTGGCGCCGAAGCGGAGGACCGAGACGAAGATCACGCTGGCGCCGAGCCCGATCAGTGCCCGGCCGGCGAAGGCCGCGAGGTAGCCACCAGCGAGTGCGAAGATCGCTGCCCCGAGACTCATGACGGCGAGCCCCCCTGTGGCGGTCCACCGGGTTCCCAGTCGATCCACCAGGACACCAGCCGGGAGCTGGAGTGCGGCGTAGATCCAGAAGAAGGCAGCGTGCAAGGTCCCGAGCTCGACCCCACTCGCGTCGAAGGCGACCATCAGGCGCTCGGCGAGCACCGCGGTCGAGAGGCGGTAGAGGTTCACGAGCAGGAACGCGCCTGCGAGAGCAACCCACACCAGCCACCGGCGCGTCCGCGGATCCGACCAGTAGCGCACGTCGCTCGGGTTCGTTCGGGGGGCACTTAGTCTCCGTCGCGGGCGACCCTCGTCGGGCGCAAGCTCTTTCGACCGGGCGGCCCTATCGACGGCTATGGGCCGAGACACGCTCTCCGAGGCGGCCGACGCGCTCGAGCGGGCCGCCGACGCCGCCGTCGACGAGGCCGCCGAGCGCCTCCGCCGACAGGCTGACCAACTCGCATCGCTCGCCGAGGCCGACCGCGGGCCGGACCACGGCCGGCTCGCTCGCCATCAGGAAGCCATCCGGGAGATCAAGTCCGAGGTCGACGACGAGGTCGACGCGCTGATCGACGAGGCGTACGCTCGCATCAACGAGTACCGGTCGACGCTCGAGGGCGTCTGAGCGGGCCGCTGGCCGGGTCGCTCTTTACCGCTGCAAGGGGGATCGTTACCGCCACTCGGACAGCGACGCGGCCGCCGTCTCTTGGACCGAGAGCCACGTCTCGTCGGCGGTGACGTCCGCGATCACCAGCCGGGCGCCGTCGCCGTCCGCATCGATCGACGCCATCACCTCCGGGCCGCCCTCGCCCGGGGTCACCGTGTCGGTGGCCATACCATGACAAGGGGTGGCACGGCCCATAAACCCGTCGTTTCCTGCCCGGCCACCCCCCGACTCGCCGACGCAACGGCCCGCCATGTCGTAGGGTACAAGACCACGCGCGGCCAACGCGGGGGACATGAACGTCGCTGACGTGATGACTCCGCGCTCGGAGGTCGTGACGGCCGAGTTGCCGGGGACACGCGAGGACGTCCTGGCCCACTTCCAGGAGCAGTCGTTCTCCTCCGTGCCGGTCGTGAAGGTCGAAGACGGTGTCGAGGCGTTCCGGGGGCTCGTCTCCCGGGACGACCTCATCGAGCGCCCCGACGAGGACCAACTGGCCCTCCTGATGCGCGAGGTGCCGACGACCACCCGGGAGACGACCATCGAGGACCTCGCCGAACTGATGCGCGAGAAGGGAACCCGCCGAGTCCCCGTCGTCGACGGCCAGCTCGAAGGCATCGTGACGATCACGGACGTGATCCGGGCCGTCGCCGACGGGGAGGTCGACGTCGACGCGACCGCCGGCTCAGTCGCCTCCCGGGACGTCAACACGACCTACTGCAAGACGCCCCTGCCAGTCGTCGAGCGGGAGCTCTTCTTCGCGAACGTGCCCTACGCGGTCGTCTTGGACGACGAGGGCGACATGGACGGCATCGTCACCGCGGTGGACGTCATCGCGGTCGCCGAGGTCGTCGAGGGCGAGGACGACACCGGCGAGTCACTCGCCGGTCAGGACGACGACTGGATGTGGGAGGGCTTCAAGGCCGTCGGCAACCGCTACCTCCCCACGCGGAACGTCGAGTTCCCCGACGACCCGGTCGAGGCGTACATGAGCGAGGACGTGATCACGGTCTCCCAGCGCAAACCCATCGCCGATGTCGCCCGGCTCATGATCGGGAACGACATCGAGCAGGTGCCGCTCGTCTCCGGCGACGAGCTCGTCGGCATCGTCCGGGACGTGGACGTGCTGGAGGCCGTCGGATGAGTGAGGAGCGGACGAACCTCTCAGAGCTAGCCCGTCGACGCGGGCTCTTCTTCCCGGCGAACGAGGCCTACGGCGGCACCGCCGGCTTCTACGTCTACGGCCCCGCAGGCGCCGCGGTGAAGCGGAACGTCGAGGACGCCTGGCGCGACCGGTTCGCCGTCCGCGAGGGGAACATGGAAATCGACGCGCCGACGGTGATGCCAGAGCCAGTCTTCGAGGCCTCGGGCCACTTAGACGGCTTCGACGACATGCTCGTGGAGTGTGCGGCCTGCGGCGAGTCCCACCGCGCGGACCACCTCGTCGAGGGCGCGACCGACATCGAGGACGCCGAGAGCATGGCGCCCGAGGCGGTCGGCGACCTCATCGCCGAGCACGACATCGCGTGTCCGAGCTGTGGCGAGTCACTCGCCGGCGAGCCGGTCACCGAGTTCAACCTCATGTTCGGCACGAACATCGGTCCCGGCGAGGGCGCCCCGGGGTACCTCCGGCCCGAGACCGCCCAGGGCATCTTCGTGGAGTTCCCCCGGCTGAAGGAGTACGCCCGGGAACAGCTCCCCTTCGGCGTCACCCAGGTGGGCCGGGCCTACCGCAACGAGATCAGCCCACGGCGGGGCCTCGTCCGTGTCCGGGAGTTCACCCAGGCCGAGCTCGAGCTGTTCGTCGACCCGGCCGAGGACGAGCCACCGCTCGAGCGCGTCGCGGACGTCGAAGTCCCGCTCTATTCCGAGCCGGCCCAGCACGCCGCCGACGGCACCGTGGAGACGGTGACCGTCGGGGAGGCGGTCGAGTCCGGCGTCGTCGGCAGCGCCTGGATCGGCTACTACCTCGGCGTCGCGATCGACTGGTTCGAGCGCATCGGCGTCGACATGGACCGGTTCCGGTACCGGCAGCACCTCGCCGGCGAGCGGGCGCACTACGCGGCCGACTGCTGGGACGCGGAGACCGAGGTCGGCGGCGACTGGATCGAGGTGACGGGCTTCGCCTATCGGGCCGACTACGACCTCTCGAAGCACGCCGAGTACGGCGACGAGGACTTCACGGTGTTCAAGCAGTACGACGAGTCTCGGACCGTCGAGCGGCCGACTGTCGAGCCCGACATGAGCGTGCTCGGCCCCGAATTCGGGGGGCAGGCAGGCGCCGTCGCCGACGCGCTCCAGGACCTGGCCGAGCGGGACCCCGGCGCGTTCGACGGGAAGTCGGTGACCGTGGACGTCGATGGCGAGTCCTACGACGTGTCGACCGAGGCGGCCGGCTTCACCATCCAGACCGTCACCGAGTCCGGCGAACACCTCACGCCCCACGTCGTGGAGCCGTCATTCGGCGTGGACCGCTTGGTCTACACCGTCCTTGCCCATGCCATGCGCCGTGACGAGGTGGACGGCGAGGCACGCACCGTCCTCCGGCTCCCGGCCGAGGTGGCACCGACGTTCGTCGGCGTCTTCCCGCTGATGGACAAGGACGGCCTCGGTGAGCGGGCCACCGAGCTCGCCGAGCGGCTTCGCTCGCACGGCCTCTCGGTCGCCTACGACGACTCGGGGAGCATCGGCCGGCGCTACCGCCGCCAGGACGAGGTCGGAACGCCCTACGGTGTGACCGTCGACTATCAGACGCTCGAAGAGAACACGGTCACGCTCCGGGACCGCGACACTGCCGTCCAGCGCCGCGTCGACCTCGAGGACCTTCCGGCCCTGCTCTCGGCCCTCCGGGCGGGCGAACGGGCCTTCGACGAGGTCGGCGCACCCGTCGCCGACGCGTAGGACCGTGCCAGACGCCGCCAGCGATCGCGGCGACGGGCCATCGGTCGTGCGGCATGTGAAGAGCGACGAAGTCCAGCGGCGGCTCGTCCACCTCGGCGGGGCGGTGTTCCCGCTCGCGCATCTCGCCGGTGTCCTGACCTGGCCGCAGCTCCGGGTCGTCTACGCTGCCGGTCTCGTCGCCGCGCTCGCCCTGGAGGGCCTACGGCTGGTCGTCGGCGTCGAGTGGTGGGTCTTCGACCGGCTCACCCGGGAGTACGAGCGCTCGAACCTCGCCGGGTACGCACTGTACGTCATCGGCTCGACCGCGGCCGTGCTCGCATTCGAGCCCCGGGTCGCCGTCCCGGCCGTGCTGACCCTCGCCGTCGTCGACCCCGTGAGCGGCCTCCTGGCCGACAACGAGTTCCGGGAACCCAAGCGGCCGCTCGTGCTCGCCGTGACCTTCGCCCTCGCGGGTCTCATCGCCGCCTCGTTCGTGCCGCTGCCCGCCGCCCTCCTTGCCGCCGGCGTTACCACGGTCGCCGACGGCTTGACGCCCGTGGTCCGCGGCCACGTCATCGACGATAACCTCACTATCCCGATCGGCGCCAGCCTCGCGATGTGGGCCGCCCTCCGGCTGCTCCCGGCCTGAGTCAGACGGGGAGCACCCCGAGGACGCCGAGCAGCCCGACGAGCACGCCGACGACCCCGAGTAGTCCGACGTACTTCATCTCCTCCCGCCAGAACCGGAAGTAGGCGAAGAAGCCGAAAAAGCCGAAGTAGAACAGCAAGAGCGGCTCGTGTCGGGCAAACGCCGTGAGGCCCATGAACCCGAGGAAGCCCAGGAAGCCGAGCTGCCAGTACGGCTCGCGCGGTTCGTTGTTCATTCGGCACCCCCGGTCCGCAGTTCCGGCGTCGTGACCGCGGGGTGAATCCGCAACCGTCCCGCTCGCCTTCGGACCCACGCGGCGACGAGGCCGATGCCGACGAGGCTCGACAGCACGCCGATGAGGCCGGCCTCCGGGCCGAACGCCCCGCCGGTGATCAGCGCCGGACCCTGCTGCTCGATGACGATCAGTGAGACCCCGTGGCTGGTGCCGCTCACCGGGAAGCCGAACACCGTGCCCTGGACGAAGTTCCAGGCGATGTGAATGCCGATGGGGATCGCGAGCTCTCCCGTCAGGACGTACCCGGCCGCGAGCATGACCGCGGCGAGGGCGATGCCGGTGGAGCTCGCGAGGGTCGCGTTGGGGTTCCCGAGGTGCATCGCCCCGAAGAGGAGCGAGGTGCCGGCGACCGCGACCCCAACGGCCCACCAGGCGGACACCCGGTCGAACCAGGTCAGCCCTTCGGCGAGGTTGGTGAGCAGGTAGCCCCGGAGGAGGAGCTCCTCGTAGAGGCCGACGAAGGTGTAGGTGAGTAGGCTCACGCCGACCCACGGCCAGAAGGCGAAGCCTTCGCGCCCGACGTGGAAGAGGTCGACCACCCGGACCCACCCCGCGGCGAGCTCCACCACGAAGATGCCGGCCATCAGGACGGCACCGATCGCGAGCCCGACGCCCAGGTCGAGCCACCAGGCGCGGTCGAGGCGGAACCCGAAGTCACCGCTGCGCCGCCGGTCCACGAACCGCCCCGCGAGCAGCACGGCGGCGACAATGACCCCTCCCTGTGCGCCGATGGCGAGCAGGCCGCCGATGGCCACCACGGCCTGGTCGCGCCACCCGGCCGCGCCCGGTGGGACGAATAAGCGTCCCTCGAGCGGGGTCAGTGCCAGCGTGACCGCGAGGCCGAGAACGGCCAAGACGACGACGAGCGTCAGGAATCGCCACGGCAGCCGCGGTCGCCGGGAGTCGGCGTTCCAGAGGAGCCAGCGGAGGCGCTCGAACACCCACCGCGATACGGGTGCCGGCCGAAAAAGCCCCGTGCCGGCTCTCGTCGGGTGAGCAGGCGTTCAGGCGAACAACCAGCCGAGGAGGACGAGGTTGATGACGACCCCGAGGACGCCCTTGGCAGCGAGTTCCTCCAGTCGGCCGTCCCAGAGGGCGACAATGGTCGCCGTCGAGAGGACCGCCGCGCCGGCCACGGCGGAGCCCCACCAGCCGGCGCCGAGGACGTAGCCGACCCCGCCGACCACGAACCCGACGGCGACAAGGGTGTAGGCGACGCTGCCGAGGTCGCGGATGGTGCCCTCTGCGAGCGCGCCGGAGAGCAGCCAGGACTGGCCGTTCCAGCCCATGCCTTCCTCGTCCTCGATCCACCCTCGGCTGAAGACGACGTACCACGCGTGGACGATCCCGTGGGCGGCCAGGAACAGCCCGAGTCCGTACTGGAGCAGGGAGGTCATCGCCCCTCCTGCCTGCGTTCACCGGTCATCGTGACAGGTCGTACGCGTCGCCGCCCGAAAAGCGCACCCGCCGTTCCCGGGCCCTGGCGATGGACCTCAGGCGCCCGCCTCGAGGCGTTCGTAGCGCTCCTCGAACCGCCGGCGACACGAGGGACAGCAGAAGTGATAGACGTCGCCCCCGATCCGGGCGGATTCGCCCTCGGCGTCGACGGTGTTCCCGCACTCGACGCAGGTGAGCGCGAACTCTGCGCCGTCGACGGAGGGCGTCCAGTCGACCGCGTCGAGGAGGGTGACGTCGTACTCAACGTTCTGGCCGTCGAAGAGCCCCTCCAGCCACGGCCGGACGCGGCCGGTCGCCGCCCGGGCATAGAACCACACTTCCCCGTCGGCTGTCTCGAAGACGTGCTCGACGGCGTCCTCGGCCGAGATCTGCTCTCGGAGCGCCTCGACGGCCCCGGGCGACGGGCGGGCCTCGACGAAGACCGGGGCGCCCGCCCGGAGCTGCGAGCGGTCGAGGTCGATCGTGAACCCGCGGATGACCCCCGCCTCGCGCAGGCGTTTCACCCGGTCCGAGACGGCCGGGCCCGAGAGGCCGACGGCCTCGGCGATCTCGCTGTAGGGCCGTCGGGCGTCCTCGGCGAGGTGCTCTAAGATCTCGAGGTCGGTGTCGTCGAGCTGCTCCATGTCCGGCCTGTAGCACGCAGCGATCCAAAACGGTTCGGGCTGGCGACCTTCGACCTGAAAGTCAGGGCGGCAACCTCGTTTGGATTCGAGCCTCACCTCACCGATTCGTGCCGAGGTCCACCTAGAGTCGGCGGTTCGCGGGGATCCAGGCGGTGATGATTCGCTCCGTCGAGAGCAACCGGTGACACCTCGGGCCACCCGCTGATCGCCGGGCCCGTCACTCGTAGTGGACGCTGTCGCTGCCGCGGCCGATGTTCTCGAGGACCGACGGGACCGATACAGATATATGAATATATGTTCAATCACACACCTATGGCCACCGACCACCAACGCCTCCGCCGTCTCATCACCGATGAGATCGGCACCTGCTGTGCCGCTGACGTCGACGAGCGGCTCCAGGATCTCCAGTCGATCGCCGGTGCCGTTCCCGAGGACCCCCGTCCGGACCTCGCCGCGATGAAGGCCCTTGGCAACGACACCCGCCACCGGATCGTCCGGCTGCTCGCGGCAGCCGACGGCGAGCTCTGTGTCTGCGAGATCAATCCGCTCGTCGAGGTGAGCGACAGCGCGGTGAGCCATGCGCTGTCCGACCTGACCAGCGCCGGCCTGGTGGCGCGCGAGAAGCGAGGCACCTGGCGGTACTACGACACGACCGAGCGGGCCGAGGCCCTCCTCAGGGCCCTCGACGAGACGCGCGAGGTCCCGGCATGAACGACGATACCGTCCGAGTCGCGGTCGTGTGCGTCCAGAACCCGGGCCGGAACCACCGGGCCCACGGTGTCCCCGAGCGGGAGGCGGTGCCCCGTGTCCAATGAACAGTCACCCGAAACGGGTGGCATCGACCCAGTAACCCAACGTCGGGCCGTGCGGGAGCGGTATGGTGCCATCGCTGGCGCCGACGACCGGTCGGGTTGCTGCGACACCAGCGGGTGTGGCGCCGACGACTACGCCGCCGACCTCGGCTACACGGACGCAGACGTCGACGCCGTCGCCGAGGGTGCGAACCTGAACCTCGGCTGTGGGAACCCGACGGCCATCGCCGGGCTTGAACCGGGCGAGACCGTCCTCGACCTCGGCGCGGGGGGCGGGTTCGACTGCTTCCTCGCCGCCCGTGAGGTCGGCCCCGATGGGCACGTCATCGGCGTCGACATGACCCCGGAGATGATCGAGCGCGCCCGCGAGAACGTCGATCGCAACGACGCGACGACCGTGGAGTTCCGGCTCGGCGAGATCGAGCACCTCCCGGTCGCCGACGCTGTCGTCGACGCCGTCATCTCGAACTGCGTGGTCAACCTCTCGCCGGACAAACCCCAGGTCTACCGGGAGGCGTTCCGGGTGCTCCGACCCGGCGGTCGGGTGTCGATCTCGGACGTCGTCTTGACGGCCCCGATCCCCGCCGAGCTCCGTGGCGATCCGGCGTCGGTCGCCAACTGCGTCGCCGGCGCCGCGCCGGCGGCCGATGTCGAACGAATGCTCGCCGATGCCGGGTTCGTCGACGTCGCGGTCGACTTGGACGCCGACAGCGACGAGATCGTCGAGACCTGGGACGACGAGCGCGACCTCTCCACGTTCGTCCAGTCGGCCCAGATCACGGCTACTGTGCCAGCCGAATAGCCGGCTGCCCGTGCCGACGAGTCACGGCATCGGGCACGGATCGATGTCGCCGCCTGACCCGCGGCAGCGGCGTCCGACCCCGGGAACCAGCGGGGACTTGAAGCGTCTCAAGGGCGTAGCGCGTCCATGACCACCCCGGACCCCTTCGACGCGATCCGCAACTTCGAGCACGGTGGGACCTCCTACAAGATGGCGGACCTCACCGCGTTAGAGGACGCCGGCCTCTGCGAGCTCGACTCGCTGCCGGTGTCGATCCGCATCCTGCTGGAGTCGGTGCTCCGGAACGTCGACGGCGACACCATCACCGCTGACGAAGTCCGGAACGTCGCCTCCTGGGCGCCGGACGTGCCCGACGTGGAGCTCCCGTTCCAGCCCTCGCGCGTCGTGCTGCAGGACCTCACGGGCGTGCCGGCCGTCGTGGACCTGGCGGCCCTCCGCTCGGCCGCGGAACGGGCCGGCCGCGACCCCACCGTGGTCGAGCCGGAAGTCCCGATCGACCTCGTCATCGACCACAGCGTCCAGGTCGACTACTACGGCACCGAGGACGCCTACGAGAAGAACGTCGAGCTGGAGTACGAGCGGAACGGCGAGCGCTACAAGGCGTTAAAGTGGGCCCAGAACGCCTTCGACGGCTTCCGGGTCGTCCCCCCGGGCACCGGCATCGTCCACCAGGTCAACCTCGAGTACCTCGGCCGGGTCGTCCACGAGCGCCAGAACAACGGTGAGGACTGGCTCGTGCCGGACACGCTCGTCGGCACCGACAGCCACACCCCGATGATCGGTGGCATCGGCGTCGTCGGCTGGGGCGTCGGCGGCATCGAGGCCGAGGCGGCGATGCTCGGCCAGCCGATCACCATGAAGCTCCCCGAGGTCGTCGGCGTCCGCCTCGAGGGCGAGCTCCCCGAGGGTGCCACCGCGACGGACCTCGTCCTCCACGTCACCGAGGACCTCCGAGAGGTCGGCGTCGTCGACCGGTTCGTCGAGTTCTTCGGCTCCGGCGTCGCCTCGTTGACGGTCCCGGATCGTGCCACCCTCTCGAACATGGCGCCCGAGCAGGGCTCCACCATCAGCGTCTTCCCGGTCGACGATGCGACGCTGGAATACCTCGAGCTCACCGGTCGCGAGCCCGAACACGTCGAGCTCGTCCGCGAGTACCTGGAGGCCCAGGGGCTCTTCGGCGAGGCCGAGCCCGAGTACACTGAGGTGGTCGAGGTCGACCTCTCTGCGGTGGAGCCGAGCCTCGCCGGCCCGAAGCGGCCCCAGGATCGCGTGCCGATGCGGGACATGCGCAGCCACTTCCGCGGACTGCTCCATGGCGAGTTCGAAGCGGACGTCGCGGAGATCGACGACGAGGCCATCGAGCGCTGGATCGGCGAGGGCGGCGACGGGGGCACGACCGAGGCGGGCGCCGGCGTCTCGCCCGACGGCGGCGCGGTCACCGAGCTCCCCGACGAGGCTCCCGAGGAGCCCGACCTCGGTGAGCTCACCAAGCGCGTCGAGATCGAGATGCCGGACGGTCGGGAGACAGAGATCGGCCACGGAAGCGTGGTCGTCTCGGCCATCACCAGCTGCACGAACACCTCGAACCCGTCGGTGATGCTCGCCGCCGGGCTGCTCGCGCGGAACGCCGTCGAGGCCGGCCTCGAGGTCCCGGCCTACGTCAAAACGAGCCTCGCGCCCGGCAGCCGCGTCGTCACCGAGTACCTCGAGGCGTCGGGCCTGCTGCCGTACCTCGAGGAGCTCGGCTACGACGTCGTGGGCTATGGCTGCACGACCTGCATCGGCAACGCCGGGCCGCTCCCTGAGCCCGTCGAGGCGGCCATCGACGCCCACGACCTCTGGACGACGAGCGTGCTCTCCGGCAACCGGAACTTCGAGGCGCGCATCCACCCGAAGATTCGCGCAAATTATCTAGCGAGTCCCCCGCTCGTCGTGGCCTACGGCCTCGCCGGCCGCATGGACATCGACCTGGACGAACAGCCGGTGGGGTATGGCGACGACGGCGAGCCGGTGTACCTGGCCGACCTCTGGCCCGCCCCCGAGGAAATCCAGCGCTTCATCGCCGAGAGCGTCGACCCGTCGATGTTCGAGGAGAAGTACGCCTCCGTCTTCGAGGGCGACGAGCGCTGGGAGGCCCTGGAGGCCCCGACGGGCGACGTCTACGAGTGGGACGACCAGTCGACCTACATCCGCGAGCCGCCGTTCTTCGAGGACTTCCCGCTCGAGAAGCCGGGCGTCGCCGATGTCGAGGACGCCCGGTGTCTGATGCTGCTCGGCGACACGGTCACGACCGACCACATCAGCCCGGCGGGGCCGTTCAGTTCACAACAGCCCGCCGGCGAGTGGCTCGCCGAGCGCGGCGTCGAGCCCCACGAGTTCAACACCTACGGCGCCCGCCGCGGCAACCACGAGGTGATGATGCGGGGCACCTTCGCCAACGTCCGCATCGAGAACGAGATGCTGGACGACGTCGAGGGCGGGTTCACGATCCACCATCCCTCCGACGAGGAGACCACCGTCTTCGAGGCGAGCGGGCGCTACCGCGAGGACGGGACGCCGCTGGTCGTCATGGCCGGCGTCGAGTTCGGCACCGGGTCCTCCCGCGACTGGGCCGCGAAGGGCACGGACCTCCTCGGCGTCCGGGCCACCATCGCCGAGAGCTACGAGCGCATCTATCGGGACAACCTCGTCGGCATGGGCGTCCTGCCCCTCCAGTTCGCCGAGGGAGATTCCTGGGACTCGCTCGGGCTCGACGGCACCGAAATCTACGAGATCCATGGCCTCGACGACGGCCTCCAGGTCAACGACGACCTGACCGTGATCGCCAGCGACGCGGACGGCGAGGACGTCGTCGCGGAGTTCCCGGTGACGGCACAGGTCGGCACGCCCGCCGCCGTCCGCTACGTCGAGCACGGCGGCATCCTCCATTACGTTCTTCGCCGGTTGCTCACCGAGCAGTAGGTCCAGCCCCGTCGGGGCTACCGTCCCTCGGTGACGCCTGTGAGCGAGTCGGCGTTGAGGCGATAGAGCGAGAACTCGAGCTCGCTCGATGGCTGCTGGAAGACGGCGAAGAAGGGAATGTTGAACCCGCGAACGGCTTCGGCGAGCGATGATTCGAGCTGCCCGGCGGCGAGCCCGCGTAGCGGTCCCTCGACGACGACGCTCTGCCACCCGTCGTCGGTCTCCTCGAAGACCACCAGGGAGGCCCGGTCGACGGCGTCCACGAACGCTCGCTTCTGGCTGTCGGGGCCGAAGCCCAGCCGGAAGTAGACGGCCTGCTCCTCCTCGTCGTAGGCGTAGGACACGGGGAACCCGTAGCCGTGGTTCTCGTTGGCCAGCGACAGGACGCCCGCGCCGCGCGCCTGGAGGAACTCGGCGATCTCCACGCCATCCATGGGGGTGCCGGTCCAGTCGGACATGGTTGCCCGACCATCACGGCCGCCCGGCGTAAAGCCGGGGCGTCGGCCTCATGTCGTGGGAATGCGGGCGACGCTACCGGACCAGCCGGCGGGTCTGTGCTCACTCCAGCCGGTCGGGCACCTGACACGGCTCCCTGAACGCGAACCGGATCCGGTTCAAGACCCGCTGGATGGGCTGGGTGATGCCGGCCGCCCGAGCTCGCCGGTAGAGCCCCCTCCAGGCGTCGTCGTCGAGCACGGCGTCGTAGCGTTCGGGGTACTCCTCGCGGAGGCGGCGCTCGAGGGCGGGCTTGAGGGCCGTCCGGGGCACCGCCGGGTGGCACATCCGGAAGTCCGCGTCGAAGCGACAGTATCCGTCGCCGTCACGCTCCATCCGCCAACCGAACTCCACGTCCTCCCGCCACTCCGAGTACGCGGAGCGGAACCCCCCGACCGCCAGGGCCGCCTCGCGATCGACGGCGAGGTTACATCCCACGTAGTGGCGCGGTCCGAAGCTCCTCGCCCCACCGTACACCGGCCCCTCCAGGCAGACCAGCTCGGAATCCGCCTCGAAGGCCGCCAGGGCGACCGCGAGCCAGGCCGGCGGCGGTCGCGTGTCGTCGTCGGTGAACGCGACCACGGGTGCTTCGGCCGCATCGAGCCCCCGGTTCCGGGCTTCTGCCCGATCGAGCTCGCCGTTCTCCACCACCAGGACCTCGTACGGGTCCGACACCGTCTGTGCCTCCAGGCAGTCCACCGTCGGTCCGTGATCGTACCCCGGGACGCTTGGGATCACCACCGAGATCGCCGGGTCGTCGCTCCGGCGGACTCGTTCGACGCCCATCGTCCGGTCACACCGGCGAGCGGGCTATATAGTCACCGGCGACCGGAACGCGGCCAGTCCTTTCAAGGGGCGAACGCTTTTGCCGTTTGACTCCTCACGGCATGTTGACATGGCCCTCACCGACCGTATCGAGACGGCGTCGCTCACCTGGATGCACTGGCTCGCCGGCGCGCTCGCACTGATCTCCGGGATCATCCATCTCGTGCTTGGCGTGATGTTCTGGGGGGATCCGACGTCGATCCCCTTCATCCTCGCGGGACTCGGGTACGGCGGCGGCCTAGTGCTGGCGATCGTGGACTACCGGCGGACGCAGCTCTACCTCGTGGGCGTCCTATTCACCGCCGTCCAGATCGTCGCCTATTACGTCATCAACTACCAGAACCAGCCAGCCTTCTCGCCGGTCGAGGTCATCGACAAAGTCGCCCAGGTCGTCCTCATTGTCCTCCTCCTGGTCCTCTACCGCCGGGAGGCGTGAGGGCCGACGCCCGACGAACCGCCGGCCGACTCACCGCGACGGGATTTCCCCGACGAGCCAGACGGTGACCGCCCCGCCGAGGGCCGTGGGGACCCAGAAGGCGGCCGCCCGGTAGAGCAGGGCGCCAGCAGTGGCGGTCGCCGCGTCCACGCCGGTCACGACCACCAGGAGCCCGGCCACGAGGACGGTCGCGCTCCCGGCCCCGCCGGGAGTCGGCGACAGCCCGCTCGACTTCGCGAGGGGGATCACGAGGAGGGCGTCGTGGAGCGGGACGCGGGCCCCGAGGGTCCAGATGGCCAGCCAGAGCGTCGTGCCGACGACGAGGTGACCGAGGAGGCCCAGGAGCAGCGCCGTCGCCAGCCGCCGGGGATCGGCTGCAAGGCGCTCCAACGCGTCGACGAACCCGAGAATGCGGGAGGTGACTGCCGACGGCGTCGGCGGGTCGACGATCGGGAGCCACTGCCCGACGGTGGCGATCGCCGAGGCCACCGGCGGGCCGAGCCGCCGGACCAGCGCATCGCGGTACACCCACGTCGCGGCCAGTGCACCGACGAGTGCCACCCACGCCACGACGGCGAGTGCCACCGACCAGCCGCCGAGCGCGTCCAGGTGCCGCCCGTGCCAGGCCAGGGCGGCCACCCCAAGCGCGACCACGGCGACGCGGTTGAGCACGTTCAGGCTGGTGATCGCGGCGAGCCCTCGCTCGAATGTAGTCCGGCGGTCTCCAGCGATCAACAGCCCGGCGGGAACGTCCCCGCCCAGCTCACCCAGCGGCGTCACGTTGTTCAGAAAGCCCGATCCGGCGAACAGCGCCGTCGCTCGGCGAATCCCGGTAGCGACTCCGACCCCTCGGAGGACGACCCGGAGCTCGATCCCCCAGATGGCCAGCGGCAGGAGCCCCGCCACCACGAGCAATGCGGCCTCGCTCGCTTCGACGTCGGCGAGCACTGCATGCACCGCTTCGACGCCCACGGTCCAGACGAGAACCCCGAGCGTGAGCAGAGCAACGGCGAGGGCCGCGAGGTGGCGGCCGACCCGGCTAGACGACCGCGGCCAACCGTCGGTGGTGGGTTCGTTCATCGTGGCGAGTGAGTGGCGGCGCATCGGGACCGCTGCCATCGCTCGGCCCGACTCGTTTGAAGCCGCTGCTTACCACTCTTGCCATCTCGTGGAATCGACTCCCAGTGACCGTCCGGCGCAGCCCCGGAAGCGCCCGATCCAGTGGCCGTTCGCCTCCTTGCTCAGGTTCTCGAGTCAGGCGTCAATCCCCTGGGCCCATCAGCTCAACAACCGAGTGACCCAGAACCGGGCCAATGCCTCCTCCGGCGCCGAGGCCGGCGATGGACTCCCGGCTCATTTCGGCCGTCCTCGGCCATAGCCGCTCGGCCGCACCTGGTGCTCGAGACGGCGACCGATGTAGCGCGTGCCCGTTTTCGCAGTCTGCCGCTCTGCGCTGGCACCTTCAATCATCACAATAATTTTATTGGATTGCATAATACTTATAAAATCTATATTTTTCACACGGAAAAACCGCGACAACAGACCGAGATGCAGTGCGCTCCGTTCGGTCTATTTAATGGCCAGATTATTGCAAATAGGTGGCTTTGTAGGTTATTATCTCGGATTATACTGACTAACCGTCCAAATTATCGGTAATTATTGTTCGGCGGTGAATTCATCATCGCCGTCATTGTGGCGCTGAAATGTTGAATTTCAATACATATAAATTATTTTTATTATTTCTTCCTCCGGACACATGCGGTTGGCACATCTGGTGGCCCCTGCGCTCGAGTGGCCCTCTTTCAGCTACATCCCTCGCAGCCAGGCATCTCGATCCTCCAACACGCCTTATCCAACCCACTGTTCCTCGGCGAGGATCCGTGCTTGCCCCCGCGCTCGGGAAGCCCACATCGAACGTGATCTCAACACTTGCTCCCGCCGAGGCACCGATCCCACGGCGAGGTCGCGTATTCCGGCGGCACGGGGTCTGCTATCGGGGGAAGAGATTAATCGTCTCCCACACATTGGGAGGCATGGGATCGGACGACACCATTCACCTAGGAGCCGCTCAGGTAAGCGAGGTCTACCTCGATAAGGAGGCGACAATCGAGAAGGACTGCCGGTACATTGAACGCGCCGCCGATATGGGGGTCGATCTACTCGTCTTCCCCGAATTTCACGTCCCCACCTCGCCATACTGGTACCTCTGGGACGGGGGACGCGAATCATTCACCGAGTACTATCGAGAGCTGTTCGAGAACGCGGTGACCGTCCCGGGGCCGGCCGTCGACGAGGTCGCGCGAACGGCCGCCGAGAACGAGATCGCGGTCGTCCTCGGCGTGACGGAGAAGGAGACGGGATCGGCCGGAACGATGTACAATTCCCAGGTGTTCATCGACGACGACGGGCAGGTCGTCGGCCACCGGCGAAAACTACGGCCCACGAGGGAGGAGCGGCTCTTCCACACCGGGGGAACGGGGGAAGACGTGCGGACGTTCGAGACCGCCGTGGGAACCCTCGGCGGCCTCATGTGCGGCGAGCACACGAACCCACTCGCCGTCTACTCCACGCTCGCCATGGGCGAGGCAATTCACGCCGCGTCCTGGCCCGGTATCGGATACTACCAGCAGGACAAGCGCGAGTGCCTGATCAACACGCCGTCGCGGTATCACGCCTTCGCCGGACAGGTCCCCGTCGTGGCGGCCGCTGGTGCGATCTCGGAGCAGCTGGTCGAGGACGCCGGCCTCCCGGCGGAGTGGGCGGGCCGGGGCGGTCCCTCCTCGATCATATCTCCCATGGGCGAGTTCCTTGCAGGGCCGAAGTGGGAGGGCGAGGGGATCGTGCACGCCGAGGTCGACCTCGGGGACCGGACGCGGGCGAAGTCCATCCACGATGTCGTGGGCCACTACAACCGGTTCGACGTGTTCTCCCTCGAGGTAGACGCCTCCCCTCGGACCGCGATCCACGTGACCGATCGATCCCGCGATCCGGCGGCGTTCGGTACCCCCAGGGACGGTGCCGGACGGGAGCCCGCCGAGAGGGAGGATAGTCGCACACAACCTAGCACGGACCAGGACGACGGCGCCAGCTAACGGTCGGACGAAGAGAGCCCGGGGCGGAATCGGTGTTGCGTCTCGTTACTATTCAGCCGGTGCGCATAGCTCGTCAATCAACACCAAGGTCGTCAACAGTTGGCCGCATTTCCGTCCTCTCCTCGGATTCGTCCTGCTGGGCGAGTCTCTCTGATCGACCGTCGCAGATGATATCGTGGATTTGGTCGTCGGCCTCGTCCTGATTGTTCTCCGCACTGCCCCTTTCAATTTGAGGACTGGCGGTAGTTTTTTGAGCAGATCGGGCAGTGGGCCAAGTATATGACCGAAATCGCCGTAGTTGTCGGATCGTCACGGAATATGGGTAGGGCCATCGCGAGGCTTTTAGCAGAGGATGGGTATCACACCGTCGTCACCTCGCGGGATGGGGGCGACGCATCTACCGTCGCTTCTGAACTGCCCGGCGAGGGATCAAGCTTCGAGATGGACGCCACGGACCCCGAGGACATCGAAGACCTCTTTCGATTTATCGACCGGATCGACGGGCGGATTGCAGTGTTGGTCAACAACGTAGCACGGACGGAAAACGAGTCGGTACTGGATTGCGATATCGAGACGTGGGAGCGGACTATCCAGACAAACCTCCGGAGCTACTATCTCTGCACGCGAATGGCGGCACAGCGGATGAAGGAGTCCGGGGGCGGGAGCATCGTGAACATTACCGTTTCGAGGAAGCGTGGGATGGCCGGGAAATTCTCGTACATGGTCTCAAAAGCCGGTGTGAATATGCTTACAAAGTGCGCGGCGCTCGACCTAATCCAACACGGGATACGAGTGAACGCGGTCGGCTCGGGGCTGGTCGGAACCCCTGTGGGGAAGCGGGAAATGGAGGGGCGATGCGACGAGACTGTCCCCGTGCCCATCGGCCGGGTCGGCGACCCCGAAGACATCGCTGAAGCCGTGCGGTTTCTCGTGTCCAACCGGGCGGACTACGTCGTCGGTGGGATGCTCCCGGTGGACGGTGGGATGGAAGTGACCTGGTGAGTGGAGGGGGCCGACTATCGGCCGCTGTGGCCGTGGGCCATTGACGCGTCGGTTAGCCCTCGAATCTCTGGGAGGACATCGTCAGCAAAGCGTTCCATGTTCTCGCGGACCATCTCGTGGGGCATCGATCCAAACTGCAGCAGCGTGATCAGGAAGCCGATGCCGCCCATCGCGTCGTACTGTTCTTCGATCTCCTCGATCACTTCGGCCGGGCTGCCAATGATAAACTCACCCCGGTCGATGAGGTCGTCGAAGTCGAAATCAATCGCCCGGAGCCCGTCCTCGGGGGTAACCTTTCGATACTGGGTGGTGTGATCCGAGTGGTACTCCGCGTCGCCGACTGCTTTGAGGGCCCCGGATCGATAGAGTGAGCCACGGAGCACCTCGTAGAAGTACTGCGCGTGCTCCTCGATTTCCTCGCGGGCCTGCTCTCTGGACTCGCTGATGTATATCGGCCGCATCGGGCCGAAGTACGAGTCGTCCGGCGACCAGCCGAACTCGTTCTCGGCAAATTTTCGATAGGTGTCGAACACCTCCGCGATTTCCTCGGTAGAGCTGTACACGTCCGAGATAGGGACACGGTGTTCGGCAGCCCATCGGATCGATTGCTCGCTTGCGGCAGGCCGCCAGACCGGCGGGTGTGGGTCTTGCGCTGGTCGGGGCCAGATGTAGACATCATCATATTGCCAATACTCTCCGTTCCAGTCGAAGGGCTCCTCGGCGGTCCAGGCTTCGAGTATTAGGTCCCAAGCCTCCCGGAAGCGGCCCCTAGAATTGTCGGGGTGGACGTTGTAGGCGAAGTACTCGCTCGGTATTCCGCGAACGAACCCTGCCCGGAACCGACCTTCGAGGAGGTTGTCGAGCATCGCGTATTCCTCGGCGACTCGGATCGGGTGGCCGCGAATGGGGAGCACGGTGCCATAGACGGCAACGTCGATAATCTTCGTTCGGTTTGCCAGGTTCGCGGCGATCAAGTTTGGACCTGGCATTAACCCATAGGCACTGTAGTGGTGCTCGTTGAGACCGACGAAGTCGAAACCGAGCGGTTCGGCGTACTCGAGTTGGTCGAGATACTTTTTGTACAGGTCGGTGCCAACCTCGGGATCGTACATTTCATCCGCGAAGGGCCAACCGATGCGCTCGTCTAGCTGCTGCCATGGCATCAGATGGAACATTCCGACTTCCATATCTGTAGGCGGTCGACTATTCAACTAAAGCTTTCTACCGACGATTGAAGAGAAAACTGAAGTCGGTTATCCTGGGAGGTCGATCCGGAGGTTCTCGGGGATGAATTGTTGGTCGACGACGGCAGACCAGTCCGGCGGACTTTCTATGAGATCGACCGCGAGCATCATCTCCTCGAGAGAGTGGAAGGCTTCCTCGTTCCAGCCAACACCGAAGAAATTTTCGGACATCTCGAGATCGAGTTCGATGACCTTCCGGCCGAGATCGGGGGTGATGTTGTCCGCATGCTCGGCCCACAACTCTGCCGCCATCGAGGGGTCCTCCTTAATCATCTCATTGGCCTCCATGTGAGCGTCGATGAACTGGTTGAAGAATTCCTTGTTCTCCTCGATCGTTCGAGTACCAGCGAAGAAGACGGTATTCGGGATTTCGGACGCGTATTCCCAGGTACCGAAAATCCGCTTCCACTCACCGGACTCAACTCTGGGAATCGACACCGTGACGTTGCTCCAACCGGCGTCGATGGCGCCTTCGCTAAGACCGGTGATCGTCTCGCCAAGACCGCCCATGGCCCGTAGTGTGACGTCGTCAACAGAGATGCCTTCAGCGCGCTTCAGGGACATTACGAGCATGGCATGGGAGGACCCGCCCGGGTTTGTGTAGCCAACGGACTTGCCCGCGAGATCTTGGATCGTTTCGATGTCAGAGTCCGCAGGGGCAACGACGTCGATGTCGTTGGTGTTCGCGAGGCCACCTATGTAGTTGACCGGCGCACCGGCCTTCCATGCCTGCGTTACGGCGGGTGCCCCTCCGGCCCCGACAGGAAGACCGCCCGTGACGACGCCACGGATGGTGGTGCCCCCTCCAGAGAAGGAGGTGATTTCGTCGATACCGATGTTCCGATCGGCATAGAGCCCCTGTTCGTTACACAAAATCACGGGAACGGCCGTTGAGATAATCGGATAATGTGAGAGGGCCAAGTCGTAGGATTGCGCGGGCTGTTCAGTCGGGGTCGGAGTGCCACCGCCCGGTGTCGCAGTGGGTTCCGGTGCTGGAGTATCCCCGCCGTCGGCCCCCCCGGCGCAGCCAGCTACGCCGCCAATGGTTACTGCACTACCTGTCAATTTTATAAATTTACGTCGGTTGCTATGATACTGTCGCACCATGGCGAATGTCTCCCTTGGTATTATCATAAGGCTATTGGTGACACTGCTAAGAGCTTGAAGAATAAGTCTGCGAAGCCCAACTGCCTCATCTCCCACGCGAGATACGGCGGCTAGCTGAAGTTGAGTGTTGGGGCATGATTGTTCCGAGGTCTGCCTCAGCCATCGCGTACTAGCGAATTCACCAGTTACTTCCTTGGCCCCAATCCGTTTCGAGGTCTTATCACCCGCTGTGGATGCGTCATTGCAGTGGCCGATTGAGGGAACAGACCGACATCCTTTCCGGCGCCACATACTTGGCGGGCACACCGACTGGCGTCCGCCGTTCGTTGATGAATATCGTGGTGGCTAGCCGATTAGGCATGGCTGCTGAGGCCTCTGGATGAGAACTGAAACGCGATTACGATCGAGGTGCGAGAAGGAAGAACATCGGTGCTCTGCCCGCCGGGTCAGTGCTCGTAGGTCCGGGTCTCGGGGCCCAGTGATCGGATCTCTGGCATGACCTCGTCGGCGAACAGTTCCAAGCTCTTCCTGGTCAGGTCGTCCGGCAGCGTTCCGAAGTGGAACAACCCGATCAGATTGCCGAACCCTCCCATGAGGTCGTACTGCTGCTCGATCTGCTCGACGACGTACTCGGGGTCGCCGACGATGATCTCGCCCTCGTCCTGAAACCAGTCGAAATCGAAGTTCATCGCCCGGGATCCCTTGTCGGGTGCTGCCTCTTCGTACTCGAAGGCGTTCTCTTCGCGGTACTCACTGTCGCCGACCATCTGGACTGCGCCGGCGCGGTACAGCGGCGCGTAGAGCTTATCGTAGAAGAATTCGAGGTGTTCTTCGGCCTCTTCCCGGGCGGTTTCCATGTCCTCGGCGACGTAGATGGCCCGGGCGGGCTCGAAGAAGTCGTCGGTTGGCGTCCACCCGAACTCCTCGCTCGCGATGCGTCGGTACTCGTCGAAGGTCCGAGCGATCGACTCGCTGTCGATGTAGATCCTCGCCATTGGGATCTGTCGCTCGGCGGCGAAGCGGATGGACTGTTCGCTCTCCGCCGGCATCCATAGTGGTGGATGGGGGTCCTGCACCGGTCGGGGCCAGATGTAGACGTCGTTGTACTGGAAGAACTCGCCGTCGAAGTCGAAGGGTTCCTCGGCGGTCCAGGCCTGGACGACGAGGTCCCAGGCTTCCTTGAATCGCGCGCGGGACTCGTTGGGATCCACATTGTAGGCGGCGTATTCACTCGGGATGCCCCGGACGAAGCCGCTCCTGATCCGGCCACCACTTAAGTTGTCGAGCATCGCGAGTTCTTCGGCCAGCCGGATCGGATGCCCGCGGATCGGGAGGACGTTGCCGTACGGGGCGAGGGTGATCTCATCGGTCCGTGTGGCCAGGTTGGAGGCGATCAGGTTGGGCGAGGGCATCAGCCCGTAGGCATTGAAGTGGTGTTCGTTGAACCCGATCGCGTCGTAGCCGAGTTCTTCGCAGTACTCGAGTTGATCCAGGTACGTCCGATAGAGCTCCTGGCCGACCTCGGGGTCGAATTCGTCCTCCGAGAACGGCCACGCGACGGCATTTTCGACCTCCGGGTACGGCATCAGGTGGAACACCGTGACTTCCATGGACGCGAGCACCGGCTGGATTGGCAAGTATCTACCGATGCCACCCTTCCTGGTGTCGATTTTCCGACTTTTAGTCCACGGCCGGTACGGCATCGACGCAGGAGGAGCGACTCGGAGGGCGCCGTCGGTCCCCCGCCGATACCGGTGAGCCGCGGTACCCGCATCCAGATCTGCCTGACCTCGCATAATGTAGGGCTCGATGGCGGTCGAAAAGACTAACGGCGAGAGGTCGGATACACCGATCGAAGCATGGTGTCAGGTGACGAGTTCCGGGCAACGACGGGTACCTTCGCGACTGGCGTGACGGTCGTGACGACGAACGACGCGGGAGACGACCACGGGATGACCGTGAACTCCTTCGCGTCGGTGTCGATCGATCCGCCCCTCGTGCTCATGTCTGCGGACAAGGAGACGACCTCCCACGACCGCATCCAGAGCGCCGATCACTACGCCGTCAACGTCCTGACGGCTGACCAGGAGTGGATCTCCAACCGCTTCGCTGGCGAGCACCACGAGATGGACGACCCGTTCGAAGACATCCCGGTCGTCCGGGCCGAGACGGGCGCGCCGATCTTCGAGGAGTGTCTCGCGTTCCTCGATTGTGCCCTCTGGGCGGCCTACGAGGGTGGTGACCACACGATCTACGTCGGCGAGGTGACGGCCCTGGACGTCCGCCGGCCTGACGCCGACCCGCTCACGTTCTACCGGGGCGAGTACGGCACGGTCGACTGACGGTACCGCCGACCCCTCACAGCGGACGCGATACCTCTACCGCGTACCCGTCGGGGTCCGAGAGGAGCATCATCCGTCGGCCCCAGGGCACCTCCCTGGGATCCATCCGGATCGCGACCTCCGCCGCACGGGCCCGGTTGTACACCGCCTCGACGTCCGCCACCTCGATCGCCACAATCACACCCATCCCCCGCTCCTCCCCGGGCTGCTTGAGCCCGAACGCGTCGAGGACCTCCTGGTCGAAGTCGGACTCGAGGACGAGCGTACTCTCGCCGGTCTCGAACTCGACGTTGCCCTCTCCGGCCTCGCCGATTGACAGTCCAACGAGGTCCCGGTAGAACGCGACGGACGCGTCGAGGTCCGATACCATGAGTAACGTCTGGTGCAGCGAGCCTGCCATGCGTTACCCTTGGTGACTCACCGGTGCATATACCTGCCGACCGGACCCAACCGACCCGACGGCTTGCGTGGCTTGCCGCGGGTTCCCGTACTGGTTCAGGAGCGCCCCGACAGCCGGACAGTGAGCTCGTCCCCGTCCTCGAGGCCCAGTTCATCCCGAAGGCGCTCCGGCGCGAGGAGCTCCAGCTGGCTATCATCGTGGTGGGTCCGATCGGGGACGATAGCGTGGGCCCGATCGTATCGCCGGCCGTCAACCTCGAGAACCACGGGGTAGCAACTCCCGGCACCGTACGTACGGTCTTCGCCCTCCCACGCGTCGATGGGCACTGCCTCGACGGCCGCCAGTGACTCCCGTCTCCCGATTGACTCCTCGGCCAACTCGACGTTGAGCGTCCCCGGGAACGGCTCGTAGCCGAGCCAGTCGACGAACTGCTCGACGTAGCCTGGAAGGGAGATGTAGTGGCGGCCCTCGCCCATACCGCTCGTGACTTCTCCGCGAAGCCTGATCGGTGTTGGGTGCTCGAAGAGCTGGCGGTACACCTCGTACTCCTGCTGGAGGTAGGTTTCCCCGGCCTCGGTGACGCTGAGCCATTGGCCGTCGACCCCTCGCGATCGATCGAGCAATCCAGCGGCCTCTAGGTTCCCGAGGTGGGTGGAGATCTGCCGCTTTGGGACGTCGAGGTCGGCCGCCACGTCCGAGTCGGTAACGTTCGCCTCGTCAGTGAGACCGCCCGCCAGCGCGACCTGGCGGAGCGTCGCTAGCTCCGGATACCCGACGGTGGCGCTCGTCGAAGCCATCGGTGCGGGGTCGGTCGGTCCGGCATGTAAAGGCACCGACCGCCGGGTCACTCTGCCGGGAGCCGGTGTCGTCGCTCCCGATCGATTGCCACGCCGAAGGGCCCGATTCGACCCCGCGGCCCCCTCAGCCCTCGGTCTTCTCGAACCGTGCTTCCCACTCGTGCGCATCGAGCGACTCGCCTGAATAGCCGCCCGGGCCCTGCGCCGCGAGGTGTACGGCCGCGTCGTTCATCACGTCTGGAGGGAGTATCTCCTCAAGCTCCTCCTCCGGGAGGTGGTCCCAGAACCCCGTCCTGGCCCGTCCGCCGGGCCCCAGGGCGTTCGCGTTGATTCCGTCCTCGTGGTACTCGGCGTCCGTGACGCGGGTGAGCCCTTCGAGGCCCCACTTCGAGACGGTGTAGGGTGCCCACGCCGACCCGCCGTGAATCATGATGCCACGACCGAGGCCCGAGGTCACGTTGACGACGTTCCCTCGCCCCCGCTCGAGCATGCCGGGCAGGACGGCCCTGGTGAAGAGGAACACCCCCTTGAGGTTCGTATCGAGGATTACGTCCCAGTCCTCCTCGGTCAGGTCAACCAGGCGTTTCCCCTCTCCCTCCAGGCTGAGCATCCCGACCGCGGCGTTGTTCACGAGGGTGTCCACCCGCCCGAAGACGCGCGTCGCCTCCTCGATCACTTCGTGCACGTCGCCTTCGTCAGTGACGTCACCGGGAACGGCGATCGTCTCACCCGACGCTGCCGACGTGGCTTCCGCTAGATCGTCCCGATTTCGGGCGGTGAGCACGACCTTCGCGCCCTCCTCTGCGAATCGTTGCGCCATCGCCCTGCCGAGCCCTCGGCTCGCTCCCGTCACGACGATTACCATGTCCTCGATGTCGGCCATGGCGCCCCTTCGAGGCGAGTCGGCTAAATATCCTCTCCCGTAGAAGCGCGGCCGCCGACGGTTTCCAGGCGCAGGGTTCGGACAGGTTCTTATCGGCCGCGGTCGAACGCGTCAGCCATGGCCACAGACCCCCACCCAGACGCCCGCGCCTTTCTCGAGAAGACGGCAGAGGCACCAGACGCACACACACTTTCTCCCGAGGAAGCCCGCGAGTTCCAGCGGAGCGTGTCACTCCCCACCGGCGATCCCGAGCCGGTCGGTGCTGTCGACGATGTGGTGATCCGAGGCGACGGCCACGGCGTCCCACTCCGGGTCTACACGCCGGTGGGTGACGGCCCCTTCCCCGTCCTCGTCTGGGCCCACGGCGGCGGGTGGGTGTTGGGCGACATCGAGACGGAGGATCCGACTGCCCGGGCCCTCGCGAACGCTACGGACTGCGTCGTTGCGTCCGTGGATTACCGCTTGGCTCCGGAGCACCCCTTCCCGGCCGGCCTCAGGGATGTATTCGCCGCGGTCGAGTGGGCCGCCGAGGAGTCCACGGTAGAGGCCTTCGGGGGGTCCGCCGAGCACGTTGCCGTCGGTGGGTCGAGTGCGGGGGGTGCTCTGGCCGCGGGGGCGACCCATCTCGCACGAGAGCGCGGCGCCCCGCAGCTCGACTATCAGGTGTTGGTGTACCCCGTGACGAGCTACACTACCGAGTTTCCGAGCTACGAGGCGTACGACGGCTACTTCCTCTCCCGGGAGGGGATGGCGTGGAACACAGAACAGTACCTCGCCGACCCGCTCCACGGCCACAACCCACTCGCGTTTCCGCTCGAGGCGGACGACTTCGGAGGCCTCCCCCCCGCGTCGATCGTGACCGCGGGGCTCGATATGCTCCGGGACGAGGGGGCTGCGTACGGCGAAGCCCTCGCTGACGCGGGCGTCGAGGTAACCCACCACCGATACGAAGACATGGTCCACACGTTCTTCGGGAAGCTTCAGGATCCGGAATGGGACCGTGCGCGCGAGGCGGTCCAGGCGGTTGGCGATGATTTGCGATCCGCATTCGACACCTAGGGGCCGACGCTGCTCCGGGTCGCACCAATCGCTCACTGCAGGCCGTCCGGGTGGGTTGCCACGCCGTCGGCTGATGTCGGCACGCCGTCAATTGCCCGGCCCGATAACTTCGGCAATCGAAACAAGGGCCCCTGCCTTGGCGGTGGTGGAGGACATTACCGATATCTCGTTTCTAGTCGCTCCGGCAGCGGTTAGCCTGCAGCCTGGGTCGCCCTGCCGAAATCGCCGCTCTCGGCCTCTTCGACCGTCGATAGTTCCTGCTCGTTCTCGCCCCAAACGAGCCGAATTTTATAGTCATATGGGTGTAAAGCCACTCATGGGCTTTACGAGATACGCGCAACCATCTGCCCACCGGCGCGGTAGACTCGGGCGCGTTCGGGTGCATATTGCGAGATACGCGTAATATTATGGTTCCTGATGCTCAAGCGTGGGTATGGCAGGACGGAACACCTCGACGCTGAAAACGCTCGAGAAGGCGATGTCGGTCCACGAGGCCATCGAGCAACTCGAGAGCACTGAGGTTCCTGCACTCGCGGAGCACCTTGACCTCCCCGTCAGCACTACCTACGACTACGTGCGGTCGCTTCGGGAGGCGGGCTTCGTTGTGCGCGACGGAACCGAGTACCGACTGAGTCTGCGCCACCTTCACATCGGGAACCGAATCAAATATCGGATGCAGCTCTTCCGGGCCATCGAGCCCGAACTCGAGACGCTGGCCAGTCAGACTGGTCAGATGGCGGTCCTCCAGGTCGAAGAGAACGGCTACGCGGTGATCCTCCATCTAGAGCAAGGACCGGAGTCCCTGGAGCTCGGCGTCTACCCGGGGATTCACGTCCCGCTCCACACGTCGGCGCCGGGCAAATCGATCTTGGCCCACCTCCCCCGTGATCGACTCGACCGCATCCTCGAGTCGAGCGAGCTCGCCCCGAGCACGGACCACTCGATCACCGACCGCGACGAGCTACTCGACGTCCTCGCCGACCTCCGGGAGAAGGGCTACTGCGTCGACTGGGACGAGCAGATTCAGGGGATGGGGACAATCGGTGTCCCCCTCCGTTCGGCGATGGACGACCCAATCGCGGTCGGCCTCGCCGGCCCGAGCAGTTGGATTCGGAATCACGAGGAACACGGTCTGGTCGAGAAGGTGAGACAGGCCGCGCACAACGCATCCATGCGAGACGAGTCCTCCCGTCGGCACATCTGAGCGAGTGTCGCCGGCCCGCATCGACCGCCGAATTCATTCACCGGAAGTAATAAGTCAGCCCGTCCTATCGGCTACGCTGATGGTGGTCTCAGGTTCGAGCCCTGCGTACGAGATGACGGTCGAACGCGATGTCGAGGCCGAGATGCCCGACGGGACTCGTCTCGTCGTCGACGTGTATCGACCGGACGCCGACGGGTCGTTCCCGGCGGTGCTCACGATGACACCGTACGGGAAGGACATCGAGGACAGCGACGTAGCACCACGCCCATACGGAGAGGGGGCCGGCGAGTTCGCGATGATCGAGGGCACGAATTCCGAGTTCTGGGCTCGACGTGGGTACGCCCACGTCATCGCCGACGTTAGAGGGACCGGGAAGTCCGAGGGGCAGTACAACAACATCCTCTCGGAACGGGAGGCCGAGGACGGGTACTACCTGGTGGAGTGGATGGCGGACCAGTCGTGGTGTGACGGAAGCATCGGCATGGTGGGCATCTCCTACCTCGCCATCATCCAGTACATCGTCGCTGCGACCCAGCCTCCGCACCTCGAGGCAATCTTCCCCCACGACGGTTGGGGCGATTCCTACCGGGACATCATGTACCACGGCGGTATCCAGAGTGCCTTCTTCAAGCTACAGACGGCCGTCTCGGACCACAGCCCCGCCATCGTCTCCCGGGACCTCTTCGACGAGGAGGAGCTCGAATCGAAGGTCGCCGACCTTCTGTCCGATGACGAGACGAACGTCAACAAGAGCCCGCTCCTGAAGGAGGTCCTCACGGTCCCGGAGGTCAACCCCATCTGGTTCGACATGCTGCTGAATCGGGAAGATGCCGAGTTTTGGCAGGGGCGACGCCCCGCCTCGGTGATGGACCAGATCGACGTCCCGGTGTACCTGGGCAGCGAGATGCACAAGTACCCGGTGTGCATGCACCTGCCAGGAGCCGCCCACTGGGGCTGGGAGAACATCGAGTCGGAGACGAAACTCGCGTTCAGGCCCAAGGTCCCTAAGCGGCCGTTCAAGGGGGACTACCACCAGGAGATGCTCCGGTGGTACGACTACCACCTGAAGGGGATCGACAACGGCGTCATGGACGAACCGCCCGTCCAGATCTGGGTTCGCGGCGCCGACCGGTTCAGGTACGCCGACGAGTGGCCGTTGCGGTCTGAGACCCAATGGAAAGAGTACTACCTCCAATACCCAGGCCGCCTCCGGAGCGACGGTCCGCCACCCGCCGACGAACCGACGACCGCCTTGGAGTACGAGGCCCAGCCGCCGGGGGCGATATTCGGGACCAACGCCGCCTCCGGTGAGCCCGACCACGTCTCGTTCACGACCGACCCGTTCGAGTCCGACACAGAGGTGGTCGGCCCGATGGCGCTGTACCTCCACGCGTCCATCGACACGACAGATGCCCATTTCATCGCCGTGGTCAAGGACGTAGAACCGGACGGTACGAACCGGATCTTGACCCGCGGTTGGCTCAAAGCCTCCCACCGTGAACTCGACGCGGAGCAGTCCGAACGCTGGCGGCCCTACCACCCCCACACGGATCCCCAGCCGGTCGAGCCAGGGGCGATCGAACGGTACGCGATCGAGATACAGCCCATTGCCAACCGCTTCGAGGCGGGCCACCGGCTGCAGCTCGAAATCTGGCCGATGGACTATCCGGCCGAGGACTACTACGATCAGACACTGCTGTGGGGGCGCGTCCACCACATCCCTCACGGGGAAGACGTGACGTACGACCTCTACCACGATTCGAGTCGGCCATCCCACCTGCTCCTGCCCGTCGTGGACGAATCGTAGCGCCTCCGTCGTGTCGACGCCGGCGAAGGGAACCCTTATTCGAACCGGCGTTCCTGGTCGACTATGCTCGCTGAAACGACCGCTGTCGTCACGGGTTCGGCCCGCGGAATCGGACAGGCAATCGCTCAGCGCCTGGCCAGCGATGGCGCCCGGGTCGTGGTGCTGGACATCCAGGACGGCTCGGAGACGGTCGACCTGATTCGAGACCAAGGCGGCGACGCCGAGTTCGTCGAAGCCGACGTCACCGACGCGGACGCGCTCGCTGCCGCGTTCGAGGATCGCGAGGTGGACGTCCTCGTGAACAACGCGGCCTACTTCCGCCGCCTCGTCGATGACCCGTGCCGGTTCGACGATATCGATGAGGGGGAGTGGGACACCGTGATGGACGTGAACGTCAAAGGGACTTTCCTCGCGAGCAAGTACGCCCTCCCCCGGTTGAACGAAGGGGGCAGCATCGTGAACCTCTCGTCGAACACGGTCAACTTGGGGGTACCGGGGATGCTCCACTACGTCACGTCGAAGGCCGCCGTCGTCGGGTTGACCCGGGCGATGGCCAACGAGGTTGGCGAGCTCGACATCCGCGTGAACGCCGTCATGCCCGGGATCACCGCCTCGGAGACGATCCTCCAGGGGTACGAGTCCGACTACCTGGAGCAACGGAGACGGGAGCAGGCTATCCAGCGGACGATCCAGCCATCGGATATTGCCAACGCAGTGGCCTTCCTCGCGGGGCCGGACAGCCAGTTGGTCTCTGGGCAGGTCCTCACGGTCGACGGCGGCATCTCACACTACTGAGGGGCTCGGTCGACCCGGGCGATGTCGTGGAGTCGATCGACGAGCTCCTCCGGCATGGACAGGAAGGGTGAGTGGCTACTGTCGATGCGGTGGACGGGGTCGCAGGGGAGGGATGCTTGCATCGACCGTTGAACCGTCGGCGGGAGCGCCCGGTCTTCGGTACACTCGACGTATGCCCGCCGGACGCGCCCGAAGCGGTCCGGCGTCGTGTCCACGGGGGTCGACATCGGCGACACGGGCTCCTCCCGAACCAACGACCGGCACAGCGTCACGTCAGCCGCCGAACAGTCGTGGTAGAACGCGTCCTCGATCGCCCCGTCCTTGACCCGGATCGTCCCCCGTTCCTCGTCGACCAATCGATTGCCTTGCAGCGCCGACCCCGGTGCGCGGTGGTCGGCCAGCGACTCGCCATCGTCGAGGAGGAAGGCAGAGAGGTACACGAGCGTGTCGACGGCGTCCGGGCGCTCCTCGGCCACCTGAGTGATGATGGCGCCGCCAAGGCTGTGGCCGACGAGAACGACCGGCTCCGCTTGGGTGTCGAGCACCTGGCAGGTGCGGTCCACGTACGTCTCGAGCGTCCCCGCGCCCGGCCGAGCCTCGTCGATTCCGTGGGCGGGTAAGTCGAACGTGACGACGTCGTGACCCCTCGCTTCCAGCTGGGGTGCGACCTTGAACCAGCACCAGGCGCCGTGCCAGGCGCCGTGGACCATGACGAACGTACTCATCGGAGCCCACCCGTTCGCGCGCCGGTCACATCGTGACGACCGGTGGGATGATCGGCATCAGTTCATCCAGTCGACCCGCTTGTCTTCCGGCAGGGCGTCCTGCCGAATCACGTCGCTCCAGGGTGGCTCCTCGTCGACGACCCCCTGTGCGACCATGGTCTCGCCGGTCGCCCGAACGGTCTCCTCGAGCGGGGAGATGTCCCAGAAGTTCGTCCCCGAACTTACGGTCTCGATCACACGCTCACCGACGGCCGGATCGAGATCGTTGGCACCGGCCCACAGACGTCCCCCCTCTGCCGGGTTCTCTTCGACGTACTCCTGTGCCTCTGCGTAGACTCCCAGGATCTTGCTCGCGAGCTCCGGCTGGTCGTTCATGAATGGCGCCCCCATCGCGATCACGTTCTGGGTGATGTTCGGGGCGTGCTCGCGTGCCGGGGCGAGTTGACGCATCTCTCCGCCCTCGTACAGCTGGAACGTGAACGGCGGGAAGGACCACCCGATGTCGACGATGCCCTCCCTGAGCGACGTGAGCACCTCCCCGTAGCCACCGGCGTAGTTGATCTCGACGTCGTCCAGGGTGATCCCATCGGTGTTCTGGATGCTTCGGATGAAAAGCGCCTCCGAGGAGGAGCCAGGGTTACTGGCCGCGAACGTCGCACCCTCCAGCTGCGATGGCGTGAACTCCTCGAGCTCCGAGTCCTCTCGAACGAGGAACTCGATGTCGTTCGTCGGCGTGTTCAACCCGACGAGGTGGATGGGCGCGCCGGCGAGGAACGCGTTGACGACGGCGACGAGCGACGGATACCCCGCGCCAATGCCGCCGGTGACGATCCCCCGGACCGTCGTTCCGCCCCCGCCGAAGGAGGTGATGTCCTCGATCGTCACGCCCGCATCCTCGAACATCCCGGTTTCTTGGGCGTAGATCATCGGGGCGTACACCGAGACTGCCGGGAAGTGGGCGGCGGCGAGCTGCGTCGTGTAGGACGCCTGCTCTGTGGGTGTCGATGACGACCCACCTCCAGTATCCGTCGCCGGCGGTTGGGTCGTGGCGCCCCCTCCGCCGTCGCCACCCCCACCGGTGCAGCCGGCGAGTCCGATTCCGAGCGCGAGCGCTGAGCTTTTCAGGAGACCTCGTCGGTCCATAGAAAGACGTCACGGGAAGGTTGTATATAGCTTTTCGTTCCCCTGACACCGCGGCTGCCGGCGCCGACCGATGTGCGCGTCGAGCCGACGGATTACCCGAGTTCCCCAGCCGCTTTCGCGGAGAGGTACTCCCACATCCGATCGACTGCGATGGGGCTGAGTGTCACGTCGTGGTTCATGGAATCGATCGACGCCTGCGGTCCCTCGTAGTACGTCGGGCGCTCGAGCTGCTCGGCTTGGTACTGGTAGCGGGCGTTCATGACGAAGAACTTGGTCGCCATGATCGCCTCCTTCACGTTCGCGCCGACCACGTTCGCCCCGTGCCCTTCGAGCAGCTGTGCCCGGCAGTCGCCGAGGACCTCGGCCATGCGGTCCCCTTCGGCTTCCGACACGACGAGTTTGCCGAACTCGTCGTCGTAGTCCGAGAACGTCGGGACCCCCTCGTGGAAGAGGGCGGCGTTCTGGAAGGCGGGCTTGAGCTCCGTTTCACTGATCGTGAACGGCATCACCTCGTGGGCGTGGTGGTGGACGACCGCGTTCACGTCATCCCGCTGCCGGTAGATCGCCCGGTGGATGACCGTCTCCTTGTACGGTTCGGCGGCGGCCTCTTCGAGGACCGTCCCGTCCAGATCCATCCGCATGATGTCCTCCTCGGAGACGAGGGCAGGACTCCGGGAGCCTGCGATCAAGATCTCCTCGGAGCCTGGCTCCCGCAGGCTCACGTGTCCGAACGTTCGGATGATTCCTTCCTCCGCGAGGATGTGGTTCGCCGTGACGAGTTGTTGTTTGAGTGAATCTGCCATTGTATTCGGGTAGGTTTTCCGGCCAATGACCGGAGAGGACGCGGTTACATAAACGTTCACGACTTGTGGGACCCGCGGCCATCGGCGGCGGGAGCGAGGGCCGACTCCCATGGCATCCTTGGTCCCGACGAACGCGTTGCCCGTCACGGGAGCGAGCACAGGCGGCGCGTCGCCAGTGGGACGGAGGAACGTATTTGCCTCCCTAGCTCTTGTACGCGACCATGGTCCGATTCGACACCGACCGGGTCGTCGAGGCGATCGACCCCGACGAGACAGCGCTGGTGATCGTGGACATGATCAACGAGTTCGTCGCCGAGGGTGCCGCGTTCGAGACGCCTTCTGCCCGGGCGATGGTTCCGGTCTTGGCCGACCTCATCGACGTGAGCCGAGACGCCGGTGTCGAGGTCGTCTACCTCCGGCAGGTCAACCGTCCTGACGGCAGTGACGCCGGCCCGCTGGCGAATGTGACCCCCGGAATCACGACGGGGGAGGCTCACAACGATGGCGACCAGACGGCCATCTACGAGGACCTAACCCCCGCGCCGGGGGACCACGTCGTCGAAAAGCACCAGTACGACGGGTTCTTCCGCACCGAACTGGACAACATTCTACGAAATGCTGGCGTGTCGACGGTGACGTTGGCCGGCGTAGCTTCCCATATCTGCTGTGACTCTACGATGCGCGGCGCCTTCTTCCGGGGGTACGACGTGATCGTCCTCGAGGACTGCAACGCCACGTTCCCGCTCCCCGACCAGGGCTGGGGGGAGGTCGACGAGGAGACGGTGAACCAGGTCTGGTTCTCGACCGTCGCATCGAACTTCGGCGACGTGCTCACCGCGGACCAGTTCACTGACGAAATCGCTACTGAGTCTCGGGCGAGCACCAGCCGGTAGTCCCTACGACCGCGGCTGTACCATGGCCGCTACGATCCACTAACTGACGTCACACTTGCTCGGCCCGACCACGCCCGGGTAGTCGGCGATCGGATCGGGTTGACCTCCCGCGATCTCGAAGCCGAACATGTTGTGCTCTGTCTGGTGATCCGTCTCTCGATACGTCAATTCGCCCATCGGCGACCCGAAACTCATCCCTTCCATCGCCTCGACGAGGTCGTCGGCGGCGGTCGTCCCGGCGGATTCGACCCCTCCGGCGAGCGAGTTCATGGCGTTGAACCCGTTCGCGGCGATGCTGTTCGGGATGAGGTCGTCGTAGTTCGAGCCGTACCACTCGCGGAATTCGTTGTTGAGCTCCGAGTCGCGCTCGGTCCGGTACCAGTGCGTTCCGTACCAGCCATCCGCGGCCTCGCCCGCCTGGACACGCGTGAGCGGCGCGATGGCGTCTCCGTTCAGACAGAACGTTTTCTCGTCCTTCAGCCCGAAGTTCGCGCTCTGCTGGATGAACTGACTGGACTGTGGGCCCGTCGGGAGCCAGCCGGTGACGACGTCCGCCGATGACTCCTCGATCTCGGGGAAGTAGGGGGCGAAGTCGTTGACGTTTGGGGGGAAGAGCGTCGTCTCCACGACCTCGGTGCCGTTCTCCTCCAAGAGTGGCGTGAGGATGTCGCGGACGCTGTGTCCTGCCTCGTAGTCGAGCGCGATGAGGTGGGCCTGGGAGGTGTCCACCGATCGCCCCCCGAGTTCTTCGGTGATCATCCGCGAGGTCGGGATCGACATCTGCCGGAAGCTGACCCAGGGGTAGAACGTATACCGGTTGCAGTAGTCTGGGTTCTCCCGTGGCGTGGTTGAGGCCACGAAGGAGGGCAAGAAGGGGACCTGTGCGGTGTCCCTGAAGTACCGGGCCGCATTGACCCCCGTCGCGCTACTGGCTGGCCCAACGACGGCGTCGACGTCTTCGCTTTCCACGAGCTCCCTGATCGCCCGCATGCCCGGCCCCGGGGTGCTCTGGGTGTCGCGTTCGACGATCTCCACGTCCCTGCTGCTCATCTGGCCGTCGGCGTGGTCCATGAAGAACTCGTACCCTCGCAAGGCTTCCTGGCCAAGCAAGGCGAACGGTCCAGAGGTAGGGACCGCCGCGCCGACTTTCACCGTGTCCGATCCCCCGCCGAGGCCACCCACACACCCGGCGAGTCCCGCGCCTACGACCGCGCTCGAGAGCTGTAGGAATCGCCGCCGCTTGGCTAACTCTGCCATGGACGCTGCTTTCGCGCACCCCTGATTAATCTGTCGCCCTCGGAGGGGGTGTTGGCATCCGTGGGTCACCGGCCGAACTGGCGACCATCGAGGCGGTTCGGCGCTGATCCCATAGGATGCCCACGGAGCGGTCCTTCTACTCGACGGCCCAATGCCGGACGCGGCGGCCCCGTAGCGGACGACGTTCGTGAATCCGGAGAGCAGTCCACCATAACCTATTACTTCACCTCTCGAAAACCGAAGGGCATGGAGGTCCACTCCTTTCACCTGATGCCATGGCGATACGTCCAGGAGAAGGTCGCTTGGCCGTTCTCGTCCGATCAATTCGAAGCGGAAAAGGGGAGCCAGCTATACGAAGACTACCTGCAGCAGCTAGAATACTGCGAAGAACTCGGGTACGACGCAGTTGCCGTTAACGAACACCACTACTCCGCCTTCGGGTTGATGCCGAGTCCGAACCTGATGGCGGCCAACCTGGCCAATCGGACGGACGACATCGACATCGCCATCTACGGGAACGTGCTGCCGCTCCGGGGGCACCCGATCCGGGTCGCCGAGGAACTGGCGATGCTCGACAACCTCTCAGAGGGCCGCCTCATCAGTGGATTCCCCCGCGGCATCCCGAGCGAGTACGCCGCCTACGGCATCAACCCGGACGAGTCACGGGGCCGCTTCGAGGAAGCCTGGGAACTCATCGAGAAGGCGTGGACTGAACCAGAACCATTCGATTGGGACGGGGAGTACTGGTCCTACGACGACGTCTACATCTGGCCACGGCCGTACCAGGACCCACACCCCCGACTGTGGATGCCCGCCGAGAGCGAGCAGTCCATCCGATTCGCCGCCAGTAAGCAGGTCCCGATCGGCCGGGTCTTCATTGGAACGGACCGGATCGCCAACACGTTCGACCGCTACCGCGACATCGCCCGAAACGAGTTCAACTGGGACCCAGAGGACGAACACTTCACTCCCGCTCGATTCGTCTATGTGGCTGAGGACATGGAGACCGCACGGGAGGAGGCCGAAGAACACCTTCGAAACTTCTACGAGTACCTTCTGGGCGGCGTCTATCGGGCTGGCGCAGTGAAGGCCGTCGGTGACAGCGAGTACCACGCGGAGAACGCGTTCGAATACGAGGAGGCGGCTCCAGCCCGTGGCGAGCGGATAATGAACTTCGACTTCGACCAATTCCAAGCGGATGGCGAGATCATCGTCGGCGACCCGTCCTACGTAACCGAAGAGATCGAGCGCCAGTACGACACCCTCGGAGGTTTCGGGACGCTCATCGCGCTGTTCCAGTTCGGGACCATGCCGCACGAGGTGGCCAAAGGGAACCTCGAGCTGTTCGCCGACGAAGTCCTCCCCGAGATTCGCCACCTGTAAACCCCGCATCCGGTCCCTCTTCAGCGTGTGCGACCACTGTTCCCGAGGGTTCGGTCCTTGCGGGCCGGAACTCGCGAGGGAACCCCTCGTAGCCGGGGGTCGTTTTGGGACATCTCTTCGACCATGGACCCCGAACTCGATAGTACACGCCCGGGAGCTTCGCCGCAGCCATTCGTTGCGCAGCGACCCCGGTTCGTTCGGGAAGGAATCCAACCGACCGGTGGTATCGGCCAGACTGTTGAATTCCGGGACCGAAGCCACGCCGATAAAATTTAAAAATAACAACTATTGGTCATAAATAACAATTGTATTATATTAGGTCTACCTGCGCCGACCAACTTGATCCCGGTTCGAGCCGACCCGCTCGTTTGTCGGTTCGAATGTCACCACGCTCGCCGAATGCCCGCCCTGTGGTGCCCTGCTCCGGTATGCTGGGTGAATCAGCGACCAACGAATCATCGGGAGTAATACTCCCTACTCTCGTTCGAACGGCTGCCGCCTCGACCTCCCCTGTCTGCACGCTCGGGGCCGAAATATCTCCGCTCTGAGTCGTGCACCCGTGCGAGACCGTCGGGTACCCACTCGACGATACGGAGCTGGCCCGTGGAGCCCCTCCGCACCCACTCTAAGGCATTAACATGACAATATCTATTCTATTATTGTATTCTGGTAACTATTGGCTTCTCGTACCGCTTCGGGTCGCTCCGCACGGGGTCCGGCCGCCACCAGTTGGAATGAAGCTATTGGGGGCCCGTGAACGGCAGAACCGGTGACCACGGTGAGCGGCCACTACTGGGTGCCCCGACCGAAGCGGAAAAACTAGTTGCGATCACCGCACACGGAGCTGGTGGTCCGCAGAACGCACGGGCTCAGCCCAGGAAGAGCCTGAGCCAGCGGTTGTTCTCCACGATGCTCAGGTCCTCGAGGTAGGAGTCAATCCCGAGCAGCCGGCCCGCGCCGATGGCGCCGAGGCCGAACAGCAGCGCGGCGTAGACGAGGTGGTCGTCGACCACCCAGCCGTGCGCGATCGGTAACCCCTGGGCGAGCCCGCCCTGGAGCGCCGCCGCCCAGAACATGAGCATCATTACCGCGCCCCAGAAGGCGTTCCACCGGACGAGGGCGCCGAGGATGAGCCCTAGGCCCGTGAGCGTCAGGCCCCACATCACGAGGCTGTCGATGAGCGGGCTGCCGGCCATCGCGCCCCACATCCCCATGAACGGGTTGCCCTCAGGGATGGCGTTGGCGAGGTATCCCGCCGCAGTCCAGTTGTTCTCGGGGTTGGCGTCGAGGTAGGTGATGAGCTTCGTCAGGCCACCCTGGAGCAGGACCCACCCCATCGTCACGCGCATGATCACGATGGCGTATCCGATCCACGTCTCGGAGTACTCGAAGTGCGTTTCTCGGCCGAACAGGTCGGCGTCAAGCTGTCTGATGTCTGTGGACATTCTTGCTTCCTCCTATGGTTGGACAATCGGTGGTATGGCCCTTGAACGCTCCCCCCGATTTCCACGCGGTGAATATCGTCAGACCGGGCCGCAGTCTCCCGATCGCTACGAACTGGCGGGGGTCGCGGGTTTCGACCCGTCATCCAGCGCTTCGGCCTCGACCGGGTCCGACCCCATGCCCGTGGTGACCAGCAGACGGAGCCCGCGCCGGACGCTCATGTCGACCTCGTGGACGTCGTCTTCCGGGACCATGAGAAGTCGACCCCCGGTGGGGTTCGGACTGTTCGGGAGGTAGACGGTGGCCGTCGGCTCGCCGGTGACGGCCTCGACCGGCTCCGGCCCAGACGAGGTCACGAGCCCGACGCAGTAGATGCCCTCCCGTGGGTACTCGACGAGCACGACCCGGTCGTATCGGGTCTCGCCCGCCACGAGCGAACTCGCGACCTGCCGGACCGAGGAGTAGATCGTGTCGACGAGCGGGATGAAGTCGATGACGCGGCCGACGCTGCCGAAGACTCGATTCCCGACGCTCCATTGGGCGAGCGCACCGAGGGCGGTAACCACGACGAGGATCCCAACGAGGGCGAGGACCTGGGCGACGAGGACGTTGTTCGCGGTGTACGTGGCAAGTCGGGTGCCCTGCACGAGCGGATCCACGACTGCGACCGTCCACCCGGCCAGGAGCTTCAGCACATACGCGGTGACAGTCAGCGGCAGGAGGAGCAGAATTCCCGCCACGAGGTGCTGTTTCAGGTTCGGGGTCCAGACCATGTCCGCCGCTCGGGCCTCGGCGGGAAAAGCCTGCCCGGTGGCTCAGGCGGCGACGCCCCAGAAGAACGCGATGCCGAGCGCCGTCACGACCGTCAGCAGCGCCTGCAGTGGCGCACCGACCCGGAGATAGTCCGTGAACCGGTAGCCGCCGGGACCGTAGACCATGAGGTTGGTCTGGTAGCCGACCGGCGTCATGAAGGCGGTCGAGCCGGCGAACATCACGGCCAGCAGGAAGGCGAAGCCGCTGCCGCCGATGCGGGCCGCGGTGTCCACGGCGATCGGTATCATCAGGACGACGCTGGCCACCGGCGTGATGACGTTCGCCAGGAGCCCGGTGAGCAGGTAGAACAGCCCAAGCACGGCGATCAGCGGCAGGACGTCGGCGCTGGAGACCAACAGCCCCGCGAGGAACTCCGCCCCACCGGTGTTCTGCATCGCGAGCCCGAGCGGAATGACTCCGGCGAGCAGGAAGATGACGTTCCAGCTGACGGCGTCGTAGGCCTCGGCCGCGGTGAGGGTCCGAGTCGCCACCATCGCGAAGACGCCCCCGAGGGCTGCGATCACGATCGGGACGAGCCCCAGCGCGGCAACCACGATGACGGCCCCCATGATCCCGAGGGCGAGCGGGGTCTTCGGCGAGAGCGACGGCAGCTCCGGCTCGAGCCCGGCGTCCACGGCGACGTCCTCCGCGGTGTACGTGACCGCGAGGTCGCCGGTCTCCGCCCAGAACTCGACGGCGTCGTCGGTGGTCTGCAACAAGAGCGCGTCCCCAGCCTTGAGCGCGAGGTCGTCGAGCTCCGTCTGAATCGCCTCGCCGCCACGGCGAATCCCGAGCACCGTCGTGTCGTACCGCTCCTCGAACTTCACGTCGCCGACGGTCCGGCCGATAAAATCCGAGTCGGGCGGCACGACCACTGCGACCGGCGCCCGGTCGCGTTCCTCGGCCACCAGCAGGTCTTCGGTGACCTCCTCGCGGTGGAGGTGGCGGAGCCCGAACGACTCGGCGAACTGGTTAACCGCCTGCAGGGAGCCCCGGACCGTCAGGGTGTCCTCCGGCTCGACCACGTGGTCGGTGTCCGGCGCCAGGTAGGTCTCCTCGCCCCGGCGGAGCTGGACGACGTCGAGGTCGAGGCCCATCTCTGTCTCGATCAGGTCGTGGACCTCCGCGATCCGACTCCCGATGACGGGCGAATCCGCACGAACCGTCACCTGGGTCAGGTGGTCTTCGAGCTCGAACTTCTCCGTGAGGTCGAGCTCGGGCTCGACCCGGGCCGGGGTGAGCCATCGGCCGACGGTCAAGAGGTAGACGGCTCCGACGGCTAGGATCACGACACCTAGCTTCGTGAACGTGAACATCGAGATGGTCCGGCCGAGGAGCTGTCGGGCGAGGTCCGCCGCGAGGATGTTCGTGGAGGTGCCGATGAGCGTTAGCGTCCCCCCGAGCATCGCGGCGTAGGAGAGCGGGAGTAGGAGCTTCGACGGCGAGATGCCCGCGGAGTCGGCGAGGTCGGTGATCATCGGGATGAACACGGCGACCACCGGTGTGTTGTTGATGAGGCCCGCGATGGGTCCCGTCGTCCCGATCGTCGCCGCGAGCACCTTCGTCTCGTCGCCGCGCGTGACCCGGGCCATGTAGACGCCGAGACGCTGTACGACCCCGGTCCGCTGGATGCCCGCCGAGAGCATGTACATCGCGACGATGGTGATCGTCGCCGGGCTCGCGAACCCGGCGATCGCTTCAGGCGCCGCGATCCCCGTCCACGGCCGGAGGAGTACCAGCGCCACGATGACGCCGATGGCCGTGATGTCGGTCGGGACGAACTCCGTGACGAAGAGGACGAGTGCCACGCCGATGAGGGCGAAGACGAGCAGGGCCCCTGTCGAGAGCGGCGGTAGTGCCATTGCGGACGGCGCGGCTGGGGAGGACTAATAGGTGGCGGGCCAAGGGTTTCAATCATCGGCCGCGAAACCGGCCTATGGCCGATCCGACAATCCCGTGGGTGCTGGTCCTTCTCGTCCTCGCTCTGCTGGCAGCGAGTGCGTTCTTCTCCGCGACGGAGATCGCCCTGTTCTCGCTGCCGACCGAGTGGTTCGCGGGCGACGGGGCCCTCGCCGACCTTCGTGCCGACCCCCACCGGCTCCTGGTGACGCTCCTCGTCGGAAACACACTCGTCAACGTCGCCATCTCCGCGGTGGTCACGATCGCGGCCGCGAGCGTGCTCCCCCCGGGGGAGGCGGCGATCGCGGCGACGGCGATCGCGAGCACCGCGGTCCTCGTCTTCGGCGAGATCCTGCCGAAGTCCTTCGGCCTCGGGCACGCCGAGCGGTGGGCGCGGACCGCCGCCCGGCCTCTCTCCGTCATCGGGATGGTGCTGTCGCCGTTGGTGGTTGTCTTCGACCTCGTCACCCGACGGCTGGGCGCGCTGGTCGGCGGTTCGACCGCCATCGAGGAGCCGTACACCGACTGAACGGGCTCCACCTCGTTCGTCATCGTGTCCGGGCTTTTATCGACGTTCGCGTCGTGTCTTCCGTATGCGGAACTACACCATCGGCAGCGTCTGGGGGATCCCGATCCGGATCAACGTCTCGCTGCTCGTCTTCCTGCCGGTCCTCGCGTGGCTCCTCGGGAGCGGAGGCCAGATCCAGGTCTACGCCGGCTTCATCGAGTCGCTGACCGGCGTCGGCTTCGACCTCGGGGCGCTCCGGGCGGGTTTGACGCCCTGGATCATCGGCGTGCTCGCTGCGGTCGGGCTCTTCGCCTCCGTGACCGTCCACGAGCTGGGGCACTCGTGGGTGGCGCTTCGCTACGGCATCGAGATCGAGTCGATCACCTTGTGGATCCTCGGCGGCATGGCGGCGCTCTCTCGGATTCCTCGGGAGTGGAACCGGGAGTTCTGGATCGCGATCGCCGGCCCGGCGACCAGCGTCGGTGTCGGAGGGGTCTGTTTCGCGGCGCTCTATGCGGTCCCGGCCCAGCTCCCGGTGGTGCGGTTCGTCGTCGGTTACCTCGCGATCCTGAACGTCGTCCTCGCCGGGTTCAACCTCCTCCCGGCGTTCCCAATGGACGGCGGCCGCATCCTCCGGGCGCTGCTCGCCCGGAACCGGCCCTATGCGAGCGCCACGCGCATCGCCGGCCGCATCGGCGTCGTCTTCGCGCTGCTGTTCGCCGTCGTCGGCGCACTCTCGTTCAACGTGATCATGCTCCTGCTGGCGCTGTTCATCTACGGGGCGGCCACTTCGGAGTCCCGGACCGTGGTCATCGACGAACTCCTTGACGGCGTCACCGTCGGCGACGTCATGACCCGCGACCCGCCCTCGGTCGCGGCGTCCGCGACGGTGGGCGAGTTCGCCGACCGGATGCTTCGGGAGCGCCGCACTGCCTACCTCGTGACCGACGACGCCGGCGCCGTGGTTGGCGTCGTGACGCTAGAGGGCCTGAAGGACGTCTCGCGGGAGGACCGGGACTCGGTGACCGTTGACTCGATCGCCATGGAGCTCCCTCGTGTCGACGCGACGGCCGACGCCTTCGACACCTTGGCCGGGTCTGGCGGCCGTTCCGGTCCCTACGCGCTCGTCGAGGTCGAGGGCGTCGTCGCCGGCCTGCTCTCGGACACGGACTACGCCCACGCGCTGACCATCCAGCGCGGGTTCGCGTCGTCGATCACCGGCTGATCAAAAGTCGGCGTCGTCGATCCACCGTCGGGCAGCGATGGAGAACCAGACCATCCAGATGGTGAAGATGACGAGCCAGGCGCCGTACTGCGTGCTCCAGTGGGGCAGGAGCAGGTAGGCGACGACGAGGAGGACGCCTGCCGCGACGAGGGCGGCAGCCGTCCACCGGTGGCGCACGTACGGACCGGCCATCGCCCGACCGGAGGCGGCCTGCCGGAAAACGCCTTTCGGAACCGGCCCAACGCCAACCGTTTTCTCCCCGGGCCGCGACACCTACCCGTGTCACGGCGCCTGGGCTACGCGTGGGTGCTCGTGGGGATCGTCCTCGGGCTTGCGGCCGGGGTGCTCCACCGCGCCACCGTCGAACTCCCGCCGGTCTTCGGCATCCCGACCGAGGAGACCGTGGTCGCCGTCCTCTCGGCGGCCGCGGTCACCGCGGCGATGTACGGCCTCTACGTGATCGTCCTCCGGATCGTGGTCGACCGGGCGCCGACGAAGCGCCGCAAGCACGACGTCCGGAACGTCCTGCGCTTTGCCTTCGGCCTCGCGAACCTGGCGCTCGTCTTCGGGGTCGTCACCCGCCAGTGGCTCGGCCTGCTCGTCTCCTTCGGCGTCATCGGCTTCGCGCTCACCTTCGCCCTCCAGCAGCCGCTGTTTTCACTCATCGGCTGGCTCTACATCATGGTCAAGCGGCCCTACGGCGTCGGCGACCGGGTCGCCATCGAGGATTCGAAAGGTGACGTGGTCGAGGTGGACTTCCTGGTGACGACGCTCTGGGAGATCGGCGGCGAGATGGTCTCTTCGAACCAACCCTCCGGCCGCATCATCACGCTTCCGAACAGCGTCGTGCTCTCCTCGCACGTCTACAACTACTCCTGGGAGGCCTTCCCCTACGTCTGGAACGAACTGACGATCCAGGTGGCCTACGAGACCGACCTCGACTTCGCCCGCGAGGCGATGGTCGAGGTCGCCGACGACTACCTCGGCGACGACATGGTCGCGCGCATCGCCGACTACCGGGAGAACCTCGAGGAGACGCCCATCGAGCTCGAGGTCCGCGATCGGCCGACTGTCAACGTGATCCAGCAGGAGTCCTGGGTCGAGCTGAAGCTGCGCTACCTGGTGCACCCAAAGCGGGGCCAGCGCGTCCGAAACGACCTGTACGAGGGGATTTTAGCCCGCTTCAACGCCGAACCGGACCGGGTGAAGTTCCCCCTTGGTCGAAACCGGTGAGGCCCTCCATCGGGGGGTGACTTTTTTGGTCGCGTCGGGTCAGGGCATCAATCGGAGCGTTGCCAATGCGCCGCCGTTCCCTCCTGGCGTCAATCGGCCTCTGTCTGCCCGGGCTGGCCGGGTGTGCCGCGACCGACTCCGGCGCCCCGGCGACACCCACCGGCACCCCCCGTGACGAGGCTGAAGGATCGCCCGGCAGTGGTTTTGCTTCGACCGTCCGCGCCATCGTCGACGACCCGATCCACTTCACCCCTGACGGCCGGAGATGGCTGCTCGAGTATCCGACCGATGTCACGCAGGGTGACCCGTTCGAGACCGAGCAGGCCAGAATCGCGACGGCGTTCGCGGAGCATCGGCCGGCCGACGTGTCCCTCGCGGCGACCGCGACCCACGACTGCATGACTGTCGACTGGCGGGTGTCGGCCTCCCTCGCCCAGAACCACGTCGAGTGCGCGGTCGACGACGAGGAATACCGGAGCCGGATCCAGGAGACGATCGACCGGACAAACACCTGCTAGGGCTGGTCGGTCATCCGGACCCACGGCCTACCCACGGATCAACGCGACGTTCCCAGCCACGTGGTCGGCCACGTGCTCGGTCACGGCCCCGTAGACGATCCCCGAGCGGTCGGTCCGATTCGAGAGCCCGATGCACACCATCTCGGCGTCCTCGACCGCGTCGATGAGCGCGGGTTCGACCTCCTCACTGACCAGGACTTCGACCTCGTACTCGTCCTGGTCGAGTCCAGCGTCGCGCGCGATCTCGTCGACGACGGATCGCCCCTCGGCGTCGGCATCGGGCGACTGGACGTACAGCAGGGTCGGGACCGCACCGTCGGCCGTTGCGAACTCGGCGGCTCGACGGGCAACGACCGGGGCGTTCTCCCCCGGGGCGACGAGAGCCACTGGTGCGCCGATGATCTCTCGCCGGAGGTCGACCAGCGAGACGGCACAGCTGGCGCGCTCGACGACCGGGTCGATCGTGTGGCCGAAGCTGTACCCGCCTTCACCGAGGACGCCGTCCCAGCCGAGCAGGACCTGGTCGGCGTCCTCCTCGTCGATCACGTCCAGGACCGCCGGGCCGACCTCGGGGGCGACGATCGCACGGGTCCTGAGGTTGACGTCTACCGCCTCGGCGATGTCGTGGGCGTTCTCGAAGAGGTCCCGCTGGTGGTCTGTCCGCTCGGCCTCGATGTTCCGGAGCGGGGATTCCTCCGGGCCCTCCACGACGTTCACGGCGACCAGCTCCGGCGTCCCGTGCTCGACGTTCGCGTGGGCCGTGGCCGCCGCGAGCCGGAGCAGCCCGTGTTGGGTCTCCGGATTCGCGACGGGTACGACGACCCGATAGGGTTCGCCCGGTTCGCCGCGGATCGCGGCCCGGAAGAGCCCCACATCGACCGTGCGGCTCCTGGCGTAGCCGAAGTACCAAACGACGCCGAGTCCGATGATCCCCGATCCGATGAACACGATGCCCCGGGCCATCTGGGAAATCACGAGGAGCGTGAGCAGAACCCCGACGACCGGGACGGCGGGGTAGAGGAGGTCTGGGAGTTCGAAGGTCGGTTCGTACTCGTCCGGGTCCGCCCGGCGAAAGACGACCAGCGAGACGTGGACGAGGAGGTAGGCCACGAGGAAGCTGAAGCTCGCCGCCTCGGCCAGGAGCGCGATGATGGTTTCGACCTGGAGGCCGAGGGCGATCAGCAGCGCCGTCACCCCGCCGGTTGCCATGATCGCCCGGTGGGGCGTGTAGAACCGGTCGTGGCTCTCGTTGAACCAGTCGCTCATGAGGCCGTCGCGACCCATGGCGTAGACGACCCGCGAGGCGGCGAGGATTGACGAGTTTGAGCTGGAGATGGCCGCGATGATGGCGGCGAACGCGATGCCGATCACGCCGACCGTGCCCATCGAGACCGCCGCCACCTCCGAGACCGGGATCGGCGACTCCCCGAGCACGTCGATCGGGACCACACCCGTGCTCACCAGCATGACCAGCACGTACAGGCCCGTCACCAGCACGACGGAGAGGATCATCGACAGCGGGATCGTCCGGCTGGGGTTCTTGATCTCGCCGGCGACGGTCGCGATGATCTCGAAGCCGAGGAAGGAGACGAAGACGATACCCGTCGTGGCGATGATCCCCGTCGTGCCCGTCGGCGCGAAGGGCGTGAGGTTCGCCGTGTCGATGAAGAAAAGCCCGACGGCGACGAAGACCACGACGATCGCCGTCTCGGTTCCGATCATCACGTTCTGGAGCGCGCTCGACTCGTCGGTGCCGTAGTAGTTGACGCCGACGAGCAGCGCCAGCCCGAGGAGCCCGAGGGCGATGACGAGGTGGCGGCCGTCGAGCCCCGGGATCGGGCCGACGATGTACTGGCCGAAGCCGACCATGTAGAAGGCGCTCGCGAACATGAGGCCGGTCCACATCCCCCAGCCGACGATGGAGCCAAAGAGCCCGCCGAGCGCACGGTTGACGTAGTGATAACTCCCGCCCGCGATCGGCATCCCGGTGGCGAGCTCTGAGAGCGAAAGCGCGGCCAGCAAGGCGACGAGGCCCGCAATGGCGTATGAGACCGAACTCGCCGGCCCAGCGTTCCGGGCCGCGATACCGGGGAGGATGAAGATCCCGGCGCCGATCATCGTGCCGCCGCCGAGCGTCATCGCCTCGAGGAAGCCCAGCGTGCGCTCGAGTTCGCCGCCGTCGCCGCTCATCCTGCCCTCGAAACCGCCGTCATTCGACGTCCCTCACGATGAGCGCCGGGACCTCGATCTCGTCGATGATCCGGGAGAGGACGTCGCCGATGATGCGCTCCCGCAGGGAGGGCTCCGTCTCGCCGAGGACCACGAGGTCGTACTCGGCCGCGAGGGACACGATGTCCCCGGATGGATCGCCGCCTTCGGTGACCCTCCAGTCGACCCGGTCGGCGTCGATGCCGTAGTCCGCGACTCGATCGGCCGTCCCCCGGAGGAGGAACTCGCCCCGGGATGACTCGGCGCCCTCGTCGACGGCGTGAAAGAGAGTCGCGGTCGCGTCGGTCTCGTCGAGGAGCCCAGCGACGACGGAGACGATGCGTTCGACGTTCGCGTCGCCTCTGATCGGGACGAGGATTCGGTCGATATGGTCCGTGTCCCCCCCAGTGAGCACCACTTCACAGCCATACTCGTCGGCGATCCGGTCGATGGTTGCCTCGCGGTCGTGGGTAAAGACGAGAACTTCCGTGACGTCACCGCGCTCGGCGGCGACCTCGTCGAGCCGTGCTTCACAGTCGGCCTCGTACTCGTGCTTGATGAGCGCCGGTTCCGCCTGGTCGGGGACGGGGAAGTAACCGAGGAGGATGACCTCGAACGGCCGGAGGACGTCCAGGACCGAGAGGGCCGGCGGATCCGGCTCGGAGACGTCGACCGGCACCAGGATAGTCAGCTCCCCGATAGGTGGCATCCTATGGTGCGTTCACCGGGCGGTATTGTCAATCCATCGCGCGCGACGATGGGGGGCCCTGCCGTCCTTGGCGGGGCCGACGGCCGGGCCAATCACGATGGAGGATAACGGGTGAATAACTACTAAACATAATATATGGGAAAAATATGTCTGTTAGTAAGTGTTCATGGGGGTTCCTGCTGTTTTCCGAACCGGATCTACCATGACATCGACCGACCGCATCCAGACGACGCACATCGGCAGCCTCCCCCGGCCCCCGGAACTCGTCGAGTTCTTCGAACAGGCGCAGGAGGACGAACCGGTCGACCAAGAGCGGTTCCGTGATGTCGTCCGAGAGGCGACGGCGTCAGTCGTCCGGCGCCAAGCCGACGTCGGCATAGACCTCGCCAACAATGGCGAGCAACCCCGGATCGCCTTCAACTTCTACGCGGCGAACCGCCTCTCAGGGTTCGACGGCGAATCGACGACGCACTTCTGGGCCGACCTGGAGGACTACCCCTCCTACGCCGAGAAGGCCTTCGACACGGTGGACGTCGACCTGACGTCACGACCAGCCGCGGTCGGCCCCGTGGAGTACCAGGGGACTGATGCCGCGATCGCCGAAATCGACGGGTTCAGCGACGCCCTCGAGGCGGTCGATGCGACCTTCGAGGCCACGTTCCATACGGCCGCTTCGCCAGGCGTCGTTGCCACCTCCTTGGGGAACGAGTACTACGACACCTACGAGGAGTACCTCTTCGACATTGCCGACGCGATGGCCGAGGAGTACGCCCTGATCGCCGAACATACCGACGGCTACCTGCAGCTCGACTCGGGGGAACTCTGGGAGCACCACCGCGTCCTCCAGGACCTCACGGAGGCTGAGTATCTGGAGACGGTCCGGCTCCACATCGACGCCCTCAACCGGGCCCTCGACGGCATCCCGGCCGAACGGGTCCGATACCACGCCTGCTGGGGCAACTACGAAGGACCCCACGACAGGGACTTGCCGCTGGAGACGGTCCTCCCGGAGATCTACGAGGCCGACGTCGAGACGGTGTCGTTCGAACAGGCCAACCCGAGGCACCAGCACGAGTTCCGGGCCTTCGAGGAGCACCCCGTCCCGGACGGCTGGACGCTGATGCCCGGCGTCATCGACACCAAAACCAACATCATCGAGCCGCCCGAGGTGGTCGCGGACCGCATCCAGCGGTTCGCCGACGTGGTGGGCGATCCGACGCGGGTGCTCCCGGCGCCCGACTGTGGCTTCGGGACCCTGGCGGGGCTCCGGACGGTCGATCCGGAGATCGCGTGGGCGAAGCTGGAGTCGCTGGTCGAGGGGGCCGACATCGCGACCGAGCGGCTGTGCTAACTCCCCGGACGCTCAAGGAGAGAAGCCTCGCGGGGCGACTGGTGGCTGGGTGTTAAGGGCCGACCCTGAGACGCCTTCGGCGGTGGCCCCCGGCAGCCACCAAGCTATTTGGCCGCTCCCCACCAGTACCCTGGGTACACGCCATGTCCCTCACCTCGCCACTCGAACAGCTCGGCTACCCGCTGTTTTTTGCGGTCGACGAGGACCTCGACGCGCCGACGCCCTCGCTCGAATCGGCCCAGCGCACCCGAGTTCGCCACCTCCAGGGCATGCAGAAGGAGGCGATGATTACCGACAGCCGCACTGGAACAACCTGGCGGCTGGCAAGCGACGAAGGCGACTACCTCGACGGCGACGACGTCGCCCCCTGCCCGCTCGCCTTCATGACGACGGGGATGGTCGCCTCCTACTCGAACGCTATCCGGGAGGTGGCCGCCGAGCGTGGTATCACAGTCCAGGACCTCGAGCTCGTCCATGACAACTACTACACGATGACCGGGTCGGCCCTTCGGGGTGACATGACTGGCGGGGCCCTCAACCCGGAGATCCAGATCCGGCTCGAAACCGACGCTGACGAGCCGACGGTCGAATCGTTGGTCTCGGCCGCAGTCGATCGCTCGCCCGCCACTGGATTGCTCCACGGCGAGCTCGAGAACGCGTTCTCGCTTTCGCTGAACGGCGAGCGCATCGAGACCGGGCGCGTCGCCGACCTCGATGGCGAGATGCTCGACGCGCCGGCGGCGACGTTCGACTCCATCCCTCGCGACCATGACGAGCAGGACCCACCCCTCGGCCGGAACACCGGCCGCCTCACCGAGGCGTTCACCGGCGACCGCTCGAAGTACACGAGTGGCGAATCCTCGAGCCTAGCCTCCGAGCAGGACCGCGTGCTCCACCTCCGCGGGAGGGGAACGCTCGCCGAGGACGGCCTGACGTCGGTCGAGGTGAAGCTCTACAGCCCGCAGGGATCCATCTTCGAACTCCTCTCCGACGAGCCCGTCGGTCACGGCGGCGACGGCCGGGCCCCGGGCGCGGCGAGCTACCTGGCCGCGGGGATCGGCTTCTGTTTCATGACCCAGTTCGGCCGCTACGCCGACATCGTCGACAAGGAGCTCTCGGACTACGCGATCGTCCAAGACACGCACTTCGGCGAGGGCGAGGCCGTGCCGGTTGAGACCCACGTCTTCCTCGAGTCGCCGGAGGGTGACTCGTTCGCCCGCGACGTCCTCGACATGGCCGAGCAGACCTGCTTCCTCCACGCGCTCTGCCGGACTGACCTCGAGCCCGAAGTAACGCTTACGGCCGGCTAACCCACCGCCCACCGACCGCCATGGACGACGACCCATTATTCGAAGAGACCATTTCGCGGTTCTGGGTCTTCACCCAGCGGACCGTCGTCCACGATGACCGGCTGTCCCTGAGCCTGTCGCCGCTGCCGGTTGGCGACCACCACGTGCCGGTGGATGCCATCGACGAGGTGGTCAGGGCGAGGTATTCCCCGTCGACCTACGGTGGGTGGCACTGGGGTGTCCGTCGGACACTAGGCGGGGACATCGTCTATCGGCTCCGAGGCAGCGAGGGGGTCGAAGTACACTGCCGCGACGACACCCGGATCTTTATCGGTACCGACGCCCCGGACGAGCTCCACGCTGCGATCGATGCGACCACGCCCGAGTGACCAGTGATCGCTGGTCCCATCGATCCCCCCCGCCGGGGATCGATTCCATCCTGGTCAGGAGCGGCCCACAATCGCCAACAACCAGCGTCTGACGCTTCAATCACGACTGAATCTATCCGTGGCCTAAGGGACCTGGCCCGTCGTCGATGGACACATGTTCGAGACCATACTGCCCGATCGAGCGGCGAGGGTGTTGAAAGCCGGTGGACCACCCGCCCTCATCACGGCGGGGTTCGGCGTCGGTGCGACCGGCGTTGCCGGCCAAGGCATCGAAGCGCGAACAGACCCACTGGTGACGGGGGTGGCTGAGGCCATCGGCCTCGGCCCAGGCCTCGGTCCGGCGCTGCTGGTGGGTCTCAGTATCCTCATACTCGTCGTCGCCGTGTTCGTCCCCGGCCTGTTCGAGGAGACGCGGTACTGAGCCGAACGCGGTCAATGGAGCCGGGTGCTCGGACCTGATGGCTCACACGAGGAACACCACGACCACGTGCAGGACGACGTCGGCCGAGAAGTGGGCCACCAGCGCCGAGACGAGGTCGTACCGCCAGTAGAGCCAGCCGAAGGCCACGCCCGCGACACCGTTGAGGACGAGCATCCGGACGAGCACCGCGGGGGTGAGCTCGAAGACGGCGGCCGTCGCGCCGAGGTGCCCGAGGCCGAACAGCAGCGCGGCGACCAGGATCGCCACCCAGGCGACACCCGCCGGGAGGTCGGCCGGACGCCCGACGAGCCGCCAGCCGAGCCAGGCGAGGAGAGTCATGAGCCCGAACCGGAGGAACAGCTCCTCCGTGATGCCCCCGTAGAGGCTCGCGAACAACCCGACCCACGCGACCTGTCCCTGGGACGGCTGGGCCGGGAGGACCGCCCCGCCGAGGACGGCCTCGCGAATCAACGGGGCGAAGACAACGGCGTCGAGCAGGAGAATGAGTGCCCCGACGGCCACGCCCACCACGGCCCCGCGGCCGTACGTCGCGGCGAGCCCTCGGCCGGGAACGGCCTCGGGTCGATACGCGGCCAGCCGGATGGGTGTGCCCAGCCGGAGGCCGACGAGCACGGCGATTCCGATGAGGATCCCGTTCTGGAGCAGGGTGAGGACGAGCAGGAGCGGGATCGACGCGGCCGCCGGCCACCCGGTCAGCCCGAACTGGTAGGGCAGGACCGCTACGACCCCGACCAGGCCGGCGACGAGGAGGGTAAGGAACGTTCGGCGGTCGAACCAGGTTCGCTCGGTCACGGCTGCCACTGCGCGACCAGATGGCAAAAGCAGTCAGGGTCGTTCGTCCGGCGCTTCGCCCGAGAGCCCTTCGATCCGGTCGAACTCCTCCCGTAGCCGGTCGATGTCGGCGTCAGCGTCGTCGGCTTTGTTCTTCGCGTTGCCGACGTGGGTCATGAACGTGTCCCAGTCGTCCTGGAACGCCTCGAACCGTCGGCCGAGCCGCTGGAGCTGGCTCTGGACCTGCTCGGCCTGCTCGGAGAGCCGCTTGGCGTGGACGCCAGCCTTGACGAGGTCCAGCTTCTGGGTGAGCGTTAGCGGAGAGACGACCTGGACGCCACGGGTCGCGTACTCCCGGAGCAGGTCGTACTCCTCCGTGACGAGGTGGTAGTACACCCGCTCCGACGGGATGAACGCGAAGGCGAAATCGGTCGTGCCCTGTTCCGGGCGGACGTAGTCGCCCTCGATCTTCTCGAGCTGGTCCTCGACGGCGCGGGCGAACGCGCGCTTCTGCCGGGCCCGCTCGTCGTCGTCCTCGGCGTCGACGTAGCGCTCGAAGGCCTCCAACGGGAACTTCGAGTCGATGCAGACGACGCCCTCCGGCGTCCTGACGTGGGCGTCGGGACGGAGGTTGCCGACCGCGGCCTCCCGGACGCCGTACATGTCCTCGGGGAGGCCGTCGGCGAGGATGGTCTCGAGCTGGACTTCGCCGAAACCGCCCCGGGCTTGCGGGGTGCGGAGCATCTGCTCCACGTCGGCGTGGAAGGCCTTCATCTCGCTCGCGTGCTTCTCGATCTGCCCTGCGGTGCTCTCAAGCCCGATATCGGAGATCGCTCGCCCGATCGACGCGTCGAGCATGTCTCGATCGACGCCGCCGTCCTCGCGACGCAGGAGGAGGATGAGGAGCGCAGCGCCGAGGAGGAGGACGGCCCCGGCGAGGAGGAGCTCGTGCGTGGCCATGCCGTCGGCTCGGTGGAGTGGGCCATAAAGGTCGGCTGCGGACCGGAGGTGACGCTGGGTTCAGCGCTCGGGATCGAGCGTCATCCGGAAGTCGACCGCACAGACCCCGCCCGGACCGACGACCAGCGGATTGACGTCGAGTTCGCTGATCGCGGGAACGTCGGTGACGAGTTGTGAGATTCGCTGGATGACCTCGACGACGGCGTCGATGTCCGCCGGCGGTCGGCCGCGAGTGCCGCGGAGCATCGGCGCCGCGTCAATCTCCTCCGTCATCTCGCGCGCCTCCGCCTCGGTGACAGGCGTGACGCGAACGGCCGTGTCCTCGAACACCTGGACGAAGATGCCGCCGAGCCCGAAGAGGACCAGCGGACCGAACTGGGCGTCGCGGGTCGCGCCGACGATCGTCTCGGTGCTGTCCGCCAGCTCGACCTCCGATTCGACCCGAACGCCGAGGATCCGGGCGTCGGCGTCGTGTGCCTCCGTGCGCTCGATGAGGTCATCGTACGTCGTCTGGACCTCATCGGTGGAGACGCCGACGACCACGCCACCGACGTCCGACTTATGAACGATGTCCGGGCTCACTATCTTCATGACGGCGGGGCCACCGAGGTCCGCGGCGATGGCTTCGGCCTCGGCCGCACTCTCGGCGAGCCCCCCGTCGGGTGTGGGAATTCCATAGGCATCCAGCAGCTCCATCGCCTCGACGCCGATCTGGGCCGTGTCGCGCTCGCGGGCCGCGTCGAGGACTTCGCGTGCTCGGCCCCGGTCGACGTCGAAGGTCGTGGGCGGTTCGCCGTCACCGCCCCTCGCGTCCCGGTATTCCGCGAGGGCGGCGAGGCTCTCGACCGCCCGAGCGGGGTCGAAGTAACTGGGGATGCCGTACGTGTCTAGCGTCCGAGCGGCGCGGTCCGCGTCCTCGCCACCCATCAGGCACGCGACGACCGGCTTTTCGTGCTCTGATTGGAGCTCGCTGACCACCTCGGCGAGGTCAGCGAACTCGAAGAGCGCCGTCGAGACGGCGACGACGACTACCCCTCCGATCGACGCCTCCTCGAGGACGGCGTCGAGCGCCTGTCGGTATCGGTCCAGCCCAGCGTCCCCGATCAGGTCGAGCGGGTTTCGAACCTCGACCGCGTCGGGGAGCCGGTCGACCAGGTTCGACGAAAGCGAATCCGCGAACGCGGCCAGCTCGAGTGACGACTCGCTGACGGCGTCCGCCGCGAGGACCCCCGGCCCCCCGCCGTTCGTGACGATGGCTACGTCGTCCCGCTCCGGGAGGGGGAGCCCCGAGAGGGCCTTCCCGATGTCGAAGACGTCCTGGATGGTCCGGGCTTGGAGGACGCCCGCCTGTGCCAACCCGGCGTCGTAAGCCCGCCTGCTGCCGGCGATCGAGCCGGTGTGGGATGCGGCGGCGGCCGCCCCCGCCGCGGTCCGGCCGGCCTTGATCGCCACGATCGGGGTCTCCCGCGTCACTTCTCGAGCTTGCTCGATGAACCGGCGCCCCTCGTCGATGTCCTCCAGGTAGGCGAGGATGACGTCGGTGTCGGGATCGGCCCCGAATGCCTCAATGACATCGATCTCGGCGAGGGTCGCCTCGTTCCCGAGGGAGACGACGTGTCGGTACCCGATGCCATGTCGAGCGGCCCAGGCAACCACGGCGGCGACGACGGCTCCCGACTGGCTCACCAGAGAGATCGACCCCGCCGGCGGCTGGTCGCGGAGGAACGTCGCGTTCAACCCAGTCGGCGTGCTGATGACCCCGAGGCAGTTGGGGCCGACGAGCGTGAGGTCGTACTCTTCGGTGACGTCGATGAGTTCGTATTCCCGTCGCTGGCCCTCCGGACCCGATTCCCCGAACCCGGCCGAGATAACGACGACGTGCTGGATGCCGGCCTCGCCGATCTCTCGCAGAGCCTCGACCGCCGCCTCTGCCGGGACTGCCACCACGGCCAAGTCGATCGTGTCGGGGTCCGGGGCAGCCCTCACGGCCGGGAAGCACCGCTGACCCAACACTGACTCCCGGTTCGGGTTCACCGGGACCACCTCGCCGTCGAACGTCGCGAGGTTCTCGAGGATCGAGCGACCGATCGAACCGTCACGGTCGGTCGCGCCGACCAGGGCGACCCGCTTCGGGGAGAATAACCCAGTCAGATCCGCCATGCTCCTGTCGGTACAGACGGGCGCGTGCGTTAATGGTATTGCTCAGTTGGGTGGATGGAAAATCGACGGGAATTCGGGCCTCCCAGCAAGGAGTGGATGATAACGAGCGGGTCCCTCGTTCAGAAAATAGGGGAATCGAAACTTTCAGTCGGCCGATTATCGCCCGCCTGACATGGCCAACCAATGGTTCCGTCTGCCATCATTGTCCGCGGTCCGAATTCCGCCCCGCAGCCAATCCCCGCGATCACCTTGCCCACGCCATTCGCGAGAGCGATTCTGGGATCTGGGCAGGTCTCCTCGCGAGGGTAGCCATCGGGATTTGCTTAAAATATGTCGGTCCATGGTGCCTCTGCGTTCAACCGCGGACTCGATCGGCACTGGAGGTGATTGTCCCTCCCCGAAGCGGCTGGCGGATAAAACATAGTATTAATTAGAAAAAATATAGTTTAATATCAATACTAATGGTGATTCTTAGGGAGAAAATTTAAGATTAAACCCAAAATAATACGATTCCTAAAGGCGTTGTTCGGGCGATGTATTTCACAATCTCATCATTGAAAACTCACATCCAACCCAGAAAACACAACAATTGGCGAGGTCGCGACAATTAAACCAGCAGGACTGTAGAACATCAGGGGACGGTCGACCACACCTCCCTTTCATAATTTCCATTCAAAATAAACAAACCAATACGGCTAGATTAGAAATTAAAAAATATTGGTAATATAAATAACAATTATGTGTTCTTTTAGATCAGTATCCGAGCTCACGATCAACGACGTTGGTTCGTTCGCCCGTCACCAAAGTCGTCCCGACTCGGTTGGCGGCCGCCCTGAGGCTGTGTTCGGCGATGTCCGGTTGCTGGGCCGAGTTGTGTGGCGACCCGATGACGTTCGGGAGGTCCAAGAAGGGGTGATCGATCGCGAATTCGCCGTGGCGGACGGGCTCCTTCCACCAGGCGTCGATCCCGGCCTGAAACTCTGGGTGTGCCTGGAGGTGATCGTAGAGATCGTCCTGGACGACGAGCTCGCCACGGGCGATGTTGATGAGTATCCCGTCGTCCGGCAGCCACTCGAGCGTCTCCCGATCGATCACCCCCCGCGTCTCCGGCGTCAGCGGCGCGGCGATCACGAGGCCGTCGGAGCGACCGAGGGCCGTCTCCAGGTCGTCAGGCGTCCCGACGAACTCGGTCGAGGCGGACGTCTCCCCACTCCGATTAATTGCGAGGATGGAGACCCCGACGGTCTGGAGCAGCCTTGCCGACGCCCGGCCGATGCCGCCGAACCCAAAGACCGTACAGGTCGTCCCGTCGACCCGTCGATTCGGCCGACGCTGGTCGAACTCCCCCTGCTGGAGTTTCAGGTGCTCGATACGCAGCCGTTTACACAGCGCCAGGTAGAGCGCCAGGACGTGCTCGGCGATCGGCTCGGCCTGCGCGCCTGCGTTGTTCTGGAGCACGACCCCGGCCGGCAGGCGGTCGAGTGGCAGGTGGTCGACCCCCGAGGAGACGGCCTGCATCACCTGCCCGGGACCGAGCCGCCCCAGCTCCTCGTCGGTCAGCTCCTGATGGGGGAGTCGCACGAGGAGCGCGTCAGCCGCCGTTATCGCGGTCGTCCGATCCTCGACGTCGGCCAGGAACGTGACCGCAACCGAGTCAGGGACTGCCGATTCGATGACGGTGCGTTGGTCCGGGTCGACCGACACCGTGACCAGCAGCTTCGGGGTACTCATCGGCCGTCCTTCACGGGCGGCGGATATGAATGGCGCCCATCTCCCGTCGAGTGCTCACCCACCTAGCTGTCGCCCGGTCACTACGCCCGGGTGATGAAGACATCACGAACGTTGTCCGACTCCTCCGGCGAGGGCTTAGGCTTCTCGGCGCCCCGTGCAATCTCGAGCATGCAGCCGTCGAGCTCGGCGCGGGTGTCGACGTAGCAATACTCGCTGATTCCGAACACCTGCGACCGCTGGTAGATGTCATAGCCAGCGTCCTCGAACCGCTCGAGGGTCGCCTCGTAGTCGAGGTCCCAGGAGGCGAGATGGTGGAGGCCGGGCCCCTGTTCCTCGAGTGCGGTCGAGAAGAGGCTGGTCCCTGCCGTCGGTTCGGCGAGTTCGATTTCGGTTCGGGAGCCACGCCACAGCTTCAGTCCATCCTCGGTCCGGTCCGCCGAGAGCGCCATCGTGACGACGAACTCGTGTGGGTCACCCATCGGCGTCGTGTGGATCTCCTCGTCGAGTCGGAAGGTGCGCCACGCGTCGATCCCGAAGATACGACTGTACCGTGCCATAGCGTCCTCGAGATTCGGGACGACGATCGACAGCTGGTTGACGGTCGGTATCGAAACGCCGAGCTCCTCGGTGCTGACCTCCATGGCCCTGCATCTGCCCCAGAGATTATCGCTCTTTCCTAGTTCATTCCCGTGACGCGGAACCCGCGGAGGAAGTACTTCTGGAGGAAGAATACGAACAGGATCGGGGGCACGATCGCCAGGACGCTTGCCGCCATAATCTCCCCCCAGAGCACCTGGTCGGCGAGGGTGAGGGTGTCGATCCCGACCGTCAGGACCCACTTATCCGAGTCCGGCATGATGATCTTCGGGATCGTATAGGCGTTCCACGCGATCGAGAAGGAGAACAGCGCCACGGCGATGATGCCCGGCTTCGCGATCGGCAGGGCGATCTCGTAGAACGCCCGGAACCGGGAGGCCCCGGACATCATCGCGGACTCCTCAAGCGATATCGGGACCGTCTGGAAGAACTTCCACATGAGCCACAGACAGAACGGGAGCGAGGTCGCGGTGATCGCGAGCGTCAACCCGACGTAACTGTTGATCAGCCCAAGCTGCCGCCAGAACACGTACATCGGGATGGCGAGCAGGATCGGCGGAAACATGTACCCGAACAGGATCACCCGCGCGAACGTCCGTTTATACGGGATGTCGAGTCGCGTCAGTCCGTAGCCGCCCAGGGTGGCAATGACCGTCGTGGTGAGGACGACACCGAAGGAGACGATGAGGCTGTTCACGTAGTAGTCCAGGAAGGAGACGTACCCCGGCTGGAACAGCCGCTCGTACTGGATCAGGGAGAACTCCCGGGGGATGAGCGGGATCGGCGTGCTGTAGAGCTCGGCGTTCGACCGGAGCGACGTACTGAGCACCCACAGGAGCGGCAAGAGGATCGCCAGGACGCCGAGGAGCGTCAGCAGGTTGAGCACCCCGTCGAGCAGTCGGCGTCTGGCCCCGGGGGCGACCAGCCGCCCCCCGCCGTCGGTCATTCGACCCGCACCTCCCGCGAGGGCTCGAGGACGCGGAAGTAGATGAGGGCAACCGTGACCAGGAGTAGGAACAGCAGCACGGAGATGGCCGAGGCTTCCCCGAGGCTCAGCCGGCCGAAGGCGACCTCGTATGCGTATATCGGGGCCGTCGTCGTCACACCGACCGGCCCGCCCTGGGTCAGGACCCAGATGATGTCGAATTTGTTGAACGTCCAGATTCCGCGGAGCAGGATTACGATGAAGATCACGCCCTTGAGGTTGGGGAGCGTGATGTCTCGGAAGCGCTGGTAGCTCGACGCCCCGGCCATCATCGCCGCCTCATAGTGGTCCTCGGGGATGCTCTGGAGCCGGGCGAGGACCATGATGGTCACGAAGATGGTGAGCTTCCAGCTGCTCGTGAGGATCACCGAGAGCATCGCCAGGTCGGTGTTCCCGTACCAGGCGATGTACCCGTCGATGAGCCCCACCTGCTGGAGAATTTGGTTGATGATCCCCCACTGACTGTTGGCCATCCAGAGACCCATGAACCCCAGGATCGCCGTGGGGATGAGGTATGGGACGAGGGCGATGCTCCGTACGAGGGGGGCGAACCGGAACTGCCGGTTGATGAGAAGGGCGAAGCCGGTCCCTACGACCAGGTGGAGGACCACTGACCCACCGGCGAAGACGAGAGAGTTCCAGAGCACCTCCCAGAAGTCAGGGTCGGCCAGGATATCGGTGAAGTGGGCGAGCCCGATGAAGGTCCACTCGGGGTTGTACGGGTGGATGTCGTGGAAGGAGGCCACGATCGCCCACCCGATCGGGAGGACGTTGATGACCAGGAACAACCCGAACGCCGGGACGACCGTCAGGCCGACCATGACCCATCGGGTCGAGAGGACTTCGAACAGCCGCTCGCGGACGGCGTGCCCACGCGAGACATCAGCGGCCTCTCCCGGCATTCAATCACCGCCGGCTTTCGAGCAAGAGACAATAAATCTGCGGGTTGATGGCGGGCCGCGGCGGTAGCCGCGTCCGTCGAACCGGTGGCTACCATGGGAGGTTTTATACGCTCCTTCGGCGCATGAGGGGCCATGCCGCCGACCATTACGAGGATCGAACTCGTCGAGTTCACCTATCCCGTCCAGGACCTCGGGCCCTCGGGCAACGGATTCGACACCGGCTACTGTCCTGGTGCGTCGATCGACCGGTCGGTTCTGGCGGTCCGCATCGACACCGACGCCGGGGTAAGCGGCGAGTACGTCAGCGGACACGGGCCGGCGGGCCCCGTCATGACCCAGATCGAGACCGTCGCCGGCTACCTCATCGGCGAGAACCCGCTCGACCGGGAGCGCCATTGGACGGAGCTGAAGCGGGCGCTCCGGAAGCACGACCGGATGGGGATCGGCCCCGTCGACATCGCGCTCTGGGACCTCGCGGGAAAGCAGTACGGCGCCCCGATCCACGAACTGCTCGGCACCTACCGGCGGCGCATCCCTGCCTACGCGTCGACCTACCACGCCGACGACCACGGCGGGCTCGACTCCCCCGAAGCCTTCGCCGACTTTGCCGAGACCTGTCTCGATCTGGGCTACACCGCCTTCAAGCTGCACGGCTGGACGGGCGACGCGCTCGATATCGACCGCGAGGTTGAGATGGTCCACGCTGTCGGGGACCGCGTCGGCGACGAGATGGCCCTGATGCTGGACCCCGCGTGTGCGTACCGGACCTTCGCCGATGCCCTCCGGGTCGGCCGGGCGTGTGACGAGGAAGGGTTCCTCTGGTACGAGGACCCCTACCGGGACGGGGGACTCTCCCAGCACGGCCATCGGCGGCTCGCGGCCTTCCTCGACACGCCGCTGCTGTTGACCGAACACGTACGCGGGCTCGAGCCCCATACCGACTTCGCGGTGAACGAGGCTACGGACTTCCTCCGGGCCGATCCGGACTACGACGGGGGGATCACGGGCACGATGAAGATCGCGGGCGTCGCCGAGGGCCTCGGCCTCGACGTGGAAATCCACGCCCCTGGCCCGGCTCAGCGCCACTGTCTCGCGGCCATCCGGAACGCGAACTACTACGAGATGGCCCTGGTCCACCCCAACTGCGGGAACGCCCGGCACATGCCAGTTTACGACACGTATACCGACGAGATCGACGCGATCGACGACGGGGGGAACGTCCCCGTGCCGTCCGGCTCTGGGCTCGGCATCGATTACGACTGGTCCTACATCGAAGCCCACCAGGAACGGACCGTCACCATCGAGTAGTGATGGTCGTCGACACGCACGTCCACGCTTGGGGCCCGCCCTCGCCCGCCCACCCGTGGACAAACGCCTACCTCGTCGGACGCGTGGGGGAGTTTGGCGTCGACATCATCTACGACATCGACGCCCTCCTCGCGGACATGGACGCGGTCGGGGTCGAGGAGGCTGTCGTCGTGGGCTATCCCTTGGGCAGGTGGACCGACAACTGGTACCCGGAGGCGGCCGCAGCACACGACCGCCTCCACGGCGTTGTGCTCCTCGATCCCATGGCTGCGGGCGCAGCCGACACTCTGCGACGCAGCATGGCCATAGACGGCGTGATCGGGTTCCGTCTCGGTGTGATGTGTCCCGCTGAGTCGATGTGGACCACGTTCGATGTCGACGCGCGGTGGTTGCCGGACGCAGTCGAGGCCGAAGACTTCTGGCGGGTCGCCCGGGAGACCGATGCCGTCGTCCAACTCTTAGCGCACGAGTCCCAGCTCGACCAGGTCCAGACCCTCATCGATCGGTACCCGTCGCTTACCTACGTCATTGACCACTTCGCCAACACGTCACCGGAGACCCCGCCGTCGACGGGCGACTTCGCCCAGCTCTCAACTCTCGCCGACTACGAGCACACCGTGGCGAAGGTTTCCGGCGTGCAGAAGCGGTCGAGCGAACCGTTTCCCTACTCCGACATGCACGACCACGTCACCTGGCTGCTCGAGGAGTTCGGGCGCGAGCGGGTCGTCTGGGGCTCTGACTACCCGAACGTGAGCGACGAATCCACGTACGCCGACTCGCTCGACTGGCTCGAGCACGTCGAGACGCTATCGACCACTGAGAAGCGGTGGCTTCGCGAAACGGCCGCCAGGAACCTCCTCCCCAGCTAGCCCTGGGCGTCCTCGAGGATTTCCTGGAGCTCCGCCGAGTAGGTGTCCACCGCGGCGCCCGGGTCCTGGTCGTTGACAAGCACCTCGGCGACCATGTCCGGGAGGACGTTCGAGCTGATGATCGTCCCCGCGTAGGGGTGGGGCTCCTCGGTGTCGTTCGCGACGAAGTTCATCTCGTCGACGGCCGTGCTCTGGTAGAAGTCAACCCGCTCCTGGGTCCAGGTCGTCTCCTCGATGAGGGTTTCGAGCTCCTGCTGGAACGTGTCCGACTCTTTGATGCCCGGGTAGACCGGCGCGTTGTGGACGTTCGAGAACGTCCAGTAGATCGGGGCGAGGTACTCGGGCTGGGTCATGAACTCGAGGAACGCGTCTGCCGCGTCGCTGTTCGAACCCTGGAACGAGACGAACCCGTCGGTCCCCCCGGTGAACGTCCGGGAGCGACCTTCGGGCCAGGTGATGTCCACAGCCTCGGCGAACGGCGAGTTCTGCCGGTTGACCTCGTTGATGATCCGGGCGCCGCCGTACCAAGACGAGCCCGCGACCCCTTGGGGGATGGAGTTCAACGCGCCGGACCAGCTCGAGTCCGTCGCTGCCGGGGAATACTGGTAGCGATTCCGGAAGAATTCGAGCACCTCGATCCAGCGCGAGCGGTTCTGGCCCTGGTCGAGCGCGGACACCACGTCCCCGTTCTGTCGCTCGACGATCTTCACATCGTTCGTGTAGGCGAACGACACCGTGTGCCAGAAGGCGTGCGAGCCGGTCCCCGCCGGCTGGTAGTTTCCGTGGTCGACCTCGTCGCTTTGGTCAACCTCCTCGGCGTAGGCGAGGAGGTTGTCCCACGTGTCAGGGACGGTGTCACTCAGGTCGTTCCGGTAGAAGAACACCTGGGGATTGGCCCACAGCGGCATGTAGCGGTCCTCGCCATCGTAGACCTGGCGGGCCCCCGTCGTCATGTCGCCGTAGCGTTCGATGAGCGTCTCGATGACGCCCGTGATCGGCCGGAGAATACCCTGGGTGGCGTAGGTCGGCGCGAACTGAGAGTTCGACTGGGCGAGCTCCGGCGGGTCGTTGGACTGTAGGAGCTGGGTGACGCGGCTCTGCAGGTTGTCGATCCCCGTGAACTCCATGTTCATCGTCGCGCCCGTGGCGTCCTCGAAGTCGGCGCCGATCCCGCGGAAGTACTGCTGAGCTTCTTCCGAGGGCTGGCCGTAGAGGAAGTGGACCTCTGTGCCGCTCAGGTCGGGCCACTCGCCGCTCGCGGGCGTCCCCGTCGTGCCGCCGTCCCCGCCATCGCCGGATGGATCGGGCGTGGACGTCGGCGAGCCGCCGTCCCCACTGGAACAGCCGGCGATGCCAACCATCGATGCGGCACCGAGTGTTTTCAGGACGGTCCGACGGGACGATACGGTACTGTCTCTGCTGCCTGGGCTATCCGCCATGGCAGGAACACCTTGGTGTGTGTATAAATATTTTTTTGAAACATTCTCGATAGTAACCCCCTCGCGACCGGGGACCAAAGGATTAAGAGCAGCGTGGTCGCTGAGTACACCAATGACGCGGGTCGAGCTCCAGTCGCTACGGAAAGAGTTCCGGACACCTGGGGGCATCGAAGTCGCCGTCGACGACATCACCCTCGACATCGAGGACGGGGAGTTCGTCACCTTCGTCGGCCCCTCGGGCTGTGGTAAGACGACGACACTGCGCTGCATCGCCGGGCTCGAGACGCCGACAAGCGGGCAGATCCGATTCGACGGGGAGGACATCAGTCACGTCCAGGCCCCGAAGCGGAACATCGGAATGATGTTCCAGAACATCGCCCTCTACCCCCACATGACCGTTCGTGACAACATCGCCTACCCGCTGAAGGTGCGAGGGGTCAGCAAGGAGTCCCGGTTCGAACAGTCGAAGGAGGGGGCCGAGCTCATGCAGGTCGGCGACCTCCTCGAGAAGTACCCCGGGGAGCTGAGCGGCGGGCAGCGACAGCGGACGGCCCTCGCCCGAACGGTCGTCCAGGAGCCCCGACTGTTCCTCATGGACGAGCCGCTGAGCGACCTCGACGCCAAGCTCAAGGTGGAGGTCCGCAAGGAGATGCAGAAGTTGCATAAGCGGCTCGGCATCACGACGATCTACGTCACCCACGACCAGGAGGAGGCACTGACGATGAGCGATAAGGTCGTGGTCATGAACGACGGGCACGTCGAGCAGATGGACACCCCGGACGGCCTCTACACCCACCCGGCGAACACGTTCGTCGCGGAGTTCATCGGGAACCCCGCGATGAACTTCCTCACCGTCGACGTCGAGTCGGTCGATGGCGAGAGCGTGGTCCTCTCGATCGATGGGGCGCCCCACGAGTTCGCCTTCGAGGTGCACGACCCGGACGCCCTCGGCTCGACGGCCACGCTCGGGTTCCGGCCCGAGGCAGTCTCCATCGGGGGCGAGGCTGGGGACCTGCCGGCCGAGGTGGTCCTCGTCGAGCGGATCGGTGACCGCCTCCTCGTCACGATGGACAGCGACCACGGCGAGATCCGGGCGACGGTGTCTGCGAGAGACCGGGTCGACGAGGACGGGACCGTCCAGCTGACCATCGATAAGCGACGGGCCCACCTCTTCTCCGTCGAGTCGGGCGACCTCGTCGCCGGCGGCCCCGACCTCTGAGGCTACGGCAGCGCCGGCATGACTTTGTCGGCGAACAGCTCCATCCCCTCGAGGGACGGGTAATCCAGGAACCAGAACTGGAACCGGCGCACGCCGACGTCGATACGGTCCCGGATCGCCTCGATACACTCTTCGGGCGTCCCAACGACCATGTACTCCCGCGCGGCCGCCCGGCTCGTGATGGTCGGCTGGTCCGGGTGGCCGCTCTCGAACTCGATCGGGAGCGCTCGGTCGAGGAGCTCGTCACGTCGGTCCTCGTCCCGCGTGCAGATGACGTGGCCGTCCCACGAGTATTCGACTTCGGACGGGGGACGGCCGACCGTCTCACAGTGTTCCTCGATCACGTCGATCTTCGCCCGTAGCGTGTCCGGGTGGCCGTTCGAGATACCGGTGTTCCAGATGTCGGCGTGTTTCGCCACCAGCTTGAGTGTGACCTGCTCGCCCGCCCCGCCGACGAGGATGGGCGGGTGGGGTTCCTGGACCGGCCGGGGTCGACAGTGGGCGCCATCGATCTCGTAGTGGTCGCCGTCGAAGGTTGGCTCGTCCTCGCGCCACATCGTCTTCATGAGTCGGATCGACTCGTCGAGCCGCATGAGGCGGGTAAAGCCCTCCCGCCACTCCCAGCCGTAAGCGTCGTACTCCGCCCGATGCCACCCGGCCCCCAGGCCGAGGATAAGCCGACCGCCGGAGACGATGTCGAGCGTCGCCGCCATCTTCGCGAGCAGGGCCGGATTCCGGTAATCGTTCGAGAGGACCAGCGTGCCGAGCCCCACCTCGGAGGTCAGCCCGGCCGCCGCCGAGAGGGTGGTCCAGGCCTCGTACTCGGCGTGATCTCGCCCCAGCATCAGGTGGTCTGGGACCCAGATGTCGTCGAAGCCGAGGCCCTCGGCCGCCTGGATGGCGGTCGCCGTCGTCGGCCAGTCGAGGCGGTCGTAGCTAACTGCGTCCCGGTGGGCGGGCGTCTCTCCCGGCCCGGCGCCCCCCGCGAAGGTCGGGATATTGAGACCAATGGATATGTCCTGGATCATTCCAAGGCCACCGCCCTGGTAGCGTGTTCGACGTAGGCTGTGTGCTCGGCCATAGTGCCGGAACACAGCGGGGTCTACAAATACTCCCCTGGTACGCCGGGAGAAAGCTTTATTTTGTGGCTCATGTAGGTCTACGCAAATCGATCCCCAAGAGCTGCATGAAAGCAATAGTCCAAACTGGGAAGCGGTCCGTGGAAGTTCAAGAGCGACCAACGCCGGAACCAGCCGATGACGAGGTCCTAATCAGCGTCCACAGTGCGGGGCTCTGCGGTAGCGACGCCCACGCCTACCAATTCGAGGACGGTTACGAGTGGATTCCGATTCCCCGGATCATGGGCCACGAGTATGCCGGGACGGTCGTCGAGATAGGGCGGGATGTCGAAGGATTCGAGCCGGGTACGAAGGTCGTCGAAGAGCCGATCCACCACTGTGGGGCCTGCTTCCAATGCCGCAACGAACAATCAAACGTCTGCCAGAACTTCTCCATCACCGGTATGCACCGCGACGGGGCGTACACCGAGCTCGTAGCCGTCGACCCGGCACACCTCCACCGCGTGCCCGAGGCCGTCTCCCTGAGGGCCGCTGCCATCACGGAGCCAACGAGCATCGCCACCAGGGCAGTCCTAGACCAGTCAGTCGTCACCGCGGGCGATACGATCCTCGTCGAGGGCCCCGGTCCCATCGGTACCCTCGTGGCCGCTGTCGCGGACTCCGTCGGTGCGAACGTCTTCGTTTCGGGCCTCGAGCAAGACTGCGACTACCGGCTACCGCTCGTCGAGTCGCTGGGCGTGGAGACGATCACGCCTGGCGAGGGGGCGCTCACCGACGCCGTCGACGAGGCAACCGAGGGCATCGGGTTTGACGTGGTCTTCGATACGACCGGCCACGAGAGCGGGGTCGAGGAGGCGATCACGGCCGTCCGGAAGGGCGGCCAGGTCGTCGTCGTCGGACTCCCCGGTGCGCCGAGTGAGGTTTTCTTCACGCCCGTCGTCCGGGGTGAGGTCGACATCAACTCTTCTTACGGCTCGAAGTGGTCGAACTTCGAGCAGGCACTCCGGCTACTGGAGAACGGCTCGATCGATGCCTCGGCTATCGTCGACACCTCCCACGACGTAGACGAGCCAGCAGCGGCGTTCGACGCCTTCCTGAACTCCCAGACGACGAAGCCGGTCTTCCGCTTCGGCTAGTGACCGGGTTTCTCCGCCGACGCCGTACGGTGTCCGACGAAGCCGGACGGGCCGTCCGCGACAATACCGTGTACCGGGCCATACGCGCGCTTATTGGCTAGCCGGCCCCCGCATCGGTCCGGCATCACCGGACGTTATTTATGCATCCGGTCCGTCAATGATTGCAAGAGTGACCAAAATGGCCGTCCCGAACGAAACCCCGGTTAACGCTGTCGAGACGACGTTCCGCATCGTCGAGGCGTTGAAGGAAAACGAGGGCGCGGGCGTGCGAAGTCTCGCCTCCGAACTCGGAATCCCGAAAAGCACGGTCCATGACCACCTTCGGAGCCTCGAGAGGCTGGGTTACGTCGTCAACGAGGACGGTACGTATACGGTCGGTGCCCAGTTCCTGGATCTTGGCGGTTTTGCGAGGAAGCAAATGAAGGTGTACAAAGTGGCGAAGCCCGAGGTCCAAGAGCTCGCCGAAAAAACCGGTGAACACGCGAATTTCATGGTGGAGCAACACGGCAAAGGGATTTTCCTGTACAAGACCGAAGGTGATCAAGCTGTCAGACTCGACACCTATGCCGGGATGCAGGTGCACCTCCACACGACCGCCCTCGGCAAGTCCATGCTCGCCTCCATGCCTGAGTCGCGGGTCGAGGAGATCATCGACCGGCACGGCCTCCCGAAGGTCACCGACAACACCATCGACGACGTCGACGAGCTCCAGGCCGAGCTCGACGAGATAAACGAGCGGGGCTACGCGACCGACATGGAGGAGCGGGTCGAGGGGATGCGGTGTATCGCGGCGCCGATCGTGGGGGCGAGCGACGAGGTCGCGGGTGCGGTCAGCATCTCGGGCCCGACCGTTCGAATGAAGGGCGAGGCGTTCGAGACCGAACTCCCCGAAGCCGTGCTCGGGACGGCGAACGTCATCGCGGTTAACCTGACATATTCGTAAGAGCGTCCGGTAGGGGCGGACGTACGAGCCGTCCACTACCGATAGAGAGGGGGTAGTGGTCGCAGATGATTACAGTTGTATGGGTGTAAAATCAGTGTGGCGACACCAACCATTCCTCAGCAGAAGAACGACTTCACGCCTCTTCGACTGTGTCGAATAAGTGAACTCACCTGTGGCAAAGTAGTATAAAAAATTCGAATATCGTGAACGCAAAATCGGTCCATGGTTTGTGATGCGACGGTTTGTCAGGAATTCTCTGAGTAGTTAATGGGCGGAACACTTGTGTGCTGGTAGGAGCTCGGACCAATTCGAACTATCTCTGAAATGAGCCGTCCATATGCCCTACGAATCGGGGATCTTGTGTTGGATGCTGTCGGCAAATTCGCTGACCAGACTGGGCGGCGGCCCTCTCGACCATCAGTATCGTTATATAGTTCGATATATCCGACCCAGGAAGTCCGCTCCCGATCGGCTACGATAGTGCGAGCTCCAACTCATACTCCTTGACGATGTCCATGATCGTCTGCGCGATGAGTTCCTCGCGGTCCACGATGGTGTGTTCGGGCCCGGTCACGCTGAAGCCCCCGATCACATCGCCGGATTGCCGCGTCGCCGCCGAGCCGATGCCGTACAACTCGTCGAAGTTCTCGCCCCGGTTGACGGCGTACCCCTGGGATCGAACCGTCTCCAGCTCCTCGAAGAGCGCCCCCGGATCGGTGATGGTGTTCGCCGTTTCCCCGGGTAGCCCCCACCGGTCGATGATCTGCTCGATGCGGACGTCTGGCAGGCGTGCGAGTATCGCCTTCCCGACCGCGGTGTTGTGTAGATAGAGCTGGTTCCCGAGCTGCTCGTGCGCCCAGCCCATCTTGTTCCCCGACGCGGTGTGGAGGAAGACGGCCTTTCCGCCCATCTCCACGGCGAAGATCGACCGGAGCTCCGACGCCTCGAAGAGCTGTTCCGTGAACTTCCGGGCCAGCACGAAGCCGGACTCGCGAGTCCGGACCCGACTGCCCAACCGGAGGAGCTCCGGACCGATGAAGTAGAGGTCGCCCTTCTGGATCACGAACAACCGTTCCTTCAGGGTCGCGAGGTGGCCGTGGACGGTGCTCTTCGGCTTGTCCATGCGCTCGGCGATTTCGGAGACGGTGGTCCCGTCGGCGGCCTCGAGGATCTCGAGCACCTCGATCGAGGTGGCGGTCGTCTTGAGGGGGCCGTCCTCCGCCATACCTCGGATAACGGGTTCGCTACATATAAAGTTCAGCATGCTCGAACGGACACGGACCCGTGGCCACCGGGCGCACCGACCCGTCGCGCTAGCGGCAACCGCGCCGCGATCGGTATCGTGTCGGGAGCGACGCGCCCGTCATTCGCCGACGCCCGGCAACTCCCCGGCGGAGTCAGTTCGCGACGTCGACCCAGCCACCTACTTCGCCAGATTCGTAGGCTGCATCGAGGACTCGGAGCAGCTGGACGGCGTCGTCGACGGTCGCCGGAACGTCGCCGGTCTCGTACCCGTCGAAGTACGCCTCGAAGTAGTCCTGGACGAAGTCTCCCCAAGCCGGGAAGCGGTCGTAGGTGAACTCGAACTCGATGGTTCGCTTCGGCGCTGCCGTCCAGTCCGGATCCTCCGAGGTGAGATGCAGCGGGGCCGTGGGTTCGTGGTCGAGCGAGTCGTGGTGGAGCGGCGTCAGGGCCTGTGCCTCGGTCCCGTACAGGCCGAGGTGCGTGTCCTTGCCGCGGTCGCTCAGGTAGTACCCCGAGTGGTAAGTCCCGAGCGTCCCGCCCTCGGTCTCGAACATGAGGACGGCTCCGGCTTCGACGTCTGTCTCAGCCGCCTCGTGGAACTCGGCGTTCACGCGTGTGATCGGGTCATCGAGGATCCACGGCATCGCGTCGACCCAGTGAGGGCCGACCCACTGGAGGGCGCCGCCCCGACTGGTCTCGCGGTCGTAGATGTAGTGGTCGGTGTCCCGGAAGGAGAGCTGGCTGGCATTGAACCGGCCGTCGACCGTCCAGACGTCCCCGAAGAACCCGTCACGTACCCGCTCGCGCAGCGCCATCGCGATGGGATTCCGCCGGTAGTACATCGTCGGCGAGACGGTGACCCCGGCCGCGTTCGCCTGCTCGGCGATGCCCGCCAAGTCGGCGGCGGTGCGGGCGATCGGCTTCTCGCTGATGACGTGGACGCCGTGCTCGACGGCGCTCTCGACGATGGCCGGCGTCTCGTCGCTCCGATACGTGATCCAGACGACGTCGACGGACCCGTCGGCGACGAGTTCGTGGGGGTCTTCATACACCGTCGCTCCCGCGACGAGTTCGCCGACGTCCTGGCCTTCGGTCGTGACCTCGTCTGGCCGGTCGTCCATCGCCGAGAGGGTCTCGACGTCGACCCGCCGCCCGGGCTCACACACCGCCGTGATGGTGGTGTCGAGCCCGCTGGCGACGGCGAAGTACGGGTCGCGGTGGTGGTGGTCCACACCGACGTAACCGATGCTCACTGCCATACCTCGGGTTCACGGAAAGCGGTGTAATAACTATTGATACGAGGAACGCCGGCCTCCCGAGAGCGGGGCGGGTTCCTCGGCGAGCGGGTCACTGCGACCGGCCATCGCCGCCCGTCGACAGGCCGCCGTCGGTACCCCATCCAAAAGGTTATTAGCGTGCCCTAGGGAACTCCTGTCACCGAATTAGCCCATGCAAGAGCTTGGCATCATCATGAACGGTGTGACCGGTCGGATGGGAACCAACCAACACCTCATCCGGTCGATCATGGCCCTCCGGGAGGAGGGCGGCGTCGAACTCGCTGGCGGCGAACGGGTGATGCCGAACCCGTTGCTCGTCGGCCGGAACGAACAGAAGCTCCGGGACTTAGCCGAGGCCCACGGGCTCGACCGGTGGACCGCTGACCCCGATCTCGAGGCGTGTCTTGAGGGCGACGAGCAGGTCTACTTCGACGCCCAGGTGACACCGCGTCGGCCGCCCTGTGTCCTGAAGGCCATCGAGGCGGGCAAGGACGTTTACTGCGAGAAGCCGCTGGCGAGCGACCTCGACACGGCCCGAGAGCTCGCCCGGACGGCCACGGAGAGTGACAGCAAACACGGCATCGTGCACGATAAGCTCTGGCTGCCCGGGCTGGTGAAGCTGCGGCGGCTCATCGACCAGGACTTTTTCGGCGACATCCTCTCCGTGCGCGTCGAGTTCGGCTACTGGGTATTCACGGGCGAGGTCCAGGACGCCCAGCGCCCCTCCTGGAACTACCGGGCGGAGGACGGTGGCGGGATCGTCGACGACATGTTCTCCCACTGGAGCTACGTCCTCGAGAACCTCTTCGGGCGCGTCGAGTCGGTTCGCTGCCACGAGGCCACCCACATCCCCGAGCGGATCGACGAAGCCGGCGACCCCTACGAAGTGACCGCCGACGACGCCGCCTACGCGATCATGGAGCTCGAGAATGATGTCGTGGCCCAGCTCAACTCGTCGTGGACCGTGCGGGTCAACCGGGACGACCTCCTTGAGATTCAGGTGGACGGCACGGAGGGCAGCGCGGTCGCGGGCCTGCGGGACTGCAAGACCCAGCACCACTCGAACACGCCCAAGCCCGAGTGGAACCCCGACACGCCGAACGACCACGACTTCTACGACGACTGGTCGCGGGTCCCGAACAACCAGACCTTCGACAACGCGTTCAAGATCCAGTGGGAGAAGTTCATCCGCCATGTCGTCGACGACGAGCCCTTCCCTTGGGACTTCGCCTCGGGCGCCCGCGGCGTCCAGCTCACCGAGGCGAGCTACCGGTCCGCCGAAGAGGGCCGGCAGGTCGCGCTCGACGAAGTCGACTGAACCGGCGACCGTCTCCTCGGCATTTCGTTCTCAGTCCGACGCGGCGGGCGCGTCGAGCTCGTGTGGTGACGGTGCCAGAAAGTCACCCGCCTCGAACTCGATCGAGGACGGCTCCTCGACGACACGGAGGTCGTCGCGCTCGCGGGCTGCCTCGAGTAGCGCCGGCGAGGCGTAGAGCCGCTGGAGGTGCATCGTGTCCGACGCCCGGAGCAGCCGGACCTCCTCAGACCCGACGATGCCGATGGTCGACAGGGCGGCCACGAGCCCCGCGCGGTCCGTCTCCAGCACGGGAGGGATACGAACGCCTCTCGTCGTGCACGCGGTGATCGCGTTGACGAACGTGGTCGGCGCGTCGATCGCCTCGAGGAGGTTCGCGTGCACGAAGTCCGCCGAGCCCACACCCATCGCATTGCCGTGGGTCGTCTCGGTGAGCCCGCGCGTGTAGATGCGCTTGATCTCCGGACGGTCTGGCTCGGGTTCCTGAATGGCGAACGGCCGTCGGCCGATGACGTTGGTGTCCATCCCCTGTCCGCTGATGTCCTTGCCCTGGGCGTCGAGGACCAGCACGTCCAGGTCGTCGAAGGGGAGGGTCGGCATGACCTCGTAGGCGGTCTCCAAGAGCTCGGCCTCGCGGTCCAGGAAGGACGATGGGGGAACGCCCTCGAGCAGCGTCGTGTCGTCGCGCTGGTCCTCGAGTATCGCGACGCCGCCGACCACGGGGAGTTCGGCGAGCAGCTGTTCGGTGATCTCGGGGACCATGTTCCGGAGCGACCAGTCCATCGACCAGTCGTGGGCGATCTTCGCGCCGCGCTGCTTCCCCAGGCCGATGACCAACATCTTTGAGAGCCCGCTCTCGACGGTCCCGTCGAAGTCCGTGTGGGGCTTGATGCGGTTGATCGGGACGATGGCGTCGGCGGCGGCCGCGTTCGCGTCGGTCACGACCGGGACGTCCCGCTCGGCGGTCCGGCCGACTTCGACGACCTCCATGCTCGAGCGAACCTCGCAGCCGACCGTCGCCTCGTCGACGCCGAGGTCGGCCAGCATCGCCCGCTGTCCCTCGGCGGTGGCCCCGCCGTGGCTGCCCATCGCGGGCACGACGAACGGCGTATATCCCTGACGCTTCGCCTCCGCGACCACCCCAGTCACGATCGCGTCGAGGTTGGCGATGCCGCGGCTCCCGACGCCGAGGGCGACCTCGCCCCCGTCGGGAATATTCTCGAGCGGGAGGGCCGCGAAGGCCTCGCCGGCGGCCGAGGCGATCTCGTCTCGGGGGATCGGGTTCGTCTCCCACACCTGCTCGATCAGCCCGAGCGCCGGCAGCGGCGTTTCGCCACACGCCTCCAGGACGGCCGTCTCGGGAACGACGAGTGACGATCGGGACGCCTCGGGGTCCATACCAGTAAGGTGGGAAGGTTCCCCAATAAGTATGCCCCCATTCGCGGGGGCCGGTGGCGACGAGTGCGGCCGCCGTCCGTCAGCGGTTCCGCAGCTTATCGGCGATGTGTTCGCCGATCATGATGCACGTGGAGTTCGTGTTCGCCCGGACGATGTCGGGCATGACCGAGGCGTCGGCGACGTAGAGGCTGTCGAGCCCGATGACCCGCCCCTCCGGGTCGACGACCGACATCTTGTCGTTCGGGTCGCCCATCCGGCAGGTCCCAACCGGGTGGAAGTACTGTGCGCACTGCTCGAGGATCTCCTGCTCCAGCGCCTCGTCGTCGTCGTCGAAGGCGCTGATGGGCTCGCCGTCGGCACCACGGGGCGCGAACTCGGGCTCGCCCTCGATGAGCTCCTGGATCGCCTCGTGCTGGGAGAGCTCGAACGCGTGGCGCATGCCCTCGCGGGCCCGGACGACGTCGCGGCGGTCGCCGAACATGTTGACCCAGATGTCCGGGGACACCGTCGGGTCGCTGTCGGCGAGCTTGATGCGCCCGCGGGAGTAGATGTCCATGAGGGCGAAGACGAGGCCGCCCGTCTCGAGGGCCTCCTCGGTCGTGCCCATGAAGTTCTGGGTGTGGAGCTGGAGGTCTAAGTCCCGACCGAAGGGGGTCTCCGAGGACCACGCGAGCAGGAGCGAGGAGTAGTAGTTATCGGGCGCGGGCGGCGGGGACTGGTACTCCTCCTTGAGGTCGTAGGTCACAGTCAGGAGCGGCTGGTCGATGAGCCGTCCCATCCCGGGGTGGTCCACCTTCACGCCCACGTCCATGTCCGTCAGCTGGTTGGCCGGACCGACGCCCGAGCGCATGAGGATGGCGGGCGTGTGGATCGCCCCGGCACACAGGACGACGTTGTCCGCGAGGAAGATCTGGTTCCGGCCGTTGCGGATCGCCTCCACGCCGACCGCCTCCCGGCCGTTGAACAGCACCCGGTCGACCAGCGTCTGGCCGACGATGGTGAGGTTGTCGCGGTCTCGGGCCGGTTCGAGGTACCCGTCGTTCGTCGTCACCCGTTTCCCGTCCTCCATGTTGTAGGGGACCCGCGAGAGCCCCTGCATCTCGGGGTGGTTGAAGTCGAGGTCGGGCGAAGTCGGGTGGCCCAAGTCCTGGGCCGCCTCGAAGAACGCGTGGTCGAGGTGGTCCCAGTCTTTTTCGCCGGGCCGCCAGACGGGGATCGGGCCGTCGTCCCCGTGGTGGGGCCGGTCGCCGAATTCCTTGTCGTTCTCCGCCCGGATGAAGTACGGCAGGACGTCCTCGCCGGACCAGCCCTCGGCGCCTAAGTCCTCCCACATGTCGAAGTCCGACAGCGGCGGCCGCACGAAGAACTGGGCGTTGACGGTCGAGCCACCGCCGAGTCCCTTGCCGAGAACGTAGTGCTCGGGCGTCTGCTTCGGGTTGAGCTTCCCCGTCACCCGGGGCCAGACGTACTCCTCCTCCAGCTCGGCGAGCACGAAGAAGAAGTTCTGGCTCCGGATCTCGTCGGGGGCGTCGGCGCTCCGCCAGTCGAAGCCGGCCTCCAGGAGGAGCACATCGTTGTCCTCGTCCTCTGAGAGCCGGGCCGCCATCGCGGCGCCGGCGGAGCCCCCGCCGACGACGACGTAGTCGACGCCCGTCATCGCCGTCCTCCACCCTGTCGTGGAACGCTCACCGATCTACGCCGGTCGCACGGTACCATCCCCTGGATTGTTGGTGAGGTCATCGTCTCCGTAGCGAGAGGGTTGCGCGGTCGACCATTAAGTGTTACTTCGGGACCGGCCCAGCGAGAACGGCGGCCCGGAAGAAGATACATATATGGCGGTCGGGTATCCACGGTCGAGCCAGTCACCATGGAGTTCGAAGGCAGCCGCCAGATCGAGGCCACCGGCGAGCACCTCTGGGACCTGATCTCCGACCCCGAAGTGCTCGTGTGGTGCGTCCCGGGCGCCAAGGACGTGACGATGGTATCGGAGGAGAAGTACACCGGCGTCATCGAGCGAAGCTTCGCGGGGCTCACGGTGGAGCTGGACGGCGAGGTCGAGTTGACCGAGCTCGAGCCGCCGGATCGCATCGTCATCAGTGCGACCGGGACCGACCGGATCACGAAGACGGTCATGAACGCCGACGGTGACCTGGTCCTCGAGACTTCCGACGATGGCGTAACGACCCTGCGCTACGACATGACCATGGCGTTCACCGGGAAGCTCCCGGCCCACCTCCTCAAGAGCCGGATCAACAAGGACATCGATCGCTTCTTCGACAACGTCCAGGACGCCGCCGAGAACGGACTGGACGTCGAGGAGGAGGCCCCCGCCGAGGAGCCCGAAGAGGACGACGAGGGCGGACTGTTGAGCCGGTTCTAGCCGGTCGTCCCCTTCGCTGTCGACGACTCTCACCGCGGCGACCTCCCGCCCGCTCGCGCCGGAAGAAAAGCTTAAGTCCCGAGCCAACTCCGGTCTAAGAGTATGCCCATGGAGAACGATAGTCATACCGCTGGGACGCGCAGATCGTACCTCAAACGTGTCGCCGCTGGGGCCGTCGGTGTATCGGCGCTCGCCGGCTGTAGCGGTGGGGGCGACGGTGGCGATGGGAGCAGCGGGGATGGCAGCAGCGGGGACGGTGGCGGCGACGGCAGCTCCGGTGGCGACGGCGGCAGCACTGGCGGGAGTTCGGAACCGGTCGACATCACCGTGACCTACCCCCCGACGGGCTGGTGGGCCACCATCGGTGACATCGTCGCCGACGAGGGCCTGATCGACAAGTACCTCGCCGAGCACGGCGTCGAGGCCAACTTCGAGATCCAGCGGACCTGGGACGGCGTTCCGATCTTCGTCTCGGGCCAGTCCGACATCGCCCAGTTCGGCACCTTCGAGTCCAGCTTCCTCGGCCCCGAAGAGGAGATCGAGATTACGGCCTTCGGCAAGGTCGTGCCCCAGTTCGTGGAGATGCTCGTGAAGTCGGGCGGCCAGTACGACCCGGAGAACACCGGCAGCACCCAGGCCTCCATCGACCTGCTCAAGGAGACCGGCGACAACGTCGGCATCGGCGCCTGGAGCAGTGGCTCCGTCCCCGGCAGCCGGATCGTGATGGAGCAGCAGTACAACACCGCGTTCTCCGAGGAACAGGCCGACGTCAACATCGTGACGGCCGGCTTCTTCGCGATCGCCGAGCTGATCACGAACGGCGATCTGGCGGCCGGTCACGCCTCGCCCATGCTCGGTGGCGCGCGCTTCTACCTGAACGACGAGGTCACGCGGCTCTACCACATCGGTGACGCCATCGCCGACCTCGGCTTCGGGTGGGCGCCGCTCGAGAATCAGGTTTGCCGGACGGACTTCTTCGAGGAGAACACGGAGGCCTGCAAGGTCTACCACGACGCCAAGAACGAGGCGATGTCGATCCTGCACGACGACCCGGTGGGCATCATCACCCAGAGCCAGGAGTACATCGAGAACCTCGGCGTCCAGAACGAGGAGGAGGCGGAGTTCACGGTCGAGTACAACATCAACCTCAACAACCCGTTCACTGACTTAGAGCCGCCGAAGCACCCGGCGGTCTACTCCGAGTACGCGCTCGACGACGAGTGGATCGCGAACGACAAGAAGTTCCTCGACCGGATCGCCGAGATCGGTATGACCAGCCCGGACTGGGCGGACTACCTCAGCTACGAGAAGCTGTAGGCCCGCCTCGGTTCGTTCGTTCGACGGTACGCCCCATCCGAGGCGAGCGGACCGCGACTTCCGAAAAGGTTAATCACTCATGCTCGCGAGTTCGAACCGACCGATGCCCCTCATGGTGCCACACTGGAGCCAGGATACCCGATGAGTGGCGTCACCCCCTCGCCCCTCGACCGGTTCCGGGCGGCGATGCGCACGAACGAGGTGCTCATCTTCGCCCAGTCCATCGCGACGGTGATCGTAGTTTGGTACCTGATCGCCCACGGGCTGGGCCTCATCGAGATGATCTCCTCGCCGGAGCTGATCTTCGCCGAGGTGTACGAGCTCCTCACGACCGGCGTGTTCTTCGTCCACCTCGTGGACACTATGCGCCGGACGCTCTTTGGCTTCGCCATCGGCGTGCTCATCGCGACGCCGATCGGCATCGCCATCGGCCTCTCAGACTTCCTCAAGACCGCGTTCAAGGACTACGTGACCGTCGGCCTGGCGCTCCCGGACCTCCTGGTCGTGGTGTTCGTCGCGATGCTGTTCGGGATCGGCGATCTGACCCCGGCTGGGGCCGCCGTGGTACTGGCCATCCCTTACATGCTCCAGACCCTGATCGAGGGCGTCGACGACATCGACGCGAACCTAATAGAGATGGGGGCGTCCTTCGACACCTCCCGACGGCGGCAGCTCCGGCGGGTCGTGATCCCGTCGCTACTCCCCGAGTGGTTCGGCGGCGTGCGCTACTCGCTCGCCATCAGCTGGAAGGCGGTCACCCTCGCCGAGGTCGTCGCGGCCGAAACGGGAGTCGGCTTCATGATCCGGCGCCAGATGGACACGCTCTCGCTCACGGGCGCCTTCGCCTGGACGGTGCTGTTCATCGTCATCCTCCTCGTGATCGAGTACGGCCTGCTCCGGCAGCTCGAACGGATGGCCTTCAGCTGGCGCGAGGAGGTCAGCGACGTGGTGGTGGCCCCGTGATGACGGCCGCCCCCGACCCGGCGACGCGCACTCCTCCCGAGAGGCGATAGATCCCATGGCTTCACACACACACGACGACGGCTCCGACGGACCGACTGAAGCGGCGGGCGCCATCCACATCGAGGACTTGACGAAGCAGTTCGACACCGACGAGGGTGTCGAGCGCGTCTTCGAGAACGTCGACATCGACATCGAGCCGGGCAGCTTCGTCACGCTGCTCGGCCGCTCGGGCAGCGGGAAGTCGACCATCCTCAAGCTCGTCAGCGGCGTGATGAAACCCACGTCCGGGGACATCTGGTTCGAGCCCGACAACGTGGAGATCGGCTACGTCTTTCAGTCCCCCCGGCTGCTCCCGTGGAACACCTGTCTCGACAACATCGAGTTCGTCCACGAGCACAACCCGGGCTACACCGAGGAGATGGGCAAGGAGTACCTAGACCTCGTCGGCCTCTCGGAGCACTACCACAAGTACCCGAGCCAGCTGTCGGGCGGCCAGCGCCAGCGGGTCGGGATCGCCCGGGCCCTGAGCATCGACCCGGACATCCTGCTGATGGACGAGCCGTTCAGCAACCTAGACGAGATCACGGCCGAGGAGCTCCGGGCGGAGCTGCTCTCGATCTGGCAGCAGCTCAACAAGACGATCTTCTTCGTCACCCACGACATTGACGAGGCCATCGAGCTCTCGGACCGCATCCTCATGCTCGGCGAGGGACAGATCTACGCCGACCTCGAGGTCACGCTCGAGCGCCCCCGGAGCCTCGACTCCGAGGAGTTCCTTGCCTTCCGCCAGCGGGCTATCGACACGTTCCACGACGTCTGACCATGTCCGCCGACACCACCCGCGCCGACCTTCGCACCCGCCTCGGCGACGTCGACGTCACGGGCTGGCCCGCCCGGGTCGTCGGGGTCGTGGTCTTCTTCGTCGGGTGGTTCGCGGTCGCGTCGGTGTTCCCGAACGAACTCATGCCGTTCCCCGTGGAGACGCTCGAGGTGGTCTACTCGCTCTTCCAGTCGGGGAAGGTGGTGCCCCAAGTCGCGGCGACGCTGAAACGGATCTTCTGGGGCTTCCTGGCGTCGATGTTCCTCGGCATCCAGATGGGCGTACTCATGGGGCTCGATCAGTACCAGCGGAAGTTCATCACGCCCCATATCGTCATCGGGCTCTCGGCCCCGCTGATCGCCTGGAGTGTCATCGCGACGCTCATCTTCGGCTTCTCGATCTACGCGCCGATCCTCGCGACGATCCTGACGGCCGCACCGTTCATCGCGATCACGGTGTGGAAGGGCGTCGAGGACATCGACACGGACCTCCTCGAGATGAGCAACTCCTTCGGCATCTCCCGCCGCCGGACCATCTTCAAGGTGGTGCTGCCGAGCGTCGCACCGGAGCTGTTCACGTCGTTCCGCTTCGGGCTCTCGCTGTCCTGGAAGATCGTCACCATCACGGAGATCTTCGCCTCGAACAGCGGGATCGGCTACCAGATCATCCGGGCCTACGGGTTCGTGCGATTCGACGAAGCCTGGGCCTGGGCGGTGATCTTCATGGGGATCGTCCTCCTGTTGGAGTATGGCTTGATCAAGCCGGTCCAGTGGCGGGTGCTCCGGTACCGGCCGGACACGGACATCTCGTTCGTCGGTGGCCGGTGAGCGCCGACCACGACGACCCCGTGTGATTCAGATCGCCAGGACGGAGAGCGGGCCCCCGTGATGTCCCCCGACTCTATCCCCCGCCGGTACGCCTGACGCTCGGAGCGGACAGCGCGGCCCGAAACGTTCTTGAGCCGTTCGGGCGGGTCCGTACACCATGGACCTCACCGTGCTCGGGACCGGTGGCCCGATCCCCACCCTGAACCGCGGCGGGACGGCGCTCGTTATTCGCGTCGACAGTGACCCGATGCTCGTCGACTGTGGCCCCAAGTCGATCTACGGCTTGCTCGACGCGGAGATCGACCCGTCGCGGATCCGGAACCTGTTCTTCACCCACCAGCATGTCGACCACAACGCGTCGTTCTTCCACTTCGTCATCGTCAGCTGGACGCTGGGGCGCGAATCCCTCCAAATCTATGGGCCTGATGGGACCGAAGCGCTGCTCGATGCGCTCGAAGCCATCTACGCCGAGGACATCGCCTACCGCCGCCAGCTCGGCTATCCCGCGGACGGAATCACCGACATCGGGTTCGAGCGCGTCGACGCTACGTTCGAGACCAGGGTTGGGTCCTGCCAGGTGACGGCGCTGCCCGTCCAGCACTCGATCCCGACGTTCGCCTACCGATTCGAGACGGACGACGGCGACACCATCGTCTTTTCCGGTGACACCGGCCACATCTCGGAGATGGTCTCGTTCTCTGCGGACGCGGACGTCCTCGTCCACGATGCGGGGATCGGGCCCGTACGGGCAGACGTCCCAACCGAGGGCCTCGTGTGGACGGACTACACCGAGCCGATGGCGGAGGACAAACGGGCACAACTCGAAACGGTACACAGTAACGCACGTCAGTGCGGAGCCGTCGCCCGCGAGGCGGGCGTCGAGACGCTCGTGCTCACCCACTTGCTCCCTTACCGGGACACCGACGCGATGCGTGAAGCGGCGGCCGAGGAGTTCGGGGGTACGGTGATCGTCGGGTACGACGGGCTCACCGTCTCGGTGTGACGCCTCTCGGCTCGAACTGCCGATTCAGCAGGGTTCACCGAGCAGTGAAAACGAGTGTCGAGCAGGCGCGCCCGATCACTCCACGTGTGGCGTAATGTAGTCGATCAGGTTCGTGACCACGAGATAGAAGGACACGGTGAACACGATCAGCATGAGGATCGTGCCGTAGGTGAACCCGAGCTGGGCTCGCTGTGCCGCGAGCACGATGAGATAGCCCATGCCGGACCCCGAGGCGATGAACTCGCCAACGATGACCCCGACGATGGATGACTGCACCGCGACTTTCGTCCCGGCGGAGATGTGGGGGAGGGCTTTCCAGATCCGAATGTACGCGAGCATTTGCCAACTGGTCGCGCCGTAGATCTCTCCAAGATGGTGGAACTCCTCCTCCGTCTGGGTCATGCCAGTCATCGTGTTGATGAAGACTGGGAAGACGGCGACCCAGGTCCCGAACGCGACGACCCCGTTCAGGCCGATCCCGAACCAAATCAGGAACAGTGGGGCGAGAATCACGGGCGGGAGGGCGTAGGCGAAGATCAACACCGGCATGCCGATCTCGCGGACGGTCACGAACTGACTGAAGACGACGCCAAGCGTCACGCCGAGGAGGACCGAGAAGATGAACGCGAGGACGGTCGCGGTTGCCGTCGACTGCAGACTCGAGAGCAGGAGGTCCGATGAGCCGAGCGTCTGCTCGACCGTGAACCCGAGGGTTGGGAAGTAGTTGTTCCCGCGGGGGGTAATTCGGGCGAACGCTTCCCAGCCGACGAACAACAGCACCACGATGAGGAGTGTCGTCCAGTAGCGGGAGAGGAGGCGGCCGAGCTCCGCTCGAGCCTCGATTCCTCCCGTCTCAGATTGGGTTGATGTACCTGACATGGGATCACTCCGAGAAGAGGCTCGTGTCTTGCCAGAACATCAACCTGGCCTCGAGCAGGTAGATGGCGTAGATGATCAGCGTGGTCGCGATGCCAATGAGGAAGACGAGGGCCAACGTCAACGCCACGTTACTGTCCTGTAAGCCCAACAATGCGAGGTAACCGACCCCTTCAGACGAGGCGACGAATTCGCCCACGATCGCGCCAACCATCGCGGTAATGATGCCGATCTTCAGCCCGTCGAAGATGTAGGGCAGGGCGTTCGGGATCTTCAGGAACCGATATTCCTGCCACGTCGAGGCACCGACCACGGAGAGGAAATCGAGTTCGTCCTTGCTCGTGCTCTCGAGTCCCTCGATGACGTTGATCAGGATTGGGAAATAAGCCACCCACGCGGCGATCAGCAGCGACGCGAAGGTCGTCACGTCGATATAGAAGATGATCAACGGTGCGACCGCGACGCGTGGGACCGTGTTCCCGCCCACAAGCAGCGGCATGAGCGTATCCTGGACACGCTGGTTCAACGTGACGAGCATCCCCGTCACGAGCGCCAAGCCGATGGCGAGCAGGAACCCGAGCAATCCCGCCCGGAACGTAATCCAGACGTGGTCCAGGATCAATTCCCGGATGCGCAGGAACTCGTCGACCACCTTGATCGGTGACGGAAGGACCGTTGGCCCGAACAGGGAGAGTACGTCGGTAGCCACCAGCCAGACACCGGCGACAAGCAGGACGCCTACCAGAGGCAGTCCGAGCCGTCGCAGCCGATGTGCCGGTCTTGCTGACATGATCACCTGAAGTACGAGTAGAGGTGGGAGCTCGTTTCGATGAACGCCTCGGAGCCCCGCACCTCGCTCGTCCGTGGACGGGGGAGATCAACGTGTACGTCCTCCAGTATTTTCCCCGGGCGCGAACTCATGACCAGCACGCGGTCGGAGAGGAACACGGCCTCGTCGAGGTCGTGGGTGATGAAGAGGATCGTCTTGCTGGTCTCGCGCCAGATATCGAGGAGTTCCTCGTTGAGGTGGTCCTTCGTGAGGGCGTCGAGCGAGCCGAACGGTTCGTCCATGAGCAAGATCTTCGGATCGTAGACCAGGCTCTGACAGATGCTCACTCGCTGCTGCATGCCTCCCGAGAGTTCCTGTGGGTAGGAGTTCTCGAACCCCTCGAGGCCGACGAGGTCGATGAGCTCCCTGGAGCGCTGCCGGTAGTAATCGATGTCTTCCTCGAGGTCCCCATTCCGCTGCATGATCTGAATGGGGAGCATGATATTCTTCTGGACGGTCCGCCACTCTAACAATACCGGGTGCTGAAACACGAGCCCGAGGGAACTCTTCTGGAAGTCGCTCGACTGGACGTCGGTATCGTCGACTTTGATCCGCCCGCTCGACGGATCGAGCAGCCCGGCGACGAGGTGGAGGAGTGTGGTCTTGCCACAGCCCGAGGGGCCGACGATCGAGATGAACTCGTTCTCCGCGATGCCCACATTGATATCGGCCAGCGCCTGGACCGCCTCTTCGCCCTCGCCGTATCGCTTAGAGACGTCCTGGATGGAGATCATTCTCCGGTCCTGCGTCGCAGCGTCGCTCTGAGACATAATAAATCGTTGACAGTATACGGCCTGGAGTGGGCCTAGTTCCACCAGCCCCAGATCGGGCTTGCCCACTCGGTGGCCTTGTTCCACTCGTCGTTCGAGAAGGTCGCCAAGTCGGCTTCGTCCAGTGCCCGCCGATCGACGACCTCATCGTACGCCGGGACGCTGTCCGGGTCGTCCATCAGCGCGTTGCTGAACGTATCCATGGCCGTCTGCATCATCTCGTCCTCGAAGTCCAAGATACCGCCGCCGCCATTGATAAACTCGGAAAGGGTGATGGCGATGTTCACCGACATGTGCCCCCGGTTGACTTGATCGCTATTGGTCTGCAGCGCCGGGTTTATCTCGTCGTAGGTGAGTTGGAGGCTCTCCTCGGGGTGGGTCACGCTCCATTTGAGCGCCTTGGAATATCCGGTCAGGAGCCGTGCCAGGTACTCCACGCTGTCCGACTCCTCCTCCAACCAGGTGTTGCTGACCATGAACCCGTATCCGGAGACGTCGACCCAGTTGTTCATGGGCGTCGTCGTCACGTCTGAGTCTTTGTCCTCGAACTGGCGGTGGATCGCCGTCCCACCGTTTGCGCCCATCCAGACGGCGTCGGCTTCGCCTTCTGCCACCTGGCTCACACTCGCACCTTGGGAGGCGAAATTCGTCGTGATAGCGCTGGGATCGAGATCGAGGACGGACGGCACCACGGGCCACGTCGCTTCAGCGAACGGGGTGCCAAGCACGACCGTCTTGCCCTCGAGATCCGACGGGCTCTCCATACGGTCGTTCCGCCAGGTGAGCGCCAGGATCGTCCGTTGTCGGCTCGCGGCTACCACTGAGAAGTCCATGCCCTGACCGAGGGCCGCCGTCATCGATCCAGTGTCGGCGTGGCCCACGGCGGCCTTGTTCGTGCCCACGCGGCGGGCCGTGTCCGGGGAACCGAACCCGGGCTCGATGTTCGGATTCGAGATGTTTTCGTCCGTGAAGAAGCCCCGGTGCTGGGCGATAAACGCGGGCACCCATGCCATCGTCCGCTTCCAGGGCTGCCGCCACGTGACGTTCTTGATCATGTTCTGCTGGCCGCCGCCATCGCCACCATCGCTCCCACCGTCGCCGCCGTCACTCCCATCGCTACCGCCGTCACTGCCATCACTCCCATCGCCGCCGTCCCCGCCATCGCCGCCGCCAGTACAACCGGCGAGCGTCCCCAGCCCGAGGGTCCCGACGGTTCCTACTAAGAACGAACGCCGATCGACCTCCTCCGGAAGGATCCCATCTAAATCGCGAATTACTTGCCTTCGCTCCTCACTCCCTTTGTCACTTTTTCTCATAGTTACCGTATCGGGGAAATGAGGATGGTCCACTTAAAAATTTCTATTGGGGGAATGGATTCATTGCCAGTGCCCGATGTCGGTCGGGCAGAGCGATCAACAGAACTGGTCGATTTCTCGCGGAATCCAGGGCGACTTCTTCACCCGCTCCTCCTGTTTGGGCGTCGGGGGCCAGTCTCCCTCGAGGAGGCGGTCATCGGTCTCCTCCATCCACGACCTCACCTGCGACCGCAGTTCCGCAGCCGTCTCCTGGTACCCTGGCTCATCGATCACATTTCGCTGTTCCTGTGGATCGTCGCGGAGGTCGTACAGTTCCTCCGTCGGGCGCTGTTCGCCGTAGAACTCGTCTCGGACCTCGAGCCCGGCGGCGCTCGAGAACAGCGGAGCGGGAATGTACACCAGCGGTACGTCGCCGATGTTCAAGACGTACTTGTAGTCGGGTGTTCGCACGGCCCGCATTGGGTTGTATTTGCTGTGCCAGGTGAACTCCAGATAGACGTGGTCACGCGGTTCGTAGGCCTCGCCGGTGAGGAGTGGGTAGAAACTCCGTCCATCCAAGGTCTCTGGTACCGGCTCGCCGACCAGGTCCAACAGCGTGGGTGTGAAATCGACGTTGCTCAGGAGTTCGCTGTGGACGGTCCCGCCATCGAACTGGCCGGGCCACCGGAGGATACCGGCGATTTCGACGCCAGGGTCATAGCAGGTCCCCATCGCCCGGGGAAACCCAATGCCGTGATCCGTCGTGAAGATGACGAGCGTGTCCTCCTCGTACCCGTGCTCGGCCAGTGCGTCGCTTACCTCCCCGACGGCGTCGTCGATGGCGTGCACCATCCCTTGGAGGTCGGCCAGGTCCTCCTTGATTCCCTGCGCGTCGGGCAGGTACGGGAGCTGATCGACGTCTGCCGGGTCATCCGCCTCATACCCCTCGAGATCGAAACTCCACCCGCAGTCGAGGCAGCGATCGACGAGTGGTTCCCGATGCACCTCCGAGAAGCCGACGGACGCGAAAAACGGTTCCTCGGATGGCTCGCGCTGGGCGAAAAACGAATCGACTCGTTCGGCGACATGCTCGGCAGGCTCGTCCACGCTGAATTCGTGCGTAGAGCCGTCGACGTGCTGGTAACCGACGTCCTCGGCGTCAGCGGCGATGTGCTGGATACCGAAGAGGGCCGTCGTGTACCCCGCGTCATTGAGATATTCGACGAGGGTCGTCTCGTCGTCGTTCAAAGACCAGCCCAGATGGGCCAGCCCGATGAGGCCGTTGTTGTGCGGGTAATTCCCGGTCCACATGCTCCCCCGTGCCGGCGAACAGTGGGAGGCCGTGCAGAAGTAGTTCTCCAGACGGACGCCATCATCCGCGAGGGCATCGATGTTCGGTGTGTCGACTGACCATCCATAACACCCCAAATGCTGGCCGAGGTTATGTGGGTGGATGACGACGATATTTGGCCGCGTCCCGCTCCTTGCTGTCGACATACGACGCTGTGTGTGAGGCAACATGAAATAAGTTCACGTCTCCTCGAACACCGCGGACGAGATCGCGACGTCACCCGATATCTTTCCGAGTAGTCGGATCATCGGGCTCGGCAACGAGTCACCCCGATGATTTTATCTGGGGGGTCTGACTACCCCATAGCCGACCCTGCTGCTCGGCTGACACCAGAGTCGGCCAGTGCAGAACGGGGAGCTCCCGACCGACCATGTCAGATCAACCTGCCACCGGGGACGGTATCCTCTCGGAAATGACGATCGACGAGGTGAAACGGTTCGACCCGGAGACCGTTGTCTTCGGCCTCGGATCGACCGAGCCACACGGCCCGCATCTCCCGTACGGGACCGACGTGACGCAGACAGAGGCCGTCTGCCGCCGCGCGGTCACCCGGGCCAACGAACGCGACGCGCGGGCCCTCATGTATCCGACGCTTCCTATCGGGAACAACGTCAACTTCAAAGAATACCCGTTCGCCTGTCGGATCGGCGTCCGCACCCTGATGGACGTCGTCCTCGACGTCATCGAGGCGGTCGAGGCGGAGGGAATCCAAAAGGTCGTCCTGGTCAACGGCCACGGCGGCAACACGGCGACGCTGAAGGCCACGCTCCGGGAGCATGCCGGACGAAACGCCCCCGGCGGGGGTGCATTCGTCTGTTTGGCAAGTACCTTCCAATCGGTTCCCGACGACATCACCGATCGAATCGAACACCCTTCAGACCACGCCGGCGAGGAGGAAACCTCTCGGATGCTGCACCTGCGTCCGGACCTCGTGCGTGAGTCCGAGTTCGATGCCTTCCCCAGACAGGAGCCGATCATTGAGCGGTTGAACTCGGACGGCGCCTACTTTGTGCCACCGTGGCACGGCTATATGCCGGAGAGCGCGGGCGGCGAGACGGCCGAGAGCTCCGCGGAGAAGGGTGAACTGCTCATCGACGGCGCGGCTGACTGGATCGCCGAGCTACTCGTCGAACTACAGGGGGCCGATGTCGACGCGCTGTTCCCATATCCGGTGGAAGAGTAAGTCTCCCACTCGCTGGATCGCTCTAGCCATCGGTGTTCATCCCCAGGGGAATCCGGTTGCGGCGACGACCCCGGGCCCATCCAATGCGGGGGTGGCGCCCTCGTGGGTCATTCGGTGGAGGGAGCGACTGACGGACAACCCGGCCTGTTCTACTGCTGGCCGGAATCGGTCCCGATCGAGCGCGTCGATCACGAGCTCTCCGCCGATGCGATCGCTGACCGCGGCGAGGAGATTCGACAGCGCCTCAGGGTCAGCTACGACGACCGGCCCGACTTGCGGACAGGTTCGCCCCGGTCGGATGACGGCGTAGCCACGAATCTCTCCCGTCGATGGGACGCGCAGCCCAGTCACCGATTCCGAGCCGAGTAGATGCTCGAGCAATCGACGCCGGTCAGCCCCGGTTTCCTCGCTGTCGAACGCGACGACGTCCTCAAGCGTGTCGATCTGACCGGCGGTGACACCACTCTCCAGTGGCTGGAGCGTCCCCCGCCATCGGTCGATGCCCTCGATCCGCTCGAACCCGTAGTTGTCGTATACTCGCCGACCGGCGTCGGTGGCGTCCAGCCCGATAACGTCGAGGTCTGCCGCCAGTCCCGCCTCCAGTGCTTCCTCGAACATGGCGCTGCCAAATCCCTGTCGCCGGTGGTCCTCATCCACGAGTACCATACCGACCCAGCCGAACCGGTCGCCGTATGTGGCGAGGGTGCTCGTTGCGACGAGTTCGTCGTCAAGGTGGCCGGAAAAACACGTCTCGGGAAACAGGTCGTGTAACCGCTGCCAGTCCTCGTCGGTTTGATTCCACCCGACCGACGTCGAGAGGGCCCGAGCGGCCGAGAGGTCGCCTGAGGTCAACTGGTCGATCCGAAGGGCCATGTGGCACCAGTTACCGGGGTGGATAGTAAACGAACCGATGCGGACAGTGGTACAATCCATCCGACGACGGCTCCGGCACCTTACCGTTCAGCGGACCGTCGTAGACCGGACTCGGTTCCCTCACTAGCCGAGGGAAGCCTTAATTACCAGTTCCATTTTTTGTAGTTCCTGTCGATGAATATCACGGAGAAACGAGCTGACTCACCGAGACCGAACCGATCTCCCACCCCAATACAATGACCGAGGACTCCCTACAGGCGATCACCACCGAGGAAGCGCTAGCCGACAAACTATCCGAGCCGTATCCCGAAGACGTCGACTTCGCCGGGGAGCTCGAGGGCGACGTGATGGTTCTCGGCGCCGCCGGGAAGATGGGTCCCACACTGATCAGACGCATCATGCGCGCGAGCGACCGGGCTGGGGTCGATCGAACGGTCTACGCGGTCTCCAGGTATAGCAACCCAGCGGACAAATCACGGCTCGATTCGTGGGGTGCAGAGACCATCCAGGCGGACCTCCTCGAGCCGGACGCACTCGAGTCGCTCCCGGACTGTCAGAACGTCATCTACATGGTCGGGATGAAGTTCGGCGCGTCGGGTCGGGAACCCCAGACGTGGGCGATCAATTCGTATCTACCGGGCGAAGTCGCCCGCCGCTTCTCGGAGTCGCGGATCATCGGGTTCTCGACCGGAAACGTCTACCCGCTGGTGTCACCCGAGTCAGAGGGTTGCACGGAGTCCGACCCCACCGGGCCAGTCGGCGAGTACGCCCAGTCCTGTCTGGGGAGAGAGCGCATCTTCCAGTACTTCTCCGACCGCAATGACACGCCGACGTGTCTCTTCCGGCTGAACTACGCTGTCGAAGCCCGGTATGGGGTGCTCGCGGACATCGCGAAGTGGGTGTACAACGGCGAACCGGTCCCGCTCGCAAACGGGTACGTCAACGTCATCTGGCAGGGCGACGCCAATTCCGTCTGCTTCCGCTCCCTCGAGCTCGCCGATTCCCCGGCAGAAATTCTCAACGTGACGGGCCCGGAGACGCTCTCGGTCAGATCGCTCGCCGAGCGCTTCGCCGAGCGCTTCGAGACGGACGTCACCTTCGAGGGGGAGGAGCAAGACACGGCGCTGCTCAACGACGCCAGCCGTTGCCACGAGCTTTACGGGGAACCGAAGTTCTCGGTCGAGGAAGTCATTGAGCTCGTCGCCTCGTGGATCGAAGCGGGCAACCCGATGATGGACAAGCCGACCAAGTTCCACGTTCGAAGCGGGGACTTCTAGCTCGGTTCGACCCGTTTCGGCAGCGGTCGGGACGGGGTGACGAAGGTTTATACTCGCCCGCTCTGATGCGTCGCCACATGGATTTGATCGCCGAACCACTGCCGGGTTCACCAACCGTTCCCCACCGGCGATGACGGTCTCGATCGGCTATGTCGGGCTCGATCACCACCACCGAGCGCCATACCTCGACAGTATCGCCCAACTCGAAGACTGTAGCGTCGTGGCGACGGCCGACCCCTACGGAACGACGGCTGCGGACGTCGGGGCCGACGCACTGCTGGGTCTCCCCCATTACGACTCGACGGGGGCACTCCTGGCCGGGGAGGATCTCGACGTCGTGTGGCTCACCCTCGCGAACCGCGAGACCCCCGCGGCCATCGAGCGAGCCCTCGACGCGGGCGTCGACGTCTACACCGAGAAGCCCGGCGCACGGACCGCCGCCGACCTCGACGCCATCGCCGATCGGGTGCGTGACAACGACGAGGCGACGGTCTGCTTCTCGTATACCTGGCGAGCCCACCCCATCGTCGAGGAACTCCGCTCTCGTACGGCGGCCGACTTCTTCGGTGACGTCCAGAGCTTCGACCTCCGGTTCGTCGCCTCGAAGCTGTCGACGCGGGCGATCGATCACTACCTCTACGACGAGGACGCCTCACGTGGCGGGATACTGCAGTGGCTGGGCGTCCACTGGATCGACCTCCTCCCGTTTCTCCTCGAAGACGACATCGCCCGCATCAATGCCTCGTTCACCCATTCGACGGATGCGGTCGACGTCGAGGATGGGGCCTCCATGCAGATCGAGCTCGAGGGATCGGGAGCGGTGGGGACGCTCTCGACGGGTTACTACCTCCGGGCCGGCAGATACGACACCGAGATCAGAGTCTACGGGACCGAGGGGCGGTGTACCTGGGATCCTATTGGCGACGTCTTCGGGTTCGATGACGAGACGACGCTCCAACTCGACTCGGACACCTGGGCCGGTACCCCAGTTCGCGAATTCACGTACGAGTACGACCCGACCCCCGGATACGGCGGTGGGTGGGGGCTCCCCTTCTTCGAGCAGTTCCTCGCCGCACGCGAGGGGGCGGCTGCCGTGCCGGCCGACATCGACGACGCCTTGCGTGTGCTTCACGCCCTCGACGCGGCGTATGAGTCCGCCGAGACAGGCGAGTGGGTCGCGGTCGATGCTGTGGACTAATCGCCGTTTAGGTTACCGTTCCACGACCGGGTTCCGCAGCGTCCCGACTCCCTCGAACTCGACCTCGACCGTATCGCCAGCGGCGAGGGCGTCCGGGCCGAACGGCGTTCCGGTCGCGATGAGGTCGCCGGGTTCGAGCGTGATGAGTTCCGAGATGTCGCTGACCAACTCTTCGACTGAGAAGATCATGTGTTCGGTCGAGGTTTCCTGCTTCACCTCGCCGTTGTGACGGAGTTCGAGTCGGGCGTCTTCGGGCACTTCGTCGGGTGTCGCAACGACCGGTCCGACAGGCAGCGAGCCATCGAACGATTTTCCACGGACCCAATTCCGCTCTTTCTGCTGGTCATCTCGATTCGAGATGTCGTTGACACAGGTGTAGCCCTCGACGACCGCCATTGCGTCGTCCTCGGACACGTCCCGTGCCTGCTCGCCGATGACAATGGCGAACTCGGCTTCGAAATCGACGGTGTCCCGGTCTGGCGGGAGTTCGATGGCATCACCGTGGCCGATGACACAGTTCGGCGTTTTCAGGAAAAGCTCGGGCCGCTGGGGGATGTCGTCGAGCCCCGACTCTTCGCGATGGTCCATGTACCCCCCGGCCTGACAGATCACCTTGCTCGGTTCGGTAGGTGGGAGCACCTCGACGTCGGCCGGGTCGTACGATTTGGTGCCCGTATCGATGGCCTCGTCAGCGCTCCCGGACCATTGTCCAGTACGAGCTATCCCCGTGGGATCGCGGAATCGAACTCGGCGCATACTTCGCTGTGTCACCGTCGATCGGGTAAACGTTTGGCTCTCAGGGCCAGGAACCTACCACCACAATAACGAGTCGGTAAAGTGTCATAAAGTTTAGTTATCATGGCATAATATAATTTTAATATATTGTATTTTTTATTTATAAATAGTGGGGGTGAGGTGCTATTATCTCTTGCACGGCCTTGGAATCCGCGGTCCGGTAGTGGGTGCACACGTCGCCCGTGAGACTGAGACGATTTCTATCTGAGCGACCGTTGAGTAGCAGTACCACGGGCTCTTCCGATCTGGTTTCGTCGTTCTCCACGGCTCGATCAAACCTCGTCGGAGTCGTCCCAAATACGTGATCTGCCATCCCTCATGACGCCCGTATGGAGCGCCGACCGATTCCTTGGAATCTCGTGGCGATGGCGCCAAGCGCTTCCTGCCCGGTCTACAACGGCGCCACTCAGCCACGAAGAACTCGTTATTCAGATGCGGTGTGTCGTGGTGGCTAGATGAGTCTATCAGATATATAGCCTAACAGATAAGATGATAAATAAGACAATAATATAATTTTTCAGTGGCGTTGATTCGGAGACCACCGATTCGTGGATGCAACCTACTACAGTAATACCGTACGACCTGGACTGACGAATTCCGGTGCTTACCCGGGAATTAATTGTTCTCGATCGGTCAGTACCGAGAATGGCGGCGACCCTCGCCGAACCCGTCGTCCTCGCGGCCGCCAAGGAGGCGCTCTATCCCGACCTCGGGGCTTCGCCGACCCAGTACGCCGTGGCCGACACCCAGTTCACGCGTATGACGTGGGGCGAATGGTCCGTCCCGGAGTCAGTCCACGATCGGTTACGCCCCTTCAACTCGATTCGGCTGCACTCGGGAGAGCCTGACCTGATCGCCGTCGGGGCGCCGGAGGCCGAGGTCTTGGATGCGGGTGCGGCCGAGAACCCCGTTATCGCGGTCGAGGCGAAGGGGGACGCGTCGGCGCCCGAGGCGGCGGACGTGACCCGCGGCATCGAGCAGGCCCACGCCCGGCTGTCCGAGGTGAATCTAGGGTACGTTGCGACGCCGATCCAGAGCGTCACCGAGACGGCCCGGTCGCTCGCTCGCGACCTGAACGTCGGCGTCCTCGGCGTCCACGCTGACGAGACTGTGGAGTTCATCGAGCCCGCTCGGGTCACCGGTGCCGGCGAGTTCTCGACCGGCATCGAGGCGGTGCGCTTCCAGGCGAGCGCCCATCGATTAACCGAGGGGAGCTTCCCAGTGAACCACCCGAAGAACTTCCTAGGGTACGTGCTCGCACTCGCTGCCGAGGAAGACACCAGCGAGGTGTACGCGGAGCACGTCATCCAACTGGTCTCCGCGGGTCGGCACGGCGCCATCCTGCTGGGGCTGATCGACGACCGGAGCGACGGCGACTACCTGACCCACCTCGGGGCCGAAGTGGTCCGGTTCGCTCGGGAGGAATATGGGAGCCTCTCGAATGCCCTCCAGCAGTTTGACGCGTGGGACAGGCGATCGACCCGGTTCACGGAATTGGCGCCGAAGTGGGCGATGCTGGCGCGGGCGGTGACCATGCAGTACGAGCCGACGAAACTCGTCGTGGATTCGCTCGAGCAGCTCCATCGTGGGGGTGTGCAAGAGCCGACGCTTTCGGACCTCGTTTCGCAAGCCTGCGAGCTGAATCAGCCACTCGCCGTCGAGGTGTTCATCTCGCGTGGAAGCCGGGAGGACGTACTCGAGGAAGACGGTGAACTCGACGAGTCGGCGCTGGATGATTCCCGTGTCTACAAGTCCGGAGCGCACTTCCAGTTCAAGGCCCAGCTGTATCACGTTGGACTGATCACTTCTGGGGGGACGGACGACGGTGTGGAGGCGGTTAACGACGTCTGGCGCCTCGAGCAGCCTATCGGTCGGATGACGGACTGGCGGTGAGGCAAGTTATGCTCACTCGTGGTCGGCCCAGCCCTCGTAGTGTTTCAGTCGGGTTCTGATCTGATACGGCTCCCACTCGCATTCGTGGTAGTGGACGTCGGCAAGCGTCCCGAACTCCGAGGTATCGAGCTCGATCCCTCGCTTCCCAAGGCTGACGATGTAGGGCTTATACCGGAGTTTCGAGAACGTTTCTCGTGCCAGCGGGAACTCGTTTGGTTCTATTGCGGCTATCGCGAGCAAGTGATCCTCGTCTATCGGCGTTCCCCAGTGGTGCTTGGCAATCATCGCCGCCAGCAATGCACACTTGACCGACGGCTTCCGCATGGCCGGCGTTCCTTCGCAATCGTATATCAAGCAATGTTAACGGCCGTTTACGCTGATGGATGTGCTTATGTGCATTCGTGAATATTGGAATAGGCATGAGCGAGTCGACTCCTGTCGACGAACTCGACACCAAGGAGGCTAGACTCCGCCACCCGAGTGGCCTGCTCTACCTCATGGGCAACGAGGGTGTGCCCATTCTCCTGGATGCACTCCTTGATCTCCCACCCGGTCGCGAGTTCAACAAGACCGAGTTCGCTGATCACGCCGGCGTGACCCGCCAGACCGTCGCGAACTACATCGAACTGCTCCAGGAAGTCGAAATCGTGGAGCCGGTTACGAACACGTCGCCCCAGCGGTATCGCCTGGCTGAGAGTGCTGTGGTCGATGAACTCTTCGAGCTGAACAGTGCTATCAACTCGGTGGCCGAGTAAGTGTGTGATTAGAGTAGTGTCCGGAGTCAGAGTGAGAGCAGCGATTGGTATCACCAGGTCGAGATTGACTGACGAGCCCTGAACAAACTAGAGAGAGCCTAGGCCGGGATTTGAACCCGGGCTCTCGTCCTTACCAAGGACGCGCTTTACCGCTAAGCTACCCAGGCAAGCACACTTCCGTACCGGGGAGCCGGAGTTAGGCGTTTCGTTTACTCCCCGCCCCGCTCGTCGATATCGATCCCCAGGTCGGCCTCGATCGCTCGCCGAAGGTTCTCCAACTCCTCATCCAGGTTCCGCTCGAAGAACGACTCCACGCCGGGCAGCCGGCCCTCCACCGTGAACCGGTTCGTCAGCCGGGTCCCAGTATCCGTCTCTTCCAGCTCGTGCTCGCCGATGACGTTCATCACCCGCGAGCGGCCGGTGAACTTCACGTACTCCGGCTCCTCGCGCGTCACGTCCTCCGTCTCGATCGAGAACGCCTTCCGGAGCATCGGGATCGGGAGGTCGAGGTACCAGGTCGCCTTCCGCCCCTCGTCGTCACGCAACTCGAACTCCGAGACCACGCTGATCGCCCCGGCACGCTTCGCGGGGTCGATGAGGAATTCCCAGACCCGCTCCGGCTCGGCCGGCAGTTCGACGGTGCGCTCGACCCGGACAGTCATCGTTTAGACTACGACCTGCCCGGTGAAAAGGAATCCGTCTCGGCGACCGGTGCGCCAGGCCTCGCGATCCTCATCCGAAATCTCGAGCCGGGGGCGAATGGCACACGTCAGGCTTTCACGGCCGAATCATCGCATCGATCACATCGGCGACGAGCCGCATCCCTTCGGTCGTGAGCGTCCCGGACGGGAGGTTATCACGGATCGAGGACAACGGGATCGTGTAGATCGCCCACGGCATCACGTAACTCGTCTTCCGAATTTCCACCTCCTCGATCACGTCGTCGGGTAGCTCGGTCACCGCGTATGAATACTCGTTCTGTGTCGTGAGGCACACGACCGTTGCTTCCTGCTCGACGAACGGTCGGTCGACGTCTGAGATCACGATCACCGGCCGCGGATTGGCGTGGGCGCCGGTCGGATCCGCGGCAAAGACGAGACTCCCCTGGGGGTGATAATATGTCACCTCGGAGGTGTTCCATCGTCTCCTGCTCGACTGGTCCTCGACGCCAACCTACCCTGCATCAGAGTTCTTCTCGGCCTCGGTGATCTAGTCCTGGGCGGCTGGCTCCTCACCGGCCGTTTCTCGTTCGGCTAACCGATCGGGTGGAATCTCCGCCTTCGCACCCCTGCCGGTTTGTTCGACGTCGTCCGGGGTGAGGCCCGGTTCCGGATAACGAGCGGCCATGTCGTCGAGTTGGACGAGGCTCCGGGCGAACCGACGGAGGTCATCCCGGTGCTCGAACCCATGGTACAGGCCGTCGCTGGTCTTCCCGATCAGGTCGTCGTCGTGGAGACGGGACAGTGTCGTCGATGCCGTCCCGCGAGGAAGGTCGAGGGCTTCTCGAACCTCTGCTGGGGTGTACGCGAGATTCGTTTCCCGGTAGAGGAGGCTGATGATCGCGGCCTTGTTCGTCCCCGGGCGGATATCGATCGGGTCCTCGGGGTTGTGTTCGCGGAGGTCGACAGGCATGAATCGTTCTGTATGCGTTTGTATGTATTTGTAGTAAGATAAATACCGTGGTCAGAGTGGTACGATTCACGGGTGATCGAGGGCTCGGTCGAGACTGGTGCTGCCCCCTGGCGGGAATTCAATCGGGGTCGAGGGTCCGTTGGCCACAGTTTCGGCACTCGAACACCGTCCCTGGTACGCTCGTAGACACGATCGGCGGGCAGCTACGTGCTGCCACTCGAGACCGGGGAAATAGAACCGAGATGAATCTGCCGCGAAGCACCAGTCAGGGGTCGTTCAGCGGTCCCCGGAGGACGTCACCCGACCGTCGTCCACCGACGGATCCTCGGCCACCGGCGTCGGCCCGGTCGGCGGCTCGACTCCCGCGAGCGAGGCCGGCTCGGGCACCCCGCCCTCAACGGCAGCAAGATCGACCGCCCACTGGATGAGTTGGGGCGGGGTCCCTGGCCCGATGGCCGTCGCCCCGGCGATCGCCGCCAGCTCGAAGACGTCGGCCTCGAGGTCGGTGTCCGGGCCCTCCTGGCCTTCCCGGTTGGTCTGGTCGCGGCCGAACGATCGGATCACACCGACGGCCGCGTCCGAGGCCTCGGTCCCCGCCAGCAGGTAGGCGCCACGCGCGACGAGGATATCCGCCGCCAACACGTCGAGGTTCGCCGCGTCGGCCCCGTCGGTCGCCCAGGGGGCGTCCCGAGCCAGACGACGGGTGACCCGGAGTCCGGAGTAGACGAGCTGGACCCCGGCGACCCGGTCGGCGATGGCCTCGACGTCCACCCCGCCGTCGACGGCGCCGGCGCTCGTCACCACCAGCATGCCCGGCACGGGAGAGGACGCATCGAGCGCCGCCTCGAGCCGCTCCCGCAGGGGCTCCGGCTCGACCGCCCCGACCGCGTCCGAGGCGGCTCGCCGGACGGCTGCGGCGTCGTCCATTACCCCGAATGAGGGTCGCGGGCGGCAAAGACCTTTGGAATACTGATGCCCCGCCGTCGGCCGGATCTCACCACAGCGGCTCCGGCGCCGGCGGCACGTTCCGCTTGTGGGCGCTCCGCTCGTGGAGGTCTCTGACCCACGTGACTTGCTCGTCGGTGATTCCATCGACCAACCGTGCGGTCGCCCCCGGCGGCACGCCGCCGTCGACCGTGAGGGCCAGCACCGCGTCGAGCGTGTCGTAGTCCATCCCGAGCTCGTCCTCGTCGGTCTGGCCGGCCCAGAGCCCGGCCGTCGGTGTCTTCGTGACGACGTCCTCGGGCACGCCCACGTGGCGGGCGAGCTGGCGGACCTGCTGCTTATAGAGGATGCCGATCGGGTGGCAGTCAACGGCGCCGTCGCCGTACTTTGTGAAGTAACCGACCAGCGCTTCGGTCCGGTTGCCCGTGCCCAGGACGAGCGCGCCCTCGAGGTTGGCCACGAAGTAATCACACACCGCGCGGATGCGCACCCGCAGGTTCCCGACGGCGGTCCGGAGCGGGTCGGTCTCGATGCGCTCGCCGGGGTCGGCGCCGGGCAGCGGGTCGAGGAACGCCTCGGCGATCGGATCGATATCGATGACGTCGTACTCGATGCCGAGGTTCTCGGCGACGCGCTCGGCGTCGGACATGTTCGTCTCGTCGTTGGACTCGGCAGGCATGACCAGGCTGTGAAGGTTCTCGGCCCCCAGCGCCTCGACGGCGAGGTGGGCCGTCAGCGTGGAGTCGATGCCGCCGGAGAGGCCCAGAACGGCGCGGTCGACGCCAGCGGCCTGGGTGCGGTCTTGGATGAACGCGACGATGTGCTCGTGGGCGGCCTCGAGTTCCTCGTCGGTGAGCTGGAGGTCGACCCCGACCTCCGACGCGATCGGCATGGACGCCGGTTGGGCCGGGAGCGACTAATAGCCTCCCACCGCCGGGGAATACTGGACGGGCGGTCGGTCCGGGGCCACGATGGGTTCCCATACGAGCCACGCCCGGTCTGCGGCAGGCCGCGGAGGGGCCGGTGCGGTCACAGACCGTCTGCCGGCACCCGCCCTCGATCCGCCGGAAATGGTCATCGATGCCGAAATCTATTCATCGACAGCTATCGGAGGGACATCGGGTGGCCGGCGTCCGCTGCCATGGTACGGCATTGGGACATGTTCACCCGGCTGCCCACTTCTCCGTACGCAGCCTCGGCAGTGCTCGGGTAACATCTGGGGAGTGCACCCGTCAACGCCGAGCTCTCGGCGGTCGGCCCGCTCTCGATACCACTCTGGTCCTCTTGCTCCGCCAAGCGGCCATCGGTCGGGCCATCTACAAGCTGGCCATCGCGCCCGAGGTGGCGTCCCGATTCACCGGCTGTGGCTGCTGGGGGGCTGTCCCATCCGCTTCCCCTCGCACGGTCGATGGAGATAGGCGTTACGCGGTTGTGCGGTCCCGACCAACAGCCGCGCTGGGTTGGTGCCCATGGCACCCGTCACCGTGTGCGTGAGTACGTGCTCGTCATGGGCTACAACGGCATCCGCCACCGAGACGAACTCCCTCGCGGGCAGCACCGCCTGCCGCCCCTGGCCGGGTAACCTATACGTTAGCTTGTACTTTTCATAGCAGACTCCCAGGTGTGACCCATGGATGGTGGATTGAACCGCCGATCGTTCCTCGCCGCGACCGGAGCCACGGCCCTGGCCGGCTGCCTCGGTGGCCCCGGCGCCGAGGCGGCAACGTCGACTCCGACGGCCGGGTCGGATGGAACGATCGAGGCGCCCACCGAATCCAGCCGGGGTGGACCCCCGACGGCCGGCGCGCCGCTTCCGCTGCCATTCGACCCCGCCGACCTCCGAGACCGGGCCGTCTCCGGCGGGCCGGCGAAGGACGGAATCCCCGCCATCGACGACCCGTCGTTCGTCTCGGCCGACGAAGTCGGGGACGCGTTGGATCCGGGCGATCCGGTGTTCGGGCTCGCCACCGACGCTGGCGTGAAGGCCTACCCGCAGAACATCCTCGTCTGGCACGAGATCTGTAACGACACCATCGGCGAGACGCCCGTGAGCGTCACCTACTGCCCACTCACCGGGACGGCGATGGGGTTCCGCCGCGGCACGACGACCTTCGGTGTCTCCGGGCGCCTGGTCAACAACAATCTCATCATGTACGACCGGGCCACCGAGACCTGGTGGCCACAGATACTCGCGACGGCCATCCCCGGGCCCTGGAACGAGGCTCCTGACACCCGCTCCTTACAGGAGTTCCGGCTCGTCTGGACGACCTGGAAGCGCTGGCGCTCGGCTCACCCGGGAACCCAGGTCCTTTCCCGGGACACGGGGTTTGCCAAGAACTACGACCGGGACCCCTACGGCGCCTTTAATCCCCGAAGCGGGTACTACGCCCCCGAGGCCGTGCCGATCTTCCCGTCGCTGTCGGACGACGATCGACGCCCACCGAAACACGTCGTCATCGCGGGCCGGACCACCGACGGGGCGGTGGCGTTTGATAAAGCCGCGCTCCGCGACGCCACCCTCCTCGAGGGTCACCTCGCCGAGACGCCGGTGGTCGCGGTCTACGACGACACACTCGACACCGGCTACGTCTACCGCAACCCGGAGGCGGTCTCTATCGAGCCGCGTGACGGCCGGTTCGTTGCTAGCGACGGTGAATCGTATCCGCCCGACGGGCTGCCACTCGAACGAATCCTCGCCTTCGATGCGATGTGGTTCGCCTGGAGCGGGTTCTACCCGGGGACGACGCTCCATGCCTGACGTCGACGGCACCGCCAGCCGGTGGCCGATCCTCCTGACGATGCCAGCCGCCGCCCTGGGGAAAGCCACCGAGCGGGCGGACGCGAGGCTCGTCCTCGTGGGCAGCGCGCTCGGGTACTTCCTGCTCTATCTCGCGACCGTCGGTGACCTCGCCGTCGGCGGGAGTGGCGCGCTCACGGTCAGAACGGCCGATGATCTCTCTCGGGCCTTCGCGAGCGTCGGGTTCTTCCGCTTCGACGCGGTCGCCATCATCGGCGTGGCCGGTGTGACGGTCCTCCTCTCCCCCCTCAATCTGCTCATCGGGGCTGCCCTGGCCGGGCTCGTCGGCGCCAACCTCTCCCTGACCTACCTGGGTCTCGTTCAACCGAAAGCGTGCGGGCTCGAGGCGTCGGGCGGGGTCATCGCCGGTGTCCCGGCGCTGCTGTCCGGGGCGGCCTGCTGCGGGCCAACGATCCTCCTCGTCGTCGGCGTCCAGGCCAGCGCCACCCTCATCACCGGCTTTCAGTTCCTCGTCCCCATCGCGGTGGTGCTGCTCATTGGGAGCCTCCTCCTCATCGGGAGGCAGGTCGATCCGGGGCTGCTTTGACCCAGGCCGTCGCGACCTGTCCCGCGGCACCGGCTCAATCGGTGGACGGAGCGATCGTCACGATGGCGGAGCGCGATGATGACGACCTATAGCCGTTACGCGCCTGTGCAGCCCGGTCTCACAAGCCCACTACGTTGGTTTCTACGGGGGGCCGTTTCTCTTCGCATGGCGACGGAAACGGCTGTTGAAACCGCAGCATCGTCCGGGGAATTCAACTGGCAAGCCGGTGCCATCGGCGGGATCGTTGGGAGCGTCGTGATGGGGGCCTTGGTCGTGGTGATGAATCCCCCCACGCTGGCCGTCGCGATCCCATCCCTGTACACGCTCGCACCGCCCCCGAACCTGCCGGTCGGGTTCGTCGTTCACCTCTTCCACGGGGCTGTCCTCGGTGTGGTCTTCGCGGGCATCGCCAGCGCCATCGGCGCCGATTCGACCGCGAGGGTTCTCGGACTCGGCCTCGGCTGGGGCGTCCTCACCTGGGCCGTGCTCGCCGCCCTCGTGATGCCCCAGTGGCTCGCGGCAGTCGGCTCTCCCGCCTCGCCGCCGTTCCCGAACTTCGCGCCGCCGTCACTCCTCTGGCACGCCGTCTACGGACTGGTCCTCGGCGGCGTCTTCGTGTGGGTTCAGGAGCGCGTGTAGCGCGAAGCCTACTGCTTGTAGATCCGCCACTGGGCGTCCTCGTCGGTGGTCTCGACGATCGCCTCGACCTTCTCCCGACTCAATTCGTCGATACGCGCCAGTGCCGCCCCGATCCACCAGTGGAAGGTGTCACGGAAACTCTGCCGAACCATGTCGGGGTCGGTCGGGGTGTACACGTAGACGTGCCCGCCCTGCTCGAGGAGCTGTCGCCGCTTCTCGAGCACGCCGAGGTCGACGAGGTGGCTGAGGTGCCGAGCGACGCTGCTCCGGTCGTAGTCGGTCTCCGCCGCGAGCTCCTTGACCGTGAGCCCGCCGCCTTCCATCACGCAGAGACAGATATCGAGTTCGGACTCGGACATCTGGAAGACCGCCCCGAGCAGATCCTCGAGCGTCGGCTCGGGGACCGCCGATGCCTCAGTGTTGGCCGGGCGCATGGGCTGATCGCAACAGCGAATCGGCCCATCGCCGATGCCGAGGTTGCCGCAGCTGCCACACGAGTGGATGGTCGAGGGCTCGTCAGACGCGGGCATGCCCGCGGCATGGTGATGGATCGACAGATATCTGTCGCCGGTCGAACCACCAGCCGGTTTCTGACCCGGCAGGACGGTGATCAGTTCACCGCTCGGCCGCCGATCCGTCGACGTCGTCCGCGATGGTGGAGAGCAGCAGCCGTCTAATCCCTCGACGGAGCCGCCCGCCGGCCGACGGTTGGGAGATACCGAGCTCGGTAGCAACCGCTTCGAGGGAGGTCGCCCGCGGCTCCTCGAAATAGCCCATCTCCAGGGCGAGGAGGAGTGCCTCCCGCTGGTTCTCGGTGAGGCGTGGCTCCATCCCATCGGGCCTCGCGTAGTCGGACACCCGTTCGAGGGTGAAGTCGATGTCGTGGGCCGCCGCGAACTCCGATAACGCGGCTAAGGCCTCCCGGTCAGGGAGCCAGACGCGCACGGTCCAGGTCGCCTCGTCGTGGGACCAATCGAGCGAGACGCCATTCACCTCGGCGACTGCCGCGGAGAACGCCGTCGCCTCGGGCGAGTACTCGAAGCGATACACGGCTTCGCCGCCGTGTTCGACCACCCGATCGTATGCGGCGATGGTTTCGTCCTGCTCGAGCGCCCGCTCGAACCGGTCGAAGTCGTCCGACTGAACGGTGAAGAGGAAGGCGCCCAGGCCAGGAGCCGTTCCAGCCCCAGCGACTGGTCTGACCGTCGCGGTCTCGTCAGCTGCGACCGTCTTCGTCAACGGGAGGGCCGGTGATTCGATCCGGAGGGTGGCGGTGAGGTCGCTCATCTCTCTGTACTCACGGCGATACGAGCGTGTAGGAGACGCCCGCGTTTGAATGGGTCGAAACAACGCAGCGGTCTCGAGGACGCAGGTGCATCCGTCGGCCCCTGCCGTTGCGGTCTATCTATATGGGGGCTATTTCCGCAGCCTGTCTACGGGAATCGAGGTGGCCCGTGATGGCGAGGAACCGGAAACGGCGTGATCCGCTGCCGTCACGCCCGGAATTCGAAGCGGGCGCCGCCCTCCTCGCTCTCCGTGAGGTCGATCCGAAGGTCGTGGGCCTCGGCGATCCGGCTGACGATGGTGAGGCCGACACCGCTTCCGCCGTAGCCGGTGGTGTAGCCGTGCTCGAACACGCGGTCCCGGTCCTCCTTGGGGATCCCGACGCCCGTGTCTTCGACACTGAAGCCGCCATCGAGCGGCCCGACGCGGACGGTGATGGCATCGCCGCCGTGGCCGACCGCGTTTCTGAAGAGGTTCTCGAAGAGGACGCGGAGCTTCCCCTCGTCCCCCTCGACGGTCGCATCCTCGACCGTCAACGTGGCTTCGCGGGTGTCGACCGCATCCCAGGCGTCCCGGGCGACGGCTGCGATGGAGACCGGCTCGAACGCGTACTCGCTGGAATCGGTTTTGACCAGGGCGAGGAGGTCCGTCGTGAGTTCGTCGATGCGGTCGAGCGCTGAGTCGAGGCTATCGAGGTGGGCCTCGTCGCCGGTCTCCCGGTACGACGCCAGCCTGCCGGCAGCGATCGCGAGCGGGTTCCGGAGGTCGTGGGAGAGCATGCTGGCGAACTGGTCCAGTCGCTCGTTCTGCTCGCGGAGCGCCTCGGCGGTCTCGCGGACGGCGGTGACCTCTTGCGTCACGAGGACTCCATACGGCGCCCCGTCGATCTGGACCGGGCGCGTCTCGAGGTGGTGGACACGGCCGTCGTAGTCGAAGTCGATGGACTGGGGGTCGCCGTCGATCGTCTCCGCGAGGATCGGCCGGAGCGTGTCCACGGTCGCCGGCGGGAACAGGGCATCGACGGGCCGGCCGACCATGTCTTCGGCGAGCCGGTCGGAGAACGGGAGCTTAGACGGTCCCACGATCCGGTACCGCAGGTCCGCGTCGAACAGCACAATGACGCCGTTCGGGAACGTGTCGACGAGGGCCTCGTGGCCACCGGGCGGAATCGGCGGATCGTCGGACCCGTCAGTCATCCTTTCGGATGGCAGTCGGCCGCGTTCTAAATAACCTGTCCGTTCCACCGCTGCTGCGCTGGGACTGATCCGGTCCGCTCGGGCCCGCACCGAGGACGTCCCGGAGCTCCAGCGTGGCGAACCCCCTGACGGCTCGGCCGGAAGAGCCTGAATGATGCTCCCTGCTGAACCGGAACGCTACGTTGAAGTGAGCCCATGGCCTCGCATGGTTGCAAGCGCCGGTGGTGTAGTGGAAGCACATGAGCTTCCCAAGCTCATAGCCCGGGTTCGACTCCCGGCCGGCGCATCCCATTCTCCTCGACGCCGCTGCTCCTGGCAGTAGCAATGCTGAAGTTCGGCGCACCTGCGCCCTACTTCGATGGTATCTAAGACGCCGGCACCACTCAGGATTCATTCGGCTTGTATCAGTGAGTGTCCCCGGTTCCCTACCGCTGCCTCGAGCCCACGAGCCCGGTCGAGTAACCCATCCAGCCTGAATCGTGCGTCTTGACGTCGCAGTCCCGCCGTCCGAACCAGAGCCTCCAACGCAATCCACGGCGTCACCACGTCGCCCGGCACGAGCTGGCGGAGTTCGTGCATCGCGCGTCGTTCGTCGGTGAGGTGGTACCTTGCGTCTCGGTCCCGAGCGAGCACGACGGCACTCCCGCTTGTGCGGTCCAGCCGAGTCGTTACGATCGGCTCGGCGTTGGGGGCGGTGACACCGATCTGGTTCGTTACCGAGAGCGCTGCCCGGGCACCCTCCCCGTCGGGGCCGTGCCGAGCGCTCTTCGCCTCAATCGAATCGACGGTCTCCGGCGTGGTCCAGACATCGAATTCGGTGACGAACGGTTCGATCACCTCGACCGACCCGAGGGCCACCAGCCCGCTCGAGTCGGCGACGATCACGCCGCGTCCTCCGAGAGTGCGTTGGCAATCGCCTCAGCGTCCTCTAGCAGCGTCGCCGAGGCACGGACGGCCTCAGCGTCCCGACGACCGAGGACTCGACGGGCGTCCTCGAGCTCGACCTCGCCATCGAGATAGCGCTCCACCAGCGCCTCCTCGAACGCGTCGTCTGCTTCGAGCGATCCCAGATGGGCCTCCACCGCGTCGGCGACGATGGCCGTCCGAGTTTGTCCGGTTACGGCCGCGGCGACGTCGGCCCGCTCGACGAGGTCCTCGGACAGCCGGAAGTTGACGCGGGTGGTCGACATGGTGTACATACAACGTACATACACCGTGATAAATCGCTCGGTGGCTTCGGTGTGGACATCGGTTCCCAGGCCGATACCGTTTTCTCCACGTGGCCTTTAGGGTGGCCTAAAGATGTCCACGGCCCTTCCGCGAGCCCTCCGCCGGCTCGCCCACCCACGCTCTCACCGCTCGCAGCTCTGGGCCTGCGTCTACTGTGGCGCGTTCGACGCCGACTCAGCGGAACCGGCCCGCCAGACCGACTGACGTTACCAGGTCAGGCCTTCGTAGACGATCCCGTCGCGACGTTCGATGATCCGTCGGCCATCGACGACGACCGGCTCAGCCATCGCGTCGAACGCGTCGTCCAGGGCCGCGAACTCGTCCCACTCGGTCACGACGACGGCGCCCGAAGCGCCATCGAGCGCGGCCGCCGCGCTGGCCACGTACTCGATCTCGGGGAAGCGTTCTCGCATGTTCTCGGTCGCGACCGGGTCGTAGGCGACGACCTCGGCTCCGCGTGCCTGGAGTCCCTCGATCACCGGGATCGCCCGGGACTCGCGCACGTCGTCGGTCCCGGGCTTGAAGGCGAGGCCGAGCACCGCGACGCGCTTGCCGGCGACGTCGACGTGTGAATCCAGTAACCCGAGTAAGCGCCCTGGCTGCCGGTCGTTCACCTCGACGGCCGCCTCGAGGAGTTCCGGCTCGTAGCCCTTCGCCCGCGCTGCCGCGATGATCGCGGCGACGTCCTTCGGGAAACAACTGCCCCCCCACCCGACCCCGCTCCGGAGGAACCGCTCGCCGATGCGGTCGTCGAGCCCGATGGCGTCGGCGACCTCGTAGGCGTCCACGCCGTAAGCCTTGCAGATGTTCCCGAGCTCGTTGATGAGACTGACCTTCGTCGCGAGGAAGGCGTTGTTCGCGTACTTGATCATCTCGGCCTCGCGACGACCGGTCTCGACGACCGGCGGGTCGACCTCGGCGACGAGCGGCTCGTACACGGCTCTCAACGTCTCGACGCCCCGGCCGCCGTCGGTGCCGAAGACGACCTTGTCTGGGTCGGTGAAGTCCGCGACGGCCGAGCCCTCCCGGAGGAACTCGGGGTTGACCGCCACGTCGACGTCGGCGCCGCCCTCGGTCAGTGCCGGCTCCACCCGGTCCTCCGTCGTCCCGGGGACGACCGTGCTCTTCACGACGACGAGGTGGTCCTCGACGCCCGAGAGCGCCGCTCCGAGCGACTCGGCCCCGGCCTCGACGATCGACGTGTCGACGCTCCCGTCCGCGTTCGAGGGCGTCGGCAGCGCCAGGAAGGTCACGTCGGTCTCGGGGGCGACGCCGTAGTCGGTCGTCGCCGTCAGTCGGTCGCCACCGTGTTCGGCGACCAGCGCCCCGAGTCCTGGCTCGTGGATCGGCGCTCGGCCGTCGTTGATCGCCTCGACGACGGCCTCGTCGACGTCGATGGTGACGACGGAGTGGCCCAATTCGGCGAAGCACGCGGCCACCGTCGTCCCCACGTAGCCGCTGCCGACGATGCTGACCTCCATCTCTGGGCGACCCAGTCGGCGGCCGGCCTTGAGCGTTCTGATGGCCCGGATGCGGCGGGGGGCAACCCCTTTCCGGACCGGTCCCCTATCTCGGCTCATGAGCGAGGAGCGAACGATCCCGAGCGACGAGGCGGGCTGGCGCGAGCGGCTGAACGACCGGGAGTACCACGTCCTGCGGGAGGCTGGCACCGAACCCCCGGGCTCCGGCGAGTACCTCGAGACGGACGAGGACGGCCGATACGTCTGTGCGGGCTGTGGCGCCGTCCTCTTCGATGCGGAGACGAAGTACGCCGCCGGCCACGGCTGGCCGAGTTTCTACGACGCCGTCGAGGGCGCCGTCGAGTTCCGCGATGACCACAGCCACGGCATGGTCCGCACGGAGGTCGTCTGTGCCACCTGCGAGGGCCACCTGGGTCACGTCTTCGAGGACGGCCCGGAACCGACCGGCAAGCGCTACTGCATCAACTCACTCTCGCTCGACTTCGACCCCTCGGAGTAGGGCGATTTCGAGCGGTTCTCAGACTCGATTTTCCGAGCGGCAGGTTATTTATGTGTCGTCAGCCACCGTAGGGCCGAAGTCATGGCGGGTACAGTGATCACGGTCGCCAGCGGGAAGGGCGGCGTCGGGAAGACCACCACTGCGGTCAACCTCGCGGTCGCGCTCTGGACGGAGGACTACACCGTCGCCCTGGTCGACGCGGACCTCGGGATGGCCAACCTCGCCGCCGTTCTGGGCTTAGAACCCGAGGTGACCCTCCACGACGTGCTTGCGGGCGAGGCCGACCTCTGGGACGCGGTGATCGAGGCCAACGACGGTGACCTGCTGGTCCTCCCCGGCGAGCGGTCGTTATCCGGGTTCGCCGCCGCCAAGCCCGACGCCCTCGGCGACATCGTCGACGAGCTCGCCGAGCACTGCGCGTACGTCGTCGTCGACACTGGCGCCGGGCTCTCATACGAGGACCTGATGCCGCTCGGTTTGGCCGACGAAGTCCTCCTCGTCACGACGCCGGACCCCGCCGCCGTGGGCGACACCCGGAAGACGCTGTCGCTGGCCGAGATCCTCGGCGTCCCGGTTCGAGGCGTCCTCGTCAACAAGGCCGCCGCGGGGACTGACGCCGAGGCCGTCGCGGCGGAGGTCGGCGCCGACCTCGTCGGCACGATTCCCGAGGACCCGGCGGTCACCGACAGCACCCGTGCCGGCGACCCGCTGGCCTCTCACGCACCGGAGTCGGAGGCCGCGGCCGCCTACACGTCGATCGCGACCGCCATCATCAGCGGCGGCCCCATCGAGAGCGACGCGGACGCCGAGCCGGTGGCGGACGCGGTCGCGACTGGCCCTGACGACGAACTGGCCGAATCGGGTGACACGCCCGAACCGGCCCCCGAGGGCGAGGCGTCACCCGAGCCGTCGGACGCCGATGCGTCGACGGCGGAGCCAACAGGGGACGAGGAAGAATCACCCGACGATGAGGCCTCGGCCCCTGCAGAACCCGACGCTGAGGACGCCGATGCCGACGAGGACTCCGCCGACGATTCCACAGAGCCGGACGAGAACGTGGACGACGATCCCGAAGACGACGATGAGCCGAAGCAACGAGGCGGCCTGACGGGCTGGCTCGGCCGACTCTTCTCCTAGTACCGAACCACAGCGCGCCGCCTAGAAGTCTTCGTCCGCGTCGTCGCCGCCGCCCATGCCACCGCCTGCCCCGAACACCGAGGAGAGGCGGTCACGGAACTCGGCGAGGTCCGCGAGCTCGTCGTGGATCGCCGAGACGTCGTCCTCGACCTGTCCGATGCGACGGTCGATGGCGTCGATCCGGCCGACGTCGTCCCGAAGGCCGGCCACCTCGCCTTCGAGCTGGTCCACGTCGCCGGCGACGCCGTCGACCTCGGCCGAGACCTCGTCGACGTCCCGGGAGACGTCCTCAACGTCGTCCTCGACGTCCTCGATGTCGTCGCCCAGCGAATATACCTCGTCGTCGACGTCCGCGACTGTCTCCTCGACGGCGGCGACGTCTTCGGCGAGGTCGTCCACCTTCGCCTCGGTGTCGTCGAGGACTGCCTGGGCGCCGCCCTCCTCGTCGAGGAAGGCCTCGAGGGCTTCGGTGTAGGCCTCGAGGTCGGCGACCTGGTTCTGTAGGTGCTGGATGCGGGCATCGGTGCTGCCCTCCTCCGGCAGGAGCTCCTCCCTGAGGAGCCGCCGGTCGTCGTAGGAGACGTTGCCGGCCCGGAGTTCCTTGGCGAGGACCCGAGCGATGCCCCCGGTGACGGGGACCGTGACCTCGTCGTCGCCGTCGGCCTCCGCCTCGTCGGATGGGCTCTCCCCGCCAACCTCGGCCACGACTGACTCGACGTCGGTGACGTCCTCGTCTGCCTCGGCTGGGGGCTCGGTTTCCTCCTCGATCGACTCGTCGGTCTCCGCGTCGTCTGCTGACATGGGTGTGGTCTCCTCGGTGTCGTCTGCCTCGGCCCCCGCGGTCGGCGCCCCCACGCCATCCGCGTCGTCTGCCTCGTCGACCTCGTCGGCCGCCTCGGCCGGCTCGCCATCGCCGAGCGCCACCGTCGCGTCCGCGATGCCGCCGTCGTCCGCCGCTGCCGGTTCCGCCTCTTCCCCTTCGGCCATCGCCTCGGCGGGCTCTTCCCCGATCTCGTCGTCCTCGTCTGCCTCGGCGGTCGCGTCGGTCGGCGCGTCCGCGATCGGTTCCTCCGGTCCCGCGTCGTCGGCCTCGCCACCGCCCATCCCCGGGAGGGGCTCGTCGAGTGCCGGCTCTTCGTCGAGGAACCCGTCGTCCTCGGCCTCGACGGCCTCGGCCGTCTCGACCTCCGCCGGTTCCTCCTCGCCCGCCGGCGCCGCCTCGTCCTCGAGACCGGGCAGCGTGTCGCGCTCGCCGGAGATGACGTCGCGGACGACCTCGCTGTCCTCGGGGGAGACGAGGTCGTCGATGGCGGAAACCTCCTCCACGTCGCCGACCCCGACGGCCGGCTCGGCCAGGAGGTCGGCGCGGGTCCCGTCGAAGTCGCGGACCCCGTAGACGGTCGTGTACTGCTCGCCGGGCCCGAACTCCCGACTGAAGACGACCTGGCCCTCCTCGGCGCGCCAGTGCTCGCCGCCGTACTCGGGGTGGAACCCGATGTCGTCGTCGGGGACGTCCTCGGGGACGGCGTCGGTGATCGTGACGGTCGTCGGACCGTCCGTCGACGCTCGGACGTCGAAGACCACGGCCAGCGTCTCGAACTGGTGGTCGTTCAGGGACTTTCTCACTGACACGCCGGCCTCCTCGACGGTCACGTCCTGCTCTGGCTCGCTCATACCCCTACCTGTCGTGATTCGACCATAAAACTACCCGAGCATCTATCAGGGCTGAGACCGCCCTGCGCGGCCGTCTGCCGTCCGTCGGTCGCGCGTCAGCCCTCCGCGGGCGCCGTTTCAGGTGGAGCACAGCTCACCAACGCCCCCGTCTGACGTCCGTTCTCGGAAAGTCAGCCGTCCGCGGGCGCCATTTCAGGTGGAACGTGCCCCACCGACGCGCCTTTACTCCCCACCGCCGCAGGGCGTCCATGGACGACGCCCTCATCGACGACGACACGCTCTCGGCTGAGCGACGCTCGCTGCTGCCCGGCGAGGGCTTCTTCGTGCCTCGTTCCATCGATCGGGTCCGCGAGGAGACCGAAGCCGAGGAGACCCTGACGGGCGCCGACACCGTGATCGTCGCCGACCCGGACGCCGACGGGTTGGCCTGCGTCGCCCTCATTCGCGAGGCCGTCGGCGAGGCGGCACTGCTCGGGGCCGGCCCCCACGACTTCGAACGGGCCCTCGACCGCGTCGCCGAGCACGGCGAGCCCGGCCTCGCCCTCTACGTCTGTGACCTCTCGCCGGATTCGGTCGAGTCGATCGCCGAGCCCCTGGCAGCGGTCACCGAGACCGCCGACGCCGTCCGGTGGTTCGACCACCACCAGTGGGCCGAGGACGTCGCCGCGGCCGTTCGTGGGGCCGGCGTCGACCTGACCGTCGGCGACTCCGAGACGGACTGCTCGGCGGACGTCGCCCGCCGGCAGCTGGGAATCGAGTTCTCGGAGCACCTCGTCGACCTCGTCGCGGCCACCCGGGACCACGACCTCTGGATCCGCGAGGACCCGCGGAGCGACGACCTGGCCGACTACGCCTACTGGGCCGACCCGGCGGAGTACGTCGAGACGATCCGCGAACACGGGGCGGACCTCCCCCAGGACGTCCGCGAGTACCTCGCCGAGCGGCGGGTGCGAAAGGAGGACCTCATCGAGCGGGCCGTCGGCCGGGCGGAGATCGTCGCGGTCGGGGACTACGACGTCGGCGTGACCTACGGCCGGTGCTCCCAGAACGAGGTCGCCGAGGCGCTCCGCGAGCAGGGAGCCGATGCCGCGGTGATCGTGAAGCCGGCCGGCAGCGCCTCCATCCGCGGGACGGAGACCTTCCAGCGCTGCCACGAAGTCGCCGGCCGGGTCAACGGCGGGGGCCACCCGAAGGCCGCCGGCTGCAAGCCGGCCGTCTACGACGACATGCTCGACTACGCCCACCACTGGACGACCCGAGGGGCGGTCACCAAGCAGGTCATCCTCGACGCGTTCCGCGAGGTCGTGGAGACCGACGACGCGTGACCCTCGAATCCGTCCCGGCGCCGGTCCGCCGGGTCGCCGCGTTCACGCTCGTCGCATTCGTCGTCTACGCCGTCCTGCTCGGCGCCGGGCTGCTGATCTTCCCAGGCTCGTGGGGCACCGGTGGCTACCGGCTCTCGGTCACCATCGCCGCCGCCGGCGCCGCCCTCTACCTGGTCTACCTGGGTGGCCTCGAGAAGCTCCGGGACGTGCTCCGGTGAGATGCCATCGCGCCTCCGTGCCCTCGGCGGGGTCCTCCTCGCGGCGGTCGAGGCCGGCCTAGCCCTCCTCGTGCTGGGCACGGTGGCGATGCTGCTCGAGCTCCGGGCGGTCTATGCGGCCGGCGCGTCGGGCGAGGGCACGTTCGTCGTCGGCTTCCTGCTCCTCTGGCTCTTCGCCGGCGGCACTGCCACCGTGGTCGTCGGTGGGCACGCGGTCGCGGTAGCCGCCCGCACCATAGACCGTGCCGGCGTCGCTGGCCTCCCGAACCGGTTCCGCCGACACGCCGGTGAGCTCCTCGGCAGTGCTGCCGTGGTCGCCGCGCTGCTCCCCACGCCGCTCGGTGGGGACCCCTACCTCGCCGCACTCGCCGCGAGTGCGACCTTCGCCCTCGGGACACTAGGCCACGTCACGCTCGATGCGGTGCTCGGTCTCCGGCGTATGGTCGCGGACTGACGGACTACGCGTCGCTCCGGTCGCTGACGACCCACCGATCCGAGTAAGCCATGCCGCAAGCGCACTGGGCGTAGGCGTGGATCACGTCGCCGGACTCGTAGGGCCCACCGACGTCCTCGGTCTGCTCCTGGGCGAATGCCAGCACGAAGCGGAGGACGTGGTCATCGCTCCCGTCGTCGTCCGGGCAGGTCGCGCCGGTCAGGTCGGCCGCGACCTGTCCCTCGTTCGCGGTCGCCGCCTGGGCGAACTCCATCGCCCCCTGCCCGGCGATCTGCGGGAAGAGCTCCCGGCCCTGCTGGCCGTCGAGCACGAGGACGAAGCCGTCCTCGACCCGCTCGGCGCGCTCGGCGAGCGCTCCCGGGTTGTCGAGGTGAGCGTCGGCGAGGTAGATGGCCACGTCGTCGGGGCGCTCGCCGGCGAGGAACGCCTCGCGGGTGCTCACGGTCAGAGGTCCTCCGCGATGCGTCGCAGGGAGTCGGCCGGGCCGGCGTCGACCTCGTAGACTGCGTCCTCGCCCGGCACCCGGAGGCCGAAGGCCTCGCCCGGTTCGAGGACGTCGACGGCGACTGAGCGCCCGAGCTCGAGCTCCCGTGCGGCCACCCACTCGGCCAGCCGGTCGGTCCCCTCCCGCTCACGGGCCCGTCTGGCGTTGTCGTAGGCCCCGAGGATTGCGCGGGTGTCCCCCCGCGCACCGACCGGCGCGAACCGGGTGGTCCCGTCGACGATCACGCGGACCGTCCCCCCCGTTGGCAAGATATCCTGCTGGTCGGTCGGGACCGCGACGGCCGGGCGTCGGGTCCCGCCGCGCCGCACGTGCCGGCCGCGGAGCGAGTCGATCGCTTGGTTGTCGCTCGCGACGCGCTCGCCCATCGGGCGCTACTCGTCGTCGTCGCCGTCGTCCTCGTCGTCGCCGGATAAGAGGTCCTCGACGGACTCGTCGCCGTGCTCGACGATGGTGGCGTTGATCTGGACGGTCTCGTCGCCGACCTCGCGACCCCGGACGGTGACGCGCCGGCGCTCGCCCTCGCGATCGGGTCGGTAGCCCGTCGACCGCTCGTCGAGGAGGACTTCGCTGAGTGCCGGGCCAGCGACGTCTGCCCGCATAGGTCGGCCGGCGGCGTCGGAACCGCCGGTGATCTCGAGCGTGTAGCCGGAGAGCCCGACGGCCGCGCCGTCGACCTCCTCGCCGACCGACCGCCCGAGGAACCGGTTCGCGTCCTGCTCGTCGACTTCGATCCCGTGGGACGTGCCCGTGTCGGGGTCGCCGACGACGACCTGAAACGTAGCCATGTCCCGACGGTCGCGGCGGCGGGAAAAAAGGACATCGACTCGGCGATCCGGCTGGATTCGACTGTCTCGGCCCCCATCGAGCCCATTGCCTGGGAACCAGCCCCGGCATTGATGCGGCGGTGACGCCACGGCTCTGTCATGGCGGGCCTCCCGTCCCCGATGGCTGTGACCAAAGAGGGCGAGTACTACCACGTCCGGTTCCGCGACCCCGACGATTTCGCCGAGATCCGGACGCCGGACTGGGCCACCGAGGCAGCCCGAGACGTCTCCGCCGGCAGCCGGGTCCGGATGGGACGCCGATCGGGCAGTGACGACTGGTCGATCCAGTCGGTGTTGATCGACAAGCACGTCGGTCGCGAGAAGGCCGAGACCCAGGCGACGCGGATCCTCGAGAAACTCGAGGGCTGAGCACCGACACGTTGAACCGGCTCGCTGGCCGAGGTCGCGGACGTCGATAGATGGACCGCGACCGCCTCGGCCGTCGCCTCCGCCGGGCGTTCGACGCGAGCGACGGCGAGCGTCGGGTGGTCATCAGACAGGCCCTCGACCTCCACGACGACGGCCGGTATGCAGAAACCCACGACGCGGAGCTGAGCGTCGAGGACGTCATCGACAACCTCCGCGAGGCCCCCGACGACCTCGGGCTCGTCGAGCGCTGGAACTGGTGGGTCGGCGCGCTGGAGCTCGCCCACGGCGGCTACGAGCCGTTCCGTGTGCGGCAGTATCGAGAGGAGTGACCGGTAGGTCCCCGCCGCATCGAACCGACGGACCGAAGCCCTTCCCGGGACGAGCGGCGGTCGCATGGACGTCGAGTTCCTCGGTGGCGCCCGCGAGGTCGGCCGGAGCGCGATCCTCGTCAACGACGCGCTGCTGCTGGACTACGGCCTCACGACCGACAACCCGCCACAGCTCCCCGTCGACCGAGTCGACCCCGAGGCCGTGGTCGCCTCGCACGGCCACCTCGACCACGTCGGGGCGATCCCGTCGCTACTCTCGGGCGACGCGCGGCCGCCGATCCACTCGACGCCACCGACCGACGAGCTGGCCCGGCTGCTCGCCCGGGACACCCTGAAGCTCCGCGGGACCAGCCCGACGACTCCGTTCACCCACGAGGAGCTCAAGCGCGTCACCGAGGTATCCCGGACCCACGGCTACGGCGAGCCATTCGAGGCCGCCGGCCACGAGGTCACCTTCTACAACGCCGGCCACATCCCGGGCAGCGCCCACGTCCTTGTCGACGATGGCGACACGCGGCTGCTCTACACCGGCGACTACCACACCGACGATCAGCGGCTGGTCTCCGGCACCCGGGACCGCCCGGACGCCGACGTCGTGCTTACCGAGAGCACCTACTCGGACGTCGACCACGGCGACCGGGCCGAGCTCGAAGATCGATTCGCCGAGAGCGTGAAGACGACGCTCTGGGAGGGCGGCACGGTCGTCGTCCCCGTCTTCGCTATCGGCCGCACCCAGGAGCTGATGCTCATCTGTGCGGCCCACGACATCCCATGCTACGTCGACGGCATGGGCCAGCGCGTCACGTCCCTGCTGCGCCGGCACCCCGAGTTCCTCCGGGATTCCGAGGCGCTCAGGCGGGCGAAGTCACACGCCCGGTACGTGACGGGTCGTGACGGCCAGCGCGAGCGCATCGCCGAGCAGAACACGGTGATCCTCACCACGTCGGGGATGCTCTCGGGCGGTCCGGCGATGACGTACGTACCAGCGATCCGAGACCGGCCGGTGAACAAGATCGCACTCACGGGCTACCAGGTCGAGGGCACGCCCGGCCGGGAGCTCGTAGAGACCGGCAGCGCCGAGATCGACGGCCAGGTGATGCCCGTCGCCGCCCAGGTCGAGTTCTACGACTTCTCCGCCCACGCCGACCGCGACGGCTTGCGGTCCTTCCTCGATGCCTACCGGGACACGAGGGTACTCGTGAACCACGGCGACCGCTGTGAACCGTTCGCCGAGGAGCTCACCGAGGACGGGTTCGACGCGAGCGCCCCCGAGATCGGCGAGGCGGTCACTATCGTCTGACCGGTCAGACCAGGGCCCGAACCCCCTCGAGGAGTGCCGTACCCGACGGGGTCTCGAGCACCGCCCACACCACCGCGAGCTCCACCCCCGTCACCGCGAGTGTCACGACGTCGGCCAACGGACTGTCGACGTTCACCCCGACCGGCACGTCGTACTCCTCGGACCAGGGGTAGAACAGCGCCATCCCCCGGACGTTCCCGCAGAGGTCGAGGACGTAGTGGGTGGCGACGCCGATCCAGACGTACTGGAGGTTCCCGAAGACGAGCGGGAAGGCGGCGAAGACGCCGAGCGTGAGGAGGTTGTGGAACGTCTGTCGGTGGGTGCCGAAGGCGGTGTCGATGTCTGGGAAGAGCGCGCCGAGGGTCACCGGGATGCCGACGGCGAAGAGCACTTCTGCCGTCGGGAGGGCCCCACGTCCTTCGAGGAGGACGGCGAGTCCGATGGAGAGCAGGACGGCGTTGACCACGTGGCCTCGCTTGTTCACGGTCGCACCCTACCCCGGGACCACGTCAGTCGTTCGGCCGTCGTCAGACGCGCGGCTGACGTCCGGTGACGGTCGGCGCCCAGGGCGTCCCTCGGCTCACCTCGACCGGGAGACCAAGCGACCCCGCGACTTTGATAACCGTCGGCGGCCAAGCCGACCCATGGACCTGGCGGTGCTTCGGGACGACATGGTCGAGGGGCTGGCCCACCCCTCGAAGGGCGTCCTCGAGAGCGAGACCCTCACCGTCGCGCTCCGGGACGTCCCGCGCCACGCCTTCGTGCCAGCGGAGCCCGAGGCGGCCTACGCGGACCGGGCCTTCGACCGGCGGGGGAGCACTGTCATCGCTCCGAGCACCGCCGCGCTCCTCCTCGAGGCCCTCGATCTTCGGGAGGGGCAAGACGTCCTGGTCGTCGGCGCCGGCGTCGGGTATACCACCGCGGTCGCTGCCGAAATCGTCGGCGCCCGACACGTCAACGCCATCGACCTCTCCCGGCCGCTCGTCTACGAGGCCCGGCAGAACCTCCGAGAGACAGGGTACCGCGAGGTGCTCGTCGATTGCCGTGACGGGACCCAAGGCCTGCCCGAGTATGCGCCCTTCGACCGCATCCTCGTCGAGGCGGCAGCGGTCGAGCCGCCGGCGGCCCTCCTCGCGCAGCTCGCGGACGGCGGCCGGCTGGTCCTGCCCCTCGGCGCGAACGACCAAGTTCTCACCGCCGTCGACTCCACGGGCGACGTCGCGAGCCGCCACGGGGGCGTCCGCTTCCAGCCGCTCCTCCTCGAGGGCGAGCAGGCCGGCGGCATCGAGCGGAACCGCATGGCCCGCGAGGACCGCGAGCGCGCCGCCCGGGCGGCCGAGCGCCGCCGCGGGTGGGAACAGGAGTGGATCGACTGGGATCGAGCGGGCGGGCTCCGGTGACCGCCCACGCGACGTTCCGGGGCCCTTAATAGCGACGGGCGTCCGGCATCGACCGACGCGGATCCTGGGCGATGGAGTCCGCCCGACCCAACCGCCGGCCCCACCGGCTGATGACTCCTTCTGGCCGAGCCATGCCCGACGCGCAGCCTTCGACCGACGACCCGCGCCCCTTCGGAGCGGCTGCCGTCGTCGCCTTGATCGCCGTCGGCGCCTTCGCCGGGGCGGTCATGCGGTACGGCGTGGGGCTGGGGCTACCGGGCCCCGCCGGGACGCTCGCGGTGAACGTCGCGGGCAGTCTGCTCCTGGGACTGTTGTTGGAGTGGGCCATCGGCCGTGGTTTCCGCTCGCGGGCCGTTCGCCTCGCGCTCGGGAGCGGTCTGCTCTCGTCTTTCACGACCTACAGCGCCTTCGCGCTCGACCTCACCGGGCTCACGCCGCCGGTGGCACTCGCCTACGTCGTGACGACGTATGGCCTGGGCTTCCTCGCGGTGCTCGTCGGCCGGGCACTGGGCCGGTCGGCCGGGGGTGGGCCGGCGTGATTGACCTCCCGGCCGTCGTGCTCGTGGGGATCGGCGGCTCCGTGGGAGCCCTCCTCCGGTACGGCACGACCCGGGCCTTGGACGCCGAAGCGTTCCCGTACGGGACCTTGGTCGTGAACGCCCTCGGGAGCTTCGTCCTGGGCCTCGTCACGTTCGCCGGCGTGGGCGACCAGGCCCTGCTGCTGGTGGGCGTCGGCGGCTGTGGCGCCTTCACGACCTTCTCCTCGTTCGCCCACGACACCGTCCACCGGTTCGAGACGGGCGAGACCGTGCCGGCCCTCGTGAACGCTACCGGCACGCTGGCCGCGGCCTCCGCCGGGGTCGCCCTGGCCTGGGTCCTCGTCGGCTGAACGCCACAATCGTTATGCGCCCTCGCTCCGAACCGAGCGGAGAGCGGGTGCGACACCGGCCCGGAGTTCGCGACTTCCCCCCGGTGCGCCCGGGAATCACATGACTGAACCCGATGACACGCCCACCGTCCTCGTCGTCGAGGACGAGCGCGACCTCGCCGACATGTACGTCGAGTGGCTCACCGAACACTACGACGTCCGCGCGGCCTACGACGGCGAGTCCGCCCTGGATGAACTCGACGACCACGTCGACGTGGTCCTCTTAGACCGGCTGATGCCCGGCGTCTCCGGCGACGACGTGCTCGAGGAGATCGAGGACCGAGGCCTCGACCCACACGTGGCCATGATCACGGCCGTCGAGCCAGACTTCGACGTCCTCGCGATGGGCTTCGACGACTACCTCGTGAAACCGGTCTTCGCCGAGGACGTGCGAGAGACGGTCGAGCGGTTGCGCTCCCGGTCGAGCTACGACGCGCGCTTACAGCGCTACTTCTCGCTCGTCTCGAAGCGATCGGCCATCGAGGAGTACCGCTCGCCGGACGAGCTCGAGGCGAATGACGAGTACGTCCAGCTAATCGAGGAGATCGCCGGCCTCCGTGACGACCTCGACGACATGATGGCCGAGTTCGACGACGAGGAGTTCGATGCGGTCTTCCGGACGATGGACCGTCGGCCCCTCCAAGAGGGCTAAAGCGGGTCCGGTCGGCCGGCCGCCGCCGGCCACTATCACGCGTACGCCTCGAACTCTTCGCCGCGAAGCAAGAAGTAGCCAGTCCCGGCCAGCCCGACCGCGGTCGCGACGCTGAAGGCGACCGTCGGGTCCTGGGCGTACAGCCAGCCGCCGATGGCCGCGCTCGGGATGACGACCGTGTTCCGGACGAGGTAGTACGAACCGGTCACCCGCCCGCCTGCGTCCGCCTCGGCGGGGCCGACGATGAGGGCCTTATGCGCCGGCAGCCCCGCGAACCGCAGCCCGGAGACGGCGAAGAGGACCCCCACCACGAGGGGATCAGCCGGCGCGGTGATGAGCAGCGCGGGAAACACCGCATACACGGCGAAGCCGAGCCCGACGACCGGCTTCAGCCCGACGCGCTCGGCGAGCCTGGCGACGGGGATCATCGTCAGCAGCGCGACCATCATCTCGACCGCGAGCAGGACGCCGAAGAAGGCGTCCGGGCGGAGCGACCAGCCAAAGAGTGTGACCCCGACCGCCAGGAAGTCGACGACGACGATGACGAAGAACACGTAGACCATCCCGTTGGCGAAGCGGACGAGCGTGTCTCCGATCAAGAGCGGCCGGAGTGGCGACGGGAGCGACCGGAGGTCCTCGAGGACGTCAGCGAGCCCCTCGAAGGACCGCCCGATGGTGTCCTCGGCGGCGTCGTAGAGCACGTGTTGGGCCACCGTGGCGACCGCGCCGAAGGCGACTGCGATGAGGAGCACGCGCTGGAAGCCATCGACGAAGGTGGCCGTCGCGGCCAGGACGCCCGCGGCGAGCAGCGGCCCGAGCAGGAAGCCGATACGTCGGAAGGTCTCGGTGCTCGCGAAGCCGGTGGCGAGCCGGCCCGGTTCGACGCTCTGCTTGACGATGGCGAACGTCGCGCCGAGCCCGAATGACTTCCACGCCTGGGCGAGGAACAGCCCGACGAAGATCCAGCCCCACGCCGGCAGGACGACCCCGCCGACCGGAAGCGTCCCGAGCAGCGGTGCGGCGGCCCAGATCGCGAAGCCGACCGTCGCGATCACGCCGAAGGCGGTCAGCGCGAGCCGCGACCCGACCCGGTCGGAGACGGCGCCGCCCGGGTAGGGGTAGACCGCGCTGATGAGGTTGCCAACGCTGCCGTAGAGCCCGATGACGCCCGCACCCGCGCCCAGCACCCGGAGGTACTCCGGGACGTACCGCCCGGTCATCTGGAAGGCCAGGCTGAAGGCGAGCATCGCCACCGAGAGCACGAGCACGTCACGCCGGAGCGCCAGGAACTGGCGGAACGGCGCGAGCACGTCGGTAGACTCGGCCTCGCCCATGGACGGTAGGGGGCTCACGCCCCACCCAAATAGCTTCTACGCGGCAGGGGCCGGGGCCTACGGAGACTGGCCGGACGGCTCCATTGCGTCGACGAGCCAGTCGCGCAGGTCGGCGTACGGGACGCCGCCGTCCATCGACTCGTAGGTGCCGAATTCCCGGAGTTCGGCGCCCATCTCCTGGAGCCGGCCGAGCGTCGCGCGCATCGGGGCCGAGCCGACGCTCACCCGGGCCACGCCACAGTCGGCCAGCGTCGCTATCGACGGTGCCCCCGGGCCGCCGAGGACGTTGAGCGGGCCCTCGATACCGTCCACTAGCGCCATGATCGTCTCGGGATCCGTGACACCGGGCACGAACAGGCAGTCGCTGCCGGCCCGTGCGTAGGCGTTCGCCCGGTCGATCGTTCGCTGTATTCGATCGGCTTCGTCACCGACCTCGAGCCAGAAGACGTCGGTCCGGCCGTTGATCACGACGGGGATGTCTGCGTCGTCAGCGATCTCCCGCGCCGCCCGGATCTTCTCGGCGTGGTGCTCGGGGTCGTCGAGCAGATCGTCGGAGTCACCAGTGCCGTCCTCGAGGTTCACGCCGACCGCGCCGGCCTCGGTGGCCAGTGAGACGGTCTCGGCGACGGTCTTGGGATCATCGCCGTAGCCAGCTTCGACGTCTGCCGTGACCGGGAGGGGCACGCTCCGGGCGATGCGTTCGATCGCCGAGACCATCTCGGCTCGCGGCAGCACCTCGCCGTCGGGGTAGCCGAGCGACGCCGCAATGCCGGCGCTCGAAGTGCCGACGGCCGAAAAGCCCGCGCGTTCGAAGACCATCGCGCTCGCCGCGTCCCACGCGTTGGGCAGGACGAGCGGGGTGTCCTGGTGGTGGGCGTCGAGGAACTGGCGGGCGAGAGCCGGCTGGGGTTCCCGGTTCATGGCTCCTCCGTCGGGGGCGGGGAATTGCTGTTGCGCGGCATGAGGCCACTGGTGGTCGCGATGGGTATAACCGTGAGCGCTTTGCGGTCGGTCCGGTCCCCCCGGTGGACGAATCGTGACGACCGTGCCGGGGAAGACGGGCCGGGAGGGAGTTGAACCCCCGACCATCTGGTCTCTCCCGCAGCGGCGCGGGACGACCGCGCGGCCACGTTAAAAGCCAGACGCTCTGCCTAACTGAGCTACCGGCCCTACGCCCGGCTTGACGCGGATGCGCTAAACGTTTGCCATCGGTCAGGTGCGGGGCGCCCTCATTCTCCGCCCCGCATCGGCACGAACCGGACCCGCGTCAGCTCCGTCCGCTCCACGCCGTCGGGCTCCCTCTCGACCATGACGAGTCGCTGGTTGCCCTCGCCAATCGGGGCCAACAGCCGCCCGCCGGCCCGGAGCTGCTCGAGCAGCGCGGATGGGACCTCGGGGGCCGCACACGTCAGGTAGATGGCGTCGTAGGGGGCGTGTTCCGGCCAGCCCGCCCAGCCGTCGCCGGCCCGGATCGACACCTCGCCGTAGCCCAGCTCGGCCAGTCGCTCTCGGGCCGCCTCCGCCAGTGAGGCGTGATACTCGACGCTGTAGACGTTCTCAGCGCCGACAACCTCGGCCGTCACCGCGGCGTGGTACCCACAGCCCGTTCCGATCTCGAGGACCTGGTCGCCTGGGGACAACGCGAGGCGGTCGACCATCTCCGCGACCATGTGTGGCGCGCTGATGGTCTGGCCCTGCCCGATCGGGAGCGGCCGATCGGCGTAGGCGTCCCCGCGTCGACCCTCGGGCACGAACGCGTGTCGGGGCACGGCCCGCATGGCGGCCGCCGTCGAGGCCCGCTCGACCCGCCCGACCAGCCGGTCCACCATCCGGCCGCGCGCCTCGGCGGGATCGTCGACGTTGTCGCCACCGAACGACATCCACCTCACCACGCCGACCAGGCGTCGCCGGTCTCGTCCCTCGCGTACACCCGGGCGAGGTCCTTCGCCGGCACGGCGTCGCCCCGTCGGTCGAGCTTCCGGGTCGGGTATCCGGTCGCGTCCTCACGGACGACGAGCCCCTCGACCTCGAACTCCTCGTCTCCGAACGACTCCGTCTCACCGACGGTGAACTCGTGGTCGCCCGGCACGGGCACTTCGAGGCTTCGCGTCCCGTCATGGCTGCCGTCGGTTGGGTGTAGCGTCACGTCGACGGTGACGTTGTCCACCGCGCGGGTCCAAATCGTCTCGACGTCCCGGGGTTCAGCTGCCTCGACGCGTTCCTCCGGGCCGACCTCGACGGCCGTGACCCGGACCCCGAGGATGGCCTCCTCGGTGTCTACGACGAACTCCTCCCCGACGGCCACCGGTTCCTCGGCGGGCATGGAGAGGGCCGCGGTCGTCGACTCTCCCTCCTGGGAGATCACGACGGTCCGCTCGACGGTCTCCTCTGATGGGGGCGCCTCCTTGTGGACTTGGCCGCACTCGCCACAGCGGACGGTGAAGAGCCCGCCACCCGTCGAGAGCACCTCGTGGGCCGTCGGCTCAGCGGGGGAGCACCCCGGACAGGCGACCGCGACGCGTTCGGCCCCATCGGTCATGCTGAAACGGTAGGCGGTCGCCGCCTAAAAGTCCGCGGAGTCGGGGTGCTGGCGATGCGCCCTCGGTGACCAGCCCGTCCACTCGTGGGAATCCTCCACAGGTTTATTGCGTCCCGGCTGCTCGACCGGCCAGTGTCTGGTTCGACGCGGCCGATGGTGGCCGGCCACCCAGTACCCCGCGGATACGTCAGTCGCATACCCACAGGGTTCCTCGCCCTCGGGGTCAGCGTCGTCCTGCTGCAGGTCGCCATCCAAGTCGTCTACGCCGGCGTCGGTGCGCTCGCGACCTTCGGCGGGGCGCTCTCGGTCGGTCTGACAGCCCTCTTCGCCGCCCCCATCGTCCTCGGCGGTCTCTGGCTCTCGCGCCGGGACGTCAGCCCCGATCGGTACCCTCGCGTCGCCGGGTGGTGCCTCGGCCTGCTCGCCGTCCTCCTCGCCATCAACCTGGTGATGATCGCGGCTTGGTCGACCGGGTCGTTCTCTCTGGACCTCGCCTGGGCGGTGCAAGCCGCGGCCATGGGGGCTGCCGGCGGAACCGTGTTCGGCGCGATCGAGGCCCGGTCGATCGAGCGGGCCCGGGCGGCCGAGCGAGCCTCGGTCCGGACGGAGCAGCTCGAAGCCCAGCGGGAGTGGCTCGAGTACTTGAACAGCCTCCTCCGCCACGAGGTCTTGAACACCGCGAACGTCATCGTCGGGTACGCCGATCTCCTCCTCGCCGAGCACGAGGGCGACGAGGCTACGCGCGATCGGCTCGAGCGCATCGCCCGACAAAGCCGGAAGATGTCCGACGTCATCCAGGACGTCCGACTCCTGATCCAGGCGACCAACGAGCAGGCCGACTTCCACCCTGTCGACCTCATCGAGCTACTGGACCGAGAGGTGACCGCGCTCGAGGATCGGTTCGAGTCCGTCTCGGTCGAAACCGACTGGCCGGCGGCGGTCTCCGTCCAGGCGGACGAGATCCTCTCACGAGTGTTCTCGAACCTGCTGGCGAACGCCGTCGAGCACAACGACTCGGCCCAGTCCCACGTGTCCGTCTCCGTCGACGTCGATGGCGACACCGCCTCGGTGCGCATCGCCGACGATGGCCCGGGGATTCCGGACGCGGAGCTCGACACGCTCTTCGAGCGGAACGGTCGCGGGGACCACGGGCTCGGTCTCTACCTCGTCCACACGCTGCTCGATCGCTACGACGGCTCGATCGAACTGGCCGAAACCGGCCCCGGTGGCACCACGTTCCGGGTGGAACTGCCCCGCGCGTCGGCCGACCAGGTGGAGTCGACCGCCGACCGGGCGCCGCGGATGGACGCGACTTGATCCCGGCTCACTCGGGCGACGGGAGCGTCACGGCCTCGCCGTCGGCGTACACGGTCGGGTCCGTGAGGACGCCGTCGAGGTGGATCGGCGCGTCGACGTCACCGCCGAACCCCGCGTCGTCACCGATGGCGATGTGGACCGTCCCGGCGGCCTTCTCGTCTAAGAGCACCGAGCCGACCAGATCCCCGACGCCGACGTTCGCGCCGATGCCGAGCTCGGCCAGGTTGTAGGCGTCACGACCGACCTCGTCGGCGGCGGCCTCTACCTGCTCGCGGATGGCCTCGTCCGAGATCTCGGTGACGTAGCCGTCCTCGACGGTGAACTCGAGGCGCTGACCGTCGAGCCGGCCGTAAGGCATCATCGTCCCGTCGACGACGTAGGTCCCCTCGGCGCTCTCGGGGCTAATGAAAATCTCCCCGGCGGGCAGGTTCGAGTAGACTCCGGGCTCGTGATTCAACCCGACGTCCGCGTGCCAGTCGCGCTCGCCCGGCTCGAAGCTGACGTCGGTTCCCTCGGGAGACGTGACCCGTATCTCGTTCGCTCCCTCGACCTGGGCGAGCAGGTCGTCACACGCCCGGTCGATGGCCTCGTAGTCGGCGTCGAGGCCGGCGATCATGACGTCCTCGGTGATCCCCGGCATCGTGGCGCCCCGGGCCCCGGCATCGGTCGCTCGGCTCCGGGCCCGGGTGTGCGTGAGGCTCTTCGTCGTCGGCGCGACGAAGACGTCCGCCTCGAGGAGTGCCCCGGCGACCGGGTCCGGGGGTTCGGCGCCGTGTTGTGGGCCTGGCGGATACCGAACGATGACGGCGTCGTCGGTGACCTCGCTCGCGACGGCGTAAAGGGTCTCGCCGATGCGCTCGCGCTCGTCGTCGGTGACGACTGCGATGGACTCGTCGGCCCCGAGGGCGAGACACTGGTGGATCGCCGTCTCGGCGGCGTCGTGGAGGCTCATGCCCGGAGGTGGGTCGTCGGGCAGTTAGGGGTTTCCACCCTCGCTGGCCCGGTTACTGGCGGTGCTCGAAACGGTATGAGGGGTAATTCTCCGTCGACGGGTGGTCCGGATGTCAGGGTTGTGCCCACCGTCGGTCGCTCAGGCAGCGTCCCGATTCCGCTCTCGTTGCCGCAGTTCCTGGCGCTGCAGTTTGCCCTGGGGTGAGATTGGGAGCTCCGCCGCGAACTCGACTTCGCGCGGATACTTATACAGCGCCATCTGCTCCTTCGCGTAGTCCTGGAGCTCGGCGGCGAGGGCGTCGGTGCCGTCGTGCGCGGGGGTCAACTGCACGAACGCCTTCACGATCTCGCCTCGGACGTCGTCTGGTTTGCCGATGACGGCTACCTCGTCGACCGCATCGTGGCCGCTCAGCACCTCTTCGACCTCCAGCGCCGATATCTGCCGCCCCGCGCTCGAGATCATGTCGTCGAGCCTGGCGACGTGGTAGAGGTAGCCGTCATCCGTCTGGTAGAAGACGTCATCGAGCAGGGACCAGCCGTCGTGGGTGTCGGTGGCCATCTTCTCGGGGATCCCCGGATGGATGTTGTTCCAATACGTGATGGCGGAGGGGCCGCGGAGCTTGACCTGGCCCCGCTCGCCACGGTCGATCTCGCGGGTCGGATCCTCGACGTCGACGAGCTTCGTCTCGTAGCCCGGGAGCCCCCGGCCGAGCGAGACGTCGGGTGCGAACTTCTCGCCGTCCCGATACGGTGCCAGAACGATCCCACCCAGTGGGCACATGCCGAGGGCGTCGTTGAGCTGCACGCCGGTCGCATCGACCCACCGTCGGTTCAGCTCCTCGTCGACCACCGGACTGACGAGGAGCCGCAGGGAGGAAAGGTCGTAGTCGGCGGGGTCGTGCTGGTTGATCATCATCCGGATCATGGTCCCGAAGGCGTTCATGACGGTCACGCCCTGGCCTTCGATGACCTCGAGGACGCGTCCGGCCGACGGCCGCCGAGCCAGGACGACGGTGACACCGTGTCTGAACGGGAGCTTGATCTTCTCGACGTTCCCCATCCCGTGACCGATCGGTGCGGGCGCGAAGGAGACGTCTGCCGGTCCGAACCCCCGTCCTTCGCCAGCGTCTGCGTCGGCGTTGGCGACGGCCGCCGCGTGGGTATGTACGCAGCCCTTCGGCCGCCCGGTCGTGCCGGACGTGTACATGATCGTGGCGACGTCGAACGGGTCCGTTTGGACGTGGTCGGCGAACGGATCGGCATCGGCCGCCAGCGCCTCGAAGTCGAGATAGTCGCTCGATACGTCCCCCGAGACAACCACGTGCTCGAGCGCGTCGGCGTCCTCGATGGCCTTCTCCACCTGCTCGAAGCGCTCGTCCATCGTGACGAGGACGGTGGCCTCGGTGTCGTTCAGGAAGAACCGCAGTTCCCGGGCGTTCTCCGGGAGGGTCGACGACGTGACGACTGCCCCGACCTTCCAGGCGGCGAGATGGGTGACGATCGCCTCCGGGACCTCCCCGAAGCGCCAGAGCACCCGGTCGCCCGGCTCGACGCCGAGGTCGAGCAGTGCGCCCGCGAAGCGGTCCACCCGCCGGCTGAGCTCGTCGTAGGTGATCTCCTCGTCCGTCCCGAGCGAGACGACGGCCGTGCGGTCCCCCCAGCCGTTCTCCTCGATACCACGCTCTAGGAACTCGTAGGTCGCGTTGAGGTCGTCGGCGTTGTGGACGTAGTGGAATCGGGGGTGAGCGTAGACCGTCTCCGTCGTCACCTCGTCCGGGAGAAACCGGCTGGGGACGTTGCGATACACTCGTTCGAGCGACTGCACTGACCTGCAAAAGCCTTTGGTCGATCACCTGGCCCGACGCCGCCCCGAGGCGGAAGCTCCGGCCGGATTCACCCCACCTCGAAACGCTTACCCGCCGGCCCGACGGACCGTCCACCGATGATACGGGTCGCCGTCAACGGCTATGGAACCATCGGCAAGCGCGTGGCCGACGCCGTGGCCGCCCAGCCCGACATGACGGTCGCCGGCGTCGCGAAGACACGCCCGAACCACGAGGCTCGGTCGGCCGTCGACCGCGGCTACGACCTCTACGCGGCGATCGAGGAGCGAGCGCCGCGGTTCGAGGAAGCCGGTATCGACCTCGCGGGGATGGTCGACGAGCTCGTCGCCGAGGCGGACGTCGTCGTCGACGCGTGCCCGTCGGGCGTCGGGGCCGACAACCAGTCGCTCTACGAGACCTACGACACGCCGGCGCTCTACCAGGGCGGAGAGGACGCAGACGTCGCTGACGCGAGCTTCAACGCCCGGTCGAACTACGACGACGCCCGGGACGCCGACCACGTCCGCGTCGTCTCCTGTAACACGACCGGCCTCGCCCGACTGCTGGCCCCACTCGAGGAGACCTACGGCGTCGAGAAGTCCCGCGTCACCCTCGTCCGTCGTGGCGGCGACCCGACCCAGTCCGGGCGCGGCCCCATCAACGACATCCTCCCGAACCCGGTGTCGCTGCCCTCCCACCATGGTCCCGACGTCAACACCATCTTCCCCGATCTAGCCATCGACACGCTCGGGCTGAAGGTGCCGGCGACACTGATGCACATGCACAGTGTGAACGTCACCCTCGAGGCCGAGCCGACCGCCGAGGCCGTGACGGCCCTGCTCGCCGACGAACCGCGGATCTTCCTCGCGACGCCCGACCTCGGCGTCGACGGGACGGCCGCAGCGAAGGAGCTCGCCCTCGACGCCGGCCGGCCCCGGGGCGACCTCTGGGAGAACTGCGTCTGGAGCGAGTCCATCACGGTCGAGGGGTCGGACCTGTATTGCTTCCAGGCCATCCACCAGGAGTCCGACGTCGTGCCCGAGAACGTCGACGCCGTCCGCGCCATCACGGACGCCATGGACGCCGAGGAGAGCATGGCGACCACGGACGAGGCCCTCGGCGTCGGCCGGCTCTAAATCGACTCGCGGCTGCCGATTGCGTGGATCTCTCCCCTGGCAGAACCCTTTTGCACCCACCCGGGCTACCCCCGGACATGCGTCGGGACCCCGACGACCCGTTCGACGACCTCTTCCGGGAGATCGAGCGGCTGATGTCGGACGTGATGGGCCAGGGCGGGACCGTTGACGTCGACCCGGGTAGCGATACCCACGTCGACGTCCACGAGTACGACGACCGCATCGTGGTCATCGCCGACCTCCCGGGCGTCGAGAAGGACACGATAGACGTCACCTGCGACGGCCGGACGCTCTCCATCCGCGCCGACGGCGACTCGACGAGGTACGCCGAACGGGTCCGTCTGCCGGCGGCCGTCGACGAGCAGTCGGCGAGCGCCACCTACAACAACGGCGTCCTCGAGGTCCGGCTCGCCCGGACCGACGACTCGGCCGACATCGACGTCACCTGAGGACCCCCCGGCCGACGAACCTTTTTGTGACCCCCCGGCGAGTCTCGGGAGAACTCCATGGCGACCGAGACTCACGACTACGTCGTCGTCGGCGCCGGCTCCGCGGGCTGCGTGCTGGCGAACCGGCTCAGCGCGTCCGGCGACCACTCGGTCCTCCTGCTCGAGGCGGGGGGCCCCGACGAACAGCAGGAGATCGAGGTCCCGGCCGGATTCGGGGACCTTTTCCAGAGCGAGGCGGACTGGAACTACCACACGACGCCCCAGTCCGAGCTCGACGACCGGGAGCTCTACTGGCCCCGGGGGAAGGTGCTCGGCGGCTCGTCCTCGATCAACGCGATGATCTACATCCGCGGGCACCCGGCCGACTACGACGCCTGGGCCGACGCGGGCAACGAGGGCTGGGGGTGGGAGGACATGCTCCCCTACTTCAAGCGGGCCGAACACAACGAGCGGTTCTCGGACCCCACCCACGGAACCGACGGCCCGCTGAACGTCACCGACCCCCGCGACCCGAACGAGCTCTCCGAGACGTTCGTCGACGCCGCTGCGGCCGTCGGCTACGATCGTACGGCCGACTTCAACGACGGCACCCAGGCGGGTGTCGGCGTCTACCAGGTCACCCAGAAGGGCGGCAAGCGACACAGTACGGCGACCGCTTACCTGAAGCCCGCCCTCGACCGACCCAACCTCGAGGCGCTGACCCACGCCCTCGTCACTCGGGTCCACTTCGACGGCGACCGGGCCGCCGGCGTCGAGTACGAGCACGAGGGGCAGACGAGGACGGCCGACGCCGGCTCAGAGGTGATCCTGTGTGGAGGCGCCGTCAACTCGCCCCAGCTGCTCATGCTCTCGGGCGTGGGGCCGGCCGGCCACCTGGAGGACCACGGCATCGACGTCGTGGCCGACCGCCCCGGGGTCGGGCGAAACCTCCAGGACCACCTGAACCTCTTCTCGATCTACGAGGCCACCACGGGCGGGACGCTCGCCGACGCGGAGTCCATCTGGAACCTGCTGAAGTACCTGGTGCTGAAGAAGGGCCTGCTGACCTCGAACGTCGCCGAGTCCGGCGGCTTCGCGATGACCGACCCCGACCTGGACGCCCCCGACGTGCAGTTCCACTTCGCCCCTGGCGCTGTCTTCCGACACGGCCTCGAGGAGCTCGACGTCGACAACGCGTTCTCGCTCGGCGTCGTCCAGCTCCGGCCGGAGAGCCGCGGCTGGGTCAGCCTCGCCACCGCCGATCCCCACGACGACCCGCTCATCGACCCCAACTACCTCGCCGAGGACGAGGACTGGGCGGTCCTCCTCGACGGTATCGAGCGGTGTCGGGAGATCGTCGCCGACGCCGCCTTCGACCCCTACCGCGGCGAGGAGCTCATCCCCGGTGAGGAGGCAGACTCGCGGGAGGACCTGCGGGAGGCCGTTCGGGAGTACGCCGAGACGCTCTACCACCCGGTCGGGACCTGCAAGATGGGCAGCGACGACGACGCGGTGGTCGACGACCGGCTGCGGGTCCACGACGTCGACGGGCTCCGGGTCGTCGACGCGTCGATCATGCCCCGGATCACCCGCGGGAACACGAACGCCCCCACTATCGCCATCGCCGAGCGGGCGGCGGACCTGATCGCCGAGGCCGCATAGGTCGCCGACGCCTCACCGCTCGGCCGCCCGCTCGATGAGTCGCGCCAGCCGGTCGTAGAAGTCGGACTCGTACTTCGACGGGTCGTCGATGGTCGGCCGGGCGTTAGTCTCCGAGACGACCGCCCGCTCGTCGGTGACCAGCAGGTCGACACCGAGCAGGTCGATGTCGAGGACGTCGGCGACCGCTTCGGCCAGCCGTCGGTGCGCATCGGGCGGCTCCACGCGCGTGGCCTCGGCGTCGCGGTGGACGTTGTGCTTCCAGCGACCCGCCGCGGTCGCCGCCGTCGGGAGCCGGCGCTCGACCGCGCCGGCGTACTCGCCGTCGATCACCATCAGTCGGTAGTCGGTGACGTCGGGCAGGTACGCCTGGACCAGGAACGATCGGTCCCGCGTCGCCGGGAACTCGTGGACGAGGTCGAGGTAATCGACGATCCCGAGGAAGGAGTCGAGGTCGTGAGCTTTCGCCACGCCGATGCCCCGCGTGGTCGAGTTCGGCTTCACCACGACCGGTGGCTCGAACCGCTCGAACGCGTCCACCAAGTCGGCCTCCTCGACCGGGTTCGAGACCACGACCGTCTCCGGGACGGGGAGCTCCGCGGCCGACAGGGCCGCCAGCACGCCGCCCTTGTTCCGGGAGGTCAGCACGGCGTCCGGCCCGTTGATCCACGGGACGTCGAGCAGCGCGTCGACCACCCCGCCCTCCATGAGCCGGGGCGGGTAGACGTAGCCCACGTCGAAGCCCTCGAACGCGTCTCCGGGAGCCGTCACCGCGAACGTCCGATCGGACGGTTGGACGTATCGGGCCCGGATGCCCCGCGCCTCGAGCGGCTGGCGCATCCGCTCGTAGGTCTCGGCCCGGGAGGCGACCGCCAGCTCCAACATACGATGTCGGTTCGCGCCGCGCACCAAAACCGCTCGGGTCGGCCGCTACCCAGTCGGTGCCTCGTAGACCTCGGTCTCCGGGTGGAACTCGAACCACCCCATCCACCGCGTGCGCTGGAACGCGACCGGCTCTCCGCCCGAGGTCACGTCGACACGGTCGGACTCGGCTTCGTACGTGAGTGCGACCGGGACGCCCCCGATGGTGTCTCCGAGGGAGCCCCGTTCGCGAAGCGTGGCGAGGGGGTAGGCCGTCGCCTCGCCGCCGATTTCGACACCGACGACCACCTCGGTGAACGGCAGCCGGGTGTCGGTGGCCGTCGCGCCGGGCAGTTCGACGCGCTCGGTGCCCGCGGCGAGCCGGCGGGTGCGGTCGCGGGGAAGCAGTCCGGCCCACTCGCCCTCGTCGGGTTCGACGGCCAGGGTCGTCTCTGGCTGCTCGTCGTGCCACGCGCGCCACGTCGTGAGCTGGCCGCCAAGCCCGTCGAGGCGTGTCCCGGCGAGCGGCCCCGCGAGCGCCTCACCGGTCGCGTGCTGCCAGAGCGTCCCCGTCTCGCGATCCCGCATGACCATGTTGCGGCGGTACACCGCGAGGGGCTCGAACGTGAGCCGCTGGCCGTCAACGACCGGATCGAAGACGATGCCGCTGTTGCAGTACGCACACCAGGCTGCGAGCACCGGTCGGCCGTCGACCTGGTCGTTGACGAGGTGGTGCGGGACGAGCGTGTCGACGGTCCACGCATGGGCCTGGCCACCGACCGCGGTGCCCACGACGCGTGTCTCGCCATCGACGTCCCCATCGTCGGCGGTCACGTGGTCGGGCGAATCGAGCGGGACGAACAGCCGCCCGGCGTGGAGGAAGCCGGAGAGCGGTGTCAGCAGGACGACGAGCCCGAGGAGACCGAGTTGCACCCGCGTGGGCGAGACCGCGTACCCGACGCCCGCGAGCCCCAGCGAGCCGGCCGCCAGGCCGATGCGGATCCGCCGCCGGTGGTAGAGCATGCCGATGCCGAGCTGGGGGACCACGGTGATCCATTGGTGGAGGAAGACGGCGAGGAGCGAGAGGAACACGGCGACGGTCGCCAGTACCAGGGAGACGGCGGTCATTGGCGCTCACGACGGCTTCGCGGTCCGAGTACTTGGCTTCCCTCACCACTGGAGCAGAAGCTCTCCGTCGAGGACCTCGACGTCGTAGGTCCGGACCGGCTCGTCGGCCGGTGGGCTGCAGACCGCGCCCGTCCGGACGTCGAACTTGGCCCCGTGCAGTGGGCAGGACACGACCCCGTCGTCGAGTCGGCCCTTTCCCAACGAACCCCCGACGTGGGTGCAGCGGTTGGCGATCGCGTGGTACTCGCCGTCCACGTTGAAGATGGCAACTCCCTCGCCGTCGATCGAGACGGCCATGGCCTCGCCCGTGGCCAGTTCGTCGGTCGTGGCGACTACCACCGGCTCTGGCATCTACTCTCATCCTCCGTGGGGGACCGGGATGAAGCCACCGCTGGCCTCCCGAGCATACCCAAGAACGAGCGGTCGACTACGCGATGAGGAGGTCTTCGCCCCGCTCGACCACGATCCGGCAGGGCGGCGAGAGCTTGTTGTACGCCCGACGGAGCGCGTCCTTCGCTACGTCGGCCTGGTCGACGTCGCAGTAGATCGTGAAGATCCGGTCGCCCCGGCTGACCCGGGCCGCCGTGCCGACGGGCTTGCCGAAGGATTGGCGCATCCCGTCGGAGACACGGTCGGCACCGGCCCCGGTCGCCTGCTTGTTCTCCCGGAGGACGTGGTGGGGGAACTTTCGCAGGATCATCTTGTAGTTGCCCTCACCGAGGGACTTGATGAGGTGGCGGTTCGCGGAGAGTCGGGCGGCCTCGAGCGCGCCGTGGCGGAGCTGGCACTCCTCGTCGACCTCGAGACTGATCTGCACCGGGTAGTCGTCCGGGGCGGCGTCGAGGTCGCCCATCTGGTGCTGGGCGATCTTCGAGCCGGGGATCCCGGTGATGTACTCCCGCCGGGTATAGGGCGGGTTCGAGATGTCCCGGTACATCGAGGCGGGTTTGTCGACCATAGTAACTACGCAGAGTCAGGGTGAGGTCGCGAATAAACCCTTCGAAGCGGCCGGCCAGCGGGCAGTTGGCGGTCGATCGCTCGGGATGATCGGGCCGATCTCCCGTCGTCCATGCGTCTGACGCATATTTATGGTCCGGGGGTGTCTGGATCGACGTGCACCGCTGGTCCCCCCTCCAGCGGTCCCGTCCTCTCCGTTTTTCCCGCCGCCGAGTCGCCACAGTGAGTCACCGCGCGGCCCAACTGGCGGCGCTGCAGCGATCCTCGACGCCGGACCCGGTCGCAGTCTGGCGGTGTGGCTGGCGAATCACCCGCGACAGTTATCGGTGCCGATAGCCGGAGCCGCGCCTATTTAACGGGTGATTTAGTAGCCCCCAACGATGGCGGAATCGGACCGAAACGACGGGCACGGCCGACCCGTTCGGGGGGGAGGCACACACGCCGTGCTCGCACGCCCGGCGGACGCCGGCGCGTCCTCGTACTGCCGCGACCGGCTCGCGGCCGGTGGGCGCCCGGCGTCGGCCCCGATCGTCGTACTCGCGGACGGGCACGCCGATCGGTCGGCCCCCGTCGCTGACCGGCAGGGCCGTCCCGGGGTCGTCGTCGCCGTCGGGCAGGGCACCGCGTCTGGGGCCAGTGCCGACCCGACTGCCGATGCGCAGGCCGACGCGCCGGCGACGGTGTCGACGACGGGTGACCTCGCGACGGTCGGACGGACGGTCGACGACTACCTGACGACTTGGTCGAGCTCCGGCTACCGGCCGGTCGTCTGCGTCGACTCGCTCTCGGGGCTGTTCGAGCACGGCACGATCCAGGGGGCCTACCGCTTCCTCTACGTGCTTCGGCGGCGACTCGACGTCCTCGGGGGAGACCTCCACGTCCACGTCAACCCGCGTGCCCACGAGGAGGAGATCATCCGGACCTTCCTCGCCGTCGCCGACCGCACGGTCTCCTTCGGCGACGGCGGACCGCTCCCCTGATTCAGGGTTCGTCGTGGGACCGGATCGGCTTCGAGAGGTCGGTCGGCCGACCGAACTCGTCGAAGACTTCGAGGTCCTCGGGGAGCGAGTAGGGGATCTCCCGGGCGTCGCGGTCGGTCTCGACCTCCGCGTCGACCGGCTTCGCGACGTCCTCGTAGCCCGGCTTGATCCGGACGCTCTTGGCCGGCATGCCGACGACGACGTGGTGGGCCGGGACGTCGCTTTGGACGACGGCCCTCGCGCCGACCACGGCGTTCTCGCCGACTCTGACACCGGCCCGGACCATCGAGTCGAACGTGAGCCGGACGTCGTCCTCGACCACCGTGTGGAAGTTCCTGACCTCGGTCTGGTCGATCAGGTCGTGGTCGTGGCTGTAGAGGTGGGCGCCGTCGGAGATGGACACGCGGTCGCCGATGGTGAGTCGACCGCGGTCGTCTAAGTGGACGTCGTCGTGGACGACGACGTTGTCCCCGATCTGGATGTTGTGACCGTACGTGAACGAGATGCCCTTGAAGAAGCGGCAGTCCTCCCCGACCTCCTCGAAGAGGTGGCGGGCGACCATCCGGCGGAAGCGGAGCGCGAACTCGACGTTGTCGGCCATCGGCGTGGCGTCGAACTGGCGCCAGAGCCACTGGAGGTACTTCGAGCGCTCGTAGCGCTCTGGCTCGTTGGCCACCTCCGCGTAGTACTCGCTCTCGAGCGTCGCGTTGCACGGATCGTAGCCCTGCAGCCGGACGCGCTCGGCGGGCGAAATCTCCTCGCCGTCTTGCCATCGCTCGTAGGCGTCCCGGTCCCCGAACAGGTCTACCAGGACCTCCTGGACGACGTCGCAGATCCCCTCGCCGGTCGCCCCAGAGAGCCGAGTGTCGACGTCGTCGATGAATGCCGTCACGCCCTCCTCGGCCGCATCCGGCAGCGAGACGCGTCGCTTGGTCATGCCACAGGAGTAGGGGGTGGACCTTCAAGGGGTTTCCGTTAGCGGCCGTTGCGCCGACCACGTTGCTCGCCCCCGGCGCTTAAGCTAAGAAGACGTGTCGCGGTCGGTCGGCTAGCACGTCCCGCCCCCAGTCGACCGTGTCCGAGAAGGCGTCACTCCGGAAGAAGGCCATGGCGTCGTCCTTCGACGCCCACCGGCTGTCGATGAACATGTCGTTCTCGTCTTCCACGTTCGCGAGCAGCCGCGTCTCGCGGTGGCCGTCCATGTCGCCGAGGAGCCCGCCGACGGTCGCGAACTTCTCCTGGAAGTCCTCGCGGTGCTCGGGTTTCACCGTGTAGAACATGCCCATCGTCCCGAACCCCTCACCCTCGTCGCCCCGGCGTAGCACGCCTGGCAGGTCGGCGAGGAAGCCCCCGGCCGTCTGGGCCGCCGACTGGGTCTCCCAGAGGCTGACCACCGCCGGACGCTCGGCGTCCTCGGCGGCGTAGACGGCGGTCTTGACGTGTGTGTCGTAGTGGTCGAAGTTCCCCCGCAGCCCCCGGACCTCCTCGAAGAGTTCCTCGGGGTCGGCCTCGGAGTAGAGGACCATCGCGAAGACGTCCTCGCCGTGGGGTTTGCCGGCGTAGATATCCAGGTCCTCGAGCTCCCCGCGGATGTCGCTGGCGCCGTCCTCGTCCGCCTCGCTATCGGCGTCCGTATCCCCGTGTGGAGACTCCCCCGCGTGGGCTCCCTCGCCGTGGTGACCGCCCGGACCAGCGCCGGCCTCCTCAACGTGTCCGCCAGCGAAGTACTGGCTGAGGTCGCCCGGTTCGACTCGTGGCCCGATGAAGAACGGCCCGAACTCGGCGAACCAGGACGTCGACGGGTCGAAGCGCATCTCGTAGAGTAAGTCCTTGAAGTTCGTCGGGTCGTTCGAGAACAGCGTCACCCCCCACTCCCAGTCGTCGAAGGCGATGGAGCCGGTGATGACCTGTGTGACCTTTCCCGCGTAGTCACGGCCGATCTCGCCGTGGGCCTGCATGTGCTCCCGGCGCTCCTCCATAGGCAGGTCGTACCAGTTGTGGTCGGGCCCTCGTCGCTTGCTCATCGGGTAGAAGCAGACGTAATCGGCGTCCGGGATCGTCGGGTGGAGTCGCATCTCGAGGTAGTTTGCCAGCCCCTGGTCCTCGACCTCGCCCCCCTCGAAGAACGCCTGGGCGTCGGTGGTGTAGCCGCTCACTTCCGTCACCGAGACGTACGAGGCGGCCCGCTCGGTGACCTCCGCCAGCGCCGTGCCCTCGAAGCGCCGGGCGAGGGCATCGACGTCCTCCATCGCCGGCCGGAGGTGGACCAGCAAGAGGTCCGCGTCGTGGCCGAGGACGCCGTAGGTGACCGAGGCACCCGCCTCGGCGTCCTCGACGGCTTCGACCGATTCGAGGTAGTCCCTCCCTTCAGCAATGGCCCGCTCCCGCGCCCGCTCGGGCGCCGCCCGCCAGGCGTCCCAGTCGACCCGCCGGAAGTCGTGCAGGGCGTACCAGCCCTCGCGGGTCGGCGGGACCGCTCGTCGCTCCATGTCGAAACCGGCGGGCCGTGGGCGCTTTGGCTTTGCGGGTTGGGCCGAGGCCGAGCCGTCAGCTGAGGAGCTGCGGGCCAAAGAGCATCAACAGCAGGCTCGCCAGCATCACGAGGCCGATGCTCGTCGTGATGGTCGTGGTCAGCCGCCGCCGGTCGCGAACGGGGAGCCGGGCCACGAGCGCCTCGGTGCTCGTCCGGAGGATGTGGCCACCGTCGAGCGGGTACCCCGGGATGCAGTTGAAGATGCCGAGGTTGAAGTTGATCCACCCGGCCCAGAACAGGACGTTCGCCAGCCCCAGCACCGGGCCGACCACGCTCGCCGGGAGCCCGGCGACGGTGTAGAAGTTCGCGATATCGCCGGTGAAGCCCGCGAAGTTGGCTGGCAGCGTCGGGTCGAGGAGGCTGATGAACGGCAGGAACTGGATGCCGAGGATGCCAACGAGGAAGCCCCCACGGCCGCCGAGAAGTAGCGAGAGGTAGAACGAGCCCGACACGTCACCCGACAGCAGCGCCAGGTAGTCACCGGCGGGGTAGAGCCCGACGCCGAAGTCGTTCAATCCGAGTCCGCTGTAGCCCGAGAACACACCGACCCCGAGCTGGCCCTGGCCCTGGGGGTGCTCGCCGAGTTCGACGTCGTGCACGGTCCGGGTCCCGTTCCGGAACACCTCGACCGACACGGTCTGGCCCGGCTCCGTCTCGCCCAGCACCTCGGTCAGCGCCTCGCCGGAAATCACCCGCTCGCCGTCGACGGCCGTGATCACCGCCGCGCCGGGCTCGACGCCCGCCTGGGCGGCCGGCCCGTCATCGACGAAGCGAACGGCGGCCCCCACCGCGCCCGTGACGGTCGTGCCGTCTGCGGCCGCCAGGGTGACCAACCGGCGCTCGCTGACGGCCTCACGGAAGGCGAACTCGGTGTGCAATTCGGTGCCGTTCACGGTAGTGATCCGGTCGCCGGCGTCGATGCTCGCGAAGGGCGTCCCGGCCGTGACGCCCACCACGAGGAGCGAACGGTCGACGGTCACCGTCCGTTCACCGTCGGGCCCGGCCACCTGGACCTCGACCGTGCGGTCGTCGATCCCGGCGAGGGTCGGCTCGAGCGCGGCGTTGTCAGAGACGGATTGGCCCGCCACAGCGACGACCCGGTCGCCCGATCCGATGCCAGCTTCTGCCGCCGGCGAGCCGGGGAAGGCCCCGCTGATCGCCGCACCGTCTGCCACGACGATCGCCCCCGTCACCGGCCCGAACAGGAGCGCAAAGGCAACGACCGTCAGCGCGAAGTTGTTCATCACGCCGCCGGCGAACATCCGGGTCTGGTCGCCCCGGTCGGCGGCCCGCCGCGAGTCCTCATCGGGCTCGACGAAGGCCCCGATGGGGAGGATCGCGAGCAGAGCCAGCCCGACGGATTCGATCTCGATGTCGCCGACCCGACAGAGGATCCCGTGGCCTCCCTCGTGGATCACCAAGCCGACCAACAGGCCGAAGACGATCTCGGGCGCGACCGAGAGCGGCAGGAACTCGTTGACGCCGGGGATGACGAGGAAGTTCTGTGGACGGTTGACCGACGTCGGCTCCGGCGGGTTCTGCAGCTGGGCGAGCGCCGAGATTAGCAGGAAGAGAAACATCGACACCATCACGACCAGCGAGACGCCGACACCGAGGTTGCCCCAGGCCCGCCAGAGCCGCTTGGGGCGGGCGAGGCGGTCTAAGAGGTCTCGGAACCGGGTCGTGTGGAGCGTCAGGATCGGCCCTTGGTTGCCCACGTACTCCGGCAGCAGCCCGGCGTCGCGGGCCCAGAGCACTGCCGCCCAGTAGAGCCCGATGCCGAGCAGCACCCAGGTCCAGCCGGGGACCCCGGCCAGCGCGCCGACGACGTCGACCATCTACGCTTCCGTTCGGGTGAGCGGCGAAAAGGCGTTTGGTTCCCCGTGCGTCCGCGGCGCTCAGCCCTCGCGACGGAGCCGCCGGGTCACGAAGTCGGTCTCGAGGGACGCGATGAACGGCCCGAGCCGCGGCCCGGCGGACCGCCCGAAGAAGAGCTCGTAGCCGGCCGCGAAGAGGTCCCCCGGCTCGACCCCGTGGCGCTTGGCCGTCTCGTAGACCTCGCCCTGGAGCGCCTCGGGGTCGTCCGTCTCGGCCGCGACGTCGGCCAGATCGTCCAGCGCCGCGGCGATGTCGTCCTCGAAGGAGACCTCGGGCAGCTCCACCTTGATCCGGTAGTTGTACTCGTTGTCCGTCCGCTCGGCCCACCGTCTGGCCCGCTCGACCCGCTCCATCGCGTCGTCGATCGCCCACTGGGGCGTGTCCTCGGTGACGTGGCCCTCCCGTCGCGCCATCTCCAGTCGGAGTTCCCGGTCGTCGGTCATGCCGAGGACGGCCGCGAAGGTGTAGGGGAAGCGGACCCGGGCTTCCCGCACCTCGCCGACGACGAACGGGTAGACGCGCTCGGCGAACCGACGCTCGCGTTCCTCGGCCTCGACCGCCCCGAAGTAGATCGCCTCGAAGCGGTCGAACTCGTCGACGAGCAGGTCGATCCGGTCGAGGTCCAGGTCGCGCTGCTTGTTCGGCCGCTTGGCGAAGAAGTACCGGAGCACCTCGGGCTCGACGAGTTCCAACAGCTCCGGGACGGTGACGACGTTCCCCGCGGAGGAGGAGAGGGCCTCCCCGCCGAGCGTGAACCACTCGTACGTCATCGGGACCGGTGGTTCGATCTCCAGGACCTCCCGGGCGATTCGCTCGCCGGAGGGCCAGGAGCCCTCCGCGTGGTCCTTGCCGAAAGGCTCGAAGTCGACGCCGAAGACCTTCCAGCCTGCCGGCCACTCGAAGCGCCACGGCAGCTTGCCCTCGCGGACGCTGGCTGTCCCGCGGTGGCCACAGCCATCGATCTGCTGGCCGCCCGCTTCCATGCCTGCACACTCGTAGTCGACCCTTCCAGCGCCGGGGTCGACCGCCGTGACGGCCGTCGTGAGCCGTCCACACTCGGCGCACTGAGCCATGAACGGCACGTAGCTCTCGTCGACGCCGCCCTGGAACTCGGCGAGGACCGAACGGGCGAGGTCTCGCTTCTCCAGGACCTCGGTCACGACGTCGTCGAACTCCCCGGCCTGGTAGGCCTCGGTGATCGAACGGGTCTCCAGCGGCACGCCCACCAGCTCGGCGCTCTCGGCCAGCAGCGCCGTGAAGTGTTCGCCGTAGGACTCGTGGCAGTCGCCGAAGGGGTCCGGGACGTCGCTGTACGGCACACCGAGGTTGCGACCTAGCGCACCCGCATCGACGTCGCCGAGCTCGACGACGGTCCAGTCGGCGTCCGCCAGTCGGCGGGGGACGGCCCGCAGCGCGTCGCGATCGTCCGCGACGAAGAGCTGGCGGACCTCGTGGCCCCGCTCACGCAGCACTTCGGCGACGTAGTAGCCCCGCAGGATTTCGTTGACGTGGCCTACGTGGGGGACGCCAGACGGCGAGACGGCGCCCTTGATGACGATGGGGTCTAGCGGCTCCCTCGCCTCGATCTCGTCGGCCACGTCGTCGGCCCAGAACGAGTGGTGGTCGGACGGCGCCGGCTGCTCCGACGTCGTCATTCGTCGGACGGCGCCAGCCGCTCCGCGCCGTCCGGGCGGATTCGCGTGCCCTCGAACTCGCCGTCCTCGACGGCACGGCGGATGGCGGTTGGGTCGCTGCCGTCCATCACGATCGCCGAGAGGCCCGAGCGCTGGACGATCTTCGCCGCGAGTAAGTCGACCGGCGCGCTGGCGCCGGCTTCCATCTCGAGCTCCGCGATGACCCCGACGAGCTCTCTGGCGGTCAGCTCCCCGTACCGCTCGGCTCCATCGTGCTCCTTCGGGTCGTCACTGTAGACGCCGGGTACGCTGGTGGCGTAGACGAGCAAGTCCGCCCCGGTGTCCTCGGCGAGGGCCGCGCTCACGGCGTCCGTCGTGTGGGCCGGGTGGGTGCCTCCCATCACCGGGACCTCGCCGCGGCGCATGGCCTCGCCCGCATCGGCGTACCCCGTCGGCGGCGTCCGGGCCGCGAGGTCGCCGAGTGCGGCGATCAGCAGCCGGGCGTTCAGACGGGTCGTCGCGATCCCCATCCGATCGAGCTCGATTTCGTTGGCCCCGAGCTCGCGTGCGGCGCCGATGTAGTCTCGGGCGACGGCTCCGCCACCGACGACCACCCCGACGTCGTGGGCCCCCGCGAGGTCGCCGATCACTGCAGCGTACTCGGTGACCCGCTCTGGGTCCAGGTCGGGCGCGAGCACGCTCCCCCCGATGGAGAGGACGACCTTCATCACCCCGGCGTACCCCCGAGGTGCCCTTAAGGCTTCTCAAGCCCGTGGCCCGGTTCCCGGGGCGAACACCTATGCGGCTCGCCGACTTCGTACCGCCCATGCGAGTCGCCGGTGTGACGGGATCAGAGACCGACGCGGTCGTCGGGGCGCTCGTCCGCGAGCTCCGAGAACGCGGACGCGTCGCCGTGGTCAGTGCGGACGAGGCAACGGCGGACGGCGGCACGGTCGTCGAGGAGCCTGTCGAGGCCGATTCGAGCTACGTGCTGGGGGCCGGTGGGGTTCGAGCAGTCGGGCCACCGCGGTCGCTGGCGGCCGTGCTCGACGAGCTCGTGCCCGCGCACGACTATGCCCTAGTGACCGGCCATCCCGAGTCGGGGCTCCCCCACGTGGTCCTTGGCGAGGTACGCTTCGATGGCGAGACGCTGGTCGCCCTCGACCTGGACGACCCCGAATTGGAGGACGCCGTCGATGCCATCGAAGCGCTCGAGCCACGCGAGACGCTCGCGTCACTCGTCGCACGGGCCAAAGAGAGCCCCGACGCCAAGCGTGCGGGCGCCCTCGCAACGTTCACCGGTCGGGTCCGGGAGCGCGACGGCGAGGACGACGACCCGACCGAGTACCTCGAATTCGAGACGTACGAAGGCGTCGCCGAGGAGCGGATGGCGGCGATTGAAGCCCAACTCGAGGCGCGCGACGGCGTCCACGAGGTCGTGATGCACCACAAGACCGGCGTCGTCGAGGCCGGCGAGGACATCGTCTTCGTCGTCGTGCTGGCCGGCCATCGGGAGGAGGCGTTCGCGACGGTTTCGGACGGGATCGACCGCCTCAAAGACGAGGTCCCCATCTTCAAAAAGGAGGTCACGGTCGAGGGCGAGTTCTGGGCCCACGAGCGATAATGGCGGCAACACCTGCCGGTTAAGACGCCGGTCTGCCACCCGTCAGACGGTAAAATCGACTATTTGTTCCAGTTTGTCTATTGTGTATTAATCCCTATATGGTAGTTGTGAAAGATCTACTCGTTTTTGCGGCGGTTTTGAAAAGTCACCAATCGAACCGGATCCGGTGAAGAACGCCGAAACGATTCTAGCGATCTTCCCTTTATATACCCCGGTACGCCCATAGGAGGAACTGGAATGTCACAGACCGCCCAACCCTCCGCTGACACCAAGGAGGACCGACTAAAGCGGTACCTCTACGAGAAGGCCGCCGACGGTGAACACTTCTTCAAGAGCAAGTTCATCGCGGACGAAGTCGGACTCTCCCCCAAGGAGATCGGTGCGCTGATGGTGAAGCTGCGCGAGTCGGCGACCGACATCGAGATCGAAAAGTGGTCGTACACGAGCGCGACGACCTGGCGCATCGCCCCGGCCTGATCGACCCGACGCACAACCCTCCCCGCCTCGGCCCTCCACGTCGACGCGTCCTCGTCTCCCTCCGAAGCGCTTTTCTCCAATCCCACAGTCGCTGAGTCGTGTCGCTCTTCTCGGCACTCACCACGGCCATTCTCCCCGTCCTCTCTATCGCAGTCGTGGGCTACATCCTCGGGAGCCTCCGGGAGGTGGACGTCGATCCCCTCGGGACGGTCACGATGTACATTCTCGCCCCGGCGCTCGTCTTCCACAGCCTCGCAACCACCGAGCTCGGCGGTCGACAGGTCGCGGGCGTGGCGGCCGGGGTGGCCATATTTACGGTGGCGATGCTGGGGCTCTCGGACGTGACTGGTCGCCTGCTCGGCGAGACCGAACCGATCCGCTCGGGCTTCGTCCTCGCCTCGAGCTTCCCGAACTCGGGCAACATGGGCATCCCGCTGTCCGCGTTCGCCTTCGGGTTCGTGGGGCGGTCGACGGCCGTCCTCTTCCTTACCGTCCAATCGATCTTGGTGTACACCCTCGGCCTCTACGTTGCCTCCCGCGGACAGGGCTCCCTGCGGGAGTCGCTCGGCGAGGTGTTCCGGGTTCCACTCGTGTACGCCGTCGTCGCCGCCGGGGCCGCCCGGTGGCTCGGCGTGGTCCCCCCGACCGAGAGCACGGCCATGCAGACCATCGGCCTCGTCGGTGACGCCGCCATTCCGCTCCTCCTCATCGTCCTCGGCATCCAACTCGCGAACACGGATGCCGGTGCCCCGCTCCGGCGGGTCGCCCCCGTCAACGTCCTGAAGCTCGGGGTCGCCCCGGCCGTCGGCTTGGCCATCGTCCCGATCGTCGGGCTGACCGACCCGACGGTCGCCCGGACGTTCGTCCTCGAGTGCGCCATGCCCGCCGCGATCACGCCCCTGATCTTCGCCATCGAGTTCGACGTCCCGGGCGACCCATCACTCTCGCGGCCAGCCTATCTCTCGACGGCCATCCTCACGACGACCCTGGCGAGCGTGCCGACCCTGACGGTGCTCATCGTGCTGCTCGAGTCGGGTCTCATCGGCTGATCTGCGGGGGTTTATCAGCGCTGACCCCGAACCACGCGCCGATGACGGACGGCCCCGCCCCGGAGCCCCGCCCGCCCATCGACGAGCTCGCGGAGGTCTTCGATGTCTACGAGACCCGCCACCAGGAGGGGCGCGTCCTCTACTTCGGTCAGCCCCGGGCCCCACGGGAGGCGGTGCTCCGTCGGGCCTGGCCCGTATTCAGGGATCGGGGCTACCAAGTCACGCTCACCCAGCGCACGGGCGAGGACGTCCTGGTGGCCGAACCCATCGACACGAGCGTGGACGGGTTTCCCTGGCTGAACGTCCTGCTCTTTCTCGCCACCTTGCTCTCGACCCTCTACGTCGGGACCATGTGGTACTACATCCAGGACCCGCTCGCGAACCCGCTCTCGATGCTCCGGGCCTGGCCGTTCGCGGCGGCCGTCATGGGCGTCTTTGCCGTCCACGAGTTCGGCCACTACGCCATGAGCCGCTACCACGACGTCGAGGCCACCCTGCCCTACTTCATCCCGATGCCGACGCTCATCGGGACGATGGGCGCCTTCATCCGGCTGAAGGGCCGAATGCCCGACCGGAAGGCCCTCTTCGACATCGGCGTCGCCGGACCTCTCGCCGGGCTGGTCGCGACCGTCGTCGTGACGGCCATCGGCCTCTCGATGGATCCCATCTCGGCACCCGACTGGGTGACGGCGAGTGCCAACACCGTGGAGGTCCAGTTCGGCAAGCCGCCGCTCTTCCTGGCTATCGCCGCCGCGATGGGGGTCGAGGCGAGCTACCGGAACCCGGTCGTCCTCGGTGGCTGGGTCGGGATGTTCGTCACCTTCCTCAACCTCATCCCCGTGGGCCAGCTCGACGGGGGGCACATCGTCCGGGCACTCATCGGGGACCGACAGCAGACCCTGGCGGCGATCGTCCCCGGCGTCCTCTTCGGCCTGGCCGGGTACCTCTACTACGTCCAGGGGATCGGCAACGCGGTCGGCATCTGGGTGCTCTGGGGCGTCATCGCGCTGTTCTTCGCGACCGTCGGCCCGGCTCAGCCCATCGACGACCGCGACCTCGATACTCGGCGCAAGGCTGTCGGGGTGTTGACGCTCCTCCTCGGTCTCGCCTGCTTCGCGCCGGTACCTATCCAGATCCTCACGTAGCACCACCGTAGCAGCAGGTCGCCTCGATCCCCTTCTCAGCGCTTGCCGTGCGTGTACCCGTGGTCGGGCAGCGGTTCACCGTCTAGCTCGACGCCAAATTCCGTCGCCTCGCCGACGACGGTCACCGGCGTTGGCGACCTCGACCGGATCCCGCCGACGGCCTCTGCGGGCGCCGTGAACACCAGCTCGAAGTCCTCTCCGTAGCAGAGGCCGAGCTCGAGCTCATCGTCAGGGCCGTCGGCCACTTCCCCGACCACGTCGGCGATCGGGAGTGCCTCCCGCTCGATCGCGAACCCACAATTGCTGGCCTCGGCGAGTTGGTGGAGGGATCGCGCCAAGCCGTCAGAGGAATCGATCATCGCCGTGGCGTCCGGCGCCGCCGCGAGGCCGGCGGCGACCCGCGGCTCGAACCGAAAGAGGTCGTTCCCGCGCTCGGCCTCACCCGCCTCGAACAGCCTCACCGCCGCTGCGCTCCGCCCGAGCTGCCCGGTCACGCAGACGACATCGCCGGCCGCCGCCCCGCTCCGGCGCACCGGTGCATCGGTCTCTCCGATGGCCGTGGACGCGACCGTGAACTCCTCGTGGGTGTCGAGGTCGCCACCGACGTACTCGGCGTCGACGGACCGACAGACCGACCGGGCGCCTTTCAGGAAGGCGTCGAGGTCGTCGGGCTCGAAGGTCGGGGCGGCGTAGACGGCGACCGCAGCCGTCGCCTCGGCCCCCATGGCCGCGACGTCCGAGAGGGAGGCCCCGACCGTCCGCCAGCCGGCGGTGTACCGGGTGGTGCCGTCGGGGAAGTCCGTCGTCTCGTGGAGCATATCCGTCGTGACCACGAGGCCGTCGATGACTGCGGCGTCGTCCCCCGCCGAGGGCAGGCTCGACGCGATCCGACGCAGCGCTTCCCGCTCGTCCATGGCCGGCGTTGGGTGGGCCGCGAGAAAAAGCCACAGTTCGACGGCGTTAAATGCGGCCACGGGGAAAGAACGGCCATGGTAACCCTCTATGACGCCCCCGCGGACGCCCTCATCGAGGCGCTCGCGGACGAGCTCGAGGGGCGGATCGACGCGCCCGAGTGGGCGACGTTCGCCAAGTCCGGAGCCGACCGGGAGTTCCCGCCCGAGGACGACGACTTCTGGTACGTCCGGGCGGCGAGCGTCCTCCGCCGGGTCGCGATCGACGGCCCCGTCGGCGTCGACCGACTCTCGACACACTACGGCGGCGCCAAGGGCGGCTCGAACCGCTACCGCGTCGCACCGAACCACCGCTCGGACGCGAGCGAGAACGTCATCCGAACGATCCTCCAGCAACTCGAAGAGGCCGGCCTCGTGGAGCGGCCGCCCAACGACGAGGGCCGGGTCGTCTCGGCCGACGGGATGAGCTTCCTCGACTCGATGGCCGGCGAGGTCATTGAGGACCTCGACCGACCCGAGTTAGAGCGCTACGTCTGAGCCCTCTCCGCAACCGTTTTCACCGACCGCGAGGTATCCCACACCTATGAGCGGACGCGACGACGAGCTCGAGGAACTCCGCGAGGAGCGGTTACAGGAGCTACAAGAGCAGCAAGGTGGTGGCGACGCCGCCGCGCAAGCCGAGGCACAGGAGGAAGCGCAGGCACAAGCCGAGGCGCAGAAGCAGGCGCTGCTCCGACAGTACCTCACTGACGGCGCCCGAAAGCGCCTCAACTCGGTGCGCATGAGCAAGCCCGACTTCGCCGACCAGGTCGAACAGCAGATGCTGGCCCTGGCCCAGAGCGGTCGCCTGGGCGACCGCATCGACGAGGACCAGATGCGCCAGCTCCTCCAGGAGATGTCGCCGGACTCGAAGAGCTTCGACATCAAGCACCGCTGACGCGCTGGTTTCTCCCGAACGGAAGCTTTCAAGCGCCCGCTCCGCAAAGCCGCGGCCATGTACGACCGGCTGAAGGGCTTTCAGGACTTCTACCCGGCGGAGATGGCCGCCCGCCGGGCCATGTTCGAGACGGTAGAGGAGACGGCCCGCCGGTACGGCTTCCGGGAGGTCGGCACGCCCGCGCTAGAGCGGACCCAGCTCTACGCTGACAAGAGCGGCGCGGAGATCGTCGAGGAGCTCTACGCCTTCACCGACAAGGGCGGCCGGGACGTGGCGCTGACGCCGGAGCTCACGCCGACGGTCGCCCGGATGGTCGTCGCGAAGCAACAGGCGCTCTCGAAGCCGATCAAGTGGTACTCCACACGGCCCTTCTGGCGCTACGAGCAGGTCCAGCAGGGCCGGTTCCGGGAGTTCTACCAGACGAACGTCGACGTCTTCGGCTCGGCCGAGCCTGAGGCTGATGCCGAGGTCATCGCCTACGCGGCCGACGCGATGACCAACCTGGGGCTCTCCTCAGCGGACTTCGAGTTCCGAGTGTCCCACCGCGACATCCTCGGCGGCCTCCTTGAGTCGATGGATACCGACGTCGACGTCGCCGATGCCATCCGGGCGGTCGACAAGCGGGCCAAGGTCGAGGACGCCACGTACTACGATCTCCTCGCCGAGGCCGGGCTCGGCTACGACGACGCCCGCGAGTTCGACGACGTCCTCGGCTCCGGCGACCTCGACGAAGTGGTCGACTTCGCCGGCACCGATCGGGTCGCCTCGGCGGTCTCGAACCTCCGGGCCGTTCTGGCGGCCGCCGAGGACTTCGGCGTCCGCGAGCACTGTACGCTGTCGCTCGCCACCGCCCGTGGGTTGGACTACTACACCGGCGTGGTCTTCGAGTGCTTCGACTCCACCGGCGAGGTCTCCCGGTCGGTCTTCGGCGGCGGGCGCTATGACGACCTCATCGAGAGCTTCGGCGGCCAGCCGACCCCCGCCGTCGGGGTCGCCCCTGGTGCCGAGCCGCTCTCGCTGCTGCTCCAGCGCGCCGGTGTCTGGCCCGAGGAGGCGCTCGCGACGGACTACTACGTGCTCCAAGCCGGCGACGTCCGAGCCGAGGCGGCCCGGATCGTCCGCGAGCTCCGAGAACGGGGCCACGTGGTCGAGACCGACGTCACGGGCCGGGGCTTCGGCGGCCAGCTCGACTACGCCGACAGCATCGGTGCCGAGACGGTGGTCATCGTCGGCGAGCGCGACCTCGCCGAGGACGCTGTCACGGTCAAGGACATGGCATCGGGCGACCAGGTCCAGGCTCCACTGGCCGACTTCCCGGGCGAGCGCGACCGGCCGACGTACGGCGACTTCGCGTAGCGGGCGAAGGGGAACCCACTTGCCCCTGCCACCCGATAGCCTGGGCGACCCCCAATGGCCCTCCTCCCGCCCGGTCCGACCCATCTCGCCGTCCGCTGGCTCCACGTCCTCGCCATGGCGACGCTCGTCGGCGGCGCCCTCCTCTGCTGGGGGCTCCTCCGACGGCGTGCCGCCGACCCACTCCCCGTCTTGCGAACCTACGAGTGGCTGTTCTGGGGCGCCGCCGGCCTCGCCGTGCTGACCGGCGTTGGCAATCTCGGTGCCATCGCCCCGGCAATTCCCCGACCAGCGACATCGTGGGGCCTGGCCTTCTCGGTCAAACTCGTCGGGGTGATTGGTCTCCTGGTCGGCTCCACCGTCCGCACGATGGGTGTTCTGGACCTGCCCCCTGACTCGAATGCATTGCCACAGACGGTCCTCGACCGCCTACGAATCGGCTATGCGGCGACTGCACTCTGGCTCCTCGGCATCCTCGTGCTGGCCGAGGTGATCGCGCATGGCTGAGGCCGAGCCCACCGCGGACGATCAGTCCCTCCTCGTCTGGACCGTCGCCAGCGTCAACGCCGCGCTGCTCGTCGCGGTCGGCGTCGGCCTGCTCTATGCCGCCGGCGGCCTGGGTGACCGATTGGCCGGCCTCGGTACCTCGGTCGGCGTCCTCGCGTACGGCTACCTCTGGGGCGTGACCTGGTGGACGAACCGTCGGTGGCTGGACGCGCTGGAGCCCGGCCTGCTCTCCACGGACACCACCGCCGTCGCCGTCTCCGTCGGCGCGCTCCGGTGGGGTGCCGTCGCGGGCGTCCTCGTGTTCGCCCCGGCCTTCGTCGCGGTGGCCGTGCTCGTGGGCGGAAACGCGGGGCTCGGCGCTCTCCCGTTCCTGGCGCTCGGTGCGGGTATCGGCGCGCTCGTGGCGGCGGGCGTCGGGGCCATCGTGGGTGGCATACTAGGCCTCCTCGACGTCGTTTTCGTCCGGGCGAGCCGCGCTTGGCTGCCGCCGACGGAGCACCCGCCACGCGCCGGGTCCGAAACCGACACGCCATAGCCATTCGAGGATCAGCTATCAGGCATGCGTGCGTTCCGGGTGGCCTACGACGGCGCCCCGTACCACGGCTTCCAACGGCAGCCGGACGTGCCGACCGTCGAAGGTAAACTCTTCGTCGCCCTCGCTCGGTTGGACATCCACGACCCCGAGGAATCGAAGCCGGCCGGGTACTCGGCCGCCGGTCGCACCGACGCCGGCGTCTCGGCCCTCGCACAGACGATCGCCATCGAGTGTCCGGAGTGGTGTTCGGCCGCGGCGCTGAACGGCGAGCTCCCGGACACAATCCGCGCCTGGGCGGCCGCCGACGTCCCAGCAGCCTTTCACGCCGGTCTGGCCGCCAAGCGCCGGACGTACGTCTACCACCTCCACGCGCCGGACCTCGAGGATGATCGACTCGGCGAGGCGATCTCCCGACTCGCTGGCGAGCACGACTTCCACAACCTCACGCCCGACGACGACGGGACGGTTCGTGACGTCGCCATCGACGCGGTCCGCGACGGCGACTTCGTGACGTTGACCGTCGCCGCCGATGGGTTCCCGCGCCAGCTCGTCCGACGGGTGGTGGCCCTGCTCGCCGAGGTCGGCGCCGGCGACCGTCCGCTGGCCGCCATCGATCGTCTCCTCGGCCCGGAGGCGGTGGACGGGACCGACGGCGTGGCACCGGCGCCGGCCAACGCACTCGCCCTTGCGGACGTCACCTACGACGTCGGGTTCTCGGTCGACAGGGACGCCGCCCGGGCGGCCCGGCGGGTCTTCGAGACGTCGCGGGCCGAGCACCTGGCCCAGGCCCGCGTCGCGGGCACGATCGTCGATGGCCTCTGAGCAGCCCCAGACGCGTCCCGCATCAGATAATCGGCAAGCCTTACTGTCGGCTGCCCCGAACGCCCGTCGATGAGTTCGGTTCCGGAGCGGGCGGAGATCGCGGACGACTACAAGTGGGACTTAGCCAGGGTCTACGCAAACGAGGGCGAGTGGCAAGCCGCCTACGACGCCGTCGAGGACCGGTTAGCCGACCTCCGGAGCTACGAGGGCCGCGCACTCGAGGACGGCGAGACGCTCCTGGCCGCCCTCGAGTGCCGCGACGAGGTGATGCGGCAGCTCGAGACGGTGGCCGCCTACGCTCGCATGCGCGCCGACGAGGACACTCGGGACCAGGACCACCAGGCGATGGAGACCCGCGCCCGGGCCCTCTCCTCTGCCGCCTCGAGCGCGGCGAGTTTCCTGGAGCCGGCGATCCAGTCGCTCGCTCCCGACGAGCTCGATGCGATGATCGAGGGGACCGACGGCCTGGAGCGATACGAGCACTACCTCGACGACGTCCACCGATTGGCCCCGCACACCCGGTCGGCGGAGGTCGAGGCGCTGCTCTCTGACCTCGGCGAGGTCCTCTCGGCGCCGGGAGAGGTCTATAACCTGTTGACCAACGCCGACATGACGTTCCCCGCGGTCGAGGACCCCGACGGGAACGCAGTCGAGATCACCCAGTCGAACTTCACCCGGCTGCTGAAGGAGCGGGACCGGGACTTTCGCCGGACCGTCCACGAGTCCTTCTTCGAGGAGTTGGCCGACCTCCGGAACACCATCGGCACGACGCTCGGAAAGAGCGTCCGTGCGGACGTGAAGTTGGCCCAGGTGCGCGACTACGAGACCGCCCGCGAGGCGGCGATGGACGGACCGAACGTGCCGGTCGACGTCTACGACACCGTCGTCGACACCGTACGGGACAACCTCGACGTGCTCCACCGCCACGCTGAGTTGAAGCGCCGGGCCCTCGACGTCGAGTCGCTCCAGATGTGGGACCTCTACATGCCGGTGACCGCCGGTGAGGGCCCCGACGTCGAGTACGACGAGGCGGTCCAGCACGTGATCGAAGCCGTCGCCCCACTCGGCGAGGAGTATCGCACGCGCGTCGCCGAGGGCGTCGAGTCGAGCTGGATCGACGTCTACGAGAACCGCGGCAAACAGTCGGGGGCCTACTCGGGTGGGACCTACGACACCCACCCGTACGTCCTGATGAACTACCAGGACGACCTGACGGACATGTTCACGCTGGCCCACGAGCTCGGCCACTCGATGCACTCCGAGCTCGCGAGCGGAGCCCAGCCCTACGTCTACGGGGACTACTCCATCTTCGTCGCGGAGGTCGCGAGCATGGTCAACGAGGCGCTGCTGACCCACCACCTCTTAGACACCGTGCGGGACGACCACTTCCGGCGCCACGTCCTGAACGAGTACGTCGAGCGGTTCCGGTCGACGCTCTATCGCCAGTCGATGTTCGCCGCGTTCGAGCACGAGATCCACACGCTCTCCGAGGACGACGTGCCGCTCACCCCCGACCGTCTCGACGACACCTACGGCGCGTTGAAGAGCGAGTTCTACGCCCCCGCTGCGTTCGACGACCACATCGACCGGGAGTGGATGCGGATCCCGCACTTCTACTACAACTACTACGTCTACCAGTACGCGACCGGCATCAGCGCGGCCGCGGCGATCGTGACCCGGGTCATGGAGGAGGGGGCCTCGGCGGCCGAGGACTACCTCGACGCCCTCCGGCTGGGGAGCTCGGCCTACCCGCTCGAGATTCTGGAGACGGCCGGCGTTGACATGCGGAGCGCCGAACCGATCGAGGCGGCCGTGGCGGAGTACGCGTCGGCCTTGGACCAACTCGAGGCGCTCCTCGACTGAGCCCCGGCGAGACCGGTCTGGTGACCGGCGTTGTGACCCCTGACGATGCGTCCGGCGGCGACCGATGACCCGCCCACCCAAAAGACACTTCTACAGCCCCGTCCCTAACCGACTCCTACCAGATGTCCCACAGCCCGTCGATTCCGGACCGCCCCAACCTCGAACTGGATGCTAGCATGTCGGCGGCGGAGCGCCTGGACGCCCTCAGGCGCCACCTAGACCGGATCGTCGAGGTCAACGACGAGCTCGAGGAGCGCCTCGCGGAGACCAGGGAGCGACAGGCCGAGCTCCAGGAGGAGGTGGAGCAGCTCACGCGGCAGAACGAGACGCTGAAAACCTCCTCGGAGTACGTCGCGACGGTCCAGGAGCACTCCTCGGACGGGGTCATCATCAAGCAGCACGGGAACAATCAGGAGGTCCTCACCGAGGTGGGCGAGGAGCTCTACGAGACGCTCGAGCCGGGCGATCGCGTCGCGGTGAACGACTCCTTCTCGGTGCAGACGACGCTCGACGACGAGACGGACGTGCGGGCGCAGGCGATGCAGATCGACCGAAGTCCGGACGTGACGTATGCGGACATCGGCGGGTTGGAGGAGCAGATTCGTGACGTGCGAGAGGCGGTGGAGATTCCGCTCGAAGAGCCCGAGCGGTTCGAGACGGTGGGGATCGAGCCGCCGGCGGGGGTACTCTTGCACGGGCCGCCGGGGACGGGGAAGACGATGTTGG